>Ga0310840_100028_pt1 | contig 296549 bp, 278 predicted proteins | sample SM_ome_8_FD_201304 | JGI IMG/M metagenome (GOLD analysis project Ga0310840, IMG submission 201304) | Sorghum-adapted microbial communities enriched on stacked mutant (SM) sorghum from Joint BioEnergy Institute, Emeryville, California... ...
GCGCCCGACGCGGTTTCCGCAGTCTCGCCCCCACCCTGCCCACCCTGACCAAACCACGAAAACCCTGCCGACCCGGCCCCGGACGCCCACCCGGCAGCCGCAACCAGCACCCCACCCACCGACACCAAGTGATCACTAAAGGCCGTCGACGGCGCAAACGTTAAATCCCCAGTGTACGTGGTGAGCACCACAATCAGGTGGCCCGAGACACCGCAAGCACCTCGGTGGCCGTCGCCCCGTCGCCGTCGGGCATGCGCAGATCCATGAGTACCACGGCCGGCGCGAGCGCATCGCGCCGAGGCCGTATCCGCCGCTCTGCTCGCCCGGGACGAACCCGCGGCCGTCGTCGCGCACCTCGAGCGAGACGGCAGCCGGGCCGGGGCCGAGCAGCACCGGGCGTCGGGCAGTGACGAGCCGGCCAGCGCTCCGGGTGTGAGCGCCGTAATCGCGGTGTCGAAGGATCGATGGACACGCGGTGCCGGGCTGCCCGCTAACCCCCTCCGAGCAGCGCGACCGCCTGGCCGGCGAGCAGGCCGTAGAACGGGTTGGTCAGGGCGGTGACGGCGAGGGCGGCGCCTCCGATCAGCGGGGCCTGGGCGGCCACCGGGATGTTCTCGGGCATGATGACCGGGATGCCGAGCACCACGAGAAAGCCACCGATCGCCTCCAGCGGGATGTAGCGGCCGAGCCGGCCGACCAGCCCGGCGAAGGTGAGCACGGCCATCAACGCCATGAACAGCACGGTGGAGAAGACCGGCAGGCTCGTTTCGGCCATCGGTGCGGGCGTGGTCTCCATCGGGGGTCCGCCGAGCAGCCCGCTGGCGAGGCTCGCCAGCCCGGCCGTGACGGTGACCCCGTCGAACTCCGGGCTCCGACCGGCGAGATCGCTGTTGACCCGGTCGTAGGAGACGATGGCGCCGGTGCGCAGCGCGAAGACCGAGAAGGCCCCGACCAGCACGGCCGGGGCGAACATGTCCCGCCACCGCAGCGGGATCAGGTGGATGCCCCTGAAGAGGTGGCGGCCCCGCGCATCGGCTCCATCGGCCTCGTCCTCGCCACCGTCATCACCGTCTTCCCGACGCGCGCCGGGCTGGAAACGCTGGGGGATCAGATACCGGGCCGCCGTGCCGGCGGCCATGCTCGCCACGATGACGACCACGAGATTCCCGGTCAGCGCGTAGGCGAGCACACCCGCGCCGACCGCCGGAAACGCGATCGATGGCCGCTCCCGCAGGTAGCCCAGCCCTACCCGGGTGAGGATGATGCCCACGCCGGCGATCACACCGGCGAGGGTGGCCGGCTCCAGCCACTCGACGAAGGCGGAGTACAGGCCGAACAGCCCGAGCAGGATGCTCGGCACCGCCGACAGGGCCACCACGTAGAGGATCTGCGGCGGCTTCTTCACCGATTGGGTCGCGACGGTGATGCTCTCAACGGTGAAGGTGACGGGCGTGACGACCTGATAAAGCCAGCCGAAGACCGCGCCGATCACGTAACCGACGCTGGCGGCGCGGGTGGCGAACCGGTGCCGCAGCCCGTAGAGGCCCTCGGCGAGACCGTCTGCGGTCATGCCGAGGGCCGCGATGATGGCGGCGAACATGCCGGTCAGCCGCCGCTGGAGCCGGCGGCGCCGGTGCGCGCCAGCTCGTCGGAGCGCCGCGCCCGTTCCGTCTGAGGCTCGCCCTGCCGGTTGCGGCCGAGCTTGCCCGCGCTGACCATCGCCGCCAACGACTCGCAGATCAGCCGCACACCCATGAGCGAGGTTATGTCGGAGACGTCGTACGGCGGGGAGACCTCCACGATCTCCATGCCCAGCAGCCCTTCCGCGGCGATCTTGCGAACCAGCTTCAGCGCCTCGCGGGGATAAAGACCCCCGGGCTCCGGCCACCCGGTCCCGGGGGCGAAACCGGGGTCGATGCAGTCGATGTCGAAGGACAGGTAGACCCCCCGCGCGCCGCCACCCCAGGCCACCTCGAGGGCGATTTCGACAACCTTGTCGATGCCCAGGTTCTCGATGTCCTCGACCGTCATTACCAGCGAGCCGCCGCGGGCGCCCTCGGCCACGCCCGGACGGGGCACCTGCCAGCCACCGATCCCGATCTGCACCAGGTTGCCCATGTCGAAGTGCTTCTCGTGCGCGCTCCAGTAGAAGGGCGTGGTGTGCATCCGCTCGTCGAGATCCTTCTTCTGGGTGTCGATGTGGCGGTCGAAGTGGATCACGCCGATCCGCTCCCCGAAGGCGTTCATGATCCCGCGGGAACAGGGGAATCCGATCGAGTGGTCGCCGCCGAGGATCACCGGGAGGACGCCCTCGCCCCGCACGAACGCCACCGCCTTGGTGATCTGGTCGAACGCCTTCTCGATGTTGGCCGGGGTGATGAAGATGTCGCCGACGTCCACCATGTCCAGCTGTTCGCGCAGGTCAATGCCCTGTTCGAAGTAGTACGGCGTGTACAGGCTGGAGATCCGACGCATGCCCTCGGGCCCGAACCGGGGGCCGGGCCGGTACGTCGTGCCGGTGTCCAACGGGCAGCCGACGATCGCCACCTCGTGCCGACCGACCTCGTGGATGTTCTCCAGGTACGGCGCCTTGAGGAACGTGTTGATCCCGGCGAAGTGCGGCAGCTCGCCGCGGACGAAGGTGCTGGCCAGGTGCTTCTCCTCGATCGAGTCGGCCGGGACCAGCCCGTGCTCGTGCCCGCGGCGCAGCTCCTCCTGGTACTTCTTGTCGGTCAGTTCGGCCTGCCACCGCTTGGCCCGCTCCCCGCTCAGGTCCCCGGCCCGGATCCGCTGGCTGTCCGCCTGGAACGTACGGTCCTCGCCCTTGATCTCATCCTCGCGCGTCACGTCTGCCCCCATGCTCACGTCGATCTACTCGGCCGGCACGACCGCTTGCCGGCTTGATGCCCCTCGACGGGTGGGTGAAACGCGATGCGCTGGCCGATCCTGCCGAACTACGCGCGCGCAGCGTCCGGCGGTGGTAAGCCCGCGTGCCCCCGAGCGTCACGAGGCCGGCGGCCAGCACGATGATGGCGTCGTGCAGCAACCGCACCCCGGCCGGGCGGCTTGCGGGACAGTCGCACCTTAAAGGGCAACGGTTGCGCGACACCCGCCATATGCACGCAAACTGAGTCGATCATGGCTGCGGACACCCCGATTTCATGAAACTCGCACCCGCCACCGGGGCCGCGATACGCCGATATGCAGGATGTCGCGACGATCACCCGGAGAGTGTCGGGCTCCGCATCCATACCGGCGTCAGGGCCTCTCGCGGATCGTCCGCGGCCCGACGAGGTCCGCGGCGGCGCTGGCCGAGCGTGCGTATCAGCTTTCCCGCGCGAGCCGGTCGCCCGTCACCGCGAGCAGCACGCTGTCGTCGGTGACGTCGGCGACCTCGTCCGCCGCGACGTACCGGTTCCGACCGAGGCCCGAGCTGTCGATCTTGAAATAGCCGACGCGCAGCAGGCGGGCGGCCACGCTCGGCGGGAGATCCGGCTCGGGCCCGGCGATCGCCTCCGCAAGCTGCTCGACCAGCGTGTCCGGGCCCGTCTGCTGGCCCTGGATCGTCACCGCCTGCGGGTCGCCCATCTTCACGTAGTCGACGCGGCCGATGTCCTCGCCTGCGCTGTCCACCACGCGCATGCCCGAGACGACCGCCGTGAGCGGGTGCCTGCCCCGGCCGAGGGGCACCGATTCGGGGGATGCCGGTTCGGGAGATGTCGAGCTCATCCATCGCCTCCTCCGCTCGCCGTCCTCGTTTTCCCCCGGGATCGGCCGGCCAACCGTCCCGACTCGCCGCCCGCCGTTGACACAACGAGTTTCGTTATGCATGCTGCCAGAGCGCATAACGAAAAACGATAAGGAGGCCGGTGGTGAAGGCTCTGGGAAAGCGGGCGGGACTCGTGCTCATGCGGGTGCTGCTCGGTGTCGCGATGCTGGTGGTCACCGCGGGCGCCGTGTCTACGGTTGTCGGGCCCAAGGGCCTTGACGTGTACCTTCCGATCGACCGGCCGGATGTGCCGCTGCTGAACAACGGGCCCCTGCTGTGGTGGGATACGGCGCCGGAGATCCCGGTGGTGCCCGACAGCGGCTTCAAGGCGAGAGTCGCCGAGGTGGGCGCGCAGGACGCCGGCGGGATCTTCGGCTCCACCCTCTTCCCTTGGAAGGACACCAGCGACGGCACCCGGGACGCCCACACGGGCCTTCCTCCCGTGGAGATGGGTCTATCGGGGATGGCGCTGTTCGTCTTGGGGACGACCTGGCGGGACCGACTGGCCTACGCCGGCCCGGTACTGTTCACGCAGGCGCTGGCGCTCACCGTGCTGGTGCTGCTGTGGCGCATCGTGGGCACCGTCGCGAGCGGAGAGGTGTTCGTCCGGGAGAACGCCCGGCGCATGCTCGCCATCGGGCTGATCGTGGCGGTGGGTGGCTCGGTCGCGCAGGTACTGCGGTACCTCGGCTGGGTCGACATGATCGCGCACTCCGCCGCAGCGGGCGTGGTCCGGGCCGCGTGGTCGTTCTCGTTCCTGCCCCTGCTGGCCGGCGCGGTCATCCTGCTGCTCGCCGAGGTGTTCCGGCAGGGTGTGCGGATGCGGGCGGACGTGGAAGGGCTCGTGTGATGGGTACCGGGGCCGCAGAGGACGGCCACCGGGTCGAGGTGCACCTGGACCGGCTGCTCGCGGCGCGCGGGATGACGCTGGTGGAGCTCTCCGAGCGGGTCGGCATCAGCGTGGTCAACCTGTCGGTGCTCAAGAACGGCCGCGCACGGGCGATCCGGTTCTCCACGCTGACCGCGCTGTGCGACGCGCTGGACTGCACCCCGGGCGATCTGCTCACCGTGCGTGAGCGTGCCGCCTGCGGCGAACCGGGTGCGGAGTAGTTGAGCAGGAGTGGCCGGTGGCGGGACGCCTGGGCGTCCCGCCACCGGCCACCGTCACGCGACCCGCTCTGCCTCGCTGCGTACCACGCAGAACTCGTTGCCCTCCGGGTCGGCCAGGACCACCCAGCCCCGCCCGTCCGGCAGACGCCGGTCGTCGACCATCGTCGCCCCGAGCGAGAGCAGCCGCTCGACCTCCTCGTCGCGGGTCCGCTCGGTCGGCGCCAGATCGAGGTGCACGCGGTTCTTCACCGATTTGCCCTCGGGCACGGGGATGAACAGCAGGCTGATGCCCGTCTCGCCGATGACGAGCCGACCTTCCGGGTCGCCCGGGTTGTTGGGATCCTCCGGGTCCTCGAGCCAGCCCGTGGCGGCGCTCCAGAACCGCGCCTGGCGGTACGGGTCGTGGCAGTCGATCGTGATGCTGCGGATGCGCATGCTCGCTGTCCTTCGCGGCAGCGGCGCCCACGCGTGGCGGCGTCGGGTCAGGGATCCGCGGGAGGCGCCGACATCTGTACGTGCTGAACCTGACTGATCATCGGCACCTCCTTCCCTCGTCGTGACGCCGGGCGGAGCGTGGCATACGCCCGTCGTGCGGGCAAGACATTTCATTCGGGCGGGCGCCGGTGGGCGCGGCTTCGTGCAGGCGCCGGTGGGCGTGGCTTTCAGCCGGGCAGGCGCCGGTGGGCCCGGCTTTCAGTCGGGCACGCGCCGGTAGGCGCCGTCGCTCGCGCTGGTGGTCATCGAGGCGTAGGCGCGCAGCGACGCCGACACCGCGCGATCGCGGTTGACCGGGGTGTACGGGCGGTCCCGCTTCTCCTGCGCCACCCGGCGGGCGGCGAGTTCCTCCTCGGGCACCCGGAGCGTGATCGACCGGGCCGGGATGTCGATCTCGATGATGTCCCCGTCCTCGACGAGGGCGATCGGGCCGCCGGCCGCCGCCTCGGGCGAGATGTGCCCGATCGACAGTCCCGACGTGCCGCCGGAGAACCGTCCGTCGGTGATCAGCGCGCAGGCGCGACCGAGCCCGCGTCCCTTGAGGAACGACGTCGGGTACAGCATCTCCTGCATGCCCGGGCCGCCGCGCGGCCCCTCGTAGCGCACGACCACCACGTCGCCGGCGACCACGTCCCCGCGCAGGATGGCCTCTACTGTGGACTCCTGGGACTCGAAGACCCTGGCCGGTCCGGAGAATCGCAGGCACTCCTCCGGCACGCCGGCGGTCTTGACCACGCAACCGTCCGGCGCCAGGTTGCCGAAGAGCACGGCCAGGCCACCGTCCGCCGAGTAGGCGTGCGCGACGTCGCGGATGCAGCCCTCCGCCGCGTCGAGGTCCAGACTGGACCACCGGTTCTCCGTGGAGAACGGCTCGGTGGTGCGCACCCCGCCCGGCGCGGCGTGGAACAGTTCGAAGGCCTCCCGGGTGGCGCTGCCCCCGCGGATGTCCCAGTCGGCGAGCCACTTCTCGAGTGACGGAGTGTGCACCGCGTGGACGTCACGGTTGAGCAGCCCTGCCCGGTTGAGCTCGCCGAGGATGGCGGGGATGCCGCCGGCCCGGTGCACGTCCTCCATGTGGTACTTCGGCGTGTTCGGCGCCACCTTCGCCAGGCACGGCACCCGCCGCGAGATGGCGTCGATATCCGCGACGGTGAATTCCACCTCCGCTTCGCGTGCGGCGGCGAGCAGGTGCAGCACGGTGTTGGTCGACCCGCCCATGGCGACGTCGAGCGCCATCGCGTTCTCAAACGCCGCCCGGGTGGCGATCGAGCGCGGCAGCACCGAGGTGTCGTCGTCGTCGTAGTAGCGGCGGGCGAGTTCCACGACCAACCGGCCCGCCTTCTCGAACAGGGCGCGCCGCGCCTTGTGGGTGGCGAGCGTGGAGCCGTTGCCCGGCAGGGCGAGGCCGATCGCCTCGGTGAGACAGTTCATGGAGTTGGCCGTGAACATGCCCGAGCAGGAGCCGCAGGTCGGGCAGGCCGAGCGCTCGATCGCGGCGAGCTGCTCGTCGGTGACCGCCTCGTTCGCCGACGCGATCATGGCGTCGATGAGATCGATCTTCGGGTGGACCACGCCCTCGATGGCGACGGTCTTGCCGGCCTCCATCGGACCGCCGGAGACGAAGACCGTGGGGATGTTCAGCCGCAGCGCGGCGAGCAGCATGCCCGGGGTGATCTTGTCGCAGTTGGAGATGCAGACGAGGGCATCGGCGCAGTGGGCGTTGACCATGTACTCGACCGCGTCGGCGATCAGCTCCCGGCTGGGCAGCGAGTAGAGCATGCCGCCGTGGCCCATCGCGATGCCGTCGTCGACCGCGATCGTGTTGAACTCCCGGCCGACCCCGCCGGCCGCCGCGACGGCGTCCGCCACCAGCGCGCCCATGTCCTTGAGGTGAACGTGCCCGGGTACGAACTGCGTGTAGCTGTTGGCGATCGCGACGATCGGCTTGCCGAAGTCGCTGTCGGTCATGCCGGTGGCGCGCCACAGGGCACGGGCGCCGGCCATGCTCCGACCGTGCGTGGAGGTCCTCGACCGCAGTTGGGGCATGTCGACAAGTGTGGCACCGGACCGGCCCGCGCCGCGTGCCGCGCCGGCCAGCCGTCCACCACTCGGGACGAGCCGGCCGCCGGGCCCCCGGACCGGGCGTGCGCGCGCCGGAGGGCGTCGCACACGCTGTCCCCGCGACGTAGCGACAACGCCGCACAGTGAATCCGTGCACCTCCCTCCCGCCGTCCTCGTCCTGGCGTTCGCCTGCCTGGTGGCCCTGCTGATCCACCAGACCCTCGCCGTCCGCAGCCTGCGGCGGGCCAATGCCCGGCTGGTCGCCAGCGACCGGCACTACCGTGAGCTCGCCCACACGGACCCCCTGACCGGCCTGGCCAACCGGCGCGGCCTGCTGCGGGCACTGCGGCAGCGGATCGCCGAGGGCGGCTCGATCGCGCTGGTCGCGATCGACCTGGACGGCTTCAAGAGCATCAACGACCTGCGCGGGCACGATGTGGGCGACGAGGTCCTGGCCGAGGTGGGGCGGCGGCTGCGCGGCGCGCTGCGGCCCGGCGACATCGCGGCCCGGCTCGGCGGGGACGAGTTCGCGGTGATCATGTGCGCCCCGCCCGCGGGGGCCGAGCCGGTCGTGCGGCGTCTGCTCGAGGCGGTCTGCCGCCCGTACGAGCCGGCCGAGGGCGGCCGGATCTTCCTGTCCGCGAGCGCCGGGCTGGCCGACAGCGCGAGCGCCGACGGCGTGCCGCGGTTGCTGCGCAACGCCGATCTCGCGCTGCGCTCGGCGAAGCAGCACGGCAAGGCCCGCATCGAACGGTACGAGCCGGCGTACGAGGTCGCGGTGCGCCGGCGGACGACCGTCGAGCACGAGCTGCGGGGCGCCATCGACCGGGGCGAGCTGCACCTCGCGTTCCAGCCGGTGGTCGCCCTGCCGTCGGTGCGTCCCGTCGGCGCCGAGGCCCTGCTGCGCTGGCGCCATCCCGTGCTCGGCCAGGTCGCGCCGGACGAGTTCATCCCGATCGCCGAGCAGGGCGGGCTCATGCTGCGCCTGGGGGAGTGGGTGCTGCACCGGGCCTGCCAGCAGCTGTCGCGGTGGCTCGCCGACGGGCACGACGTGTGGGTGTCGGTGAACGTCTCCCCGCACGAACTGCGCTCCCGCGCGTACGTCGAGCGGGTGACCGGCGTGCTGCGGGCGCACCGCGTGCCGGCGCAGCGGCTCGTGGTGGAGGTCACCGAGCACGATGTCGCGATCGGCATGGCCGAACTGGTGGAGCGCCTCGGCGAGCTGCGGGCCATGGGCGTGCGGGTCGCCCTGGACGACTTCGGCGCCGGATACTCATCGCTGGGTCAACTGCACCGGCTGCCGGTGGACATTCTGAAGATCGACAAGGGCCTGCTCGCCGAGCCGGCGCCCGGGCCCGGCCTGCGCCCCGCCCCGCTCGTGCAGGTGGCGGTGTCGCTCGGTCAGCGGCTCGGTCTCACCGTGATCGCCGAAGGTGTGAGCGAGGTCGCCCATCGGCGCCTGCTCGAACGCGCCCGGTGCCCGTACGCGCAGGGAGTCCTGTTCGGGTCGGCGATGCCGGCCGAGCACGTCGAGGCGATGCTCGCCGCCGCGGTCCCCGCGGTGCCTCGGCTACCCTTCCAGAGTGTGGGATCAGTTGACTCAGGCCGTGAGATGCGTCAGTCTTGACGACATGTCCATCGCCCACGCCGCCCGAGTACTTACCTAGGCGCACTCCCGCGACCGGGAGTGCGCAGCCTGTGTGCCCTTCGGCACGCGGGCTTTTTTGTTGCCCGTGTGCCGCCCCGGACACTCAGGTGCCCGCCGATCCGCCCCGGCGCCCGCGCCGCTGAGTCAGAACCTGACAGCCCGAAGAAGGCCCGATAGCCCATGAACCGACCAACACCCGAACTGCTCGCCAATCGCCCGCCCGGCGCGGCCGCCGCCGCCCGGTCGGCCGCGGCGGCCAAGTCGACCACGCCGGCCGCGCCGGCCACGCCCGGTCCGGCGGTCGCATCCGCAGAGGTCCGCACCACCGGAGCCGGCGCCCTCGTCAAGTCGCTCGAGGCCCTCGGCGTCGAGGTGATCTTCGGAATCCCCGGCGGCGCGATCCTGCCGGCGTACGACCCGCTGTTCGACTCGAAGGTCCGCCACATCCTCGTCCGTCACGAGCAGGGCGCGGGGCACGCCGCGTCCGGGTACGCGCTCGCCACCGGGAAGGTGGGCGTGTGCATGGCCACGTCCGGGCCCGGCGCCACGAACCTCGTCACCCCGATCGCCGACGCGTACATGGACTCGGTGCCCGTCGTGGCGATCACCGGTCAGGTGCCTCGGGGGGCGATCGGCTCGGACGCCTTCCAGGAGGCCGATATCCAGGGCATCACCCTGCCGATCACCAAGCACAACTACCTGGTCCAGTCCCCGCAGGACATCCCGCGTGTCCTCGCCGAGGCGTTCCACCTGGCGTCGACCGGCCGGCCGGGTCCGGTGCTGGTCGACATCCCCAAGGACGTCCTGCAGGCCGACACCACCTTCACCTGGCCACCCACGCTGGAGCTGCCCGGTTACCGCCCGACGCTGCGCCCGCACGGCAAGCAGATCCGCGAGGCCGCGCGGCTCATGGCCACCGCCCGCCGGCCCGTCCTCTACGTGGGCGGCGGCGTGCTGAAGGCCGGTGCCTCGGCCGCGCTGCGCGAACTCGCGGAGCAGACCGGCATCCCCGTGGTGACCACCCTGATGGCGCGCGGCGCGTTCCCCGACTCGCACCGCCAGCACCTGGGGATGCCCGGCATGCACGGCACCGTCGCTGCGGTGTACGCGCTGCAGAAGGCCGACCTGATCGTGGCGCTCGGGGCCCGGTTCGACGACCGGGTGACCGGGCGGTTGGACAGCTTCGCGCCGCACGCGGCGGTCGTGCACGCGGACATCGACCCGGCCGAGATCGGCAAGAACCGCACCGCGGACGTGCCGATCGTCGGCGACGCGCGGTACGTCATCGAGGAGCTGATCTCCGCCGTGGCGGCGGAGCACGCGGCCGGCCGCCGCGCCGATCTGGCCGAGTGGTGGTCCACCCTGGATGACCTGCGCCGGCGGTACCCGCTCGGCTGGGAGGAGCCGGCGGACGGCACGCTCGCGCCGCAGTTCGTGATCAAGCGGCTCGGTGAGATCGCCCACGAGATGGCCGGACCTGACGTGATCTTCGTCGCCGGCGTGGGGCAGCACCAGATGTGGGCCTCGCAGTTCATCACGTACGACCGCCCGGGCACCTGGCTGAACTCCGGAGGCCTGGGCACGATGGGGTACGCCGTGCCGGCCGCGATGGGCGCCAAGGTCGGCCAGCCCGACCGGGTGGTGTGGGCGGTCGACGGCGACGGCTGCTTCCAGATGACCAACCAGGAGCTGGCGACCTGTGCGCTGGAGGGCATCCCGATCAAGGTGGCCGTCATCAACAACGGCAACCTGGGCATGGTCCGCCAGTGGCAGACGCTGTTCTACAACGAGCGGTACTCCAACACCGACCTCGGCACGCACAAGCACCGGGTGCCCGACTTCGTGAAGCTGGCCGAGGCGCTCGGCTGCGTGGGCCTGCGCTGCGAGACGGCGTCCGATGTGGACGCGACCATCCGGGCGGCGATGTCGATCGACGACGCGCCGGTGGTGGTCGAGTTCGTGGTCGGCAAGGACGCCATGGTGTGGCCGATGGTCCCGGCGGGCACCAGCAACGACGAGATCATGTTCGCCCGGGGCGTGCGCCCGATGTTCGACGAGGACGACGTCTGATGAGCAAGCACACGCTGTCCGTGCTCGTGGAGAACAAGCCCGGTGTCCTGGCCCGGGTGTCGGGCCTGTTCTCCCGGCGCGGGTTCAACATCGACTCCCTGGCCGTCGGCGAGACCGAGCACCCCGAGGTGTCGCGGATCACCATTGTGGTCGACGCTGAGGACAACGCGCTGGAGCAGGTCACCAAGCAGCTCAACAAGCTGGTGAGCGTACTCAAGATCGTGGAGCTGGACCCGGCGACCAGCGTGCAGCGCGAACTGCTGCTGGTGAAGGTGCGCGCCGAGCGGACCATGCGCTCGCAGGTGCTCGAGACCGTGCAGATGTTCCGGGCGCGGGTGGTCGACGTCGCGCCGGACACGCTGACCATCGAGGCGACCGGCACGAGCGACAAGCTGGAGGCGCTGCTGCGCGACCTGGAGCCGTACGGCATCAAGGAGATGGTGCAGTCCGGGCTCGTGGCCATCGGCCGCGGCTCCCGCTCGATCACGGGGCCGACGCTGCGCGCGGCGAGCGCCGCCGCATGACCCACGCTATGGCGATCACGACACACGAGAGACGAGGAGAGCAATGACCGCCGAGGTGTACTACGACGAGGACGCCGACCTGTCGCTCGTCGCCAGCCGGACCGTCGCCGTGCTCGGCTACGGCAGCCAGGGTCACGCCCACGCCCTGTCCCTGCGCGACTCGGGCGTGCCGGTCGTGGTCGGCCTGCCGGAGGGCTCCAAGAGCCGGGCCAAGGCCGAGGAGCAGGGCCTTGAGGTCCTCACGCCGGACCAGGCCGCCGCGCGCGCCGATCTGATCATGGTGCTCGCGCCGGACACCGTCCAGCGCACGCTGTACGCCGAGGCGATCGCCCCCGCGCTGTCCGCGGGCAAGGCGCTGTTCTTCGGACACGGCTTCAACATCCGGTACGGTCTGATCACGCCGCCGTCCGATGTAGACGTCTGCATGGTCGCCCCGAAGGGGCCGGGCCACCTGGTGCGCCGGCAGTTCGTCGACGGCAAGGGCGTGCCGGTGCTGGTGGCCGTGGAGCAGGACGCGACCGGCAACGCCTTCCCGCTCGCGCTGTCGTACGCCAAGGCGATCGGCGGCACCCGCGCGGGCGCGATCCGCACCACGTTCACCGAGGAGACCGAGACCGACCTGTTCGGCGAGCAGGCCGTGCTCTGCGGCGGCGTCTCCGCGCTGGTGCAGGCGGGCTTCGAGGTGCTGACCGAGGCCGGCTACGCGCCCGAGGTCGCCTACTTCGAGTGCCTGCACGAGCTGAAGCTCATCGTGGACCTCATGTACGAGGGCGGCATCGCCCGGATGCGCTACAGCGTCTCGGACACCGCCGAGTACGGCGACTACTCGCGCGGCCCGCGCGTCATCGACGCACGGGTCAAGGAGGAGATGCGCAAGATCCTCGCGGAGGTGCGCTCGGGTGAGTTCGCCCGCGAGTGGATCGCCGAGGACGACGCCGGCCGGCCCAACTTCGCCAAGTGGCGCGAGGCGGCCGCCCGGCACCCGATCGAGGAGACCGGGCGCAAGCTGCGGTCCATGATGTCCTGGGTGGACCGTCCGATCACGGAGACCGCCTGACGGCCGCAGCGCCGGTCGCGCGGTAGCCGGGCACCGGTAGCGGCGTATCGCGTGGAGCACCCTCGATCGGTAGCCTGTCTTCGGACACCGACCTACCCATCGAGGGTGCCCACATGATTCGGCTCGTGATGGCCCTGCCGCTCCTGGTATTCGGCACGATCATTCTGTCGATGCTCGCCGCGCGAGCGATCCACCCGGCTCCGTACGAGGGGGACTCCTTCGGGATGGTCTGGGGGATCTGCTTCGCGGCCGTCGGCCTGGCTCTGCACTACGGGGTGGGCTGGCTGTTCAACACGGAGTCGACCCCGCATGGCCGGCGCTGGCACAACCGGTACCTGGTCAACGGCCTTCCGGTGCAGCACCTCGGCATCGCCTACGCGGTCATCGGCTGGGCGATCGTCTGCTACAACCTGGGCAGCGCGACCTCGGCGTGGGTCGGCTGGCCCGTCTTTCTCTTCACGCCGGTCGTCGTGGCCGGTGCCGTGGCCCGGGTTCGGCGCCGCCAGGAGCAGGCGGGGCAGTGACGGCCGATCTCCGCTGATGCCTACCCGGCGGCCGGGAGGGTGCCGTCTCTAGGCGCCTTGCGGGCGCAGCAGCCAGTCCAGCGCGACCGCGGCGGTCCACGACTGGTGGGCGCTGCCCAGCGCCTCCCCGGTGAGCGGTTCGTAGTACTCGCCGAACGACAGGTCGGCGAGCTGCCGCAGGCCCTGCTCGCGGATCTGGGCCACGAGCGCGGATCCCCGGCCCTGGCGCTGCAGCGCCCAGCAGAACAGCCAGTTCATCACCGGCCACTGTGGACCCCGCCAGTACGTACGGGGCGCGAATCCCGGGGACTTTGGCGACGTCGACGGCGGGACGGCGTAGCGTAGCGCGGGGTGGGCGCACCATGAGGGCCCGGCCAGCAGCTCAAGCTGGCGCGCCACGACGGCGTCGTCGCCACCGCACAGCAGCGGCGCGAACCCCGCGATGGTCTGCGTCTCGGTCCACTCGCCGGTGCGCACATCCTGGTCGCGGGCGAGCCCGGTGTCGGGGGAGACCGTGGAGAGCACGCCGGCGCGGAACCGGGCGGCCATCTGGCGCAGCTCGGCGGCCTGTTCGTCCCGACCGAACTCCTCGCCCAGGTCGGCGAGCTCGTCGCTGGCGACCGCGGCCACCGCGGACATGAACACGTCGGCCATGCGGAAGTCGACGCTCTCGCGTACCCGGTCGTCGTCGTAGCGGGCCTCGCGCATCTGGTGGACCAGCCACAGGTAGCGGCGGTACTCGTCGTGCGACGGCCGCTGCGAGGCGTCGGCCACGTGCTGCAGGTCGCGGCGCGCCTCGGTGGAGAACTCGACCCGCGGCACGACCCGCTCGTACGCGGCGTCCCAGCGGGGGGAGTTGTCCATCCCGGACTCCCAGCTGTGGTAGATCTCCAGCAGCCCGCGCCGTGAGGGGTCCCGCGCCGTGGCGAGCCACCGGTGCCAGGCCAGCCACTGGTCGAACGTCTCCTGGACGAACCGTTCGGCCAGCTCCCGGTCGTCGCCGCCGTTGCGGCGCCCGGCGTCGAGTACCCGGCGTACCGCGATGGCGTGCACCGGGGGCTGGCAGATGCCGGAGGTGCGCACCCCCACCGGCGCGGCCGCCGCGCACCCGCTGTCCCAGACCTCGGGTCCGGGGAAGTACCCAGCGTCGGGACCGAACACGATGTGCGGCAGCATCCCGGTGCGCCACTGGGCGCGCAGCAGCGTGCTCAGCTCCACGATCGCCCGCGGCACGGACACCGTGGCGAGCCCGATCGCGATGAACGCGGCGTCCCAGCTCCACAGGTGCGGGTACAGCCGTGGCGCGGCGGTGGTCAGCTCGCCGAGGTCGTTGTCGCGCAGGATGTAGGCGGCCCGGGCCGCGAGCAGCGCGGGGGGGACCGTCATCTCGGCCATCATGACTCCAGTGCCAAGGTGGATTCGGGATCGTAGAAGCGCAGCGCCTCCGGCCCGCAGCGCAGCCAGACCGTGTCGTCCGGCTCGACCTTGAAGCCCGGCGGCGCCTGGACCTTCAGCTCGTGCTCGGCCAGCCGCACGGTGAGCAGCAGTGACGAACCGGTGGGCTCGACCACCTCGACCCGCGCCCGGAGCCTGCCCTCGCCGGGGGAGGTGCCCACCTCGACGTTCTCCGCCCGCACCCCGACGACGACCGGCCGGCCGTCGAACGCCCCGATCGCGCGGGGCGCGGCGAGCGCCTGGTCGCCGACGCGCAGGCTGGTCCCGCCACTGGCCTCCGCGACGACCGCGGTGAAGAAGTTCATCGGCGGGGTGCCGAGGAAGCCACCGACGAAGCGTTCGCTGGGCCGGTCGTAGACCTGCAGCGGCGGCCCCACCTGCACGATGCGCCCGGCGCGCATGACGGCGATCCGGTCGCCCAGCGACATCGCCTCCGCCTGGTCGTGCGTGACGTACAGCGTGGTCGTGCCGATCTGCCGGACGATCTTCTTCAGCTCCGCGCGGAACTGCAGTCGCAGCAGGGCGTCCAGGTTGGACAGCGGCTCGTCCATGAGCAGCACGCCCGCGTCGACGACGATGGCGCGGGCGACCGCGACGCGCTGGCGCTGCCCGCCGGACAACTGCGCCGGGTAGCGGTCCAGGTAGTCCACCAGCTCCAGCACCTCGGCCGCCTGTCGGACCCGCCGCTCGATCTCCGCCGGCGGCACCTTGCGCATCCGCAGCCCGAACGCGATGTTCTGGCGCACCTTCATGTGTGGGAAGATCGCGTACGACTGGAACACCATCGACACATGCCGTTCCCGCGGTGGCAGCCAGGTCACGTCCCGGCCGCCGATCGCCACGCTGCCGGAGTCCGGCGTCTCCAGCCCGGCGACCATGCGCAGCAGCGTGGTCTTGCCACAGCCGCTCGGCCCGACGAGCACGAGGAACTCGCCGTCCGCGACGGTCAGCGACACGTTGTCGGTGGCCCGCGTCTTCCCGCCGGGGTAGGTCTTCACCAGATCACGCATCACGATGTCGGCCACGGGCGCCTCATCTCAGCGTCGTTCCCCACATGTTGATCAGATATCTGCGCATCACCGCGATGAACACGACCGCCGGCAGCACCAGCGCCAGACCGCCGGCGAAGCGGTACGCCAGCGGCGAGTCGCCCAGCGTCGCCAGCACCTGTGCCGGCAGGGTCCGCTGGTTCAGCGTCAGGATCGCCGCGCCGAGCACCTCGTTCCACGACATCACGAAGGTGAACATCGCGGCGGCGGCGATACCGGGCAGCGCCTGGGGCAGGACCACCCGCAGCACGGCCTGCGGCCCCGTCGCCCCGAAGATCATCGCGGCCTCCTCGTGGTCGCGCGGCACGGCCACGAACACCGCGGAGGTGATGAGCACGGTGGTGGGCAGCGCCAGCGCCGTGTGCAGCAGCGTCACCGCGTACGTGGTGTCGTACAGGCCAGTGGTCAGGAACACCTTCGCCAGCGGCACGGAGAGCACGACGATCGGCAGCGCCCGGGTCAGCAGCAGGAACAGCTGGTACGGCTCGCGCCCAGCGAACGCGTACCGGGCCAGTGCGTACCCGGCGGGCACGCCGATCAGCAGGGACAGGGCCAGCGTGTACAGCCCCACCTGCAGTGAGTTGAGGAAGCCCGGGACGACCCCGGTGGAGGACAGGAACACCGACATCGTCTCGACGGACAGGTCGGTGGGCAGCAGCGAGAGCGGGAAGCGGTTCAGCGACTCCCGGCTGGACAGGCCGGCCAGCGTGATCAGGTACAGCGGCAGGCCCATGAACAGGGTCACCGCCACGCACGCGACCTGCAGGGCGATCGCCCGCCCCCGCCGCGCCCGGCGGGCCCGGCCGGTGTCCCCCTCGGGCGCCGTCACTTGCGGCTGGGGTGGCCGCACACGTGTCGCGGTCATCGTGCCGCTCCCGGGCTGCGATCGCGCAGCAGCCGCAGGTACCCGACCGCGGTGACCATCGAGATCGCCAGCACGACCAGCGCGATGGCCGCGGCGACGTTGGGGTTCTGCAGGAAGTTGTACCAGTAGTACGTCTCTCCCACGAGCAGCGGGAAGTTGCGCCCGGCCAGCGCCTGCGCGACCGCGAACGTCTGCAGCGCGAGGATGGTGCGCAGGATCATCGCGACCTGCAGGCTCGGGCGCAGCTGCGGCAGGATCACGTAGCGCAGCCGCTGCCAGTAGGTGGCGCCGAAGACGCTGGCGACCTCGTCGTAGTCCTTCGGGATGCCCTGCAGCCCGGCGACGATGATGACGAGCACCAGCGAGGTCGCCCGCCACAGCTCCGCGATGAGCACGGTCAGGAACAGCGACGTCGGGTTCTGGTACGACAGCCACGCGTACGGCTGGAGGCCGAGCATGTGCAGGACCGAGTTCAGGTAGCCCCGGTCGGTGAAGATGGACAACCAGACCAGGCCGGCGGCCAGGTCGCTGATCGCCAGCGGCAGCACCCAGATGTAGAAGTACACCCCGTGGAACCGGGGCCGGGCCCGCAGCATCAGCGCCATGGCGAGCGCGAACGCGAACTGCAGCGGAATCAGCACGACGATCAGCAGCAGCGTGTTGCGCATCGCCGGCCAGAAGTACGCGTCGTCCACCATGCGTTGCACGTACCGCAGGGTGGCGCCCTGGTCGCCGGTGAACGCCTGAGCGACACCGACGACCATGGGCCACGCGAACAGGACCGTCATGAACACCAGCGACGGCCCGATCAGCAGCAGCGGGGCGGGCAGCCGCGACCGGCCGGGGCGGCGGCGCGCCATCACAGCACTCGGCAGGTCTGCCCGGCCGGGTCGGGCTGCCAGCAACCCACCTTCAGTTCGTCGAGGATCGCGTTGAGCTGCTGGGCCTGCGCGTCGAGCACCTGCTGGACCGGGCGGCCGTCGATGCAGATCTCCTTGAAGCAGTTCTTGAAGATCTGCGAGACCTCGCCGTCCTTGGCGCCGAGACCGACCGGCGGCAGCGAGATCACCGCGTCGTCGGCGTTCTGCTGCGCCTGCACGGCGGCGGCCTCGAGCCGGATGGCCGGGGGCAGGGTCTCCGGCGGGGTCACGTCGACGACCGGGAAGAAGGCGTTCTCCCGCAGCACGTCGATCTGCGCCTCGTCCGTGGTCAGCGCCTTGATGATCTCCTTGGCCTTCTCGGCCTCCGGCGCCCCGCGCGGGATCGCCATGCCGGCCACGACGAGCATGTAGCCCAGCCCCTTCGGGCCGCGCGGCGCAGGCACCATGATCCAATCGTCCGGGTTGTCCTTGGGCGCGGACACGAGCCGGGCGACGTGGTCCCACGCGACGAGCACCTCGCCGCGGGCCAGCGGCTCCTGCATGAAGTCGTAGTTCGTCGATGCCGGCGCGGTGACCGCCCACAGTTCCTTCATGTACTCCCAGGCCTGGACCGCCTCGGCGCTGCGGAACGTGGTGATCTGTCCGCCGGTGAAGCTGGGCAGCAGGTACCCCTGGAAGAACCGGTGGTACAGGCCCTTCGGACCGGCCGGGAAGCCGAAGATGGGCTTGCCGCCGTTGCCCGCGCGCCCGGCGGTCGCCCACTCCAGCACCTGGTCGTAGGTGAGCTTCTGCGGGTCCGCGCCGCTGGGCAGCCACTCCAGAGCCTTCTTGTTGACCGCCATCACGTACGTGGCCTGCATCCACGGCACGTACTTGACGGTGGAGCCGCCGAGCTTGCCGAGTCCGGCGACGTCCGGGGCGAAGCCGCGGTCCGTGAGCGTGCCGGCCAGGTCGTCGAGGTCCATCAGCCGGTCGGCGTGCGGGGCGAGGTCGCCGTGCAGCCCGCCGACCAGGCTGATCTGCACCTTCCCGGCGTCCACCTGAGAGGTGATCGTGGAGTTGAAGACGCCGCTATCCACCGGGTTGTAGGCGACCTTGGCCGCGCTGACCCGCTCGCCGAGGATCTTCTCGAAGCGCTGGCGCTCCTCGACCGGGGTGAACTGCGTGGAGAGGAAGGCGACTGAGCCACTGCCGCCGTCGGCGCCGGTGGTCGACACGCCACCGCACGCGGACAGTGCCGGCGCCGCTACCGCGCCCAGGCCGAGGCCGAGCAGAGCCCGGCGGCTGATCCTCGGGCCACCTGCGATGCTGTTCGTCATCGTGACTCCCTGAACGGGCGAGATCCGTTGTCTCGGATCGTTGGCGTTGTCGGGTTTCGCGTCCGTGACCGCTCGGTTATGGCAATGACTTTTGCAAAACTGGTTTAGGTAAACTCGCAGCCGAGCGGAGATCTGTCAAGAGGGGTTCACGTGACTGGCACCGAGGTGACCGCTTCGGCCAGAAATGTCCTGAACGCGACTCCGGGCCATGTTCTGGCCCTCATCCGGTCCCGCCCCGAGTGGACCCGCCAGCAACTGCTCGACGCCACCGGAATGTCGCGGCCCACGCTGCAGGACCGGCTCGCGCCGCTGTTCGCCCGCGGGCTGATCCGCGCCGCCGGCGTCGAGGCCTCCGGCAATGGGCGGCCCGCCGAACTGATCCGCTTCGACGACCGGCACCTGGTCGTGCTGACCTTCGACGTCGGGCACACCCACGCCCGCGTCGGCGTCAGCGGCGTCCACGGCCGGCAGTTGCGCTCCCGCGAGGTTCGCCTGGACATCACGAACACCCCGCCCGATACCGCGGTCGACCTGCTGATCGAGCTCGGCACCGCGGTGATGGCCGGCGACGAGCGGGAACGGCTCGTGGGCGTCGGCATCGGTCTGCCGGCCCCGATCTCGCCTGCGACCGGGCTGCCCGGGCCCACCCCCATCATGCCCGGCTGGGAGCACTACCCGCTGCTCGACCGGCTGCGCGCCCACTGGCCGGTGCCGACCGTGGTGGAGAACGACGCCCGGGCGCTGGTGCTCGGCGAGGCCACCCGTTACCCCGAGTCCACAGTGCTCGGGCTCAAGTGGGCCAACGGCATCGGAGCGGGCCTGGTGACCAAGGGGCGCACGCTGTCCGGGGACGACGGCGCCGCGGGCGACATCGGGCACGTCATGCTCAACGCGCGCGGACCGCGGTGCCGGTGCGGCCGGCGCGGCTGCCTCGCGGCGTACGCCTCCGGGTACGCGCTGCGCGCCCGTTTCGCGTCCGCGGGCGTCGTCGGCCTGGACGAGATCGCCACGCGCGCGGCCGCCGGCGATCCGGAGGTCTGCGCGGCGCTGGACACGGCGGCCCGCCGGGTGGGCGGTGTCCTCGCCGCGCTGATCGCGATGACCAATCCGCGCGTGCTCGTCCTCGGCGGAATCATCGGCGCGCTGCCCCGGGTCGTGGACGCCGTCGCGGCCCGCGTGCGCGCCGTCACACTGTCGCGCAGCACCGAGTCCTTGCGGATCGTGGCCAGCCAGCTCGGCCCCCGGGCCTGCACCGTGGGTCTGGTCCACCTCGTGGTCGAGCGGGTCTTCGCACCGGAGGCCATCGACCGGGCGCTGGCCGCCGGCACCGCCCTGGCCGTACCGGCGAGCGCCGCACCGCGCCGTCGTCGGTCGCGCTAGCCGGCCGTCGGCGGGCCGAACTCCAGCTCCACGCGGGCCCCGCCGAGCGGGCCGTTCGACAGCGTCATCCGGCCGCCGGCCGCCTCCGCGGTGCGCCGGGCGATGTCCAGGCCGAGACCGGTCGAGGCGACGCTGACACCGCGCCGGGCGGGCGGTGGGACGGTGAATCCCGGCCCGGCGTCGTCCACCCGCAGGATGCCGCCGCCGCCCTCGCGCGCCTCGACCTCCACCCGCGCGGGCACGGAGTCGGGCGTGTGCGTGAACACGTTGTCCAGCAGGGCGTCCAGCGCGGCGACCAGATCGTCGCGGGCGGCGCGGACGGGCACCGCCGTGGCCGGCAGCCGGGCCGTGAGGGGGCGCCCGGTCTCCTCGGCCAACGCCGTCCAGAAGGCGACCCGCTGCGCCGCCACCTCCGCGAGGTCCGCCTCGGCGCGCAGCCCTTCCCGCACCGGGCGCCTCGCGGTGCGGATCACCTCGTCGACGGCGCGACCGAGCGCGTCGACGTCGGCGGCCAGGCGGGCGCGATCGTCGGCGTCCCGCAGCGACTCGACATCCAGCCGCAGCGCGGTCACCGGGGTGCGCAGCCGGTGCGCGAGGTCGGCCACCTCCTCGCGCTCGGCGGCGAGCAGTTCGGCGATGCGCGCCGCGAGGCGGTTGAGCTCCTCGCCCACCCGCCGCAGCTCACGCGCCCCGCCCGCCTCCACCCGCGCGGCCAGGTCGCTGCGGGCGAGTCGGTCGGCGGTGCGGGCCAACGCGCTGACCGAGCCGACCAGGCGTCGACCCATGCGGTCGGCGAGCACCAGGCCGAAGCCGAACAGCGCCAGGCCGAGCACGGCCAGCACCGCCCAGGTACGCGCGACGCCGCGGCGCAGCACCGGCTCGGGCACGTACACGCGGACCACCGCGGTCCCGTCCGGCAACCCGTGCACCGGCACGAGCACCTCCACGCCGCCCTCCGCCTCGGCCGTAAACGCGCGACCGCGCATCGCCAGGGACACCGACGGTGTTCGCGGTACCTCTGCGCCGAGCACCCGACCGTCGGGCAGGAACACCGACACCAGCTGTCCGTCCGGTGTGGACGCCGTGAGCTCGGCGGCCGCTCCGTCCGGGTTGAGCGCGACGAGCGCGGCCAACGACTGCGCCCGCAGGGTCGCCGCCGAGATCGCCGCCTTCTCCGCCTCGCTGCGCAGCAGCAGCCCGAGCGGCACGAGGAACGCGAGCAGCACCACGGACGTGGTCGCCGCCACGAGGGCCGCGAGCTGGGCGCGCATCCCGCTCATGTGGCGCCACCGGGGGAGCCCGTGGGGTCCTCGGTGGCGGGCGCGGTGAGGCGCACGCCGACCCCGCGCACCGTGTGCAGGTAGCGCGGCGCCTGCGCGGTCTCGCCGAGCTTGCGCCGCAGCCACGACAGGTGCACGTCGACCGTCTTGTCCGCCCCGCCGTACGGCTGGCGCCACACCTCGGCGAGCAGCTCGCGCTTGCTCACCACCTGCCCGGGGCGTTCGGCCAGGTAGCGCAGCAGGTCGAACTCGCGCGGCGTCAGCTCCATCGCCCGACCGTCCACCGTTGCGGTGCGGGCGGCGATGTCGAGGACGAGTCCGCCCACCCGCAGCACCGGCGGACGCCCCCCGGTGTCCGCGGCGCGGCGTAGCACCGCCCTGATCCGCGCGTCGAGCTGCGCGGCCCCGAACGGCTTGACCAGGTAGTCGTCGGCGCCCGCGTCCAGCGCGCGGACGATCTCCGCCTCGTCGTCGCGGGCGGTCGCCACGATCACCGGAACCCGGCTGACCGCCCGGAGCATCCGCAGCACCTCGCGCCCGTCGACGTCGGGCAGCCCGAGGTCGAGCAGGACGAGGTCCGGGCGGTCGTGCAGCGCCTCCCGCAGGCCCGGCAGGCCCGCGCCGGCCGAGCTCGTCGCGTAGCCGCGCTCGGCCAGCGCCCGCAGCAACGCCTGGCGCACCTGCGGATCGTCCTCGAGCACGAGGATGTGCGGCATGCCGCGACGGTACCGGGCCGGCGTCGGTTCGACGTACATCCTTGTCGTCGGCTTAGCGTGCCGTTAGCTCGACCGGACGCAGGGTGTGAGCATGAACGCGATCAAAGCAATCCTGTGGGGCGCCACCGCCGTGGCGGCGGTGGCGGTGGCGACGGCCGCGGTGACGGTCGCCGTCACGAACGATGACCGGTCCGGCGTGCTGAGCCAGGACGACGTCCTGCGGCAACTGGGCCAGGAGTCCGCGCCCGCGCCGGGCGGGTCGGCGACCGCGCCGGGACCGGGCGGGGCGGCGACGTCGGGCCCCGACCCGGGTACGGGCGCCGACGAGGTGCTGACGAGCCGGGCGGGCACGCTCGTGGTCGGCTGCACGGGTGGCGTGGCGGAGCTGCGGCGGTGGAGCCCGAACGCCGGTTACCGCGCCGACGACGTGGTCCGCGGACCGGGCGCGGTGGTGAGCGTGTGGTTCGAGAGCGACCGGGACAACGACGTCAAGGTGATCGTGCGGTGCGACGGGGGGCGGCCGGTGCTGACCGAGGAGGTCGAGTACGACGATCACGGGGGTGACAGGTCCGGGCGCGACTGACCGGCGCGGGCGGACGGGCGCGACCGAGCGACCGGAGGCGGCGGGTGGCGTCGCCCCGGCGGTGAGCGCCGTCACGGTGAGTACCGTCACGGCGGGGAGCGGGTTTGCTCCCCGCCGTGACGCCGTACCATCGCCCAGGTAGGCGCGGGAGCACAGCTGTCCGTTCGCCCGGTCCCGACACACTACGAGGAGAGCTTTGACGTCCGTCGTACTCATCGCCGAAGAGCTCGCGCCCGCCGCCCTGGACGTGCTCGCGCACGACTTCGAGGTGCGCCACGTCGACGGCACCGACCGGCCCGCCCTGCTGGCCGCGCTCGCCGACGCGCACGCGGTGATCGTCCGGTCCGCCACGCAGATCGACGAAGAGGCGATCGCGGCCGCCCCGAAGCTGAGGGTCGTCGCGCGTGCCGGTGTCGGCCTGGACAACGTGGACGTCTCCGCCGCCACGGCCCGCGGCGTGATGGTCGTCAACGCGCCCACCTCGAACATCGTCTCGGCCGCCGAGCAGGCCGTGGCGCTGCTGCTCGCCGTCGCCCGCAACACCGTGCCCGCGTGCGTGTCGCTGAAGTCGGGGGAGTGGAAGCGCTCGAAGTTCACCGGCGTGGAGATCGCCGGCAAGACGGTCGGCGTGATCGGCCTCGGGCGCATCGGCGTCTTGTTCGCCCAGCGCATGGCGGCGTTCGGCACGCGCCTGCTCGCCTACGACCCGTACGTGCAGCCGGCCCGCGCCGCCCAGCTCGGCGTGCGCCTGGTCGGCCTGGAGGAGCTGCTGCGGGAGTCGGACTTCATCTCCATCCACCTGCCGAAGACGCCGGAGACGGTGGGCCTGATCGGTGCCCGTGAGCTGGCGATGGTCAAGCCGGGCGTGCGCATCATCAACGCCGCCCGGGGTGGACTGGTCGACGAGCAGGCGCTGGCGGACGCGATCGCGTCCGGCCGGGTCGCCGGCGCGGGCATCGACGTGTTCGCCAAGGAGCCCTGCGTCGCCTCCCCGCTGTTCGAGTTCGACAACGTCGTGGTCACGCCGCACCTCGGCGCGTCCACCGTCGAGGCGCAGGACAAGGCCGGCCTCGCCGTGGCGCGCAGCGTGAAGCTGGCCCTGCAGGGCGAGTTCGTGCCGGACGCGGTGAACGTGCAGGCCGGTGGGGTGGTGGCGGAGGAGGTACGCCCGCTGCTGCCGCTCGCCGAGCGGCTCGGCCGGGTCTTCACCGCGATCGCCGGCGGGATCGCCGCCTCGGTCACCGTCGAGGTCCGCGGCGAGATCGTCGAGCACGACGTCTCGGTGCTCAAGCTGGCCGCCACGAAGGGTCTGTTCGCCGCCGTGGTGGAGGAGCAGGTGACGTACGTCAACGCGCCGCTGCTCGCCGCGGACCGCGGGGTCGACGTCGACCTCGTCACCTTCGCCGAATCGCCCGACCATCAACTGCTCGTCACCGTGCGGGGCGCGTTGCCCGACGGCCGGACGGTCAGCGTCTCGGGCACCGTGCTCGTGACCCCGTCGCGGGAGGTGCGCAAGCTGACCGAGGTGGACGGCTTCGACGTCGACCTCGCGCCCGAGGGCAACCTGCTGTTCTTCCGGTACACGGACCGGCCCGGCGTCGTCGGCACGGTCGGCTCGATCCTCGGCGGTGCCGGACTGAACATCGCGGCGATGCAGGTGGCGCGGCGGGAGGCGGGCGGCGAGGCGTTGATGGCGCTGACCGTCGACTCCGCCGTGCCGGCCGATCTGCTCGACGCCGCGGCGACCGCGATCGGCGCGACCACCGCGAGCACCGTGGACCTCACGGAGGAGTAGTCGCCGGCCGGGTGCGGTGCACCTCTTGCGGCGGTTGTTCCTCATCGATAGCCTCCTGCCTTGGCGGCGACGTCGTTTCGTGGTGGACACCTCGGGATCGGTCCACTGCGGAGCGGTCGCGTGCCGCGCCCCCTGCGTACGCGAGCCGCGCGTACCACTCGCGCAGCGGCCCCCGCGACCTGTGCCGAGGTCGCGGGGGCCGAACATTCTCCGGTTCGTCGTGAGGTTGTCAGGACAGGTGCCGGGCGAGTTCGCGCGCGAGCTCGCGATTATGCGCGACGTCGTGGGCGCCGCCGGCACGGGACCGGGCCGCCCGACGGACGTACCAAAATGTGGGAGCCGGCGGCCGGAAATTGGGATGATCCCTTAACGTCGACTAAGACTGACCCCGAGGAGGCTTGAACGTGGCGGTGGCGCGGGTCGCGGTCGTGCCCGGCGACGGGATCGGCCCGGAGGTGATCGCACAGGCGCGCCTCGTCCTCGACGCCGTGCTGCCCGGCGTGGAGACGACCGAGTACGACCTGGGCGCGGCGCGTTACCTGCGCACCGGGGAGATCCTGCCCGACTCGGTGCTCGACGAACTCGCGCGGCACGACGCGATCCTGCTCGGCGCGGTCGGCGATCCCGCGGTGCCGCCCGGGGTGCTCGAGCGCGGCCTGCTGCTCAAGCTGCGCTTCTCCTTCGACCAGTACGTGAACCTGCGCCCGGCCCGGCTCTGGCCCGGGACCACCAGCCCGCTGGCCGGCGTCAAGCCCGGTGAGATCGACTTCGTGGTGGTCCGGGAGGGCACCGAGGGCCTGTACGCCGGGGCCGGCGGCACGCTGTACCGGGGCACCCCGGCCGAGGTGGCGACGGAGGAGAGCCTCAACACCCGGCACGGTGTCGAGCGGGTCGTCCGGGACGCGTTCGCGCGCGCCGCGCGCCGACGCGGCAAGGTCACGCTGGTGCACAAGAGCAACGTGCTGGTCCACGCGGGCGACCTGTGGACGCGGGTCTTCGCCGAGGTGGCGGCCGAGCACCCCGACGTCGCCACCGAGTACCACCACGTCGACGCCGCCGCCATGTACCTGGTCACCCAGCCGCAGCGCTACGACGTGATCGTGACCGACAACCTGTTCGGTGACATCCTCACCGACATCGCGGCCGCCGTCACCGGTGGCATCGGGCTCGCCGCGAGCGGCTGCGTCAACCCGTCGAGGGCGTACCCCTCCATGTTCGAGCCCGTGCACGGCTCCGCCCCGGACATCGCCGGGAAGGGCGTCGCCGACCCCGTCGCCGCCGTACTCTCGGTGGCTCTCCTGCTGGAGCACCTCGGCCACCCCGAGGCCGCCGGCAAGGTGGAGGCGGCCGTCGCCGCCGAACTCGCGGCCCGGCAGGCGGCGGGGCCAGGCGCCCCGCTGCGGACCACCGAGGTGGGCGCCCGCCTGGCCGCCCGGGTCGCCTAGGCCCAGATCGCGCGGATCCGGGCCGCCCATGGTCCGGGTCGCTCAGGGCAGGTCGCCTGGCGGGACCTGGGCGTCCTCGCTGGTCATCGCCGGGTTCCGGTTGAACGAACGTTTGGGGTAATTTCTTCTCATCCCACAATGTGGCACGGAGGTACGTGTGATGAGCGGTGGTGAGCGCCTCGACTTCGAGATCCGACCGAATCCGCGGCCGGTAGCCGCCGCCGAGCGTGCCGCGCTGCTGAGCAACCCGGGCTTCGGGCGGATCTTCACCGACCACATGGTCACGATCCGCTACGCGGAGGGGAAGGGCTGGTACGACGCCCGGGTCGAACCCCGGGGCCCGATCCCGATGGACCCGGCCACGGCCGTGCTGCACTACGCGCAGGAAATCTTCGAAGGGCTCAAGGCGTACCGCGCCGCGGACGGGGGCGTGATCCTGTTCCGCCCCGAGGCGAACGCGCGGCGCTTTGCGGCGTCGGCGGCCCGGATGGCGATGGCCCCGCTGCCGGAGCAGGTCTTCCTGGACTCGCTGCACCACCTGATCTCCATCGACCGGGAGTGGGTGCCCCACGAGGACGAGGCGAGCCTGTACCTGCGCCCGTTCATGTACGCCAGCGAGGTCTTCCTCGGCGTCAAGCCCGCCTCCGAGTACCTCTACGTGCTCATCGCCTCGCCGGTCGGCTCGTACTTCGCGGGCGGGATCAAGCCCGTCACCGTCTGGGTGTCGCACGAGTACACGCGGGCCGCGCCGGGCGGGACCGGCGCGGCGAAGTGCGGCGGCAACTACGCCGCCTCGCTCGTGGCCCAGGCGGAGGCGATCGAGAACGGCTGCGAGCAGGTGGTCTTCCTCGACGCGGTGGAGCGTCGGTACGTCGACGAGCTCGGCGGGATGAACATCTTTTTCGTCTACGAGGACGGCACCCTGGTCACGCCCCCGCTGACCGGTGCGATCCTGCCAGGCATCACCCGCGACTCGGTCATCACGCTCGCCCGCGACCTCGGGCACGAGGTCGTCGAGCGGCCGTACTCGTTGCAGGAGTGGACCGCCGACGCGGCGAGCGGACGGCTGCGCGAGGTGTTCGCGTGCGGCACCGCCGCCGTGCTCACCCCGATCGGCACGGTCCGCTCGCGCGACGGCGAGTTCACCGTCGGGGACGGCTCGACGGGCGCGGTCACCGCGAAGCTGCGGCAGTCCCTTGTGGACATCCAGCGGGGACGCGCGGCCGACCCGTACGGCTGGGTGCACCGGGTCCTGTAGCTCGCGGACGCCGCCCGGTGAAGGCCTGTCCGGGGCCGCCCGGTCCCCGGGGCCGTTCGCGGCCGGGGGGATCCTCAGGACCTACCCGGTTTCCTTGATCCGGCGGGGTTGGCGGTTCGCAGGATGCAGAAACGACCGCGCGACGGACGCGTCGGTCAGCAGGTGCTCGCGCAGCGCGGCGATCTGGTGGCGCTCCAGACCCGAGTCGAGGACGTACCGCTCCACCGAGCCGTGCCGCTCCCGTAGCTCCTCGAGGAACAACAGCATCGCCTCCGGCGGGGTGACCGTGTAGAAGACCGGCGGCGTGCGGCTTGCAAGCTCCGGGTGGTTGGCGTGGAGCCATGCGGTGAACTTCCGCCCGGCCTGCTGAGTCATCGCGTACTCGGTGGCGATGTCCACATCGGATACCCCGAGCAGCGCGAGCGTCAGGGCGGCGAGCACCCCGGTGCGGTCCTTGCCGGCCACGCAGTGCACGACCGCCGGGGCGGCGTCGGCGTCGGCGAGCACGGCGAGCGCCCGAGCCAGCCCTTCGCGCCCGGTCTCGGCGAGCTCCAGGTAACGGTCGGCGAGGAACCGGGCGGGTCCGGCGGTCTCGTCGTACAGCCCGGGGTCCCACTCGGGGTGGTTCGGGTCGATGTTGTGCCAGACCAGGCCGTTCCACTGCGGGCACCGGCCGTCACGCTCGATCTCGTACGGGCGGCGCAGGTCGACCACGGTCCGGATGCCGAGGGCCTCGAAGGCCTCCCGGTCGGCGTCGCACAGGCGGCTGAGCGTGTCGGAGCGGTAGAGCCGGCGCCAGCGCACGGTCCGCCCCTCCAGGCCCGGGTAGCCGCCGAGGTCACGGAAGTTGAACACCGCGGAGAACGCCATCGAGCGCTGCACATCCCGACCCTATGGCGGACCGGCACCCGCCCCGCAACCCCGTGGCCCGGCTCACAGCCCGTCGGAAGGTGTCGTTCCGTTACGTGGGACGCCTCTTCCACGTGACGGACGCAGCTGGCAGACTACGCACCGTGACCACCGGCCGCCTGATTATTGGCACCTAGCGCGTACGCAATCCGGCAGCGTACGCGCAGACCTCCCGCATCCGCGGGGGGTCTTTCTGTTGTTAGAGGAGAAAGACCATGCAGGTGTACGACACGACGCTGCGCGACGGCGCCCAGCGCGAGGGGATCAGCTACTCCGTAGCCGACAAGCTCGCTGTGGCGCGGCTGCTCGACGAGTTCGGCGTCGGCTTCATCGAGGGCGGCTGGCCGGGCGCCCTGCCCAAGGACACCGAGTTCTTCGCGCGCGCCCGCGACGAACTGGACCTCAAGCACGCGGTCCTCGTGGCGTTCGGCGCCACCCGCAAGGCCGGCGTGGCGGTGGAGGACGACCCGCAGGTCCAGGCCCTGCTCGATGCGCAGACGTCCGCCGTGTGCCTGGTGGCCAAGTCCGACCTGCGGCACGTCGAGCGGGCGCTGCGCACGACCGCCGACGAGAACCTGGCGATGGTGCGTGACACGGTCGCCTACTTCGTGGCCCACGGCCGGCGGGTCTTCCTCGACGGCGAGCACTTCTTCGACGGCTACCGCTTCGACCCGTCGTACGCGTTGGAGGTCGCCCGGGCGGCGCTGGACGCCGGCGCCGAGGTGATGGTGCTGTGCGACACCAACGGCGGGATGCTGCCGTCGGGGATCACCGCCACGATCCGCGAGGTGACCGCCAAGCTCGGCGTGAGCGGCGAGCGACTCGGCATCCACTGCCAGAACGACACCGGGTGCGCGGTCGCCAACACCGTCGCCGCCGTCGAGGCCGGCGTGCGCCACGTCCAGTGCACCGCCAACGGGTACGGCGAACGGCCCGGCAACGCCGACCTGTTCACCGTCGTCGGCAACCTCGAGCTCAAGCTCGGCATCCCCGTCCTCCCCGAGGGCTGCCTGAAGAAGATGGTGCGGATCTCGCACGCTCTCGCGGGGATCGCGAACATCGCGCCCGACACCCACCAGCCGTACGTCGGGTCGTCGGCCTTCGCCCACAAGGCGGGGCTGCACGCGAGCGCGATCAAGGTGGATCCGCTGCTCTACAACCACGTGGATCCGGTCGCCGTCGGCAACGACCAGCGGATCCTGGTCACCGAAATGGCCGGCCGGGCCAGCGTCGAGCTCAAGTCGCGCGAGCTGGGGCTGGACCTGGCCGGCCACCCGCACGCTCTCGCCCGGGTCACCGAACGGGTCAAGCGCATGGAGGCCGAGGGGTGGTCGTTCGAGGCCGCTGACGCCTCGTTCGAACTGCTCGTGCGCGCCGAGCTCGGCATCGCGACCGCGCCGTTCACCCTGGAGTCCTACCGGGTGATCGTCGAGCACCGCGAGGACGGCGAGGTCGTCTCCGAGGCCACCGTGAAGCTACGGGTACGCGGCGAGCGGGTGATCGCCACCGCGGAGGGCAACGGCCCGGTCAACGCGCTGGACGAGGCGCTGCGCTCCGCGTTGACCCGCCACTACCCGCAGCTCGCCGGGATGGAGCTGGCGGATTACAAGGTGCGGATCCTGGAGGGCTCGCACGGCACGGGCGCGGTCACCCGGGTGCTGCTGGAGACCGTGGACCGGCAGGGCGGGGACTGGACGACGGTCGGTGTGCACCGCAACGTCGTCGAGGCGAGCTGGCGGGCGTTGGTCGACGCCCTCACCTACGGCCTGACGCGCGCGGCGGTCACCTCCTGACCGCCGCGCGGTCACCTCCTCACCCGCGGCCACAGGCCCGGTCCTGACCGCCGTAAAACACGTCGCCGCTGTCGGACCCCCGTTGTAACGTCTCCCCGTGCGTTTTGATGCTTACCGTCGAGTGCTCGCGCTGCCCGGGGTGCTGTCGCTGACCGTGGTCGCGCTGCTGATCCGCATCCCGGCCACCATGGGAGGGATCACCCTGACCCTGCACGTGGTGCTCGGGCTCGACCGCGGGTACGGCGCGGCCGGCCTGGTCAGCGGGGTACTCACGGTGGGGGCGGCCGTGGGGGCGCCGCTGCTCGGTCGGCTCGTGGACCGCCGCGGCCTGCGCCCGGTGCTCGTGCTGACCACGTCGGCCGCCGGGGTGTTCTGGTTCGCCGTGCCGGTCCTGCCGTACCACGGGCTGCTGGTGGCCGCCCTGCTCGGAGGCCTGCTCTCGATCCCGATCTTCTCGGTGATCCGCCAGTCGCTCGCCGCGCTGGTGCCGGAGGAGTACCGCAAGGCGGCGTACTCGGTCGACTCGATGTCGGCGGAACTGTCCTTCATGGTCGGTCCCGCGCTGGCCGTGCTGGTGGCGACGCAGGTCTCCAGCCGGGTGGCGGCCATGCTCGTCGGCGGCTGCCTGGTGCTGGCCGGTGCGGGCCTGTGGAGATTGAACCCTCCGGTGCGCAGCGCCGCGGAGGAGGAGCGGGCCACCCCCGGCGAGCGGCTCCGCCGCCGCGCCTGGCTGCGGCCCCGGCTGGTCGCGGTCCTGTTCGCCGGGCTCGCCGCCACGATCGTGCTCGCCGGCACCGACGTCGGTGTGGTCGCGGTGCTGCGGGACGCCGGTGAGGTGGGGTGGAGCGGCCTGGTCCTGGCGCTGTGGTCCGCCTACTCGCTCGCCGGTGGCTTCGTGTTCGGGGCTATCCGGCACTCCCCGCACCCGCTCGTGCTGGCCGGGCTGCTCGGCGCCGCCACGATCCCGCTGGGCCTCGCGACCGGGTGGATCGGGCTGGCTCTGCTGCTGATCCCGGCCGGCGCGCTGTGCGCGCCGACGCTGGCGGCAGTCGCGGACGCGGTGAGCCGCCTGGTGCCCGCGCAGGCGCGCGGGGAGGCGATGGGCCTGTACGGGTCGGCGATGACGATCGGGATGGCGCTCGGCGCGCCGCTCGCCGGCGCGGTCGCGGACCGTGCGGGCGCGGGGTGGTCGTTCGTGGCCGTGGGCACGGTCGGCGTGCTGCTCGCCCTCGCCGGGCTCGCCGCCAGCGGCCGCGAGGCCCGGGGTGGTTCCTGGCAGGGTGTCCCCGCCGACCACGGTCTGCCGGCTGACGGACCGGCCCAGGTCGCGACCGCCACCGCCGATCGTCAGCCGGTGCCCACGCCCTGAGGCGGCGGCTGGTCCTTGTCGAGCAGGGCGTCGCAGAGTGCGATCAGGCGGGCGCGCAGGGGCGCCGCCCGGTCCGCGAACGCCCTCTGCGCCCGGGCGTACTCGGCCCGGCCCTCGGGCGTCTCGATGCGCACCGGCGGATAGCCCAGGTCCGACAGGTCGTAAGGGCTGGCCCGCATGTCGAGCTCCCGGATCTCGCGGGCCAGCGCGAAGCAGTCGGCGACCAGTTCGCTCGGCACGAGTGGGGAGAGTTTGTACGCCCACTTGTAGAGGTCCATGTTCGTGTGCAGGCAGCCAGGCTGCTCCAGGTCGGGCATCCGCTCCCGGGTGGGCGTGACGTGGTTGAGCGGGCGCGCGGCCGGGGTGAAGAACCGGTACGCGTCGAAGTGGGTGCACCGGACTCCACGTTCCTCGACGACGGCCGCGATCGCGGCGGGGGACAGGCGCAGCGGCACCTGGCTGTGACGGATCTCATTGGTGCGGTAGACCATCGCCCACTCGTGCAGCCCGAAGCAGCCGACCTGCGCCGGACGGCCCGCGGTGGCGACCAGCAGGTTGCGGATCCAGGCGACCGAGTCGCGCCGCTTCGCGAGCACCGCGGCCACGTCGAGGGCGCCGTCGCGGTACTGCGGGCCGAGATCCGGCGCGCCCTCGAGCACGACGCCGGCCCCCGGGTGCCAGCGGCGCAACTGCGCCGGCCGGTACGAGTAGTACGTGAAGAGGAAGTCCTCGACCGGATGCTTCACACCGGCCCGGCGCCGGGCGAGGTGCGGCCGGATCCACGCGTCGACGCGCGCCTCGTGCGCGGCTCGCCGGGCCCGCCACTCCATCTCCGGCAGTACCCGCGGCGCGGTCAGCACCTCCCTGGTCACGGACTCGATACTGCCACCGGATCGCGGGCCGCCCGCCACCGGACGGGTGAGGCGTCTGGGCTCGTCGGCGCAGGCGGTGGGGCCGCGTTCCGAGTAGATTGGCGGCGTGCGGATCGTTCGTTTCGCCCATGCCAACGGTATGTCCTTCGGGGTGGTCGAGGGCGCGGCCGAGGAGGGCCTCACCGTCGCGGAGATCGAGGGCCACCCGTTCGGCGAGATCCGGTTCACCGGGCAGCGGTGGGCGTTGCCGGATGTGCGGCTGCTCTCCCCGATCCTGCCGAGCAAGGTGGTGTGCGTGGGGCGCAACTACGCCGACCACGCGGCCGAGCACAACGCCGAGGTGCCGAAGGAGCCGCTGCTGTTCCTCAAGCCGTCCACCTCGGTCATCGGTCCCCGGGACGCGATCCGGCTGCCCCCCCAGTCCAGGCAGGTCGAACACGAGGCCGAGCTGGCCGTGGTGATCGGTCCGCCCGGCGCGCGTCGCGTGGACCGGGACGGTGCGAAGCGGGCCATCTTCGGCTACACCTGCGCGAACGACGTCACCGCGCGGGACCTGCAGCGCTCCGACGGGCAGTGGACGCGGGCGAAGGGGTTCGACTCGTTCTGCCCGCTCGGGCCGTGGATCGTCACCGACCTGGACGTCTCCGACCTGGAGATTCGTTGTGAGGTGGGGGACGAGGTACGCCAGCTCGGCCGGACCAAGGACATGGTGTTCGACGTGCCGACCCTGGTGTCGTACGCGTCACACGTGATGACGCTGCTGCCCGGGGACGTGCTGCTCACCGGCACGCCGGCCGGTGTGGGGCCGCTCACCCCCGGCGACACGGTGACCGTGTCCGTGGAGCGGATCGGCAAGCTCAGCAACCCGGTCGTGCCGCTGGAGTGATCCGCCACCCGAAGTGGCCCGCCACCATTTGATTTGGCTCCGCGCCGAGTGTCGGGTACAGTTTCGGGGCGGTGCCGCCGAGCACCGATGGGGTATGGGGTAATTGGCAGCCCGGCGGATTCTGGCTCCGCTAGTCTAGGTTCGAGTCCTGGTACCCCAGCTACCGATGCTCGACAGTGCCGGTGCTGGTAGAGTCTGGCACCGCTGCTCTCGCAGCAAAGGAAGGTCCTGGCCCCGTCGTCTAGCGGCCTAGGACGCCGCCCTCTCAAGGCGGTAGCGCCGGTTCGAATCCGGTCGGGGCTACCAGAATGTGGTGACACCGGACAGCGCCTCCCAGTGGGGGGCGCTTCGGCGTTCCGGGGCAGGAAAACCGGGTTGATCATGAAAATTGCGGCAGCCTCCTCGCTGTGTCCTGCCGCACACTCCGCTGGCACCGCCGGGGTCGAGCCTCGGCGGGGATCGAGCCGGGACGGCGCGCCGCACCGGGCGAGCGGATTGTCCGGCAGGCACGTGGGTATCCGTCGTGATAGCCGCAATCCGGGCGGCGGACGGGAGGCAGCGCCGATGCCAGGGCCACGGCCGGGCAGCCACGACTACGACATGCAGCGGGCCCGGATACGCAAGCGCATTGAGGATTCCGGGCAGGCCGCTGACGAGTTCGCGAACGACCTGGCCAACAAGATCCTGCAGGAGGACCGCGACCAGGAGGGGATCCTGCGCACCGAACGCGGGCTCGGACCGAAGGGCGAGCGCGGACCCGGCGAGCCGAAGTGACGCCGCAACGCCCGCCCGGCCCGGCCGTCGGCCAACCGGCGACCGGCTGACGCGGCGAGCGGGCGGGGCGCGGCGGGTGTCCACAATCGACGGGACCCTGCCCCGCGTCTCCTACCCCCGCCGGCGCCGCCGTCTCACCTCCCGCCGACCCGGCCGGTGAGGTGAGCCACTTCGGCTAGAGGCCCGACAGGCGCTGCCCGGCGCGCACCACGGCCATCGCGTGGCGTTCGCCCGGGCGCCGGCCCATCCGTTCGATCGGGCCGGAGACGCTGATCGCGGCGATGACGCGGCCCGTGCGGTCGCGGATCGGGGCGGAGACGCTCGCCACACCGGGCTCGCGCTCCGCCACGCTCTGCGCCCAGCCCCGGCGGCGTACCTCGGCCAGGGTCCGGCCGGTGAACCGGCACCGCGGCAGCAGCGGCATCACCGCCTCCGGGGGCTCCCAGGCGAGCAGCACCTGCGCGGCGGAGCCGGCGGTCATCGGCAGCACCGCCCCGACCGGGACGGTGTCGCGCAGCCCACTGGCGCGCTCGGCGGCGGCGACGCAGACCCGCTCGTCGGCGCGGCGCAGGAACAGCTGGGCACTCTCGCCCGTGGCGTCGCGCAGCGCCATCAGTATCGGCTCGGCCGCGGTGAGCAGCACGTCCGGTGCCGCGTTGGCGAGCTCGCCGAGTCGTGGGCCCGGGCGCCAGCGGCCCTGGCTGTCGCGAACGAGCAGACGGTGGATCTCCAGTGCCTGCGCGAGACGGTGGGCGGTGGCCCGCGGTAGCTTCGTGCGCTCCACGAGCTCCGCGAGGCTGGCTCCCTCAACGCAGGCCGCGAGGATGAGAACGGCCTTGTCGAGCACCCCGACGCCGCTGATACTGTGTCCCACGACTCGAAATCTATCTCCCAGATTTTAGGAAGTCCAGATGGTGGGAGCACGCCCGAGAACACTGCCGGAGAAGGTCTGGGACGCGCACGTCGTGCGTTCCGCCGACGGGGAGCCAGATCTGCTCTATATCGACCTTCATCTGTTGCACGAGGTGACGAGCCCGCAGGCGTTCGACGGCCTGCGGATGGCCGGGCGCAGGGTCCGCCGCCCCGACCTGACCATCGCCACCGAGGACCACAACACCCCGACGGACAACCTGCTCACGATCGCCGACGTCGTGTCCCGCACGCAGCTTGAGACGTTGCGGCGCAACTGCGCGGAGTTCGGGGTGACGCTGCACCGCCTCGGCGACGCGAACCAGGGGATCGTCCACGTCATCGGTCCCCAGTTGGGCCTCACCCAGCCGGGCATGACGATCGTGTGCGGTGACTCACACACATCCACCCACGGCGCGTTCGGCGCTCTCGCCTTCGGCATCGGCACGAGTGAGGTGGAGCACGTGCTCGCCACGCAGACCCTGCCGCAGCAGCGACCCCGCACGATGGCGGTGACGGTCGAGGGCGAGCTGCGGCCCGGGGTCACCGCCAAGGACCTGGTGCTCGCGCTCATCGCCAAGGTGGGCACGGGCGGCGGGCGCGGCCACGTCGTGGAGTACCGCGGACCGGCCATCTCCAAGCTGTCCATGGAGGGCCGGATGACCATCTCGAACATGTCGATCGAGTGGGGCGCCCGGGCGGGCCTCATCGCTCCCGACGACACCACGTACGCGTATCTGGAGGGCCGCCGCTACGCGCCGAAGGGGGCGGCCTGGGAGGCCGCGCTGGACTACTGGCGCAGCCTGCCCACCGATGAGGGGGCGACGTTCGACTCCGAGGTGACGCTCGACGCGAGCACGGTCGAGCCGTTTGTGACGTGGGGCACCAACCCGGGTCAGGGGGTGCCGCTGGACGGGGTGGTGCCCGACCCGGACTCCTTCGCGACCGAAGCGGAGCGGGCCGCGGCACGCCGCGCGCTGGAGTACATGGCGCTGCGGCCGGGCACGCCGATGCGCGACGTGCCGATCGACGTGGTCTTCCTTGGCTCCTGCACGAACGGGCGGCTGGAGGACCTGCGCGCCGCAGCCGAGGTGCTGCGCGGGCGCAAGGTGGCCGACGGCGTACGGATGCTCGTGGTGCCCGGCTCCGCCGGGGTGCGGGAGGCGGCCGAACGCGAAGGGCTGCACGAGGTCTTCACCGCGGCCGGGGCCGAGTGGCGCTACGCCGGCTGCTCGATGTGCCTGGGCATGAACCCGGACACCCTCGCGCCGGGGCAGCGCTCGGCGTCCACGTCCAACCGCAACTTCGAGGGCCGGCAGGGGCGCGGTGGGCGCACCCACCTGGTCTCCCCGCCCGTCGCCGCCGCCACCGCGGTCGTCGGCCGCCTCGCCTCCCCGACCGATCTGACCTGAAGGCAGGACCACATGGAGAAGTTCACGGTTCACACCGGCACCATCGCCCCGCTGCGCCGATCTAATGTAGACACGGACCAGATCATCCCGGCGGTGTACCTGAAGCGCGTGACCAAGACCGGGTTCGCCGACGGGCTGTTCCGCGCATGGCGCGACGACCCCGGGTTCGTCCTCAACCAGCCGGCGTACGCCAAGGCCACGATCCTGGTCGCCGGGCCGGAGTTCGGTACCGGGTCGTCGCGTGAACACGCCGTGTGGGCGTTGCGGGACTGGGGGTTCAAGGCCGTCATCGCGCCCAGCTTCGGCGACATCTTCCGCGGCAACGCCCTCAAGGAAGGGCTGCTGCCGGTCGAGCTCGAACAGCCCGCCGTGGATGCGTTGTGGCGCCTCGCGGAGACCGACCCGGCTGCCGAGGTAACCGTCGACCTGGTCGAGCGCCAGGTACGCGCACCCGGGATGAACTGGGCTTTTCCGCTCGACGACTTCAGCCGTTGGCGGTTGCTGGAGGGGTTGGACGACATTGGACTGACGCTTCGCCACGAGGACGCGATCGCGGCCTACGAGGCGTCGCGGCCGCCCTTCCTTCCGGTTGTGGCGTAGGCGGTTCCGGCGGGGCGCCTTGGCCGCCGGGCGGGAAAGCGTTACGACACAAGGACTATTTTCGGCCACATATTTGTGTTAGAGAGCGGAAACGCATACCGTGCGCGCAGAATGGCTCGTGTGAGTCCATCTGCGTATACGGGAGGAAGAAGTGAACAAGGCCGAGCTCGTAGAAGCGCTCGCCGGTCGCCTGGGTGACAAGAAGCTCGCGACCACCGCGCTCGACGCCGTGCTCTCGGAGATCCAGGCCGCGGTGACCAAGGGCGAGAAGGTCGCCATCACCGGCTTCGGCATCTTTGAAAAGCGGGTGCGAGGGCCGAGAACCGCCCGCAACCCGCGCACCGGGGAGACCGTGAAGGTGAAGAAGACGTCCGTGCCGACGTTCCGGCCCGGCAGCACCTTCAAGGACATGGTGGCCAGCGGTCGCGTGCCGAAGGCCGCCGCGCCGGCGAAGAAGGCCGCCGCGAAGAAGGCCGCGCCGGCCAAGAAGGCGGCCGCCCCGGCCAAGAAGGCCGCCGCCCCGGCGAAGAAGGCGGCGGCGAAGGCGCCGGCCAAGAAGGCGGCCAAGACGACCCGTGCCGCGGCGAAGACCGCGACCCGCGCGACCGCCACCGCGCGGACCGCGAAGAAGGCCGCCGCGAAGGCTCCCGCGAAGCGGGGTACCGCCCGCAAGGCGTGAACCTGTGTACGGCAGGGGCGCCCAGGCCCGAACGGGACTGGGCGCCCCTGCCTGTCTCGGCTGAACCACCTTCGGGTGAGGAAGTCCACAAGCGACGACGGAAGGGCCGCCGGTGCCGCCGAACGCGCCGGCCCTGCGGGGACCGCAACGAGCGCCCAGCGGGCGAGGCCAGGAGGGCGCGTCACCCGGCTCAGGAGGGCGTGGGGAGCGTGGGGAGCCTCACCCGGCTCAGGGGAGCGTGGGCAGCGTCACCCGGTTGACCGCGCCGCGGTCGTCGTACTCGACGCGCAGCCGCTGGCCCACGCGCAGCAGCCGCAGTCCGGAGGCGTCGAAGGCCTCCGGGCCGAACTCGACCGGGGTGCCGTCATCGAGCAGCAGCGTGCCGGACCGGGTCTGCGGGTCGTACGAAGCCACGGTGCCCTGCATGCCGATACGGTAGCGCGCCCACCCGTTCAGCAGGGCCGCCGCGCGCGGGCCGAGGCCGAGCCGGCTCGCGCAGGCCAGATCCGCCGCCGTGTCCACGTCGCGGCGCAGGGTCGGCCAGTCGCCCGCGAGCCGCGTCGCCCCCGACGCCTCGTGCGCCGCTGCGGAGCCCGGACCGAAGCGCGGGTCCAGGTCCACGCCGGCGGGGGCCGCGAGCAGCACCGTCCCCGTGCCGGGCGCGTCCGGCACGAAGCACCGGCGCCCGAGCGACGCCGCGGCATCGAGCGCGGCGGCGAGCTCCACCGGCCGAAGCGCGGGCAGGTCTCCGGCGATCGCCGCGACCGGCCGGTCGGCCACCAGCGACGCGCCGTACCGCACAGCCGGGTTGAGGCCGCGGCGCGGCTCGTCGGGCACGACGCGCACACCCAGCGCCCGCAGCGCCTCGCCGGTGACGTCGTCGTCGGTGACCACCACGACCTCAGCGACCGCGTCGCTGGCGAGCACCGCCGCCACCGTGTCCAGCGCGAACGCCAACGCGAGCCGCTCGTGACCTACGCCGCGCACCTTCCCGCGCAACCGCGTCTTCGCGGCGGCGAGCGGCTTGACCGGCACCACGACCGCCCACCTCGGCTGCGACATGCCCACAGCCTAGGCCGGGGGATCCCCGGCCCCCGGCTGTCCCGCCACCGCCGCGAACAGGCATGATTCGCTGCGAGGTCAGTCGGCGAGGAGGGGCCGTGCGAAGGCTCGGGTTCTGGCGGCGCTTGGCGGTGGTGACCGTCAAGCCCCCGCTGCTGCTGCTCACCAGACGGCGCTGGTCGGGGATGGAGCACATTCCCGCCACCGGCGGCGCCATCCTCGTCGCCAACCACCTGTCGTACGTCGACCCGCTCGTCTGCGCGCACTACGTCTACGACGCCGGCCGGTGGCCCCAGTTCCTCGCCAAGTCGGGGCTGTTCGAGGTACCGGTGCTCGGCTGGCTGCTGCGCCAGGTGCGCCAGATCCCCGTCCACCGGGGCACCGTCGACGCGGTGAAGGCCCTCGAGGCCGCGACCGACGCGGTGCGGCGCGGGGAGGCGGTGATCATCTACCCCGAGGGCACCATCACCCGGCAGCCGGACCTGTGGCCTATGCGCGGCAAGACCGGGGTCGCGCGGCTCGCGTTGGCCACCGGCGCGCCGGTCATCCCGATCGTGATGTGGGGGCCGGAGCGCATCTTCGACCCGCGCACGAGGAAGCTGCGGCTGCGGCCCCGCACGCCGGTCACCGTCGTCGCCGGGCCTCCCATCGACCTGTCCCGCTGGGCGGGCGCCACGCCCGCGAACGGCGTCCTGCACGAGATGACCGACGAGATCATGCTCCACCTGCGGAACATGCTCGCGAAGGTCCGGGGCGAGGCGCCGCCGGAACTGTTCAGTCCGCGCGCCGGCGGAGGTGGGGACCGTGGGTAGCCTGCGCGCCGCGGTGCTCGGGGCGGGATCGTGGGGTACGGCGTTCGCCAAGGTGCTCGGGGACGCGGGCAACCACGTCACCCTGTGGGCGCGGCGCAAGGAACTCGCCGACACCATCCGCACGCACCGCCGCAACCCCGAGTACCTGCCGGACCTGGCCCGGCTGCCGGAGACCGTGACCGCCACGTCCGACGCGGTCGCCGCGATCAGCTCGGCGGACCTGGTGGTGTTGGCCGTGCCCTCGCAGACTCTGCGCGGCAACCTGACCGCCTGGCGGTCCGCGTTGCGTCCGGACGCCACGCTGGTCAGCCTCATGAAGGGCATCGAGCTCGGCACCACCAAGCGGATGAGCGAGGTGATCTGCGAGACGGCCGGCGTGGCCGACGACCGGGTGGTCGTGGTCTCCGGGCCGAACCTGGCCGCGGAGGTGGCGGCGGAGCAACCCACCGCGACCGTCGTCGCCTGTCGGGACCCGAACCGGGCCACCCTGGTGCAGCGGGCCATCACCACCCGCTACTTCCGCCCGTACACCAACGACGACGTGATCGGCTGCGAGCTCGGCGGTGCGGTGAAGAACGTCATCGCGCTCGCGTACGGCATCGCGACCGCGATGGGGCTCGGCGACAACACCAAGGCGAGCCTCATCACCCGGGGGTTGGCCGAGACGGCCCGGCTCGGTGTGGCGCTCGGCGCCGACCCGAGGACGTTCGCCGGCCTCGCCGGGCTCGGCGACCTCGTCGGCACCTGCATGTCGCCGCTGTCGCGCAACCGCACCTTCGGCGAGCACCTCGGGCGCGGCGAGACGCTGGCGCAGGCGCAGGCGGCCACCAGGCAGACCGCCGAAGGGGTCAAGAGCTGTCTCGCGATCCGCGACCTGGCCCGCCGGCACGGGGTCGAGATGCCGATCACCGAACAGGTCGAGCGGGTCTGCCACGAGGGACTGGACCCGCGGCTGGCGGTCACCGCGTTGATGAGCCGGGAGACGAAGCCGGAGTGACCCGAGACGGCGACGGGAGCGGGTACGGCGACGGGACGCGCTGCGTACGCGCCGGGCTGCCGGCGCCGCGCCCCGGCGCTCCGTTCCTGCCCGGCCCGGTCTTCGCCTCGACGTACCACCTCGATCCGCAGACCGGGCCGGCTTTGGGCGTGGACGGGTACGGGCGGCCGGACAACGCCACCCGGCGGGCGCTGGAGGCGGCGATCGGGGAGCTGGAGGGCGGGGAGTGCGTGGCGTTCGCCTCCGGCATGGCCGCGGTCTGCGCGGCGCTGCTGGTGCTCGCCCGCACCGACGACACCGTCCTCGTGCCCGCCGACGGCTACTACCAGGCGCGCGCGTTCGCCACGGAGGCGTTGCCGCCCCGGGGTGTGCGCGTGCTCACCGCGCCGACCGCCGGCCCCTACCCGCCGTTGCACGGCGTGCGACTGGTGCTGCTGGAGACCCCGGCGAACCCCGGCCTGGACGTGTGCGACATCGCCGCGCTGGCCGAGCAGGCGCACGCGGTCGGTGCGCTGCTCGCCGTGGACAACACCACCGCCACGCCGCTCGGGCAGCGGCCGTTGGACCTCGGCGCCGACCTCGTGGTCGCCTCCGGCACCAAGGCGCTCGCCGGGCACGCGGACCTGCTGATCGGCTACGTGTGCGCCCGCTCGCCGGAGCTCGCCGCCGCGGTCCGCAACTGGCGCGACACCACCGGGAGCATCCCCGGCCCGTTCGACTGCTGGCTCGCCCACCGGTCACTGGCCACACTGGACCTGCGCCTGGCGCGTCAGACGGCCAACGCCGCGGCCCTCGCCGCGCTGCTCGCCGACCGGTCCGACGTGCTCTCCGTACGCTGGCCGGGGCTGCCCACCGATCCCGCATACCCGGTGGCCACCAGGCAGATGCGGCGCATCCCCGGGCTGCTGGCGTTCGAGCTGGAGTCGCGCGACCACGTGCGGCGCTTCCTCGCCGCGTCCCGGCTGGTGGCGGCGGCGACCTCCTTCGGCGGCACCCACACCACCGCCGACCGGCGGGCCCAGTGGGGCGACGACACCCCGGACGGGTTCGTGCGCCTCTCCTGCGGGATCGAGGACACCGAGGATCTGGTCGCCGATGTGGCCGCCGCGCTCGACGCCAGCCACGGCTGACCACGGTCGCCGCTGCCCGCCGCGCGGTCCCGGCCGGCGCATCGGCCTGCGAACCAGCCACCTTTGCCGACCAGGGTTCGCGGTCGGCCCGCGCCGGCCCGCCCGGGGACGGTAGGGTCACGGCCGTGAGCAGCCCACGCAAGACACGCGTCGCCGTCGTGTTCGGCGGGCGCAGCAGCGAGCACGCCATCTCCTGCGTCAGCGCCGGCAGCATCCTGTCCGCGCTCGACCCGGACGAGTTCGAGGTGGTGCCGGTCGGCATCACGCGCGACGGCCGGTGGGTGCTGACGGACGGGGACCCGCGGACGCTGGAGATCCAGGGTCGCCAGTTGCCCGAGGTCACGGCGGAGGCGGGCAGCGCGGTGGTGTTGCCCGCCGACCCGACCGAGCGGTCCCTCGTCGTGCTCGACGCCGCGGACGGGCCGAGGGCCCTCGCCGGGGTGGACGTCGTCTTCCCCGCGCTGCACGGCCAGTACGGCGAGGACGGCACCATCCAGGGGCTGCTGGAGATGGCCGGCATCCCGTACGTCGGGGCGAACGTGTTCGCGAGCGCGGCGGCGATGGACAAGGAGTTCACCAAGAAGCTCGCTACCGCGGAGGGCATTCCGGTGGGGCCGTACGTCGTGCTGCGCGCTGGAGCGACGCTGTCCGACGCCGACCGGGAACGGCTCGGCCTGCCCGTGTTCGTCAAGCCGGCGCGGGGCGGCTCGTCGGTGGGCGTCACGAAGGTCAATGACTGGGCGGACCTCGACGCCGCGCTCGCCGTCGCGCGTGAGGTCGACCCCAAGGTCCTCGTGGAGGCCGCGATCGTCGGACGCGAGATCGAGTGCGGCGTGCTGGAGGGCGAGCACGGCGGGCCGCCCGAGGCGTCCATGCTCGCCGAGATACGCGTCAGCAACGATCACGAGTTCTACGACTTCGAGGCGAAGTACCTCGACGAGACGCTCGAGGTCGACATCCCGGCGGCGCTGCCGGAGCGGGTGACCCGGCAGGTTCAGGAGTACGCGTGCCGGACGTTCACCGCGCTGGACTGCGCCGGCCTGGCCCGGGTGGACTTCTTCGTCACACCCGAGCTGGACATCTACCTCAACGAGATCAACACCATGCCGGGCTTCACGCCGACCTCGATGTTCCCGCAGATGTGGGCGGCGAGCGGGCTGGAGTACCCGAAGTTGATCACGCGTCTGATCCGCACCGCCCAGCGCCGGGGCACCGGACTGCACTGACCGGCCGGGGCCGGTTTACCCCGACCCACGGACCGGCCGGGGCCGGTCTGCGCCGACGGCTGGCGTCCAGACCGAGGTTCACCGGCACCCGGACGGCATCTCCTCGGGGGACTTCGACGGCACCGTGGCGACCAGGGTGCTGCCGAGTTCGTTGACCCAGTCGCCCGCGCCCTCGTACTCGGCGGGGACCGTCACCCGGACCGGCACTTCGCGGTCGATCGCGGTCCACACGCTGCGGTCCGGGTGCTCCTCGGCGTACCAGCAGACGTGCGACATGCCCCACAGCAGCGCATCGAGCGGATAGCTCGCGGGCTGGCCGCCGCAGGCGACGGTGATGGGCGGGTCGCCGTACGCTGCGTTCTGCTCGGCGCCGGCCGTGACCGGTCGCTGGGGCAGGTCCCGCAGCGTCTTGGGGAGCTGCGACAGCAGCGCCCGGCAGACGACGGCCTCGCGCTCGGACAGCGGCGGCGCGGCCATCTCCACGGGCGCGGTCGACTGGGGCCGCGGGGAGGGCGAGGGCGAGCCGCCGCCGCGGGCAGCGCCCGAGGGCACGCCACCCAGCAGCCAGAACACGAGCACCCCGGCGAGCAGTGCGGCCGGGATCGCCACGAGCGTCGCGATCCGGGCCGCACCGCGGGTGACCTGGTCGGACATCTACAGGTGCACCACCGAGCAGGTGAGGGTGCGGGTGATGCCCGGCACGAGCTGGACCTTGCTGACGATCATCTTGCCGAGCTCGTCGACGCTGCGCGCCTCGGTGAGGACGACCACGTCGTACGGCCCGGTGACCGCGTCCACCCGCACGACGCCGGGGATGTCCCGGATCGCCGCCGCGACGTCCCGGGCCCGCCCGACCTCGGTCTGGATGAGGATGTACGCCTGGACCACGACACGACTCCTTCTCCCCGGCTGGCGGAGGCTGAGCGCCAAACTACCGCAGAGTGGACGGGACCCGTGGACGGGAGGCGACCATATGACCATCGCGCAGACCGGCGAGTTCGGCCTGATCGCGCGCGTCACGGCGCGTCTGGGCACGCCGGCCGGCTGCCTGCTCGGGCCCGGCGACGACGCCGCCGTGATGGCCGCCCCGGACGGGCGCGTGGTCGTCGCCACCGATGTGCTCGTCGAGGGGCGGCACTTCCGCCGGGACTGGTCGAGCGCGCGGGACGTGGGGCACCGGGCCGCGGCGGCGAACCTCGCGGACATCGCCGCGATGGGGGCCACGGGCACCGCGCTGCTCGTCGCGCTGTGTGCCCCGCCAGAACTGGAGGTTGCCTGGGCCGAGGAGCTGGCCGACGGGCTGGCGGCCGAGGCCGGGGTGGTGGGGGCCGGGGTGGTGGGCGGCGACATGTCCGCCAGCCCGACGCTCACCGTCGCGGTGACCGCGCTCGGCGATCTGGGCGGCCGTCCCCCCGTGCGACGCGACGGCGCCCGGCCGGGCGACGTGGTGGCGATCGCGGGCCGGATCGGGTACGCCGCGGCCGGGTACACGGTGCTGTCCCGCGGTTTCCGGTCGCCGAAGCTGCTGGTCGAGGCGTACCGGCGGCCGGTGGTGCCGTACGCGGCCGGCCCGCAGGCCGCCCGGCTCGGGGCGACCGCGATGATCGACGTGTCCGACGGGCTCGTCGCCGACCTCGGCCACGTCGCGGCGGCCTCCGGGGTGCGCATCGACCTCCGCAGGGACGCCCTCGAGGTGCCCGACACCCTGCGCGACACCGCGGCGGCCTTCGCCGTCGACCCGTACGCGTGGATCCTGGCGGGCGGCGAGGACCACGCGCTGGTCGCCACGTTCCCCGCCGGGGTCGCCCTGCCCGAGCAGTGGCGGGTGATCGGCCGGGTGACAGACGGGAGCGGGGTGACCGTGGACGGCGAGCCCTACCGGGGCCGCCCGGGCTGGGAGCATTTCCGCTGAGCGCCCCGCCCGCGCGCCGTCGTTACCCTTGCCCGACGTGGAGGAGATCGTGATCCGGCAGACGCGGTACGACTCGGCGGTGGCGCAGGCGCTCGTGGCGGCGGCAATGGCCGATCTCGCCGAGCGGTACGGCGGCGAGGGCGACGAGACACCGGTGACGGCGGCGGAGTTCGACCCGCCGGACGGGGTGTTCCTGGTGGCGTACCGCAACGGTGTGCCGGTGGCGTGCGGCGGCTGGCGGTCGCACGGCGACGACGGCGTGACGGCCGAGGTCAAACGGATGTACGTGGCGCCCGAGGCACGGCGGCGGGGGATCGCCCGGCGGGTGCTGGCGGCGTTGGAGGACTCGGCACGCGCGGCCGGCCGCCGCAGGATCATTCTGGAGACCGGGGACCGGCAGCCCGAGGCCGTCAAGCTGTACGAGACGGCCGGGTACGAGCGGATCGAGAACTTCGGCTTCTACCGGGACTCGCCGAACTGCATCTCGTTCGGCCGGAGCCTGTGAGCCCGCAGTGCTGTGGATGCTGCGGCATTTTCAGGGAAAGTGTCGCTAGTTGATCTTCTAGGGCCGCACTTTCCCTGAAAATGCGGCGCTATCAGGCGTCAGGCGCGGACGACCTTGCCGGCCTTCAGACACGACGTGCACACCCGCAACTTGCGGGTGGTGCCCCCACCGGCGGGGGTACGCACCGTCTGGATGTTGGGGTTCCAGCGGCGGTTGGTGCGCCGGTGCGAGTGGGACACGTTGTGCCCGAAGCCGGGCTTCTTGCCACAGACATCGCACACGGTAGCCACGGGACACTCCTGGAATTCCGGTTCATGAAGCCGCCCGGGGTGCCCGGGCAACCCGGCCAGACTACCCGACGTGACCGGCGCGCCGCCAACCGGCCCCGCCGGTCTCGTGGTTCGTCGCGGCCGCGGTCGGGCGGCGCCCCGCGGACCGACGTGTGGCGCGCGTCGCAGTCACACCGTGCCCCGGCGGCTCGTCCGGAGGGTATGACCATGAGAGTGTTGCTCACCGGCGCGACCGGCGCCGTGGGACGCCCGCTGACCCGCCAGCTCCTGGCGGCCGGGCACGAGGTTCTCGCCCTGACCCGCACCGAGGCGGGCGCGCGGGAGATGCGGCGGCTCGGAGCGGTCCCCGTGGTCGCCGACGCCCTCGACGCCGACGCCCTGCTGCGGGCGCTCTCGGGGCAGCGCGCGGACGCCGTCATCCACCAGCTCACCGCGTTGAAGAAGATGCCGCTCACCATGCGCGGCATGGCCGCCACCAACGCGCTGCGCACGCGCGGCACCGCCAACCTGCTCGCCGCCGCCCGTGCCCTCGGCGCCCACCGGTTCATCACCCAGTCGATCGTGCTCGGGTACGGCTACCGCGACCACGGTGACCGGGTGCTCACCGAGGCCGACCCGTTCGGCGTGCCGGAGCGCGGGCCGACCCGGGCGGTGGTCGAGGCCCTGGCCGACAACGAGCGCCAGGTGTTCCAGGCCGACGGCATCGAGGGCGTCGCCCTGCGGTACGGCCTGTTCTACGGGCCCGGGACCACGGACTTCGCCACGATGCTGCGCCGGCGCATGTTCCCCGTGCCGACCGGTGGTGGCGGGGTGATGTCCTGGATCTACATCGAGGACGCGGCGTCCGCAGCCGTGGCCGCGCTGCAGCGGGGCCGCCCCGGCGCGGCGTACAACATCGTCGACGACGAGCCGGTGCGCTGGGGGGACTTCCTCGACGCCGCCGCGGCGGCCTTCGGCGCTCCGCGCCCGCCGCGCGTGCCGGCCTGGCTGCTGCGCCCGATGTCGTACGGGTACGCGGCGATGACCGCCTCGATCCGCGCGGCCAACACCCGGGCCCGCGAGGAGCTGGGCTGGGCGCCGTCGGTGCCGAGCTACCGGGAGGGCCTGCGTCGCATGACGGCCGATGCCGTACCCCGCCAGTAGGCTTTCGCGGTGTGCTGGACAGTCTCGACGCCGCCGCGGTCCGCCGCTGGTGCGCGCTCGGGCTGGACGCGTTGCGCCGCCACCAGCGCGAGATCGACGAGCTGAACGTCTACCCGGTCCCCGACGGTGACACCGGCACCAACCTGGTGCTCACCATGACCTCGGCGTGGCAGGCGCTCGGCGCCCGCGAGCCCGTCGCGGGCGCCGAGCGGACCTCGCACGGGCAGACCCCGCACGGGCAGGCGCTCGCGCTCATGGCGCGCGGCGCGCTGCTCGGCGCCCGGGGCAACTCCGGGGTCATCGTCTCGCAGATCCTGCGCGGGCTGGCCGACGCGCTGCGCGGTGCCGCCGTCGTGGACGGCCCGGCGCTGGCGCACGCCCTGCGCCGGGCCGCGTCGGCGGCGTACGCGGCCGTGGCCGAACCGGTCGAGGGCACGATCCTGTCGGTGATGGCGGCGAGCGCCGAGGCCGCGGGCCGGGCGGCCGGCGGGCTGGCGTCGGTGGCCCGGGCCGCGGCGGCCGGGGCGGCCGAGGCGCTGGCCCGCACCCCCGAACAGTTGCCGGTCCTGGCCCGGGCGGGCGTCGTGGACGCCGGCGGGCGCGGGCTCGTGGTGCTCCTGGACGCGCTGGTCCAGGTGGTCACCGGCGAGGTCCCGACGGCCGCGCCGACGCCGCCCGCGGACCCCCGCGCGCCCGTCGCCGGCGAGGCCAGTCCGGAGACGTACGCGTACGAGGTGCAGTACCTGCTCGACGCGACCGAGGAGGCGGTCGACGGGCTGCGGGCGGTGCTCGCCGGGCTGGGTGACTCGCTGGTCATCGCGGGCGACCGCGACGGCGACGCTGGCGACGGTGGCGGCGTACGGACCTGGAACGTGCACGTGCACGTCGACGACGTCGGCGCCGCGATCGAGGCCGGGGTCCAGGCGGGGCGGCCCCACCGCATCTCGGTGACCCGCCTCGCCGACCGGCCCGTGACCCGCCCGGGCGCGGACACGCGGTCGGCGGTCGTGGTGGCTCCCGGCCCCGGCCTCGCCGACCTGTTCGCCGCCGAGGGCGCGATCGCCGTGGGCGCCAGGCCGTCCACCCGAGAGGTCCTGGAGGCGGTACGCAGGACCGGCGCGCGGCACGTGGTCGTGCTGCCGAACGATCCGGACAGCCACGCGGTCGCCCGGGCCGCGGCGGACGAGGCGGCGGCCGAGGGGATCGTGGTGCGCGTAATCCCCACGCGCTGTCCGGTGCAGGCGCTCGCCGCCCTGGCGGTCCGCGACGCGGCGCGGCCGTTCGAGGACGACGTGATCGCCATGGCGGAGGCCGCGGGGGCGTGCCGGTACGCCGAGGTGACGGTGGCCGAGCGCGAGGCGCTCACCGTGGCCGGCCGCTGCGAGCCGGGCGACATCCTCGCGCTTGTGGACGGCGAGGTGAACCTCGTCGGCGCCGACCTGGCGCAGACGTGCCGGGACCTGCTGGACCGGCTGCTCGCCACGGGCGGCGAGATGGTCACGCTCGTGGTCGGTGCGGACGGCCCGGACGGGCTCGCCGACGCGCTGACCGAACACCTGGCGCGGGCGTGGCCGTACGTCGAGGTGCACGTCTACGCCGGGGGACAGCCGCACTACCCGCTGCTGGTGGGTGTCGAATGACCACGATGGACACTCCACTGCGCAGGGTCGTGGGGGCGAACACGGCAAAGGTCCTTGCCGAGGACCTCGGCCTGCACACGGCCGGGGACCTGCTCTACCACTTCCCCCGTCGGTACGAGAAGCGGGGCGAGCACACCGACATCCGCTCGCTGGAGGTCGGGGAGCAGGCGACCGTGCTCGCCCAGGTGAAGTCGGCGACCGTCAAGCCGATGCGGGACCGGCGGGACAGCCGGGTCGAGGTCGTGGTCGCCGACGGCGCGGGCGGGGAGCTCACGCTCACGTTCTTCGGCCGCAGGCAGGCGTGGCGGGTGAGCCACCTGCGCCCGGGGCGGTGGGGCCTGTTCGCCGGCAAGGTGAGCTACTACGGGCGCACGCTGCAGCTCACGCACCCGGAGTACGTGCTGTTCGGCGACGGCGACGACGCCGCCGAGGAGATCGAGGAGTTCGCTGGGGCGATCATCCCGGTCTATCCGTCCGTGGCGAGGCTGCCGACCTGGAAGATCGCCAACTGTGTGCGGATCGTGCTCGACACGTTGGTGCCACCGCCGGATCCGCTGCCCGCCACGCTGCGCGCCGAGCGGGGCCTGGTCGAGCTCGGCACGGCGCTGCGCGAGATCCACCGGCCGTCCTCGCCCGAGGCGCTCGCGGCGGCGCGTCGGCGGCTGACGTGGGACGAGGCGTTCGCCGTCCAGGTGACCCTGGTGCAGCGCAAGGTACGGGCCGCGGCGTGGCCGGCGGTGGCGCGCCCGCGCCGCCCGGGCGGGTTGCTCGAGGCGTTCGACGCGGCGCTGCCGTACCAGCTCACCGACGGCCAGCGCGCGGTCGGGGAGCAGATCGCGGCGGACCTCGCCACCCCGCACCCCATGCACCGCCTGCTGCAGGGCGAGGTGGGTTCGGGCAAGACGGTCTGCGCGCTGCGCGCGATGCTGCAGGTGGTCGACGCGGGCGGACAGGCCGCGCTGCTCGCCCCGACCGAGGTGCTCGCCGCTCAGCACCACCGCAGCCTGCTCGACCTGCTCGGGCCGCTCGGCCGCGCCGGTGAGCTGGGCGCCGCCGAGACCGCGACCAGGGTGACCCTGCTCACCGGCTCGCTCGGCGCCGCCGCCCGCCGCCGGGCGCTCGCGGAGGTGGCGGACGGCAGCGCGGGCATCGTCGTGGGCACCCACGCCCTGCTGCACTCCGGCGTCGACTTCCGCGACCTCGGGCTCGTGGTCATCGACGAGCAGCACCGGTTCGGGGTGGAGCAGCGCGACGCGCTGCGGGCCAAGGCCGATCGCCCGCCGCACGTGCTCGTGATGACCGCCACCCCGATCCCGCGCACGGTGGCGATGACCGTCTACGGCGACCTCGAGGTCTCCATCCTCTCCGAGCTGCCCCGCGGCCGGTCGCCGATCGCCACGCACGTCGTACCGGCGGTGGAGAAGCCTGCCTACCTGGAGCGCGCGTGGCGGCGGCTGCGCGAGGAGGTCGCGGCGGGCCACCAGGCGTACGTGGTGTGCCCGCGCATCGGCGACGCCGAGCCGGCCGCCGAGGACGACGTGGCGTCCACATCGGAGAACGGTCGGCGCCCGCCGCTCGCGGTCACCGAGGTGTTTCCGATGCTGGAGACCGGGCCGCTGCACGGCCTGCGCATGGGCGTGCTGCACGGTCGGCTGCCCGCGGACGCCAAGGACGAGGTGATGCGCTCGTTCGCGGCCGGGACGCTGGACGTGCTGGTGGCGACGACCGTGGTCGAGGTCGGGGTGGACGTGCCGAACGCGACCATGATGATCGTGCTCGATGCCGACCGCTTCGGGGTCTCGCAGCTGCACCAGTTGCGCGGTCGCGTCGGCCGGGGCACGGCGCCGGGGCTGTGCCTGCTGGTCACCGAGGCCCCGGCCGGCACGCCGGCCCGCCAGCGGCTGGACGCGGTCGCGTCGACCGGAGACGGGTTCCGGCTCGCCGAGTTCGACCTGGAGCAGCGGCGGGAGGGCGACGTGCTGGGCGCCGCCCAGTCGGGGCGCCGCTCGCACCTACGGCTGCTGTCGCTGCTGCGCGACGCGGCGTTGATCGCCGAAGCCCGGGCCGCGGCGATCGCCCTGGTGTCGGCGGACCCGCACCTGCAGCGCCATCCGGAACTGGCGGCCGCGGTCGCCGCGCTGGTGGACCAGGAGCGCGCCGAGTACCTGGAGAAGGGCTGATGCCCAACCTCGGTCCCGATCCATCGCCGGGCATCAGGGAAACGTCGCGGTCACGGCGAGTGCTTGAAGGCCAACGCCAGCCCACCGCAACCACCAGGGCCAGGCTGATTTTGACGGTGGCGGCAGCGGTCAACATCCAGGCCAATCTCTTCAAGGTCGGCACTTTGGCCTTGGTGTCGCGGTAGTCCTGCCAAGCCCGACGGGCAACCGCGAAGGCCATCCCGGTGACGAAGCCGATGGCGATCCCGAGCATGAATCCGGCGGACACTATGGGGGGCTCCATGGCCCTGAGTTTGTGCGTCGGCACCGTGCGTCGACACCCATCAGTCAACCTTTTGGCACCCGGTGGACCGGTTCCCTCGCCCAGCTCTGCAACTATTCGGGACCGAACCGACAAACCGGCACGGCACTATGCCTCGTCGGCCAGACTGCCCGGGGTGAACCAGGTGGTGGTCGCCGATGACGGCTGCCGACCGTGGGCAGTGCAGGCAGGGAACGGCCCGACAGCGGTCCTGCTCGGTTACGGCGCGCCGCGCAGGGTGGAGGAGTGGGCGGGCCGGCCGGGGCGTAGCGTCGGCCGGGTGAGGTGCGTGCGGTGACCAGGATCGTGGCCGGCGCCCTGGGCGGGCGGCGCATCACGGTGCCGGCCGGGGCGCACACCCGGCCGACCTCCGAGCGGGTACGCGAGGCCCTGTTCTCCTCGCTGGAGAGCCTGACCGGCCTCGACGGCGCCCGGTTCGCCGACCTGTACGCGGGCTCCGGCGCGGTCGCCCTCGAGGCGCTGTCCCGGGGAGCGGCGCACGCGCTGCTGGTCGAGTGCGACCCCAGGGCCGTTCGGGTCATCCGCCGCAACATCGCGGCCCTCGGGCTCGAGGAACGGACCACCGTGGTGACCGGGAAGGTCGCCGCTGTCCTGGCCGCCGGGCCACCGGACGGTCGGCCGTACGACGTCGTGTTCGCCGACCCGCCGTACGCGGTGCCCGACGAGGAGCTGGACCGCGTGCTGGCGGTGCTGGTCGACGCGGGCTGGCTGGCGGCGGGGGCCGTGGTGGCGCTCGAGCGCTCCCGGCGCGCCCCGGCGCCGCGCGTGCAGGGAATCACAGAGCTGCGCAGCCGCCGGTACGGGGACACAGTTCTTTGGTACGGTCGCCGCTCATGAACGCAGCGAGGCGCGCCGTGTGTCCCGGGTCGTTCGACCCCGCGACGAACGCGCACCTGGACGTGATCGGCCGCGCGAGCCGGCTGTTCGACGAGGTCATCGTCGCCGTACTCATCAACCCGGCGAAGTCTGGCCTGTTCACGATTGACGAGCGGGTGGAGATGCTGCGTCACGCCACCGCCGGCTACCCGAACGTGACCGTCGAGTCGTTCCGCGGCCTGCTGGTCGACTTCTGTCGGGCCAGGAACGCCAAGGTCGTGGTGAAGGGGCTGCGGGCGGTCAGCGACTTCGACTACGAGCTGCAGATGGCGCAGATGAACGTGGGGCTCGCCGGGGTGGAGACGTTGTTCGTGGCCACCAACCCGCTCTACTCCTTCCTGTCCTCCAGCCTCGTCAAGGACGTGGCGAAGTGGGGCGGGGACGTGTCCGCGCACGTGCCGGAGCTCGTGGCCCTGCGACTGGCCGAACGGCTGCGCCCGGCTGGCACTGGGGAGCAGCCACCCGCCTGAGGCGGGGCCGGTGGCACCGCGACACGCACCCACGCCGTACGGCTGACTGATCCAGGACGGGCGGCCGTGGCCGCATGATGGTTCCTGCCGCATCATTGTTCGGGCCGCATGATGGTCCCGGGGCCGCAGCGGGCGGCCGGTCACGACAGGGAGCAGCCGGTGGATCCGTTCGAGCGCATCGACGAGATCATCGCCATGGTGGAGAGCGCACGTTCGGTGCCGATGTCGCGCAACTGCATCGTGGACCGGGGCGAACTGATCGCCGCGCTCCAGGAGCTGCGTGACGAGCTGCCCGTCGAGCTGCGCCGGGCCGCGGCGCTGCTGGCCGAGCGCGACAGCATCCTGGAGACCGGCCGCAACGAGGCCCAGCGGATCATCCGGGAGGGTGAGGCCGAGCACGCCCGGCTCGTGTCCGAGAACGAGATCACGGTCTCCGCGCGGCACGAGGCGAACCGGCTCATCGCCGAGGCCCGCGCCGAGGCCCAGCGGCTGCGCGACGAGGTCGACGACTACGTCGACACCGCGCTGGCCAACTTCGAGCAGTTCCTCACCCGGGCGCTCGCGTCGATCGAGCGCGGTCGGGACAAGATGCACGCGCTGCGTGAGATCGGCACGTTCGTCCCGGACGGGGACGAACGCCGGTTGCCGTTCTGAGTCGCGCCTCCGGCGGGTGGATCGGGCCGCGGACGCCGGCCGGGACCTCCTTCGCCCCTGGTAAGCTGTCACGTCGGCCTCTCCTTGGCCGGGAGTCCAACGATGCATGACCACTCACGGGCGCACCTCGATCCCCGATCGCCGCTGGTCCTCGACACCCGGGACCTGCCGCGGCGCCCGGGCTCGATGCGCGCCCTCGAGCGCACGGTCAGCGCGCCGGAGGACCTCGGCCTGGAGCTGATCGGGGTGCCGCAGGGCGAACCCGTCCGCCTCGACCTCCGGCTCGAGTCGGTCTCCGAGGGCGTGCTCGTCTCGGGGACCGTCACCGCGCCGATCGTGGGAGAGTGCGGCCGGTGCCTGCGCCCGATCCGCGACACGCTGGTGGTCAATCTCCAGGAGCTGTACGCCTACGAGCACAGCATCACGGAGGAGACCACCGAGGAGGACGAGGTGGGCCGGATGCAGGGCGACCTGATCGACCTGGAGCCGGCGCTGCGGGACGCGGTGGTGCTCGCGCTGCCGAACCACCCGCTGTGCCGTGAGGAGTGTCCAGGGCTGTGCCCCGGGTGCGGGGTGCACTGGGACGACCTGCCCGTGGGGCACACCCACGCGCAGGTCGACCCGCGCTGGTCGGCGCTGTCGAAACTGGCCGGTCCGCAAGCCGGCCCCGGTCCCGAACCGGCTGAGTAGAGGGTTAGGAGAGCTCGGGCCACCGCTGGGCGGAGCGCACGCGACGTCCAAGCGGCCCGAATCAGGAGGTCAACTGTGGCGGTCCCCAAGCGCAAGGTATCCCGGAGCAACACCCGTCACCGCCGGGCGCAGTGGAAGGCCAGGGTCACGCTCACCATGCCGTGCCCGCAGTGCCGGTCGCCGAAGCTGCCGCACGCGGCGTGCCCGGTGTGCGGCACGTACAACGGCCGCCAGATCCTCGAGGTCTGACTCTGACGCGATCCGCGCCGACCGCCGTGCGGATCGCCGTCGACCTCCTCGGCGGGGACCACGCACCCGCCGTCGTGGTCGACGGCGCTCTGCTCGCGTGCCGCATCGACCCCGACCTGCACCTGCTCCTGGTCGGGCCGGCGGGCGTGGTCGAGGAGGCGCTGCACGCCTTCTCGCCGGTGGACCGCGCCCGGGTACGTACCCGGGTCGTCGCCGCCGCCGTCGGCATGGGCGACGCGCCCGCGCGGGCGCGGCACGACACGACGGTGCGGGCGGTCGCGGTCGCGGTCGGGGACGGGGAGGCGGACGGCTTCGTCTCGGCCGGCGCCAGCGGCGCGGTCGTCACCGCCGCCGCCCTCGCGCTCGGCCGGTGGACGCGCCGCCCGGCACTCGCCGCCACCGTGCCGTCGCTGACCGGCCCGGTGGTCCTGCTCGACGTCGGCGCCAGCACCGAACCCGAGCCCTCGGTCCTGATCGCGCACGCCGCGCTCGGCGCGGCCTACGCCTCGGTCGTGCACCGCGTCGAGCGGCCCCGTGTCGGCCTGCTGTCCAACGGCTCGGAGGCGGGCCGGGGAGACCAGGTGCGGCTGGCCGCCGCGGCCGGGCTCGCCAGGACGCCGCTGCCCGCGGGCGCGCGGCACATCGGCAACGTCGAGGGGCACGACGTGCCGCTCGGCGGCCCGGCCGACGTGGTGGTCACCGACGGGTTCACGGGGAACGTCCTGCTCAAGGGCATCGAAGGCGCGTACGCTCTGGCCGGCGGACGGATGCCGACCGACACCGCGCCGAGGGCCGCGGCGTTGCTCGGAGTGGGCGGCGTCGCCGTCGTCTGCCACGGCGCCGCGAACGGCGCGGACGTGGCCTCAGGGATCGGTCTCGCCGCCCACTTGTGCCGGATCAACGCGATCGCGCGCCTGGCCACGGCCGCGCGCAAACTGGTGGAGGTCTCGTGACACGCCCCGCGCTGACCGAGTTGCAAAAGGCCCTCGGCGTGGCCGTGAGCCCGTCGCTGCTGGAGCGCGCGCTCACCCACCGGTCGTACGCGTACGAGAACGGCGGTCTGCCCACAAACGAGCGGCTGGAGTTCCTGGGCGACTCGGTCCTCGGACTGGTCATCACGACGGCGCTGTACCACGACCACCCCGAACTGCCCGAGGGCCAGCTCGCCAAGCTGCGGGCGAGCGTGGTGAACATGCGCTCGCTGGCCGATGTCGCCCGTCGGCTCGGGCCCGGCGGCATCGGGCCGTACCTGCTGCTCGGCAAGGGCGAGGAGGCCACCGGCGGGCGGGAGAAGACCAGCATCCTCGCCGACACGCTCGAGGCGCTGCTCGGGGCGATCTACATCGAGCACGGGCTGGAGGCGGCCAGCAAGGTCATCCACCGGCTGTTCGACCCGGTGATGGCCGACGCGGCCCGGCGCGGGGCCGGGCTGGACTGGAAGACCAGCCTGCAGGAGCTCACCGCCACGCTGGGACTGGGCGTGCCGGAGTACCGCGTGGAGGAGGCCGGCCCGGACCACGCCAAGACGTTCACCGCCTGGGTGATCGTCGACAGTCGGCGCTACGGCGGGATCGAGGGGCGCAGCAAGAAGGAGGCCGAGCAGCGCGCGGCGGAGCAGGCCTGGCGGGATCTGGCGACCCGTACCGTGGAGGCGTGATGGCCGTCGAGGGCGGGCTGGTCAGTGGCCCGGCCTCCGGCCTGCGTGGCCCCGGCTCCCGCGACCGCCTCGCCGCCCGCCCGGCGCCGCCGCCCCTGTTCGCCGCGGCCGGTGGCTGGGCCGGGGTCGGCTCGGCCCTGGCGGTCTTCGCCTCGACCCGGGCGCTGCAGCTCGCACTGGTGCTGTGGATGCTGCCCGCCGGGCGTGGTCTGCGCGACGCGCTGCTCGCCTGGGACGCCGGCTGGTTCGTGCGCGTCGCCACCGAGGGCTACCCGGTCGGCTACGCGTACGACGAGACCGGGGAGCTGACCGGCAACGGATTCGCGTTCTTCCCGCTGTACCCGATGCTGATCCGGGTGGGCACGCTGACCGGCCTCGCGCCCTCGGACGCCGCCATCGCCGTGGCGTGGCTGGCCTCGGCCGCGGCCGCGGTGCTGGTCTACCTGCTCGGCACCAGCCTGTACGACCGCCGGGTGGGCCATGCCCTGCTCGTGCTCTTCTGCACGCAGCCGATGTCGGTCGTGCTGTCCCTGGCGTACAGCGAAGGACCGTTCCTCGCCTTCGTCGCCGGCATGCTGCTCGCCGCGCACCGCGGGGCGTGGCCGGCGGCCGGCGCGCTCGGCCTCGCGGCCGCCCTGACCCGGCCGACGGGCGCGGCGGCCGCCGTCGCGCTGGCGGTCGCCGCGGCGCTGGCCCTCCGCCGGGGCCACCGGCCCGTCGGTCCCCGGGCGTGGGCGCCGGCGCTCGCCGCGCTGGTCGCCCTGGCGGGCGCGCCCGCGTACCTGCTGTGGGTCGGGCTGCGGGTGGGCGAGCCCGATGCCTGGTTCCACATCCAGTCCGCCGGGTGGGGGACCAGCTTCGACTTCGGGGCGAGCGTCGGGGAGTTCCTGCGGGACACGCTGCGCGCCGGGGAGGGTTTCGTGCCGGTCAGCGTCGCGTGGCTGCTGATCGCGGCTCTGGTCGCCGCCGGGGTGGCGCTCGCCGGTCGCGTCTGGCCCCCGCTCGCCGTGTACGGCGTGCTCGCGCTGGTCCTGGTCTTCGGGCAGGCCGGCTACTACCACTCGAAGCCGCGTCTGCTGGTGTGCGTACTGTTGACGCTGGTGCCGGGGGCGGTCGCGGCCGCCCGCGCCCGGCCCGTCACCGCGGCGGTGGCGCTGTCCGTCTTCGCCGCATTCGGCCTGTGGTACGGCGCCTACCTGCTGACCGTGTGGCCGTACACCATCTGAGCGGCCCCATGACCGCACGACCGATCCGGAGGTTGTCGACGGATGCCCGAGCTGCCCGAGGTGGAGACGGTCCGGCGAGGGCTGGCCGCGTGGGTCGTCGGCCGGCGCATCGAGACGGTCGAGGTGCGCCACCCGCGGGCGGTCCGGCGTCACCTGCCCGGAGCGGCGCACTTCGCCGCCGCGCTCGCCGGCCGGACCGTCGTCGACGTGTGCCGGCGGGGCAAGTACCTGTGGCTGCCGCTCGACAGCGGCGACGCTCTGCTCGGCCACCTGGGCATGTCCGGGCAGTTGCTCGTGCAACCGGCGACCGCCCCGGACGGGCCGCACCTGCGGGTGCGCTTCACGTTCGCCGATTCGGGGCCGCAGTTGCGCTTCGTGGACCAGCGCACGTTCGGGGGCCTCGCGGTGTCCGAGGGCGGGGCGCTGCTGCCCCCCGAGATCGCCCATATCGCGCGGGATCCGCTTGACCCGTCCTTCGCCGACGAGGAGTTCGTCGCCGCGCTGCGGCGGCGGCGCACCGAGATCAAGCGGGCGCTGCTGGACCAGACGCTCGTGTCGGGCGTCGGGAACATCTACGCCGACGAGGCGCTGTGGCGCGCGGGGCTGCACGGGCAGCGGCCGACCGATGCGCTGTCCCGGCCCGCCGCGCACCGGCTGCTCGGCCACGTGCGGGACGTGCTGCGCGAGGCGATCAAGGCCGGGGGCACGAGCTTCGACGCGCTGTACGTCAACGTCAACGGGGAGAGCGGCTACTTCGACCGGGAGTTGCACGTGTACGGCCGCGAGGGCCTGCCGTGCCACCGGTGCGGGACGCCGATCCGCCGCGAGCCGTTCATGAACCGCTCGTCGTACTCGTGTCCGCGCTGCCAGCCCCGGCCCCGCCGGTCCCGTCCGCGGGCCGCGTCGCCCGGCGCGCGGGTCGTCCGGCCGCGGCGCCGCGTGGAAGAGCCCTCGGCGGGCTAGCCAAGGCTCGGCCGGACCGCTGGTCAGGCGGCGCCGAACATCTGGGTCCAGTACGGCGTGCCGTTCGGGCTGTAGGCGAGCCCGACCCCGATCGCGCGCGCCGAGCAGTTGAGGATGTTGCTGCGGTGCCCCGAGCTGTCCATCCAGCCGCGCATGACGTCGGCGGGCGTGCGGTAGCCGTAGGCGATGTTCTCGCCGATCCACTGGGTGTACCCGGCCCGCCTCGCCCGGTCGCCCGGGGAGCTGCCGTCCAGAGCGGTGTGGCTGAAGTAGTTGTTCGCGGCCATGTCCGCGCTGTGGCCGCGTGCCGCGGTCCGCAGGCGCTCGTCGGTGCGGACCGCCCCGCAGCCGGCCTTGGCCCGCTCCTGGTTGACCAGCGCGGTCACCTCGTCCTCCAGCCGCTCGACCTGGCTGCGCGGGCGTGTGGTCGACGGCGCGGGCCGGGGCGGGGAGGGGGAGGTCCGCCGAGTGGCGGCCGCGGCCGGCGTGGGGGAAGGGGTCGGCGTGCCGGTGGGCGGTGCGGGGGAGCCGGGCGCCGCCGGGCTGCCCGAGGAGCCGGGCGAGGCGGAGGCGGACGCCGCGGCGTCGGTGACGGCGCCGGCCGCCGCCCCGGCGTCGGCTGGCGGACGCTCGAGCACCTGGTGGCGCAGCACGGCGCCGCCGCCGGCGAGCGCCAGCGCGGCGGCGAGCAGCGCCGCGGCCGTGTACGGGCGGGTGGAGGAGGGGGCGCGGTGCCGGCCGGTCACGTGGGCCGACCATAGGCGGTCGGGCGGATCGGGACAACCCCACCCCTAGCCGTGCGAACAGGTGCTCGGAAACTTGACTACGCCGATCGGACGGCGGAGTATGGAGGCGTCGCCAGTCGCGCCCGACCATGCCCACACGCGGCGGCGAGGCGAACCTGTACCTCCACACCGCGTGCGGGCGGGTTGTCGCGATGAGTCAGGCGCGCGTTGGCCGGCTCTCTCCGGCAACGCATCACAAGGAGACGATATGGCGAAGGCCCTCTATGGCCACGTGAGCAACGCCCCGGACCGGCGTCTGCTCGACGAGGTCACCAGACTGCGTGCCAGGGTCCAGGCACTGGAGTTCGAGGTCACCCGGCTGCGCGCGGAGAACGATCGACTCGCCGCGGCCGCCGCCGAGGCCGACGATCTGCTGCGGCTTACCGAACCGGCCCTGACCTGACCTCCGGCACCGGCCACGACCGGCGCCGGACCGCTCCCGGCACCAGTACCCACACGCAGACCCACCATTGCGCGCCGCCACTGCACAGTGACGGCGCGCAGTCTTTGCCGAGTCCGTCACCTGTGCCGAGCCGGTGTCCTTGCTGAGCCTGTCGTCGTTGCTGAACCCGTCGTCGTTGCTGAGCCCGTCGTCCTTGCTGAGCCTGCCGCCACCGTCACCCTGCCGGTCACCGCTTCCATGCGGCACGAGGGGTACGTCACGAACCGCCGTACCCGCGCTACCGGGCTGCCGCGGGCCGCGCGCGGTACCCTGCGCTGAGGCGGTCGCCGTCCGCCCAGATGATCGACTACTCGGAGACCCGTGCATCTGAAGAGCCTGACGGTGAAGGGCTTCAAGTCCTTCGCCTCCGCGACGACCCTCAAGCTCGAGCCGGGCATCACCTGCGTGGTGGGCCCCAACGGCTCGGGTAAGTCCAACGTTGTCGACGCGATCGCGTGGGTGCTCGGCGAACAGGGCGCCAAGGCCCTGCGCGGCGGCAAGATGGAAGACGTCATCTTCGCGGGCACCGCCGGGCGCCCACCGCTGGGCCGCGCCGAGGTCACCCTCACCATCGACAACACCGACGGCGCCCTGCCGATCGAGTACACCGAGGTCTCCATCACCCGCCGGATGTTCCGCTCCGGCGAGAGCGAGTACGAGATCAACGGCAACACCTGCCGGCTGCTCGACATCCAGGAGCTGCTGTCGGACTCGGGCATCGGGCGCGAGATGCACGTGATCGTCGGCCAGGGGCAGCTCGACACGATCCTGCACGCCAAGCCCGAGGAGCGGCGGGCGTTCATCGAGGAGGCCGCGGGGGTCCTCAAGCACCGCAAGCGCAAGGAGAAGGCGCTGCGCAAGCTCGATGCGATGCAGGCCAACCTGAACCGCCTCACGGACCTGACCGCGGAGCTGCGCCGCCAGCTCAAGCCGCTCGGCCGGCAGGCCGAGGTGGCCCGACGGGCGGCCGGTATCCAGGCCGAGCTGCGCGACGCCCGGCTGCGGCTGCTCGCCGACGACCTCGCCACACTGCGCAGCACCCTGGAGAAGGAGATCGCCGACGAGACCGCGCTGCGGCAGCGGCGCGAACAGGTGGAGCGCGAGTACACCGAGGTGCAGCGGCGCCTCGCCGACCTGGAGGCGGCGCTCGCGGCCGACGCGCCCGTACTCGAGGAGGCCCAGCACACCTGGTACCGGCTCTCCGCGCTGCAGGAGCGGCTCCGCTCGACCGCCCAGCTCGCCGCGGAGCGGCTGCGGCACCTGGAGGCCCCGGTGGAGCAGGACCGCCCGGGCCGCGACCCGGACGAGCTCGCCGCCGAGGCGCAGAAGATCCGCGAACAGGAGCACGCGCTGCGCGACATGCTCGACGCCGACCGGGCCCGGCTCGCCGAGGCCACCGAACGCCGGGCACAGCTGGAGCGGCAGCTCGCCGCAGCCGAGCGGGCGCTGGTCGCGGCGGTGAAGGCCGCCGCCGAGCGGCGGGAGAGCCTGGCCAAGCTGACCGGGCAGGTGGAGGCCGCGCGGACCCGGGCCGCGGCCGCCGCCGACGAGATCGCTCGGCTCGCCGCGGCCCACGAGGAGGCCAGGGCGCGGGCCGAGGCGGCCGAGCGGGAACTCGCCACCGCCCAGGCCGAGGCGAGCGGTGTGGACGCGGGGGACGCGGAGCTCGAAGCCGTCCACGCTGAGGTCGTCGCGGCGTACGACGAGGTCAACGCCCGCGCCAGGGAGCTGGCCGACGCCGAGCGGGCGGCGGAGAAGGAGGCGGCGCAGTGGCGGGCGCGTGAGGAGGCGCTCGCGCTCGGCCTGCGGCGCAAGGACGGGGCGGGCGCGCTGCTGGCCAAGGCCGACCGGGTGCCGGGGCTGCTCGGCAGCGTCTCGGCGCTGCTGACCGTCGAGCCCGGTTGCGAGGCGGCCCTCGCCGCCGCGCTCGGCGGGCTCGCCGACGCGGTGGCGGTCAGCGCCGTCGGCGACGCCGTACGCGCCGTCGAGCTGCTCAAGAGCGACGACGCCGGGCGGGCGACGCTGCTGGTGGCCGCGGAGGACCCCGGACCGCCGGCGTTCAAGCCCGACCTGCCGCCGGGCGCCCGGTGGGCGCTGGATGTGGTGGGCTGTGCCGTGCAGATCCGGCCCGCGCTGGAGCGCGCCCTGCACGATGTCGTGCTCGTGCCCGACCTCGAGTCCGCCCGCCAGGTCGCCGAGGTGTACCCGGCGCTGCGCGCGGTCACCCCGGACGGCGACGTGATCGGGTCCTTCGCGGCCGCCGGTGGCTCCGGCAAGCAGCCCAGCTTCATCGAGGTGCAGGCGGCGGTGGACGAGGCCCGGCAGGCCCGTGCCGACGCCGAGCACCGGCTGGCCGACCTGCGCAGGCAGTTGGCGGGCCTCCGCGAGCAGGTCGCCGCCGCCAAGCAGCGCGTCGAGGCGGCGGCCGCCGCCAAGCGCGCGGCCGAGGGGCAGCGCAACGCAACCGCCCGCCGCCTCGCCGAGCTGGGCGCGGCGGCCAAGTCCGCACGGGCCGAGGAGCGACGCCTGGCCGCCTCGCGCGCGGCGGCCGAGCGGGCGCGCGAGGAGGGTCTGGCCGGGCTCGCCGAGCTGGAGGAGCGGCTGCGGCTCGCCGAGGCCACGCCGGTGGAGGAGGAGCCGTCCACGCACGAACGCGACGAGCTCGCCGCCGCACTGCCGCAGGCCCGGCAGAACGAGATGGAGGTGCGGCTCGCCGTCCGTACCGCGGAGGAGCGGGTCGCGGCGCTGGCCGGGCGGGCGGACTCGCTGGAGCGCCAGGCGGCCGCGGAGCGGGCGGCGCGGGAACGGGCCGCGGCCCGGCGTGCGGCGCGCGCCCGCGGCGCGGCCATCGCCCGCGCGGTTGCGGCCGGCGCGGACGAGGCGCTGTCCCGCATCGCGGTGGCGCTGCACACCGCGGCGGCCACCCGGGACGCGATCGCCGCGGCGCGGTCGGCGCGCGAGGCCGAGCTCTCGGAGGTCCGCGCCGCCGCCAAGCGGCTCGGCGCCGAGCTGGAGCGGCTGACCAGCGAGGTGCACCGCGACGAGGTGGCGCGCGCCGAGCAGCGGCTGCGCATCGAGCAGCTGGAGGCGAAGGCCGCCGAGGAGTTCGGCATGGACGTGGACAGCCTGCTCGCGGAGTACGGCCCCGACCAGCTCGTGCCGCCGACCCCGGCGGAGCTCGCAGCCGCGGAGGCGGAGGGCAGGCCCGCGCCGGAGCCGCAGCCGTTCGACCGGGCCACCCAGGAGAAGCGGGCCGCCAAGGCCGAGCGTGAGCTCAACCTGCTGGGCAAGGTGAACCCGCTGGCCCTGGAGGAGTTCGCCGCGCTGGAGGAGCGCTACAAGTTCCTCTCCGACCAGCTGGAGGACCTGAAGAAGACCCGCCGGGACCTGCTGACGGTCGTCAAGGAGGTCGACGACCGGATCCTCGAGGTGTTCGCCAGCGCCTACGAGGACACCGCGCGCGAGTTCGAGGAGGTCTTCCGGGTGCTGTTCCCGGGTGGCGAGGGGCGGCTGGTCCTCACCGACCCGAGCGACATGCTCACCACCGGTGTCGAGGTGGAGGCCCGCCCACCCGGCAAGAAGATCAAGCGGTTGTCGCTGCTGTCCGGCGGGGAGCGGTCGCTGACCGCGGTCGCGCTGCTCGTCGCGATCTTCCGGGCGCGGCCCAGCCCGTTCTACATCATGGACGAGGTGGAGGCGGCGCTCGACGACGTGAACCTCGGCCGGCTGCTGACGCTCCTCACCCAACTGCGCGAGCGTAGCCAGCTGATCATCATCACCCACCAGAAGCGGACCATGGAGATCGCCGACGCGCTGTACGGCGTGACCATGCGCAACGGGGTCACCGAGGTGATCAGCCAGCGGCTGAACACCGCGGACCGCGAGGCGGTCGCGGCATGACGCGCCGGGAGCCCGCCCGGGCCCTCCTGGTCGACCTCGACGGTGTGCTGCGCCGGTGGGACCCCGCGGTGACGGCGGCGGTCGAGCAGCGGTACGGGGTGGCACCCGGCACCGTGCTGGAGACGCTGTTCGAGTGGCCCCGCCTGGTGGCCGCGACGACCGGGCAGATCTCCGACGCCGAGTGGCACGAGCAGACCGCGCGGGCGCTGGCCGACCGGCTCGGCGGCGACGCCGTGACGGCGCGGTCCCTAATCGAGGAGTGGCAGGCGTACCGGGGCGCGATCGACGAGCAGGCGCTCGCGTTCGTGCGCGAGGTCCGCGCCGCCGGCCGCCCCGTCGCCCTGACCACGAACGCCACGGACCGGCTCGGCGCGGACCTCGCCGCGCTCGGCGTGGCCGAGGAGTTCGACGCGGTGGTCAACTCCTTCGAGCTGGGCATCCGCAAGCCGGCCCGGGAGTTCTACCTGGCGGCGAGCGCCGCGGTGGGCGTGCCGCCGAAGGAGTGCCTGGTGGTGGACGACGAGGACCGCGTCATCCGGGGCGCCCGGGTGGCTGGGTTGCCGGCGTACCGCTGGAGCGGGCCTGCCGACCTGCCCTACCTGCGCGCGGCCCTCGACCTCGGCGGCCCGAGCCGCGACGGGCTCGGGCAGCCGTAGCGGCGGAGCATTTTCGGGCGCGTGAACGCGGCCGCCGCGTGAGCGCGGCGGCGCGTCCCGCGCCGCCGCGCTCACGCGCGTTCAGCAGACGATCGGCTTGACCCAGGAGCACTCCAGCCCCTCGGGCGCCTCGGGCGCCTCCGGCACCGCCGGCACGGCCGACCGGGTCGCGACGCCCTCGCTTCGGGTGAAGGTGGCCAGCGCGACGGCGATCTGGTCCTCGATGTTCTTCACGCTCGACGCGAGGTAGTTGTTCAGCAGGATCGAGAAGACCAGCACGTGCCCGTCGGCGTCGGTCACGTAGCCCGACAGGCCGCTCACGGACGTGAGGCTGCCGGTCTTGGCGTGCACGTTGCCGGCGGCCGGGGTGTTGCGCATCCGGCTGCGCAGCGTGCCGCCGACGAACCGGTCGGGGTCGCCGGCGATGGGCAGGGCCGCGTACCAGGTGTCAAACCAGGCCTTGTCGCGCACGGCCGAGAGCAGGTCGACGAACTCCCTCGCCGGGATCATGTTCCACCGCGACAGGCCGGAGCCGTCCGCCTGGCGCAGGGCCGCCGTGTCCATGCCCGTCGTGGCGACGAAGTCGCGGATCGCCGCGAGTCCGGCCGACCACGTGCCCTGTCCGGACACCTCGCGCCCGATCGCCTTGGTGAGCACCTCGGCGTGCCCGTTGTTCGAGAGCTTGAGGAACGGCACCATCAGCTCGGCGAGCGTCATCGACCGGTGCTCCGCGAGCATCCGCGCTTCCGCGGGCGTCGCGACGCCGAGCCGGGTGCTGCCGACGACCCGTACGCCGTGGCGCTCGAGCGCTCGCCGGAACACGTCGGCCGCGTAGCCGGTCGGCTCCCACACGCTGACCCAGTCGCTCGTCGCCGAGCCGTTGACCGGCACGGTTCCGGTGATCACGATGCGGTTGGTGCCGTGTTCGCGCTCGATGGCGATGGTGTCGGCTCCGCCACTCGCCACGGTCGTGGCCCGGTTGTCGATCGTCACGTACCCGGTCTCGGGAGTGATCGTGACAACGGGCCGCGCGCCGACCGAGGCGCCGGGTCGGACGGTCACGATGGCGGTGCCGGCGTCGTAGTCGGTGTCCGGCGCGACGGACAGCGCCGAAACCTGGGCGGCGTAGTAGTAGGGCTCGTCGTCCCACGCCCACTCCCGGCCCAGGCGTACCCCGTCGAACCAGGTGTCGTCGGCGACGAGGTCGCCGGTGACGACGCGTACCCCGGCGGCGGCCACCTGGGCGGCGAGCGCGTCGTAGTCGGCCGCGAGCATGGTCGGGTCACCGGTGCCGCGCAGGTAGAGGTCGCCGACCAGCGCGTTGCCCTGCTGCTCGCCGGCCGCACGCACGTCGGTGGTGAACCGGTAGTCCGGACCGAGGATCTCCATCGCGGCCGCGGAGGTGAGCAGTTTGGTGTTGGACGCGGGGAGGAGCCGACGGTCGCCGTTGCGGTCGTAGAGGGTCTCGCCGGTGGTGGTGTCCCGCACCACGACGGCGGCGTACGAGCCGCTCAGGCGGGGATCGGCCAGGATCGTGTCCAGGGTGGCGGCGAGCCGGGTGACGGCCGGGTCCTCGGGCTGGGCGGTGGCGGTGGTGGCCGGGGCGCCGGCCACGATTGCGGCGCTCGCGAGCAGAGCCAGCGCGAGCGGACGATGACCTAGGCGTCGATGCATGCGGATATGCTGTCATGAAGGGAACTTGCGGTCCAGCCCGAGCGTCCAGGAAGTTTTCGCCACCCGCGGCCGAAAGCCGCCGCTCGTCGCGCCGCAGGACGGCCAGCGCGACCAGGCGGGAGAGCCGGACGCGGCGCAGCGGCGACGTCGCCGGTCGGCACCGTGAAGCGTCGCCGGTCGGCACACGGTGGAAGTGACGGTCGGCACAGCGGGCGCGTCTGACAGGATTCGGAGCATGGATTACCTCGTCGTGGCACTGGTCATCCTGGCTGTCCTGCTGGTCGCGGCGCTCGGTCTGGTGACGCTGCGCCGGCGTCCGGCGCCGCCGCCCCCGCCGCCTGCGGCCGAGCGGGTCGAGGTCACGGTGGTCGAGCCCGAGGTGACCGTGACACCGCCGGAAACGGTGGTGGAGGCGCCGCCCGAGGTGGTGGAGGCGCCGCCGCCGGTCCTGGAGCGGCCCGAGCCGACCGCTGGCCGGCTCGTGCGGCTGCGGGCGCGGTTGGCACGGTCGCAGAACCTGTTCAGCAAGGGGCTGCTCGGCCTGCTGTCCCACGACCGCCTCGACGACGAGGCCTGGGAGGAGGTGGAGGACAGCCTGATCGGGGCCGACGTGGGGGTGGAGGCCACCCGCGAGATCGTCGCCCGGCTCCGGGAGCGGACGCGGATCCTCGGCACGCGCAGCCAGGCCGAGCTGCGCGGGCTGCTCGCCGAGGAGCTGGTGGCGGCGCTGGACCCGACCATGGACCGGTCCCTGCGGGCGGACCCGGTGGGCGGAAGGCCGGCGGTGCTGCTGGTCGTCGGGGTGAACGGTTCGGGGAAGACCACCACCTGTGGCAAGATCGCCCGGGTGCTGGTCGCGGACGGGCACAGCGTGGTCCTCGGCGCGGCGGACACGTTCCGCGCCGCCGCCGCCGACCAGCTCGCCACCTGGGCCGAGCGGGTCGGCGCCGAGGTGGTACGCGGGCCGGAGGGCGCCGATCCGGCGGCGGTCGCGTACGACGCGGTCCGGCGCGGTATCGAGGCAGGGGTCGACACGGTGCTGGTGGACACGGCCGGCCGGCTGCAGAACAAGGTCGGGCTCATGGACGAGCTGGGCAAGGTCAAGCGGGTGGTGGAGAAGCACGGTCCGGTGACCGAGACGCTGCTGGTGCTCGACGCGACGACCGGCCAGAACGGGCTGGAGCAGGCCCGCGTGTTCACCGATGTGGTCAACGTCACGGGTGTGGTCCTCACGAAACTGGACGGCACGGCCAAGGGAGGCATCGTCATCGCCGTCCAGCGCAAGCTGGGTATTCCCGTCAAACTGGTTGGGCTGGGCGAGGGTCCGGACGATCTGGCGCCCTTCGACCCGGAGCAGTTCGTCGACGCGTTGCTCGGCGCACCGGCCTAACCTCAAGTGATCTACCCGTATCGCCCCGGAGGGCCAGTGACACAGCAGGAGATACCCCTACACGGCGGGAACGTGAGCACGGTCGTGCGCGTCGGTGACACGGTGCGCCGCAACGCCGGCCCCTGGACGCCCGCGGTGCACGCCCTGCTGCGCCACCTCGAGTACGTCGGGTTCACCGGCGCGCCGCGTGCGCTCGGCATCGACGAGCGTGGACGCGAGGTGCTCTCCTACCTGGAAGGGGAGTGCGGTGAGTATCCGCTCGCCCCGCACTGGACCACTGACGAGGCGCTGGTCACCGTCGCGACCATGCTGCGGATGTTCCACGACGCGCAGTACGGCTTCCGGCCGCCGCCCGGCGCGGTGTGGCGGTCGTTCGGCCCGCCGCCGCCGGACGCCGAGGTGGTCTGTCACCACGACGCCGCCCCGCACAACGTCATCTGGCGCCCCGACGGGACGCTGGCGCTGATCGACTTCGACCTCGCCTCGCCCGGCGCCCGCATCTACGACGTCGCGTACGCGGCGTGGACCTGGGTTCCGCTCTTCTCCGACCGCGACTCGTACACCCTCGGCTGGAAGCGACCGAACCGGCCGCGCCGGCTGCGGCTCTTCGCCGACGCGTACGGCCTGATCCCGCGCGACCGGCACCGCCTGGTCCGCACGATCCGCAAGCGGATCGTCGACCACATCGAGGGGATCCGCCGGATGGCGGCGGCCGGTGACCCTGCGTTCGTGCGGATCGTGAACAAGGGACACCTGCGCCGCCCCATGCGGGACCTGCGCGTGCTCGACCACGAGCGGCAGTTGCTCGAGTACGCGCTGCGCTGAGCGCGCGCGGTCGGCTCGTCGCCCCGATGCGGCGGCGGCCCGGGGCCCGGCCGGTGGGCGTCACATCGCGGAAACACCGTCAACAGCGGCGTAACAACGCGTGACGCACAGGAAACCGCGCTGCGCGGTCGCGCGAAACAGCGACGCGGAAAGCTGCCCCAGGAACCGACACCGAGGAGGGGCAGCGACATGGAACCAGCCACGATCGACACCGGCAACACGGCGTGGTTGCTGGTGTCGAGCGCCCTCGTGCTGCTGATGACTCCGGGTCTGGCCTTGTTCTACGGCGGCCTCAACCGGGCCAAGGGCGTCCTGAACATGATGATGATGAGCTTCGCGTCCATCGGGCTCATCTCGGTCCTGTGGCTCTTCTACGGGTTCACCGTCGCCTTCGGCGACGACGTAAACGGGGTCTGGGGCGATCTCGGCCAGTACCTGGGCACCAGGACGTTCGTCGACGCCGTCTGGGGCGAGACCGGCGTCCCGCTCTACGTGTTCATGGCGTTCCAGATGATGTTCGCCGTCATCACGGTCGCGCTGATCAGCGGCGCGATCTCCGACCGGGCGAGGTTCGCCGGCTGGCTGCTGTTCGCCGTCGGCTGGGCCACGCTGGTCTACTTCCCGGTCGCCCACTGGGTCTGGGGCGGCGGTTTCATCGGCGCGGGCATCGGCGCCCTCGACTTCGCGGGCGGCACCGCCGTGCACATCAACGCGGGCGCGGCCGCGCTCGGCGTGGCCCTGGTGCTCGGCCGGCGGATCGGCTGGCCGAGGGACCGGTTCAAGCCGCACAACGTGCCGATGGTCGCGCTCGGGGCGGCCCTGCTGTGGTTCGGCTGGTTCGGCTTCAACGCCGGCTCCGAGCTCACCGCCGACGCCACGACCGCGATCGCGTTCGTCAACACCCAGGTCGCGACCGCCGCGGCCGTGCTGGGTTGGATCATCGTGGAGCGGATCCGCGACGGCAGACCGACCATGGTGGGCGCCTCCTCCGGTGCGGTCGCCGGGCTGGTGGCGATCACTCCCGCCTGCGCGTTCGTCGCGCCCTGGGCGGCGGTGCTGCTCGGCCTGGTGGCCGGCGCCGCCTGCGCCCTGGCCGTGAGCCTGAAGTACCGGCTCGGCTACGACGACTCGCTCGACGTCGTCGGCGTGCACTTCGTCGGTGGCTGGATCGGCTCGCTGTGGATCGGGCTGTTCGGCTCCGGCGCGGTCAGCTCGCTCGTCGCCGACGAGGGCCTGCTCCTCGGCGGCGGGCTGGTTCAGCTCGGGCGCCAGGCCGCGGCCAGCGCCATCGTGTCGGTCTACTCGTTCGCGCTGGCGTTCGCGATCGCCTACGTCATCGAGAAGACCATCGGCTTCCGGGCGCCGGCCGAGTCCGAGATCCACGGCATCGACGTCGCCGAGCACGCGGAGAGCGCCTACGACCTGTCCCCGGTCTCGGGCAGCGGCGCGTTCGCCGTCGCCGGCACGAGCGGTGCGGGGGTCGGCGGGAAGCCCGCCGCGACCGGGGCGCCGCAAGCCCCTGCGACGGCGGTGGCCGCGGGGACCGGCCGGCGCCCCACAAAGGGTCGCCGCCCAGGTGACGGATGAGTAGCGCCGGCGGATGGAGGGGATGGCCATGAAGCTGGTGACCGCGGTGATCAAGCCGCACCAGCTCGACGCGGTGAGGGAGGCCCTGAGCGCGCTCGGCGTGGCCGGGCTGACCGTCAGTGAGGTGCAGGGCTACGGGCGCCAGAAGGGGCACACGGAGGTGTACCGGGGTGCCGAGTACACGGTGGAGTTCCTGCCGAAGATCCGGGTGGAGGTGCTCACCGACGAACTCGACGTCGAGAAGGTCGTCGAGGCGGTGGTGACGGCGGCGCGGACCGGCAGGATCGGCGACGGCAAGGTGTGGGTCACGCCGGTGGAGGACGTGGTCCGGGTCCGCACCGGAGAGCGCGGCATCGACGCGCTCTGACTCGGTTCCGGTGGCGTCGATCATGAGATTGGCAGCACGCCACGCCGCAGCGGTCGCCGCCGACCCCATGGTCGACATCGGGGCGGCGGCGCGGGACCGGCGCGCGGCCGACCTGCGGCGCTGGCTCGCCTCGCTCCTGCCTGCCTGGCCCGACGGGGTCGCGCTGGTCGCGACCGGCGGGCTCGGGCGCGGCGACTGCGGCCCGCGCGCCGACCTCGACCTCCTCCTGGTCCACGACGGCCACCCGGGCATCGGCGCGCTCGCCGAGGCGCTCTGGTACCCGATCTGGGACGCCGGGGTCCCGCTGGACCACTCGGTGCGGACCGTGCCGGAGGCGCTGTCGCTCGCCGCCGAGGAGGTCAAGGTCGCGCTGGCCCTGCTCGACGCCCGGCACGTCGCCGGGGACGCGGCGCTCGCCGGCGACCTGCGAACCGGAGCGCTCGACCTGTGGCGCCGCACCGCCCACCGCGGCCTGCCGGTCCTCTGGGAACTCGCCCGGGCGCGGTGGACCGCCCACGGCGAACTTGCCTTTCTGCTGGAAGGCGACGTCAAGGAGGCGCGGGGCGGGCTGCGGGACGTGGGCCTGCTGCGGGCCGTGAGCGCCGCCGGGGTGGCGCACGGCGTCGGGCCGGCGGTGCGCGCCGCGCACCGCCGGCTGCTCGACGTGCGCGACGCGCTGCACGTCGTGACCGGGCGCCGCCTCAACCGGCTGGTGGCGCAGGAGCGCGAGGCGGTGGCCGGGCTGCTCGGCCACGCCGACGGGGACGCGCTGCTGCGCAGGGTCGGGCAGGACGCCCGCGCCGTCGCGTACGCGCTGGACGACGCGTGGCGGAGCGTCGACCGTTGGCGGGCCGGGCGCATGGGCGCCCCCGGCCCGCCGCAGCGCCGGCGTCGGCGACCGATCGGCCGGGACGTCGTCGAGCAGGACGGCGAGGCGGTGCTCGCCCGCACCGCCGTCGGGCCGCGCCCCGACCCCGATCTCCCGCTGCGGGTGGCCGCGGCGGCCGCGACCGCCGGGCTGCCGGTCGCCCGCGCCACGCTGGAGTGGCTGGCGCGGTTCACCCCGCCGCTGCCCGTTCCGTGGCCGGCGTCCGCCCGCCAGGCCCTGCTCCGGCTGCTCGGCTCGGGCCCCGGGCTGGTGCCCGTGTGGGAGGCGTGTGACCGGCACGGCCTCGTCGCCACCTGGCTGCCCGAGTGGACCCGGCTGCGCAGCCTGCCCCAGCACAACCCGGTGCACCGGTACACCGTGGACCGGCACCTGGTGCAGGCCGCCGCCGAAGCGGCCGCGTACGTTCGGGAGGTCCCCCGGCCCGACCTGCTCGTGCTCGGCGCGTTGCTGCACGACATCGGCAAAGGGCTGCCGGGCGACCACAGCGAGGCGGGGGCGCGGGTGGCGGCGTCGATCGCCGCCCGCATCGGCCTGCCCGCGCGCGACGTGGCGACCATCGTGAAGCTGGTACGCCTGCACCTCCTGCTGCCGGAGGCCGCGACGCGTCGCGACATCGCCGACCCCGCGACGGCGGCGCGCGTCGCGCAGGCGGTCGGCGACGTGGCGACGCTGGATCTGCTGCACGCGATCACCCGGGCGGACGCGGCGGCCACCGGGCCGGCGGCCTGGTCGGTCTGGAAGGGGCGGCTCGTCGCCGGGCTCGTGGACCGGGTGCGGGTCACCCTGCGCACCGGCGCGCCACCGCCGCCCCCGGCGCCCGATCCCGCGCTGGTCGCGGGCGATCTGCCGGTCGTCGGGGTCGGCGCAGACGAGGTGTCGGTGGCCGCGCCCGACCGGCGAGGCCTGCTCGCCGCGGTGGCCGGGTGCCTGGCCCTGCACCGGCTGGAGGTCGTGGCCGCCGACATGTCGACGATCGACGGCCGCGCGCTGGTGCGGTGCGCCGTGCAGCCGCGGTACGGCGCGCCGCCCGACCGGACGGTCCTCGCGGCCGATCTGCGGCGGGCGGTCGTGGACCGGCTGCCGGGCCTGGCCCGGCTGGCGACCCGGCGGGGAGCGGGCGGGGCCGGGCCGGGCGGAGCCGACGGGCGGGCGCGGGTCACCTGGCACCGCGACGCGACCGACGCGACGGTGCTGCAGGTGCACGCCGCTGACGCCCCCGGCCTGCTGTACCGGCTGGCGAGGGCGCTGGAGGAGGTCGGGGCGGACGTGCGAGCCGCGCGTATCTCGACGTTCGGCGGCGCGGCGGTGGACGCCTTCTACCTGGTCGGCCCCTGTGCCGATCCCCGAGCCAGGGGCGTGGTGGAGGCGGCGGTCCTCGCCGCTGCGTCGTGACCGGCGCCCGGGCGGGCTACCCTTGCGAGGGCCGGCTCGGCGCGCCCGCAGTCGGCTGGCCGCTGACCTGAAACCGACAAATAGGATGTTGCGCCCGTGTTTGACACCTTGAGCGACCGGCTCTCCGGCATCTTCGCCAAGCTGCGCGGCAAGGGCCGCCTGACCGACGCCGACATCGACGCGACCGCTCGGGAGATCCGCCTCGCGCTGCTCGAGGCGGACGTCGCGCTGCCGGTGGTGAAGGCGTTCATCGCGCGGCTGAAGGAGCGGGCGCGCGGGGCCGAGGTGCACCAGGCGCTCAACCCGGCCCAGCAGGTCATCAAGATCGTCCACGAGGAGCTGATCGAGGTCCTCGGTGGCGAGGCGCGGCGCCTGCGGTTCGCCAAACAGCCGCCGACCGTGATCATGCTCGCCGGCCTGCAGGGCTCGGGTAAGACCACCCTGGCCGGCAAGCTCGCCAAGCACCTGCGCGAGCGCGGGCACCAGCCGCTGCTGGTCGCCGCGGACCTGCAGCGCCCCAACGCGGTCCAGCAACTGCAGGTGCTCGGCGAGCGCGCGGGCGTCGAGGTCTACGCCCCGGAGCCCGGCAGCGGCGTGGGCGACCCGGTACGGGTGGCCCGGGACTCGATCGGGCACGCCCAGCGGGCCATGCGCGACATCGTCATCGTCGACACCGCCGGCCGGCTCGGCATCGACGCCGAGATGATGGCGCAGGCCGCCGCCATCCGCGACGCGATCGACCCGGACGAGATCCTGTTCGTGATCGACGCGATGGTCGGTCAGGACGCCGTCGCCACGGCCGAGGCGTTCCGCGACGGCGTCGGCATCACCGGCGTCGTGCTCTCCAAGCTGGACGGTGATGCCCGGGGCGGTGCGGCGCTGTCCGTGCGGCACGTCACCGGCCAGCCGATCCTCTTCGCGTCGACCGGCGAGAAGCTGGAGGACTTCGACGTCTTCCACCCCGACCGGATGGCGTCGCGGATCCTCGGCATGGGCGACATGCTCACCCTCATCGAGCAGGCGGAGCAGGCGTTCGAGGCCGAGCAGAAGGAGAAGATGACGGCGAAGCTGCTCGGTGGCGAGCAGTTCACGCTGGAGGACTTCCTCGAACAGATCACCGCGCTGCGCCGCATGGGCCCGATCGCCAACGTGCTGGCCATGCTGCCCGGCGCCGGGCAGATGAAGGACCAGCTCGCCGAGCTCGACGACCGGCACTTCGACCGGGTCACCGCGATCATCCGGTCGATGACCCCGCAGGAGCGCACCAATCCGAAGATCCTCAACGGCTCGCGCCGGGCGCGCATCGCCCGCGGCGCCGGCGTGCAGGTGATGGAGGTCAACCAGCTGCTCACCCGCTTCGCCGAGGCGCAGAAGCTGATGAAGCAGATGAGCGGCATGATGGGCCTGCCGGGGATGCGCCGCAAGGCGACCAAGTCGCCGAAGAACAAGCGAAAGGGTGCGAAGGGCGGGCGCGGCCGGGTGGGCGGCGGCCTGCCGGCCCGGCTCCCCGGCGCGGTGCCGCCGGTGCCACCCGGTCTGGACCTGACCGGGCTGCCCGGCGTGGGCGGCTTCAAGGCGCCGAAGCTGGACTTCTCCAAGCTGACCAAGCGGGACACCGAGAAGTAGGTCGGCATGGCGGACGCGCTGCACGTGCGGGGCGTGGTGCTCCCCGACGACGAGGTACGGGACCTGTGGCTCGTGGGCGACCGGGTGACGTTCGAGCCGGTGCCCGGCGCGCAGACGGTCAGCGACGGCGGGTTCATCCTGCCCGGCCTGGTCGACGCGCACTGCCACATCGGGATCGGGTCGGGCGGGGTGCCCGTGTCCGGGCTGGACCAGGCGCGCTCGCTGGCCGCCATCGACCGGGACGCCGGGGTCCTCGCCATCCGCGACGCCGGCTCGCCCTATCCGTACCCCGAGCTCGACGACGACCCGGACACCCCGCGCCTGGCCCGCGCCGGCCAGCATGTGGCGGCGGTCAAGCGGTACCTGCGCGACACCGGCATCGAGGTGGAGGCGCCCGAGGTGGCGGCCACCGTGACCGCGCAGGCGCGGGCCGGCAACGGCTGGGTGAAGCTGGTCGGCGACTGGATCGACCGCAGCGTGGGTGACCTGGCGCCGTCGTGGGACGCCGCGACGCTGGCCGAGGCGGTGGCGGCGGCGCACGCGGCCGGCGCCCGGGTGGCCACCCACACGTTCTCCGAGGAGGCGGTCGAGATCCTGGTCCGAGCCGGCGTCGACTCGGTCGAGCACGGCACCGGGCTGAGCGAGGACCTCATCGACGAGATGGCCCGCCGGGGCACGGCGCTGGTCCCGACGATGATCAACATCGCGACCTTCGGGGAGATCGCGGCCCGGGCCGAGGCGAAGTTCCCCACGTACGCGGCGCACATGCTGCGGCTGCGCGACCGGTTCCCGTCGGTGGTCGCGGCGGCGTACGAGGCCGGGGTGCCGATCTACGTCGGCACCGACGCCGGGGGCGGGATCAGCCACGGACAGGCGGCGCAGGAGATGCTGCTGCTGCACGAGCGGGCCGGGATGGCTCCGGTCGACGTGCTGCGGGCGGCGTCGTGGGGCGCCCGGGAGTGGCTCGGCTTCCCGGGGCTGGTCGAGGGCGGCCTGGCGGACCTGGTCGTCTACGACAGCGACCCGCGCCTCGACCTGCGGGTGGTCACCGCCCCGCGCCGGATCATCCTGCGCGGCCGCGTGCGCCGCTAGCGCAGGCTCCCGGTGCAGTGTTGAGAGATAGGATGACCGCTCATGGCGCGCGTGCTCACACCCCGTACGGAGGACTTCCCCCGCTGGTACCAGGACCTGATCGCCAAGGCCGAACTGGCGGACAACGGCCCGGTCCGCGGCACCATGGTGATCCGGCCGACCGGCTGGGCGATCTGGGAGCGGATGCAGAGCGAGATGGACGCGCGCATCAAGGCCGCCGGCGCGCAGAACGCGTACTTCCCGCTCTTCATCCCCGAGTCGTACCTGCGCCGTGAGGCCGAGCACGTCGAGGGCTTCTCGCCGGAGCTCGCCGTGGTCACCCACGGCGGCGGCGAGCAGCTCGCCGAGCCCGTCGTGGTCCGTCCCACCAGCGAGACGGTGATCGGCGAGTACATGGCGAAGTGGATCCAGTCCTACCGGGACCTGCCGCTGCTGCTCAACCAGTGGGCCAACGTGGTGCGCTGGGAGCTTCGGCCCCGGCTGTTCCTGCGCACGTCGGAGTTCCTGTGGCAGGAGGGGCACACGGCGCACGCCACCGAGCAGGACGCGCGCGACTACGCCCGCAAGATCCTGCACGAGGTGTACGAGGATTTCATGGTCTCGGTGCTCGCCATCCCGGTCGTGGTCGGGCGCAAGACCGCCCGGGAGCGGTTCGCCGGGGCGACGAACACGCTGACGCTGGAGGCGATGACCGGCGACGGCAAGGCCCTGCAGATGGGCACCTCGCACGAGCTCGGGCAGAACTTCGCCCGCGCCTTCGAGATCGACTACCTCTCGGCGGCGGGCCGGCAGGAGCTGTGCTGGACGACCTCGTGGGGTACGTCGACGCGCATGCTCGGCGGACTGATCATGGTGCACGGCGACGACAACGGGCTGCGCGTGCCCCCGCGCCTGGCGCCCGTCCAGGCGCAGGTCATGGTCGTCAAGGACGGGCCCGGTGTGCTCGAGGCGGCGGCCAAGATCCGCGACGGGCTGCGGGACGCCGGCGTGCGGGTCGGCTTCGACGACCGGCTGGACACGCCGTTCGGGCGCCGCGCCGTGGACGCCGAACTCAAGGGCTACCCCGTGCGCGTGGAGATCGGGCCGCGCGACCTCGCCGCCGGCAACGTCGTGCTGGTGCGCCGGTTCGACGGGTCCAAGCAGCCGACGCCCGTGGCCGACGTGGTGAACGCCGTGACCGCCGCGCTCGAGGCCGACCAGCAGGCGTTGTACGAGGAGGCGCTGGCGCGCCGGGAGGCGGCGACCGCCGACGTGTCCACTCTGGACGAGGCGATCGAGGCGGCGGCCACCGGCTGGGCGAGGGTGCCGTGGGCCGCGGTGGGACCGGAGGGCGAGGCCACCGCGAACGAGGCCGGGGTCTCCGTGCGCTGCCTGGTGCGCCCCGACGGCTCGGTGCCGGAGGCCGGAGACGAGCCCGATCTGGTCGCCGTCATGGCGCGCGCGTACTGACCGCCCTGCGCCTGTCCGGCGGTGGCGCGCCGGCGCGAGCCGAGTCACGATGGCCGGGATGGGGGTACCCCGTGCGGTCTGGCACAATGGGTGGCTGGTATCCGGTGCGCCCGGGCGCCCTCTATCCCGGCGCGTGCCTGTCCGACGAGCATCGGCCGCACGATCCCCACCGTGCCGACCGCGCGCTCATCGTTACCCGCAAGCGTTCCGTTGCGGCGAAACACACACAGGAGCGAGTACACGTGGCCGTAAAGATCCGGCTCATGCGGATGGGCAAGATCCGCAACCCGCAGTACCGCATCGTCGTCGCCGACGCGCGGACCAAGCGCGACGGCCGCGCGATCGAGCAGCTCGGGATCTACCACCCGAAGGAGGAGCCCTCGCGCATCGAGGTCAACTCCGAGCGGGTGCAGTACTGGCTGTCGGTCGGCGCCCAGCCGAGCGAGCCTGTCCAGCGCATCCTGGAGAAGACCGGCGACTGGCAGAAGTTCAAGGGCCTGCCCGCGCCCGAGCCGCTGAAGGTCGCGCCGCCGCGGCCCGACCGGACCGCGGCGTACGAGCAGGCGGCCAAGGCCGCTGCGGGCCTCGCCGAGCAGGCGCCGGCCAAGGCGGCGAAGAAGGCCGAGAAGGCGGAGAAGGCCGAGAAGAAGGCCGAGAAGAAGGCCGAGAAGAAGGCCAAGCCCGAGGCCGCCGCCGAGGCCGGGGCCGCCGAGACCACCGAGGAGCAGGCGGGTGCCGGCGCCGGCGAGCAGGGCTGACGGGGCGCTCCGGCCCGCGCTGGAGCACCTGGTCAAGGGGATCGTCGACCACCCGGAGGACGTCCGGGTCCGGATGGTCGACTCGCGCCGTGGCAAGCGCCTCGAGGTCCGGGTGCACCCGGAGGACCTGGGCACGGTGATCGGTCGCGGTGGCCGCACCGCCAAGGCGCTCCGTCAGGTGATCACGTCGATCGGTGGTCGCGGCATCCGCGTCGAGATCATCGATACGTACTGATGCTGCTCATCGTCGGGCAGATCATCCGGCCGCACGGCATCCGCGGCGAGGTGATCGTGGATGTCCGTACTGACGAGCCGGAGCAGCGGTTCGCCGCCGGGTCGGTGCTGCGCACCGACCCGGCGGCCGTGACCGAGCGCGGGCTTCCGCCAACGCTGCGCGTCGAGCAGGCCCGCCCGCACACCGCCGGCGGGCTCGGGCGGCTCATCGTCGCGTTCGAGGGCGTCCACGACCGCGACGCGGCGGAGTCCCTGCGCGGCGTGCTGCTGCAGGTGGACAGCTCCGAGTTGCCGCCCACCGAGGACCCGGACGAGTTCCACGACTACGAACTCGTGGGCCTCGCCGCGGTGAGCCCGGAGGGCGAGCCGCTCGGTGAGGTGATCCGCGTCGACCACGCCCCAGCGAGTGACCTGCTGGTGCTGCGCCGGCCGGACGGGCGGACGGCGCTCGTCCCGTTCGTCAAGGCGATGGTGCCCGAGGTGGACCTGGCGGGCAGACGGGTGGTCCTCACCCCGCCACCGGGGCTGTTCGAGCTCTGACGGCCGGCGCCATGAAGATCGACATCGTCACGATCTTTCCCGACTACTTCGCCCCGCTCGACCTGTCGCTCATCGGCCGGGCGCGCCAGGCCGGGTTGCTCGACGTCGCCGTGCACGACCTGCGCACGTGGACCCACGACGTGCACCGGACCGTCGACGACACCCCGTACGGCGGCGGGCCCGGGATGGTGATGCGGCCCGAGCCGTGGGGCGAGGCGCTCGACGCCCTGGCCGCGCCCGGCGCACGCCTGGTCGTGCCGACGCCGGCCGGCGTGCCGTTCACCCAGCGGCTCGCGTACGAGCTGGCCGGCGAGCGGCACCTGATCTTCGCGTGCGGACGGTACGAGGGCATCGACCAGCGTGTCCTCGATCACGCCGCGACCCGGATGCCGGTCGCCGAGATCTCCATCGGCGACTACGTGGTGTTCGGCGGTGAGGTCGCGGTGCTGGTGATCCTCGAGGCGGTGACCCGGCTCATCCCGGGCGTGCTCGGCAACGTGGACTCGCTCGCCGAGGAGTCGCACGCGGCCGGGCTGCTGGAGGCACCGGTCTACACCAAGCCCGCGGTGTGGCGTGGGCTCGAGGTACCCGAGGTCCTGCGGTCCGGGGACCACGGGCGCATCGCCCGGTGGCGGCACGAGCAGGCGCTGCGGCGTACGGCCGAGCGACGCCCCGACCTGCTGGCCCGGCTCGGCGAGGGTGAGGCCGCCCGGCCGCCCGGCGCCGCCGGGCCGGGGGCGGGTTGACCGGGCCGGGGCGGGCCCGCAGCCGAGAGGCGGTCCCGATTTCGCCCCGCCGGCCCTGGTGTGGCAGAGTAGTGGGGTTGCCGCGACCGGCTCGGTCGCGTTGATCTCCCTAGACCACCCGCGCGCCGCCCGTCGGCGCGCCTTGAGCCCAAGGAAGCAGCAGCGATGAACACGCTGGACGCACTCGACGCTCAGTCGCAGCGGACCGACATCCCCGATTTTCGGCCCGGTGACACGCTCAAGGTGCACGCGCGGGTCGTCGAGGGCAACCGGTCCCGGATCCAGATCTTCCAGGGTGTCGTGATCCGCCGCCAGGGCGCCGGCATCCGGGAGACCTTCACCGTCCGCAAGGTGAGCTTCGGTGTCGGCGTCGAGCGGACGTACCCCGTCCACAGCCCGGTCATCGACAAGATCGAGGTGGTCTCGCGGGGGGACGTGCGCCGCGCGAAGCTCTACTACCTGCGTGAGCTGCGGGGCAAGAAGGCGAAGATCAAGGAGAAGCGGGAGCGGCAGGCGAGCTGACCCCGCCTCCGGCATCGGCCGGTCTGTCGAAACTGGCCGGCGCCATCTACGCTTTCGCCGATGATGTACGGCGACGGCTACGACCGCGACGACCGCGGCGAGGACTCCTACCCCTACTACCGCCCGACCCGCCCGGCCAGGGCCGCGAGCGGCAGCGGCGCGTACCCGACCTATCCGGCGACCGCCACCGACGCGGACGAGCCGGAGCCGTTCGGGCCCCGGGTCCGCGGCCGCCGGGACCGCAAGCGGATGCCGCTGTGGCAGGAGGTGCCGCTGCTGCTCGTCGTGGCGTTCTGCCTCGCCGTCCTGATCCGGACCTTCCTCGTCCAGGCGTTCTTCATCCCCTCCGGGTCGATGGAGGACACGCTGCGCGTGGGCGACCGCGTGCTGGTCAACAAGATCGTGTACGACCTGCGCACGCCGGAGCGCGGCGAGATCGTGGTGTTCACCGGCACGGACAACTGGACGTCCGAGCACCCGCCGGACCCGAACCTCGGCTTCTTCTCCCGGCTCGGCCGCACCATCGGCGACCTCGTGGGCATCAGCCGTCCCGGCGAGGAGGACTTCATCAAGCGGGTCATCGGGCTGCCCGGGGACACCGTGGCCTGCTGCGACGTTGAGGGTCGGGTCACCGTTAACGGCCAGCCGCTCGACGAGCCGTACGTGACGGAGAACGCGCCGCTGGACGCGCCGATCAGCGACGACTGCCGCTCCCGCCGCTTCCATCCGGTCACCGTGGAGCCCGGGCACATGTTCGTGATGGGCGACCACCGCCTGGTGTCCCGCGACTCCCGCTGCCAGGGCCAGGTCCCGATCGACAACGTGAAGGGGCGGGCCTGGATCATCCTCTGGCCGAGCAGTCACTGGGCCAGCCTCGACATCCCCGAGACGTTCGCGAACGTGCCCAGGCCGGCCGCGGCCGGCGCCTCGACCGTGGAGCGGGCCGTGACGCCGGACGGGATGGCGACCGCCGTCGTCCTCCCGCTTCTGTGGGCCCTGCCGGCGCGTCTGCGACGTCGGCGTCGTGCACACCAACGTAGGCTCGCGGCGTGATCGAGGAGCAGACCGCCAAGCGCGGCTCGTTCTGGCGCGAACTGCCGATCCTGCTCGGGGTCGCCGTTCTGGTCGCCGTCCTGGTGCGCGCCTTCGTGCTGCAGACGTTCTACATCCCGTCCCAGTCGATGGAGAACACCCTGCAGGTCAACGACCGGGTGCTCGTCAACAAGCTCGTGTACCACTTCCGCGAGCCGCGGCGCGGCGAGATCATCGTGTTCGAATCCCCGCCGTCGTGGCGTAGCGATCCGACGGAGAAGGACTGGGTCAAGCGGGTCATCGGCGTCGGCGGGGACCGGATCGTGTGCTGCGACAGCAGCGGACCGCGCAAGCGGCTGATCGTCAACGGGCACCCCCTCGACGAGCCGTACCTCTACAGCGGCCCCGACGGCTACCTGGACGAGGCGAGCTCGGAGGAGTTCGACATCACCGTGCCGGAAGGCCGGCTGTGGGTGATGGGCGACCACCGGTCGGACTCGGGGGACTCGCGGGCCCAGTACACGGTCACCCGGGACGTCGAGGCCTCGACCATCCCGGTCGATTCCGTGATCGGCCGGGCGTTCGTGGTGTTCTGGCCCGTGGGCCGGGCAACGGTGCTGTCGGTGCCGGACAGCTTCGCGCCGGTGCCGGACCTGGCCCCACGCTGACCGGGCGTTCGCCCGGCTGACCGAGCCCGGCGCCGCGTCGGCCCGGGCCTGGTGCGTTGACCGGGCCCGACCGCCGTGCGTCCCGCGGTGTGGCTCGCGACTACCCTGGTGCGGTGGTCCCGATGCGGATGGCGGCTGATCCCGGGCTCCGATGGTCCGACGGACCCCGGCCACCCCGCCGGCCTGCCCGGTGTGCCGTGCTCGTCGTCGCCCGCGCCCGCTCCGACGCTGCGGCCCGGACGCCTGCTGGGGAGGCCTGGGCATGCTGACGCCGCCGCGGACGGTCGTGCGCCGGGAGGCGGGCCTGTACGCGCTGGAGCGCGCCCTGCACCGGCGTGGGTTCAGCCGGGTCGCCGGTGCCGACGAGGCCGGGCGGGGCGCGTGCGCCGGCCCGTTGGTGGTGGCCGCGGTGCTGCTGCCCGCCGGCCGGCGGGGAGAGATCGACGGGCTCACCGATTCGAAGCTGCTCACCCCGGCGGCCCGCGAGCGGCTCTACGACGAGATCATCGCCGTGGCGCTCGCGTACGAGGTGGTCGTCATCCCGCCTACCGAGGTGGACGCCGCGGGCCTGCACGTGTGCAACGTCACCGGCATGCGCCGGGCGCTCGCCGGGCTGGCCGTCCGCCCCGACTACGTGCTCACCGACGGCTTCCGGGTCGACGGGCTGGGCGTGCCGGGCCTGGCGGTGTGGAAGGGCGACCAGGTGGCGGCGTGCGTGGCCGCGGCGAGCGTGATCGCGAAGGTCACCCGTGACCGGATCATGGTGGAGTTGGACCGGGAGTTCCCGCAGTACGGATTCGCCGAGCACAAGGGCTACGTCACACCCGAACACACGGCCGCTCTCGAGGAGTACGGCCCCTGTGTCCAGCACCGATTCTCGTACGTGAACGTGGCGTCCGCGGCCCGGAACCGGCTGCCCGAGGGCGTGGGGCGCCAGCGCCTGCGGCGCGGTACCGTCGGCGTGGCGTTGGCCGACCAGGCACGGCGGTCCCCCGAGGTGGGGAACAATGGGTCAGTCATGGAGGACGGTGCGATGAGCGCCAGGGGTGGAGTGCGATGAGCGCCGAAGATCTCGAGAAGTACGAGACCGAGATGGAGCTGCAGCTCTACCGGGAGTACCGCGACATCGTCCGTCAGTTCTCCTACGTGGTGGAGACCGAGCGCCGGTTCTATCTCGCGAATCAGGTCGATCTGCACGTGCGTAACTCCGACGGCGATGTGTACTTCGAGGTCGAGATGCACGACGCCTGGGTGTGGGACATGTACCGTCCTGCCCGCTTTGTGAAGAATGTGCGGGTCATGACCTTCAAGGATGTGAACGTCGAGGAGCTGGAGAAGCCGGACATCTCGCTTCCGCCCGACACCGCGTTCGGCTCCTAGCCGGTCGTCGCCGGCTGGCCCCGGTCGCCACCGTCGGCCCACGGGCGCGTGCGGGCACGGCGGGTGCGGGGCACACGGACGGCCTGGCGGGTGCGGACGCAAGGACGGCCCGTAGGGTGCGGGCGCACGGACGGCCTGGCGGGTGCGGGCGCACGGATAGCACGCCGGCAGGCCTCGCGCAACGTCGTCCACAGGTCCTTCGGGTGTCCACAGCCGCACCCCGGCACGCTCCCGGCGGAGAACGCCGGCTGGGATCGTGCCGGCATGTCGCAGCGTCACCGCCGGTCGGCCCGGCCGGGGATCCCGTCGACGTGGACCGCCGCGCTCCGCTCGCCGGGGTCGCGGTCGGTCACCGGGTCGACCCGTGTCGTTCGCTCGGCCGCCGTGGTGCTGTCCGCGTGCCTGCTGGCGGTCGCCGTCCTGCCCGGGGAGCCACCCCACGCGGCGGCGGGCGTGCGCACCGCGCCCGAGCCCGTGTCCCGGTTCCGCTGGCCGCTCGACGGTCAGCCCGCCGTCGTCCGGCCGTTCGACCCGCCGCCGCGCCCGTGGCTGCCCGGCCACCGGGGCATCGACCTCGCGGCCGCACCGGGCGACCTGGTACGTGCCGCCGGCGGCGGCGTGGTCCGGTTCTCCGGCGCGGTCGCCGGCCGCGGCGTGGTCAGTGTCGAGCATCCGGGCGGGCTTCGTACGACGTACGAGCCGGTCACCCCGGCCGTGCGCGCCGGTGACCGGGTCGCCGCGGGGGAGGTCCTGGGCCGGCTCGTCGCCGGCCACCCCGGCTGCCCTGTCGCGGCCTGCCTGCACTGGGGACTGCGCCGCGGTGGGGAGTACCTCGATCCGCTGGCGCTGCTCGGCCGTGCCCGCGTCCGGCTGCTGCCGCTCGAGGGCCTTCGGCGGCGCGGTCGACCGGCCGCCGGGCACCGGGTCAGGCGCGTGGATGGGCCTGCCGGTACGCGGCGCGCAGGCGTTCCAGGGAGACGTGCGTGTAGATCTGGGTGCTCGTCAGCGACGCGTGCCCGAGCAACTCCTGCACCGAGCGCAGGTCCGCGCCGCCCTCCACCAGGTGCGTCGCCGCCGAGTGGCGCAGCCCGTGCGGGCTGATGCGCGGCACCGCCGCCGCCCGGGCAGCCCGCTCGACGATGCGCCGCACGGTGCCTGGCGTCAGCCGCCTGCCCCGGACCCCGAGCAGCAGCGCCGAGCCGCTGTCCGCACCGGCCAAGGCGGGGCGTCCGTAGCGCAGCCAGCGGTCGACCGCGTGCTGGGCGGGAAGTCCATAGGGGACACTGCGTTCCTTCGCGCCCTTGCCCATGACGCGGACCACCCGGCGGGCCTGGTCCACGTCGGCGAGGTCCAGGCCGCACAGCTCGCCGACCCGCACACCGGTCGCGTACAGCAGCTCCAGGACCGCCCGATCGCGCAGGACGACCGGCTCGGCCTCCTCGCCGGGGGCGGTGACGAGCGCCTCGGCCTGGTCGCCGCGCAGCACGGAGGGCAGTTCGCGGCGGGCCTTGGGGCTGGCCAACTGGATGCCCGGATCGACCGGTAGCAGCCCACCGCGGTACGCCCAGGCGCAGAATGCGCGCGCGGCGGCGGCCCGCCGGGCGAGCGACGCGCGGGCGGCTCCCATGGTCCGCAGCCGGGCGAGCCAACTGCGCAGCACGGTGATGTCGATGTCGGCGACCGCGGTGCGCCCCATCCGCACGGCGTGGTCCAGCAGCGACACCACGTCGCCCACGTACGCCCGGACCGTGTGCTCCGAGCGGCCGTGCACGCCGGCAAGGTCCCGGGCGAACGCGTCCACCGCGTCGCGCATCGACGGCGGCAGCGCCTCATGCCTGGCCCGGGTGCTGGTGTCGCGGCTCATCACGTGTGACGGTGCCGAGGAAACGGCACGCCGTCAAACCTGACCGCTGGCGCGTCGTCGGTCGCCCCGATCACCATCGCCACGCCGACGACGTCAGCGGCCACGACCGGCGGGAGAGGGTCGTTGGCGCGGCAGCGCGTACCCGCCGTCGCGGATGACGACGAAACCCGCCGCGGTGAGCACGCTCAGCGCCCGCATCGCGGTCGGCAGCGAGACCCCGGCCGACGCGGCGATCTGCTCGGGTCCGGCGAGCCGCCGCCCGACCGCGTCGAGCACCTGAGCGGTGACCGGATCGAGGCGGTCGCGCAGGCGTTCCGGTCCCCGGGGCACCGGGGCCAGGTCCGTGCCGATGCGCCCGACCTCCTCGAGCACGTGCGGCCAGCCGGTGACGAGCCGGACCTCCTCGCTGCGCAGCGCCTCGTGGGTGCCGACGGACATCGCGGAGGTGACCGGTCCCGGCACCGCCATCGGGATCCGGCCGAGTTCGCTCGCGCGGCGCAGCGTCTGGATCGCGCCGCTGCGGGCCGCGGCCTCCACCACCACGGTGCCCACGGTCGCCGCCGCGATGACCCGGTTGCGGATGAGGAACCGGTGCCGGTGGGGCTCGGCACCCGGCGGCCACTCGCTGATCAGCAGCCCGGTCTCCGCGATGCGCTCGAACAGGCTGGCGTTGCTCGCCGGGTACGCCCGGTCCACGCCGCAGGCGAGCACCGCGACGGTGACACCGCCTGCGCTGAGCGCGCCTCGGTGTGCCGCCGAGTCGATGCCGTAGGCGCCGCCCGACACGACCGTCCAGCCCCGGTCCGCGAGCCCGTACGCGAGCTCGGTGGCGACGTGCTCGCCGTACCCGGTGGCTGCGCGGGCGCCGACCACCGCCACCGAGCGGTCCAGCGCTTCGGCGAGCGGCCAGGGGCCACGCAGCCACAGGCACAGCGGCGGGTACGTGTCCCGCTCGTGGCGCTCACGGCCACGGCTGATCCTGGTCAGGTCGGCCAGGCGGGCCGGCCACTCCTCGTCGAGCGGCGTGACGATCCGGGCACCGAGCCGCTCTGCCCGCGCGAGCGCGGCGTCCGCCACGGAGAAGGGATCGCCGGCGGGCAGCCGGGCAGCGACAGCGCCCTGCAGCGCCGAGTCCAGAGTGCCGGACAGCAGTCGTCGCAGCGCCTCGATCGGGCCGTGCCTGATCACCGCTTCACCCAGGACGCGGCTGCCGGGCTCCACGAGACACCCCATCGCGATGTACGCGCGCCGCGCGTCGTCCACACTGGTCATCGCACCGGCCTCCCGTCCACCGCGTGCGCCCGCCACAGCGACTCCCCGACTCGCAGCGCGTACGCCTGGTCGACCTCGTCGGGGCCGGGCCGGTCCCGGCCGGCCAAATCGGCCACTGTCCACGCCACCCGAAGCACGCGATCATGGCCACGGGCCGACAGCGTCCCAGCCTCCAGATGCCGGCGCAGCGGCTCCGTGGCGGCTCGTGGCAACCGCCAGCGCGGGTCGCGCAACGCGGCGCCCGGCACCTCGGCGTTGGTGCGCCAGCCGCCGGCCGCCCAGCGCGCGGCCGCCGCCGCGCGCGCCTTCGCCACCCGTTCGGCCACCACCGCAGACGATTCACGCCGCTCGACGCCGGACTCCTCGAGCAGGTCGGTGGCGCGCACGGGGTTCAGGTAGACCTGCAGGTCGATGCGGTCACGCAGCGGGCCGGAGAGCCGCCCGAGGTAGCGGCGGCGGGCCAGCGGGGGGCACTCGCACCCGGCGTCGCCCACCGGCTTGGCGCACGGACAGGGGTTGGCGGCGAGCACGAGTTGCACCCGCGCCGGGTAGTCGGTGCGGCCCATCGACCGGGCGAGGCTGACGTACCCGTTCTCCAGCGGCTGGCGCAGCGCCTCCAGCACCCGGGTGTTGAACTCGGGCGCCTCGTCGAGGAACAGCACTCCGCGGTGGGCGAGCGAGATGGCGCCCGGCCGGGCCAGCCCGGAGCCACCGCCGACGAGCGCCGGCACCGACGCGGTGTGGTGCGGCGCCTGGAACGGCGGGCGGCGGACCAGGCCCGCGCCGGGCGGCAGCACCCCGGCGATGGAGTGGATGGCCGTGACCTCCAGGGCCTCCTCGTCGCCGAGCGGCGGCAGGATCGACGGCAGGCGCTGGGCGAGCATGGTCTTCCCCGCGCCCGGCGGTCCGATCATGGCCAGGTGGTGCCCGCCAGCGGCGGCCACCTCGAGCGCGATCCGGCCGAACTCCTGGCCGACCACGTCGGCGAGGTCCGGCCCGCCCGCCTCGGCCGGCGGTTCGACGGTGGGCGGGGAGAGCAGCCGGTCGGCGCCGCGGGCGAACGCGATCAGCCGGCCGAGGGTGTCGGCCGCGCGCACGGTCACCCCCGGCACCAGGTTGGCCTCGTGCGCGTTGGCGACCGGGACGATCACGCGGCGGATGCCGGCACGCGCCGCGGCGTGCACCATCGGCAGCACTCCGCGCACCGGGCGCACGCTGCCGTCCAGGCCGAGCTCGCCGACGATCACCACGCCCTCGAACGGCGTGCGGGGCAGCAGCCCGCCCGCGACGAGGAGCGCGACCGCGATCGTCACGTCGAATCCCGAGCCGTGCTTCGGCAACGCCGCCGGGAGCAGGTTGACCGTCACTCGCCGGTTCGGCCACGGCTCGCCGGAGTTGACGATCGCGGCGCGCACCCGGTCGCGCGCCTCGGACAGCGCTGTGTCCGGCAGCCCGGAGAGCACCAGGTTGGGCAGGCCGTTGGCGATGTCGGCCTCCACCTCGACGAGGTGGCCGGTCACGCCGACGAGCCCGACGCCGAGGGTCTTCGCGTAGCCCATGGCGTACCGCCGTGCCTCAGAACGCGCCCTTGACGTGCTCGACCCGGCAGGCGCCCTTCGGGGCAGGCAGCACCGACACCACGTCGAAGCGCACCTCGCCGGGGCGTACGTTGCTGGTGGCCAGCCACTGGGCGGCGACCCGCCGCAGCCGGCGAACCTTGCCGACGCCCACCGCCTCCGCCGGAGCCCCGAACTCGTCACCGCGGCGCGTCTTGACCTCGACGAAGACGACCGTGGAGCCGTCCCGGGCGATGATGTCGACCTCGCCCGCCGGGCAGCGCCAGTTCCGGTCGAGCACGACCATGCCCTGCTCGACCAGGTGCGCGACCGCGACCCGCTCGCCGTAGGCGCCGACCGCCAACCTCTCGTGCGTCATGGCGGGCAGACTCACCCGTCGCCGACACCGCGCCAAGCGACGCCTCGGCGGGCTGTGGACAGGCGAAGGCGCTGTGGACAGCGGGACGATCGGCCGGCGGATCTGGTATGTGGCGACTCGTCCGTCGGCCCGTCCGGCGATCCGTCGTCGAGCCGCCGGCGAGCTCCGTCAGCCGCCCGGACGGGGCCGGCTCGGCACGCCCTGCCTGTGGTACCCGCCACAGCCGTGGCGTGGCGGGTCCCACAGCGGGCCTTCGCTGCGGTGGCGCTGGCAGGTGCGGTGGCATAGCGTGCGGGGCGTGGAGGCCCATCGCAGCTATCAGGAGGAGCCCGAGCCGCGCTGGTACGGCGGGCAGCGGTACCCCGAGCCGCCGTACCCGGAATCCGAGTGGGAGGGCCAGTTCGACCAGCACCACGGCGCTTCGCGCCACGACGGACCGCCGGCCTACGACGGCGGGTACGACGATCGCTTCGGGGGAGGCCCCGGCAGCCCCGCCGAGCCGGATGGGCTCCCCATGCAGGTCGGTCCCGGCAGCCCGGCCGCGCCCGGCGTCTCCGGCCCGATCGGCCCCCGCTCCGGCGAGCCGCTGCCACCCCTGCCGCCGCGGCCCGGTGATCCGCCGCGGCCCGGTGATCTGCCACCGGCCGCGCCGCCCCCGCCGCGCCCCCCGCACGCCACCGTGACCACCGAGCACCCGGTGGTCGAGCCGCCCCGCTACCACCCCGAACCGGTCGACCGCGCCGCGCTGCGCCGGCCGCCGACCACGGGCAGCGACGGCATCTACCGGGCCCGGCGTCCCGGGCTGGCCGGCCTCATCTGCCTGGTCGTGCTGGTGCTCGCGCTACCGGTGCTGCTGCTCCTGCGCGGCTCGCTCGGCGATCCGATGTCCCCGGGCGGTGTCCTCGGGGGAGCCCTGGCGCTGCTGGGCCTGCCGCTGGCGGCGATCGGGCTGTACGGCCTGGCCACCGGGGCGGCCCGGATGCCGGACGCCCCACCGACGCACGCGTGGCTGCGCCCGCCGCTGGCGTACCTCGCCGTCGCGCTCGTCCTGTTCGTCGCCGCCGGCCTGGCCGTCGGCTGACCCACGGCCGGCCGGCCGCACCGGCCGCCGTGCCGTCGTGCGGCGCGCGATGGGGCATCCGTACCGTCCCCGCAGCGCCCGTGCGCGTACACTGGACGACCGGCGACCACACCGTGGTCGACCTCGCGTGCCCTCCCCACGCCACCGGTGAGCCCGACGGCGAGCCGGCGGTACGGGGCGGCGGCCTCCCTGGTCCCCGGTCCCACCGGCCGGGGTCCTTCGACCGTCGACCGGGCACCAGGGCGGGGGCCGCCGGCCCGCCGCGACAACCAGGGGAGATTCGAGGAGTATCCGACGATGGCCGTAGTCACCATGCGCCAGCTGCTGGAGAGCGGTGTCCACTTCGGGCACCAGACCCGGCGGTGGAACCCGAAGATGAAGCGCTTCATCTTCACCGAGCGCAACGGCATCTACATCATCGACCTGCGCCAGACGCTGGAGTACATCGAGAAGGCGTACGACTTCGTGCGCAACACGGTCGCCGAGGGCGGCTCGATCCTGTTCGTCGGCACCAAGAAGCAGGCGCAGGAGGCGATCGCCGAGCAGGCCACGCGCGTCGGCATGCCGTACGTCAACCACCGCTGGCTGGGTGGCATGCTCACCAACTTCCAGACCGTGCACAAGCGGCTGCAGCGCATGAAGGAGCTGGAGTCGATCGAGCAGAGCGGCGCCGCCGCCGGCTACACGAAGAAGGAGACGCTTCAGCTCACCCGGGAGAAGGAGAAGCTGACCAAGACTCTCGGCGGTCTGCGCGACATGCAGCGCCTGCCCGCGGCCATCTGGGTGGTGGACACCAAGAAGGAGCACATCGCCGTCGACGAGGCCCGTAAGCTGGGCATTCCGGTCATCGCGGTGCTCGACACCAACTGCGACCCGGACGAGGTCGACTTCCCGATCCCCGGCAACGACGACGCGATCCGGTCCGCCGCGCTGCTCACCAGGGTGGTGGCCGACGCGGTGGCCGAGGGCCTCATCGCCCGTTCGGGCAAGGCGATGCGCGGCGGTGCCGAGGAGAAGCCTCAGCCGGGCGTGGTGGCCGCTGGCGAGCCGCTGGCCGAGTGGGAGCGCGAGCTGCTGGGGGCCGACACGCAGCCGCCCCAGCCGGCCGGCACCGCGAGTGAGTGACGCCAGACCGGCTGGTCGGAACCGAAACCGGGTACGTCAGACCGGGAGAACCGAACGATCCGCGCCGCGGGGGGACCAGCCGGCGGGGGTCGCAGACCACTGAAGAGAGAGAGATGGCCAACTTCACCGCCACCGACGTCAAGAAGCTTCGCGACCTGACCGGCGCGGGCATGATGGACTGCAAGAAGGCCCTCGACGAGGCCGCCGGCGACTTCGACAAGGCTGTCGAGATCCTGCGGATCAAGGGTGCGAAGGATGTCGGCAAGCGCGCCGGACGGACCGCGGCCAACGGCCTGGTCGCCCACTCCGGCAACGCGCTGCTCGAGCTGAACTGCGAGACCGACTTCGTCGCCAAGAGCGAGGACTTCATCTCGCTCGCCCAGCGGCTGGTCGAGCACGTGGCCGCGACCCGGCCTGCCGACGTCGAGGCCCTGCTCGCCAGCGAACTCGACGGAAAAACGGTCGCGTCGCTGGTCGACGAGACCGCTGCCAAGATCGGTGAGAAGATCGTCGTCAAGCGGTTCGCCGTCCTCGACGGCGACATCGCCGTCTACCTGCACCGTAAGGCGTCGGACCTGCCGCCGCAGGTGGGCGTGCTGGTGTCGTACACGGTGGGGCAGCCTGGCGGGGCCGGGGCGGCCAGCCCGTCCGACGAGGCCGCGAAGGCCGACGCCCGCGGGATCGCGATGCAGATCGCGGCGATGCGACCGCGGTACGTCAGCCGTGACGAGGTGCCGGCGGAGATCGTCGAGTCGGAGCGGCGGATCGCCGAGCAGACCGCCCGTGAGGAGGGCAAGCCGGAAGCCGCCCTGCCGAAGATCATCGAGGGCCGGGTGAACGCCTTCTTCAAGGACGTCGTGCTGGTCGAGCAGGCGTCCGTGGTCGACCCGAAGAAGTCCGTCCAGAAGGTCTTGGACGAGGCGGGCATCGCGGTCGACCGGTTTGTCCGGTTCGAGGTGGGGCAGGACTGAGCTCGGATGCGGGGAGGCCGGCGGGTGTACCACGTGTACCCGACGGCCTCCCCGTCGCACATGGTGCGGACGACCGAAGCGAGGGACCGTTACCAAGCGGCACCGCGAAGCCGCGTCCGGCGGGAAGATAGGCCCAGCGACCGCTCGTCGAGCGTGTCCTGGTTTGGAAGGCGAGTCGGATGACGCAGATAGCGAATGTTTCTGGTGCGCTGCGGGCGGGTGACGAACAGCCGGACGGCGTACGCGGGCAGGAGAACGGTTCCCACCCGGAGTCGGCTGCGGGCGCGGCCGGGGGCCGGGGCGGTCGGCCGCGGCGGGTGGTGCTCAAGCTCTCCGGCGCCGAGTTCGGGGGCGGCCAGGTGGGCGTCGACCCGGACGTCGTCCAGGAGGTCGCCCGCCAGATCGCCACGGTGGTACGCGACGGCGTGCAGGTCGCGGTCGTCGTCGGCGGGGGCAACTTCTTCCGCGGCGCCGAACTGCAGCGGCGGGGCATGGACCGCGCCCGCGCCGACTACATGGGCATGCTCGGCACCGTCATGAACTGCCTGGCGCTGCAGGACTTCCTGGAGAAGCAGCAGATCGACACGCGGGTGCAGAGCGCCATCACGATGGCGCAGGTCGCCGAGTCCTACATCCCCCGCCGCGCGATCCGGCACCTCGAGAAGGGCCGGGTGGTGATCTTCGGGGCCGGGGCCGGCATGCCGTACTTCTCCACCGACACGGTCGCGGTCCAGCGCGCCCTGGAGATCCACGCGGACATCGTGCTCATGAGCAAGAACGGGGTGGACGGCGTCTACACCGCCGATCCTCGCACCGACCCGACCGCCCGAAAGCTGGATACGATCACCTTCGCGGAGGCTCTCCAGCGCGGCCTGCGAGTGGTCGACGCCGCCGCCTTCAGCCTCTGCATGGAGAACAAGCTTCCGATGCTCGTCTTCGCCATGGAGGGCGAGGACACCATCATCCGGGCCGTCAGCGGTGAGAGGATCGGGACACTCATTACGGCCGGATGACAGTCACGGCCGGACGAGAACCCACCGGACCGGTGCCAATCCCAAGGGAGGCGACGCACACGTGATCGACGAGACGCTGCTCGAGGCCGAGGAGAAGATGGAGCGGGCGATCGAGCACGCGCGGGAGGAGTTGGCGACGATCCGCACCGGCCGCGCGACCCCGGGCATGTTCGGCAAGATCGTCATCGACTACTACGGCACCCCGACCCCGCTGACCCAGATGGCCTCCATCGCCATTCCGGAGCCCCGGATGGCCATCATCAAGCCGTACGACGCGTCGCAGCTCGGCGCCATGGAAAAGGCGATCCGCGATTCGGACCTGGGGGTCAACCCGAGCAACGAGGGCACGCAGATCCGCATCGTGCTTCCGCCGATGACCGAGGAGCGCCGGCGCGAGATGATCAAGGTGGCCCGGCACAAGGGCGAGGAGGCGAAGGTCGCCATCCGTAACGTGCGGCGCAAGGCGAAGGACGAGATCGACCGTGCCGTGCGCGACGGCGAGTTCGGTGAGGACGAGGGCCGGCGGGCGGAGAAGGAGCTCGATGACCTGACCCATCGGTTCGTGGCTCACGTCGACGAGATCCTCAAGCACAAGGAAGCCGAGCTGCTCGAAGTCTGATGACACGCCTCGATCCCTTCGGCGGATCGCGTGGCGGCGGGCGGTCACGTCGGGGGCGTCACCGGGCGCGGCATCGGAGTGCCGCGCCCGACTCGTGCCCGGACGACAGCCACGGTGAGGGCGCCCACCCCGACGCGCGGACCGCCGGACACGGTGCCCTCGACGAGCCGACGGTTGTCACCGAGCCGGCCCGCCAGCGGCGGGCGGGGCGCAACCTTCCGGCCGCGATCGCGGTCGGCGTGACGCTCGGCGGGCTGGTCGTCGCATCGCTGATCGTGTGGCGGCTGGCGTTCCTAGGCGTGATCGTCGTGGCGGTCGCGATCGGCGTCTGGGAGATGGCGCGCGCCGTGCGGGCCACGGGCGCCCATCCGCCTCTGGCACCGGTGCTCGCCGGCGCGGTGGTGATGGCCTGCCTCGCCTGGTTCTCCGGCCCGTCCGCGCTGGTGCTCGGGTTGCTGCTCACGGTGCTGGCCACGATGGTGTGGCGGCTCGCCGACGGCCCCACCGGCTACCACCGCGACACGACCGCGGCAATACTGATAACTGTCTATATACCGTTCCTCGCGGGGTTCGCGGCGCTGCTCGGGTCGCCCGAGGACGGTGCCGCCCGGGTGATCGTCACGCTCGCGGCCGTGGTGATGTCCGACACCGCAGGGTACGTGTCGGGCGTGCTCGTCGGCCGCCGTCCGATGGCGCCCTCGGTGAGTCCGAAGAAGACGTGGGAAGGGCTGGCCGGGTCGCTCGGCGCGACGGCGATCGGGGCGGGCGTGGCGCTGCCGCCGCTGTTCGACGTGCCCTGGTGGTCCGGGCTCGTGTTCGGCGTCGCCGTGTCGGCCGCGGCGGTGCTCGGGGATCTCGCCGAGTCGTTGCTCAAGCGGGATCTCGGCGTCAAGGACATGAGCGTCCTGCTGCCCGGCCACGGGGGGTTGATGGATCGGTTGGACTCCATCCTCTTCGCCGCTCCGACCTCGTACCTGCTGCTGGCCTGGCTCGCGCCCGCCTCGTGATGTCAGTCCCAGGGGTCATCGGGTCACGAACCGACGTGCCAGACTGGGGGAGCCATGACGAGCCAGCACGCCCTCGCTCCCGCGGCCGGCCGGTCCGCCGGACGCCCCGGGCTGCCCGTCGTGGCACCGTCACGGCCCGCGCCGCCGCCGCGGCACCTGGCCGACCTGGACCTGGCCGGCCGCCGTGCGGCCGTCGCCGAGTTGGGCGAGCCGGCGTACCGGGCCGCCCAGCTGTCCACGCACTACTTCGGCCGGCTCGTGCGCGACCCGGACCGGATGACCGACATCCCCCTGGCGGCGCGTGAACGGCTCGCGCGGGCGCTGCTGCCGCCGCTGCTGGCACCGGTCCGCGAGCTGACCTGCGACGGTGGCGCCACGCGCAAGGCGCTGTGGCGGCTGTCTGACGGCTCGCTGGTGGAGAGCGTCCTCATGGGGTACCCGGACCGGGTCACCGTCTGCGTCTCCAGCCAGGCCGGCTGCGGCATGGCGTGCCCGTTCTGCGCCACCGGCCAGGCGGGCCTGACGCGCAACCTGTCCACCGCGGAGATCGTGGACCAGGTGGTGTGGTTCGCGGCCGAGACCGCCCGCGGCCTGGTGCCGGGGTCCCCGGCGCGGTTGTCGCACGTGGTGTTCATGGGCATGGGCGAGCCGCTGGCCAACTACACGCGGGTGGTGACCGCGATCCGTCGCCTGGTCGCGCCGGTGCCGGAGGGCCTGGGCCTGTCCCAGCGGCACATCACCGTCTCCACGGTCGGCCTCGTGCCGGCCATCCGGCGCCTCGCCGAGGAGAACCTCGCGGTGACCCTGGCGGTGTCGCTGCACGCGCCCGACGACGACCTGCGCGACGAGCTGGTGCCGATTAACCAGCGGTGGAAGGTCGCCGAGGTGCTCGACGCCGCGTGGGCGTACGCGGAGCGCACCGGGCGGCGTGTCTCCATCGAGTACGCGATGATCCGTGACGTCAACGATCAGCCGTGGCGCGCCGACCTGCTGGGCCGACTCCTGGCGGGGCGCGGCGCCCACGTCAACCTCATCCCGCTCAACCCGACGCCGGGAAGCCGGTGGGACGCGAGCGCCAAGCCGGTCGAACGGGAGTTCGCGCGCCGGCTGCGCGCCGCGGGCGTGTCGACGACGGTCCGGGACACCCGGGGCCGGGAGATCGACGGCGCCTGCGGGCAGCTCGCCGCGGGAGGCCGGGGTGGTGGATCGGCGCGGCGCGCGCCGCTAGCCTTCACACCCAAACGGAAGGTGGCACAGTGACGAGTCATGGTCAGCGGTTCCGACGCCGGGCGCTTCGTCGTGGGTACAAGGTCGACGAGGTGGACGCGTTCCTCGACCGGGTCGAGGCGACGCTCGCCGGCAACCCGGTGGACACGCCGGTGACCGCCCAGGAGGTCCACGACGTCGTCTTCCGTGTGCGCTTCGGCGGGTACGACGAGTGGCAGGTCGACCTGCATCTGGACCGTGTCGAGCGGCAGCTCGCCGAGCTCGAGGAGCGCGGCCAGATCGGCGCGCGCGGTCCGGAGCAGCGGATGGGGCCACGGCGTGAGGAGCACATGCCCCCTCCGGATCCGATGCGCGCCCCGATGGGGCCGCCGCCGGTGCCCAGCCGGCACGACGAGCCGGTCCCCCCGATGCCGCCCCGCCCGGCCTCGCCGATGGCCGGGCCCCCCGCTCCGCCGATGGCGCCCCCACCGCCGCGCGATCCCGGGTACGGCCACTACGACGAGCCGACGTTCGCCGGGTTCGAGCCCGGCCGGCACGGACGGGCCGACATGACCGCCGAGATCCACATGGCCGACCCGGAGTTCGGCATGCCGTCCCGCCCGGCGCCGATGAGTCCGCCGATGCCCGGGCCGACGCCGCCGGGCGTGCCGGCGCCGGGGATGCCGGCGGGCGGGCCGGTGCCGATGGGGCCGATGAGTGACGTGCAGCGGGTCGACCAGTTGCGGCGGACCTTCCAGCCGCGCCGCTTCGGCAGCGGGTACGACCCGGCTCAGGTCGACCGGGTGTTCGAGAACGTCCTGGCCAGCATGACCGGGCGCCGCCCGCCGGTGACCGAGGCGGAGCTGGATCCGGCGCAGTTCAACCTGGTGCCCGGCGGCTACTTCGAGGCCGAGGTCGAGGCGGCGCTGCGCGAGGTCCGCGAGATCCTGCGCCGCCGCTGAGGGCGGGGCGCGGACCAACGCGGTGCGAGCGCGCCCGGCCCGCGCCGCGCGGGCCGGGCGCGTCGGTCAGTTACGCAGGCCGTTCTTGCGCAGGATCCAGTCGCCGACGAGCATGGCGGCGATCAGCGCGGCGAGACCGATCAGCCAGATGTTCTCCACGTTGCCCTCGTGGTTGCCGAAAAGCATCGACAGCAGACCCACGATGATGAGCACCCCGAGGATTCGGGCCAGCTTCGGGTTGCTCGGCTTGTGCTGATCGGGTGCGGTTACCGGCTCTTCGGCTGCCACCTTCGTCCTTCCCTCTCGCTCATCGGGCCCTGCCGGCCACGGTAGGCCCTGCGACCAGTCCAGGGCCCTGCGACCGGTCCAGCCCGAGGCGCGGGCGGGGCGGGTCGCGGTCAGCCATAGTGTGGCATGTGGCTCGGGCGGATCCGGCGTCCGGTAGCTTCTGGGGGAGAACCGTGAAGACCCAAGGAGCCAACGCCGTGCGAGTGACCGGTACGGGCCACGCCAGCATGCGGATCGACACGCCAGCCGGAAGCATCCTGTGCGACCCGTGGGTGAACCCCGCCTACTTCGCCTCCTGGTTCCCGTTCCCAGACAATTCGCAGCTGGACTGGGACGCCCTTGGCCAGGTCGACTACCTCTACGTCTCGCACCTGCACCGAGACCACTTCGACGCGGAGAACCTCAGGCGGCACGTGAGCAAGAAGGCCACCGTCCTGCTGCCGGAGTATCCGACCAGCGAACTCGAGGACGAGCTTCGCGACCTGGGCTTCACCAGCTTCATCAAGACCAAGACCAACGAGCCGGTGGCGCTCGACGGCGGCCTGAACATCATGATCCAGGCCCTGACCAGCCCGGCGGACGGTCCGATCGGCGACTCGTCGCTGTGGGTCGAGTACGACGGGGTGCGGCTGCTCAACCAGAACGACGCCCGGCCGGCGGACCTGAGCGAGTTCGCCAAGCTCGGTCACGTCCACGCGCACATGCTGCAGTTCTCCGGCGCGATCTGGTACCCGATGGTGTACGAGCTGCCCAAGGCGGCCAAGACCGCGTTCGGCAAGCAGAAGCGCGAGCGGCAGTTCGACCGCACCATGCGCTACATCAACGACCTGAAGGCGAGCTGGGTCTTCCCGATCGCCGGCCCGCCGTGCTTCCTCGACGACGAGCTGTGGCAGTTCAACGACATCTTCGGCGACGAGGGCAACATCTTCCCCGACCAGCAGGCCTTCGTGGACCACTACCGCGAGCTCGGGTACGACAACGCGGTGATCCTGCTGCCGGGCAGCGTCGCGGAGATCACCGCCTCTGACTGCACGGTCACCCATCCGGTCGACGACGTCCGGGAGTTCTTCGCCCGCAAGGAGGAGCACCTGCGGGCGTACCAGGAACGGCAGCGCCCGGTGATCGAGGCGGCGAAGAAGTCGTGGCACCACCCGGAGATCGACGTGCTCGCGGAGCTCAAGCGCCGCGTCGAGCCGCTGCTGGAGGAGTCGGTCTACCTGGCCAAGGGTGTCGGCGGCCCGATCCGGCTGGACCTGGTGAGCACCGACGACGCCGGCGGCGAGACGGTCGAGTCGATCCTGATCGACTTCCCGAACAAGGAGGTGCGCCCGGCGGCCGACGAGAAGGTGCGCTACCGCTTCCGCACCCAGCGCGCGCTCGTCGAGCACCTGCTGTACACCGGGGAGGTGGACTGGGTCAACTCGCTCTTCCTGTCCTGCCGTTTCTCCGCGGCCCGCATCGGGCAGTACAACGAGTTCGTCTACGCGTTCTTCAAGTGCCTGTCTGAGGAGCGGCTGCAGTACGCCGAGGGCTGGTACGCCGAGCAGAAGCCCGACGCGGAGGATGTCAAGATCGGCGACTGGATCGTGCAGCGGCGCTGCGCGCACCTCAAGGCAGACCTGACGCGGTTCGGCGTGATCGAGGGCGATACCCTGACGTGCCAGCTGCACGGCTGGAAGTGGGATCTGCCGTCCGGCCGGTGCCTGACGAGCGCCGGTCACAAGCTGCGGTCGCGGCGTGCCGACGAGCCGGCCCCGCAAGCGGTGCAGCCGACCAGTTGACGGACGCGTGGGGCAGGCAGGAGACCGCGCGGGCAGGCAGGAGACGAGGCACGGGGGACCGCCAGAACAGATGTTCGCCTGGTGGGGACGACTGGTCGTCCGGCTGCGCTGGGCCGTGCTCGCCGCGGCGGCCGTGCTCGTCGTCGTCGGGGTCACCTGGGGTTTCGGGGTGTTCGGCGCGCTGTCCGGCGGCGGCTTCGAGGACCGGGACAGCCCGTCGAGCCGCGCCCAGCAGCGCATCGAGCGGGAGCTGGGCCGCCAGGACGTCGATGTGCTGGTGCTCTACTCCAGCCCCGCGGCCACCGTCGACGACCCGGAATTCCGGGACGCCGTCACCGCGGCCCTCGACGGCGTGCGCAAGCGGCCCGAGGTGGCCAGCGTCGTCTCCTACTACGACACCGGGGCGCCGCACCTGGTCTCGACGGACCGCCACGCCACCTACGCCGCGGTCCAGCTGCGCGCCGACGGCGAGGAGGGCAAGCTCGCCGCGCTCGCGGCGATCGACCCGCTGCTCGCCGCTCCCGGCGTGCACACCGAGGTTGGTGGCCTCGTGCCGTTCATGCGGGACGCCAACACGCAGGTGGAGTCGGACATCGTGCGGGCCGAGCTGTTCTCGCTGCCGGTCCTGCTGATCCTGCTGGTGTTCATTTTCCGGGGTCTGGTCGCCGCCGCCACCCCGCTCGTCGTCGGGGTTCTGGCGATCCTGGGCGCGTTCATCTCCACCCGCCTGATCGCCCAGGCGACCGACGTCTCCACCTTCGCCATCAACATCATCACCATGCTCGGCCTCGGCGTGGCGATCGACTACGCGCTGTTCGTGGTGAGCCGGTTCCGGGAGGAGTTGGCCGCCGGCCGCGACACTCCGACCGCGATCGCCGCCACGCTCGCCACGGCCGGGCGTACCGTGGCCGTCTCCGGGCTGACCGTCGCGCTGTCGCTGTCCGGCCTGCTCCTCTTCCCGATGCCGTTCCTGCGCTCGATGGCCTGGGGCGGGGTGGCCGCCGTCCTGATCGCGATGCTCGCCGCGCTGACGGCGCTGCCGGCGCTGCTCGCCGTGCTCGGGCCGCGGATCAACGCCCTCGGCTGGCGCCGCTGGCCGCCAGCGCCGCGGGAGCGCGACGGCGCCTGGGCGCGGCTCGCCCGCAGCGTGATGCGCCGACCCGTCGGGTACGCCGCGGCCGTGGTGGCGCTGCTGGTCGCGCTCGCGGCACCGTTCGTGCGCGCGACGTTCGGCGGCTTCGACGAGCGGGTGCTGCCGGAGGGCACGCCGAGCCGGACGGTCACCGAGCGGATCGCCGCTGACTTCCCCGGCGGCAGCACCGCACCGATCTCGGTGCTCGTCTCGGGAGCGCCGACCGCCGCCGCGCAGGAGTTCGCGGGCCGGATCGCCGCGCTGCCCGACGTGACCGGGGCGCGGATCACGGCGAGTCGGGGCGAGTCCACGCTGGTGTCGGTGGAGTACGTGGGCGAACCCACCGCCGAGCCCGCGCGGCGGGTGGTCGAGCGCATCCGCGAACTGCCGGCGCCGACCGGCGCGGAGGTCCTGGTCGGTGGCCGTCCCGCGATGGACCTCGACCTGCTCGACGGCCTGCGCGAGCGCCTGCCGTGGATGGTGCTGCTCATCGGCGCGGTCACCCTCGTGCTGCTGTTCCTCGCGTTCGGTTCGGTGCTGCTGCCGTTGAAGGCGGTGCTGATGAACCTGGTGTCGATCGGCGCCTCGTTCGGGGTGGTCGTGTGGGTCTTCCAGGACGGGCACGGGGCGGACCTGCTGGGCTTCACCGTGACCGGGTTCCTCGAACCCACCACGCTGATCCTCATGCTCGCCGTCCTGTTCGGACTCTCCACCGACTACGAGGTGTTCCTGCTGTCGCGGGTGCGCGAGGAGTGGGACCGCCTCGGCGACAACACGCAGGCCGTCGCGGGCGGGCTGCAGCGCACCGGCGGGATCATCACGGCGGCGGCGTTGCTGCTGATGGTCGTGGTGGCCGGGTTCGCCACCGGCGGCACGGTCTCGATCAAGCTGCTCGGCGTGGGGACGCTGGTCGCGATCGCCGTCGACGCGCTGCTCGTCCGGGCGCTGCTGGTGCCCGCCACGATGCGGCTGCTCGGCCGGTGGAACTGGTGGGCCCCCGGCCCGCTCGCCCGGGCCTACCGCCGCTACGGGCTGCGCGAGTCCGAGGCCCTCGTCGAACCCGGCGTCGCCGTCCGCAGCCGTATCCCGTAGCCCTCCGAGGTCTACAATCGGCCGCTCGGGCGCACCGGCGGGGTGCGCCGTCGGGGAGGGGACGGCACGTGCAGATCGTCGGCGAGACCACCGTGGACCGTGGGTTGTTCCGCGAGATGTTCCGGGCGCAGATGCGCCCGACGTTCCAGATGCTGCGGCTCGCCGGGGCGCTCGTCGCGGTGCTGGCCGTGCTGCTCTGGCTGCTGGATCCCGCCTCGGTGCTGACGATCACGATCACGGTCCTGGCACCGCTGTGCCTACTCCTGCCTGAGGTGACGGTCGAACTTTCCTGGCGCCGGCTCGGCCCGCTGTTCGCCGAGCCGTGGCGGTACGAGGTGACCGAGGCGTCGGTGAGCGTCGCCACCGCACTGCTCCGGCAGCAGTTCCCCTGGGACAGTTTCGTCGCCATCGAGCACACACCAACGCTGTGGGTGTTGCGGCACAAGGTCCCGAGCGTGGTCCTGACCGTCGCGAAGGCGGCCTTCGCGCCTTCGGACCAGGCGGAGATCGAGCGCTTGATCGGGTCACGAGGGCTGGTGCCGGCAGGGGCGGCGGCCGGTCGGTCGGGGAGAATGGCGGGGTGAGCTCTCCCCGTGATGTCGTGATCCTCGGCTCGACCGGCTCGGTCGGCACGCAGGCGATCGACATCGTGCGCCGCAACCCGGACCGGTTCCGCGTGGTGGGCCTCGGCGCCGGGGGCGGCAACGTGGCGCTGCTCGCCGAGCAGGCGCTCGCCCTGGGCGTCGAGGTGGTCGGCGTGGCGAAGGCGTCCGCCGCCCAGGACCTGCAGCTCGCGTTCTACGCGGAGGCGCAGCGGCGTGGGTACGCGACCGGCGACTTCCGGGTGCCCAAGATCCTCGCTGGGCCGGACGCCATGACCGAGTTGGCCGAATGGCCGTGCGACATCGTCCTCAATGCGGTCGTCGGGTCGCTCGGGCTGGCGCCCACCCTGGCCGCCTTGCGCGCCGGGCGGACCCTCGCCCTGGCCAACAAGGAGTCGTTGGTGGCCGGCGGCCCCCTGGTCAAGGCCGCGCTGACGCGGCCGGGGCAGATCGTGCCGGTCGACTCGGAGCACTCCGCGCTGGCGCAGTGCCTGCGTGCCGGCGCTGCCCGGGAGGTGCGGCGGCTGATCCTGACCGCCAGCGGCGGCCCGTTCCGGGGCCGGCGCCGCGAGGAGCTGACCGCGGTGACGCCCGAGCAGGCGCTGGCCCACCCGACCTGGACCATGGGCCCGGTGGTCACCATCAACAGCGCCACGATGGTCAACAAGGCGCTCGAGGTGATCGAGGCCCACGAGCTGTACGGCGTGGCGTACGCCGACATCACGGTCATGATCCACCCGACGTCCGTGATCCACTCGATGGTGGAGTTCGTGGACGGGTCGACGATCGCGCAGGCCAGCCCGCCGGACATGCGGCTGCCGATCGCGCTGGCGCTCGGCTGGCCGGACCGGGTGGTGGACGCCGCCGCCGCGGTGGACTGGACGAAGGCGCACACCTGGGAGTTTTTCCCGCTCGACGACGAGGCGTTCCCGGCGGTGGCCCTCGCGAAGGCCGCGGGCGAGGCGGGGCGGTGCCGGCCGGCGATCTACAACGCGGCGAACGAGGAGTGCGTGGCGGCCTTCGTCGACGGGCGGCTGCCGTTCCTGGGCATCGTCGACACGATCGAGCGGGTGCTGGGCGACGCACCGGACTTCCCGGAACCGGGTACCGTCGAGGAGGTACTCGCCGCCGAGTCCTGGGCGCGTGCCCACGCCCGGGAGTTGATCGCACAGCGGTAGCGAAGGGAGCCTGATGGCCTACGCACTCGGGGTGGCGCTGTTCGCCCTCGCCATCCTGGTCTCCGTGTCTCTGCACGAAGCGGGACATATGGCCACGGCGAAGGCGTTCGGGATGAAGGTCACCCGGTACTTCGTCGGCTTCGGCCCCACGCTGTGGTCGTTTCGCAGGGGCGAGACCGAGTACGGCGTCAAGGCGATCCCGCTCGGCGGCTTCGTGAAGATCGTCGGCATGACGCCGCAGGACGACGACGTCGACCCGGCCGACGAGCCGCGGGCGATGTGGCGCTTCCCGCTCTGGAAGCGCACGGTCGTGATGTCCGCCGGCTCGGCGACCCACTTCGTGCTCGCGTTCGTGGCGCTGTGGCTCACCGCGATGTTCATCGGCCTGCCCAACCCGGCGCTGGCGAACGCCGAGTCGCTGCCGGCGTACGTGCGGGTCACCGACTGCGTCATCGTGCCCAACGAGGCCCGGGAGTGCCAGCCGGGCGACCCGGCCGGGCCGGCGAAGCAGGCCGGCCTGCGGGACGGCGACAAGATCATTGCCTTCAACGGGGTCGCCATCGGCCGGTACGAGGACCTGGTGCGCGAGATCCGCAACGCGCGGCCGGGCCCGAACACGCTCGTGTACGAGCGCGACGGGGTGGCCCACGAGCTGCGCCTCGACCTGCCCGCGGTGCAGCGGCCCCCGCTCGACGACCCCACCGGCCCGGTGCGCGAGGTGCCGGCGCTCGGCGTCGCCGCCGGCCTGCCGCCCGGCGTGCCCACCATGGTCACGTACGGCCCGATCGACGCGATCGGCGCCTCGGTCGACTACACCGGCGAGATGGCGGTGGCGACGGTCGAGGCGCTCCAGCGGTTCCCGGCGAAGATCCCGCGGCTGTGGGCCGCGCTCACCGGCGAGGAGCGCGACCTCGACACCCCGATCAGCGTCGTCGGCGCCAGCCGGCTCGGTGGCGAGGCGGTCGCCAACGACGCCTGGGAGCTGTTCGTCTCGCTGTTCATCACGCTGAACTTCTTCGTCGGCGTGTTCAACCTGCTGCCGCTGCTGCCGCTCGACGGCGGGCACATCGCCATCGCGTGGTTCGAGCGGATCCGCTCGTGGCTGTACGCCCGCCTGGGCCGCCCCGACCCGGGCCGGGTGGACTACTTCAAGCTCATGCCCCTCACGTACGCCATCATCGTGGTCTTCGGCGGCTTCACCCTGCTGACGGTCGCCGCGGACATCGTCAACCCCGTCACGCTCTTCGGCCGGTGATCTGACTGTGACCGCGATCAACCTCGGTATGCCCAGCGTCCCGCCCCCGCCGCTGGCCAAGCGGCGCGAGAGCCGCCAGATCATGGTGGGTTCCGTCCCGGTCGGGGGCGGCGCCCCGGTCTCGGTGCAGTCGATGACCACCACGCTGACCGCGGACGTCAACGCCACCCTGCAGCAGATCGCCGAGCTGACCGCGGCGGGCTGCCAGATCGTCCGCGTGGCCGTGCCGTCCCAGGACGACGTCGACGCGCTGCCCGCCATCGCCCGCAAGTCGCCGATCCCGGTGATCGCGGACATCCACTTCCAGCCGCGGTACGTCTTCGCCGCCATCGACGCCGGCTGTGCAGCGGTACGGGTGAACCCGGGCAACATCAAGAAGTTCGACGACAAGGTGGCGGAGATCGCCAAGGCCGCCGCCGACGCCAAGGTGCCCATCCGGATCGGCGTCAACGCCGGCTCGCTGGACCCGCGGCTGCTCGCCAAGTACGGCAAGGCGACCGCCGAGGCGCTGGTCGAGAGCGCGCTGTGGGAGTGCTCGCTGTTCGAGGAGCACGGCTTTCGGGACATCAAGATCTCGGTGAAGCACCACGACCCGGTGGTGATGATCCGGGCGTACCGGCTGCTCGCCGAGCGGTGCGACTATCCGCTGCACCTCGGGGTGACCGAGGCCGGACCGGCGTTCCAGGGCACGATCAAGTCCGCGGTGGCGTTCGGCGCGCTGCTCGCCGAGGGCATCGGGGACACGATCCGGGTGTCGCTGTCCGCCCCGCCTGTCGAGGAGGTCAAGGTCGGCACGGCGATCCTGGAGTCGCTCGGGCTGCGCGAGCGCGGCCTCGAGATCGTCTCCTGCCCCTCCTGCGGTCGGGCCCAGGTGGACGTCTACAAGCTGGCCGACGAGGTCACCGCGGGCCTGGAAGGGCTGCCCGTGCCGCTGCGGGTGGCGGTGATGGGCTGCGTGGTCAACGGGCCGGGCGAGGCCCGGGAGGCGGACCTCGGCGTGGCCTCCGGCAACGGCAAGGGCCAGATCTTCGTCAAGGGCAAGGTCATCAAGACCGTGCCGGAGTCGCAGATCGTGGAGACGCTCATCGAGGAGGCGCTGCGCCTCGCCGAGGAGATGGGCGCGGACCTGCCCGAGGAGCTGCGCGGTCTGGGCGGCCCGACGGTGACGGTGCACTGAGCCCTTTGCGACCTCGGAGGGGCGGACGCCCCGCTCCGGGATCACCCTCCGGCGGCCCGCCGGACATGGCAGATTGGTAACCGTGCTGACCGCGCCCGTGCGCACGCTCGGGCTCGCCGAGCGCGCGGCCGTCCAACGGCTCCTCGACCGCTACCCGATCGCCGGCGCTCAGGTCGCCGAGCGTGTGCGCGTCAACGGCCTGGGCCGCTGGCGGTCCGAGGGGAGGATCCTCGGGTACGGGCCCCGCCGGCGGCTGGAGGCGATCTGCTGGATGGGGGCCAACGTGACCCCGGTCGGGGCGAGCCCGCCGGCCGTCGCCGCGTTCGCCGAGGCGATCGCCGGGCAGGAGCGCTTCGCCACCTCCCTGGTCGGCCCCGCGGACGGAGTGCTCGGGTTGTGGGAGCGCCTCGCGCCGGCCTGGGGACCCGCCCGCGAGGTCCGGGCCGCGCAGCCTCTGCTGGTCACCGACCGGCCCGCCCCGGTCCAGCCCGATCCGCAGGTACGCCTCGTCCGCCCCGACGAGGTCGACCTGCTGTACCCCGCGTCGGTGGCGATGTACACCGAGGAGGTCGGTGTCTCTCCGGTCGCTGGCGACGGCGACCGCAGTTACCGCGACCGCGTGGCGGAGCTGGTGCGCACCAAGCGCTCGTACGCCCGCTTCGTCGACGGTGAGGTGGTCTTCAAGGCCGAGTTGGCGGTCGTCACCCGGCACACCGCTCAGGTGCAGGGCGTGTGGGTGACGCCGGCGTGGCGGGGCCGGGGCATCGCCACGGCCGCGATGGCCACGGTCATCGCCGACGCGCTGCGCCGGGTCGCCCCGTCCGTGAGCCTGTACGTCAACGACTACAACGCGCCCGCCCGGCGTGTCTACGAGCGCTGCGGCTTCCGCCAGGTCGGCACCTTCGCCACGGTGCTGTTCTGAGCCCGATCCGCGGCGGTGAGCGCAGGTAGGCGGCACACCTGCTCTCGGTCGACTCCGGGCTGGGTCAGGCGGGCACCGCGGCCAGGGGCAGCTCGACGCCGAGGGCACCGGCGAGCGCGCGTACCTGGTCGGGGTCGGCGGTGACGACGGCGGAGCGGGTGGTGACCGCGGCCAGGACCACCGCGGCGGCGACGACGTCGGTCGCGCCGCACCGGGCCAGCAGCCGCCCGGCGTCGTACGCGGCGGCGACCGGGAAGTCGACCACGGCGCAGCCGCGCAGGAACGCGGCCAGGAGTCGCTCCCCGGGCGCCCGGCCGAAGGCAGAGGCGAGCACCGGTGCGATCACCAGGGGGGTGACGCTGCGCTCCAGGGCACCGCGGTGCAGCCGCCACACCGTGGCCTGACCGCGCGCCGCGGCGACCAGCGCGCCGGAGTCGTACACCAGCCCGCCCATCAGGCGGCGCTCTCCGCGTCCGGGCCGCTCGGCCCCGTGCCGCGTTGGGCCACGCCGGCCGGCGACCGGTCGCGCAGGCGGCGCAGGGCGGCGGCGTCGGCGGCGTCCCGGTCGGCCGGCACGGGCGTGCCGACCCCGAGGTCGTCGAGGATCTCGTCGGGAACACCGGCCGACCCGTGGGCCGACCCTGCCCCGTCCGTGGGCGCGCCGTACTCCGCCTCGTAGGCGGTGACCGCCCGGAGCCCCTCCTCGACCCGGGCGCGGTGTTCGGCGTACCGGGACAACCAGGCCGACAGGCTCAGCCCGGCCGCCTTGGCGGCGGCGGCCGCCGCCCGGTACGCGTTCTCCTCGAGGGAGATCGTGATTTTCCGGACGACCATACGGCCAAGCCTACATCCTACCGACGGTATGACCGTGTACCCTGGAGCCCATGAGCATCCGCGCTCCCCTCACGCCCGGCAAGATCTCGCCGCGGCGGCCCGTCCCGGCCCACATCCCGCGCCCCGAGTACGTCGGCCGCAAGGGCGGCCACCCGACCCCCTGGCGCGGCTCGCACATCCAGGACAGCGAGACCATCGAGCGGATGCGCGTCGCCGGACGCATCGCCGCCCAGGCCCTGGAGCTGGCCGGCGAGTACTGCAAGCCCGGCGTGACCACCGACGAGATCGACCGGGTGGTGCACGAGTTCCTCATCGACCACAACGCCTACCCGTCGACGCTCGGCTACAAGGGCTTTCCGAAGTCGTGCTGCACCAGCCTCAACGAGGTGATCTGCCACGGCATCCCGGACTCCACCGAACTCGTCGACGGCGACATCATCAACGTGGACGTGACCGCGTACATCGGCGGCGTGCACGGCGACACCAACGCGACCTTCCTGGTCGGCGACGTCCGGGAGGAGGCCCGCCTGCTGGTGGAGCGCACGCGCGAGGCGATGATGCGCGGGATCCGGGCGGTCGCGCCCGGCCGGCCGCTCAACGCCGTCGGCCGGGTCATCGAGGCGTACGCCAAGCGGTTCGGATACGGCGTGGTCCGCGACTTCACCGGGCACGGCATCGGTGAGTCTTTCCATAGTGGACTTTACGTGCCGCACTACGACGACCCGACCCTGGACGTGATCATGGAGCCCGGCATGACGTTCACGATCGAGCCGATGATCACGCTCGGGACGTACCAGTACGACGTGTGGCCGGACAAGTGGACCGTCGTGACCAAGGACCGCCGGTGGACCGCGCAGTTCGAGCACACGGTCGTGGTCACCGAGGACGGCTACGAGATCCTGACGCTGCCGTGACCGGAAACCCTCCCGCGGCGTTCGTCGCCGACCACCACGCCGACGTCACCGGTGGCTGGCTGCGCGCGGCCACGTTCGGCGTCATGGACGGGCTGGTCACCAACATCGCCCTGATCGCCGGCGTCGGCGGCGGCGGCCTCGCGCCGCGCACGATCGTGCTGACCGGCATCGCCGGGCTGGTCGCCGGTGCCCTGTCCATGGGCATCGGCGAGTTCACCAGCGTGCGCACGCAGAACGAGCAGATCGACCGGGAGATCGCCAAGGAGCGCCGGGAGCTGGAGCTGCACCCGGACGTGGAGGCCGACGAGTTCGCCGAGATGTGGATCGGCCGGGGCCTGCCCGCCGACGTGGCGAAGCTGGTCGCCGAGACGCTGCGCGACCACCCGGACGAGGCGCTGCGCATGCACGTGCGCGAGGAGCTCGGCATCGACCCGGACGACAAGCCGAGCCCGTGGGCCGCGGCGATCTCGTCGTTCCTGTGCTTCTCCATCGGCGCCGCCGTGCCGCTGCTGCCGTACCTCTTCGGCGCGACCAATCTGTGGCTCGCGCTCGCCGTGGGGGGCCTTGGCCTGTTCGCCGCCGGTGCGGTCATCTCCCGGTTCACCGACCGCTCCTGGGTGGGCAGCGGTCTGCGCCTGCTGGTGCTCGGCGGGCTCGCCGCGGCCGCCACCTACGGCATCGGCGAGCTGATCGGCACGACCATCGGCTGAGCCGACCGGGGGTGCGCTAGCGACCCGCCGGGTCCAGTCGGAAGATCCGCAGGTGCCGGCCACCGGCCCGCTGCTCGTACGTCGCGTACGCCGGCCACATCTCCAGCAGCAGACCGCGCAGCCGCTCCCGCTCGGGTCCCTCGGCGAGGGTGGCCCGCACGGGGATCACCCGGCCGCCGACGGTCACGGTCGCATGTGGGTGGGCGAGCAGGTTGCCCGACCAGGCCGGGTGGCTCGCCTGGCCCCAGTTCGAGCCGATCACCACAAAGGACTCCCCGTCCCGCACGTACAGCAGCGGGGTGGTGCGAAGCTGACCCGAGCGCCGGCCGGTCGTGGTGAGCAGCAGCGACGGCAGCAGGCCGAGCGCGACGACCCGGCCGCGGGTGAGCCGGCCGACCAGACGGTCGGCCGGCACCAGCAGGCGACCGGCCCGGGCGAACCAGCGTCGGTGCCCGAGCCGGCGCACCAGTGAGGCGAGCGGCACGCCGTCAGTCTCCCGCACTCACGATCGCCGTACCAGGGACGAACCCGCAGTGCCGCTTCGGCTTCGCACCGGGGGCGCTGATCTCCGGGCTGCCCGGCCCGCGCCGATGTGGCGTCGGCCCGGGCCGGGCCGGCAGGCTATGTGGCCGGACGCCGCTCGATGGGCAGCCGGGAGCGGGTCAGCAGGCCCGCGCCGAGCATCGCCACCAGCGGCACCACCACGACCACGATGCCCAGGGTCGCCCACGGCACGGTGATCGGGTTCGGCGTCGGCGGCGGCCAGACGTACGCGTACGCCTGGTTGAGCGCGAACAGGACGGCGGTGGCGGTGCCGAGACCGGCCGCGGCGCCGAGCAGCGCGCCGAGCCCGGCGATCACCCCGGACTGGGACAGCGACAGCACACGGCGCAGGCGCGGCGACGCCCCCACAGCGGCGAGCGTGGTCAGGTCGGCCCGCCCGTCGGCGGCGGCCAGTCCGGTGGCGATGCCGGCCGCGCCCAGGGTGATCACCCCGGCCCCGATCGCCAGGATCAGCAGCCTCGGATCCGTGTCGGCCCTCGGGCCCCGCTCCACGATCGCCCAGGCGCCCTCGGCCGCGGCCCGCAGCCGGTCCTCCTCGGCCTGGGTGGGCATCCGCGTGGTGCTCGCGGCCACCCCGGCCCACCGGGTGGCGAGCCCGGTGAGCTGCAGGGCGCCGGGCGAGACCACGAGCTCCGGGCCCGCCGTGGCGTTTCGCAGCGCGTAGCCCGGCACGGTCACGTCCCGCTCGGTGTGGTCCTGCCTCCCCTTCTCGACGGCGGCCCGGAGGGTGACCTTCCCGTCGGCGAGGGTGAACTGGTTGCGCACGACCGCGCCACCGGCCCGCAGCACCGCGGCGGCCGCGGCGATCTCCTCAGGCGGCGCGTCGACGAGGATCGGCAGGGCTGTGCCGTCGTCCACGATGACGCTCCCGTACGCGGTGCCGAAGCTCCAGCCGCCGGCCGGCATGGCGCAGCGAGGGTCCTCGTTGGCCGCCCGCTGCTCGGCCCGGGACAACGGCTGCTCCCGCCCGAAGAACGGGCACATGTTCTGCTCGGGAATGGTCGGGAACGCGAAGCAGTGGGCCGGTTCGCCGCCGTCGTCCACACCGGCCGGGCAGTCGATCCCGTACACGTCGACCATCCGCTCGATCGGGAGGCTGTCGCGCAGCGCGGCACGCGCTCTCTGTGCCACCGCCGGCTCCGGCGCGCCCTCCCGCTCGTCACCCACCTCCTCGGGCGGGTAGGCGAGCGCGGCGTGCCCGACCGGCAGCGACGGCAGGTACATCTGCTTCTGCTGGCTGTCGAGGTAGACGCCGAGCGCGACCGCCCCGGCCACGGCCGCCAGCACCGCCGAGATCGCGGGTGCGGCGGCGGCCCGGTTGCGGGCGGTGTCGCGCAGCGCGATCCGGGGCGCCAGCGGGAGGAGCCGCCCGAGCCGGGCAATCAGCCCCACCAGGGCCGGGGTGCACAGCACCACACCCAGCTCGCCGACCACCACCCCGGCGAGCAGGACGGTGGTGTTCACGGTCCACGCCCCGAAGCCGGCGAGCGCGGCGCCGAGCCCGCACATGCCGAGCCCGAGGATCACCCACCGTTTGCGGGAGCGCGTGACGCCCCGGCGGCCGGTGAGTGCCGCGACCACGTCCTGCCGGGCGGCCGTGAACGCCGGCACCAGCGCCCCGAGCAGGCCGGTGACGACCGCGAGCCCGCAGATGCCCAGCAGCGCGAGCGGGAACACCCGGTAGCCGCCGGCGCGAAAGTGGGCCAGCTGCTCCTCGATCAGCGGGCGGGCCGCGAACGCCGCCACGATCCCGAGTGCGACGCCCACGCCCGCGGCCACCACGCCGAGCACGACGCCGTCGGCCAGGACGATGCGGCGCAGGTGCGCGGGCGTACCCCCGTTGGCGGCCACGAGCGCGAGCTGGCGGGAGCGGCGGCGGGCGCCCACCGCGAACGCCGGGCCGGCGAGCAGCACCACCTCGAGCACGCCGAGCCCGAAGATGAGCGCGCCGACGCCGACCTCCTGGACCACGACCTCGAGCTCGGAGCCGCTGGGCTCCGGGTCCGCCTCGGACGGCGGCGGCGGGTTGAGGATGACCTGGCGGGAGCGGGCCACGATGCCCTTCTCGTTGAGCTCGCGCACCGTGGCCCAGCTCAGCGGCTCGGGCGTGTCGACCAGCCAGCTCCGTGCGAACGGATCCGTCTCGTCCACCACGCCGGGCGGCAGCGCGTCCGGCCGGAACACCACCTCGGGGCGCAGGTAGTCCGGGAACTCCACGACGCCGGTCACCGTGTAGCGCCGGGATCCGTCGGCGAGCTCCACGGTGTCGCCGACGTTCACGCCGAGCCGGTCGAGCGCCTGCTCGGTGAGCGCCACCTCGCCTCCGTCCGCGGGCGCTCGCCCGGCGAGCAGCGTGACCCGGCCGGCGAGCAGCGGATCGGCCACGTCCAGGCCGCGGGCTTGGAGGATGCCGGTACCGGCCGGGGTGCGCATGTCCACCCGGCCCTCGAGATCGGCGATGACCCGGCTGCCGGGGGGCAGCGCGGCGAGCAGCTCGGCCTCGGTGTACGCGCGCCGCATCCAGTCGCCGCCGAGGCTGCCGGAGCTGTTCCCCTCGAAGTCCTGGTACGCCTGCCCCTCGTAGACCCACCAGACGCGGGCGTCGGCGGCGCCCAGGTCGCGGGTCAGCCGCTCGGCCGGGGTGAGCGTGAACATGTCGTAGGTGACCGCGGCGAAGGACAGGCACAGCACCGGGACCGCGATCATCGCGACGACCAGCGCCGAGCGGCCCTTCGCGCGCCGGGCCTCACGCCGCGCGATGCGCAGCGCGGCCAGCCAGCCGGTCATCGGGTGGCCCCGAGCAGGTTCTCGGCGGTCGGCAGCGGGCCGGAGGTGTCGACGATGACGCCGTCGCGCAGGAACACCACCCGGTCGGCCCAGGCGGCGTGCCGGGCCTCGTGGGTGACGAGCACGGCGGCCGCGCCGGCGTCCACCCGGGAACGCAGCAGGCGCAGCACCGCCTCGCCGGTCTGCGAGTCCAGGGCCCCGGTGGGCTCGTCGGCGAGCACCAGCCGCCGTTCACCGACGAGCGCGCGGGCGATCGCGACCCGCTGCTGCTGGCCGCCGGACATCTCGTCGGGGAACCGCTCGGCGTACCCGTCGAGGTCGACCTCGGCGAGCGCGGCGAGCGCGGCGGCGCGGGCCTTGCGCACCGACACCCCGTCCAGCTCCAGCGGCAGCGCGACGTTCTCCGCCGCGGTGAGGCTGGGCAGCAGGTTGAAGTCCTGGAACACGTAGCCCACCCGGCGGCGGCGCAGCGCCGCGAGCTCGCGGCGGTTCAGTCCGCCCAGGTGCTGGCCTTCGATGTGCACCTCGCCCTGGGTCGGCCGGTCCAGCCCGCCGGCGAGGTTGAGCAGAGTGGACTTGCCGGAGCCGGAGGGGCCCATCACCGCGACGAGTTCGCCGGCCGCCACGGTCAGGCTGACCCCGCGCAGGGCGTGCACGGCGGCCTCGCCCCGGCCGTGGGTGCGGTGCACGTCGCGCAGTTCGAGCACGGTCATCGTGAACCCGCCTCCTCCCGCTCGTCGGCTGGCGCATCGGCGGCCGCAGCGGCCTTTGCCGGGGCCGAGGGCGTCCCCGGCGCCGGCGGCTGGTCCGCCGGCCGGTAGCGCACCAGGCTCGCCTCGCAGTGGTCGAGCCAGCGCACCTCCGCCTCGGCCTGGAAGATCATCGCGTCGAGGATGAGCCGCCAGGACAGGTCCTCCGGGCGGTCGTCGCGGGCCTTGAGCCGGGTGTACTCCTGCAGGGTGCGCATCGTCGCCGCCCGCTGCGTCTGCACGACCGACCGGACGTCCACGCCGGGCGTGGTGAGCGCGAGCGCGAGCTTGATGGCGAGCTCGTCCCGGGGCCGGTCGCTGCGGCTGATCGGCGTCGCGAACCACAGGGCCACCTCGGCCCGGCCGGCGTCGGTGATCTCGTACGGGCGCTGGCCGTCGGTCTCCGGCAGCGAGCGGACCAGGCCGTCGCGCTCCAGCCGGGACAGGGTCGTGTAGACCTGCCCGATGTTCAGCGGCCACGTGGCGCCGGTGCACTCCTCGAACGCGGCCCGCAACTGGTAGCCGTACATCGGGCCGCGCTCGAGCAGCGCGAGAATGCCGTAACGGACTGACATAGCTACGCAGTATGCATACCGAGTATGCCCCTGTCCACATCCGATTCCCGCGGTCGTGCACGTGGGGTGCGCTAGGAGATCACGTGGAGCGCGCTGGGAGATCAGTCGGCGCGGAGTTCGGACGGGTCGGTGCTGGAGCGTTGCAACAGAATGCTTACTCCGATCACCGGGAGGATGACCAGCAGCGCCGCCGTGGCGAGGGCCGCGACGTCGGCCCACGGCAGCGGCACGGCGAAGGTCACGTCGCCGGCGCTGGCCGTGGCGGTGAAGGAACGCACGGCCATCAGGCCGTACAGGCAGGCCAGCGCGATGCCGGGCACGATCGGTATCAACACCCGCCAACATTGGGCGCGGGCGAGCACGGCACGGCTGGTGCCGGCCGCGACGAGCGCGGCGAGGGTACGGCGCCGGGCCACCCCCGACTCGACCAGCGCGACCAGGAGCGCGAGCGCGGCCAGCACCAGCAGGCCGAGGAGCACTCCGTTGACGATGCGGTGGACATCGGCCCGGAACGCGTAGCTGCTGCTCGGGTCCCACGCGGGCATCGCCGCGGCCCGGACAGCGACATCGACGACCAGCCAGGAGTGCACCATCATCGCGCCGGCGCCGAACGCGACCGTGACGAGAAAGACGGAGTAGGTGCGGCTGCCGTCGTACGGGTCGGCCAGCGTCTGGCGGGCGGCGATCAGGGCACTGGGGCGGCGTGTCAACCGCAGCAGCAGGCGGGCGCTGACGTGCCCGATCCACGCCGTGCCGAGCAGCAGGCCGAGCATCAACAGCACCGTGCAGGCGAGGACGGCGAGCGTCCCCAGCAGTTCCTGGTTGGCGCCGAGCCCGCCCCGCCGTACGAAGTCCGTGCGGGATGCCGCGGCCAGGGCGGTGAACCCGGCCAGGCCCACCAGACCGAGCAGGCCGGGCCAGGCGCGCACCGCCTGCCGCCGCGACTCGCGCACCACGCCGAACGGCGTGATCGCGACGCGCCGCAACAGCAGGACGGTCAGGGCCGTGGCCAGCAGCGGAACGCCGAGCACGATGCCGACGATTGCCTGCGTCGCGGGGAGGACGTCCGTGGGCAGCGGTCGGATACCCTCCGGGTTCGGCTGATCGAGCAGCACCCGACCGGCCAGGTAGGCGGCGGCGCCCAGGAGCGCGCCGAGCAACGTGGCCATACCCGTCTCCACGGCGGCCACCCACGCCACCTGGGTCGGGGTTGCGCCCGCGAGCCGGAACCCTGCCAGCCGTCGGTCGCGGCGGGGCGTGCCGAGTCGCGCGCACTGCGCCAGGAAGAACATCGCCGGCACGGTGAAGAGCATCATCGCCGTGGCGAGGTTGGTCAGCACGGTTTCGCTGGTGAACATGCGGCTGCTGTAGGCATCTCCGGGCTGGATGGACACGACGGTCGCCCAGCACAGCAACACCAGCACGGCCACGGCCGCGCCGAGGGTGGTGATGATCACCCGGGCGCGGTCGGCTCGGGTGCCGGCGAAGGCCAACCGCAGCAGGCTGCCGGGCCTCATCGGACGGCTCCGCCGATGGTGATCCGGCCGTCGGTCTCCACCCGGCCGTCGCGCATGGTGATCTCACGGTCGGCGTACGCGGCCACCTGCGCGTCGTGTGTCACGAGCAGCACGGTGGTGCCCTGCTCGCGGGCGAGCCGGACCAGTCCGGTGAGGACCTGCTCGCTGGCGAGGCTGTCCAGCGCACCCGTCGGCTCGTCGGCGAAGAGCAGCTCGGGTCGGGTGACGAGCGCGCGGGCGAGCGCCACGCGTTGCTGCTGGCCGCCGGACATCTCACCGGGTCGCTTGTGCGCCAGTTCGGCGATGCCGAGCTGCTCGAGGCATTGGCGGGCGGTGGCTGCCGCGTCGCGGTAGCGTGCTCCGCCGAGTTGCAGCGGCAGGGTGACGTTCTCGATAGCGGTCAGTTCCGGGACCACCTGGCCGAACTGGAAGAGCACGCCGAACGCGGTCCGGCGCAGCCGGGAGCGGAACCGTTCGCTCTCACACGCGAGGTTTCGGTGCCGGAACCACACCTCACCCTCGTCGGGGCGCAGGATGCCGGAGAGACAGTGCAACAGTGTCGACTTGCCGCAGCCGCTCGGGCCGGTGACCGCGACGATCTCGCCTCGGCGTACCGAGAGGGACACATCCCGTAGCGCTTGTGTCTGCCCGTACGCCTTGCTGATGTTGCGCGCCTCCAGCAGCGGCTCGCCGTCGCCGGTCGCGGCGAACGGTTGGCTGAGCGGTTGGTTCGTCACGCCCGTACCTCCTCGCGGATCGCCGTGATGCGGTCGAGGGTGGTGGCCATCCAGCGCAGGTCGGCGTCGAGGTGCATGAGCAGGTAGTCGGCCGCGGCCAGCTCGGACACCGATGCCCCACCATCCGTCTTGACCTTGGTCAGTCGGCGCATCTGCTCGAGGTGGCTGGCCCGTTGGGCGGCCAGCAGAGACCGGGCGACGCCCTCGTCCGGCGTGGCGAGCAGCGCGATGATCACCTTGATGAACAGCGGCGCGGATACGTACGGGCTGGGCGGCTCGGGCTGTGCCAGCCAGGTCATCAGCTCGGATCGGCCGTCGTCGGTGAGCCGGTAGGCCACCCGGTCCGGCCCGGCCACCCGCTGGTGTGCCGCCTCGGCGATGTGGCCGGCGCGCAGCATCCGCGCCAGCGTCGTGTACATCTGTCCGAACGCGAGCGGTCGGACCCCGGCGAGCCGCCGGTCGTACTCGCGCTTGAGTTCGTAACCGTGCGTGGGGCCCCGTGCCGCGAGGATCCCGAGCAGGGCGTGGGACGTTGACATGACGGCAACTATTCCCTATAGGAATAGTTGCCGTCAAGATCGGCCGATGTCATGTCGGCGCCGATTGGCGTGACCGTGCGGACGCTGGAGCTGCCCGGCGCGCCCGAGTACGGCACCGTGGTGTCCTGGTTCTGGGTAGGCCTGTCGGGTCAGGCGCCGGGTAGCGTGCGCGTCGGGAACGGGTGCCGGCCGCCCGAGCTAGGGCGGCGGGGCTAGGGCAGCGGCACGGTCGCGGGCGACACCCCGGCCGCCACGCGCCACCGGGTGGCCCGAACGGCGGCGTCGAGCAACGCCTCCAACGCCAGCTTGCGCTGCTCCCCGTCGGTCGCCCCGACCGCGTGCCGCCACACCGCGGCGGTGCGCTCCTCGAGGTGTACGGCGAGCCGCAGCGCGCCGGCGGCGTCGGTGACCGGGAACGGCAGCGCGTACGCCGGTTCGGCCGGCGGCGGCGTGACCGAGGCGGCGGTCAGCCGGGTGAACAGCGCGTCGCGGCGGGCACGGTGCACCTGCTCGGCCTCTCGGACCGCGGCCAACTGCTGCCCGCTCAGGCGTGCGCCCGCCACGCCGTACCCGTAGATCGCCGCGTGCTCGGCGGCGAGCGCGGCGGCCAGGGCTTCGTCACCCGCGGTCATGTCAGCACCTCCACATGGGTGGCCCGGCACGCGGCGATCGAACCGAGCAGCGCGGCCCGGTGGCCGGGCGCGGCCAGACAGGCGGTCTCGGCGTCACGCCGCCCGGCCTCCTCGTCGGCGCGCAGGGACGCCAGCAGCGCCGCCGGGTCCGTGGGCGCGGCGGCGGACGGCGGCGCCGACGGCGACGGCGAGGGCGGCGGCGTCCCGATCACCTTGGTGAGCTCGGCCACGTGGGCCAGGTGCGCGTCGCGCAGCGGCTGCAGCCGGGTGGCCAGGTCCGGGGCGGCGGCGATCGCCGCGGCGTACCGGTCGGCGAGCGCCTGAGCCTGGGCCCGCACGGGCTCGAGCGGGTCGGGGCCCGGTGGGGGGTTTGGCTCGCCGAACAGGTCGCAGCCGGCGAGCGCCGCCGCACCACACGCCGCCGCGCCGAGCAGAACCCGGCGGCGGTACCCCCTGAATTCGCTTCTGGTCCGCGTCGTTGTGGTCCGCATCGCCGATCAGTCAACACCATCGGCCTGCCGCACGGAGCGCCGACGGGTCGCCGGACCGCGTTGCGGGTTACGCTCAGGCCAGCCGCCGACCGGCCCCGCCGCGGCGGCAGGTGTGCTGGTTCGGCCGGGTGCGGCCGGACCGGGGCGCGGGCGAGGCGCGTACGGCGATCCGGCGGGAGGTGGGAGGCAGCATGGCACGCGGCCGCACCGCAGCCGGGTCCCCGGCCCGGCTCCGCGCGGTGGTCGAGCCCGTCGTCACCGGCGCCGGCTACGACCTGGAGGACCTGAAGGTCTTCCGGGCGGGGCGGCGCACGGTCGTGCGGGTCGTCGTGGACAGCGACCACGGCGTGAACCTGGACGCGGTGGCGACGGTCTCCCGGGCGGTCTCGCGGGCGCTCGACGAGGCGGAGCGCTCCGGCGGCGAGGTGATCGCGGGGGAGTACACGCTGGAGGTCAGCTCGCCCGGGGTCGAGAGGCCGCTGACGCTGCCGCGGCACTGGCGGCGCAACGTCGGCCGGCTGGTGAAGGTCAGGGCCGGCGAGCGGCAGGTGACCGGGCGGGTGGTCTCGGCGGACGAGGACGGGGTGACGCTCGACGTCGACGGTGAGCGGTTGACGGTGGCGTACCCGGACCTCGGGCCGGGCCGGGTGCAGCTGGACTTCTCCCGGATCGCGCACAGCGCCGACGAGGAGACCGACGAGGACGAGGAAGGAGAGGACGAGGAGTGAACATCGACCTCGCTGCCCTCCGCGCGCTTGAGCGGGAGCGGGAGATCCCCTTCGACACGATCCTCGCGGCGATCGAGACCGCCCTGCTCACGGCGTACCGGCACACTGAGGGCGCGCACCCGCACGCGCGTGTGGAGATCGACCGGAAGACCGGTGCGGCGAGCGTGCTGGCCCAGGAGGTGGACGAGGACGGCACGGTGATCCGCGAGTGGGACGACACCCCGCACGACTTCGGCCGGATCGCCGCGATGACCGCCAAGCAGGTCATCCTCCAGCGGTTGCGGGAGGCCACCGACGAGGTTCACTTCGGCGAGTACGCCGGGCGCGAGGGTGACCTGGTGACCGGGGTGGTGCAGGCGCACGAGGCCCGGGCCGAGAAGGGCATCGTCACCGTCGACCTGGGCAAGGTGGAGGGCGTGCTGCCCGCGGCGGAGCAGGTGCCCGGCGAGCTGTACGAGCACGGCCAGCGGATCCGCTGCGTGGTTGTGCACGTCTCCAAGGGTTTCCGCGGCCCGCAGATCACCCTGTCCCGGTCGCACCCGAACCTGGTCCGCAAGCTGTTCGCGCTCGAGGTGCCGGAGATCACGGACAACACGGTGGAGATCGCCGCGATCGCGCGGGAGGCGGGCCACCGCACCAAGATCGCGGTACGCTCGAACGTGCCGGGCGTCAACGCCAAGGGCGCGTGCATCGGGCCGATGGGCGCACGCGTACGGGCGGTCATGAACGAGCTGAACGGCGAGAAGATCGACATCATCGACTGGTCGCAGGATCCGGCGACGTTCGTGGGCAACGCCCTGTCCCCGGCGAAGGCGCTGCGGGTAGACGTGATCGACGAGGCGAACCGGGTCGCGCGGGTGATCGTCCCGGATTATCAGCTCTCGCTCGCGATCGGGCGGGAAGGGCAGAATGCCCGGTTGGCAGCGCGTCTGACCGGTTGGAAGATCGACATCCGGCCCGACACGGAGGTGTCGCCCAGCGCCTGATCATGGGGGTCGGGCGTGGGTTGGGCCCGGCGGCGGCGCGCAGGGTAGACTTTCTCAGTGGTACGTCGCGCGTCCCCGGTGCGAACGTGTGTGGGGTGCCGGGTCCGCGCGCCGGCCGCCGAGTTGCTGCGGGTTGTCGCGGTCGAGCACGGCGGTGACGAGCCCGGTCCGGGTCTCCGGTACCGTCTCGTGCCCGATCCGGGACGGCGGCGGCAGGGTCGGGGGGCGCATCTGCATCCCGATCCCGCCTGTCTCGCGCTGGCGGAGCGTCGCCGCGCCTTCGGGCGCGCGCTGCGCGTCGCCGGTGCCGTCGACACCGGCCCGCTCGCCGAGTACCTCGACGCACTCGGAACAACCGCTGGTGAGGGTGAGAGCCACACCCGGACAGCAAGGTAGGACGACCAACATGAGCACACGATGAAGTCGCTGAAATGATCAGGCTTCAAGTGCACGAGTGAGGTCGCCGTGGGTACCTGCCCGCGCGACCTCGGAGTGAGGAGTGCAGTGGCAGGCAAGGCCCGCGTACATGAGCTTGCGAAGGAGCTCGGCGTCGAGAGCAAGGTCGTACTCGCCAAGCTCAAGGAGATGGGCGAGTTCGTCAAGTCGGCGTCGAGCACTGTGGAAGCTCCCGTAGCCCGCCGGCTGCGGGAGGTGTTCGCGTCCGCCCAGCCGCAGGGCGCCCCGGACGGGGCGGCGCCGGCGGCCGCGACGACGGCGCCGGCGAAGGCGGCGCCGCAGAAGCGTCCGGCGAAGCCGGCACCCGCGCCGGCGGAGTCCGGCGGTCCGGCGATCAAGCCGGCGAGCGCCCATGACATCGAGGTCGCGGCGGCCGAGGCGCGCGCCGCGGCGCTCAAGGCCGAGCAGGAGGCCGCCGTCAAGGCCGCCCAGCAGGCCGCGCAGCAGCGCCGGGAGGAGCCCTCGGGCGACGGGGGCGGTACCGGTGTGGTCGCGCCGAAGCCCGGGCCCGGGCTGGTGCCGCCGCGGCCAGGTATGCCCGCGGCGCCTCGCCCGGCCGCTCCGGGCACGCCGGGCGCCCGGCCCGCCGCCCGCAGCGGCGGTAACAACCCGTTCGGCATCACGCCCTCCGGCCAGCGGCCGACGCCGGCGTCGATGCCGCGCCCCAGCCCAGCCTCCATGCCGCCCCGGCCGAGCCCGGCGTCGATGCCGCCCCGGCCGAGCCCGGCGTCGATGCCGCCGCAGCGGCCCGGCCGCCCCGGCGCGGACCGGCCCGGGCGTGCCGGTGGCCCCAGCCCTCGCGTCGGTGACCGACCCGCGCGCCCCGGTGGCGGCGGTTTCCGCGGCGGCGGCGGCCTCGGCGGCGGCGGGTTCCGCGGCGGCGGCGGTGGCGGCGGTTTCCGCGGCGGCCCGGGTGCGGGCGCCGGCACGGTGGGGCGTCCGGGTGCCGGCCGCGGCCGTGGTGGCGGCGCGGCGGGCGCGTTCGGTCGACCGGGCGGCCGCCCGTCCAAGGGCCGCAAGTCCAAGAAGCAGCGCAGGCAGGAGTTCGACAACCTGTCCGCCCCGACCATGACGTCGGGCGCCCCCCGCGGCAACGGGCAGGTTGTCCGGTTGCCGCGCGGCGCGTCGCTGTCGGACTTCGCTGAGCGGATCAACGCCAACCCGGGCTCGCTCGTCCAGGAGATGTTCAACCTGGGCGAGATGGTCACGGCGACCCAGTCCTGTACGGACGACACGCTCATGCTGCTCGGCGAGCACCTCGGCTACGAGGTGCAGATCGTCAGCCCGGAGGACGAGGACCGCGAGCTGCTGGCCCGGTTCGACATCGACCTCGACGAGGAGGTCGACGACGAGCGGCTGGTCACCCGCCCGCCGGTGGTGACCGTGATGGGTCACGTCGACCACGGCAAGACCAAGCTGCTGGACGCGATCCGCAAGACGAACGTCGTCGAGGCCGAGGCGGGCGGCATCACCCAGCACATCGGCGCGTACCAGGTGCACGTCGAGCACGAGGGCGAGGACCGGGCGATCACGTTCATCGACACCCCGGGTCACGAGGCGTTCACCGCCATGCGTGCCCGCGGTGCCCAGGTCACGGACATCGTGGTGCTCGTCGTGGCCGCCGACGACGGGGTGATGCCGCAGACGATCGAGGCGCTCAACCACGCCAAGGCGGCCGAGGTGCCGATCGTGGTGGCGGTGAACAAGATCGACAAGCCCGAGGCCAACCCGGACAAGGTGCGCCAGCAGCTGACCGAGTACGGCCTGGTCGCCGAGGAGTACGGCGGTGACACGATGTTCGTCAACGTGGCCGCCAAGCCGGGCATCGGCATCGACGACCTGCTGGAGGCGATCCTGCTGACCGCGGACGCCGCGCTGGAGCTGAAGGCTCCCGTCGACGGCCCGGCGCAGGGCGTCGCGATCGAGGCGCACCTCGACCGCGGCCGCGGCCCGGTCGCGACCGTGCTGGTGCAGCGGGGCACGCTGCGGGTCGGCGACGCCGTCGTCGCCGGCGACGCGTACGGCCGGGTCCGGGCGATGCTCGACGAGAACGGCAAGCCGGTCCAGGAGGCGGGTCCGTCCCGCCCGGTGCTCGTGCTTGGCCTTACGGCCGTGCCGGGCGCGGGTGACACCTTCCTCGTCGCGCCCGAGGACCGGATCGCGCGGCAGATCGCCGAGCAGCGCCAGGCCCGCGAGCGGGCGGCGCAGATGGCGGCCAGCCGTGGCCGGGCGACCTTGGAGACGCTGCTGGAGCGGATCAAGGAGGGCGAGCGCGCCTCGCTGTCGCTCATCATCAAGGGCGACGTCGCCGGCTCGGTCGAGGCCCTGGAGGACGCGCTGCTCAAGCTGGAGATCCCGGAGGAGATCCAGCTCAAGATCATCCACCGCGGGGTCGGCCCGATCACCGAGAACGACGTCAACCTGGCCCGGGCGTCGTCCGAGACCGCGACGATCATCGGCTTCAACGTCCGGTCGCAGGGCCGGGCCATCGAGCAGCTCGCCGAGCGCGCGGGCGTGGACATCCGGTACTACACGGTGATCTACCAGGCCATCGAGGAGATCGAGGCCGCGCTCAAGGGCATGCTCAAGCCGGAGTACGAGGAGGTCGAGCTCGGCACCGCGGAGGTCCGCGAGACGTTCCGCTCGTCGAAGGTCGGCACGATCGCCGGTTGCGTGGTGCGCACGGGTGTCATCCGGCGCAACGCCAAGGCCCGGCTGCTGCGCGACGGCACCGTGGTGGCCGACAACCTCACCATCGCGTCGCTGAAGCGGTTCAAGGACGACGCGACCGAGGTCCGCGAGGGCTTCGAGTGCGGTATGACCCTCGGCAACTACAACGACATCAAGGTCGGGGACGTCATCGAGACGTTCGAGTTGCGCGAGAAGCCGCGCTCGTGACCGTCGCCTCGTGACGGTGGCCGCCGAGCCCGGTCCCGGGCTCGGCGGCCACGTGCGTCCGGCAGCGTCCGGCACAGGTAGGCTCACCGGCCGTGTACACCGGCACCGCCGTCTTCGATCTGCTGCTGCCCGGGGACTCCCGGTCGCTGAAGGGCAAGCGGGCCTACGTCCGGCCGATCATCACGGCGCTGCGTCGGCTCGAGGTGGCCGTCGCCGAGGTCGGCGCGCTCGACCTGTACGGCCGGGCCGAGGTGGGCGTCGCGGTCGTCGCCGCGGACGCGGGGCACGTGCGCGCCGTCCTCGACTCGTGCGAACGGGTCATCGCCTCCCGGCCGGAGGTCGAGCTGCTGTCCGTCCGCCGTCGGCTCTTCGGCGACGAGGACTAGTCTGTGCCTGATCACGCACCCGCGCGAGATCGGGGCGGGAGCCGCGAATGTCTCGCCGGCGCGCGATGGTGGGCGTCGCGCGGGTAATGTCGGTGGGTCACGATAGTCGCGGAGGTGCACGATGACGGACCCCAACCGGGTACGCCGACACGCCGAGCGGGTCCGGGAGCTCGTGGCGTCGGCGGTGCGCACCCACGTCAAGGACCCCCGCCTCGGCATGATCACCATCACCGACGCGCGGATCACGTCCGACCTGCGGGACGCCACCGTGTACTACACCGTGCTCGGCGACAGCGCCGCGCAGAGCGGCACGGCCGCGGCGCTGGACAGCGCCAAGGGCCTGCTGCGCAGCACGGTCGGCAAGGCTCTTGGGCTGCGCCACGCGCCCACGCTCACGTTCATCCAGGACTCCGTGCAGGAGCACGCCAAGCACATCGACGAGTTGCTGGCCGCGGCGCGCAACGCCGACGCCGAGGTGCAGCGGTTGGCGGCGAACGCGCGCTACGCCGGTGACGCGCATCCCTACCGTCTTCAGGAGGGCGAGGATGTCGACGAGGCCACGCCGGGGGAGCACCGTGACCACGACCAGTGACCGCTGCGCCGCCGAGCCCATGGTCGCGCGGCCGGCATCAGAAGGTGACCGCCGATGACGGGGCCACTCGCCGCCCCGCGCGCGGCGCTCCCCGTGGCGCGCCCGTCGACCGAGGCGACCTCCGGCGGTGAGCGCGCCGCGACCGATCTCGCGACGGAGGCCGACGACCCCTCGATTGGCACGGCCGGGGGCGGCGACCCCTCGGCCACCACTCCCGGGGTGTCGGAGTCGCCGACCGCGGCCGAGTGGGCGGCGGCGGTCGCGGCGATCAAGAAGCTGCCCGTCGACGCCACCGTGCTGCTGGCATGCCATGTCAACCCCGACGGGGACGCGCTGGGCAGCATGCTCGGGTTCGGCCTGGGCCTGCGCCGGCTCGGGCTGCGTGACGTGCGGGCCTGTTTCCCCGGGCCGCCCGAGGTGCCCGAGCCGTTCCGCACGATGCCCGGCCTCGACCTGCTCGTGCCGGCCGACCAGGCGCCCACGAACCCCGACCTGATGCTCTGCTTCGACGCGGCCAGCGCCGCCCGGCTCGGTGAGCTGGCCGACCGCATGGGGCCGAGCACGATCGTGCTGGACCACCACGCGTCGAACACCCGGTTCGGGGGCATCCACCTCGTGGACCCGACCGCGGCCGCCACGTCGGTGGTGGCCGAGCGGCTGCTCGGGATGCTCGGCGTGACCCTCGACGCGGAGATCGCCGAGTGCCTGTACATCGCGCTGGTCACCGACACCGGGTCGTTCCGGTTCGACATGACGACGCCCGCGGTGCACCACCTCGCCGCGCGGCTGCTCGCCACCGGCATCGCCCCGGCCGAGATCTCCCGGCGGATCTTCGACAGCCGCCCGTTCGGGGCGGTCCGCCTCTTCGGCGAGGTGCTCGGTCGGGCGGAACTCGAGCCGTCCGTGGCGGGCGGGCTCGGGCTGGTCTGGACCTACGCGACGCTGGACGACCTGGCCCGCTTCCAGCAGCGGCCGTACGTGCTGGAGGCGCTGATCGACTCCGTGCGCTGCGCCGAGGAGGCGGACGTGGCCTGTGTCGTCAAGCAGGTCGGCGAGCAGGAGTGGGCCGTCTCCATGCGCAGCAAGGGTGGCGTGGACGTGTCGCGGGTGGCGGTCGCGCTGGGGGGCGGCGGTCACCGGCTCGCCGCAGGGTTCACCGGGCGAGGCACGGCGCAGGAAATCATGGCGGCGATCCGGCGGGAACTGAACCTGCAGTACCCGGAAGATCAGGGTTAACTCCGGGACATCGGCCCATGTTGCTTCGGGCGGCTGGCCGGGACAATCGGGAGCATGGAGCAGCCCTCGGAGATCGCCGTCCGGGACACGCCCACCTGGGACCGACCGATCGTCCTGATACCGAGCTTCGTGTTGCTGTCCGCGATCGGCGGGCTCTTCCCGTCCTTCTCCCTGCCGGCCAACCTGTACGTGCTGGCGGTCGGCGGCACCATGCTCTGGTTGGGGCTGTCCGGTCGCCTGCCCAGGCGCCCGGCGCCGCGCCGCCTGGACCGGGCGGCGGCCTGGTGGCTGTTGCCGGCGCTGACGCTCGCGGCCGTTGAGCTGGCCACGTTCATCGGGGGGTCCACGTATCACTCTCCGACGCTGTCCCTGCTCAGCGATCCGGTGCTCGAGTCGTACCTGGCCCGGGCTGCGCTGTACTTCGGGTGGCTGACGGCGTTCTGGGGGCTGGTGCGGCGATGAGCGTGACGCGGACTCTGGCGATCACCGGTTTCCTCGTGGCGTTCCTGCTCGTCGCGGTCGTCGAGGTGCTGGCGCGTCGGGAGCGCTCGAAGATCCCGACCCTCGGCGAACTCGTCGGGTTCGTGATGCGCTACGAGGTCGGTCAGCTGCCGGTGGGGCGCATCGCGGTGTTCGGTTTCTGGTGGTGGGTCGGCTGGCACTTCTTCGCCCGCTGACCACTATCCGGGAAATGCGGGCGCCGGGCGGAACTGAACGTTAGCTTAGACGTCGATGCGCACCGTACTCATCCTTCGCCGCCGCGGCGGGATCTGCTTCTGACCGGCCAGCTCCCCGCCGCGGAGTCTCGGCGCTGGCATCACCGCCGTCAGCGGGCAGGAAGCGGGCGAGTACCTGGTGCGCCACCCTGGCACCGCCTGCCACGTCGGGTCGACCGACCCGGGCTGCGCGCTGGAGGCCGTCTCACCGGTGACCCCGGCCGGCCGTAACGGCGTGGTTACCCGAATCGATCCGTAAAGGACTGTGCCATGGCTTCCCATCCGCGCAAGCCTGAGCCGGAGCCTGTCGACGACGCCCGCGAGCAGGCGCGGCGGGCGCTGCAGACGTCACTGGACACCCGGCAGTAGGTTCACCGTCGCGACCCGGTCGATCCGCCCTCAGGCGGACCGACCGGGTCGCAGGGTGCGGCGCGCCGGCCAGCCGTAAGGGGCCATGGGCGTTGCGTAACTTACGCGACGCGTGCCAGGATGCGCCGGTGAGCACGCTCGCCGAGCCGACCACCCTGCGCCGCGTCGCCTCGCTCGCCCTGCCCGCCCTCGTCGTGCTCGCGGCCGAGCCGCTCTACGTCCTCGTGGACACGGCGGTCGTCGGGCACCTGGGTCGCGTACCCCTCGCCGCGCTCGCGCTCGGCGGCGGGGTGCTCTCCGTCGCGGCGTGGCTGGGCAACGTCCTCGCCTACGGCACGACCGGGCGGTCCGCCCGCCGGTTCGGCGCGGGGGACCGCGCCGCCGCCGTGGCCGAGGGCGTGCAGGCCTCGTGGATCGCGGTCGTCGCCGGGTTGTCCGTCGCCGTCGCCGCGCAGATCGGCGCGGCGCCGCTGACGCGTGCCCTCGCCGGCGACAACCCCGACGTGGCACGGGCGGCGGCCGAGTGGCTGCGGATCGCCGCGCTGGGCGCGCCCGGGCTCATGCTCGCCACCGCGGGCCACGGGTGGCTGCGCGGGGTGCAGGACACCCGCCGCCCGATGTACTACGTGCTCGGCGCCAACCTGCTGTCCGCGCTGCTGTGTCCGCTGCTGGTCTACCCGGCCGGCCTCGGTCTGACCGGCTCCGCGGTCGCCAACGTCACCGCGCAGACGCTCGGCGGGGTGCTGTTCGTCCGGGCGCTCGTCGCGGAGCGGGTCCCGCTCGCCCCCCGGCCGCGGGTCATCGCGGCTCAGCTCGTGCTCGGCCGCGACCTGCTGCTGCGCGGCGCCGCGTTCCAGGCGTGCTTCCTGTCCGCCGCGGCCGTCGCCGCCAGGTTCGGCACGGCCGCCCTCGCCGCCCACCAGATCGCGCTGCAGTTGTGGATGTTCTGCGCGCTGGCGCTCGACGCCGTGGCGATCGCCGCCCAGGCGCTCGTCGGCGCCGCGCTCGGCGGCTCGCGCGCCGACGAGGCCCGGTGGCTGGCGCGGCGGATCGCGGTGATCGGACTGGCGTTCGGGACCGCGTTCGCCGTGCTGATCCTCGCCGGCGCGCCCGTACTGCCGTCGTGGTTCAGCGCCGATCCGCTGGTGCACGGCCAGGCGATGCTCGCCTGGCCGTGGTTCGTGGGCATGCAGCCGATGGCCGGCGTGGTGTTCGCGCTCGACGGCGTCCTCATCGGCGCCGGCGACGTCCGGTACATGCGCAACCTGACGCTGGTGGCCGCGCTCGGCGGGTTCCTGCCGGCGATCTGGCTGGCGTGGTTCCTCGATCTCGGGCTGGGCGGCGTGTGGGCCGGCCTGACGCTGTTCATCGTGATCCGACTGGCGGCGCTGCTGCTTCGCCTGGCGTCCGGGCGGTGGGCGGTCGTCGGCGCGGAGCGCCGCTGAGGGCGCGGTGCGTGCGTCCGCCGGCACCGGGAGCGCGCGTGCGGGCTCCGCCGGTACATGGAAGGCTGAATGATCGTGAGCGACGGACTCGTGGTCGTGGACAAGCCGGGCGGGATGACCTCACACGACGTGGTGGCGAGGGTGCGCCGGCTGGCTCGCACCCGGCGGGTCGGGCACGGCGGCACCCTGGATCCGATGGCGACCGGCGTGCTCGTGGTGGGCGTCGGACGGGGCACCCGGCTGTTGACCTACGTCGTCGGCACCGAGAAGAGCTACCAGGCCACGATCCGGCTCGGTGAGTCCACGGTGACCGACGACGCCGAGGGCGAGGTCACCGGCGGCGCGCCGGCGGACCACCTGTCGGACGCGCAGGTACGCGAGGCTCTCGCCGGGTTCACGGGCGACATCGAGCAGGTGCCGAGCGCGGTGAGCGCGATCAAGATCGACGGGCAGCGCGCCTACCGCCGGGTGCGCTCCGGCGAGGAGGTGACGCTCGCCCCCCGGAAGGTGCACATCTCGCGGCTGGCGGTGACCGCGCTGCGACGCGTGCCCGGTGGTCGCATCGATGTCGATGTCGACCTCTCCTGCTCCTCCGGCACCTATGTGCGCGCCATCGCCCGCGACCTCGGCGCCCGGCTCGGGGTGGGCGGCCACCTGACCGCGCTGCGGCGCACGGCCGTCGGCGGCTTCACCCTCGTCGAGGCCCTCGGGTTGGACGCGCTGGCCGAGCGGGCGCCCGACGTGGTGGCGATCCCGCTCGCCGCCGCCGCCGACCGGCTCTTCGCGCGCCGGGAAGTCACCGCCGAGCAGGCCCGGGTCCTGTCGCACGGGGGGCGGCTGCCGCCGATCGGGAGGGCCGGGCCGTACGCCGTGTTCGGGCCGGACGGCGGCCTGGTCGCGGTGGTGGTCGAGCGGGACGGCGCGGCCCGGCCGGAGGTGGTGTTCGCCGGTGCGGGCTGACCGGTCGCGTGGGTCCCACGGCCGCGTCGCCGTCGCGCTCGCCGCGCTCGTCGTCACGCTGCTCGCCGCCGCGTGCGGCACCGCCCCGGCGACGGGCGGGCCGGCGGCCGGCACGTCGCCCCCCAACCCGCCGGCCGGCGAGCCGACACTGCACTCGGTGGCCGGAAAGGTGATCGTGGTCGACCCCGGCCACAACGGCGGGAACGCCGCGCATCCGCAGGTCATCGCGCGGCTCGTTGACGCGTACACCCGCCACAAGCCCTGCAACACCGTAGGTACGAGCACCCCCGACGGTTACCCGGAGCACGCCTTCACCTGGGACGTGGGGTCGCGGCTGGCCGCGCTGTTGACCGCGGCCGGCGCGAACGTGGTCATGACCCGGTCCAGCGACATCGGCGTCGGGCCGTGCGTCACGGAGCGGGCGGAGATCGCCAACCGCAGCGGGGCGGCGGTGGCGGTCTCGATCCACGCCGACGGAGGCCCGGCGGACGGGCACGGTTTCCACGTACTCGAGCCGGCTGCCATCCCGGGCGCCCCGTCCGCCGCGATCGTCGAGCCCTCGCACCGGCTCGCGCTCGCCGTGCGCGACCACCTGCGGCCCGTCCAGCCACCGGCCACCTACATCGGCCGCGACGGCATCGACACCCGCTCCGACATGGCCGGGCTGAACCTGTCCCGCGTGCCGGTGGTGATGGTCGAGTGCGGCAACATGCGCAACCCGACCGATGCGGCGAACCTCGCCGACCCTGCGTTCCGGCAGCGGCTGGCCGAGGCGCTGGCCGAGGGCATCGCCGCGTTCCTCGCCGCCGGGTAGGCCGGCGGGGCGCACGTCGACGCGCCGCATAGGCTGGTGGGCATGCAACGGTGGCGGGGGTACGAAGCGGCGCCGGGCTGGGGCCGGTCCGTGGTGACCATCGGGGTGTTCGACGGCGTGCACCGGGGGCATCAGGAGATCATCGGACGGGCGGTCAAGCGGGCCCGGGACCTGGGCGTGCAGTCGGTGGTGGTGACCTTCGACCCGCACCCGTCGGAGGTCGTCCGGCCCGGCTCACACCCGGCGGTGCTCACCGAGCCCGGGCGCAAGGCCGAGCTGATCGAGCAGCTGGGCGCGGACGCGCTGTGCGTGATCCCGTTCACCCTCGAGTTCTCCCGGCTGTCGCCCGAGGAGTTCGTGCACGACGTCGTGGTCCAGGGCCTGCACGCCACGCTGGTGCTGGTCGGGGAGAACTTCCGGTTCGGCCACAAGGCCGCCGGCGACGTGGCGCTGCTGGAGCGCCTCGGGCGCACCTTCGGCTTCGGTGTGGAGCCGGTGCCGCTGGTGGCCGCCGGGGGCACGGTCTTCTCCTCGACGTACATCCGCTCCTGCGTCGCCGCGGGGGACGTCGCCGCGGCGGCGGTCGCCCTGGGCCGTCCGCACCGCGTCGAGGGCGTGGTGGTGCGGGGTGACCAGCGTGGGCGCGAGCTCGGGTTCCCGACGGCGAACCTGCTCACCGGCGCGCACGCCGCGATCCCGGCCGACGGCATCTACGCGGGCTGGCTGGTGTGGCACGGGGGCGCGCGGCTCCCCGCGGCGATCTCCATCGGCACCAACCCGACGTTCTCCGGCAAGGAGCGGCGGGTCGAGGCGTACGTGCTGGATTTCGACGGCGACCTCTACGGCGAGCGGGTCGGGCTGGACTTCGTGGCCCGGCTGCGGGAGACCCGCAGGTATGACTCGGTCGAGCCGCTCGTCGCCCAGATCCGCGAGGACGTCGCCCAGACCCGCGAGGTGCTGGGCCTCGGCTGAACCCCGCCCAACGCCTGCGCGCGCGGCCCCGCTGGTCCGCGACGCGCAGGCTGAACCCCGCCCAACGCCTGCGCGCGCGGCCCCGCTGGTCCGCGACGCGCGCCGATCGCGCGGCGAGGGCCCGGGTCCCGTGCCCATCCACGCCCGGGCGGGCCCCGGCTGGTAACCTGTTCGGGACGCCGGGTCACCGGCGCGGCTGCGCGTACCTGCTCGACGCCGTGGGTGCGCGGCCTCACGCCCGATGGAACAGGGAGAACATGGCGCTCGACAAGGAGACCAAGAACAAGATCATCAAGGAGTACGCCACGGCGGACGGCGACACCGGGTCGCCCGAGGTCCAGGTGGCTGTGCTGACCAAGCGGATCTCGGACCTGACCGAGCACCTGAAGGTCCACAAGCACGACCACCACAGCCGTCGCGGGCTGCTGCTGCTCGTCGGCCGCCGCCGTCGGCTGCTCAACTACCTGCAGAAGAAGGACATCAACCGCTACCGGTCGCTGATCGAGCGACTCGGCCTGCGGCGGTGAGCTTCCGGGGGAGCGACCGTCCGGTCGCTCCCCCGTCTCACCATCCAGACCGGTACGACCGTCCCAGCTCGGAAGCGCGTTTGCGGTCGGTCCTCGGTAGTGGCTCCCGGACCAGCTGATCCGGAAGCTTCGATCGAAGACCGGCGCGCGGCAAGCTCCCCGCAGGGTCGTACCGCCGACCTGAAGGAGCACCACAACCCGATGACCGAGCAAACCACTCTCGGCAGTCACCACAGCACCGCAACGATCGACAACGGCCGGTTCGGCACCCGTCAGATCGTCTTCTCCACCGGCCGGCTCGCCCGCCAGGCGGCCGGCTCCGCCCTCGCGCAACTCGAGGAGACCGTTGTGCTCTCCGCCACGACGGCGAGCAAGCAGCCGCGGGAGCAGTTCGACTTCTTCCCGCTCACCGTCGACGTCGAGGAGCGGATGTACGCGGCCGGGCGCATCCCTGGCTCGTTCTTTCGGCGGGAGGGGCGTCCCAGCGAGGACGCGATCCTCACCTGCCGGCTGATCGACCGCCCGCTGCGGCCCTCGTTCGTCAAGGGCCTGCGCAACGAGGTGCAGATCGTCGCGACCGTGCTCGCGCTCGACCCGCAGCACCAGTACGACGTGGTCGCGATCAACGCCGCGTCGATGTCCACCAAGCTGGCCGGCCTGCCGTTCTCCGGTCCGATCGGCGCCACCCGCATGGCGCACATCGACGGGGAATGGGTGGCCTTCCCGACCAACGAGGAGCTGGAGCGGGCCACGTTCGACATGGTGGTCGCCGGTCGGGTGCTGCCCGACGGGGATGTGGCGATCATGATGGTCGAGGCGGAGGCCACCGAGCACACGGTCGCCCTCGTGGCGGCCGGGGCGACCCCGCCCACCGAGGAGATCGTGGCCGGCGGCCTGGAGGCGGCCAAGCCCACGATCCGCGAGCTGTGCCGCGCCCAGGAGCAACTGGCCGCGGTCGCGGCGAAGCCGACGGCGGAGTTCCCGCTGTTCCTCGACTACCAGGACGACATCTACGCCGCGGTCGAGGCGGTCGCCGCTGACGAGGTCGCCGAGGCGCTGCGCATCGCCGGCAAGGCCGAGCGCGAGGACGCCCTGGACCGCATCCGCGAGGCGGTCTACAACCGGCTCGCGGCCGACTTCGAGGGCCGCGAGAAGGAGATCGGCGCCGCGTTCCGGGCGCTGACGAAGAAGCAGGTGCGCGCTCGGGTGCTGCGCGAGCAGATCCGCATCGACGGCCGCGGGCCGCGCGACATCCGCCCGCTCACCGCCGAGGCGCACGTGCTGCCGCGGGTGCACGGCTCGGCGCTGTTCGAGCGTGGCGAGACCCAGATCCTCGGCGTGACGACGCTGAACATGCTGCGCATGGAGCAGACGCTGGACACGCTCTCCCCGCAGAAGACCAAGCGCTACATGCACCACTACAACTTCCCGCCGTACTCCACCGGCGAGACCGGGCGGGTCGGGGCGCCGAAGCGCCGCGAGATCGGCCACGGCGCGCTCGCCGAGCGGGCGCTGATTCCGGTGCTGCCGTCGCGGGAGGAGTTCCCCTACGCGATCCGCCAGGTCTCCGAGGCGATCGGCTCCAACGGCTCGACCTCCATGGGGTCGGTCTGCGCGTCGACGATGTCGCTGCTGTCGGCGGGGGTCCCGCTCAAGGCCCCCGTGGCCGGCATCGCGATGGGCCTGATCTCCGACGAGGTCGACGGCGAGACGCGGTACGTCACGCTCACCGACATCCTGGGCGCCGAGGACGCGTTCGGTGACATGGACTTCAAGGTGGCCGGCACCCGGGACTTCGTGACCGCGCTGCAGTTGGACACGAAGCTGGACGGCATCCCGTCCGAGGTGCTGGCCGCCGCGCTGCAGCAGGCCCACGACGCCCGCCAGACGATCCTCGACGTGATGGAGGAGGCCATCTCCTCGCCGGCCGGGCTGTCGCCGTACGCCCCGCGGGTCACCACGATCCGCATTCCGGTCGACAAGATCGGTATGGTCATCGGGCCGAAGGGCCAGACGATCAACGCGATCCAGGACGAGACCGGGGCCGAGATCACCATCGAGGACGACGGCACGATCTACGTGGGCGCGACCGACGGGTTGTCGGCGCAGGCGGCGATCGAGCGGATCAACGCCATCGCCAACCCCACCCAGCCCAAGGTCGGCGACCGGTTCCTCGGCACGGTCGTCAAGACCGCCCCGTTCGGCGCGTTCGTCTCGCTCCTGCCCGGCCGGGACGGCCTGCTGCACATCTCGAAGGTTGGCAACGGCAAGCGGGTCGAGAAGGTCGAGGACTTCCTCAACGTCGGCGACAAGATCGAGGTGCAGATCGCGGACATCGACAACCGCGGCAAGATCTACCTCGACAAGGTGGGCGTCGAGGGCCAGCCGGCTCCGGAGGCGGAGCGGCCCGCCGGGCGGGACCGCGGTGACCGCGGTCCGCGGGGCGAGCGCGGCCGCGGCGAGCGCGGGCCGGGCCGGGACCGGGAGCAGGGTCCGCAGGCGGTCGGTGAGGGCGGCGAACTGCGCCGTCGCCGGCGCCGCGACCGCTGACCGGGCGACGGCCGCGTCCATGGTCGACCGCACCCCCCGGGCGAAGACCCGGACCATAGCGGCGGACAGGTTGGGCGGGACGGTACGCCGTACCGTCCTGCCCAACGGGCTTCGGATCCTCACCGAGTCGGTCCCGGCGATGCGCAGCGTGTCGTTCGGGGTCTGGGTGGGTGTCGGCTCGCGCGACGAGCCGCCCCACCTCGCCGGCGTCTCGCACTTCCTCGAGCACCTGCTGTTCAAGGGCACCCGCAAGCGCTCCGCCCTGGAGATCTCGTCGGCCATCGAGGCCGTGGGCGGGGAGACCAACGCGTTCACCGCCCGCGAGTACACCTGCTACTACGCGCGGGTGCTCGACACCGACCTGCCGCTGGCCATCGACGTGGTCTGCGACCTCGTGGCCGACTCCGTGCTCGCCGACGCCGACGTCGAGACCGAGCGCGGCGTGATCCTCGAAGAGATCGCGATGCACGACGACGAGCCCGGCGAGCAGGTGCACGACCTGTTCGCCCGCGCCGTCTACGGCAGCCACCCCCTCGGCCGGCCGATCTCCGGCACCCAGGAGACCATCTCGCCGATGACCCGGGGGCAGATCCGCTCGTTCTACCGACGGCGGTACCTGCCACCGTCCATTGTGGTTGCTGCCGCCGGCAACCTGGAGCACGGGCGGGTCGTCAAGCTGGTACGCGAGTCGTTCGCCGCCTCGGGGCTGTCCGACGAGCCGGCGGCGCCCGCGCCCCGCCGCCCGTCGACCCGGCGGGTGCCGGTGCGCCCACCGCGGGTGCTCGTCGAGGCGAAGGACACCGAGCAGGCGCACGTCGTGCTCGGCTGCCCGGGGCTGCACCGGCTGGATCCCCGGCGGTTCGCGCTCGGCGTGCTCAACAACGTGCTCGGCGGCGGCATGTCCAGCCGGCTGTTCCAGGAGATCCGCGAGCGGCGCGGCCTGGCGTACTCGGTCTACTCCTACACCTCCCAGTACGCCGACAGCGGCCTGTTCGCGGTGTACGCGGGCTGCGCGCCGGGCAAGGTGGACGAGGTGCTCGACCTGATCCGCGGCGAGCTCGCGACGGTGGCCGCCCACGGCGTGACCGACGCCGAGATCGCGCGCGGCAAGGGGATGCTCAAGGGGTCCCTGGTCCTGGGCCTGGAGGACACGGGTTCCCGGATGACCCGGCTCGGCAAGGGCGAGTTGCTCTACGACGAACTGCTCGGCACCGACGACCTGCTGGCTAGGGTGGACGCCGTGACGCCCGACGAGGTCCGCGACGTGGCGGCCGAGGTGCTCGACCGCCCGATGTCGCTGGCCGTGATCGGGCCCTTCGAGGACCATGACTTTTCCGCGATCGGGGTGCGTGATGGCTGACGAGCGGGAGCCCATCCGGGTCGGTGTGCTGGGCGCGCGCGGGCGCATGGGCAGTGAGGTGTGCCGGGCGGTGGACGCCGCGGACGACCTCGAGCTGGTCGCGATGATCGACAAGGGGGACTGGCTGTTCAACGTCGCCGACGCCGGGGCCGAGGTGGTCGTCGACTTCACCAACCCCGACAGCGTGATGGACAACCTGCACTGGTGCATCGAGCAGGGCATCAACGCGGTCGTGGGCACCAGCGGCTTCACCCCCCAGCGGCTCGACCGCGTCCGCTCGTGGCTGTCACGCCGGCCGGACGTCGGGGTGATCATCGCGCCCAACTTCGCCATCGGCGCCGTGCTGATGATGGAGTTCGCCGCGCGCGCCGCCCGCTTCTTCGAGTCGGTGGAGATCATCGAGCAGCACCACCCGAAGAAGATCGACGCGCCCAGCGGGACGGCGCTGCGGACCGCGAGCATCATCGCCGAGGCGCGCGCTGCCGCCGGCATGGGCGAGATGCCGGACGCGACCACCGACGAGGTGGCCGGCGCCCGGGGCGCCACCGTGGACGGGGTGCGCGTGCACTCGGTCCGGGCGTCGGGCCTGGTGGCGCACCAGGAGGTGCTGTTCGGCACGACGGGGGAGACGCTGACGATCCGCCACGACACGTACGACCGCAGCTCCTTCATGCCGGGGGTGCTGCTGGCGATCCGCTCGGTGGTGCGCCGCCCCGGCCTGACCGTGGGCCTGGGCGCCCTGCTCGACTGAGGTGCCGTCGATCAACCGAGGGGCCCGCTGACCTGCCCGGCGCCGATGACGTTGACGTCGACGACGCGGCGGACCGAGCACGAGGGCGTGCCGTCCCGGGTCAGGCCGCCTCGACCTCGGCGGAGCCGAGGTCGACGTGCAGGCGCAGCTGCGGGATGAGCTGGTCGTCCACGTCCAGCGCCCGGGTCGCGCCGTCGGGCCGCCAGCCGGCCGATGTCAGGAACCTCTGGGTCGCCACGTCCCCCTGGTACGCCCACGCGAGCGCGGTGACGAAGCCGTCGGCGCGCCACAGGTCCACGCTCGCCGCGAGCAGCCGGCTGCCGTGGCCGCGCCGGCCCCACCGCGGTTCCACGAGCAGGTCGGTGACGGCGGCGACGGTGTCGGGGAGCGCATCCTCACCGGGCGCGAGCGCGGCCTCGTCGGCCGGCCCGATCGCGGCGAAACCGACCAGATACGCTTGGTCGGCCTGTTCCACCGCGACGAGCACCCGATGCCGGTCCGTGGGCGGGGCCTCGATCGCGGTGAGCCACCGCTGGGCCATCCAGTCCTCGTCGAGCCGGTCGAGCACCCGCGATGGCAGGATGCGGCGGTAGGCGACCCGCCAGGTCGTGAGCTGGATGCGAGCGATCTCGGCGGCGTCGCTGGCGCGCGCTGGCCGGACATACCCGATGGCCACCAGAGGAAGGGTATTCGGGCCGGGGTCAAGCGCTCCGAACCGGGAGGTCACCAGTAGAGATGCGCCGGCGCACCGCGTACCACGTGCTCTTCCTCGTGGCCCTCGGCACCGCGGTGGTGGCGTTTCTGGCGCTCGTCACCGCGCGCCGCGGCTTCTTCGACCTCAACGTCTACCACGGCGCGCTCATGTACTGGGTCCACGACGACGGCCTGCTCTACGACTTCGTCCGCCCGCGCACCGAGTACGGCTTCACCTACCCGCCCTTCGCGGCGCTGGCGATGCTGCCGATGGCGGCGCTGCCCTGGCACGCGGTGATCGCCGTCAGCGTCGCGCTCACGGTCGCGGCGACCGGGCTCGTCCTGTACTGGCTCGTGGCCCCCGTCGCCCGCGGCCAGGGCTGGCCGGTGTGGTTCGCGGTCGCGGTCGCGGCGTGCCTGGCGGCGGCGTTCGAGCCGATGCGCGAGACGTTCATGTTCGGGCAGGTCAACGCGGTGCTGCTGGCCCTGGTCCTGGGCGACGCGCTGCTCCTGGTGCGCGGAGGCAGCCGGTTCGCGGGGATCGGCGTCGGGCTCGCCACCGCGATCAAACTGACGCCCGGCATCTTCATCCTCTACCTGCTCGTGACGCGGCGGCTGCGGGCGACGGCGGTCGCGGCCGGGACCGCCGCGGGCGCCACGCTGCTCGCCGCGGCGGTCTCGCCCGCCGAGTCGCGGGTGTTCTGGACCGAGGCGCTGTGGAACACCGACCGGGTGGGCGACCTCGCCTACATCTCCAACCAGTCGCTGCAGGGGATGCTCGCCCGGCTCGACCCCGTTGACCCGAGCCGCGGCGTGTGGCTCGCCGGCGTGGTCGCGCTGCTCGCGGTGTGGGCCTGGCGGCTTCGGCGCGCGGACCTCGTCACCGGAATCGCCCTCACCGGCGTGGTCGGCGGGTTGATCAGCCCGGTCACCTGGATCCACCACCTGGTCTGGCTGATCCCGGCCCTGGTCCTGCTCGTGGGGCACGCGGTGCGCGCCCCGCGCGGGTCGATGCGGCGCCGCCTGCTGCTGGCCGCCGCGCTCGGCGTGTACGCCGTGCTGTGCAGCCGGCTGGTCTGGGCCTGGCAGGACGACGCGACCGGTGTGGACGGGTTCGTGTTCAGCAACGCCTACCTGTGGGTGAGCCTGGGGCTGCTGGTCGGGCTGCCCGGCCGGGCCGTGCCGGCGAGCGTGCCCGCGCACCGTTCCCAGCCCGGTGGTCCGGCTCAGGTGGCCGCAAGGCGCCGGGCGTAGCGCACCTCGGGCAGGTCCACCGCGGTGCCGTCGGGTCGGCGCACCAGGTAGGTGTCGCGCGCCCCGTCCGGCGCGAACCCGTGGCGCTCGTAGAACCGCTGCGCCGGTCCGTTCTCCGCCAGCACCCACAGCCGGACCTCGGTCATCCCGCGCCTGGTCAGCTCGGTGATCGCGGCGTCCAGCAGCGCCCGGCCGAGGCCGGTCCGCTGGTGGGCCGGGTGCACGTAGATGGCGAGGATCTCGCCGACCCGCGGGGCGTCGGCGAGGGTGGCAGGGTGGAGCAGCGCCTCGCCGCCCGCCGCTGGTGCTGGTCGATCTGTCATAGGCAACCGATAGCCTGTCGAGCCGATGGGGACCAGCCAGTTTCTCAGCCTCGCCCAGGCGCGCCGGATCGCGCTGGCGGCGCAGGGCTTCGCCGACCCGCCGCCGGTCGGCGCCCCGACGCTGCGGCACGTGCGGCGGGTGTTCCGCCGCGTCGGGCTCGTGCAGATCGACTCGGTCAACGTGGTGCAACGGGCTCACTACGTGCCGTTGTACAGCCGGCTGGGGCCGTACCCGACCGCGCTGCTCGACCGGGCGGCCTACCGGGCGCCCCGGATGCTGTTCGAGTACTGGGGGCACGAGGCCTCGCTCCTGCCCGTCGAGCTGTACCCGCTGCTGCGCTGGCGGATGGCGTCCGCGTCGGTCGAGGCGTGGGGGCGGATGCGGCGCATCGCCGCGGAGCGACCGGACCTGGTGCGCTGGGTGCTCGACGAGGTGCGCGCCAAGGGCCCGATCCTCGCGGCGGAGATCGAGGACGACGTCGGCCGGGCGGCGAAGGAGCACTGGGGCTGGAACTGGTCGGACGTGAAAACCTGCCTGGAGTGGCTGTTCTGGAGCGGCGAGGTGACGAGCGCCCGCCGCAACGGGGGGTTCGCCCGCCTGTACGACGTGCCGGAGCGGGTGCTGCCGCGCGCGGTCCTGGACGCGCCGACGCCCGAGCCCGCCGACGCCCGCCGTGAGCTGGTCCGCATCGCCGCGGCCGCGCTCGGCGTGGCCGCCGAGCCGGAGCTGCGCGACTATTTCCGCCTGCCGGTCGACGGGTTCCGGCAGGCCGTTGACGAGCTGGTGGAGGCGGGCGAGCTGCTGCCCGTCGAGGTGCAGGGGTGGCGGCGGCGTGCCTACCTTTTCCGCCAGGCACGGCTGCCCCGACAGGTACGCGCCGCCGCGCTGCTCTCGCCGTTCGATCCGCTGATCTGGGAGCGGTCGCGCACCGAGCGGCTGTTCGGATTCCGATACCGGATCGAGATCTACGTACCCGCCCCACAGCGGGTGTACGGCTACTACGTGCTGCCGTTCCTGCTCGGGGACCGGATCGTGGCCCGGGTCGACCTGAAGGCCGACCGGCGGTCAGGGGTGCTGCGCATCCCCGCCGCCTGGGCGGAATCCGGTGTGGACCTCACCGAGGTGGCCGAGGCGCTCGCCGCCGAACTGCGCCGGTTCGCCGGGTGGCTCGGGCTGTCCGACGTGGACAAGCCGCAGCGGGGCGATCTGGTGGGTCCGCTCTCGTCGGCGCTGGTACGGTGAGGCGCATGACCGAGCCTCAGGCAGTGAGCGCCGCAGCGGTTCAGCCGGCGTACGGCTGGCCGGCGGGGACGCCGGACCGGTCGCCGTACCCGTGGCCCGCCGCGACCGACGCGGCGCCCGCGCCGGGCCGCTTCACGCGGTTCGTCCACCGGCTCGCGGCCCGGATGCCCACGTGGGCTGCCCCGGTCGGCATCCTCGGCTGCTTTGTGGGCGCCAGCGCGTACGTGCTCGCCACCGACCCGACCGACGCCCCGGCCGACGCCCTGCCGACCTGCGTGCTCAAGCTGACCACCGGCTTCGACTGCCCGGGGTGCGGCGGCACCCGCGCGTTCTGGTACGTGCTGCACGCCAACCTGCCGGCCGCCGCCCGCCACCACGCGATCTTCGTGTTCGCGCTGCCGTTCCTCGTGTACCTGTACGTGTCCTGGGCCGGCCAGCGGGTGTTCGGCTGGCGGCTGCCGGCGCTGCGGATCGGCCCGCGCGTGCTGGTGATCTTCCTCGTCGCGTGGGGGGTGTTCACGGTCGTGCGCAACCTGCCGTGGGCACCGTTCACCTCGCTGTACGTCTGACCGAGGCGAGGCCGGCGCCGCCGGGCGGTGCGCCCGGGCCACGCCGGACCGCGCTGCCCGCGTGATGCGCTCACGCCGCGGCGGGCTGCGCCACCCGGTGTACGTCGATGTCGCCGCTGGCCGTGCGGACGTGGATGGAGAGGTCCTGGCGGCCCGTCCCCGGGGCGGCGGGGCCGACGGACAGGTCGCTGCGGGTCCGCCCGGACATCGTGACCAGGTCGAGCCAGACGCCGGTGCCCTGGGCGACGCCGACCGACACGTCCCCGGAGGCGCAGTTGATCCGGACCACACCGCGCCGTGCGCTGCCGATCCGTACGTCGCCCGAGGCGGTGGTGACGCGCGCCCCGGCCGCAATCTCCTCCACGGCTACCTCGCCGCTGGCGGAGTGGACCGTGATCTCGCCGCCGACGGCCTGCGCCACGATGTCGCCGGACGCCATGTTGGCCCGCAGGTGCCCGCCGACCTCGACGAAGCGCAGATCGCCACTGGCCGTGTTGGCGGACACGTCGCCGGTCACCTGCTCGACGTACACGTCCCCGGACGCGGTGTTGATCACCGCGCTGGCGTACCGGCCGTGGCAGCAGGTGTCGGCCGAGCCGACCTTGACATGCAGGTCGCAGTCGAGCGGCACCCGCAGCGCGACGCGCAGCCGCGGCGACAGGCGAAACAGCCACCCCTCGGGGGCCGTGACGGTCAGTTGACCGTCGCGCAGATGCACCCGGGTGCGCGCCACGGCCTCGCGCCCCGCGTCGGTGTCGTCGTACGGCGTGACATCCACGGTCGCCGTCTCCCGCGGCTCGGCGGTGATCTCCAACGAGCCGGCGCCGAGGCGGGCCAGCACGCGCACCGGGGCGGGGCAGTCGAACTCGTACATGGGGAATCCTCCGTGGTCAGGCCTGGGCGAAGCCGGTGATGCGGCGACCGAAGCTGCGGCCGCCGGTCGGCGGTGGCGTGGCGCGGCCGTGGACGGCGGCGCCGATCGCGCGCACCAGCCAGGCGTTGACCGAGATGCCCTCCGCGGCGGCGGCCTGCTCGACCGCCTCCTTGAGCGGCTCGGGCAGGCGCAGCGTGATGCGCGCGACGTCGCCGGACTCGCCGACCGGTGGCGCGGGTGGTGGCGCGGCAGCGGTCTCCATCTCCGTGACGACGAAGTCGGCCTCGCGCCCGCGCAGCCGTACCTCGACCGTCGCCGTGTCGAGCTTGGTGGTGATCTCGGCGGCGGCGTCGACCAGCGCCTCGAGCAGGTTGAGCCGCGCGGCGGGTTCGAGAGCCTTGGCGACGAGCTCGGCGGCGCGCTTGACCTCCTCCCCGGCCGCGGCCGTCGCCGCGACCAGATCCCGGTGGAGGTTGTCGAGGTACGACGTCAGATCCATGACGTCATAATGACATCATTCGCGACATCATGCAATGTCAGGCTGCCCGGCCGTCCCTGGCACCCTCGCGCCGGCCGCCAGGAGACCTTCGCCACGAACGCCGCGCCGAGCCCCACTCGGCGGTCGCGCGGCCGGCGGCGGTTAAGGTCGGGGCATGCCCGAGATGGTCTCGCCGCAGGTGCGGCTCATCGCCTGGACCCACTTCGAACCACCCGAGGACGTCCCGTGGTCGACCGACGCCGAGGGCGGCCAGGCGCTCGCGGAGTTCGCTGGCCGGGCGTGCTACCAGTCGTGGCACAAGCCCAACCCGGCGACCGCGACCAACGCCGGCTACCTGCGCCACATCCTCGAGGTCGGGCACCTGTCCGTGCTCGAGCACGGCACCGTGACGTTCTACCTCACCGGGGTGTCCCGGTCGCTGACCCACGAGCTGATCCGCCACCGGCACTTCTCGTACTCGCAGCTGTCGCAGCGGTACGTGCCCGAGCGGGACGCGGCGATGGTCGAGCCGGCCGTGATCGCCGAGGACCCCGAGCTGCACAAGGTGTTCGTCGAGGCCACCGAGGCGAGCGTCCGGGCCTACAACGAGCTGCTGGAAGGGCTCGAGCGCAAGTTCGCCGCCGGCTCCGCCGGCGAGGGCGTCGCTGCCAACGCGACTCTTCGGAGAAAGCAGGCCCGGCAGGCGGCCCGGGCGGTGCTGCCCAACGCCACCGAGACCCGCATCGTGGTCACCGGCAACTACCGGGCCTGGCGCCACTTCATCGCGATGCGCGCCACCGAACACGCCGACGTGGAGATCCGGGCGGTGGCGGTCGAGTGCTTGCGCCAGCTTCAGCGGGTGGCCCCGAACGTCTTCTCCGACTTCCAGATCTCCACGCTCTCCGACGGCACCGAGATCGCGGCGAGCCCGTACGCGTTCCAGTCCTGACGCTGGGTCCGGGCACCGGCCGTCCGCTAGGTTGGAAATCATGACGTACGACTCCCGCCGACCCTTCGGGCGCCTGCTGACCGCTATGGTCACGCCGTTTCGCGCGGACGGCTCGCTGGACACCGAGGGCGCCGCCGAGCTCGCCGAGTACCTCGTGCGCGAGCAGGGCAACGACGCGCTGGTCATCAACGGCACCACCGGCGAGTCCCCGACGACCAGCGACGCGGAGAAGGAGACGCTGCTGAGGGCGGTCGTGGAGGCGGTCGGGGACCGGGCCAAGGTCGTCGCCGGGGTGGGCACCAACAACACCGCCCACACCATCGAGCTCGCCCGAGCCGCGGAGAAGGCGGGGGCGCACGGGCTGCTCGTCGTCACCCCGTACTACAACCGGCCGCCGCAGGCCGGGCTGCTGCGCCACTTCACCGCGGTCGCCGACGCCACCGGCCTGCCCATCCTCCTGTACGACATCCCGGGGCGCGCCGGCGTGCCCATCGAGACCGAGACGCTGTGCCGGCTCGCCGAGCACGAGCGGATCGTCGGCGTCAAGGACGCCAAGGGCCTGATCGCGGAGAGTTCCTGGGTCATCGCGCGCACCGACCTGGCGTACTACGCCGGCGACGACGCGGCGACCCTGCCGCTGCTCGCCGTCGGCGGGGTCGGGGTGGTCGGCACCTCCACCCACTTCACCGGCACCGGCACCAAGCAGATGATCGAGGCGTACGAGCGCGGCGACGTCGCCGAGGCGCGACGCCTGCACCTGGCGCTGCTGCCGCTGTACACCGGCATCTTCCGCACCCAGGGCACGATCCTGGTCAAGGCGGGGCTCAACCTGCGCGGGCTGCCCGCGGGTCCGGTCCGCCCCCCGCTGGTCGACGCGACCGAGGCCCAGGTCGAGCAGTTGCGCGCCGACGCCGCGGCGGCAGGGATCGACCTCGCGGAGCGCCGTTCGTGAGTGAGCCACACGCCGGCCTGCAGGCCCCACCGCCCCTGCCCGCCGGCGGGCTGCGGATCATCCCGCTCGGCGGCCTCGGCGCGATCGGGCGCAACATGACCGTCTTCGAGTACGACGGCAAGCTGCTGATCGTCGACTGCGGAGTGCTGTTCCCGGACGTGGACCAGCCGGGCGTCGACCTGATCCTGCCCGACTTCGCCCCGATCCTGGACCGGCTCGACGACGTGCAGGCGATCGTGCTCACCCACGGCCACGAGGACCACATCGGCGCCGTGCCGTACCTGCTCGCGCACAAGCCGGACATCCCCCTGGTCGGTTCGCAGTTCACCCTCGCGCTGGTGGAGGCGAAGCTCGCCGAGCGGCGCATCGAGCCGTACTCGCTGACGGTCAAGGCGGGCGTGGCCGAACGGCTGGGGCCGTTCGTCTGCGAGTTCTTCGCGGTCAACCACTCGATCCCGGACGCGCTGGCGGTGGCGATCACCACCCCGGCCGGCACGGTCCTGCACACCGGCGACTTCAAGATGGACCAGCTTCCGCTGGACGGGCGGATCACCGACCTGGCCGGGTTCGCGCGGCTGGGCTCGCAAGGGGTGGACCTGCTGCTGTCGGACTCCACCAACGCGGAGATCCCCGGATTCGTCACGCCGGAGAAGGAGATCGGGCCGGTCCTCGACTCCATCTTCGCGAAGGCGCGCGGGCGGATCATCGTGGCGTCCTTCGCCTCCCACGTGCACCGGGTGCAGCAGGTGCTCGACGCGGCGTACGAGCACGACCGCAAGGTCGCCTTCGTGGGCCGCTCGATGGTGCGCAACATGGGTATCGCCCGTGACCTCGGGCTGCTGCACATCCCCGGCGGCCTCGTGGTCGGCCTCGACGAGGCGGCGACCCTGCCGCCGGACCGCATCGTGCTGATGTCCACGGGCTCGCAGGGCGAGCCGATGAGCGCGCTCGGCCGCATGGCCACCGGGGACCACCGGCACATCACCGTCGAGCCCGGCGACACCGTGGTGCTCGCCTCGTCGCTGGTGCCGGGCAACGAGACGAGCGTCTACCGGGTGATCAACCAGTTGTCCCGGGCCGGCGCGTTCGTCATCCACAAGGACGTGGCGAAGGTGCACGTCTCCGGACACTCGCCGGCCGGGGAACTGCTCTACCTGCTCAACGTCGTACGGCCGCGCAACTTCATGCCGATCCACGGCGAGTGGCGGCACCTGCGCGCCCACGCGCGGCTCGCCGTCGAGGCGGGCGTGGACCCCGACCGGGTGGTGCTGTGCGAGGACGGCGACGTGGTGGACCTGGTCGACGGCCGGGCGCGGGTGGTCGGCCACGTCAAGGCCCGGTACGTGTATGTGGACGGTCTCGCCGTGGGCGACGTGGGGGAGTCGCTGCTGACCGAACGGCGCATCCTCGGCGACGGCGGCTTCATCGCCGCGACCGTGGTCGTCGACTCGGTCACCGGCAAGGTCGTCGGGGGACCGACCGTCTCGCAGAAGGGCTTCTCCGAGGACCCGACCGTCATGGAGCCCGTGGTCCCGCTGATCACCGAGGCCCTGGACCGCGCCGCCGCCGAGGGCATCACCGACCCGCACCAGTTGCAGCAGGTGGTACGCCGTACCGTCGGGCGCTGGGTCAACGAGACGTACCGGCGCCGGCCGATGATCGTGCCGACCGTGGTGGAGGTGTGACCGCGGCGGCGTGCCCGCCCGCGCCCGGCCGGCAGGAGGCCGGGTAGCCATGGCCGGGCCGCCGCCCCGGGTGTACACGGTCGGCCACGGCACCCGCACCGTTGACGATCTGGTGGCTGTGCTGCGTGATGCCGGGGTCACGGTGGTGGTCGACGTGCGCCGCTTCCCCGGCTCACGCCGGCACCCGCAGTTCGGCAGGGATGCGCTCGCGGCAACGCTGCCCGCGGCCGGCATCCGGTACGAGTGGCAGGGGGAGGCGTTGGGCGGCCGGCGCTCCCGGTCGCCGGGCTCCCGCCACACCGCCCTGCGCAACCCGGCGTTCGCCGGGTACGCCGACCACATGGACACGTCCGAGTTCCGCGAGGCGGTCGACGCGCTGGTGGCCCGGGCGGCGGCCGGTGACCGCCCGGCGGTGATGTGCGCCGAGACGCTGTGGTGGCGCTGCCACCGGCGGCTGATCGCCGACGCGCTGGTGCTGCGGGGCGCGGGGGTCATCCACCTGATCGGGGTGGGCGACAGCCAGGCCCACCCGCCGCACCCGGACATGCACACCGGGCCGGACGGGTGGCCGGTCTACGGTCCACCCCCACTGCCCGGCCTCTGAGCCCTTGTCCTCGGCATTTCTCCGGATGATGCTGGTCGATTTTGGACGGCGTCCTCCCTGACAGTGAGCGGGGACGGGTGGATGCCCGGCCAGCGGTGCCGGCCGGTCTGCACGCGTCAGTGCCACGGCGGCATGAGCAGCGCCAGGCCGGCGGTCAGGGCCGGCGGTGGCCCGGCCGGGAACACGCGGCGCTGGTCCAGGTACGTCAATCCCACCGCGAACTCCCGGCTCACCGTGTGGCGCCACCGCCGCCAGTTCGTCCTGAATGGACGAACCAACCCAGCGGATCTTCATCTCGTTGCTCCCGCTTCGCAGGTGTTGGGCTAGTGGGTCACCCTGGTCCCGGCACTGCCCGCACCCCATCCCGGCCGCTGTTATCCACAGTCGGACATGGTGATCGACACCGTTGACACGCATATTGCGGTGTCGGCCGGGCGCGATATGCAGGAAACCGTGCTGACCGGGCCTGGGGAGTGCGCAAGTTTCTGCATGTGGTGGTGTGGACTAGGCGTGGACACCGCGAGGTTCCGGTAAACGGAGTCGATCAACCTGCCGGGACACCGCGACATCCCGGCATATCGCGGTCGTGCGCCTTTCCCGGACACCGCCGGATCCCGGTAAACGGAGTAGATCAACCCGCCCGGGGCATCCGGGCGTTCTGTCCACCCGGGTACGTGGGGCCTGGGCCGGACACACGGTGCATGGCGGAAACCGGTGGCGATCACGTGCACCCGGGTTGCCAGCCGGGTGTGGCTGGGTGGTTGGGGTGGGTGTGTCCGGTTTGGGGTGTGGCGGGGGTCACCGCCAGGCTGGAATGCCTGGGGGCTGGGGTGTGTTGGACAGGGTTCCGCACAGCCCGGCCGGCCGCCTGCTTGGTGGCCGCCCCCCGGGTGGGGGTGGTGGGAATGAGCGGGCGGGCCTGGGTGTTGTGCAGGGTTCCCCGCGCCCCCGGCTCATGGGGCCCGGCCCGGTCAGGGTCGGGTGGGAATGCCGGGCGGGGTGTGGGGTGTTGAGGATGGTCTCCCCGCGCGGTTGAGCCGCGGGTGAGCGCGCCCCGCATGGCGCGCGGTTTTCCTCTCTTCTTGTCTTTCTTGTTTTCAGGCTTTGCTTTTTCAGGCTTTGCTTTTTCCGATCCGCCGGTGGCGCGCGCCCCGATGCGTGGCTGCGCGCTTCGGTGGCGTCCCTTGTGACCAAGGGAAAGGAGTTTTTCGATCATGACGATGTTTACGCGTTGGCTTACCGCCATCACCGACACCGGCATCGGCCGCAAGCTGGTGGTGGGTGCCGCGGGTGCGGCGCTGACCGGTGGCCTGGCCGCCGGCCCGGCCCTGGCCGCCACCGACACCATCCCGCAGGCCGCGCCGACCACCGCGGCGGCGGTCACCACCGACCAGCCGGCCGACAAGCCGGCGATGGACAAGCTGATCCCGCACGGTGTGCAGGGCAAGCAGTCGCACATCGAGCTGACCGACGAACAACGCGACAACGCCAAGAAGATCATCGAGGCGACCAAGCGCAACGGCATGGACGAGCGGGCCGCGGTCATCGCGATCGCCACCGCGCTTCAGGAGTCCAAGCTGGTCAACCTGGGCCACCTGGGTGCCCGCAACGACCACGACTCCCAGGGCCTGTTCCAGCAGCGACCCAGCTCCGGCTGGGGCACCGTGGAACAGATCCGCGACCCGCACTACTCCACCACGGCGTTCCTCAACGGGCTCAAGCAGGTCGAAGGCTGGCGGGACATGCCGCTGACCCAGGCCGCCCAGAAGGTGCAGGTCTCGGCCTACCCGTTCCACTACGCCCAGTGGGAAACCCAGGCCGCCGAACTGGTCGCCGACCTGTGGAACACCGTCTGACGGTAAACCACACCAACCACAAAGGCCCTGGCCAGACCCGGGAAACCGGGCACCGGCCAGGGCCTTTTCCATTGCCTGCAGCGGCCGCTGCGCTTCCCCGCACGGGGCCGCCGTGCATCCGGCGCACGGGTAGGCAGAGCCAGCGGCAGAGGGCTCCGATTGCCCTGCCTAGGCCAGCCTCACGCCTGCGGGGTCTGCGCCCGTCGGCGGAGGACTTCGGCGATCGCGCTCATGTCGCGCTCACCCATACCGGCGCGGATCGCGGCCGCGACCGCGGCGCGGTTGGCGGCCGCCTGCTCCATCGGGGCCCCTACCCGAGCGGCCAGCCCGAGGATGAGGTCGAGGTCCTTGGCCACGAGATCCAGGGTGAAGGCCACCGGCGTCTCATCGGGCCGCTCGAACGCCGCCCGCTTGTAGTGCACGAACGGGGCACCCGCCGCGCTCGCCGCCAGCACGTCGTACGCGACGCCGCGGCGGATTCCGGCCCGCTCGGCCAGCACGAGCGCCTCGGACAGCGCCTGGTTGAGCGCGTGCACCACCGAGTTCACCGCGAGCTTCATGGTGGCGCCGGCGCCCGCCGGCCCGACGTGGAAGATCTGTCGGGCCAGGATGCCGAGGACCGGGCGTGCCCGCTCGAGGTCCGCCGGGTCGCCCCCGGCCAGCACGGTCAGCTCGCCCCGCTCCACGCTCGGCACACTGCCCGACACAGGCGCGTCGAGCAGCCCTGCGCCGCGCGCCGCGACGAGGTCGCCCATGTCCCGCGCCGTCCGCGGATCGATGGTGCTGGTGTCGGCGACCACCGTGCCCGGCGACACCCCGGCAACGATGCCATCGGGTCCCTGGTACGCCGACGTCACCGCCCGGTCGTCGGCGAGGGAGACCAGAACCACCGGCGCGGCGGCGGCGGCCTCTCGCGCGGTCTCCGCCACCGCCGCCCCGGTCGCCTCGGCCACCCGCCGCGCCCGCTCGGCGGTGCGGTTGTACACGGTGACGGCCACGCCGGCGGCGCGCAGCCGAGCCGCCATCGCGGCGCCCATCCGCCCCGTGCCGATGACGGCGACCGCCAGCGCGTCGCCGCCGGGCACTGAACCAGCGTCACCGGTCACGTGAGCAGCCAGCCGCCGTCGACGTTGAGGTTGATGCCGTTGACGGACCGGTTGCGCAGCAGGAACTCGGTGGCGTCCGCGATGTCCTCCATCGTGGCGAGCCGACCGGTCGGCGTGCGCGACACGAAGTGGTCCAGCGGCTTGTCCTTCCAGAACGGACTGTCGCCGACGATGCCAGGGTGGATGGCGTTGACCCGGATCGGTGCCAGCTCGACCGCGAGCGTGTGCACCATGCCGATGACCCCGCCGTTGATGGTCGAGACCGTGGTCGAGCCTGGGTAGGGCCGGTCCTTCGCTAACCCTCCGAAGAGGACTATCGCGGCGTCGGATGTCATGCGCGGCAGCAGCGTATGGATGACCTCGGTGTAGCCGACCAGCTTCAGCGTGACCAGCCGTCGCGCGCGGGGCACGTCGTAGTTGGCGGCGGTGTTCTGGTCGCGTTCGATCGCGGCCAGCACGAGGTGATCCACCTTGCTGATCTCGGCGAGCTGGTCGGCCAGCCGCTCGGGGTGGTGCAGGTCCACCGCGAGTCCGCGGGCGTCGCCGCCGAGTTCGCGGGCCGCCGCTTCGGCGCGCTCGCGGTCCCGGCCCGTGACGACCACCTCGTCGCCGCGCGCCGTGGCCCGCCGGGCGATCTCCCTACCGATGCCGCTCGTACCGCCGATGACGACCAGCGTACGTCGGTCACTCACCATTGCCTCCATTGCCGCTCGTGCCACCCAGAACATTGCGCAGGTAGTCCCAGTCCCGGGCGAAACGGTACGAGTGGCGGGCGGGGGGCTGCGGCGACTGGGTCTCCAACCAGCGCAGTGGGCCGCCGCCGGCGTTGGCGAAGCTGTGGACGCAGCCCACGCCCGCCCAGGCCACGTCCCCGGGCCCCAGCAGGTACCGCTCGCCGTCGAAGACCGCCTCCGCGGTGCCCTCCAGGAACAGGTACGTCTCCTCGAACGGATGGTCGTGCGCCCCAGCGGTTCCGTCCGGGTCGTAGTGCACCATGAACATCGTGGTGAGCTGCGCACCGAGGTCGCTGTCCACCATCATCTTGACGGTGATCCCGCTGTAGACCAGCAGCGCGGTACGCATGCTCGCCGACACCGCCAGCATGTCCTGGCTCTGCTTGGTGACGTCCATGTGCGCCGGGGTGATGTTGCCGAACCGCCGATTGCGCGGATCCCGGACGTCGATCGGGACCGGGTCGCGCGCCGGCAGGTCCGGCACCCGCAGCGTGTCCCCGTCGAAGCGGGCGCGGGGCACCGGCCCCTGCATCTCCGCCCACCGCGCCGGGCTGGCGCCGTCGTTGCGCCAGGCGTGCGGTACGCCGAGCGGTACGAGCGCGTAGTCGCCCTCCGACAGCCGGAAGGCCCCTTCCGGGGTGTCCAGGATCGCGCTGCCTTCCATCACGTACACGCACTCCTCGAACGAGTGCACGTGCGCCGGCACGCTCCCGCCCGGCTCCAGCAGGCAGACGCCGAACCCGGTGTGCACCGCGCCGGCGGCCTCGTCCACCACCGTCCAGCGCCGGTACCCCTTCGCGTCCGCGGCCCAGCCGCCGGGCGCGACGTAGCGCGCCTCGGCGGCCTTGCGTACCAGGTGTCGCGAGCTCATGCCGCCGCGCTCCTCCGCTTCTCCAGCTCGCCCAGCAGGTGGTCGCGCGACGCCTCCACGAGCGCCCGCGCCCGCGCCACGTCGGCGAGCAGCTTGCCGTCCCGTTTGCGAATCACACCGTTTACGATGACTGTCTCGACATTGGACACATCGGCGCACAGGGTTACCGCGCTGACCGGGTTGTGCACCGGGGCCATGTTCAGCGCCGTCGCGTCGATGACCACGACGTCCGCCTTCTTGCCGGGGGTCAGCGAGCCGGTGCGGTCCTCCAGCCCGGCCACGTGGGCCCCGTTGATGGTCGCCATCTCCAGCATCTGGCGCGCGGTGAGCAGGCCGGTCGCCGGTTCGTTCGCCTCCCAGAAGACCGCGTTGGCCCGCGCCCGTTCCGCCCCGAAGGCGGCGCGGATCTGGGTGAACATGTCGCCGGGCACGGTGGTGACCACGTCGATCGACAGGCTCGGGCGCAGCCCGTACTCCAGCGCCTTGACCACCGGTGGCCAGCCGTGGCCCATCTGGACCTCGACCTGGGGGGCGATCGAGATCGTGCCGCCGCTGTCGGCCACCAGCCGCCACTCCTCGTCCGTGAAGTAGCAGCAGTGGATGTACGTGGTGTCCGGGCCGAGCAGCCCCATGTCGTGCAGGCGCTTGACCATCCCGAACCTGCCGGCGAGCCGGCCCATCGCCACGTGGACCGTGATGGGCAGGCCCAACTCCCGGGCCAGGCGCCACTCCGCCCGTACCACGTCGTCGACACAGAAGCCGGGGCCGCGCGTGGCGAGCGCCATGGTGAGCAGGCCCGAGTCGGAGGAGAAGTACGTGTCCCGCACCCGGCGCACGTCCTCGGCGGGGACCGCGATGGTGCTGTCGAACCAGTACGCGGCCAGCGACGTGTTCGCGCTGCCGTACGCGTACTGGGCCCGGATGCCCGCCTCCTGCAGCCCTTGGATCGCGGCGTCGGGGTGCTCCGGGGTGTTGTTGATGTGCGACCAGTCCACCAGCGTGGTGATGCCGGCGTTGAGGCACTCCAGCGCGCCGGCGAGGTTGCTCGCGTACACGTCCTCCGGCCGGTACAGCGGGGCGAAGCTGTCGAGGATCTCCACGAAGTAGTCGTCCAGCGTGGCGTTCGGGGCGCAGCCGCGCAGCGCCGCCTCCCATGTGTGCCGGTGGGTGTCGACGAAGCCGGGGATGACGATCCGCCCGGCGACGTCGATCACCTCCGCGTCGGCGTCCAGGTCGTAGCCGACCGAGAGGATCCGGTCGTCCTCGATGAGCACGTCGCCGGGGGCGAAGTCACCGAGGTCCGGGTCCATGGTCAGGACGTGACCGCCACGAAGCAGAATGCGGTTGCCCATGGCAACCCCCCCTTTCGGTACCCCACGGCCTGCCCGGGCGGCGAGGACCACTGGGTCAACCGTGGGACTGACCAGGTCTTCCAACACGTCGGTGGGCGGCGGCCGTGCGCGCTCGGCGGCGGCTCGCGCCCATCACGCCAGCTCTCCATCAGTGGAGCCGGGGTGCGCGCCGGTGTCCGGGCGGACGTACCGGCCGGTGTTGAGGTGGGACTGCGACTCGCGCACCGTGTTCAGCGGCCCGTCGACCGCCCAGTAGCGGCGGCCGGCGACCAGCAGTTCCTCGGCGGGGAACTTGGTGATGACCTCGCATCCGTCGGCGGTGACCACCACCTCCTCCTCGATGCGGGCGGCGGACCAGCCGTCCTTGGCCGGCCAGTAGGTCTCCAGCGCGAAGACCATGCCCTCCTCGAGGGTCTCCGGGTGATCCAGGGAGACCAGCCGGCTGAAGATGGGCTTCTCCCAGATGGACAGGCCGACCCCGTGGCCGTACTGCAGCGCGAACGCCGCCTCCTCATTCGGGAAGCCGAACTCCTCGGCGCGCGGCCACACCGAGACGATGTCGGCGGTGGTGGCGCCGGGGCGGACCAGGGCGATCGCCTGGTCCATGTACTCCCGGCAGCGCTTGTACGCGTCGCGCATGGCGGGCGAGGCGCTGCCGACCGCGAAGCACCGGTAGTAGCAGGTGCGGTAGCCCATGTGGCTGTGCAGGATGTCGAAGAACGCCGGGTCGCCCGGCCGGATCAGGCGGTCGCTGTAGACGTGCGGGTGGGGCGAGCAGCGCTCCCCGGAGATGGCGTTGACGCCCTCGACGTACTCGCTGCCGAGGTCGTAGAGCACCTTGCTGACCAGCCCCACGCACTCGTTCTCCCGCACCCCCGGGCGCAGGAACTCGTACAGCTCCTCGTACGCGGCGTCCACCATGGAGCACGCCTGGGTGAGCAGCGCGATCTCGTCGGGCGTCTTGATCCGGCGGGCCTCCAGGAACACCTGCTGGCCGTCCACCACCTCGATGCCCTCGGCGCGCAGCGCGGCGAGGATCGGCATCTCCACCACGTCGACGCCGAGCGGCGCGTCGGCGAGCCCGTGTTCGCGCAGCTCGGTGGCGATCTTGCGAGCCACCTCCTCGGCGATGCCGGCGTCCGGATGGAAGGCACCGCGCAGGGTCGAGATACCCGCGCGGGCCCGTGCCGGGCCGTCCAGCCACGGGTTGTAGAGCTGGTGGTGGCGGGCGGCCGAGCCGAAGTCCCAGAGGATCGGCTCACCGCCCCGCGGCAGCAGCGCGAACCGGATGAGCTTGTCCATCGCCCACGTGCCGATGTGGGTCGACGTCATGTAGCGGATGTTGGCGAAGTCGAAGGTGAGCAGGGCACCGAGCTCCGAGCGTTCGAGCACCGCCTTGAGCCGGTCGAGCCGGTCCCTCCGCAGTCGGTCGAGGTCGATGCGCTTCTCCCAGTCGACGGCGTTCGCGCCGTACGTACGTATCGACATCGCCACGCACTCCTTCTCCGCGGCTAGCGGGAGGGTGTTTAGTGTTGATGACCAGAAGCTAGTGGAGATGGCACCGGTCGTCAATGGTTACTGGACATCACGCGGGTGAAGGGCCAGTTCCGGGGCCGCGATAACCTACACTCCACACACACGCGAGGAGGTAGTGGGTGGCGTCGTCAGCGGTGCCCCCGATCGGGGCGCGCCTGCGCGCGGAACGCCGGCGGCGGGGAATCAGCGTGCGCGGGCTGGCCCGCGAGATCGGCGTGTCGGCCAGCCTGATCTCGCAGATCGAGACCGACAAGAGCTCGCCATCGGTGAGCACTCTCTACGCCATCACCACGGCGCTGGACATCTCGCTCGAGCAGCTCTTCGGGGACGCCCGTTCGGCAACGGAGAACGGAGTCGGGCCGGACGCTGGCGGCGCGCCCGGGGCGCCGCGGGTGCGGCACGGCGACGACGTGCGGCACGACGTCGGGCGCGCGGACCGAGAGGGCGGGCAGGGCGGCCCGGAGGCCGCCAGTGCCGAGCTGACTCACCCCGCCGAGCAGGCCCCGGCCGCGGGTACGGCTGCCGCCGCAGTGGTGAGGAGCGGCACCCGTACCGCGGTGAACGGCACGCTCGGTGGGCGCAACCGGCGTATCGGGCCGGTGGTGCGGCCCGGCGAACGGGAGATGCTCTGCCTGGACTCGGGGGTCACCTGGGAACTGCTCGGGCAGATCCCGGGCGCGCACGTGGACTTCCTGCTGATCACCTATCAGCCCGGGGGCAGCTCGTCGAGTTCCGGGCTGCTCATGCGGCACTCCGGCATCGAGTACGGGTACGTGATCAGCGGTGAGCTGACGCTCACGCTCGGCTTCGACAAGCACCGCCTTGTCGCCGGTGACGCGGTCTCCTTCGATTCGACCACGCCGCACGGCTACAGCAACGAGGGCGACGTCCCGGCCGTCGGCGTCTGGTTCGTGCTCGAGCGCTCCGCCTGACCGCGGCGTGTGATCACGCCGTCCAGCCATCGCCGGTCCGTGGCGGTGCGGGTGCCGCCGCCCGACCCGGGACTCGCCCGTCGAACCTGACTCCACCGCTGGCGGCTCCGCCCGCCGTGCATCCGACGTGGCCATGGGCGCTCGTCGTCCCGCCTGCGTCACTCGCCGCACGCCCTGGTGTGTTGGCGCTTGTGCTTCACGTTCGTACAGAGCTATTGCACAGTGTAAGCCAGCAACTTACACTCCGCCGAAAGCGCCGCGGCATTGACCGCGAGTGACGGCTCCGTGGAAGGCGGTGTCGATCGATGTACGCGGTGGAACAGCACGTCCTATCGGCGGCCGCAGGCGCGGTCGTCAGGCGTACCGGCACCATCGAGGTGGGCTGAACCATGAAGGACCGCAAGAGGCGTGTGGTCACCATGCTCGCCGCCGCCGCCCTGCTGCTCGGGGTCGGCGCGGCGTGCGAGAGGAAGTCGGATGGCGGGTCGACCGGTGGCGCGAGCGGTGAGCCCATTGTGGTCGGTTCCACGCTGTCACTGTCCGGCGCCTTCGCCGCGACCGGCGCCATACACAAGATCGTGGGTGAGCAGTTCGTGGAGCGGCTCAACGCCAACGGCGGCCTGCTCGGCCGGCCGGTCCAGTGGATCGTGCGCGACGACGAGTCCGACCAGGCGAAGGTCAGCACCCTCTACGAACAGCTCATCAGCCAGGACCGGGTCGACCTCATCATCGGCCCGTACGCGACGCCGAACATCCTGTCGGCGATGGCGGTCGCCGAGCGCCACGGCTACGTCCTGCCGCAGCACACCTCGGTGATCGCGCCGCTGATGACCTACCCATGCCAGTTCCCGGCGTGGTCGATTGGGCCGACCCCGAACGAGTTCGTGCCCAACCAACTGTTCGACGCGTTGGCGACCCTGCCCAACCCGCCCAAGCGGGTGGCCATTCTGACCAACCAGAACGGTTCGACGGACTTCGTCTCGTACGGGGCGGGCGACAACAAGAACGGCGCGGTCTCCATCACCAAGGAGCGTGGTCTCGACCTGGTGCTGGAGGTGCGCTACCCGCCGAACACCACGGACTGGGCCCCGATCGCCGCGCAGGTGCGCGACGCCAAGCCCGATCTGGTCATCAACAACGGTCTCGGCGTCGACCCGGTCAACCTGCTGCAGGCGATGGCGCAACTGGGTTACAAGCCACCGCTGATGTTCAGCCTGTTCCCCGCGCCCGGCCCACTGCTCGGCCTCGGTGACCTGGCCGAGGGCCTGCTGTCGGTGACGATGTTCGAGCCGAACAAGGCCGCGCTGGACAGGCTCGGCCCCGAGGCGACGGAGATCGTGAACGAGTTCCAGAACCGGGCGAAGGCGGCGAACCTGCCGTACACCGCGTTCGAGACCCAGGCGGCGGCGTCGTGGACCGCGTGGGAGATCCTGGTCGCCGGGGTGCAGGGCGCCAACAGCCTGGACCACGAGAAGATCTGCGACTCACTGCACGCGAGCGGGGCGAAGACCACGTTCGCCGGCACGTTGGAGTTCGATCCGGCGAAGAACAACTTCTGGCCCTCCAACCAGTTGCTCAAGCAGATCCAGAACAAGGACTGGGTCACGGTCTGGCCACCCGATCGGGCCGCCGCCCAGTTGCGCGCGCCGGCTTCCTGAGCCGCACCGCCGGTCCGCCCGGATCGAGGCCGTGACCCGGGCGGACCGGCTCGACAGGGACGCAGGGAACGGCGTACGGAGGAGCTGAATGATCACACTTCAGGCGGCCCTCGCCGGGGCGCTCATCGGCGGCCTGTACGCGTTGATGGCCGCCGGTGTGTCGGTCACCTGGGGGGTTCTGCGGATCATCAACCTGGCCCACTTCGGCATGATCCTGCTCAGCGCCTACCTCACCTTTCAGCTCGTCACCAGCTGGGGCATGGATCCGATCCTCACGCTGGTGGTCACGGTGCCGGGCATGTTCGTCCTCGGTGGGGCGATCCAATGGGCGTACGACCGCCTGGGCATCAGCGAGCTCAACTCGCTGCTGCTCAGTTTCGGACTGCTCATCCTGATGGTGCAGGCGGTGAGCATCGTCTGGAGCGCTGATTTCCAACGCATGCACGAATCCGCCAACCCCTACGCCACGGGGTCGGTCACGGTGGGCGGTCTGGTCTTCCCGATCACCACGCTGCTCGCGTTCGGGTTCGCGGTGTCGCTCATCGCCGGAGCCCATGTGGCGCTGCAGCGGACGTTCCTCGGGCGGGCTTTGCGTGCCTGTGCGGAAGACCCAGCGGTCGCCGCCGCGTTCGGCATCGACCATCGCCGCATCGGGACCCTGCTCGGAGCCGCCGCCGGCGCCACCGCCGCCGTTGCCGGGATGCTCTTCGCGCTCGCCAACGCGCTGACGCCGGCCTCGGCCTTCGAATGGTTCGGCACGGTCTTCGCCGTGGTGATCCTCGGCGGTATCGGACATCTGGTCGGCACGCTCGCCGCCGGGGTGCTCGTGGGGATGGTCTCCGGCGTGGTGTCGGTGGTGCTGTCCCCGGCGGCCGCGCCGTTCGTGCTCTTCTCCGCGATCGTGCTCGCCCTGCTCCTGAGGCCGCAAGGCCTGTTCGCGACGAGAGGAGCCGCATGACCGGGCGGTCCACCGAAAGTCCGCGGGCGATGCGCACATCAGCCCGCGATCGAGCCGGCGGGCTCCGGTACGCCGTGGCGTTTGTGCTCGCCATCGCCGCGTTGGCGACGCTGTCGCTGTACCGCGAGACCATGGGGTTCCCCATGTTCTACCTCGTGCTGCTGACCACGATGCTGTTCTGGGTCACGCAGGCGACGAGCTGGAACATCCTTTCCGGCTACAGTGGATACTTCAGCTTCGGCCAGGCGGCGTACGTGGGAGTCGGCGCCTACACCACGGCGGTGCTGTACGGACGGCACCAGATCAACTTCTATCTCACGCTCGTGGTCTCGGCCGCGCTGTGCGCCGTGCTCGCCCTGGCGGTCGGCGCGCTGGCGTTCCGGCTGCGCTCCCTGCGAGGGGAGATCTTCGCGCTGCTCACCCTCGCCGTGCCCTTCATCCTCGCCGCGCTCGCCCGGATCCGGCCGGAGATAGACGGTGGGCAGGGTGTGGTGGTGCCGATCCCGCCGTTCCCTGCCGAACTCGGGCGGTTCCAGGACTTCCTCTATCTGATCAACCTGCTGGTCGCCGGGGCTGCGGTCGCGGTGGCGTTCGGCATGCAGCAGTCCCGCGCCGGCTGGGCGCTCGCCGCGATCCGTGACGCGGAGGACGTCGCCGAAGGGCTTGGGGTGGCCACCTTCCGCTACAAGCTGCAGGCACTGGTCACCAGCGGCGTGATCGGCGGTGTCGGTGGCAGCGTGTTCGCCCTGCAGATCGGGTTCGTCGCGGTCGAGAGCGTGTTCAACCTGACCATCCCGCTCTTCGTCATCGTGATGAGCGTGCTGGGCGGGCGCAGCCACTGGTTCGGGCCGGTCATCGGCGTGGCCTTCATCGTGCTGCTCCAGGACCGCCTCACCGCCTCCGGGCTCGGCGACTGGCAGCTGATCGCGCTCGGTGTGGTCCTGGCGGGGCTGGTCATCATCGCGCCGGACGGGCTCTACGCGCGCCTGCGGGCCCGGCCCGTGCCGGTACTGGCCACCTTCGCGCTGGTCACCGCCGCGCTGTGGATACCCGACCTCCCGGCCGAACCGCTGGACGCGATTCTCGCGGGGATGCTGGCCGCCACCGCGGTGGCCCTGTGGCGGCCCCGCCGCCGCGGTGCCGTGCCGCAGACCCGTGCCGCCGAGACATCCGCCGCTGTCACCGACGCCGACGCGGGTACCCCCGCCGTCACGGCCGCTGACGCGTCGGCGGTGGCGCGGCCGTCGGACGCGGCGAAACCTGCGACGCCGGCCACCGAACCAGGCGAGGTGCTCGTGGAGTGCCGCGGCGTGGCGCGCTACTTCGGTGGCGTGCGGGCGCTGGAAGACGTCACGCTGACCATCCGCGAAGGTGAACTGGTGGGTCTGGTCGGGCCGAACGGGTCCGGGAAGACGACACTGGTCGGGCTGTTGTCCGGCAATCTGCGCCCGACCCGCGGCAGCATCCGGGTGGCCGGTCACGAGATCACCGGCCTGCCGCCGCACCGGGTCGCCCACGTCGGTGTGGCCCGCACGTATCAGATCCCGCGGCCGTTCGCGTCGATGACCGTACGCGACAACGTCGCGATGGCCATCATGTTCGGCCGCTCGCCCGAGCCGCTCGCCGCGGCCCGCCGGGACGCGCAGCGCCACCTCGAGGTCGTCGGGCTGGACGCGCTGGCCGACGTATACCCGTCCGCGCTGAACCTGCACCAACGTCAGCTTCTGGAGATGGCGCGGGCGCTGGCCACCGACCCGAAGCTGCTGCTGCTCGACGAGGCCTTGGCCGGGCTCAACCCGGCCGAGATCGACAACGCGGTCGAGGTGCTCCGCCGCATCCACCGCTCGGGCGTCACGATCGTGATCGTCGAGCACCTGCTGCGGGTGGTCAACCAGTTGGCGACCCGGATCATCGTGCTGGACCGCGGTACGTGTCTCGCCGACGGCGATCCGCGGGCCGTGATGAGCGACCCCGCCGTCATCCAGGCCTACCTCGGGAAGCGTGCCCATGCTTGAGATCCGCGACCTCGACGCGTTCTACGGCGATGCACAGGCGCTGTGGAACGTCTCCCTCGACGTCCACAGTGGCGAGACGGTGAGCATCATCGGGACGAACGGCGCGGGAAAGACCACCCTGGTGAACTCGATCGCCGGCATTCACCGATCGAGACGCGGCCGCATCGCGATCGACGGGGTGGACGTGACCGGCGTGCCCGCGCACCGGGTGTGCGAGCACGGCGTGGCGATCGTGCCTGAAGGGCGGCGGGTCTTCCCGCACATGTCCGTCTACGACAACCTCTGCCTGGGCGCCTACCGCGCCGGCGCGCGCCCGAGCTACCGGGACACGCTGAACGAGGTGTACGAGCTGTTCCCGCGGCTCGCCCAGCGGCGCGACCAGCGCGCCGGCAGCCTGAGCGGCGGTGAGCAGCAGATGCTCGCCATCGGTCGGGCCATGATGGCCCGGCCGCGCCTGCTGCTGCTCGACGAGCCGTCGCTGGGGCTCGCGCCGGTCATGGTCGACGCTGTGTTCGAGGCCATCGAGGCGATCAGCGCCCGTGACGTCGCCGTACTGCTCGTGGAGCAGGATGTCGAACGGGCCCTGGACATCTCCAGCCGGGCATACCTGCTCGCGGAGGGCCGGGTCGTCGCCGGGGACACCGCCGAGGCGCTGCGGCGTAGCGACGAGGTACGCCGCAGCGTCCTGGGCCTCTAGCCGAGCGGGGCCGGGCGCCGGTCCGGGGTTGAGGACCGGTTCGTCTAGCCGGCGTCCTGACCGTACGCTGATCCACCAAGACGCAGGTAGAGGTCGCGCAGCAGGGCGATCTCCGCGCCGTGGTGGAGCACCTCCCGGTTGATGTGCAGGACGAGCGCGGCGAGCGGAGCCTGGGCGTACGGACCCTCGGCCGGTCCGCACGGCCGGGCCAGACCGTCGGCGCCGAGCCCTCGCACACCCTGGATCCAGGCGGCGTACGCGTCGTCGAGTTGACGTAGCGCCTCGTCGGCCGTCCCGGCGTACTCGAAGGTCTGATAGTCCACCTTCGGCCCGCCGAAGTGGCTGGCGACGCGCACGCCGAGGACGCCCACGATGATGTGCGCCATCCGCCAGGCGATCGTGGTGACCGGGGCGGGTTGCGGTTCGGGTATGGCGAAGTCCACGGTGAAATCGCCCGAACCGGCGGCGATCGGAGCCGTGCTGGTGCCCCGTTTGCGGACGTTCCAGGCACCCGGGACCGGCTCCCAGACGTACTCGTCGTCGGTGAGGCCCGCCAGGCGGGGGCGTAGCTGGTGCTGCCAGTGCCAGTCGAGCTGGTCGACCAGCTCGCGGTTCCAGTTGATCGTCATGCGCGTCACGCTACCGGCGATCGCGGACAGGATCGGTCCGCGGCGCCTGGCAGACTGGTCGGTCGTGAAGACCTCCGCCCGACTGCTGCGCCTGCTGTCCCTGCTCCAGTCCCGCCGGGACTGGTCCGGCGCCGACCTGGCCGAGCGGCTGGGGGTGACCACCCGGACGCTGCGCCGCGACGTCGCGCGGCTGCGCGACCTCGGCTACCCGATCGCGGCGTCACCCGGCGTGGCCGGGGGCTACCGGATGCGGGCCGGCGCCACGCTGCCGCCGCTGCTGCTGGACGACGACGAGGCGGTGGCGGTGGCGGTCGGGCTGCGCACCGCGGCCGGCGGAGTGGCGGGGATCGAGGAGACCTCGCTGCGCGCGCTCGCCAAGCTCGAGCAGGTGCTGCCGGCACGGCTGCGCCAACGCGTCGAGGCGCTGCACACGGCGACGGTGCGGCTGCCCGACCCGGCCGCGACCGTCACGCCGGAGGTGCTCACCACGATCGCCGAGGCCTGCCGCAGCCACCTGCGCCTGCGCTTCGAGTACCGGGACCGGGCCGGCGAGCTGACCGTCCGCGGCGTCGAACCGTACCGCGTCGTCCACACCGGACGGCGCTGGTACCTGGTGGCGTGGGACATCGACCGCGACGAGTGGCGCACGTTCCGGGTCGACCGGATGGTGCCGCCGGTGGCGATGGGCGGACGCTTCGTGCCGTGCGATCCGCCCGACGCCGCCGCCTTCGTCGGGCACGCGGTGACGACCGCCCCGTACACGTACCGGGCGCGCGTGCGGCTCGCGGCGCCGGCGAGCGAGATCGTTGAAGCCGTGCCACCCACCGTCGGCGTCGTGGAGGCCATCGACGAGCGGACGTGTGTGCTGACCGTCGGCGCCCACTCGCTCGACCTGATCGCCATCCACCTGGCGGTGCTGGGCGTGGAGTTCACGGTGCTCGAACCCCCCGAACTCGCAGCCCACCTGCGTACGCTCGCCGGCAGGCTCGCCCGTGCGGCGAACCCGGGCGCCCGGTCCGCCGGGTGACCGTGAGCACCCGCTACCGTGGTACGCCGAGACAGCGGCTGACCAAGGGGCGTGGATGAGCATTATCGAGACCGAGCGGCTCGTCGTTCGGATGTGGACGGACGATCCGGCGGACCTCGACCGCATCCGCGACATCTACTCGCGCGACGAGGTGATGCGGTGGCTGGGTGGCGGGAGCGTGACCTCGGACGCGCCGCTGCTGCTCGAGCGCTGGCGCGCCGTGCATGAGCGGGACAGCCGCTTGGGGTGCTGGGCAATCGAGGTCCGCGAGACCGGCGTGGTCGCGGGAACTCTCCTCCTCAAGCCGCTGCCGGGCGACGGGGGTGAGATCGAGGTCGGCTGGCACCTGCACCCGGACTCGTGGGGGCACGGGTACGCCACGGAGGCGGCGCGGGCGGCGCTCGCCCACGGCTTCGCCCATGGGCTGCCGGTCATCTACGCGGTGGTGCGACCGGACAACGAGCGCTCGCTCGCCGTTGTGCGGCGGTTGGGCATGCGACCGCTGGGCCGCACCGACCGGTGGTACGGACAGGAACTGGAGCTGTTCGCCGCGTACGCGCCCGGCGGTGGCGAGGCAGCGTAGCCACGCGGCGAGGACCGCAACCAGGGCCACCTCCACCGCGATCAGGGCCCGCTCGGCGAGGCCGATCAGCAGACGGCCCCCGGGAAACGCGACGTACGCCATCGTGAGCAGGCCCACTCCGCTGGCGAGGACCAGCGGGCGGACCACCGCGACCATGCGCCGCGCCCTCGGGTCCGCGGTGAGGCGGCGCGTCAGCAGCAGCGCGCCCGCGGGCAGGCACACGAAGGCGGTGACCGACGCGTACCGGTGGACGTGACCCGCGGGCGTCAGGCCGGGCACGCCGACCGGGTCGGTCGGGACGGCTGCCGCCACGAGCAGACCGACGCTCCAGGCGAGCAGCAGCGCCGCGGGCCAGCCACGCACCGGCGCGCGCACGGCGAGCAGGCCCGCGACGAGGGCCAGTGAGGCGACGCCGAGGGCGACCATGGCGACCGTGATGGCCGCGCCGTGGTCGGAGAGCGCGAAGTCGCTGACGGTCAGCGCGAGCGGGTCGAAGGGCGGGCCGAGGCCGACGTGCCCGATGACCGCGGCCACCACGGCCACGGGAATCCCGTGGCACGCCACCCGTGCGACTGCACGTGCATACCGCTGTCGGGCCGGCGAAAGGATCACGTTGCCCAGGCTGGCGCCCGGTCAACCACGTGCCCATCGGGCATCGCCCGGAGATCGCCCGGGTATCCCCGGCCCGATTCGCGTCAGGGACTGGTCAGGGGTTTTTCAGGGTCATAGAGGGTCACCTGCAGGGTATGGCTACATGGGACTGTCCGAACCGGCTGGACCGCCGGGCGCACGCTGATGCTGAACGAGCACCGGACGTCAGGCGGCTATCGCAGCGACCACGAACATAAACGTGATCACGGCGATGGCGAAAACCATGATCATCAGCAGGGACGTGAGGGCAGTCGACCGGGAGCGACGCGCGATGGCGAGATTGATGACGACACCGAGACCGCCGATGGCGCCGCCGATCAGCCCTCCGATCAGGAGCACCAGCGGGAGCAGTGCCAGCACCCGCAACCCGACCGGGAGCGACGGTCCCGTGCGGTACCTGACGCCAGCGATCTCGATCGTCGGGTACGGGTCCACCAGGCCGCTGTGCACCGTGGCGGTCACTGTCCGCCCGTCGGTGGTCGGCAGGGCGACGGTGCGCCGGCCGGTGGCCGCCGCAGGGTGCCCCCCGACCGTGACCGTGTGCCGACCGGTGAAGGGGTTCACGGTGACGGCCACGGGGCCGGCGATGCCATCGATGACCATGGGCTGCGTTTGCATGAGCCGTGATGATAGCCCAGTCCAGTCACCCGGCTCGATCCCAGCGGAAGTGTACGAACAGCCGGCCGAAGTTCTTCGAGTCCTTCTCCACGCGGTGGTAGAGCGCCTTGATCTCCTTCTGGTCGAGGAACCGCAGCACCCGCTTCTTCAGTTGCCCCGAGCCCTTGCCGGGGATGATCTCGACCAGCGTCGCCCGCGTCCGCACCGCCTCGTCGATGATCCCGCGGAGCGCGAGGTCGATGTCGCGGCCACGGTTGTAGATGTCGTGCAGGTCGAGCTTGAGCTTCACGACACGACGATATCCGGGGCCGGGTGCTGCCGTTACGACACATCGTGCGAATAGGGTGGGACCGTGCGTTTCCAAGTCAGCCGGGTCATGGACAGCATCGAACGCAGGCTGACGACCGACGTGACGCTCGCCCAGGCCGTCGTGGACCTGGGGGAGGTCGCCCGGTTCGCTGCGCTCGACGACGGGCGTCCGGTCAACCTGCTGCGGATCGGCGTGGCGATCGACGCGCTGAGCCGTTACCTCCTCGACGCGGGCGCGATGCTCTACGGCATCGCCGGCCGGGACCTCCTCGCCGACGCCGCGTTCACCGCCAAGGAGCGCATGGTCCTCGGCCGGTGGCTCGACGACGGCCTGATCGAGGTGACGCCGGAGGTGGCCGACCGCCCCGTCGAGGTCGCGGACCTGACCGGTCTGCCGCTCGTCACGGTCCGGTCGATGGAGCAGTACGCCGAGCGCTTCCCGTGGCTGCGCGACAGCCCGCACCGCGTGCTCCGGCTGCGTCCGCGTGCCGGCAGCGGGGTACTGGTGCCGGCCGACGGTGCGGATCTGGACCCGCCGGAGGCGCCGAAGGTCGCGGTGGGCAAGGCCCAGGTGGCGGTGAGCGGCGACGCCACCGGGTACCCGGAGGTCTTCGCCACGCACGGCGCGCAGCGGGTCTCGCACACACGGGTGGTGCGGCGGCTGGTGACCCGGGCCGAACCGAGCGGCCTGGGTGCCTCGCTCGTGGCACGCGAGTGGCGCTGCGCGGAGCCGGACTGCCCGTCCTTTGGCGAGCGGCGCGCGATCGGCCAACCCGTGCCGCGGATGCGCGGAGGGGTGCCCACCTGCCCGCGCCACGGCGGGCACCTGCGCGACGTCGGGCCGCGGCCGGCCGCCTGCGCGGTGTCGGTGGTCGTCGACGACCTGCCGCGGCTGCGGTTCGCCGTGCGTGAGGGGCGCCCGGTGCGGGTCGGCGTCGACGACGGTGAGGACCTGATCTCCGTGGCGCAGTGGGCGCACGCGTCCGCCAGAGCGTGGATCGGGCCCGCGCACGTCCGGCTGGAGCTGCGCGACGGGCGCCTCGTCGCCACCGACATCAGCGCGAACGGCACCGCCGTCTGGCGGCGCTCCGGCCCCGACGACCCCGGCCGCACCACCTGGCTGTACGGCTCGGAGTACACACTGAACGACTGGGACTCCGTCGAGCTGTACACGGGCATCGAGCTCATGCTCGGCGACCGTCGACTCGCGACGGTCCTCGCCCGCTCCGAGCCGGTGTCCGTGCTGGTCGACGCGCCGACCGCGCCGATGCGCCAGCTCGCGTAGGGTCGCGGAACGGGCGGAACCGCTCCGGCCGCTCGCGCGTGTATCGACAGACGCGTACGTCACGCCAGCCAGAGGGGGCCTGATGGCCGACGAGGCCTCGTTCGCGGAGTTCTACCAGGCCACGTACCGTGGCGTGGTCGCGCAGCTCTATGCGTACACGGGTGACCTGACCGAGGCGCAGGAGGCGGCGCAGGAGGCCTATGTGCGGGCCTGGACCCGCTGGCAGAGCATCGTCGAGTACGACGAACCGCGCGCCTGGGTGTGCCGGGTGGCGTACCGGGTGGCGATCAGCCGGTGGCGGCGGGCCCGGACCGCGGCGGAGGTGTGGCGGCGGCAGGGCGCGCCGCCGGTGGCATCGGCTCCGGACAGCACGAACGCCGACCTCGTGGCCGCGCTGCGGCGGCTGCCCGAGGCGCAGCGGCGCGCCCTCGTGCTGCACTACCTGGGTGGCTTCTCGGTGGCCGAGATCGCGGCGCTGGACGGCGTGGCCACCGGCACGGTCAAGTCACGCCTGAGCCGCGGCCGGGAGGCGCTGGCGGAGCTGCTGGACGGGTACGGCGAGCAGCCCGAACCCGTGCCCCGCATGTCGCCTGTGGACACACTGGTCTGTCCGCGGCCGGAGGAGGTGTGGGGGCGTGCGTGACTTCGACGACGATCTGGAACCGGTGATCGGCGCCCGGTTCGGAGCGCTCGCCGGCAGCGTCGCCGCGGCCGTTCCCGTGCCCGGGGCTGAGGAGATCATCGCGCGTGGCCGCCGCCGGCGGCGCAACATCCACGCGGCACTGTGCGGCCTCGTCGTCATCGGCGTCCTGAGCGTCGCGATGGTGGTCGTCGGTCCGCTGCGCCTGGGCCGCGCCCCGCAGCCGCCGGCCGACCCGTCGCCGGACCTGTCGGCGACCCCGACCTACACGCCGCCGAGCGGGGCGCGGCGCGACCCGGTCGGGGGGAGTATCCCGGCCGGGTTCCTGGAGATCGAGAGCACGCCGACGGCCGCGCGCCTGGAGCCGGCGTGCCAGGGTCCGGCGTCGCCGTTCGTCACGAACGCCTCGATCATCGCCTCCGCGGCCGGCGACGGGGTCACACTGATCCTCTACACGACGAGCCTGACCGCGAGCGCCGCGTACGACGAGTACCACGCGGAGGCGCAGCGCTGTGCCGAGACGCCCGCGCCCGGCACCACGGTCACGATCGAACCGCTGACCTTCGGGGCGCAAGGGTTCCACTCCGTCACCGTCAGCGGGGGACGGTCGACCCGCCATGAGGCGGTCGTCCGGTACGGGCGGGCGTTGCTGCTCGTGCGCGACACGACGGAGTTCGCGGTGCAGCGGGCCGGGCAGTTGGAGCGGACGCTGTGCGTCTTCGGGGTCGACTGCGCGGCGCGCGACGGGCGGCCGCCCGCGCTGGCGTCGCTGACCGCCGGTGAGCAGGCGTGGGCGGCGGTCCTCGCGGTCGACTTCGGCGACGCATCGGGATCGCCGGTGTCGCTGGGCCGGGCGGTCGCGCTGGCCTCCAGGATGGGCTACCGGACTTCCATCGCGTCGGTGGACTGCGACGAGGGGGCGCGCCGGGCGCTCGGCCTGCCGGCCGGCTCCGCGCCGCGGTACGTCCCGGTCTACTTCCGGTCCCGGGCGGACGCGGAGACCTTCGCCGCCCGGTCGCTGCTGGCACCCAGTGCGATCATCCCGGTACACACGTACTGCATCGTGTGAGCACCCCTTGGTGCGAAATGCCCGGTTACCGCAGCAGGGTGCGGTAGGAAGGTGTCATGCGTATCGGCAATGTGGAGATCCGCCCGCTCGGCGGCGGACTCGGCTGCCTGCTGATGATCCTGATCTCGCTCTTCCTGTCGGTGACGCTCACGATCTGCGCCAACCTGCTGCTCCGCTAGTCCCTCGGCAGGGAGTCGCCCGCGGAACCGGGATGCCGCGTGACGTCGTGCGCCACGCTGGGCGGCGTGGCACCGCCCGTGGGGTGGCCCGCCAGCGGCGCTGGCGGGCCACCCCACGGGTCAGCCGATGAAGCCCTCGGCCTTCATCCACTCGGCGACGACCTGCGCCACCGGTTCGCCCTTGACGTCCACCTTCTCGTTGAGCTTGCGGATCGTCTCGTCGTCGAGCTTGGCGGTGATCGGCTCCAGGATCGTCAGGATGTCCGGGTACTTGGCGGCGACCTCGCCGTTCACCGTCGGGGCCGGGTTGTAGATCGGGAAGAACTTCTTGTCGTCCTCGAGCACCCGCAGGTTCAGGTTGCTGATCCGGCCGTCGGTGGTGAACACCTCACCGAAGTTGCAGGACTCGCCCTTCTTCGTCTCGGTGTAGACCACCCCGGTGTCGACCATCTTGATGGCCGAGGCGGGCACGTTCATGCCGTACGCCTGCGTCAATCCGGGCCAGCCGTCGTTGCGGCCGACGAACTCGCTCTCCAGGCAGAACGTGGCATCACCGGGGTTGGTCTTGACGAACTCGGCGAGGTCGGAGAGGGTGCGCAGGTTCCACTCCTGGGCCTTCTCCTCGCGCACGGCCAGGGCGTAGGTGTTGTTCGCCGGCGCCATCGCGCCCCAGACCACGTTGTTCTTCTCCTTGTCCTCCTTCACCACGGCCTCGTACTGCGCCTGCGAGTCCTGGATCGGGTCGGTGTGGTTCAGGTACGTGATCCACGCCGTGCCGGTGTAGTCCCAGTAGATGTCGACGTCACCGCTGAGCAGCGCCGTGCGGACGTTGACCGATCCCTTGATGTTCGTCTTGTCCACGACCTGTGCACCGGCTGCCTTGAGCGCCTGCATGGTGATGTGGCCGAAGACGATGTTCTCGGTGAAGTCCTTCGACCCGACCACGATGGTCTGGCCCGTCAGCTGCGGGCTCTCCTTGATCGACCCTTTGCCGACGGGCACGTCGGCGGCAGCGTCCTCGGTCGTCACCGAGCAGCCGGCCAGCGCCAGCGCCAGCGCGCAGCCGGCCGCCAATCGCGTGAACACGGACCTTCTCGTTCGCATTGCTACCTCCTTGGCACGCACGGTGCCGGTCCGGGGGGGGGGGAACAGGGATTGGCGCGGAAGCGGTCAGTCGAGGCCGCGTGGCCGCAGCAGATCGGAGATCACTCCGCCCAGCCAGTCCAGCGCCAGGGCGAGCACGGCGGTCAGGACGGCCCCGACGACGAGCACTGTTTCGCGCTGCAGCTTGATCCCGGTCACGATCAGCCCGCCGAGACCGCCGGCGTTGATGAACGTGGCCAGCGTCGCCACACCCACGGCGAGGACGAGCGCCGTGCGCACGCCGGCGAGGATCACCGGTACGGCCAACGGCAGTTCGATCCGGACGAGAACCGCGAGCGGTGACATGCCGATGCCGCGGCCCGCCTCGATCAGGTGCCGGTCCACCTGGTCGATCCCGACGATGGTGTTGCGCAGCACCGGCAGAACCCCGTAGGCGACCAGGCCGATGAGCGCGGTGGAGAAGCCGATGCCCAGCCAGATGCTCAGCAGGACCAGCAGCCCGATGGCGGGGGTCGCCTGGCCGACGTTGGCCAGGGCGGTGGCGATCGGCGTGATCCAGCGCAGCGCCGGGCGGGTGAGGAGAATGCCGCCGCCGATCGCGATCACCACGACGAGGACGGTGGTCACGGCGGTCAGCGTCAGGTGCTGCTTGGTCACCCGCAGCAGGTAGTCGGCGTTGAGCGAGCGCCGCTCGATGTCGTCCAGATCCCGGGTACCGACCCACAGATACGTGGCGAGCAGCACCGCCGTGAGGACCACCGGCATGGCCAGATGCCGCCGCAACCTGCGCCAGCGCGTCGGCGGCAGCACCGCGGTCTGCTCGGGCGCGGGAGCCGTGGTCGCGCTCATCGCCGTCCTCGCCCGTCCGAGACGACCGCCCCGTTCGATGCCGCCGACCGTTGGTGCGTCGCCTCGGCGACCGGGCGATCGCTCTCGCGCTGTGACGTGCGCATCTCGTGGATCGCCCGCATCAGGTCGTCGATGGTGAGCACCCCGCGGTACCTGCCCCGGTCGTCGACGACGACCGCCGACCCGCTGCTGGCGGCGAGCATCGCGTCCAGAGCGTCGCGCAGCGTCGCCTGCGGATCCACGACCGTCACAGGGTCCCCGACCCCGTCGAGGGTCACCTGGCTGGGCTCGAGGGCACGCGCGGTGACCCACCGAAGCGGGCGCCCCTCGCCGTCCACAGTGAGCACAGCCGACTGCTTCGCTTCATCCAACCGGCGCAGCACCTGGGTCGGCGACTCATCCACCCGTACCAGTGGCACCTCGGTCCAGTCGATCGCCGCCACCCGCCGCAGGTTGAGCTGCTTGAGCGAGGCGCCGGCGCCGATGAACCGGGCGACCGTGCTGTCGGCGGGGTTGGCGAGCAGGCGTTCCGGGGTGTCGAACTGCCGGATCCTCGACCGCTCCCCGAGGACCGCGATACGGGTACCCATTTTGATTGCCTCGTCGAAGTCATGGGTGACGAAGACGATCGTCTTGCGCAGCTTCTCCTGCAGTCGAAGGAACTCGTTCTGCAGGCGGTCGCGGGTGAGCGGATCGGTGGCCCCGAAGGGCTCGTCCATCAGCATCACCGGTGGATCGGCGGCGAGCGCCCGGGCGACGCCCACTCGCTGCTGCTGACCGCCGGAGAGCTGCCGGGGCAGCCGGTTGCGGAACTGGCCCGGGTCGAGGCCGACCAGGTGGAGCAGTTCGTCGACCCGCTCGTCGATCCGCCGGCGGTCCCAGCCGAGCATCTTCGGCACGAGCCCGACGTTGGTGGCGACCGTCATGTGCGGAAAGAGGCCCACCTGCTGGATGACGTACCCGATGCGCCGACGCAGGGCGTTGGCGTCCAGTGTGGCCACGTCGGACCCGTCGAGGAGGATGCGCCCGCTGCTCGGCTCGATCAGCCTGTTGATCATCTTCATGGTGGTGGTCTTGCCGCAGCCGGAGGGGCCGACCAGGACGACGATCTCGCCGCGGCGGATCGTCATCGACACGTTCTCGACCGCCGGGACCCGCTGCCCACGGTAGATCTTGCTGACCTGCTGAAGGTCGATCATCACGTCGTCGGTCATCGTTGGCCTCCGGTGGTGGGGGACGTTGCCGTGGCAGGAGGGGCACCGGCCAGCGCGCCTGCGGCGGTCAGCCGCCGGTCGCGGCCTCGCCAGGCGAATCGGGGGCGGTGCCCGGCGCGCGTGAGCACGCCGAGGAGCCCGAGGATGAGGTCGAGGACGACGGCGAGGGCGATCACGCCAAGGGTCCCGACCAGGGCCATGTTGAGGGAGTTGACGCCGCCGAGGTTGGCCAGTCCGGAGAAGATCTGGTTGCCCAGACCCGGGCCACCGACGTACGCGGCGATGGCCGCGATGCCCATCGTCATCTGGGTGGAGACGCGGATTCCGGCCAGGATCACCGGCCAGGCGAGCGGGATCTCCACTGTGGTCAGTGAGCGGAGCCGGCCCATGCCGATGCCACGGGCTGCCTCGGTGAGCGCCGGATCGACCTCGGACAGGCCGACCACCGTGTTGCGGATGATCGGCAGCAGCGCGTACAGGGTGAGCGCCACCATCGCCGGGACGTAGCCCAGCCCGAATGGTGTGATCAGCAGGCCGAGCAGCGCGAACGACGGGATGGTGAGGATCGCGGCGGCGGTCGCCATCGCCATGCCTCGGGCCCGCGGGCTGCGGTACGTGGCGATGCCGATCAGGACTCCGATCACCGTCGCCAGGGCGACGGACATCACCACGATGTTCGCGTGTTCCAAGGTCTGCGCGAGCAGCAGGTGACGCCGGCTGTGCAGGTATTCGAAGAAGTTCATCTGTCACCTCCTTCTGCGGCACGGCGACGTCGACGGGATAAAAACAATCGACCGCGTCTGTTGACGTCGATCGATAAATGCCGCGCTGTAGCACTATTCCATAGGCCCAATCTCCTGCAAAAACACATATAGGAGTGCTTTTCAGTAAAGAGCATTACTGTTCAGGCGTTCCCGCCTCAGTCTCGGCGGCGAGGCGCCGGTCGCGGATGCGAGGACGGATCGAGTGTCACGGGTCTGATGAGCAGCACCGCGACGGGGCGCGCGCCGGACGAGTGGTCGCTGAACGCAAAGGCATCTCCCGATCGGTTCGGCGTCAGGTGAGCAAAAACGAGCCTTAGCCCGGGATATGACGGGTAATTCGCAGGCATATGACGGTTTTATGACAAACTCCTCTCCTGCTCGTGTCACCGCTCACGTATGGGCGGACCAGAGTCACGCATGTCAGACCAAGGCAACAAGAACTGGCATCAAACGGTCGGGACTCGTCAGGACGAGCCAAACAGGGGAGGTGGACAGTGCCGCTACCGGGAGATGCAGGAGATGTTCGAGGATGGCTGAAACGAGCGATGGCTGACACCAACCAGGCCACTCTTACGAGCGCCTGCGGTCAGACCAGTGCCGCCGATCCGGCTCTCGTTGAAGCGCTGCCGTACCGCCACCGGATCCTCGCCGCCGTCCCCAGGTCGGGCCGGCGCCCGTACGGTCAGTCGGCGACGTCGTTGCGTGTCGTTGCGTTCGGCGTCAATTCCACCCACTCAGCCTTCTAAGCCCAGGAATTACGGCGGTCTTGCGGTCGCCTGCTCGATGGCGATGCCGCCCGAAGGCGTGTTCGGTGGTGTCGATGTTGCGCTCGCGCGTACTCGCGGGCGCCGGTGCACGGTCCGCTAACCGGGCGGATGACGGTCGTGGTCAGACCGAGCCGCGTCGACCCTGTGCTCCTGCTCCCACATCGCCTTCATCTCGTCGAAGGCCTGCTCCATGATCCGCACCATGGCCCGGCGGGCGCGTTCGCCGTCGTGCCGCTGGATCGCCTGCGCGACGTCGGCGTGCAGGGCAAGGGCCTGTTCGTCCGGATAGTGCGGCATGAGGTGGTAGTGATGGCGACCCGTGAGCACCTCGGCCACGAGGTCCTGCAGCTTGACGAACATCTCGTTCCCGGAGGCGAACAGCACCCGACGATGAAACTCGATGTCTAGCCTGAGGAAGCGCTCCTCGTCGCCGGCCTTGCCGGCGGCCCACATCTTGGCGGCGAGCCCCACGAGTTCGCTCGCCTCGTCGTGATCGATCCGTTGGGCGGCCAGCCAGGCGGCGTGCGGTTCCACGGCGGTACGGAGCTCCGTGATGGAGCGGAGCTGGGCGATACGGCCGGCCGAGGCGAGCCGCCAGCGGATCACCTGTGGATCGAAGACATTCCAGTGGCTGGCCGGGCGGATCATGACCCCGACCCGTCGACGGGTCTCGACGAGCCCCATCGAGGCGAGCACCCGCAGAACCTCGCGGACCACCGAGCGGGAGACGGCGTAGCGGTCGACGAGGTCGTCGATGTTGAGCACGGATCCCGGTGCTAGTTCGCCACCGCAGATGGCGGTACCGAGGTGATCGAGGACGCGTCCGTGCAGCCCGGCCTCGGCAGGGGCGTTCGACGTGGGTGTAACCCCTGACGAGAATCGGTCCACGGCTTTGATCATATCAGTTAGGTCTACCACTTGAATAAGTCAGTTTATTAAGCCTACGATCCCGACCTTAAGCAGATGTAAACCTTGAGGTGGCGCCCGTCGTCGGGCCGCACCACGAAGAAGGAGAGAGGGACGTGCGGCGTCGATCGATCATCGGCACTTCTCTGGCCGTGATTGTCGCCATGGGCCTGGCCGCTTGCGGTGACGGCGGTGGGGACAGCGGCTCCTCGGACACGGTCCGGGTGACCCTGGCGAATCATGTGTGGACCGAGAACATCAAGAAGGTTCTGCCCGAGTTCGAGCAGCAGACCGGCCTGAAGGTCGAAGTCACTCAGCTCGGCGAGGACCAGCTCTCGGACCAGTACAACGTCAAGCTGAACGCGGGCTCCGACGATATCGACGTGATGATGTACCGCCCCTTGCAGGAGGGGAAGCTCTTCGCCAAGAACAAGTACCTCGCGGACCTGTCCGAGAAGGTGAAGTCCAACCCCGAGTGGGACTTCGCCGACTTCCAGGCCGGCCCGATGGCAGCCACCACGTACGAGGGCAAGGTCGTGGGCGTGCCGATCATCACCGAGCAGGAGGTGCTCTACTACCGCAAGGACCTGCTGGCCAAGGCCGGGCTGACCGCTCCGCCAAAGACCCTCGAGGAGCTCAAGGCCGCGGCCGCCAAGATCAAGGCCGCCGAACCGGATGTCGCGGGCTTCGTCGCCCGTACCGGCAAGTCGGCGGCCGTCACCCAGTTCTCCAGCTTCCTCTACAGCTTCGGCGGTGACTTCGTCGACGACAGCGGCAAGGCCGCCGTCAACAGCGAGGCCGCCAAGCAGGCGTACGCCTACTACGGCGAGCTCATCCGGGAGTACGGTCCGGCGAACGTCAGCACCGACATGAGCTGGCCTGAGGCGATGGCCATCTTCACCCAGGGCAAGGCCGCCTTCTACACCGAGGCGAACTCGCTGTACAAGAACGCGACCGACCCGGCCAAGTCGAAGGTCTCCGACACCGTCGGGTTCGCGCCGTTCCCGGCCGGGCCGGCCGGTTCGAAGCCGTACAACATCCCCTCGTGGGCGCTCGGCATCAACGCCGCCTCGAAGAACCAGAGCAACGCCTGGAAGTTCATCGAGTGGGCGACCAGCAAGGAGCAGACCCTCGCGCAGCAGAAGTCCGGTGTGCCCGGCGCCCGAGCCTCGGTCTGGTCCAACCCGGAGGGCACGGCGAGCTTCCCGAAGGACCTCGCGGACGCCATCGCGGCGAGCACCAAGAACGGCGTTGGCCACGACCGGCCGTTGGTCGTGAAGGTCGCCCAGGCACGCGAGATCGTCGGCCAGCCGATCGTGGACGCGATCGCGGGTAAGGATGTGGCCGCTTCGGCGGACGCGGCCAACGAGGCCTTCCAGAAGTTCCTGGACGACGAGACCAAGTAGGTCAGCTGCGGGTGGCGGAGCCGCGGGTCGCTCCGCCACCCGCGGCTCCGCCACCCGGCCCCCGGGAGAACTCATGCCATCCCTCACTCCCACTCGCACATCCGGTCCCACCCGGACCTCCAGCGGCGTCAACCCCGTTGCCGAATCGTCGGCCTTGTCGCGCTGGGCCAACACCCATCTCAAGTGGCTCTTCGCGGCACCGGCCATGACCTTCGTCGCGGTGATGATCGTCTTCCCGCTGGCGTGGACGGTGTATCTCAGCCTGACCGACGCCGAAGGTTCGGTCAGGGCCGAGTCGGAGTTCGTGGGCGTCCAGAACTACATCGATGTCCTCACGGACACCGACCGCTTCTGGCCCGCCGTGCTGCGAACGGTGGCGTTCACCGGCGTCGCGCTCCTCTTCGAGGTCGTCCTCGGCATGGCAATCGCCATGCTGCTGTGGCGGCCGTTCCGGGGCGAGAAATGGGTCCGCGTCGCCATCCTCATGCCGCTGGTCGCCACCCCGGTCGCCGTCGGCATGATGTGGCGGCTCATCTACGACCCCAACATCGGCCTGGCCAACCAGGTGCTCGGGTTGCTCGGCATCGGCCCACAGCCGTGGCTCGCCGGCCGGCACACGGCGCTGCCGACCACGATCTTCATCGACGTCTGGCAGTGGACGCCGATGGTCGTACTGATCCTGCTCGCGGGCCTGACGTCCCTGCCCGACGAGCCCCAGGAGGCGGCGCTCATCGACGGCGCCAGCAACTGGCAGCGGTTCCGCCACGTCACCCTGCCGCTGCTGATGCCCACGGTCATCGTGGCGATCCTGCTGCGGGGCATCGACGCGCTGAAGACGTTCGACATCCTCTACGCCACCAAGGGCCGTGGCGGCGGGTCGTTCCACGAGGTGGAGACCCTCAATGTGTACGCCTACGGTCTCAGCTTCGACTACAACGAGTACGGCGTCTCCTCGACGGTGCTCATCCTGTTCTTCCTGATCATCATCGGCTCGATGTGGGCCCTCGCGTCACGGAAGAAGGAGGCATAGCGGTGAAGCCAAGCGCCTCCTACCGGGTCTTCCGCGCGGCCGTCCTCACCGTCGTGGTGATCTCCTTCCTGGCGCCGCTGCTCTGGATGGTCGCCGCCTCATTCAAGACCAACGTCGACATCTACGACACCAGCAAGACACTGGTCTTCTCGCCGACGCTGGACAACTACGTGAAGGTCCTGCGGCAGGCCAACTACGTCCAGTACATCGTCAACAGCCTCTGGGTGGCGTTCGCGGCGACCGTGCTCTCGCTCCTGCTCGGCGTCCCCGCCGCCTACTCCATGAGCCGCTTCACCATGAAGAAGTCGGCCCTCGTGGTGCTCATGGCGCGGGTCATCCCCGGCGTCTCGCTGCTGGTGCCCTGGTACTACGTCTTCTCCAACCTGCGGATGGTAGGCGGGTTCGGGGTGCTCATCCTCAGCCACATGTTCGTGTTGCTGCCGCTGGTGGTCTACATCATGATGGGCTACTTCGACGGCCTGCCGGTCGAACTCGAGGAGGCGGCGCTCGTCGACGGGCTGACCCCCATCGGCGCGTTCCGGCGGATCACCCTGCCGCTGTCGGTGGCGGGCATCGCCACTGCCGGCATCCTGTCGTTCATCTTCTCCTGGAACAACTTCATGTTCGCCTTGGTGCTCTCCGACGCGGACACCAAGACGCTGCCTGTGGCGATCTTCGACTTCGTCGGGTACGCCAGCATCGACTGGGGCGGCCTGATGGCGGCGGCCACCGTCGTCACCCTGCCGATCATGGTGATCGCTCTGTTCGTGCAGAAGTACATCGTCTCCGGCCTCACCGCCGGCGCCACGAAGGGCTGAGGGCGCAGTGACGACGATCGCACGGATCGAGACGTTCCTCGTCGCACCCCGATGGCTGTTCGTCCGGGTCGAGACCTCCTCGGGCATCGTCGGGTGGGGCGAGGCGACGTGCGAGGGCCGGTCCGAGACGGTACGCACGGCGGTGCACCAGCTCAGCGAGCTGCTGATCGGCCGGGACGCGCTGCGCATCGAGGACCACTGGCAGGTCATGACGAAGGGGTCCTTCTACCGGGGTGGCCCGATCCTGGCCAGCGCGGTGGCCGGCCTGGACCAGGCGCTGTGGGACATCGCCGGCAAGCGGTACGGTGCGCCGGTGCACCAGCTGCTCGGCGGCCCGGTCCGGGACCGGATCCGGGTCTACGGCTGGGTCGGCGGCGACGAGCCGAGCGAGGTCCGCGACCACATCGCCGCGCAGGTGGAGGCGGGGCTGACCGCGGTCAAGATGAACGCTTCAGGGCGGATGAGCCCGATCGCGTCGGTCGCCGAGCTCGACGCGGTCGTGCAGCGGGTGGCCGCCGCTCGCGAGGTGCTCGGCGACGACCGCGACGTGGCCGTCGACTTCCACGGCCGGTTCACCCTCGCCAACGCCCGCCGCGTGGCACCCCTGCTCGAGCCGTACCGGCCGTTGTTTCTCGAGGAGCCGGTCGTGCCGGAGAACTCGCACCTGATCGGCGAGTTCGTGCGGTCGACCACCACGCCGGTGGCGACGGGGGAGCGGCTCTACAGCCGCCAGGAGTTCCTGCCCGTCCTCCAGGCGGGCATCGCGGTCGCTCAGCCGGACCTTGCGCACGCCGGCGGTATCACCGAGGTACGCAAGATCGCCGCGCTCGCCGAGGTCTACGACGTGCAACTCGCCCCCCACTGTCCACTCGGGCCGATTGCCCTGGCCGCCTGCCTGCAGGTCGGCTTCGCCACGCCCAACTACCTGATTCAGGAACAGAGCATCGGCATCCACTACAACGTCGGCGCCGAGGTGCTCGACTACTGCCTTGACAAGAAGCCGCTGACGTTGGTCGACGGGTACGTGGAGCGACTCACCGCGCCCGGGCTCGGCATCGAGGTCGACGAGCACGCGGTGCGGGCGGCCGACAAGCGCGGCCACGCCTGGCGCAGCCCCACCTTCCGGCACCCCGACGGCTCCTACGCGGAATGGTGACCATGGCCCTCGACCGCGCGACCCGTTCCCGGACATCCCCTGGTCGCCGTCGGCGGGGTGGTGGGCCGGGCCGAGCCCCCCGCCGACCCGGCGGCCACGAGCACCTCAGGGCATCGATCCCTCTTCGGCGACCACACGGAAGCGCCATTCGCCGCACCAGCAGAGAGACAGGCCATGAAGATCGCCGCAGCTGACGTGATCATCACCAGTCCCGACCGCAACTTCGTCACCTTGAAGATCACCACCGACGACGGCGTCACCGGGCTGGGCGACGGCACCCTCAACGGGCGGGAACTCGCCGTCGCGTCGTACCTGCGCGACCACGTCGTGCCACTGCTGATCGGCCGGGACCCGCATCGCATCGAGGACACCTGGCAGTTCCTGTACCGCTCGGCGTACTGGCGGCGGGGGCCGGTCACCATGGCCGCCATCGCGGCGGTGGACGTCGCCCTCTGGGACATCAAGGCCAAGGTCGCCGGCATGCCGCTGTACCAGCTTCTCGGCGGTGCGTCCCGCAACGGCATCCTGGCCTATGGACACGCCTCCGGTCGCGACCTGCCGGAGCTGTTCGACTCGGTCCGCGAGCACCTCGAGCTCGGCTACCGGGCGATCCGTGTGCAGACCTCTGTGCCCGGCATCAACGCCGTGTACGGAGTCGCCGCGCAGGCCAGCGTCGACGGCAAGCGGTACGACTACGAACCGGCCCAACGCACCCCGCTGCCGGTCGAGGAGGACTGGGACACCCGCGCCTACCTGCGCCACCTGCCCGGTGTGTTCGAGGCCGTGCGCAACGAGTTCGGCCCGGAGCTGCCGCTGCTGCACGACGCTCACCATCGCCTGACCCCCATTCAGGCCGCCAGACTCGGCAAGGCGCTGGAGCCGTACGACCTGTTCTGGCTGGAGGACTGCACACCGGCGGAGAACCAGGAGGCGCTGCGGCTGGTCCGCCAGCACACGACCACACCGCTGGCGATCGGCGAGGTGTTCAACACCGTGTGGGACTATCAGACGCTCATCCGGGAACAGCTGATCGACTACGTCCGATCCTCGGTCACCCACGCCGGCGGCATCACCGCCATGCGCAAGCTGCTGGACTACGCCGCCCAGTACCAGATCAAGTCCGGGATCCACGGGCCGACCGATATCTCACCGGTCGGCATGGCCGCCGCGCTGCACCTGGACCTGGCCATCCACAACTTCGGCATCCAGGAGTACATGCGGCACGGAGCGCTCACCAACGAGGTCTTCCAACAGTCGTTCACCTTCGTTGACGGCTACCTGCACCCCGGCGATCAACCCGGCATAGGCGTAGAGCTCGACGAGAAGACCGCCGAGCGGTTCCCGTACGTGCCGGCGTACTTGCCGGTCAACCGACTCAAGGACGGAACCATTCATGACTGGTGACCGACCCCCGACCCGGCATGTCGTCGTGATGGGTGTGTCCGGGGCGGGCAAGACCACCGTGGCCAAGCGCATCAGCGAGGTGACCGGATTCGCCTTCGCGGAGGCCGACGACTTCCACCCCGAGTCCAACATCACCAGGATGCGCTCCGGCATACCGCTGGACGACGCGGCCCGCTGGCCCTGGCTACGCGACCTCGCCAGGTGGATGACGCTCCGCCACCACGAGGGAATATCGACGGTACTCGCTTGCTCTGCGCTCAAGCGATCCTATCGAGACCTGCTGCGGCAGGGGCCGCCGAGCGTGGACTTCGTACACCTGGACGGCCCGGTGGACGTGGTCCGGGAGCGGCTGTCCCTGCGCACGGCTCACTACATGCCGGTGAGTCTGCTCGACTCCCAAACAGCGACCCTGGAGCCACTGTGGCCGGACGAGTCCGGCTTGGTGCTCGACCTCCGGTTGGCCCCGGATCAGATCGTCTCGACAGTGGTCGATCGCCTCGGCCTTCCCGTGGCTGCGCGTGAGTAGGGTGGGGCCGCAGGCGTCCGGTGACCTGGCGAGCTGCGGATCGACTCGGGCGCGGACCACGTCGAAGGCCCCTCGTTCATCGGCTGGCAGGTGACCCTCACCGTGCTCGTCCAACCCTCCGCACCCGGCTACGCCTTGGCTCAACAAGCGGATGCGCCGGCCGGGCGCAGGAGGCCGTACGCCGCGAGCTGCGACACCTGCTCGCCGTCATGACCGGCGCTCACCCACGTCTGGAGTTGCCCATTCAATGACACAACACAACAAAGCGCTAGGACCACTGCCTCCTGCTCTGCACTTCTATCACTATAAGTCCGCCTAAAACGGCTAATAGCTGTACTAAACGCTGGTAGCGTCACCCGTCGGGGCAGCCGAACGGGGGAGCTGAACCATGTGCGGACTCGCGGGGTACGTGGGCATCGACGAGGCGCGCGGGCGCGTCCTGCTGCAGCGGATGGCCGACCTGCAGGCGCACCGGGGGCCGGACGGGCAGGGGTTTTTCACCGCGGGGCGGGTCGGGCTGGCGCACCGGCGGCTGGCGATCATCGACCGGGTCGGCGGGGAGCAGCCGATGCGCTCCCCGGACGGGCGGTACGTGCTGGTCTACAACGGCGAGGTCTACAACTACCGCGAGCTGCGGGCGGAGCTGTCCGGGCTGGGGCACCGGTTCGTCACCAACAGCGACACGGAGGTGCTTCTCGCCGCCTGGTGCCGCTGGGGCCACCGGGCCTTCGACCGGCTCAACGGCATGTTCGCGCTGGCCATCGCCGACATGCGCACCGGGCAGGTGATCCTCGCCCGGGACCATTTCGGCATCAAGCCGCTCTACTACGCCACCGACGGGGCCGGGCGGGCCGTCTTCGCCAGCGAGATCCGTCCGATCCTCGCCTCCGGCGTGGTGGACCGCCGCCCCGACGACGTCACCGTCTACCGGTACCTGCGCTTCCGCGTCCACGACGACACGGAGCGCACGTTCTTCGCCGGCGTCTCCCGCCTCATGCCCGGCGAGTGCGCGGTGATCACCACCGACGGCCGGGTGCACACCGCGGCGTACTCGCGGCTCTTCGCCGAACTGCCGCAGCTGGCCGCGCACCCGCGCCCGTACGACGCCACCGCCCGCCGGCAGTTCCGCGAGACGCTGCGGGCCGCGATCCGCGACCGGCTGGTCAGCGACGTGCCCGTGGGCAGCGCCCTGTCCGGCGGGCTGGACTCCTCCACGGTCGTCGCCACCATCAACGAGCTGCTCGCCGCGCGCGACCGGGAGGCGATCGCGGTCGGAGACCACCAGCAGACCTTCTCCGCGGTCTTCCCCGGGGAGCGCAACGACGAGGAGCGGTACGTCGACGCGGTGGCCCAGCGGTGCGCGAACCTGACCGTGCACAAGATCCGGCCGACGGCGGACCAGTTCCTCGTGGACCTGCCGGACTTCATCCGCACCCAGGAGGAGCCGGTCATCTCGACCGGCCCGTACGCGCAGTACCGCGTGATGCGCGAGGCCAGCCGGCACGTGACCGTCATGGTGGACGGCCAGGGCGCGGACGAGATGATGGCCGGGTACGTGCCCTACTACCTGGTGCACCTGCGCGAGCTGCGCCGCCGCGGCCAGGGCGGGCGCGCGGCGGGGGAACTGGCCCGGTCGCTGGACGTGCTGTGGCGGCTGGGCCGGTTCCGGGCGGCCGACGCCGCCATGCGCCGTCGCCGCCTGCCGGTGACCGCCCTCCTGGACGAACGCTTCCTCGCCGCGCACGCCGACGAGCGGCTGGAGACGGTGCCCGACGACCTCAAGGCCCGCCTGGTCGACGACATCTTCCGGCACAGCCTGCCGGCGCTGCTGCGCTACGAGGACCGCAACACCATGCGCTTCTCCGTCGAGGGCCGGGTCCCGTTCCTCGACGTGCGGCTGCTGCGCCTGCTGTGGAGCATCGACTCGTCCGCGATCATCCACAGGGGATGGAACAAGCGCGCGCTGCGGGACGCGACCAGCCGCCTGCTGCCGCCGCAGGTGCTCTACCGCCGCAACAAGATCGGCTTCACCACGCCCGAGGACGCCTGGTTCATCAGGATCAAGAACTACGTGTACGAGGTGTTCTCCTCACCGGAGTTCGGGGACCGGCCGTACTTCGACCAGCAGGCGGTGCTGCGTGCGTTCCGGGCGTTCCTGAGCGGCCAGGGTGGCGCGGAGACGATGACGTTCTGGCGGATGCTCAACGTCGAACTGTGGCTGCGCGAGTTCATCGACCGGGACCCCACGGCCGCGCCGGCCGCCGCACCCGTCGCCACCCTGCCGGCGAGCGGCGACGGCCTGATCGGCCGGCACGAGCAGGCGCCGCCGAAGAGCGACTACGTGCCCAACCCGGACAAGGAACTCCTCACGCCGGACGCCCGCTTCGCGCGGTTCCCGCTCCGGGTGGACCTGGTCGCGCCCGGCGACGACGTGCCGGCGCTCGCGGCACGCCGTACCGCCGACTTCTTCGCCGGGCTGTCCACCGCGCCACCGCTCGCCGCGGACCTCGCCCGCGACGGCCGCTGGTACCTCTACGTGGGGGAGAAGGTCGTGGCGGTCGCTCAGGGCCGCTGCTACTTCACCTGGAACGTCCACCCGGGACCGTGGGCGAAGGTGCTGTCGCGGTTCGTGGTGCGCACCCCGTACGGCATCGGGCTCGGCCACCCGGTCACCATGCACCTGGCCATCCACGAGGCCGGGCTGCCGCGGATCCTGCTCGCCGCCGCGGTCGGCGCGGTGGGCAAGGCGCTCGGCCGGCGGGGCCTGTTCTACCGCGTCGCCGGCCCGGCGGTGCGGGCGATCGACGGGCCGACGGAGTACTCCGCCTACCCGGCGAACGTGTCGGCCAAGCTCGCCCCGGCCGACCCGGCCGGGGTCGCGCGACGGATCTCCGCCGCAGTGCGGGCCGCCCTGCCGGAGGAGGCGGCGGCCCGGTTCGCCGGCACGGTGATCATCGACGCCAACGACCTCGGCCGCAACGTACTGGGCCACGACACCGACCTGGCCGAGGAGGAGATCGAGGCGGCATTCGTGGACAACCCGTTCGGCCAGGGGCGCGAGCAGACCCCGTTCGCCGTCGTGGTCGCGCGCCCCGCACCGGTCGCGGCGCTCGACGCGGAGATCGACGAACAGCTCGGGCAGCAACTCGACCAGCGGGTGCTCGCCGACGAGGTGCCGGAGGCCTCCCAGCTGGTACCGGACACTCCGGACGTGGCGGCCGATGCCCCGGACCTGATGACGGACGCGCCGGGTCTGGTCGTGGACGCGCCAGTCGACATCCAGGTGGTCCGCGAGCCGGTGCGCGACCGGGAGCCGGCGGCCGACACCAGCGTCCAGAAATGATGCAAGCTCATCGCATGGCCGCTCTGACAGCTCCAAGCCCTGACCGTACTGTCCCGGGTCCGCGCCGCCACTGTCCCGCCGCACTATCCCGACCCACGCCGCGATCCCCAGTCCACTCGCGGTTTCTGAATGCCGCGGGATCGGCGGGCGGTACCGGCGCGCGGGCCGGTCGAGGGCTGCGGCCGGGCCGCGGTCGGGTTACGCACGGGCAACCGGCCGGCGGCGCGCGCGAAGCGACGGCCTACTGCAGGTAGCTCTCCACCTGGGCCTTCGGCCGCGGCGACACCTCGTCCGGGTCACCGCCCACCTTGCGCACGGCGCGCCGGCGGCGCAGCAGGTCCCAGCACTGGTCGAGGGACTCCTCCAGTTCGCGCAGGCGGGCCGTCTCCTCCTCCGTGCTCAGCTCGCCGCTCTGGCGACGCTCGCGTAGGCGGTGCTCCTCCTCGACCAGCCCGCTGATCTGGCGCAGGATGTCGTTGTCGTCCACGATGTCAGCCTGCCACACAGCAGGCTCGCGTCGGCGGCGGTTGAGTTGACCCGCTCGTCGCGCACGGCCTCGACGGCGCCGAGCCTCGCCGCTGGTCAGTCGTCGTCGTCCTTGCGCCGCCGGCGACGCGGTCGCACGCCGGGGACCGCGTAGACCAGGCCCCAGGTGCGCCGAGGGCTGTGGTAGTAGCGCCGCTTCGGCCCGAACTTCGCGTAGATCACGCCCGTGATCACGCCGAACGCCGCGTACCCGATCAGCTCCACCATCGACCCGTCGATGTCGAACAGCTTGCCCCCGTTCACCAGCGGCAGCACGAGTAGCGAGAGGATCACCCACCACAGGCCGCCGTAGATGACGCCGATGCCGATCGCAGGGATCAGCTGCCGGCTCACCCAGGCACCGAACAGCCCGCCGTAGAGGGCACCGGCGACCAGGCAGATCGTCAGCAGCACCAGCCACGAGCCGCTGGTCGTCGAGCTGCCAGCGAGCTTGCCGATCGGCTTCACCTCGCCCATGACCTGCAGAATTCCGCCGAGCACGATGCCGCCGGCCAGGCCGCCGACGATGCCGGCGCCGGTGCGGGCGACCGGATTGGACGGTGGTACGTATTCGTCGGACATGCGGGGGTCTCTCCTCGTGCCAAACTGCTGCGCAGACATTAGACGGTCGGTGGCCGCCCGGCGATACCCCGGGCGCACTCGCGCGCCCTACTGCCCGCGGGCGAGTCGCCGCACCGCGAGTTCGGCGAGCAGAGCGGCCGCGTCGGGCAGCACGCTGTCGTCGAACGCCGCACGCGGGGAGTGGTTGGTGGGCGCCGACTCCGGGTCGTCGGTGCGGCAGGCGCCGAGGAACACGTACGCGCCGGGCACCCGCTCCAGCACGCGGGAGAAGTCCTCCGCGCCGGTCAGCGGGTTGGCCAGCTCCGTGAACCGCTCCTCGCCGAACACCTCGCGCGCGGTCGCGGCGGCGAACTCGTACTCGGCGGGATCGTTGACGGTCACCGGGTACTCGGCGTCGTAGCTCACCTCGACCCGCAGGCCGTGCGCGGCGGCGATGTGCTCGCACAGCCGCACCGCGTGCTCGCGCACCTGCTCGGCGGCGGCCGCGGAGAAGCTGCGCACCGTCGCCTCGAACGTCGCGTCGTCGGGGATGATGTTGCGCCGGGTGCCGGCGTGGAACGAGCCGACGGTGACCACGACCGGGTCGAAGACGTCCATGCGGCGGGTGACCATGGTCTGCAGCGCGGTGACCATCTCGCAGGCCGCCGGGATCGGGTCGAGCGCGGAGTGCGGTCGGGAGCCATGCCCGCCGGCGCCGACGACCCGCACGAACAGCCCGGCGGAGGCGGCCATCAGCGGACCGGGGCGGGCGCCGAACACGCCCCGCGGCAGCATCGAGGAGAGCACGTGCAGCCCGTACGCCGCGACGACCGGGCGCCCCGCGGCCTCGAGCACGCCTTCGTTGATCATGTGGCCGGCGCCGTCGAACCCCTCCTCGCCGGGCTGGAACATGAAGACCACGTCGCCGGCGAGCTCCTCGCGCCGGGCGGCGAGCAGCCGTGCGGCGCCGACGAGCCCCGCGGTGTGCAGGTCGTGCCCGCAGGCGTGCATGACGCCCTCGTGCCGCGAGCTGAACTCCTCCCCGGTCTGCTCGGTCACCGGCAGCGCGTCCATGTCGCCGCGCAGCAGCACCACCGGCCCCGGCCGGCCGCCGCGCAGCACGGCGGTCACCGAGGACAGCCCTTTGCCGGTGGTGACCTCCAGCGGCAGCGGGGCGAGCGCGGCCAGCACCCGCTCCTGGGTTTTCGGAAGGTGCAGACCGATCTCGGGGATCTGGTGCAGATCACGCCGCAGTGCCGCCAGTTCGTCCCGCAGCGCCGTCGCGTCCTCGCGCAGGCTCATGGCCTCTCCTCGTGGTCGTGCGATCGAAGGCACATGAATCGTAGTGAGTTTGGGGTGGACGTACCGGTTCCGAATGTGCCGGGCGCCTTCGTATGCTGGGCTAGCGAGTCGAGGTGGATCGATACCCGAGGTCGGACGGCCGCGGCTGGATCCAACTGTGGCCGTGCCGCCGCCTGGCAGCACGCAACGGAGACCGGGGTGGGGATGAGACCGGGGTACGGGATGCGTCACCCGGATCTGGTCGCCCTGTTGGCGTCCCTGCGGCCCGCCGTGACCGAGCGGATCACGTGGCCAGGCGACATCGTGGTCGAGGTCGCCGCATACCCCGTGCCGACGCCGGTACCACCCGACCTCGTGACCTCGGTCCGGTGCATCGTGCGCGTCGGCGAGCGCATCGTTGTGTGCCGGTCGCCGGACATGGTCCACGTGTGGCCGGGCGGCCGGCGTCTACCCGGCGAGACCTACGAGATGACGGCCCGTCGCGAGGTGTACGAGGAGACCGGCTGGTTGCTCGACGAGGCCGACCTCCGGCTGCTCGGTTTCCTGCACTTCCGTTACGTCGACCCGCAACCCGACGATCATCCGTACCCGCATCCGGACTTCCTGCAGGTGGTGTACACGGGTCGTGCGCACGGCCGCGACGGCCGGGCTCCGGACTGGATCGACCTCGACGGCTGGGAGCAGGGCCACCGGTTGCTCGCCGTGTCCGACCTGCGCGACGTCGATCTCTCCGCGGTTCAGCGGGTGTTCATCGACCTGCTCGCCGGTACGCCCACCGCGGACCGCTGACGCGGTGGGGCCGTTGGCGTGCCATCGACCGGGCCATCGGGCGTGCGGCCGGCGGCACCCTAGCCCGGCCCGGTTGGCCGTACTCGTGCCGGACATGGTTACCTGTCGGGCATGACCACCCTGCCCGGACCTGTCCTCGACGCGCTGCGCGCCGCCGTGGGCGCCGAGCACGTGCGCACCGCCGCCGGTGACCTGGCTGCGTACGCGCGCGACGCCACTCCGCTGTTCCACCGCCGCCCGGACGCGGTGGTGTTCCCGGGCTCGGCCGCCGAGGTCGCCGCGGTGCTGCGGATCGCCACCGAGCACCGCGTCCCGGTCGTGCCGCGCGGCGCCGGCTCCAACCTCGCCGCCGCCACCGTCCCGACGCAGGGCGGCATCGTGCTCGTGATGACCCGGATGAACCGGATCCTCGAGATCAGCCCCGACGAGTTGCTGGCCCGCGTCGAGCCCGGCGTCACCAACGCGGCGCTCGCCGACGCGGCCGCGGCCCAGGGGCTGCTGTTCGCGCCCGACCCGGGCAGCCGCACGGTCGCCACCGTCGGCGGGAACGTGGCCACGTGCGCGGGCGGGCTGCGCGGCCTGAAGTACGGCGTGACGCGCAACTACGTGCTGGGCCTGGAGGCGGTCCTGCCCACCGGCGAGATCATCCGCACCGGCGGGCGGCTGTGGAAGGACGTCGCCGGCTACGACCTGACGCGGCTGCTCACCGGCTCCGAGGGCACCCTCGCCGTGATCACCGAGGTCACCGTGGCGCTGCTGCCCGCGCCGGCGGAGTCCCGCACGGGCGTGGCGTACTTCCCGAGCCTCGCCGACGCCGGGCGCGCGGTCGCCCGGGTGCTGCGCGGCGGCCTCGTGCCGGCGACGCTGGAGTTCCTCGACCGGCGCTGCATCGCGGCGGTGGAGGAGTACGCCGGGCTGGGGCTGCGCCTGGACGCGGGGGCGCTGCTGCTGTTCGGCGACGACGGCCCACCCGAGACGGTCGCCGACAGCCTCGCCCGCATCGGCGAGGCGTGCGCCGCGGAGGGGGCGCTGGAGGTGACCTGCGCCCGCGAGGTCGCCGAGTCGGAGGCGCTGCTCGCGGCCCGCCGCTGCGCGCTGCCCGCGCTGTCCCGGCTCGGGTCGCTGACCATCCTCGAGGACGCCACCGTGCCGCGACCCCGCATCGCCGAGATGGTCGACCGCATCGACCGCATCGCCGAGAAGCACGGCGTCACGATTGCCACGTTCGGGCACGCCGGCGACGGCAACCTGCACCCGACGTGCGTGGTGCCGTCGGCCGAGGACACCGAGGCGGTACGGGCGGCCGAGCGCGCGTTCGCCGACGTCTTCGCCGCCGCCCTCGACCTCGGCGGCACGATCACCGGCGAGCACGGTGTCGGGGCGGCGAAGCTGGCGTACCTGCCGGCCCGCCTCGGCGAGGACCAGATGGCGCTGCTGCGCCGGATCAAGGCCGCCTTCGACCCGGCCGGCATCCTCAACCCCGGGAAGCTGGGCTCATGAGCGGGACGACCGCGGCTCGCGGCAGCGCCGGACCGGGCCAGATCTTCGAGCCGGACCTGCTCTCCCGGTGCATCTCCTGCGGGTTCTGCCTGCCCGCCTGCCCGACGTACGCGCTCACCGGCGACGAGGCGTCCTCGCCGCGCGGGCGGATCACGCTGATGCGGGCGTTGCAGAGCGGCGACCTCGACCCGGACGATCCCACGCTGCGCGAGCAGTCCTCGTTCTGCCTCGGCTGTCGGGCGTGCGAGCCCGTTTGCCCGGCGGGCGTCCAGTATGGACGGCTGCTGGAGCAGTGGCGGGTGCACCAGTGGCGCGGCCGGCGGCGGCCGCTGCTGGCCCGGGCGCTGACCCTGGTCGCGGGGCAGCGGTGGCTGCTGCGGCTGCTCGGGCTGGTGCGCGGTGCGGCGCGCACCCGGTCGCCGGCGGGCGGGCTGCCCGGGTCGACCCGGTACCTGATGCTCGGCTGCTACGAGCGCGGCCTCTTCCCCCGGGTCAGCCGGGCCGCGCGCCGCCTCGTACCCGGGCTGTCCGTGCCCACCGACCAGGGCTGCTGCGGCGCACTGCACGCGCACAACGGCGATCTCGCCACCGGCGAGGCGCTCGCCCGGGAGCTCGGCCGGCGGCTGCCGGGCGTCGTCGTCACCACCTCCGGCGGGTGCGCCGCGCACCTGGCCGGCGTGCTCGGCCGCGACCGGGTGCGCGAGCTGTCCGAGGAGCTGGCGGTGGCGGTGCCGCGCGACCCGGCGGGCCTCGGGGAGGTGCGCGTCGGCGGTCGCCGGGCGCGGGTGACCCTGCAGGACTCCTGCCACCTGCGCAACGGGCTCGGCGTGTGGCGTGAGCCCCGGGCGATCCTGGAGCGGATCGCCGACTACGTGGAGCTGCCGTCGGCCGCCACCTGCTGCGGCGCCGCGGGCACGTACGCGATGCTGCGCCCGCGCGACTCCCGGCGCATCCTCGACCCGAAGCTGGACGAGATCGAGGCCGCCGGTGTGGACTACGTGGTGGCGGTCAACCCGGGATGTCTGCGCCAACTCCGCACCGGCCTGCGGCGCCGTCGCTCGCCGGTGCGGGCGGTCCACCTCGCCGAACTGGTGGAGATGGCCGCGCGGGCGGCGTCGGCGGACCGCTGACGCTCACCAGTGGATCGGCGTGCAGGCGCCGGCCCGCTCCACCTGCAGCGTGGCGTGGTCGATGCGGTACGTGTCGCGCAGCCGGGCCCGGGCGTCGGCGAGCACGGCGTCCAGGTCGGTCGCAGGGTCCACGGACAGGTGGGCCGATGCCACGTCCATCCCCGAGGTGAGCGTCCACACGTGCAGGTCGTGCACGTCGGTCACGCCCGGCACCGCGCCCAGGGTCCGGCGGACCTCCTCGACGTCGAGGTGCTCGGGTGCGGCCTGCACGAGCACCCGCAGCGCGGCCCGGCCGAGCGCGACGGTGCGGGGGAGGACGAACAGCGCGACGGCGAGGGCGACGATCGGGTCCGCGTAGACCCAGCCGGTCGTCTGGATGATCACGGCGGCGAGCACCACACCGACCGAGCCGACCAGGTCGCCGAGCACCTCCAGGTACGCACCGCGCACGTTGAGGCTCTCCCGGGCGCCCTCGCGCAGCAGCGCGAACGCCACGACGTTGACGGCGAGCCCGGCCACCGCCACCGCGAGCATCGGCCCGGCCCGGACCTCGGGTGGCTCGGCGAACCGGCGTACCGCCTCGACGAGCACGTAGAGCGCGGCGCCGAGCAGGAGGACGGCGTTGGCGAGGGCGGCGAGCACCTCCAGGCGGTAGAGCCCGAACGTCCGCTGCCCGCCCGCCCGGGAGCGGGTGGCCGCGTAGATCGCGGCGAGCGCCATGCCGATGCCGAGTACGTCGGTGAACATGTGCGCCGCGTCGGACAGCAGCGCGAGTGAACCGGTCAGCAGGGCGGCGAGCGCCTCGGCGAGCATGAAGACCCCGAGCAGGGCGAAGGCCGCCCAGAGCCGGCCACGGTATCGGGCGCCGGCCCCGGTCGGCGCACCGTGTCGATGACCCGCGCTCATGCCACCAGCCTCCCGCCTCTCACCCGCCGCCCGGCAAACATATGCTGACATCGCAATGAGTGCAACTGTTGGCGGTGCGGCTGGCCCGACCCGCCGCGGCCTCCCTGCTCAGTTGGCAGCCAGGAGCCGTCGGTGCCGGCGGTCGTCGGGCACTGGCCCGGGTGAGGCTCCATACTCTTCGCCTCCCGGCTGCTCACCACCTGCAGCAGCACCCCGCTCGAGGGTCTAGCGTGCAGCGCATGGCGGATCGTTGGCTCATCTACGGGGCGACCGGCTACACCGGGCAGCTCGTCGCTCGGCTCGCGGTGGCCCGCGGGGAGCGGCCGATCCTCGCCGGTCGCCGCGGACCGGCGGTGGCCGCCCTCGCCGCCGACCTCGGCCTCGACCACCGCGTCGTGGACCTCGCCGACCCGGCGGCGCTGCGGGCCGCGCTCGCGGACGTCGCGGTCGTCGCGCACTGCGCGGGGCCGTTCGTGGACACCTCGGCGCCGATGGTCGACGCGTGCCTGGCGACCGGCACCCACTACGTGGACATCACCGGGGAGCTCGACGTCTTCGAGGCGCTGTACGCGCGCCACGACGAGGCGGTGGCGGCGGGCATCGTGCTGCTGCCGGGCGCCGGGTTCGACGTGGTGCCCACCGACTGCCTCGCCGCGCTGCTCGCCGCATCGCTGCCCGGGGCCGTGTCGCTGGAGCTCGCGTTCCGCGCCGGCGGGGGCATGAGCCCCGGCACCGCCCGCACCGGCCTGTACGTCACGGCCGCCGGCGGCAGGCGGCGGACCGGGGGAGTGCTGCGCTCGACACCGTTCGGCGTGCCGAGCCGCATCGTGGCCTTCCCGTCCGGCCCGCGCCGGGTCGGCGCCGTCCCCTGGGGCGACCTGGTCAGCGCGTACCGCTCAACCGGCATCGGCGACATCACCGTGTACACGAGCCTGCCGGTCCGCGGCCGGCTCGGGCGGCTGCAGGCCGCGGCGACCGCGCGCCTGCTGCGGTACGCCGTGCCGCGCGCCCTCGCGGCCCGGCTGATCCGCCGGCGGGTGACCGGACCCTCGCCGCAGACCCGGGCAGCGACCTCGATCGAGGTATGGGGGGAGGTGCGCACGGCCGGGGGCGAGACCCGTTCGGCGACGCTGACCGGCCCCAACGCGTACGACCTCACCGCCGACGCACTGCTCCGCGCGGTGGCGCGCCTGCGCACGGGCACCGTCCCGCCCGGTGCCCACACCCCGTCCACCGCCCTCGGTGCCGACTTCGTCCGGGAACTCGACGGCGTGTCGCTGTCCCTGCCGGCCTAACTGTCGCCATTCGCGCGATCCATACCTGTTCGCCTCCCTACCCTGTGGTCGAGGGCGAAAGGGCGAACCGGTTTGGGGCAAGGGCGAGGGCCCGCCAGCGGACGCGCGGGCGCGTTCTGGGCGAGCGACCTGGCCGAGGTGATGCGCGGCAGCGGCGCCGGCGACGCGGGGCTGTCCGACGAGGAGGCCGCCGAACGGCTCAAGCGCGAGGGTCCGAACCAGGTCGAGACGACCGGGCGACGCCGGGGACTGCGGCTGCTGCTCGGGCAGTTCACCAGTCCGATCATCCTGATCCTCGTCGGCGCGACCGTGGTGTCGATGGTGGTCGGCGACGTCGCCGACGGGGTGATCATCCTGGCCATCATCCTCGCCAGCGGCCTGCTCACCTTCTGGCAGGAGCGGTCCGCCGGGCGGGCGGTCGACGCGCTGCTCGCCCGGGTCAGGGTGCGGGTCGAGGTGCGCCGGGGCGGCCGCGAGGTGTCCGTGCCGTCGGAGGAGGTGGTGACCGGCGACATCGTGCTGCTGCGCGCCGGCGACGTCATCCCCGCCGACTGCCGGGTGATCGAGTCCCGCAGCCTGCAGGTCGACGAGTCGTCGCTGACCGGCGAGCCGTTCCCGGTGGAGAAGAAACCGGATCCCGTCCCGGCCGAGACGCCGCCGCCCAAGCGCACCAGCGCGCTGTTCATGGGCACCCACGTCGTCAGCGGCTCGGGCAGCGCGGTCGTGGTGCAGACCGGCCGCGCGACCGAGTACGCGGCCGTCGCCGCCCGGCTGGGCGCCCGGGAGGTCACCACCGGCTTCGAACGCGGGATCACCAGGTTCGGCCTGCTGCTGGCACGGGTCATGGCCGTGCTCGTCAGCACGATCTTCGTGGTCAACCTCGTGCTGCACCGGCCGGTCATCGACTCGCTGCTCTTCTCGCTGGCGCTCGCGGTGGGGCTGACCCCGCAACTGCTGCCCGCGATCGTCAGCCTCAGCCTCTCCGCCGGCGCGCGCCGGATGGCCGGGCGGAAGGTCATCGTCAAGCGGCTCGACGCCATCGAGGACTTCGGCGCGATGACCGTGCTGTTCACCGACAAGACCGGCACCATCACCAGCGGGAGCGTTCAACTCGCCGACGCGCTCGACCCGGACGGGCGGCGAAGCGACGAGGTGGCGCGCCTGGCGCGGTTGAACGCCGGGCTGCAGCGCGGCTACGCCAACCCTTTGGATCAGGCGATCATGGCCGGCGCGCCCGCCGTGGACGAACGTCTGCGCATCGCCGAGGTGCCGTACGACTTCCAACGCCGCCGGCTGTCCGTGCTCGTCGACGAGCACGGCACCGCCACTCTGGTCACCAAGGGCGCGCTCAGCTCGGTGCTCGAGGTCTGCGCGACCGCGCGCACCGCGCGCGGAGACGAGCCCATCGACGCGGTGCGCGACGCGGTGCAGCGGCAGCACGCCGACCTGTCCTCCCGCGGCCACCGGGTCCTCGGCCTGGCCGTCCGGGCGCTGCCCGGCCGCCGCGACGCCACGGTCGCCGACGAGACCGGGATGACCCTCGTCGGGCTGCTCGCCTTCGCCGATCCGCCGAAATCCGACGCCGCCTCGGCCATCCGGAACCTCGCCGACCTGGGCATCTCCGTACGGCTCATCACCGGAGACAACCGGCTGGCCGCCGCCTACATCTCCGGCCAGGTCGGGCTGACCGGGGAGCCGTTGCTCGGGCCGGACATCGAGCGCATGTCCGACGACGAACTCGCCGAGCGTGCCTCGCGCACCCAGGTGTTCGCCGAGGTCGAGCCGCTGCACAAGGAGCGGGTCGTGCGGGCCTTGCGCACGTCGGGCACGGTCGTCGGCTACCTCGGCGACGGCATCAACGACGCGCCCGCCCTGCACGCGGCGGACGTGGGCATCTCCGTGGACACCGCCGTCGACGTGGCCAAGCAGTCCGCAAGCATCGTGCTGCTGGAGAAGGACCTGAGCGTGGTCGCCGACGGCGTGCGCCGAGGCCGGCGGACCTTCGCCAACACCCTCAAGTACGTGCGGGTCAACACCAGCGCGGCCTTCGGCAACGTGCTCAGCATGACCGCCGCCGCCGCGTTCCTGCCGTTCCTGCCCCTGCTGCCCCGGCAGATCCTGTTGCTGAACTTCCTGTCCGACATCCCCTACACCACCATCGCCACCGACCGCGTCGATCCCGAGCAGATCCAGCGGCCCCGGGCGTGGAACCTGCGCACCGTCCGCAACTTCATGATCGTGTACGGGGTGCTCAGCTCGGTCTTCGACGTCGCGACGTTCCTGACCCTGCGCCTGGGGTTCGGCGCCGGGCCCGAGGTGTTCCGGACCGGCTGGTTCATCGAGTCCACCGCGACCGAACTCGCCGTCCTGCTCGTGCTGCGCACCAACCGGCCGTTCCTGCGCAGCCGGCCGGCGCGGGCGCTGCTCATCAGCAGCGCGCTGCTGGCCGCGGTGACCGTCGCCCTCCCGTACACGCCGCTGGCGCGGCCGCTCGGCTTCGTGCCGCTCGTCGGGGTCATCCTGGCCACGCTGGCCGGCCTGACGATCGTGTACGTCCTCGCCAACGAGGTGGTCAAGCGGATCCTCCCACCCGACCCTGCGTGAGCGTCGCGACGCGGTCTGGTTGAGTGTGTCCATGCCGGACGTGACCGTGCCGCGGATCGTGGAACTGCACGACATCGCCGAGCACCATGCCCTCGCCGACCTGTTCCGGCGGATCTGGCGCGCCGGATCGGTGCAGGACGTGCTCAACCCACACGTGATCCGGGCGCTCGCGCACGCGGGCAACTACGTGGTCGGGGCGTACGCGGGGCAGCGGCTGATCGGCGGGGCTGTGGCGTTCTTCGGCACCGACCATCTCCACTCGCACATCGCCGGGGTCGACCCGGCGCGGCAGGGCGCCGGCGTCGGGTACGCCATCAAGCAGCACCAGCGCGTCTGGGCGCTGGAGCGCGGCATCACCCGGATCGGCTGGACCTTCGACCCGCTCGTGCGGCGCAACGCGCGCTTCAACCTGCACCGGCTCGGCGCGCTGGCCACCGAGTACCTGCCCGACTTCTACGGGGCCATGACAGACGGGCTCAACGCCGGGCAGCCGTCCGACCGGCTCTGGGTGACCTGGGCACTCACCTCGCCGCGGGCGGCCGCGGCCGCCCGCGGCGAGATCCCCGAGGTCGACACCGGGGCGCTGCGCGCCGCCGGCGCGACCGTGCTGCTCGACCGGTCCGGGCATCGGCCGGCCGAGCCCGTCGAGGTCCGGAACCTCCCCGCCGACGGGCGGCCGGCGCTCGTCGCCGTACCCGAGGAGATCGAGGCGCTGCGCGCCGAAGACCCGGCCAGCGCGACCGCGTGGCGGTACGCGCTGCGCGACGCCCTCGGCGCGGCGCTCGGCGCCGGGTACCGGATCACCGGGATGTCCCGCGACGGCTTCTACCTGCTGGAGGTGTCCGAGCCGTGAAGCTGGCCGGGTTCGAGCTGCGGCGCATCGCGATGCCGTTGGTGGCGCCGTTCCGCACGTCGTTCGGGGTCGAGCACGAGCGGGATGTGCTGCTGGTGCGGGCCGTCGCCACCGACGCCGACGGGTGGGGCGAGTGCGTGGCGATGTCCGCGCCGCTCTACTCCTCCGAGTACGTCGACGGCGCCGCCGAGGTCATCCGCCGTTTCCTGGTCCCGGCGGTCGCGGCGCTCTCCACGGTCGACCCGCACACGGTCGAGAGGGCTTTCGCCCCGATCAAGGGCCACCCGATGGCGAAGGCGGCGGTGCACACCGCGATCCTGGACGCCTGGTTGCGCGCCGCCGGGATGTCCTTCGGGGCGTTCCTCGGCGCCGTGCGCCCGGCCGTGCCGGCCGGGGTCTCGGTCGGCATCATGAACTCGATCCCCGAGCTGCTCGACGCGGTCGCGTCCTACCTGGACGCCGGGTACCTGCGCATCAAGCTGAAGATCCAGCCGGGGTGGGACGTCGAGCCGGTGCGGGCGGTGCGCGAGCGCTTCGGTGACGACGTGCTGTTGCAGGTGGACGCGAACACCGCGTACACCCTCGGGGACGCCGGTCACCTGGCCCGGCTGGACCCGTTCGACCTGCTGCTCATCGAGCAGCCGCTCGCCGAGGACGACCTGCGTGCCCACGCTGCGCTGGCGAAGTTGATCCGGACCCCGGTCTGCCTGGACGAGTCCATCACCAGCGCCCGGGCCGCGGCCGACGCCATCTCGCTCGGGGCCTGCGCGATCGTGAACATCAAGCCGGGCCGCGTGGGCGGCTACCTCGAGGCGCGGCGGGTGCACGACGTGTGCGCGGCGCACGGCGTACCGGTGTGGGCCGGTGGGATGCTCGAGACCGGGCTGGGCCGGGCCGCGAACGTGGCGCTGGCTGCCCTGCCCGGGTTCACGCTGCCCGGGGACACCTCCGCCTCGGACCGCTACTACGCGCGGGACATCACGCGGCCGTTCACCCTGGTCGACGGGCACGTGCGGGTGCCGACCGGTCCGGGCCTGGGGGTGGACCCCGACCCGGACATCCTCGCCGAGGTGACCACCGCGACCGAGTGGATCAACCTGGCGACGGCGGGCCGGTGAGGCCTGAGCCGGGGCTCAGGCCTCGAAGACGCCCGCCTCGATGAGGCGCTTCTCGGTGGTGTCCCAGCCGTGGCCGGGGTGGGCGGCGGCCAACGCGGCCAGCTCGGCGCGGATCTTCGCCCCGTGGCCCGCCGCTGCCAGGGTGCGGATCTCCTCGATGAACGCCTCGGAGTCGGTCTTGAGGTGCGCGGTCCGGCCGTTGGTGAGGTTGCGCACGTACACGTTCTTGCCGTTGTTCAGCGGGATCAGGTACTTGAACTCGCCGAGCACGCTGAGCGCACCGCCGGTGGCGTTGGCCTGACCGGCCCGTACCGAGGCGCGCGCGGTCTTGGAGGTGTTGCTCGCCACGGAGGAACTCCTTGCAGACAGACGGGATCGACGGAGGACCCCGGTGGGGGATGGACAGGATTGGGGGGTCGGACGTAGGCCGACCGGAGAAGTCTACCCGACCGTATCCGGCACCCGACCGGGTCGATCTTGCCAACTTGCCGGGTCAGTTTTCCGGATTCTCTGGCGCACCGTGCGTTACCGCGTCATCATGGGTATCGGCCGTCAGGCGGCCGAGGTCGTAGGGGAAGACGCCCTCGGTTCCCTGGAGGTCACCGTGCCGACGCGTGGCGTTGTGTATGTGCATTCCAGCCCGCTCGCTGTGTGTCCACACGTCGAGTGGGCGATTGCTCGTGTCGTCGGAGTCCCGGTCAACCTCGACTGGAGCCATCAGCCACTGGAACCCTCGGCCCGTCGGGCGGAGTGCTCCTGGGGCGGCGCGCCCGGCACGGGCGCCAAGATCGCCGCGGCGCTGCGCCAGTGGCCGATGATCCGCTTCGAGGTGACCGAGGATCCGAGCCACGGCGTGGACGGCGAGCGGTTCATGCACGTGCCGGGCCGGGGCCTGTTCCGGGCGACGACGAGCGCCAGCGGCGACATCGTGGTGGGTGAGGCCCGGCTGAGGAAGCTGCTCGCCTCGGCGCGCGGCCCGGAGAGCCTGGCGCACGCCCTCGACAACGAGCTGGGCACGGCCTGGGACGCCGAGCTCGAGCCGTACCGGCACGCGGGCGAGGGCGCCCCGGTCAGCTACCTGCCGATGGTCGGCTGAGGCGCCCCCGCCCCGCGGTCAGCCGGCGCGCGGATCACAGCGGGATGTTGCCGTGCGCGCCCCGGGCGGCGGGCGCGTTCGCGAGCGCCTCGGCGATCCGCCGCCGGGTCTCGGTGGGCTTGATCACATCGTCGACGACGCCGATCTCCAGCGCCCGGTTGACGCCGCCGGCGACCCTGATGTGTTCCTCCACGAGCCGGGCGCGCAGCTCCTCCCGCTCCTCGGGCTTCGCCGCGGCGAGCTTCTTGCGGTGCAGGACGTTGACCGCCGCGGCCGCGCCCATGACGGCGACCTCAGCGGTCGGCCAGGCGAAGACCGCCGTGGCCCCCAGCGCGCGGGAGTTCATCGCGATGTACGCGCCGCCGTACGCCTTGCGGGTCACCAGCGTCACCCGCGGTACCACCGCCTCGGCGAACGCGTGCAGCAGCTTCGCGCCGCGGCGCACCACGCCCTCCCACTCCTGGCCCACGCCGGGCAGGTAACCGGGCACGTCGACGAGCACGATGAGCGGCACGCCGAGCGCGTCGCACATCCGCACGAACCGGGCCGCCTTCTCCGCCGATGCCGCGTCCAGGCAGCCGCCCAGCCGCAGCGGGTTGTTGGCGATCACCCCGACGGTACGCCCGGCGAAGCGGCCCAGCGTCGTCACGATGTTCGGCGCCCACTTGGCGTGCAGCTCCACCCCCGGCTCGTCGAGCAGGGCCTTGACCAGCGGCTTGACGTCGTAGGCGCGCGAGGACTCGGCCGGCAGCAGGCTGCCCAGGTCCACGCCGTCGGTCACGTCGTCCGGGCTGACCCGGCCCTGGCGTCCGAGCAGCGCGGCCAGCCGCCGCGCCTCGGCCAGCGCGGCGCTGTCGTCCTTGGTGGTGATGTGCACGACGCCTGACCGCCGGCCGTGCGGCTCGGGGCCGCCGAGGCGCTCCATGTCCACCTGCTCGCCGGTCACCGAGCGCACCACCTCGGGCCCGGTCACGAAGATCCGCCCGCCGGCGCTCATGATGACCAGGTCGGTCAGCGCCGGGCCGTAGGCCGCACCACCGGCGGCCGGGCCGAGCACGACCGAGATCTGGGGCACGCGGCCGGAGGCGCGGACCATCGCGGCGAAGACCTGACCGACGCCGTCGAGCGCCACCACACCCTCGGGCAGCCGTGCGCCGCCCGAGTGCCACAGCCCGATCACGGGAACGCGCTCGCGCACGGCCGTGTCGATGGCGTCGACGATGTGCCGGCAGCCCTCCGCACCCATGGCGCCCCCCATCAGGGTGGCGTCGGTGGCGAACGCGACCGCCGGGGTGCCGTCGATCTCGCCACGGCCGTACACCACACCGGAGGTGTCGCGCGGGACGATGAGGCGCAGCGAGCCGGCGTCGAACAGCGTGCGCAGCCGGACCTCCGGGTCGCGGAAGTCCACAGCGGACTCGTCTACGCCCGCCGTGCTGGTCATGGTCATGCAGGCCTCCTAGGACCGGGTCGTGCGAGGGGCGTTGGTGTTCACGCGCGCCTAGGCGCGCGTGAACACCAACGCCACGTTGTGGCCACCGAAGCCGAACGCGTTGTTCAGCGCGGCGGGAATCTCCATCCGGCGGGCCGTGTGGGCCGCCACGGGCAGGTCCAGCTCGTCGTCCGGGTCGTCCAGGTTGATCGTCGGCGGGACGACGCCGTCCCGCACGGCCAGGATGGTCGCGATCGACTCGACCGCACCGGCCGCCCCGAGCAGGTGCCCGGTCATCGACTTGGTAGCGGTCAGGACCGGGTGGGTGCCGACCGCGGCGCGCACCGAGGCGACCTCCACCATGTCCCCGGTGGGCGTGGACGTGGCGTGCGTGTTGACGTGCGCGATGTCCTGGCCGGACAGTCCGGCGTCGGCGAGCGCCCGGCGCATCGCCCGGGTCTGGCCGTCGACGTGCGGCTGGACCATGTCGTACGCGTCCGAGGTGATCCCGGCGCCGGCCAGCCGCGCGTACACGCGGGCACCCCGGGCCGCCGCGTGGTCCGCCCGCTCCAGGACGACCACCCCCGCGCCCTCGCCGAGCACGAAGCCGTCCCGCCCCTTGTCCCAGGGGCGGGAGGCGCGCTGCGGTTCGTCGTTGCGGGTGGACATGGCGCGCATCGCGGCGAACCCGGCGATCGGCAGCGGCGCGATGACCGACTCCGTGCCGCCGGCCACCACCACGTCGGCCCGGCCGGACCGGATGAGGTCCAGCCCCAGCGCGATCGCCTCGGCGCCGGTGGCGCAGGCGCTCGCCACCGAGTGCACTCCGGCCTTCGCGCCGAGCTCCAGCCCCACGCATGCCGCCGGCCCGTTGGGCATGAGCATCGGCACGGTGTGTGGGGAGACCCGCCGTGGCCCGCTGGACTCCAGGATGTCGTCCTGCTTGAGCAGGGTGATCGCCCCGCCGATACCCGTGCCGATGCTGACCGCGAGCCGCTCGGGGTCCAGGCCGGCGTCGGCCAGCCCTGCGTCGCGCCACGCCTCCCGCGCGGCGATCACCGCGATCGCCTCGGCCCGGTCCATCCGGCGCAGCTTCACCCGGTCCAGGACCTCGGCCGGATCGACCGCGAGTTGCGCGGCGATCCGTACCGGCAGTGGCTCGGCCCAGTCCTCGGTGAGCGCGCTCACCCCGGACCGGCCGGCGAGCATCGCGTCCCAGGTCGACGCGACATCCCCGCCGAGCGGGGTCGTCGCGCCGAGCCCGGTGACCACAACATCGACGGGGGATGCCATCAGCCTGCCTTCTCGATGTACGAGATCGCGTCGCCCACGGTCTTGAGGTTCTGCACCTCGTCGTCGGGGATCTTCACGCCGAACTTCTCCTCGGCGGCGACGACCACCTCGACCATCGACAGCGAGTCGACGTCAAGGTCCTCGGTGAACGACTTGTCCTCGGCGACGTCGTCGGGGTTGACTCCGGCGACCTCCTCGAGGATCTCGGCCAGCCCGGACATGATTTCTTCACGGGTCATTGCGAACTGTCCTTTCGATTCGGCTGATGGCTCCAGACGGTTGCTGGGCCTTGGCAGGTTACGGGCACCGGACGACCTGTCCGGCGTAGGTCAGGCCGCCGCCGAAGCCGAACAGCAGCACCGGGGCGCCCGAGGACACCTCACGCCGTTCGACGAGCTTCGACAGGGCCAGGGGGACGCTGGCGGCAGACGTGTTGCCGGACTCGACGATGTCCTTGGCGATCAGCGCCTGCGGCATGCCGAGCCGCTTGGCGATCCCGTCGATGATGCGGGCGTTCGCCTGGTGCGCCACGAAGGCGGCGATCTCCTGCGGAGCCACCCCGGCGCGTTCGCACGCCTGCCGGGCGATCGGGGCGAGCGCCGTGGTGGCCCACCGGAAGACCGCCTGCCCCTCCTGCTGGATGTACGGCCGCCAGCCTTCGATGCGCACCGCGTCGCCGCGTTCCGGCGCCGAGCCCCAGACCACGGGGCCGATCTCCGGCGTGTCCGCCGCGGTCAGCACGGCCGCCCCGGCGCCGTCGCCGAAGAGGATGCACGTGGCCCGGTCGGTCCAGTCCGTGAAGTCCGACAGCTTCTCGGCCCCGATCACGATGGCGTTGCGCGCCGCGCCGGCGCGGATCGCGTGGTCGGCGGTGGCCAGCGCGTACGAGAAGCCCGAGCAGGCGGTGTTGATGTCGTAGGTGCCCGGTGCCTGGATGCCCAGGCGCGCGGCGACCCGGGTCGACACGTTCGGGACGCGGTCCACCGCGGAGCAGGTGGCGACGACCACGAGATCGATGTCCGCGGCGGTCAGGCCCGAGCCGGCGAGCGCCTTCTCCGCCGCTGCCGAGGCCATGTCCGCGACGGTCTCGGTGTCCGCGATACGGCGGGTGACGATGCCCACCCGCTCACGGATCCATTCGTCGCTGGTGTCGACCATCTCGGCGAGTTCGTCGTTCGTCAGCACGCGGGCCGGCTGGTAGTGGCCGAGCGAGAGGATGCGCGATCCGTTGGGCATTACAGGTGGCCTCCGATCCGGGCGAGGGGTTGGCCCGGGGCGACCGGGTCGTCGTGGTGGGCCAGCCATTCGGTGAGTACGCCGGCGCCGTGCGCGGTCACCTCGACCGGGCCCTGCCGGGTGGCGACGTGGCCGATGACCTGGCCGGCGGCGACCTCGCTGCCCTCCGCCACGTCGGCGGGCTGGAAGGTACCGGCGGCCTGGGCGACGACCACCCGGAACTGGGGGGCGGGCTCGGCGGTGACCGCGACACCGTGCCGGGCGATCAGGTCGCGGGCGCGCTCGAGATCGTCCGGGGTGTTCAGGCTGAGGATCTCCACACCGGGCAGGGCCCGCTTGGCCAGGCCGGCGAGCGTGCCGGCGGGCGGCAGTTCGATGACCGCGGTGACGCCGATGTCGGCGAGCGTGCGCATGCACAGGTCCCAGCGGACCGGGGCGGTGACCTGGCGGACGAGGCGCTGCAGCAGCTCCCGGCCGTGGCCGACCGCCGCGCCGTCCAGATTGGACAGCAGGATCTTCGTCGGGTCGTTGGGCGTGACGCCGGCGGCGATGGCGGCGAGCGCCTTCTCGGCCGGCGCCATGTACGGCGTGTGGAAGGCCCCGGCCACGGCGAGCTTGACCACCCGGGCTTTCGCCGGTGGGTCGGCGATGAACTTCTCCAGCCGCTCGACGGCGCCGGCGGCGACGATCTGGCCCGCCCCGTTGCGGTTGGCCGGGTACAGCCCGTGCGCCTCGATCGCCTCGATCACCGCGGCCTCGTCGCCGCCGAGCACGGCGGCCATGCTGGTCGGCTCCAGCGCGCACGCCGCGGCCATCTCCCGGCCGCGGACGGCGGCGAGCGTGACGGCCGACTCGGCCGACAGCGCTCCGGCGATCGCCGCCGCGCCGAGTTCGCCGACGCTGTGTCCGGCGACCACCTGCACGTCGTACAGCGGCAGGTGCTCGGCGGCGAGCAGCGCCGCCGCGGTGAGCAGTGGCTGCGTCTTGGCCGTGTCCTTGATCTCATCGGCGTCCGCCGTCGTGCCCAGGTGCACCAGGTCCACGCCGGCGAGCGCCGACCACCAGCGAAGTCTGGGCTCGGCTCCCGGCAGCGCCAGCCATGGCGTGAGGAATCCGGGTTTCTGGGAGCCCTGCCCAGGGGTCAGTAGCGCGAGCACGGGTATGACTCTGCTTGATACTGGTGAGTCAGGTGTGTGCCGTCGGGTACGAAACCCCACGATGAAATTTGGAGGGAACCTCCAAACGGCACCCGTCCGCGCCGAGCGAGCAGGCCGCGACCAGTGCCCTAGCGGGCGGTGACCGGCGCCGACGGGTCGAGCCGGCCGATGGCCAACGCGACCCGCAGCGCGAACGCGTCCCGCGGGGCCGTCGGGGCGAAGCCGGTGACCTCGGCGATGCGCCGCAAGCGGTACCGCACCGTGTTCGGGTGGACGTACAGGCTGCGGGCCGTGCTCTCGAGCACCCCGCCCGCAGCGAAGAACGCGTCCAGCGTCTCCAGCAGCTCGCCGCCCGCGCGCACGAGCGCCCCGTACACCTCTTGGCGCAGGATCCGCCGCGCCTCGGCGTCACCGGCCAGGGCCCGCTCGGGCAGCAGCTGCGCGGCGGCCACCGGACGCGGCGCCGACGGCCAGGCCGCGGCCGCCCGGTAGCCGGCCAGCGCCGCCCGGGCGGACTCGGTGGCCTCGTCCAGCGACGGCACCGCCGGCCCGACCACCACCGGTCCGTCGCCGAACCCGTCCACGAGCCGCGCCGCGACGGCGAGCGGGTCCTGCGCACCGCCGATGACCACCACCAGGCGGTCGCCGTGCACCCCGCCGAGCACCTCCACGCCGATCCGCCGCGCGGTCCGGTAGAGCGCGTGCACCACGGCCGCGGCCTCACCGCCGGGGGACCGGCCCACCGCCACCGCCACCGGTGGCGCATCGGCCCAGCCCAGCGCCGCCGCCCGGCTCGCCAACACGTCCGAGGAGTCGCCGCGCAGCAGCGCGTCCACGAGCAGCGCCTGGAGCCGGGCGTCCCACGCGCCGCGCGTCTCGGCCGCCCGTGCGTACACCCGCGCCGCCGCGAAGGCCACCTCCCGGGAGAACCTCAGCACCGCCTCGCGCAGCGCGGCCTCCTCGCCGGGCGCGGCGAGGTGCTCGACCTGCTCCTCGACGACGTCGATGGTCACCTTGATCAGCGCGACGGTCTGGGTCAGGCTGATCGACCGCGCCAGCGCCCGCGGCGCCGCGTTGAAGATCTCGTCGGACACCTCCCGCGACACGCCGCCGTCCGCGCCCGTGCCGCCAGCGGCGCCGTTGCTGCGCAGCCACTCGACCAGCGACCGCACGCCCGCCTGCGCGACGATCATGACCCAGGACCGCTGGTCCGCCGGCAGTTCGCGGAACCACGGCAGCACCTCGTCCATCCGGGCGACACTGGCGCTGGCGAGCGTGCCGGCGGCGCGTTCGATGCGCCGCAGGGTCGCGTGCAGGTCCTCGCCGGGGGTCACGGCTCATAGCCTTACATGCTGTGCTTCCGTGCCCACCGCTGGCCGTGCCGATCGCCGCGCTCGCGGCGCTCGGCGCGCTCACGGCGGTGGTGCTCGGCGACTGGGCTCCGCTGGTCGGCTGGGACGCCGCGGTGTCCGAGCGGGCTCGGGCGTTCGGGCACGAACACCCGGGCTGGGTGGCCGCGCTGCGGATCGTGACCGACCTCGGCTCCACGGTCCCGTTCCTCGCCGCCGGCGTCGCGCTCACCGCGGCGCTCCTGCGCCTCCGCCGGTACGGCACGGCCATGGGTGTCACGCTCGTGACGGTGCTCGCTCCGGCGGCGTGGACCTGCGGGCACGCCCTGCTGGACCGGCCCCGGCCGGTGGGCGGCTTCGTCGCCACGATCACCAACGGCTTTCCCAGCGGCCACACCACCAACGCCACGGCGCTCGCGCTGCTCGGCGTGCTGCTCGTCTGGTCGCGCCTGGGGCGCGCCGGCCGCTTTGTCGCCGTGGCCGGGGCCGTGCTGTTCGCCGGAGCCGTCGGGGCCACCCGGGTCGCCCTGCTCGCGCACTGGCCGACCGACGTGCTAGGTGGGTGGCTGCTGGGAGCGGCGCTCGTGCCGCTGTGCCTGGCGGCCGGTCAGCTACTCGGCCGCAGCCCGGACTCCTGAGCGAAGATCGCGGCCTGGACCCGGCTGCGCAGGCCGAGCTTGGCGAGAATCCGGCTGACGTGGGTCTTCGCGGTGGCCTCGGTGATCGCCAAGCGCTCGGCGATCTCCAGGTTCGACATCCCGGCGCCCAGGCAGGCGAGCACGTCGCGCTCGCGCGGGGTGAGCGTGTCCGGGACGGCGCGGCTGGCCGGCGCGGGCATCGCCGCGAACGCGGCGATCAGCCGGCGGGTGACGGCCGGCGCGACGATGCCCTCGCCGCGCGCCACCACGCGCACCGCCTCGACGAGCCCGTCCGCGTCGGTGTCCTTGAGCAGGAAGCCGGCGGCCCCGGCCCGCAGCGCCCCGAAGACGTACTCGTCTACATCGAAGGTGGTCAGCACGAGCACGTCGGTGTGCGCCAACGCGGTGATCTGGCGCGTGGCCCAGATGCCGTCCCGGCGGGGCATCCGCACGTCGAGCAGCGCCACGTCCGGCCGCAGGTCGCGGCAGCGCTCGACCGCCTCCTCACCGTCGGTGGCCTCGCCGACGACCCGGATGTCCGGCGCGGAGTTGAGGATCAGGACGAGTCCCGCCCGCACCGCGTCCTGATCGTCGGCGACCACGACCGTGATCGTCATCGCTCGGCCTCCCGCGTGGGCAGGTACGCGTGGACCCGCCAGGTCCCACCATCGGGCCCGGCGTCGAAGGAACCACCCAGCAGATCGGCGCGCTCGCGCATGCCGATCAGCCCGTGCCCCGATCCGTCGTGGCTGGGCCCGGTGCCCGCGCGCGGCCCCTCCGTCGGGCCGGGCGGAAGCGGGTTGGCCACGGTCAGCGTGACGCCGTCGGGCTCGTACGCGATGGCTACCCGCGCCTCGCCCGGACCGTGCTTGAGGGCGTTGGCGAGCGACTCCTGCAGGATCCGGTAGCCGGCGAGGTCGACACTGACCGGCAGCGGCCGCGGCTGGCCGGTGATCGCGAATTCGACCGCCAGGCCGGCGTCCCGTACCTGGGCCACCAGGCGTTCGGCTTCCGCGAGCCGGGCGTTGGTGGGCGAGTCGGCGTCCGCGTCGACGCCCCCGCGCGGGTCGCGCAGCAGTTGCACCATCTGCCGCATCTCGGCCAGCCCTTGCACGCCGTTCTCCCGGATCACCCGCAGCGCCCGTTCGACCGTGTCCGGGTCGAGGTTCTTGACCGACAGCAGCGCGGATGCGTGGATCGCCACCGCGCTGAGCCGGTTGCCGATCACGTCGTGCAGTTCGCGCGCCATCCGGTTGCGCTCGGCGGTCACCGCCTGGCGGCGGTCCAGTTCGGCCAGCCGGGCCGTCTGCTCGGCCCGGGCCCGGTCCGCCGCGGCCTGGTCGCGGTACTGGCGGACGGTGAGCGCGGTGATGGTGGGGAGCACGAAGACGAGCACGGGGACGACCGCCAGACCCAGGCCCGGCCACTGTCCGAGGGCGAGCGGGCCGAGGATCGCCGCCACGCCGGTCAGCGCGACCGAGACGCGCAGCACCCAGCGCCACAGCCAGGCCGGCCCGTAGACGCACGTCTCGTACAACGCCTGGGTGAAGACGAGGATCGTGGCAAGCGAGCCGCCGAGCGCGACGTCGCCGAGGAGTCCGGCCAGCCCCAGACCCAGCCCGGCCACCGGGGCCAGGCGGCGCAGCGCGATCCCGGCGCTGGCGACGGCGAGCGGCCCGGCCAGCAGGGCGCGGGGTGCGTCCTCGATCAGCCCGAGGACGTGTATGCCGCCGCTGACCGCGAGCAGCAGGAGCCCGCCAACGAAGTACGCCGCCGCCACCTGCACGTCCCGGGCGGTCGTGCCCGCAGGTGCCACCAGTCGCACGCCCCGATCACAGCACACGCGTCCGGGCCCGACCTCCGCCCGGCGGCGACGCGGGCGTACATCGAAGGATGGACGGCGGTTTCCACACGCGCGACGACGCCCGGCCGCCGGCCGGCCACCATGCTTGAGCACATGCTGCTGGCGGTGATCGTGGCCTGCGAGATCGGGTTCTGGGTGCTGCTCGTGTCGGGTCTGGTCGCCCGCTACCTGTTGCGGCTTCGGCGCCTGTCGACCGTCCTGCTGGTCGCCACGCCCCTGGTCGACCTGGTGCTGCTCATCGCCTCCGTGATCGACCTGCGGCGCGGCACCGTCGCCAACGTCACCCACGGGCTCGCCGCCGCGTACATCGGCTTCTCGATCGCCTTCGGGCACAACATCATCCGCTGGGCCGACCAGCGGTTCGCGCACCGGTTCGCCGGCGGGCCGCCACCGTGGAAGCCGCCGAAGTACGGCTGGGCTCGGGCGCGCTGGGAGTGGCGCGAATGGGGTAAGGGGCTCGTCGGCTGGGCGGTGGCCTGCGGGCTGCTCGGGGGCGCGATCCTCTGGGTCGGCGACTGGTCGCGCACCCAGGAGTTGGCGGCGTGGATCGGGAGGTTGTCGCTGGCGATGGTCATCTGGTTCGTGACCGGACCGCTGTGGGCCACCGTGTTCCGCAAACCCGCCTCCGAGCGCGTTACCGCACATCCCGGGCCGTCCCGGCCCCCGCGTCGGTCGTCAGCGGTCGTGGGTGAGCAGCGCCACCGCGCCGAGCAGGAGCAGTAGGGCGAGCCCGCCCGCGCCGACGAGCAGCATGCCCCAGCGCCACTGCCGCAGCACCTCGTCCATGTCCGTGACAGGCGCCGCGGTCGGGGCGACCGGCACGACCCCCGGCTCGCCCGGCTCGGCCACGACGGCCGTGCCGTCCCCGGTCCCCGACGCGTCCCCGGCCGGCTGGCCACCGCGCCCGTCCGCCATCCACCGGCCGTCGTGCCCGTCGGCGATCGGCTGGGCGCTGGTCGACGGGGGTAGCGGCACGCCGGCGCGGGCGAGGACGTCCGGCATCGACAGTCGCCCGAAGAACCAGGCCTCGGCCACCAGCCGGTTGGGCTGCGCGGCCGGTCGGAACACGCGCGGGCCGCCCACGGCCAGGGGATACAGGTCGTACGTCTGGTGGGGCGTGCCGTCGACGAACACCACCAGCCGGTACCCCGGGCCGAGCGCCTCCGCGCGCGGGGCCGGAGCCTCGCCGGGCCGGCTCGAGACCCAGGCAACCTGGGCGACCAGGTCGTGGAACAGCTCGGGATCGGAGGCGATGCCCACGCTCAGGCCCGGGAATCCGGGCCCCTCCAGGCGCACCGCCGTCGGACCGGCGGCGGCAGCGGCGCCAGACGGCAGCGCGCCGAGGGCGGTGGCGGACAGCGCCGCCAGCAGCAGAGCCCGCCACCGCATGGCCCACCCCCCTTGCGTCCCGTCGGGGACAGGAAGCCCGCGAGAGGAGCCCGATCGACTCGCGCCCTCAATAGATAGACGGCGTGGTGAGGCTCCGGGTTGCAACGATCAGGTCACGTTCTGGTGACTATCGACCGGAGCCATCGACCGGACCCGCTGGCTCGGGACGGCTAGCCGGCCGACGGAGGCTCTCCGGCCGACTCCGCGGCGAGCCGGGCGAGGGCGCCACGCAGCCGGGCCACGGTGCGCTCGCGGCCCAGCACGGCGAGGGACTCGAACAGCGGCAGCCCGACGGAACGGCCGGTGACCGCCACCCGCACCGGTGCCTGGGCCTTGCCCAGCTTGAGGTTGCGTGCGGCGCCGACCGCCTCCAGCGCCTGCCGCAGCGACTCGGCGTTCCACTCCGGCAGCGACTCGAAGGCGTCGAGCGCGTCGCGCAGCAGGTCCGTCGCGCCGGGCATCGCCTTGGTCCAGGACGCCTCGTCGTACGCGGGCTCCTCGAGGAACAGGAAGTCCACATTGGGCACGATCTCGGACAGCACGGCGATGCGGGTCTGGGCCAGCGGCGCGACCGCGGCGAACGCTTCCGGGTCGAAGTTCTCCGGCTTCCACGGTGGCGCCGGGATGGTGTCGGTGCCGTGCAGCCAGGGCTGGCACGCGGTGATGAAGTCCGCCAGGCTCAACGCGCGGATGTACTCCCCGTTGAACGCGCGCAGCTTCTTCTCGTCGAAGAACGCCGGGGAGGGGTTGACGTCCTCGAGCCGGAACTCCTCCTCGATCACCGACCAGGGCACGATCTCCCGGTCGCCGGACGGGGCCCAGCCCAGCAGCATCAGGTAGTTGCGCATCGCGTCGGCGAGGTAGCCCTCGTCGCGGTACTGCTCGAGGGCGACCTTGTCGCGCCGCTTGGACAGCTTCTGCCGCTTCTCGTTGACCACGACCGGGACGTGGGCCCAGACCGGCGGGCGCGCGCCGAGCGCCTCCCACAGCAACTGCTGCTTGGGGGTGTTGGGCAGGTGCTCCTCGGCCCGGATCACGTGGGTGATCCCCATGGTCATGTCGTCGACCACGTTGGCGAGGAGGAACACGGCCGACCCGTCGCCGCGGGCGATGACGAAGTCTTCGATCTTGGAGTTCTCGAACGTGGGCTCGCCCCGGATCAGGTCGCGGACCACGGTCACGCCCTCGTACGGCGTGCGGAACCGCAGCGCCCGCCCGGGGCCCGGCCCGAGCCCACGGTCCCGGCAGAACCCGTCGTAGCCGCTGAACCGCGAGCCGGTGCGGGCGAGGATCTGTTCGCGCGTGCAGTCGCAGTAGTAGGCGCGCCCCTCCTCGTACAGACGGGTCGCCGCGGCGCGGTGCTCGGCGTCGTACGACGACTGGAAGTACGGCCCCTCGTACGTGCCGCGCCGGATGCCGATCCAGTCGAGCGCGCTCAGGATCCCCTCGATCCACTCGGGCCGGTTGCGCGACTGGTCCGTGTCCTCGATGCGCAGCACGAACACGCCGTTGTGCTGGCGGGCGAAGACCCAGTTCTGCAGGGCTGAACGGGCACCGCCCACGTGGAACATGCCGGTCGGGGATGGGGCGAAACGCACGCGTACCGTCACGGGGCAACCCTACGACAACGACGCCGGCCATTGCCGGCGCGCGCCGTGTAGAGCCGTGTAGAACGACCGCCTAGAACCACCACGCGACCGGCCGGCCGCCGGCGCCGGTGACCGCGACCGCGGCGACCAGGACGAGCAGATCGGCGACCTGTTGCGCGGCACCGAGCACGTCCCCGGTGATCACGGTGAGCCGCCGCACGGCCAGCCAGGCCACGGCCGCCACCGCGAGCGCGGTCAGCGCCACTCCCGGCAGGACCCAGGCACCGAGCAGCGCGGTGGCGATGGCCACCGCGACCGTGACGGCGGTCACCAGCCGGGTCGGGGTCGCCTGCGCGGCCGCCGCGGCCCCCAGGCCGGTGGCGCCTTGGGCCGGGATGGCGAGCAGCGCGGCGACGGCGCCCCGGCTCAAAGCCGCCGCGGCGGGCACGACCAGCAGCGCGACGGGCATGTCGAGCGACGCGAGCGCGGTGACCCGCAGCCCCAACGCCACGACCAGCGCGCTGACCCCGAAGGTGCCCAACGTGGGGTCCTTGAGCGCGCGCCGCGCCGCCTGCGGGTCGCCGGCGGCGAGGGCGTCGGCGACATCGGCGAGGCCGTCCTCGTGCAGCGCCCCGGTCAGCAACAGCCCGAGCGCGACCGCGAGCAGCGCCGCCACGACCGCGGGCAGCACGGCACGCGCCGCGGCGTAGCCGCCGGCGACGGCCAACCCGACGAGCGCGCCGACCACCCCGAACCAGGGCAGCGCCGGGCCGAGCCCGGGTGCGGGAGCGTCCGCCGGCGAGCGGCCGGCGACCGGTAGCCGGGTCAGCAGGGCCAGCGCCGCCCGCAGCCCGGTCAGCAGGGCCAGGGTCGCCCGCAGTCCGGTCAGCGCCACGGCTCAGCGAACATCGCGGATGCTCTCCGCCGGCAGCAGCGGCAGCACCCGGCCGGCCACGACGAGGAACGCCCGCTGGGCCACGGCCGACCAGGCGGCGTTGACCCGGCCCGCCACGTCGCGAAACCGGCGCCCGAGCGGGTATACCGGGACCAGACCCCAGCCCACCTCGTTGGTCACGGCGACCACCGAGGCGGGGCTGCGGGCGGCGAGCCGCGCCGCCCGGTCCGCCAGCGCGCCGATCTCGTCGTCGTCGTGCCCGGCCTCGATCAGGTTCGACACCCACACCGTCAGGCAGTCGACGATCACCGTTCCGGGTGCCGCGGCCGCCTTCTCCAGCGCCTCCGGCAACGCGAGCGGCTCCTCGATCGTCGTCCAGTCGGCGGGCCGTTGCGCGCGGTGCAGGTCGATCCGCGCGGCCATCTCCGCGTCGCGGGCCTCGGCCGTGGCGATCACGGTGACCGGTCCCGGCTGGGCCGCCGCGAGCGCGACGGCCAGCCGGGACTTCCCGCTGCGGGCACCGCCGAGGAGCAGCGTCAGGCCGGCCGGGATCAACCCGCGTCCGACCCGCCCGTCTCGGTCACCGGCACCGCCGTGACGTCCTGCAACGCGTACTTCTTGGCCGCGTCGGCCGGCACGCTCGGGGGCACCTCGCCCCGGGCGGCGAGCTGGCGCAGCGTCGCGACGACGATCGACTCCGCGTCCACGTGGAAGTGGCGGCGCAGCGCCGGCCGCGTGTCGGACAGGCCGAAGCCGTCGGTGCCGAGCGAGGTGTAGTCGCCGGGCACCCACCGCGCGATCAGGTCGGGCACCGCGCGGATGAAGTCGCTGACCGCCACCACAGGCCCGGGCGCGTCGCGCAGCACCTGGGTGACGTACGGCACCTTCGGCTCCTCGCCCGGGTGGACCAGGTTGTGCTCCTCGCAGGCCACCGCGTCGCGGCGCAGCTCGGTCCAGCTCGTCGCCGACCAGACGTCCGCGGCCACGCCCCAGTCCTGGGCGAGCAGCTCCTGGGCGCGCAGCGCCCACTGCATCGCGGTGCCGGAGGCGAGGATCTGCGCCCGGGGCGCCCCGGCCGCCAGCGACGGCGCGGGCGCGTAGCGGTACAGCCCCTTGAGCAGGCCGTCGACGTCCAGGTTGGCGGGCTCCGGCGGCTGCACGATCGGCTCGTTGTAGACCGTCAGGTAGTAGAAGATGTTCTCCGGGTTCTCGCCGTACATCCGCCGCAGCGCGTCCTCGGTGATGTACGCGAGCTCGTACGCGAACGCCGCGTCGTACGCCACGACGGCCGGGTTGGTGGCGGCGAGCAGCAGCGAGTGCCCGTCCTCGTGCTGCAGGCCCTCGCCGTTGAGGGTGGTCCGCCCGGCCGTGGCGCCGAGCAGGAACCCGCGGGCCATCTGGTCCGCCGCCGCCCACAGCTCGTCGCCGGTGCGCTGGAACCCGAACATCGAGTAGAAGATGTACACCGGGATCATCGGCTCGCCGTGGGTGGCGTACGACGTGCCGGCCGCCGTGAAGGACGCCACCGAGCCCGCCTCGTTGATGCCCTCGTGCAGGATCTGCCCGCCGGTGGCCTCGCGGTAGGACAGGAACAGCTCGCGGTCGACCGGCGTGTAGTTCTGCCCGTGGGGCGAGTAGATCTTCGCGGTCGGGAACAGCGAGTCCATGCCGAACGTGCGCGCCTCGTCCGGGATGATCGGCACCCACCGGTGGCCGATGCCGCGCGGGTCGCCCTTGCCCTCCTTCATCAGGTCCTTGAGCAGCCGGACGAACGCCATCGTCGTGGCGACCTTCTGCTTGCCCGACCCGCGCTTGAGGTCCTGGTACACGTCCCGCGACGGCAGGTTGAGCGGGATGGTGGTCGTCCGCCGGGACGGCAGGTAGCCGCCGAGCGCCCGGCGCCGCTCCTTCATGTACTCGATCTCCTCGGACTTCTCGCCGGGGTGGTAGTACGGCGGCAGGTACGGGTTCTCCTCCAGCACCTTGTCTGGGATGTCCAGGTAGAGCCGGTCGCGGAAGGTCTTGAGGTCCTGGAGGGTGAGCTTCTTCATCTGGTGCGTGGCGTTGCGCCCCTCGAACCCGGACCCGAGCGTCCAGCCCTTGATCGTCTTGGCGAGGATGACCGTGGGCTGCCCGGTGTGCTCGACCGCCGCCTTGTATGCGGCGTACAGCTTCCGGTAGTCGTGCCCGCCGCGCTTGAGGTTCCAGATCTCCTCGTCGGACAGGTGCTCGACCATCTTGCGCGTGCGCGGGTCGCGGCCGAAGAAGTGCTCGCGCACGTACGCCCCGGACTCGGCCTTGTAGGTCTGGTAGTCGCCGTCCGGGGTCGTGTTCATCAGGTTGACCAGGGCGCCGTCGGTGTCCGCGGCGAGCAGGGGGTCCCACTCCCGGCCCCAGATCACCTTGATCACGTTCCAACCGGCGCCGCGGAAGAACGCCTCCAGCTCCTGGATGATCTTCCCGTTGCCCCGGACCGGGCCGTCCAGGCGCTGCAGGTTGCAGTTCACCACGAAGATCAGGTTGTCCAGTTCCTCCCGGGCGGCCAGTCCGATCGCGCCGAGCGTCTCCGGCTCGTCCATCTCGCCGTCGCCGAGGAAGGCCCACACCTTCTGGTCAGAGGTGTCCTTAATGCCGCGGTGGTGCAGGTAGCGGTTGAACCGCGCCTGGTAGATGGCGTTGAGCCCGCCCAGGCCCATCGACACGGTGGGGAACTCCCAGAAATCGGGCATCAGCCGCGGGTGCGGGTAGCTCGGCAGGCCGTACGGCGCCTGCGACAGCTCCTGGCGGAAGCCGTCGAGGTGCCGCTCGGTCAGGCGCCCTTCGAGGAACGCACGGGCGTAGATGCCCGGCGAGGCGTGCCCCTGGAAGAACACCTGGTCGCCGCCGCCCGGGTGGTTGCGGCCGCGGAAGAAGTGGTTGAAGCCCACCTCGTACAGCGACGCCGCGCTCGCGTACGTGGAGATGTGCCCGCCCACGTTGATCTCCGGGCGCTGCGCCCGGTGCACGATCATCGCCGCGTTCCAGCGGATGTACGCGCGGATGCGCCGCTCGATGTGCTCGTCACCGGGGAACCACGGCTCCCGCTCCGGCGGGATCGTGTTGATGTAGTCGGTCGTGGTCAACGGCGGCACGCCCACCTGGCGCTCCCGTGCGCGCTCTAGCAGGCGCAGCATGACGTACCGGGCGCGTTTGGCGCCCCGCTCGTCGATCACCCCGTCGAGTGCCTCGATCCACTCGGCGGTCTCCTCCGGGTCGATGTCCGGAAGCTGGCTCGGCAGGCCGTCACTGATCACCGGGCGCTTGCGTTCCGTGGCCACAGGCGTTCCTTTGTCCATGGATGGGATCTTTCCCCTCCATCCTGCCCCGTCGGAACGGAATCGTCACCTCGACCTCGTCACAGCGAGGCGGATTCGCCGTACCGTCCGGTAATCTCACCACTGTGGACTCCACGGTCATAACCGTCCGTACCGGAACTCGTCCGACTGTCCGTGACATAACGGATGAGGCTGCCCGTTTCGTCGCCGGCCGCGGCGACGGACTTTTGCACGTCTTCGTCCCGCACGCGACCGCCGGCATCGCGCTCATCGAGACCGGCGCCGGGTCGGAGGAGGATCTGCTCGCGGCGCTCGAGGACCTCCTGCCCGCCGACGGTCGGTGGCGGCACCGGCACGGCGCGCCCGGGCACGGGCGCGATCACGTCATGCCCGCCTTCGTGGCCCCGTACGCCTCGCTGCCCGTGGTGGGCGGCCGGATCGCGCTGGGCACCTGGCAGTCGATCTGCCTGGTCGACCTGAACGGCGACAACCCGTCCCGTGAGGTCCGGCTGTCCTTCATCGCGGGGTGACCGTCCTCGCGGGTCAGCCCGTTCACCTCGGGCAGAGTGCCGCCGGCGCACCACCGCGGCATCTGCAAGATGCGCGGCACGGGGGTGGGTCGCGCCGCATCTTCGCCGGAAACGCGAGGCTGTCAGACGGCCACGTCGCGGCGGGTGAAGGCCCGGGTGCCGACCGCGACCAGCAGGGCGGTGGTGGCCAGCAGCAGGCCCACCCCGCGCGGTTGCACGCCGTTGACGAGCGGATCGCCACCCAGGTACCAGTGCCACGGCGACAGGTTGCGCACCCACTCCAGCCCGTCGACCTGCGGGAGCACCCCGTTGGCCAGGTACCCGAGCACGGCCACGCCGGCGCTGGCCCCGAGCGTGAGCGCCTTGCGGCCCGTCGCGGCGCCGATGGCGAACGCGAGCGCGCCGAACACCGCCGCGAAGAGCCCGAGCTGCAGCGTCACCGCGGCGAGTTCGCCCACCGAGATGCCCTCGAGCTGCGCCGGACCGCGCAGCGCGACCATGATCAGCCACAGGGCCGTACAGATGATCGCGATGCCCACCGCGAGGGCGGCGAACCGCTGCAGCGCCAGGCGCGTGCGGCTGACCGGGTAGGCCAGCACCAGATCCAGCGTGCCCGCCTCCTCGTCGCCGGCGACCGCCCGCGTGCCGGCGCCGATCGCGAACACCGCCATCAGCACCGAGACGAGCAGCCCGTACACCGCGCCGGACAGGTATCCGGCGGCGCTGGTGACGTCGTTGTAGTTCAGCGCCTCCAGCACGCTCTCCGGGTACGCCTCCAGGGCTCGCATCATCTCGGGGTTGCGCATGGACGGCCAGAACGCGGCGTACATCGCCGCCACCGCGGGGACGGCGATCGTCCAGCCGAGCAGCGACCAGCGCGCGTCGCGCAGCCACTTGGTGAAGACGTTACGCAGCACGGCTCGCCTCCTCGGTGCGACCCCCGTTGTAGAAGGTGAAGAAGAGCTCCTCCAGGTCCGGCTCCTCCGACAGCAGACTCACCACGGTGTGCCGGGCCGCGGCCTTGACCAGGTCATCGGCGCGCCCGTCCAGCCGGCACCGCAGCGCGCAGCCCTCGACGGTGAGCTCGCTCACTCCGGGCAGCCGCTCGAACTCGGCCGGGTCCACCGGATCGGCGAACTGGATCTGCACCCGGCGCACGGCCCGCTCCCGCAGGTCCTCGATACGCTCCACGGCGACCAGCCGGCCCTCGCGGATGATGCCGACCCGATCCGCCGTCTGCTGCACCTCGCTCATCACGTGCGAGGACATGAAGACGGTCTGCCCGGCCGCCTTCGCCTCCCGCACCATCGTGACGAACTCGTGCTGCAGCAGCGGGTCCAGGCCGCTGGTCGGCTCGTCCAGGATGAGCAGCTCCGGTCGGTGCATGAAGGCCTGCACCACGCCCAGCTTCTGGCGGTTGCCCTTGGACAGGCCCCTGATCCGGCGACCGAGGTCGAGCCCGAGCCGCTCGGCGAGCTCGTCGATGCGGGCCCGGGGCACCCCGCCGCGCAGGTTCCCGAGGTACTCGAGCAGCTCCCGCCCGGTCTGCCGGCCGTCCACGATGAAGTCACCGGCCAGGTAGCCGACGCGGGCGCGCAGCTGCAGGCCCTGCCTCCACGGATCCAGCCCGAGGACGGTCGCCCGCCCGGCGGTCGGCCGGATCAGGTCGAGCAGCAGCCGGATCGTCGTGGTCTTGCCCGATCCGTTCGGGCCCAGGAAGCCGTACACCTCGCCGGCGTGGACCTCCAGGTCCAGCCCGGCGATCCCGCGGTTGCGGCCGTACGACTTGACGAGGCCCTCGGTGCGGATGGCGGGGGTGTCAGCCATCACGCTCTCCTCTCTTCCCCTGGATACTCCGCCATGAAGCGGCGCACGAGGTCGGGGATCTCGCGCTCCATGAACCGGTAGAAGTCCCTGGTCATCCGCAGCCGCTCGGTGCGCGGGCCCGGCTCGTCGCCGAGCAGCGCCAGGCCCTGGTCGAGCAGCTCGCGGAACTGGCGATACGGGTGGGCGTCCCCCGCACGGCGCACGACCGCGTCCGGCGCCATCTCGTAGAACCGGCCGCGCCGCCCTGGTACCGCCACCCGGCGGATCAGCCCGGACCGCTCCAGGATCCGCGCGCCGGTGCTCGCTGAGCCCATCGACAGGCCCGTCCCGCTGGCGATCTCAGAGACGGACTGGGCGGGGGGATCGCAGACGAGCAGCCAGGCCAGCAGCTTCCCGTACGCCGGGGGCAGGCCCATGCCGGTGAGCACGGTGCCGAACTCCTCCACGTACTGCCGCAGGCCCGAGCCGTGCGCCACTCGTCAACCCTCCAAGCCTCTGAAGCTTCAAAACCTTCTGAATCTAGGAGAACGGTACGCCGCACGCCGCGACGCGGCAACGTGCCGGTGACCCGGAAGGCGGCATCGGCGATGCTGTCCGGCGTGACTACCCCGCACGATCTCGACGAGCGGTTCCGGGCGGCCGTCGCCGGCCTGCCCGCGCCGGAGCGCGCCGCGGACCCCGAGGCGCCCGTCCGCGAGGGCTCGACGCTCACCGGCCGGCGGGCGCTCGAGCTGTTCGACGCGCAGGTCACCAGCCGCCACCTCGATCTGGCCGCTCGGTGGCTGCGCAGCTTCGGTGAGGGCTACTACACGATCGGCTCCTCCGGACACGAGGGCAACGCCGCGGTCGCCGCCGCGGTCCGCCCCAGCGACCCCGCCCTGCTGCACTACCGCTCCGGCGGCTTCTACTGCGCCCGGGCGTCCGGTGTCGAGGGCGGCGATCCCGTGGGCGACGTGCTGCGGGGCGTCGTCGCGTCGGCCCGGGAGCCCATCGCCGGGGGACGGCACAAGGTGTTCGGGCACCCCGACCTCAACGTCATCCCCACCACGTCGACGATCGCCTCGCACCTGCCCCGCGCGGTGGGGCTCGCGCTCGCCATCGAGCGGGCCGGCCGCGCGCGGGCCAAGGGCACATGGCGCGCCGACCCGCCGCGCTGGCCGGGCGACGCGATCGTGATCTGCTCCTTCGGTGACGCGTCGGTCAACCACGCCACGGCCACCGCCGCGTTCAACACCGCCGGCTGGTGCGATCACAGCGGCCTGCGGGTCCCCGTCCTGTTCGTCTGCGAGGACAACGGCATCGGCATCAGCGTGCGCTCACCCGACGGCTGGGTCGCCGCCACGCTGCGCTCCCGCCCCGGCCTGCGGTATGTCGCCGCCGACGGGTGCGACCTCGTCGAGGCGTACGAGGCGGCGAGCGAAGCGGCCGCCTGGGTGCGCCGGCACCGCCGCCCGGCCGTCCTGCACCTGTCGATGGTCCGCCTCATGGGCCACGCAGGCGCGGACGCCGAGATCGCCTACCGCACGCCCGCCGAGATCGCCCGCGATCTGGCGCGCGACCCGCTGGTGGCCACCGCCCGGCTACTCGTGGAGGCCGGGCTGGCCACCCCGAAGGAGCTGCTGGCCCGCTACGACGAGATCGGCTGGCGGGTGCGCGAGGTGGCCGAGGAGGTGCTCGCCGAGCCCAAGCTCGCCTCGGCGACCGAGGTCGTGGCACCGCTCGCCCCGCGTCGCCCCGCCCGGGTGGCGCGGGCCGTGGCGCAGGCCGCGGCCCGCGCCGCCGGGGACCTCGCCACCGCCCGCCTCGGCGCGTTCAACGGGCGGCTGCCCGAGCAGGCCGGACCGCTGACCCTGGCGCAGGCGATCAACGCGACGCTCACCGACGCGCTGCTGACCGAGCCCGGGATGCTCGTCTTCGGCGAGGACGTCGGGGTCAAGGGCGGCGTGTACGGCGTGACGAAGGGCCTGCGCGAGCGGTTCGGAGGCCACCGGGTCTTCGACACGCTGCTCGACGAGACCTCGATCCTGGGCCTGGCGCTCGGGGCGGGGTTGGCCGGGATGCTGCCGGTGCCCGAGATCCAGTACCTGGCGTACCTGCACAACGCCGAGGACCAGCTGCGCGGCGAGGCGGCCACGCTGCGCTTCTTCTCCCAGGGTGCGTACCGCAACCCGCTCGTGGTGCGCATCCCCGGGCTCGCGTACCAGGAGGGTTTCGGCGGGCACTTCCACAACGACAACGCGGTGGCCGTGCTACGCGACATCCCGGGGCTGGTCGTGGCCGTGCCGGCCCGCCCGGACGACGCCGCGGCGCTGCTGCGCACGTGCCTGGCCGCCGCCCGGGTGGACGGCAGCGTCTGCGTCCTGGTGGAGCCGATCGCGCTCTACCACACGCGCGACCTGTACGCCGAGGGCGACGGCGAGTGGCTCGCCGAGTACCCGCCGCCGGAGGCGTGGGCCGCGACCCACGTGCCGGTGGGGCGGGCGCGCGTCTACCGCATCGGTTCGGGCGAGGACCTGACGATCGTGACGTTCGGCAACGGAGTACGCATGTCGCTGCGCGCCGCCCGGGGGCTCGCCGAGGAGGGTGTGGGCTCCCGTGTCGTTGATCTGCGATGGCTGTCGCCGATGCCGGTGGCCGACATCATCCGGGAGTCCTCGGCCACCGGCCGGGTGCTCGTCGTCGACGAGACGCGCCGTTCGGGCGGTGTCGGGGAGGGGGTGCTCGCCGCGTTGGTGGACGGCGGGTACGTGGGCGTGGCCCGCCGGGTCGCGTCGGTGGATTCGCTGATCCCGCTCGGCCCGGCCGCCGCGCACGTCCTGGTCGGCGAGGAGGCGATCACGCGCGGCGCACGGGCGCTGCTGGCCCGTTGAGCGGGCGAGGTCGCCGGCTGTCGGTTGGATCGTTACCGTGTGCCACTTGCGCGGCGGCGGCCGGGAGTGTGGACTACGCGCTAACGATCCCCGCTACCCTCGCAGGTGGCGAATGGTAAGGAGGCAGTTGGCAGTGAGCGCGACCGCAGGTCAGGCCGACGGCGTACGCAGCCTGGCGGACCGGTTCGGCATCGAACCGGGGATGGTCGTCATGGAGATGGGGTACGACGAGGACGTCGACGAGGATCTCCGCGAGGCCCTGATCGAACGGTGCGGCGAGCTCGTCGATGAGGACACCGACGAGGTCGTCGACGTGGTGCTGCTGTGGTACCGCGAGGGCGACGGGGACCTGGTCGACCTGCTCGTCGACGCCCGAGGGCCGCTGGCCGACAACGGTGTGGTGTGGCTGCTCACACCGAAGGCGGGCCGGCCCGGCCACATCGAGCCCAGTGAGATCAATGAGGCGGCGGTGACCGCCGGGCTGCAGCAGACATCGACGGTCAACGCCGGCCAGGACTGGACCGGCGCGCGCCTGGTCGCGCCGCGCGCCGCGCGTGGCCGCCGGTAGAACCCGTTAGGGTAGGCAGTCATGATCGAGGTAGGGGTCGAGGCGCCCGACTTTACGCTCAAGGACCAGAACAACCAGGACGTCACCCTGTCGTCGTTCCGCGGGAAGAAGAACGTCTTGCTCGTGTTCTACCCGCTGGCGTTCAGCGGCATCTGCCACGGCGAGCTGTGCGAGGTCAGGGACAACCTGAACCAGTACGTCAACGACGACGTCCAGGTGCTGACCGTCAGCGTCGACTCGGTGTTCGCGCAGAAGACGTGGGCGCTGCAGGAGGGGTTCGAGTTCCCGCTGCTGTCCGACTTCTGGCCGCACGGCGAGGTGGCCCGAAAGTTCGGCGTGTTCAACGAGGAGCGGGGTATCGCCAACCGCGGCACGTTCATCATTGATCGCGAGGGTATCGTCCGGTTTGCCGAGATGAACATGCCCGGGGAGCCCCGCGACCAGAACGCCTGGCGCAAGGCTCTGGCCGCGCTGAGCGCCTAGCGCGTCGCCGCACAGGAGCGCCGGTCCGAGTACCGGGATCGGCTGCCCGGTGGTCGCCGGGCAGCCGATCTTTGCCTGCAAAAGGCCTGCCGGCGGGGGCGCGGGCGATTCGGGTGAGCGGCTTCCGTCGGGGTAAGCTAGCCGCTCCCGGGGACGTCATCCGGTGCCGGGCGCGTAGCTCAGTGGAAGAGCACCCGCCTTACAAGCGGGGGGTCGCTGGTTCGAACCCAGCCGCGCCCACCCTGGAACGCGATCATGCTGGTGGCTCGCGAATGCGGTACGGGTGGCCGTTCCTCGATCCGGCTGGCATCTACGGCGAACAGAGTTGATCAAGGATCGCCCGGTGCAGGTGGATCCGCCGGTCGCGTATGGCCTTCCCGACCGGAGCACGGACGGCGCCGTGCGCCGGGCGTGCGGTGAAGCGTTGGCCCGCGCCGGCGCCAGATCCAGCAGGGGTGGCAGTCCTTTGGTACGTGGTGAGCCGAACGCGCATGCCGTCACAAAGGACTGACCCGCCTGGACACTCGCCTGGTGGCCGCGCTCCTGGCCCGCCTGAAGCCCGCGCCGGGCACCGGCAGCCGCAGTCAGCCTCCCCGGGTGGATCGCTGCTACATTGGCGCGCTGAGGCCGATCGGGTCGACGGGGAGGTACTCATGGCGCTGCCGATCGCCCGTAGCCGGGACGAGGCACACCTCTACCTCGACCTGCACCCCTGCGAGCGATGCCACCGCAGCGATGTGGACTGGCAGGACGCGCTGACTCACGACGACGGGGCACCGGCCCGGCGGTACTTCGGAGTTTGCCCGGGCTGCGGAGAGCAGCGGGAGTTCACCTTCCGGCTGCCGGAGAAGCCGGCGTTGCCCGGCCCCGACGATCTGGTGTTCTTCGGTGGGCCGGAACACTCCCAACTCTTCGACGCGGGCGAGTGGCGGATGATCGCCGACGCGGCCATCCAGGAGGGATCGGCGCCGTCGGACAGCCACACGCGGGACGAGCGCAGGCGGGCGTTCGCCCTCGGTGTGGCGGCCCTCGGCGAGGTGCTCAAGTTCATTCCGGAGGGCGTCGACGCGGTGCCGGAGTCGGCGTTCTGGACGCCGCACGGCCGGGCGGCGTACGAGGAGAACCCGCGCCGGTTCGAGCGTGGCTACCTCACGCGCTGGCTGGAGACGTTCCAGGACGAGATGACGGCGCGGTTCCGGGACTGATCCGCGGCCGACCTGGGAAAAATCCATCGCGAGCGCAGGGTGCCAGGCACGCTCGTCGCCTGGCCAGGTAACCTCACGAACCCTGTCCACCGAGGACGATCCGGGCGACGAAGCCCAACCAAGGGGCCCGAATCAGAAGATAGCCGTCGATTTCGGTCGGTCACTCGCGTTCGCCCGCCGCGCGGTTTACGGTGACGGAAGTCATGCCGGATCGTTTCGCCACCGCGACGAACGGCCGCACGCTCGGCCGGTGGGGCAGGGCGTGCCGAGCGGTTCGGCAGTACGCGGTGTGCGGGACGGCCCGGCGCCTCGACTCAGACGGCGGGAGCGGGAGTCGAGCCCAGGGGCCAACCGCGGGGGCGGGCCAGTCGCCAGGCGGCCGTGCCGAGCGCGCGGACCAGCAGGTCCTGTACCTCGTAGGAGGCGGGCAGTCGCCAGCCGACCTGTTCCGGCGAGGTGTGCCAGCGGGCCCGGCCGGCCGCCTCGCGGGTGGGCGGCGCCGCGATCCACGAACCGTCGCCGTGCAGGACCACGTCGAGCTGGTCCGCGAGTTCGGGGCGCAGGCCGTCCCCGGTGGACACCAGGAACATCCAGCGCCCGGATGCCGAGACCGCGACCGGCCCGGGCGAGCGGGGCGCTTCGCGCAGCGCCCAGAGCCCCAGCAGCGCGGGGACCTCTATCACGTCGAAGGCCCGTCCGGTCGGCAGCAGGACCGCGTAGGGGGTGCGGTGCCACCACGCCTCGATCAGCGACGGGTCGCGGGTCGCCAGCTCCTGCCAGTGTTCGGTCGCCGGGTGGCAGCCGACGGTCGGGCAGCCGAGATCGTCGCAGCGGAACCGCGTTCCGCTGAAGTGGGCGCCCGGAACGACGTCCCAGCCGTGGATGGCGTAGCGAGCCGCGGCGCGGCCGAGGCGCGAGCGGTCGAGCGTGCGCATGGTCCATCCCATGGCGAAGCTACTTTCCGGTCTCCGGCGGTCGACAGCCGTCACCGGCTGTCTGACCGGTCGTTGCAGATGACAAGAGCCGTTTGCAACTTGCATAAGACCTAACGAGCATCGAGTTCGGGTAGAACGCACAGTATGTGCGATCTCCGCGCTATATCCCGATCGATGCCACGTAGGGGCAGGGGAGGGAACCGACGTGGACGAGCTGCCCATCGGCCGCCGCGTCGCCTACTGGCGCAGCCGGCGCAAGCTGTCGCAACAGGTCTTCGCCGATCGGCTCGGCAAGTCGAAGAGCTGGGTGGACAAGGTCGAGCGGGGGGTACGCCGGCTCGACAAGCTCTCCGTGGTGTACGAGATCGCCGATGTGCTCCAGGTGGACGTGCAGGTGCTCCACGGCCGGGAGCCGGAGCGCCGGACGGACAGCGTCAACGGCGTCGACCCGGCCGAGGTGGAGGAGATCCGGGCGGCGCTGGAGCGCTACGACCAGCTCAGCATGTTCCTGCGGACCCCGCCCGAGGCCCCGCGCCTGGCCGACATGCGCAAGGCCGTGGGGCACGCCTGGCTGACCTTCCAGCACGCCAAGTACGACAGGCTGGCCCGCTCGCTGCCCAAGCTGCTGCGCGAGGCGCAGGCGGCCGACGCCGTGTGTGCCGGTACGGGCGAGGACGACCACGCAGCCCATCTGCTCTCCCAGGTCTACCAGATCTCCTCGTCGGTGCTGCGCAAGCTCGGCGAGTACGAGCTGGCGTGGCTCGCGGCCGACCGGGCCATCACCGTCGCGGACCGCGCCGGTGACCCGCTGCTGGCCGGCACCGCTACCTTCCGCGCGGGCAACGCCCTGCTCGGCCTCGACCGTCCACGCGCGGCGCTCGAGATCAACATCGACATCGCAACCAGGCTCGCGCCGGGCGGTGGGGGCGAGCCGACCACGCCGCAGCGCCTGTCCGTCTACGGCACGCTGCTGCTGGAAGGCGCGATGGCGGCCGCGCGCAGCGGCGACGGCGCGACGGTACGCGATCTGCTGCGCGGCGCCCAGGACGCGGCCAAGCGGGTCGGCGAGGACGAGAACCACTACTGGACGTGCTTCGGCCCGACCAATGTGGAGCTGCACCGGGCGGCGGCCGCGGTTGAACTCGGCGACGCCGCGCTCGCCGTCGAGATCCACGACTCGCTCGACCCCGTGGCCTTCGCCGCGCTGCTGCCTGAGCGGCGGGCGAACCACTACCTGGACGTGGCCCGGGGGTACGCCCACCTCGGCAAGTTGGACAAGGCCGGCGAGATGCTCGTGGAGGCCGACCGGCTGGCCCCGTCGGAGATCCGCTGCCGCCCGCTCGCCCACGAGGTCGTCACCGACCTCCTGCGCCGCGCCCGGGGCACTCCACCGTCGGCCGTCGCAGAGCTGGCCGAACAGATGGGGGTGACGGTCTGACCGAGCCGCAGCGTCACCGGTCTGCGGCGTGCGGTGCCGCTACCGGCGCGGTTGGCCCGCGACGCTGGTAGCCTCGCGCCCGTGACCCTGACCCCAGACACCTCCCCGACCGTGGCCGAGGTCGCGTTCGCGCTCGACCAGCGGTACCCGCCCGCGTGGGCGGAGGACTGGGACCGGGTCGGCCTCGTGCTCGGCGAGCCGTCCGCGCGGGTCGACACCGTGCTGTGCGTGGTGGACTGCGTGCCGGAGACGGTCGCGCAGGCGCTGGAGATCGGGGCTCAGATGATCGTCGCGCACCACCCGCTCCTGCTGAGGGGAGTGTCGAGCGTGGCGCCGACCACGTACCAGGGCCGCATCGTGCACGACCTGATCAAGCGGGACGTGGCGCTCTTCGTGGCGCACACCAACGCCGACGTCGCCACCCCCGGGGTGTCGGACGCGCTCGCCGCCCGGCTCGGGCTGCGCGAGCTGCGGCCGCTGCGGCCGCTGGCCGACGATCCGACCCGGGGGTTCGGCCGGGTCGGCACCCTGCCCGCGCCGCTGACCCTCGAGGAGCTGACCGAGTTCGCCGCCCGGTCGCTGCCGCCGACCGTGTGGGGTGTGCGGGCCGCGGGCGACCCGCGGCGGGTCATCGAGACCGTGGCGGTCTGTGGCGGCTCGGGTCAGGAGTTCCTCGCCGACGCCGCACGGGTCGGGGCCGACGCGTACCTCACCGCCGACCTGCGTCACCACCCGGCCAGCGAGACCGTCGCCGCCGGCGGCCCGGCCCTGCTCGACGCCGCGCACTGGGCCACCGAGCGCCCGTGGCTCGACGACGTGGTCGAGCATCTGCGCACCAGCGTCGGAGTCACCGCCGTTGTGTCCGAAGTGGATACTGATCCGTGGACCGTCCACAGCAAACCGAAGGAGCCTCGTTAAGTGAAGGCCGACCCCGCAGCACAGCGCCGGCTGCTCGACCTGCAGGCCATCGACACCGCCCTCGCCCAGTTGGCCCACCGCCGGCGCACGCTGCCCGAGCACGCCGAACTGGAGCGGTTGCGCCGGGAGATCTCGGCGCTGGAGGACGAGCGGGTACGGGCGCAGGTCGCCGTCGACGACCTCGATCGGGACATCGCCCGCCTGGAGCGCGACATCGAACAGGTGCGCGCCCGCAAGGACAAGGACCAGGCCAGGCTCGACGCGGGCACCGGCCCGGCCCGCGAGCTGGAGGCGCTGCAGCACGAACTCGTGTCGTTGAACCGGCGCCAGTCCGAACTGGAGGACGCGGAGCTGGAGCTGATGGAGCAGCGTGAGCAGGCGCAGGGCGTGCTCACCGAGGTGGAGACGCGCCTGTCCACGGCGCGGGAGCAGCTCGCGGCGGTGGAGGCCCGCCGCGACCAGGCCCTGGCCGATATCGCCCGGGACGAGGAGTTCCGGACACGCGCTCGCCAGCCGCTCATCGCCGACCTGCCGGCCGACCTGGTCGCGCTCTACGAGCGGATCCGGGAGCAGACCGGCGGAGTGGGCGCGGCGATGCTGCGCGCCGGACGCTGCGAGGGCTGCCGACTGGAGCTCTCCGGCAGCGAGCGCGCCCGGTTCAAGGCCGCCCCGCCTGACGAGGTGCTGCGCTGCGACGAGTGCCGGTGCATCCTGGTCCGCACCCCCGAATCGGGGCTGTGAGTGGGCGGGCTTGCGGGTCCGATGAGCAGGCGGCTGAAGGTCATCGTTGAGGCCGACGGCGGGGCACGGGGCAACCCCGGGCCGGCCGGCTACGGCGCGGTGGTCCGCGAGGCGGCCACCGGCGAGGTGCTCGTCGAACGCCACCAGGCGATCGGGGTGGCGACCAACAACGTCGCCGAGTACTCCGGCCTGATCGCGGGGCTCGCCGCGGCGGCCGAACTGGGCGCGGTGGAGGTCGAGGTCCGGATGGACTCCAAGCTCGTGGTCGAGCAGATGTCCGGTCGGTGGCAGATCAAGCATCCCGGGCTGCGCCCGCTCGCCGCGCAGGCCGCGGGCCTGATCCGCCGGTTCGACTCGGTGGTGTTCCGGTGGGTGCCGCGCAACCAGAACCTGCGCGCCGACGCGCTCGCCAACGCCGCGATGGACGCCGCGGCCAGGTCCGAGACGCCCTGACGATCAGGTCCTGACGCGACGTGCGGGAACTCGGGGTGTTCCGCCTCGGGATCTTGGCCGATCATCCAAACGATGACTGACGGCGTGGGGTATCCAAAAGGCCGACAAACCGCCCAAGGGGCACGTAACCGTACAGTTCAGGGAATGATCGGGGGCAGCCGGGCGTAGTATTACCTGCACGACGGACGAGTCGGCCGGGCGGCCGCGTCGGTCGGGTGCTCTGGGCACCCTGACCGCCGAGGAACGTCCGGGCTCCACAGGGCAGGGTGGTTGCTAACGGCAACCCGGGGCGACCCGCGGGAAAGTGCCACAGAAAACAGACCGCCGGACGTACGTCCGGTAAGGGTGAAACGGTGGGGTAAGAGCCCACCAGCATCCCGGGTGACCGGGATGGCTCGGCAAACCCCACCCGGAGCAAGGCCAAGAGGGCCGGCGCCGCTGGGCGCCGGCCTGCGCAGGCGATCGATCGTTGCCGGTCGCGGAGCGCCGGAAGGCGCGCCGGGCCGTGACGGTCGGAGAGGGCGGCCCGTCCGATGCCTGCGGGTAGGCCGCTAGAGCCTGTCGGCGACGGCAGGCCGAGAGGGATGGCCGCCACCGGCGACTCGATCGCCGGTACAGAACCCGGCGTACAGGTCGGCTCGTCCGTCACCAACGCCGCTAGTACGCCTGACCCACGTCTCGGTGCCTCCTGCGCTCGACGCGCCTACGACGCCCTTGAGCGTCCGTCAGCCTGCGCGGCGCACCGAGATGACCCTCGGGTCCTGGGAGCAGCGGCGTACGACGTCATCGGCGTCGCTGGCAACGGCACCAGCATCGAACAGCACGTCGAGGCAGGGCGCGTCCAGTCCTTCTATCCCGAAACCCGCAATGATTCGGGTCGAAGCGGTGGCTCTCGCGTACCAGCTCGTAAGCCGGCTCTCCCGGCCGCACGCACACCACCGAAGCTCGTATGCGCTCCAATTCTGGCCGCCGACGATAGGGCTCCAGTAGTCGTCGAAGTCGGCGAACACGGTCGCCACCTCGACCGCCTGGACCATGACGTCGGACAGCCCGGCGTCCATCCACGGTTCACGCGGTGTCGGAGCTCCTGCGGCTCGTCCGCCACCAACTCCGAATCGTGGTCGACGGCAGCCCCGTCCTGGTGAAGGATCCCGGTGTGATCCGCTCAGTGTTGGTGACCGGCGTGAGCCGGCGGGCGGGGACCCTCGCCGCCGCGCCCGACGGCACCGGCTAGGCCCGCTGGTCCGACTGGCCGGTGGCCGACGGCGGCAGACGCACCACGTGCTCCGGCGCCAGCCGCCCCGTGCCGGTCGGGCCCGGGCTCGCGGAGTCGACGACTCCGAACCGCAACACCAGGTACGGCTGCCCCACCCCGGCGAGCATGCTGCGGATGCGCTCCCGCGCGGCGCCGACCTCAATGACCGAGCTGAACGGCAGGACCGACACCCCGGTCTCCGTCGCGGTCAGCCACAGGGCGCTCAGCGCCTCGCCGGCGCGCAGCCAGTCCGGCGGCTCGTCCCCGCCGCCGAACAGCACCCCGTACACCGCGTTGCGGTCGTGCCCGACGCCGGGGTCGAGCGTGCCGGCCCGCCCGAAGTCGCGGAGCGGGACCTCGGTCTGCGGGGTGGTGTGCGGGATCGCCGAGTCAGGCACGCCGAGACCCTGGTCGCGCTCGCCCCCGACCCAGGCGGACATCTCCGCGCGCTGGGCCGGATTGGCCATCTCGATCGCGTCCGCGCGGGCCGCCGCCGACGCCAGGTCGGCGATCTGGTCGGGCCGCAGCACGTGCAGGTGGTTGCCCTCCGCCTCGACCGCCGCCCGCATCGTCTCCAGGGCCTGTGGCGGTACACGGGTGTCGGTCAACGCCCGGCGGTCGGTGTGCCGGATCTCGGCCGCCTGGAACAGCCGCATGGAGTCTGGGCTGACCGGTATCCGTTCGGTGGCGGTGATCCGGGCGAGGTGGTCGGGGTCCGACTCGTCGGGGAACCGTGCCACCGTCGGCTGCCAGCCCTGCACCAGCAGGGCCAGGCGCGCGTGGTGCAGCGCGGCGCCGCAGCTGAGCAGCAGCAGCCGACCATGCGGGTCGGCGACGCGCAGTTGCCGGCTCCGCTCGGCGTACAGGTCGAGGTGCTCCGGTTCCACCTGCCATCGCCACGGCTGGGTGTTGTGCACCGACGGCGCGAGCCGGGCGGCGGCGGCTGCCTCCGCGAAGGCCGCGGCGAGCGGCCTGTCCTGTGTGCTCCGACTCTGCCCCATACCCGCCCCTTCCTCGTCCGCCGGGGTGTCCGGAACCTCATTCAATCGTGCCCACGTGGCCCGCGCCGTGCATTCGCTTGCCACAACCGGCCGGTGACTCCGGTAACCGGGGTGGCGCGGGCGGGCACGACGCCGGGCACTACACGAAATCCACGACCTCGCTGACCGGCCGCCGCGGCGCGCTCACCCCCGGCGTGCCGTACCCGATGCGCAGCACGATCTGCGGCGGACCGTAGCGGCCCAGCCCGATGCGGAGCTGTTCGCAGATCTCCGGGACCTCGACCGGCTGTGAGATGAGGGATGCGACGAGCCCGTGGTGCGTGGCCGTGAGCAGGACCCGCTGCAGCGCCTGCCCGGCCATGAGCTGGTCGGTCGGCGAGTCGCTCAGGCTGCCGAGCACGCCGATCAGCGGTTCGGTCTCGTAGTCCCGCCGGCAGGGCTCCCGGCTGCCGAAGTCGCGCCGAGGCAGCAGCTCGTACGGCTGCGGAACCGGGCCGCCGGCCGCCTCGGGCACGCCGTCCGTGCTGGGTTCGCCGTCGTACCGGGTCCAGCCGGCTATCTCGGCCCGGTAGTCCGGGTTGCGGCTCAGCTGACGGTCCGCCGCGTGTGCGAGCTCGCTGATCATGCTGATGGCGGCCGGGCCGAGCAGGAAGTCCAGCCAGGCGGACTCCCGGGCGGCGGCGTCGCGCAGCCGGGCCCGGTACTCCAGCGGGATGGGCGTGTCGAGGAACGGGTACCGGTTGCTGCGCCGGCGCGGGATGGCCTCGAACAACATCCGCTCCTCAGGCGTCGCCGGGCGGGCATGCTCGAAGCTGAGGCGGGCCACGAGCGTGGTGACGCGGTGGTCCGGCATCAGCGTCACGACGGGGGACCGCCCCTGCACGGCCAGCGCGAGGCGCAGGTTGAACAGCGCCGCCCCGCAGGCCAGCCGGGCTGCCCGCCAGGTGGGGTCGGCGACGGGGAGCACCCGTTCGGGGTCGACGTGCACGTCGATCCCCTCCGGTGAGACCCGGAAGCGCCACGGCTGGGTGTTGTGCATCGACGGTGCCCGCGTCGCGGCCGCGACCGCATCGACCAGTGCCTCCACCGTCGGAGTCATCTTCTGGTCCATGCCCCAACCCTCGCCGGTCGTGCCGGCATCGGGCAGGGTCTTAGGTCCCGAACCGCCAGGTCGGTCGCGGTGATCCTGGAGCATGGTCGACTCCTCTGGGCAACGTATGGGCCGGCGCACCCCGCACGGGGTGCGCCGGCTTCTCCTGCCTGCCCTGTGGTCACTTCAGCCACGGCAGGCGCTGGACCAGCCGCGTCTTCGCCCACCAACCGCCCAGGCCGAGGGTGTTGCCGGCACCTGCGGCGGCCAGCCCGATGAGCAGGACCGCCTGGATCACGTGGTCGTCGATCACCGGGTTGGTGGTCGGCGGCAGGACGGCGGTGTACATCATGATCATCAGTAGCGCGCCCGCCCCTGCCGCGATGCGCATCCCGATGCCGAGCAGCAGCGCCAGGCCGATGCCGAGCAGGCCAGCCATGAACATCACGTTCGCGAAGGTCGTGCCGGCGAGGTCGTGGTAGAAGCCGGCGAACGGTCCTTCGGCTCCGCTGAGGAAGCCCTTGGTCGGGTTCCCGCCGTCGATCCAGCCCTTGCCGGCCGGGGTGGCGAAGCCGAATCCGAAGAGCTTGTCGAGGAAGGCCCACAGGAAGATCCAGCCCATGCCGATCCGGGCGGCGAACCAGGCGTAGCGGGCGATGGCCCCGCCGCGCCGTGCCGCCGCCTCGTTCTCAGCGGCCGGGGTCTGGTCCGCGGCCGTGCCTTGCGGCGCCACCATGCCGGCGAACACCTGTGCGTCCGCGGCTGCCTTCTCGTGGCGCGGGGGAACGATGGTCGTCATCGGGTCCTCCGATTCCCGGTGGCCGGCCGGGTGGCCGGCGCTTGCGGTATCAGTTCACCGCGCGTCGAGTTGGCGAGGTAGGACCGAAGGACACGACTATCGCGGGGCCCAAGGTCCCGCCCCGGGCGGGGTCGTGGCGGGCTGAACGTCCCGGCTCGGGTGTGACCTTCGGCCGCTGCGCCGGGCGGCGATCGGGTGTAGAAACAGGGCGTGATCCGTGTCTTCCTGCTCGACGACCACGAGGTGGTCCGTCACGGGCTGCGTGACCTGCTTGAACGCGCCGGCGACATCGAGATCGTGGGGGAGTCCGGCTCGGCCGTGGAGGCCACCAACCGGATCCCCGCGCTACGTCCGGACGTCGCCGTGCTCGACGCCCGATTGCCCGACGGCTCAGGTATCGACGTCTGCCGCGACGTTCGCTCGGTCGACCCGTCGGTGCGGGCGCTGATCCTGACCTCGTACGAGGACGACGAGGCGTTGTTCTCGGCGATCATGGCGGGGGCCGCCGGCTACGTGCTCAAGCAGATCCGGGGGACCGACCTGGTCGACGCTGTCCGCCGCGTGGCCGAGGGCCAGTCGCTGCTGGATCCGGCGGTCACTCAGCGGGTGCTGGAGCGGATCCGACGCGGGCCGCAGGAGCCGGCCGAGCTGCGCGGGCTGACCGAACAGGAGCGCCGCATCCTGGAGCACATCGCCGAAGGGCTGACCAATCGGGAGATCGCGGCGCGGATGTACCTGTCGGAGAAGACCGTCAAGAACTACGTGTCGAGCCTGCTGGCGAAGTTGGGCCTGGAACGGCGAACCCAGGCGGCGGTGCTCGCGAGCCGGCTGCTGCGCGGGCAGTCCGGCCGCTGACCGCGCGTCTCGGTCTACTCGGCGGTGGCGTCGGCGGTGAGCGGCACCGACCACTCCAGCCGGGTGCCGCGTGGGTGGTTCGGCCGCACCTGCCACGCTCCACCGTGGGCCTTTGCCCGCTCGGCGATGTTGCGCAGGCCCTGCCCGCCCTGTCCGCGGTGCCCCTCGCCGGACCGTTGCGCCGGCAGGCCCACGCCGTCGTCGGTGACGGTCACCGAGAGCGTGCCCGCCGAGGCGGTCACCGCGACGTCGACGGCGCTGGCCTGGGCATGTCTGACCACATTGGATAGACCCTCGCGCAGCACGGCGAGCAGGTCGGGGCGCAGTGCGTCGGTCACCGCGGAGTCGATCGGCCCGTCCAGCCGCAGCCGAGGGCGGAATCCCAGACCCTCCGCCATCTCCTCGACCAGGTCGCGGATCTGCGTGCGCAGGTCGGTGGGGGCCGGTGAACGCAGCTCGAAGATGGCGCTGCGGATGTCGCGGATGGTGGCGTCGATCTCGTCGACGGCGGTGTTGATGCGCTCGGCCACATCGGGCCGGACGGACAGCCGACCGGCGGCCTGCAGCTGCAGTCCGACCGCGAACAGCCGCTGGATCACCACGTCGTGCAGGTCCCGCGCGATCCGCTCCCGGTCGCCGAGCACCGCCAGCAGCTCCCGCTCCTCCTGCGCGCGCGCCCGGTCCAACGCGAGCGCGGCCTGCCCCGCGAACGACTCGACCAGCCCGATGTCCGCGTCGGTGAAGGTGCGCGGGCTGCCGGCGGCGTGTGCGACCACCAGCGCGCCGAGCACGTGCCCGCCGACGGCCAGCGGCACGATCACCGCCGCCCCGGTCGCCGTGGGCGTCGGCCAGGACGTCACCTTGTCGAGGTCCTCGACCGTGACGTGCCGCCGCTCCCGCACCAGTCCGGCCAGGGCACCGTGGTCGGCCGGCAGGGTCACCCCGGCCAGCTCCGCGGGGGCGAAGCCCTCGACCACCTCGACCGTCAGCTCCGCGTGCTCGTCATCGTGCAGCAGCACCAGGACCGCCGCCGCCTCGGCGACCTCGCGCGCCCGGCGGGCGATCAGCCGTAGCGCCGAGGTGCCGCTCACCTCGCCGAGCAGGGTTCCGGTGATCTCCGCGGCCGCCTCCAGCCAACGCTGGCGCCGCTGCGCCTGCTCGTACAGCTGCACGTTCTCGATCGCGACGCCGGCCGCGGCGCTGAGCGCGACGATGATCTCCTCGTCCTGCTCGGTGAACTGCCCGCCGCGCTTCTCGGTGAGGTACAGGTTGCCGAACACGCGGTCGCGCACCCGGATGGGTACGCCGAGGAACGAGCGCATCGGGGGGTGGTTCGGCGGGAACCCGTACGCGCTGGCGTGGCGGGTGACGTCCGGCAGGCGGATCGGGCGCGGGTCGTCGATCAGCAGCCCCAGCACGCCGCGCCCGCGGGGAGGCTCACCGATCGCGGCGTGCTGCGCGTCGTCCAGCCCGTGGGTGATGAACTCGGTCACCGTCCGGTCCGGCCCGATCACCCCGAGCGCGCCGTAGCGGGCGTCGGTCAGGTCGCACGCGGCCACCACCAGGCGGTGCAGCGTCGCGCGCAGATCCAGGCCGCTGCCCACCGTGACGACCGCGTCCAGCAGCCCGCGCAGCCGTTCCCGGGCCGCCACCACATCACCGAACCGCTCGAGCAGTTCCCGCAGCAGGTCGTCGAGGCGGGCCCCGGACAGCGGCCTCAGGCCGAGCGATGGAGCGGGGCGTTCGGCCCCGGCCTCCGCGGACGGGGCGGGCAGCGCGGGGGGCGGCTCCGCCATGCCGTCCATGCTATCGGCGATCGACGCGCCGATCCCCAGCCGGCGACCGAGGTCCGGGTCACTGGTCGGCGCGCGGCGACCCGCCCGCCTGCGCGCCCGGCGGCACGCCCGGCCCGCCGGCTCCGCCCGGCCCGCCGGGCTCGCCGGATCCGTCCGGCCCGGCCGTGGACCGCAGCGCGAAGAAGTCCTCCTCCTCCTGCGTGAAGTGCAGACGAAGGACGGCGTCCAGGCCGTACAGGTTGGCGAGCAGGTCGGGAACCTGGTCCTGGCGCAGCCGGGAGTCCGGTACCTGACGCAGGTGCCCGTCGAGCCGGTCGACGAGCCGGTGGATCTCCACGTGGGCGCGGCTCATCGTGCTCGTGGCCGCCGCGCCGCCCAACGGACCCGCGAGCGCCGGGTACAGGCGCTCCTCCTCGGCCCGCTCGTGCGGCAGGATCTCCTCCGCCAGCCGCCGGTGCGTGGCGCGCAGCGCATCGACACACTGCGGGGATTGCGGGTTCGTCGCGATCAGGTCGGCGGTGGCGCGCAGCTCGGCCAGGGTGTCGCGCAGCTTCTCGTGTTCGGCGCTGAACTGCTCGAGCATCTGCTGCACGCCGGTCGGCAGCGGCCGGCTGCGTACCCCACCGCCGAGCGCGCGCAGGGCGTTGAGGATGACGACCACGTCGATGCCCTCCTGGAGGAACGCGCCGACGACGGGTGGCAGCAGGCCGAACGCCGCCAAGCCCATCGCGGCCAGCGCGAGACCCATGCCGATCGCCGCGCTCTGCACAGCGATCCCCCGGGCACGCCGGGAGATCTCCACCGTGTCGGCGAGCCGGTCGAGCCGGTCGACGGTGAGCACGGCGTCGGCGACCTCGGCGGAGGCGGTCGCCCCGGTCGCGCCCAGCGCCACCCCCACGTGGGCAGCGGCCAGCGCCGGTGCGTCGTTGACCCCGTCGCCCACCATGACGGTCACCGCCCGGGCCGCCTCCGCGCGTACCCGATCGACCTTCTCGCCCGGGCTGCACCGGGCGACCACGTCGTCGGCCCCCACGACGCGCGCCACCTCGGCGGCGACCTGCGGCCGGTCGCCGGTGAGCATGACGACCCGGTCGAACCCGGCCTCCCGCAGCCGGCGGATCGTGCGCCGCGCGTCGTGGCGCACCGGGTCCTGCAGCAGCAGCACACCCACGGGCGTGTCGTCGACGCTCACCCATACCGTGGCCATGCCGTCCAGCTCGGCCCGCCGATGTGCGCGCTCGGCCCAGGGCGCGGGCGCGCCGGGCAGCTGCCCGACGCGGACCAGCCGACCGTCGACCCGGCCGCTGACCCCCCGGCCGGGGTCCTCGTGCACGTCGCTCGGCGTGGACAGGCGCAGTCCACGGCCGGTCGCCTCCTGCACGATCGCGCTCGCGAGCACGTGCGGCGAGAGCTGTTCGACCGAGGCGGCCAGCCGCAGCACCTCGTCCCGGTCGGCGTCGGGCGCGGCCACCAGCTCCGACGTCCGCGGCCGGCCGACGGTGAGCGTGCCGGTCTTGTCGACCAGCAGCGTGCGGGCGCGGCCGAGCATCTCCAGGGAGCCGCCGTCGCGCACCAGCACGCCGGCGCGCGCCGTGCGCGACAGGCCGGAGACGATGGCGATCGGGATGGCGAGCAGCAGCGGGCACGGTGTGGCGACCACGAGCACGGCCACGGCCCGGACGAACTGCCCGGTCACGAGCCAGGCGAGCCCGGCCAGGGCGAGCGTGAACGGAACGAACGCGAACGCCCACCGGTCGGCGAGCCGGACCACCGGCGCCTTGCGCGCGGTGGCCTCCTGCGCCAGGCGCACGATGCCCGCGTACGTGCTCTCGGCCGCGCTCCTGCTCGCCCGCATGCCGAACGCCGGCCCGGCGTTCACCACGCCGCTCGCCACGTCCTCGCCCGGCCTGCGGTCGACCAGCCGGGACTCACCGGTGACGACCGACTCGTCGAGCACGGCCGGGTCGTCGAGGCGGCCGTCGACGGGCACCACCTCGCCGGGCGCGACCAGGAGGCGCTCGCCGGGGTGCACCTGGTCGAGTGGGATCGTCTCGACGTTGCCCTCGGCGGTGCGTCGCCGCGCCGTCCGCGGCGCGTGCGCGACGAGGGCGTGCAGGTCCCGTGTCGCCCGGCGCTCGGCGAACGACTCCAGGCTCCGCCCGGTGGCAAGCATCAGCGCGATCACCGCGCCGGCCAGGTACTCCCGCGCGATGAGCGAGGTGGCGAGCGCCAGCACGGCGATGATGTCCACGCCGAACTGCCGGTGCCACAGCGACCGGGCGACCGCCGCGGCCGCGGGCAGCAGCGCGAGCACGGTCACGCCGGCCCACAGGAGGTCCGCGACGCCACGCCGGTCGACGAACCAGAGCACGGCGCCACCGGTGACTCCGGCCGTCGCCGCCACGAGCAGCGCCCGCTCCCACCACGGCCTCAGCCGCTGCGCCCAGCCCGGGTCAGGAGTGTCGCCCATGTCGCCTCCGCGGCCCATCCTTCCACTCCGCACGGGCGCGGACGGTCGTTCGGGACGGCCGGGCGGCCGGCGGTCAGGAGCGGCGGTCGCGCCCCGCCGCAGGCAGGCCGCGGTCGAGGCCGGCGCGGCGCAGCGCGTCGGCGAGCGCGGTGTTGGCGATCCCGCCGGCCCCGCCCGGGCGGTCCCCGCCCCGGCCGCGCCCGTCCGAGCCGGTGCGCTCGCGGCGCCCCTGATGCGGTGCGCGCCGCCGTTCGGCGGGCCCGTGGGCGTCGTCGAGGCGCAGGCTGAGCGAGATCCGCTTGCGCGCGATGTCCACGTCGAGCACCTTCACCCGCACGATGTCGCCCGGCTTGACGACCTCGCGCGGGTCCTTCACGAAGGTCTTCGACATCGCCGAGACGTGCACCAGGCCGTCGGTGTGCACGCCGATGTCGACGAATGCGCCGAACGCGGCGACGTTGGTGACCACACCCTCGAGCACCATGCCCGGGGCGAGGTCGTCGAGCGTGTCCACGCCCTCGGTGAACGCGGCGGTGCGGAACTCCGGGCGCGGGTCGCGCCCGGGCTTCTCGAGCTCCTTGAGGATGTCGGTGACGGTGGGCAGACCGAAGGTGTCGTCGACGAACTTCGCCGGGTCGATCTGGCTGAGCACCTTCCGGTTGCCGATCAGCGACTTCACGTCACACCCGCTCGCCGCAGCGATACGGCGCACCACCGGGTACGCCTCGGGGTGCACGCTGGAGGCGTCGAGCGGGTCGTCGCCGTTCGGGATGCGCAGGAAGCCCGCGCACTGCTCGAACGCCTTGGGGCCGAGCCGCGGAACCCGGGTCAGGTCCCGGCGGGTACGGAACGGGCCGTTCGCCTCGCGGTGCGCGACGATGTTCTCAGCGAGCGCCGGTCCGATGCCCGACACCCGCGACAGCAGCGGCGTCGAGGCCGTGTTCACGTCCACCCCGACGGCGTTGACGCAGTCCTCCACCACGGCGTCGAGCGAGCGGGAGAGCTTGACCTCGGATACGTCGTGCTGGTACTGGCCGACACCGATGGACTTCGGGTCGATCTTGACGAGCTCGGCCAGTGGGTCCTGCAGCCGGCGCGCGATGGACACCGCACCGCGCAGCGACACGTCCAGGTCGGGCAGCTCGCGCGCCGCGTACGCCGAGGCCGAGTACACGGAGGCCCCGGCCTCCGAGACCATCACCTTGGTGAGCTTCAGTCCCGGGTGCCTTCTGATGAGATCGCCGACGAGCTTGTCGGTCTCGCGCGACGCCGTGCCGTTGCCGATCGCGACCAGCTCGACGCGGTGCGCCTCGGCGAGGCGCGCGAGCACCGCGATGGACTCGTCCCACCGCCGGTGCGGCTCGTGCGGATAGATGGTCCCGGTCGCCACCACCTTGCCGGTCCCGTCCACCACCGCGACCTTCACCCCCGTGCGGTACCCGGGGTCCAGCCCCATCGTCGGGCGGCCGCCCGCGGGCGCGGCGAGCAACAGGTCGCGCAGGTTCGCGGCGAACACCGCGACCGCCTCATCCTCCGCCGCCTGCCACAGCCGCATGCGCAGGTCGACGTCGAGGCGGACCAGGATGCGGGTACGCCAGGCGGCGCGGACAGTGTCGAGCAGCCAACGGTCGGCCGTGCGCCCGGCGTCGGCCACGCCGAACCGCTCGGCGATCAGCGACTCGTACCCGTTGAGCCCGCCGACCGGTGTCGCCGGCTCCTCCGATTGCTCCGGTTCGAGCGTCAGGTCGAGGATCTCCTCCTTCTCACCCCGGAACATCGCCAGGATCCGGTGCGAGGGCAGCGAGGTGAACGGCTCGGCGAAGTCGAAGTAGTCGGCGAACTTCGATCCGACCTCCTCCTTGCCCTCGCGCACGCGCGATACGAGCCGTCCGCGCGACCACATCCGTTCCCGCAGCGCGCCGATGAGGTCGGCGTCCTCCGCGAACCGTTCCATCAGGATGGCGCGCGCGCCGTCGAGCGCGGCCGCGGTGTCAGCCACGCCCTTCTCAGGGTTCACGTACGCGCCGGCCGACGCCTGCGGGTCGTTCGTGGGATCGGCGAGCAGCAGGTCGGCCAGCGGTTCGAGGCCCGCCTCCCGCGCGATCTGCGCCTTGGTCCGGCGCTTGGGCCGAAACGGCAGGTAGATGTCCTCGAGACGGGCCTTGGAGTCGGCGGCCAGGATCTGGGCCTCGAGCGCCGCGTCGAGCTTGCCCTGGGCGCGGATCGACTCCAACACGGCGGTACGCCGCTCCTCCAGCTCGCGCAGGTAGCGCAGCCGCTCCTCGAGGGTGCGCAGCTGCCCGTCGTCGAGGGTCCCGGTCGCCTCCTTGCGGTAGCGGGCGATGAAGGGCACGGTCGCCCCGCCGTCGAGCAGGTCGACGGCGGCCTTCACCTGCCACTCCTGGACCCCGAGCTCCTCGGCGATGCGCTGGTGCAGCGTCTTTGGTTGACCCGACGTCGTCACGATCTGATCCGCCCTCCCATGTTCCGGGGTGCATTCTGCACGGGTGCCCCGCCAGCGCTCACCCCGGCCCGGCGGCGTGGCCGCGCCCGTGCCGGCGGGGCCTGTCCAGCGCATCTCCACAGTCGACACGCCGAAGCCGCACAAAGAATTTTCCGGCCGGCAGGCGGCGCGCCACGGCGTCCGGACGACGCCGCGCGCATGCCCGGTGAGGCCTGCAAAACCCTTGTGGCGCAAGGGATGTGCCCCGACCCCACGAACGTTCGGCGAGGTGGCGGGCGGGACGGGCGTTAAGGTCTATTGTGGAAGTTGACCTCCTTTTTGGCGTGAATCGGTAGCGCTTGGTCGGTTTGCGGTGCACAGTGTTGCTATGAGCAACAGCGGGACCGGCGAGCGGTACTACTGGTGCCTGCGTCACCACCGTGTCGAGACGGGTGAGGACGCATGCGCGGGGCGGTACCTGCTCGGCCCCTACCCGTCGGCCGCGGAAGCCGAGCACGCGCTTGAGCGGGTTCGCGAGCGCAACGCCGCATGGGACGCCGAGGACGCCCGCTGGTCAGGCGAGGAGACGTGAACGCCGCGCGCGGCGCGGGCACGGTCTCCCGGTTGTGAGGAGGAGAGATGGCCGTAGCGAAGAAGGCCACGACCCGACCGGCCGCGAAACGCGCGGCCGCAGCCAAGACGACGGCTCAGCGGGCCGCGGCCCGCAAGGCGGCCACGGCCGCCGAGGGCCCGACCCCGATGCGCAAGACCGCGGCCCAGAAGGCGGTGCGTAACCGGGCCGCCTCGAAGAGGGACGCCCGAGGCAAGACCGTGCCGAAGAAGGCGACGGCCAAGCGGACCGTGGCCGCGGCGGCCAAGAGGGCGCCAGCCAAGCGCGTGGCGGCGGCGGCACCCGCCGCGAAGGGCCCGGCGAAGAAGACGGTGGCCAAGAAGGTCGCCGCCAAGCGGACGGTCGCGAAGCGGGCCGAGGCGCCTGCGAAGGCGCCGGGCAAGCGGACCACTGCCCCGGCGCGCACGGCCGCCAAGAAGGCCGCGCCCGCGAAGAAGACCGCCGCGAAGCGGGTTCCGGCGACGAAGACGGCCGCGAAGCGCGCCCCCGCGAAGAAGGCGGCGGCGAAGAAGGCACCGGCCAAGAAGGCGACCGCGAAGAAGGCGCCCGCGCGCAAGGCGGTGGCGGCGAAGAAGGCACCCGCGCGCAAGGCGGTGGCCGCGAAGAAGGCACCCGCACGCAAGGCGGCGTCAGCCAAGAAGGTGGCGACGAAGGCGGTCGCCAGAAAGGCCCCGGCGGGCAAGGCCGCGTCCGTGAAGAAGACCGCCGCGACGAAGACGCCTGCGAAGAAGACCACCGCGACGAAGGGGCCTGCCCGGAAAGCGTCACGGCGGTCACCCGGCACGGGGAACATGAGCCGGATGATGTCGCGCGCGCAGCGGTGAGCCGAGCCCAGGGTGCGTGGATAGGCGCGCCGCGAGCGACCTCTCCGCTCGCGGCGCCCGGCCCGGCGGCTCACCGATCACCGGGTCTGGGAGGATGTCGGGCATGGCGTACGACACGAGCGGACTGCCCGACGTCACCGGGCTCACCGTCGGCGTGCTGGGCGGCACCGGGGAGCAGGGGCGTGGGCTGGCGTACCGGCTCGCGCGCGCGGGTCAGCGCGTCCTGATCGGATCCCGGTCCACCGAGCGCGGCGTCGCCGCCGCCGAGGCGGTCACCGCCCTGCCCGGGATCCGCGGCGAGGTGCGTGGCGCGGAGAACGCGGCGGTCTGCCGGGACGCAGACGTCGTCATCGTCGCCGTGCCCTGGGAGGGGCACGCGCCGACCCTCGCGGCGCTGCGCGAGCCGCTCGCCGGCAAGATCGTCGTGGACTGCGTGAACCCGCTCGGCTTCGACAAGCAGGGCCCGTACCCCCTGCCCGTCGCGGAGGGGAGCGCCGCGCAGCAGGCCGCCGCGCTACTGCCCGACTCCCGGGTGTGCGCCGCGTTCCACCACGTCAGCGCGGCGCTGCTGACCGACCCCGACATCGAGCGCATCGACCTGGACGTGCTGGTCCTCGGCGACGACCGTGAGGCCGTCGCCGTGGTACGGGCGCTCGCCCACCGCATACCCGAGATGCGCGGCGTGCACGCCGGACGGCTGCGCAACGCCGGTCAGGTCGAGGCGCTGACCGCCAACCTGATCGCCATCAACCGGCGGTACAAGGTGCACGCCGGCATCCGGGTCACCGACCTGTAGGCACGGGCGGCCAGCTAGCGGAAGGTGTGCTCCTCGGCCGGGAACACCCCGTCGCGGACCTCCTCGGCGAACCGCTTCGCCGCCTCGGTCAGCGTGCCGGCCAGGTCCGCGTACCGCTTGACGAACCGCGGCGCCTTGCCGGTGCGCAGGCCGGTCATGTCCTGCCAGACCAGGACCTGTGCGTCGCAGTCCGGGCCCGCGCCGATGCCGATCGTCGGGATCGCCAGCTCCCGGGTGATGCGCGCGGCCACGTCGCCGGGCACCATCTCCAGCACGACCGAGAACGCACCCGCGTCCGCCACCGCGTGCGCGTCGGCCAGCACGGCCTCGGCGGCGTCACCGCGGCCCTGCACCCGGTACCCGCCGATGGCGTGCTCGCTCTGGGGGGTGAAGCCGATGTGCGCCATCACCGGGATGCCGGCGTTGGTGAGCGCCTCGATCTGCGCCGCCGAGCGGCGACCGCCCTCCAGCTTGACCGCGTGGCAGCCGCCCTCCTTCATGAACCGCACCGCCGTGCGCAGGGCCTGGGTCGGCCCCTCCTCGTAGGAGCCGAACGGCAGGTCGCCGACGACCAGCGCGCGACGGGTGGACCGGACGACCGCCCGGACCAGCGGCAGCATCTCGTCCACGGTCACCGGGAGAGTGCTCTCGTACCCGTACACGTTGTTGGCCGCCGAGTCGCCGACAAGCAGCACCGGGATGCCGGCCTCGTCGAAGATCCGCGCGGTGTACTGGTCGTACGACGTGAGCATCGCCCACCGCTCGCCGCGCTTTTTGGCGGCGATGAGGTCGAGGGTACGCACCCGCTTGGTGGGCGGTCCGCCGTACAGGGATGCCACCTCGGGCTGGGACATACCGTATCTCCCTTCATCCTCGAGGCCGCTTCGGTCGCGGTCCCCGGGTGTGTACGCGATCGTTCCACTGCACGGGCTGCGTTGCCGAGGCGGGCGTGGAGGATGTCACACCGAGGCGATGCCCGGGGTGGCCGACGAATACCCGCGGATGACCCGACGGATCAGCGGTCACGGCTCTCGCGGAACCGGTTGGTGACCGGCATGCGGCGGTCCCGGCCGAACGCCTTGAACGAGATCTTCGGGCCGGGCGCGGACTGACGCCGCTTGTACTCCGCCAGGTCCACCATCCGCAGCACGCGGTCCACCGTGGCGGGGTCGTGGCCGGCGGCGACCAGTTCGTCGCGCCCGAGGTCCCCGTCGACGTACCCGGCCACGATCGCGTCCAGTTCGGCGTACTCGGGCAGCGTGTCGCGGTCGAGCTGCCCCGGGCGCAGCTCGGCGCTCGGCGGCTTGACGATCGTGTTCTGCGGGATCGGTGGCGTCTCGCCGCGCGCCTCGGCCTCGGCGTTGCGCCACTTCGCCAGCCGCCACACCAGCGTCTTCGGCACGTCCTTGAGCGGGTTGAAGCCGCCGACCGAGTCGCCGTACAGGGTCGAGTAGCCCACCGCGAGTTCGCTCTTGTTGCCGGTGGTGAGGACCAGGTGACCTTCCTGGTTGGACAGCGCCATCAGGATGACGCCTCGGACCCGGGCCTGCAGGTTCTCCACCGCCGTGCCGGACAGCGACAGGTTCGCCAGGAAGGCGTCGACCATCGGCTGGATCGGCACGATCCGGTAGTCGAGGCCGAGCCGCTTGGCCAGCTCGGCGGCGTCGTCCTTGGAGTGCTCGGAGGAGTGCCGGCTCGGCATCGACACGCCGACCACGCTCGACGCGCCGAGCGCGTCGACGGCGATGGCCGCCGCGACCGCGGAGTCGATGCCGCCGGAGAGCCCGAGGACCACCGACCGGAAGCCGTTCTTGCGCACGTAGTCACGCAGTCCGAGCCGCAGCGCCGCCCAGATCTCCGGCTCGTCGGCGACGGGAGGGGCCACCCCGCCCGCCGCGCGCGGCCCCGAAGGCGGGGGCGCCGTCGCCGACACCTCCACCCGGGCCACCCGCATCCCGTCCGCCTCGGCCTCGGTGGGGCGCGGCGGCGTCGCCGGTGCCGGGGGCAGGTCCAGGTCGTGAACCAGGAGATGCTCGGTGAACCGGGGCGCCCGGGCGAGCAGGTTCCCCTGGGCGTCCACGATCATCGAGTCGCCGTCGAACACCAGCTCGTCCTGGCCGCCGACCAGGTTCACGTACGCCACGCTGGCGCCGGTCTCCCGGGCACGCGCGGCGACCAGCGGCAGCCGCAGGTCGTCCTTGTTCAACTCGTACGGCGAGCCGTTGATGTTGATCACCAGCCCGACGCCGGCGGCGCGCGCCGCCGCGAACGGACCGCCGGCCTGCCACAGGTCCTCGCAGATGGTCAGCGCGACGTCGACACCGCCGACGCGCGCGACGGTCAGCGTGTCGCCCGGGATGAAGTAGCGGCTCTCGTCGAAGACCCCGTAGTTGGGGAGGTGGTGCTTGAAGTAGCTGGCGACGACCCGGCCGCCGTGCAGCACGGCGAGGGAGTTGCGGGGGCCGCCGCGGCGGGTCTCCGGGCCGAGCGCGGCGGCGTCGGCGCCGTGCCGGGCGGGATCGGCGCCGAGGCGGGCGGGCCCGTCGGCGTCCAGGTAACCGACGACGACCGGGAGTTCGCCGAGCCCGTCGGCGGCCAGGTCGGCGGCGAGCCCGGCGAGCGCGGCCCGGGACGCCTCGACGAACGACCGGCGGAAGACGAGATCCTCGGCGGGGTACCCGGTCAGCACCATCTCCGGGAAGGCGACCAGGTGGGCTCCGGCCTCGGCGGCACGGGCAGCCCAGGCCCGCACGAGCCGCGCGTTGCCGGCGATGTCGCCGACGGTCGCGTCCACCTGGGCGAGCGCGAGTCGCAGGACAGGCATACCACCAATCTTCCCCCACCCGGCACGCCGTCACGCCGCCCGCCCGGGACGACCGCCACCCGCACGCCGAGCCTGCCAGCGGCGGCCGGGGACCACGTCACGTAACGCCGACGTAATCCGGGAAGGGCAGACTGACGGTCGGCGAACGGTGGGTGGAGACTGGCACCGTGGTGGATGAGCAGGCCAGCGGCGAGAGGAATCGCATGGACCGTCAGCAGGAGTTCGTGCTCCGTACGCTCGAGGAGCGCGACATCAGGTTTGTCCGGTTGTGGTTCACCGACGTGCTCGGCACGCTCAAGAGCGTCTCGGTCGCCCCGGCCGAGCTGGAGGCCGCCTTCGACGAGGGCATCGGCTTCGACGGCTCGGCGATCGAGGGCTTCGCCCGGGTGCATGAATCCGACATGATCGCCATGCCGGACCCGACGACCTTCCAGGTCTTCCCGTTCGAGGGCGGCACGTCGGGAGAGTCGGCCCGGATGTTCTGCGACATCCTCATGCCCGACCGCACACCGTCCTGGGCCGACCCCCGCTACGTCCTGCGCCGGGCGCTGTCGCGGGCGGCCGAGAAGGGCTTCACCTTCTACACCCACCCGGAGATCGAGTTCTTCCTGCTGCAGGACCTGCCCGCTGACGGCAGCGTCCCCGTACCTGTCGACCACGGCGGCTACTTCGACCACACCACGCACGCGGTCGCCCGCGACTTCCGCCGCCAGGCGGTGCTCGCGCTGGAACGGATCGGCATTTCGGTGGAGTACAGCCACCACGAGGTCGCACCCGGCCAGCAGGAGATCGACCTGCGCTACGCCGACGCGTTGACCACCGCGGACAACATCATGACCTTCCGCCACGTGGTCAAGGAGGTCGCGCTCTCGCACGGTGTGCACGCGACGTTCATGCCCAAGCCGTTCACCGACCAGCCGGGCAACGGCATGCACACCCACCTGTCGCTGTTCGAGGGCGAGCGCAACGCGTTCCACGACCCCAGCGACCCCATGAAGCTGTCCAAGGTGGCCCGGGCGTTCATCGCCGGCATCCTCGCCCACGCGCGGGAGTTCACCGCGGTCACCAACCAGTGGGTCAACTCGTACAAGCGGCTGTTCCCGCAGCCGCTGCCCAACCGCATCACCGAGGCGCCCGCGTACGTGTGCTGGGGCCACCTCAACCGGTCGGCGCTGGTCCGGGTGCCCGCCTACGGCAAGCCCAACTCGGCCCGCGTCGAGGTCCGCTCGCTGGACTCGGCGTGCAACCCGTACCTGGCCTTCGCGGTCCTGCTCGCCGCCGGCCTGAAGGGCATCGAGGAGGGGTACGAGCTGCCGCCCGGCGCCGAGGACGACGTGTGGGCGCTCTCCGACGCCGAGCGGCAGGCCGCGGGCTACGCCTCGCTGCCGCAGGATCTCGCCGAGGCGATCGACGCGATGGCCTCCTCCGAACTGGTCGCCGAGGTGCTCGGCGAGCACGTGTTCGACTTCTTCCTGAAGAACAAGCGCGCCGAGTGGGAGGAGTACCGGCGCGAGGTCACGCCCTACGAGCGGCGTCGCTACCTCAACGCACTGTGACGTCAGCGGTCGGCGCCGAAGCCCCGTTGCGCCCCGGTGCAACGCACGCACAACGGCGTTCGGCACGGTGGGAGACACCACGCTGCGCGCACCGTGCCGCAACCGGCCTGGATCCTGCCCGGCCCACGCGTGCCGGGCAGCCCCACCGGTCACCGGGTCGCCGTCAGTAAGGAGGCTTCGATGTCAGCGAGCGTCCAGAAGAAGGGGGTCTTCGACGCGCACCGTCACTTCGGGGTGATGCCGGCGTTCGCTTTCTACGGCGGGCCGCCGGTGCGGCCGGACATCGGCGCCCGGGGCACCGTCGCAGAGTTGATCAAGGATCTGGACGCCCAGGGGGTGGAGCGGGCCCTGGTGCTGCCCAACTACGGGGTGCCCGACCCTAACGTCTCGTTCTCCTTGAACGAACTGTGCCTGGAGGCCGCCTCAGCCGATGACCGTATCCGCGCCGGCCTGTGGGTCTCCCCCCGTCCGGCGGACGCCGAGCGCACCGAGGCGGCGCTGGCCCTGGCGGGGGAGCCGGGGGTGCGTGCGCTGAAGATCAGTTTCCTGCTCGGCGGCCGCCCCACCGACCCGGAGTGCCGGCCCCTGCTGGACCGCATCTTCGCCGTGGCCCGGGAGCGCGGGCTCGTGGTGCACGTGCACACCTCCCCCGGAGGTGCTTCCGACATCGACGAGATCGGGCACCTGGTGGAGTGGTACGCCGACGAGGTGCCCGTGCACCTGGTGCACTTCGGCGGCGGGGTGAGCGCGCACATCAAGCTGGCCGGCCACCGGTTCCTCGACTGGGTGGCCGCGGGCAAGCGGGTCTACACCGACATGTCCTGGGCGGTCGGCTTCGCACCGCGGTGGATGGCCCAGGAGATCTCGCGGCGCGGCATCGGCCACGACCGGGTGCTCTTCGCCAGCGACGAGCCGTGGAGCGACTACGCCGGGGAGTTCGCGCGGATGAGCGCCGCCATGGGCGACGGGGAACTGTCCGACCTGGTGTTCCGCGGCACGTTCGAGGAGCTATACGGGTGAGCGGGGCTGTCGGCGGACGCGTCGGCCCTGAACGCGGACGCGCAGGCCGGGCAGCGGGACGTGCCCGGCCTGCGCGCGCGTCGCTGGGGCGCGTGTCGCTCGGATGGGCGTGCTGGTGACCATCGCGTCGGGAAGCCAGAAGACACCCAGGCGCTCGGTCAGCCCTCCGTCCCGGTCGGACGGGATTCCCCGGCGGGCGCCTGCTGGGTGACGAGTTCGCGGTACCGCATGGCACGGGCCGCGTCGGCGATGAGCCGGGGGTCGAGGTGGTCCAGCGGGGTGCGGTCGTCCCGCGCCGTTCGCCGGACGATGCCGAGCACGTCACACCCCTCGTCGAGCAGGTCTTCGACGCGGGTGCACGTGGCGCGCAGTTCGGCGAGTACGTCGCGGACACGTTCCAGCACCGCTTGGTACAGGTCGGGGTCGCGCACGACGAGCGGGTAGAGCTCGTTCTCCGCGGACCACCATCTCGCCCGCGCGAGTCGCGCCCGGTCGACGGGCTGCGGCGTCGGGTCGCCGGTCTGGGGCGACACGTGTTCCTCCTCGTGGTGACGGCTGGCTCAGCCGCTGGTTTGTCTACTATAGTAGATAGGTATTCCGATAATAGATGTCCGCCGGGCCGTGGTGGAAGCGCCACGGTGGGCGGAACCGACTGCCGTCACCGGAGACCCGTAGATGCCGAGAACCGCCGTACTCGCCCTCGGCGGAAACGCCCTCATCCGCGAAGGCCAGTCCGGGACCTACGCCGAGCAGACCGAGAACGCTCAGCGCATGGCCGAGACCGTGCGGTGGCTGCACGCCAACGACTGGAACCTGGTGCTGATCCACGGCAACGGGCCGCAGGTCGGCAACCTAGCCCTCCAGCAGGAGGAGGCCTCGGCTCGGGTTCCGCCGCAGCCGCTGTTCAGCCTCGGCGCGATGACCCAGGGGCAGATAGGGAGTCTGCTCACCCTGGCGCTGCGGCGGATCGGCAAAGACGATATCCCCGACGTCGTATCCGTCATCACCCACGTCACCGTCGCCGCCGACGATCCCGCCTTCGCGGACCCTACCAAGCCGATCGGTCCCTTCTTCGACCGGGACGAGGCCGAACGCCTGGCCCGCGAGCGGGGATGGCACGTCGCGGAGGACGCCGGCCGCGGCTACCGCCGGGTGGTCCCGTCGCCGCGGCCCCGCGACATCGTCGAGGCCCGCGCCATCAAGGCGCTGATCGACCAAGGAATCGTGGTCGTGGCGGCCGGTGGCGGAGGCATTCCGGTGGTCGAGGACGCCGATCGCTACGTCGGCGTCGACGCGGTCATCGACAAGGACTACGCCGCGCAACAACTGGCAACCGCCCTGCGCGCGGACGCGCTGGTGCTGGTCACCAGCGTGGATCGCGTGCTCCTCGACTTCGGCCGGCCCGGCCAGCGCCCCGTGACCGAGTTGACCGTCGACGAGGCCGAACGCCATCTCGATGACGGCCAGTTCCCCGAGGGCAGCATGGGTCCGAAGGTGCGGGCGGCCGTCCGCTTCGTCCGCCACGGCGGGCACGTCGCCGTGATCACCTCCCCTCACTTGGTCGCCGCGTCACTGGAGGACACGCCGCGCCCCGGCGTCGAGACCGGTACGCGCATCGTCGCCGCCCCGGAACGTGTGGGAGTCAGTCGATGAAGAGTGCGGTGCGGATCTTCCCGGACACCTACGTGGACTCCGTCGTCCAACTCGCTGCTACTCGGGCCCTGCGCCAGGTCGAGGGTGTCGACTGGGCGGCTGCGGCCATGGCCACGCCGGCCAACCTGGAGACCCTGCGGCAGGAGGGGTTTGCCGAGGAGGACGTGCCGGAGGCCGCCGCCAACGACCTGTTCCTCGCCGTCCGCGCGCAGCGCGCGGACGTCATCGAGACGGCGATGGCCGCGGGGGAGGCCGCGGTGTTCGCGGCGCGGCGACCACAGGTGGATCCGGTCGAGCAGCCGCCCCGCACCCTCGAACAGGCGCTCGCACGGCAGCCGGGCAGCAATGTCGCCGTCGTCTCCGTCCCCGGTGACTACGCGGCGCTGGAGGCGCACAAAGCGCTGTCCGCCGGGCTGGATGTGCTCCTGTTCAGCGACAACGTCCCGGTGGAGGCCGAGATCACGCTCAAGGAGCGTGCCGAACGACTGGGCCGCCTGGTCATGGGACCGGGCGCCGGCACCGCCATGCTCGGCCGCACCTGCCTCGGCTTCGCCAACATCGTCAGGCCCGGCCGGATAGGCGTGGTGGCCGCGGCCGGAACCGGTGCGCAGGAGGTGGCCACCCTGCTCGACCGGTGGGGGGCCGGTGTCTCCCACATTATCGGGCTGGGCGGTCGGGACCTGTCCGAGGCGGTGGGCGGTCGCATGGCGAAGACGGCGATCCGCGCGCTGTGCGAGGACGAGCAGACCGACGTCATCCTCCTGGTCTCCAAGCCGCCGGCCGAGCACACGGCGCGCGCTGTGCTGGGCACGGCCCGGGGCAAACCGCTGATCGCCGCGCTCATCGGCTTGGACGCCACCTTCGACGTGGCGGACAACGTGGTGCTGACCGACACCCTGGAGGCGGGGGCCGTCGAGGCGGCGCGCGCCGCTGGGCTGGATGCCGGCGACCTCACCGGGGACCTTCGTCAGCGGGTGGCCTCCGCGGCCGCCAGGCTGGCCCCGCAACGTACGCTGATCCGCGGCCTGTTCTCCGGCGGAACACTGTGCTACGAGTCCCTGGTCATCCTCTCCCGGCTGCTCGGCCCGGTATACTCCAACACCCCTCTGCGCACCGGCTGGGGGCTGCCGGAGCCCGCCGGCAGCCACGTGTGCCTGGACCTCGGTGAGGAGGAGTACACCAAGGGCCGGCCGCACCCGATGATCGACCCGGAGGCCCGCGTCGACCTGCTCCGCGAACAGGGCAAAGACCCCAATGTAGGCGTTGTGCTGCTCGACGTCGTGCTCGGGTACGGCGCCCATCCCGACCCGGCCGGCGAACTCGCACCGGTGTGCGCCGAGATCGGCGGCGGCGACGGGCCGGTGGTGGTGGCCTATGTGCTCGGCACCGACCAGGACCCACAGGGTTACACCGCCCAGCGACGGAAGCTGGAGGAGGCCGGGTGCATCGTCGCGAACACCGCCGCCCGCGCCTCGTTGGCGGCCGCGGCTCTGATCAGCCGCAACCCGGACCTGATCGGTGAGGCGCGGTGAACCCGAGCCTGGCACTCGTCACCTACTCCACCAAGCCGCGGGGTGGGGTCGTCCACACGCTGTCCCTCGCCGAAGCGCTGCACGACGCCGGGGTCTCGGTGCACGTGGTCACGCTCGGTGAGCCCGGCCAGGGTTTCTTTCGGCCGACCCACGTACCGCACACGGTCCTGCCTGCCCCGCCCAGGTCGGGGTCGCTGGAGGATCGGGTCTTCGCCTCGATCGACACGCTCGCCGAAGGGCTGGCCGGCACCGACCGTTTCGACATCCTGCACACGCAGGACTGCATCTCCGCGCGCGCCGCGGCTCGCGTCCGGGACGCCGGAGCTCCGGTCACCGTGGTGCGCACGGTGCACCACGTCGACGACTTCACCACGCCGGCTCTGATCGACTGCCAGCGGCGGTCGATCCTCGAACCCGACCAGGTGCTCGTGGTGAGCGAATACTGGCGGACGCTGCTGCGCGCCGAATACGGGGTGGACGCGCTCGTGGTGCGCAACGGGGTCGACCCGCTGCGGTTCGCTCCGATCCCAGCGCAGCGGCGCGCGGCACTGCGCACCCGCATCGGTGTCGGGGACCGCTTCCTGTTCCTGGCCGTTGGCGGCATCGAGCCACGCAAGGGGACGGTAGAGCTGTTCGAGGCGATGGGCCGCCTGAAGGCCTCGCTGCCTCACTCGCCGGTCCTGGCGGTGATCGGGGGTCACTCGTTCCAGGACTACGCGCCGTACCGCGACGCCGCACTGGCGAGGTTGCCGGAGCTCGGGCTCGACCTCGGTCGGGATGTCGTGCTGCTCGGGACCGTGCCCGAGTCCGAGTTGGGTGCTTGGTACCGGGCGGCAGACGCGCTCGCCTTTCCCTCCGTGAAGGAGGGCTGGGGGCTGGCGGTGCTGGAGGCGATGAGCGCTGACCTGCCCGTGATCGCTAGCGACTTGCCCGTGTTTCGGGAGTACCTGACGCACGGCCGCGACGCGCTGCTCACTCCGGTCGGCGACAGCCGGGCGCTGGCGGAGGCGATGCGCTCGGTCGTCAGCGACGCCGGCCTGCGGCGGCGGCTGCGTGCCGGCGGGCGGGCCTTGGTGTCCCGTTTCACCTGGCCGGCCAGCGCCGCTCAGCACCGGGCCATCTACGAGACCATCCGCCGCGCCCGGGCCGCTCCCGCCGGCGCCGGGTCGCACCGCAGCCGGAGGAGCTGACATGAAAAGCCGCACCATTCACGCGCGCTGGGCCGGCGGTCTGCGGTCCCAGGTTCAGGCTGGCCGCTTTCCCCTGGTGGTCGACGAGCCGGAGACGGCCGGCGGGAGTGACCTCGGCCCGGCCCCCACCGACCTGTTGCTCGCCTCGGTCGGGTCCTGCTTCACCCTCGCCCTGGCGTACACGGCTGCCAAACGCGGGATCGAGGTGCGCGACATCCGGGTGACCGTGACGGGGATCTACGCCGGAATGCGGTTCGGTGCCATGGACATAACGGTCGCTGCGGATGTGCCCATGAGCCAGCTACGCGAACTGGTCGAGGGCGCTGAGCGCGTCTGCTATGTGACGAACACCCTGCGCAACGGGCCCCAGGTCACCGTGTCGGTGGCGGCGTCGACCGGGTGAGGGTCAGCCCGGCGGCCCGGCCGAGTCTGCGGGGTGCGACCCACCGCCGTGCGCCTGGTCGGGCAGGAGCATCGCACGCCGGACGCGGGCGTCGGCCTCCCGCAGGGACAGGCCGAGCGCGGCGGCGAGGACCGCCACGTCCTCGTACTCGGGTTTGGCGCCCCACGGTCCCCACTTGACCCGCACGGCGTGGCCGTCCACGTGGACCAGGCTGATCTGGCGGTCCAGTGCCACCCGCTCGACCGTGGTCCGCCGCACCCCCAGACTGCCGGTCTGCTCTAGGAGCACCTGTTGGAGCAGCGGGGCCTTCTCCGGCGTGCACAGTACGTGGACGACGTGTCCCGGTCGCCCCTTCTTCATCGTCGCCGGGCTGATCCACGCGTCCAGCGCACCCGCATCCAGCAGGGCGTTCAGTGTATGGCCCAGCACCTCACCGGTGACGTCGTCGACGTTGGTCGACAGCACCACGTGGTGGGCGGTCGTCCCCACGGGTGTCCCCATGATCGCGGGCAGGACGTTGGGCCGGTCGGGAAGCACTCTGCTCCCCGCACCGTACCCGCTGCGCGCCACGACCATCGGTGGCAGGAGGCCGTAGCGGGCCCGTGCGGCGAGCAGCAGGGCCGCACCGGTCGGGGTCACCGTCTCGGCGGCGATGTCGGCCCCGACGACCTGCGCCCCCCGCAGCAATTTGCTGGTGGCGGGCGCTGGAAGCGGGAGGATTCCGTGCCGGGTCGCCACCGTCCCGGTGCCGAGGGCGATGGGCGCGCAGTGGACAGCCGTGACGCCGAGCAGGTACAGCGCGGCCGCCACCCCGACGGTGTCGACCACCGTGTCCAAGCCCCCGATCTCGTGCAGGTAGACGTCCTCCGGCGGCTCGCCGTGCAACTCTCCTTCCACGCGCGCGATGGCCTCCACGGCGGTGGCGGCGAGCTCGGCGACCGCCGCGGGTCTCGCCCGGCGCACGTAGTCGAGCAGCTCTGCGGCCCGCCGTTTCGGCTCGCTGTCGCTCACGCTGACCGTGGCTCGGGTGGCGAGCAGGCCGCCGGCGTCGATCGTCGTCGCGGCGATGTCCCAGCCACGCAGCCCGGTCGACCCCACGCACTCGCGGATCGCGGCCAACGGCGCGCCCAGGTCGATGAGCGCGCCGAGCAGCATGTCCCCGGACAGGCCGCAGACCGGGTTCAGCCAGACGATCACGCCGACCGCCCGAGGACGCGCGCGAGCCGGTAAGCGGCCATGGCCGCGGCGTAGCCGGAGTCGATGTTGACCACGGTGACGCCGGGCGCGCACGAGGACAGCATGGCGAGCAGCGCGGTCACCCCCTGCAGTGCCGCGCCGTACCCGGTCGACGTGGGCACGGCGATGACCGGGCAAGCTACCAGGCCGGCCACGACGCTGGCCAGCGCGGCCTCCATCCCGGCGATCACCACCACCGCATCCGCCCCCGTCAACTGCTCGGTGATGGAGAGGATCCGGTGGATACCGGCGACGCCGACGTCGGCGTAAAGGCTGACGTCCAGGCCCACCGCCCGGGCCACGGCCACGGCCTCCGCCGCCACCGGTCCGTCGGCTGTGCCGGCGGTGGCCACGGCGAGCCGGAACCGCATCGGCGGGGCCGGCCGCCACACGAGCAGACGGGCTTCGGGATCGTAGTGTCCGCCGGGTACCTCGGCGCGTGTCCGCTCGGCGACCGCAGGGTCGACACGGGTCACGAGCACGCATCCGCTGTTGTTCGCCAAGAGTTGTCGGACGATGGCGACGATCTCGCTCACCTGCTTGCCCGGGGCGTAGACCGCCTCGGGAGCGCCCTGCCGCGCCTCCCGGAGAATGTCGACCCGGGCGAATCCCAGGTCGACAAAGCCCTCGCCGGTCAACCTGCCGACCTCCTCGCGACCGAGAGCGGGAGCAGTTCGTTCATCCGGCCGCTGCGGAAACCCGCGAGGTCCAGGGCGCAGAAGCGGAAGCCGGCGCCGCGCACGGCCGCGTCGATCTGCGCGTGGGCCGCGGCCGCCGCCGGGATCCGTTCGAGCGGCACCTCCACCCGCGCCACCGTTCCGTGGGCGTGGGACCGCACCCGGCACACCGCGAACCCCAGGTCGTGCAGCGCCCTCTCCGCCGCTTCGATGCGGGCGAGCAGTTCCGGGGTGACGGGGTCGCCGTAGGCGACGCGGGACGCCAGGCAGGCCGCGGCTGGCTTCTGCGCGGTGCGCAGGCCTAACAGCGCGCTCGCCTCCCGGACGGCCGCCTTGTCGAACCCGGCCTCCACCAACGGGGCGATCGCGCCACGCGCGGCGGCGGCGCGCTGCCCAGGACGGTAGTCGCCGAGGTCGTCTAGGTTGGTGCCCAATGCGACGCGTGCACCGAGCATCGTGGCCAGCGGCAACAGCGCGTCGAGCAGAGCCGACTTGCAGTGGTGGCAGCGGTCCGCGCCGTTCGCGACGTACTCCGGCCGTTCACCCTCGTCGGTGCACACCTCGAGGTGCCTGATGCCGTGCGCGCGGGCGAACTCCCGTGCGGCCGCTCGCTCTCGCTCAGGCAGGCTGGGCGAGACCGCGGTGACCGCCAGGGCGTTGGCACCGAGCACGTCGTGCGCCACGGCGGCGAGGAGGGCAGAGTCGACACCGCCCGAAAAGGCGACCACGACCTTTCCAAGTGTGCGTAACTGGTCCCGTAGCCGATTGAGCAACTGTCTAATCACGACACGGCACCTCCGCGTCAGTGGGGCACGGCCATTGGCGGCGGCGCGATGCCGCCTCGGCCGTGGCGGCACGAACGTTGGTACAAGGAACGTTAGTGAAGGGCGCGGACGTTGGTAAGTGTCCGCCATCTCGGCGACGATGGCGAGTGACGAGGCGTGGTTCGCCGGGCACCGCGCTGCGCGCTCGGTGAGCGAGAGCGCCGGCTGGTGCACCGCAGCGACCGTGGGCTTCGCCGCCCCGTCAGCAACGTTTCCTGGTGGTGGCGCTCGCCGGCACACCGCTCATGCTCGTCCTCGTGGCGTCGGCGCGCGGCGCGCCAACCGTCCCGCGCGACCACCCGCAGGCACGACGTACTGGACGCCTCGGGCGTGTTTCCTCGGACCATCTCCACGGTCTGTGTGGCTGGTCTGGCTTGGCGCGTGGCCAGACGAGGGTACCGGCGATGTGCACGGCGGGAGGTGCACGGCGGCGTGGTTGAACCGCTCCGGGTTTCGCTGGAGAGGTCAGGTGATGGCTGCGGACTCCGGTTGGGGCAGGTGTGCGGTGCACAGGAAGGGCGTGCACTGACTTACCGTGTCTACGCGATGAATCGGTCGTTGGTGGACGTCCGGCGAGGGGGGGAGGCCGCGAGCCGGGCGCCCAGCGTCCGCAATCGCCGGCGGGAAACGACCGCGGCGGGGCGGCCGCGCCTGTCGGGTGGCCGCCCCGCCGGCAGGATCGGCGCCCGACGACCTAGACGGTCCAGGTGTTCAGCTGGAAGGCGCCGGAACGCCACGAGGTGAGGGCCGCGTCCAGCACGTCGAGCGGGTTGAACGGTGTGACACCGGGGATGAGGTCGTCCTCGCGGAAGCCGTACAGCGCGCCCATCGCGAACCGGCAGGCGTAGATCTTCGCGCCCTCCCGCAAGAGGGTCTTGATCTGGTTGTTGATCGCCATGTGGCCCGGGAAGGCCTCTTGGCCGACGGCGGGGTACCCGCGGGTGCCCGAAGCCATCAGGACGGCGGGGCCGTACAGGATGATCGAGACATCGAAGCCCTTGCGGACCAGCCGGGTGGCGGTCAACAGGTTGACCAGTCCAACGGAGCCCTCGTACGGGACGGTGTGGATGAAGACGAACGCCTTCTCACCGGGACGGGCCTTGATGTCCTCGAAGAGCTTCTCCTCGGGGTCGTACAGAAATTCGCCCTCGGCGGGAAGCTCGGTGGTCACGGTCTTAGGCATCGGCCCCACTCCCTTTCACAGCAACGGACGGACGACGGACAGATGAGGATGTGGCGGCGATTCAGATCGCCGGACCCGACGGTCGTGTCGGGAAACTCCACCGCTGGCGGTGGCTGCCGGGCATGGCCCGCATCACCCAGTGCCGAAGCGCCCACGGCAGGGCTCGGTAGACGGGGGTGAACAGACGCAACCAGAAGAACTCCGACAGGTTCCTCGGGCGTGCTCGCGGCACCGGGTAGCCTAGCCGCGTGGCCACCCGCCGCTGCGCGTCGATGAGCAGGTAGTGCTCGGAGCGCTTGCGCAGCCATTGGAAGAACGACATCTCAGGATCCCTTCGCGGCGGCGAGGCCGTTCTGGGCCGCGAGTGCGATTGGCTCGTTCAGCGCCCCGATCGGCGGTGAGTACACGTTCTCCATCGTGGCCAGGTCTCGGAGGGTCAGGCCCACCTTGACCGCCATGGCGAGGAAGTCGGCCCGCTCCTTGATGCCTTCGCCGCCGACCATCTGCGCACCGATCAGGCGTAGGCTTTCGGGTTCCGCGAGGAGCTTGACCTTGATTTTCTTGACCCCAGGGTAGTAACGGGCCCGGGAGATGCCCTCGGCCGAACCGAGGACGTACGGGATGCCCAGCGCCGTGGCGAGGGTCTCGCCGAAGGAGACACCCCCGATCATCCACTTGCCCGCGGCCATTCCCCAGGGCACGTAGACCGGCTGGTAGGTGGCGGAGCCGCCGCCCGCGTTCAGCCCGGCGACTTTGCCCTGGGCGTAGGCGTGGCTGCCGGTCAGCCCTTGCAGCGGCACCTTGCTCACCCCGTGCGGCAGTTCCGCGCAGTCCCCGGCGGCGAAGACGTCCGGGTGGGAGGTGGCCATCCGCTCGTCGACGATAATCCCGCCGGTAGAGCCGATCTTGAGGCCGGCTTCGGCGGCGAGGCGGTTGTTGGCCTCCTTGGCCGTGCAGACGACGGCGATGTCCGCCGGCAGTTCACCCTTCGAGGTGCGCACCGCGGTGACCTTCTCCTCGCCGACGAAGCCCTCGAGGCGGGTGTCGAAGTGCAGGTGGACCCCCATTTCGCGCCAGGATTCCTCGACGGGTGCGACGATGTCGGGGTCGGCCGTCTCGCCCAGTGCCCACGGATTGGGGTCGATCAGGTGGGTCTCGATGCCTCGGTGCGCCAGCGCGGTCACCATCTCGACCCCGAGCGGCGAAGCCTCCACGACCACGGCTACCCGCACGCTGTCGAGGACCTTGTCCCACTCCATGGCCTTGCGGATGTTCTTCACGTAGTACAGGCCGTCCAGATCCGAACCGGGGACGCCGGGGTGGGCGTAGGTGAAACCGGTCGCGACGATGAGGCGGTCGTAGGAGACCTCGCCCTCGCCGGCGACCCGCACCACCTTGCGTCGGAGGTCGATCCCGGTCACCTCGGTCTCGTAGTGGATGTCGATTCCCGCCTGGACGTAGGCTTCCTTGCTGGCCAGGAAGAGCGATTCGAAGTCGGGGATCTCCCTGCCGTGGACGTACGGGATGCCGCAAGGGCTGTAGGCGACGTCCTCGAACTGGGTGTAGACCACGACCTCGTTGTGGGGATCCGCGGCCTTGACTCCTCCGGCGGCGCCCAGTCCGGCCGCGCCACCACCCACGATCACCGTCTTTTGCGGCACGTGTATCCCTCTTCCGCCACCATGGGAACGTCGCGTACGACGTCATCTACCATAGATCAATAACGTTTACTTTAATAAACGCTCGAGTTCTGTCAAGAGGTGAGCACATGGCGGCTACGGCAGGGGACGAAGCGGCGACGCACAGGGAGAATGCCCTGGTTGCTACCGAGCCGAAGCCCGCGGACACGCCGCGGTGGCAGAAGATCGTGAACTCGATCGGACCGAAAGTGCGGGAGCTGCGCCAGGAGCTCGGGCTGTCGCTGCAACAACTCGCCGCGCGCGCGGACGTCTCCTCGGCCGCGATCCACAAGATCGAGCGCAACGACATGGTCCCGACGATCACCACGCTGCTCAAGCTCGCTGCAGCCCTGCACCGTCCGGTCGGATACTTCATCGACGAGGAGACGATGATCACACCGACCGTCGTCCACACCCCGGCAGCCGAGCGCCGGCCGGGCGAGACACCGCACGAGGGGGTCACGGTCGGCGAGATCAGCGGGCCGCCGGAACATTTCCGGGCGGCGGGAGCGGTGGTGACGATCGAACCAGGCGCTACCGTGCAGGCGCGCGCCGCTACACGGCCCGGGGAGGAACTCCTCCTCGTCCTCGACGGGGTCCTGGAGGTGTCGGTTGGAGAAGATCGGTTCACGTTGCGAAAGGGCGATGCGCTGCACTACCTGACCGACCACCCGTACACCTGGGTGAATCGTTCGCGTCGGCCGGCGTGCGTGGTGCGGTTCGCGGCCAACGATTCCTGATGGCTCGGGGTCATGGCCGTGCGGGGGGCAGGTGGCGCAGGCCCAGGCACACCCCGCTGATCAGGTCCCGACCGGAACTGTGTCCGACGGGGAGCAGGGCCAGCGCGGCCGCCCGGGCGCCGGCGGGGTCCCCGGCCGCGACCGCGAGCAGGAACCGGTGCGCCGGCTCGATGAGCTGCCCTCTCGCGGCCCAGTTGAGGAAGGCCTCCGCGATGCGGGTGGTGCGCACCGTCGCTGCGGCGGCGACGAGCTGGGGCTCGGCCCGCTCGCCCCACAGCGCCCGCGCGGTCAGGAGAACCCCCGCGAGGAGGTCGTCGCCCGAGGGGGTCAGGCCGGGCCCTCGCCCACCGAGGATGCGGGCGAGGGCCGCCACGTCGCCGACGCGCAGCACATCGGCGAGCAGCGGCTCGGCGAGCGACGGGTTCCGCAGGAGCTGTGACCCGCAGATGTCCCGGGTGGCCCAGACGGCCACCTGCGCATGGGCCGTCAAGTGGGCGGGCGACGGCAGCGCCCCGCGCCAGGTGGGGGCGTTGAGCTTCATCCGCAACCCTCCGGCGCACAGTTCGGTGCCGTCGGTCGTCACCACGTCGCCGGGGCGCAGCGGCGGCAGCGCGGTCCCGCGCACGTGCAGCGGCCCCCGGGGGGCGTGGGCCGTGGTGAGCGCGAGCAGCCCGGTGGGCGCCTGCACGTACGCCGCCGCGGTGTAGACCGCCAGCACGCGTCCGGGCGCCGGCCGGGACAGCACGGCTCGTGCGCCCACACCGATGTCCAGCAGGGCCGGGCTTCCGGTCATGGTCGCGGTCAGGATCCTGGGCCGGCCAGGGCCAGCAGCGCGTCGACGAAGCAGCCGATCGGCGCGGTCGCCACGCCTGCCCCCACCTGGCCGATGCCCTGACTCACGTGCAGGATGCCAGTGTTGATCTTCGGTCGGATGGCCAACTCGACGACGCGGCGTACGTCCACGCCGACCGGCGTGCCGCGGTTGTCCAGCGTCGGCAGCTTGAACCGTGAGCTTTCGCCGACACAGATCTGGGCCATCTCCTCGGTCGCCCGGATCGCATCCCGCATCGTGCCGCCGAGGAACGCGGCCACCGCGGGGGAGCCGGCCGCGGCCGGGCCGCCCAGGCCCACCAGCTCCAGCACCGCGCTGTCGCCGATGTCCCGCGCGCTCTCCTGCGGGCCGTACCCGGAGTAGTACAACGCATCCTCCACCGGCGGCGCCTCGGCGAGGTACCACCGGTCCGAGCCGGGCAGTCGAATGCCGAAATCGGTGCCGTTCCGAGCCATCGACGTGACGATGCTGGCACCCTCGACCTGCTCGGCCCACAGCGTCAGGGACTTGGCGGCGGCCATCGCGAGGTTGAGGAAGAACAGGTGGTTGCCGGACACGTACCGGGCGAACTCCACCCGACCCGGCCCGTCGTACTCGGCGATCCACGGCAGCAGGTTGCGCAGGAGCAGGTTCGTCGCCGCCTGGGTCCGCATGTGGATGTCGTCGCCCATCTGGATGCCCTGACTGGCGAGGCTCAGCACGTCGATGGGGCCTGCCCGCCGGACGATCCAGCGCAGCATCGGGCCGGCCACGTCACGCAGGAACCGTAGCCGCTCGACCGCCGCATCGGTCTCGCGCCCGAACCAGGCGACGTCTCCAGGCCCCTGGTTGATCGGCGCGAACGCCCGCGTGCCCCCCTCCTGGTTCACCACCACGAACACCGGCGCCGAGGGGCCGATCGCCGTCGCCATCGGCACGACCACGCCGTGGTGGTTGGCCGGTTCCAGCCGGATCACGCCGTCCTCGAGGAGCCGGTGCGCGGCCGCCACGTCACCGGCCCAGCCTTCGGCCACCACCGCCGCCCGGATCGACCGCCGCAACGGGTCGCACACCCGAGTCCACTCGATGGGCGGGCCGCAGTGCAGGATTGTGCGGTCCCCGAAGTCCGGCACCACGTCGCCGGCGGTCGCGACGTCCACCAGGACCGGTACCCCCCGGTCCAGCCGCCGCACGACCTCGGCGTTCGCCTCGTCGATGGCGGCGGCGCGCGGGCCGTAGAGCACCTGGAGCGCGGCTACGGCTCTGCGATCCCCGCCGGCGGGTATCCGCCACTCGACCTGCTGGACCGGGCGGCCCTGATCGGCGACCGACCGGGCGAACAGCGGCAGGCCGATGTTGATCACCTCGACCTCACGAGGCAGCGTGACGAGTGGAGCGTCCATCAGCGTTCTCTCCTGGTCTCGGACGTGCTGTCCCCACGCCCCCGGGCGGCGACCTCGCGCGCGGTGGCGAGCAGGGACTCCTCGGCGGCGTCGAAGGCCGCCAGTCGGTCGTCGGCCAGCCGGCGCACCTGCTCGATCTCCTCGGCGACGGACTCGACCATGGCGGTCGTCGCCGCCGGAGCCGCGCCGCCGGCCACCCGCCGCGACGACACGATCGCCTCGGGGTCCAAGACGGCGGACAGGTCGGCGCCGGACAGGCCCCACGACCGCCCCGTGTACTCGACCGCCGCCTGGTCGAGCATGTCGCCGGTGATGTCCACACCGGGGATGTTTCGGCGGCTCGCCTCGCGGACCGTGTTGCCCACCACCACGTACGCGCTGCGGTAGTCGACCCCGCACCGCTGCACGAGGTCCTCGGCCAGGTCCGTTGCCTGTGTGTAGCCGCGCAGCAGCTCGTCGAGCATCCGCTCGGCGTTGACCCGCAGGGTCCGAACGACGCCTGCCATCAGCCGGGTGATCCGCCGGCAGAGGTCCAGGGCGCGCGGCACCTCGCCGTACGCGAAGATGAGGTTGTCGCTGCGGGCGGACGGGCTCTTGACCACGGCGAGGAAGCCGGTGAGCCGGCCGGTGAGGACACCGGACGCCCCGCGCACGATCGACAGCGAGTAGGGATTGCGCTTCTGCGGCATCAAGATGCTGGACCGCGTGTAGGCATCGTCCAGGTCCACGAAGTCGAACTCGCTGCTGGACCAGATCTCCAGATCCTCGGCGAGCTTGCTCTGATTGGACAGCAGGCTCGCCGTGGTGGCGAGGATATGGATCAGGCCGTCCACCTGCCACATGGCGTCCCGGGTATGCAGGATGACGTCGTCGAACCCCAGCGCGGTGGCGATGAACCCGCGGTCGTCGAGCAGGCGGGTGCCGTTGACGCACCCGGCTCCCCCGGGGCTGCGGTTGACCCAGCCCAGCTCGTCGAGCAGCCGGCGGGCGTCCCGAAGTGCGGGGTAGGCAAAGGACAGCAGGTAGTGGCCGAACGTCGACGGCTGGGCCTGCTGCAGGTAGGTCTGGTCCGGCATCAGCGTCCGCCTGTGGCGCTGCGCCTGAGCCACGATCTCCGACGCGAACGCGGCCGCCTCGGCGACCAGCTTGGCTAACTCCCGCCGCAGGTGCAAACGTAGCGCGATCCTCGCCGCCTCCCGGCGGGGCCGCCCGGCGTGCAGCCAGCCGGCGACGTCGCCGAGCTTGCCGACGAAGTAGCGTTCCCTGGAGTTGTACGGCTCGCCGAACGCCGGGTCGTACGGGAACTCCTCTGGCTTCATACGCTGCACCTGGAGCAACAGGTCGAGCAGAGCGCGCTCGGCGGCCGCCGGCAGGAGGCCGCGCCTGCCCATGTCCAGGACGTGCGCGATGTCTGCCAGGTTCAGGCCGTGATGCAGGAATGGCGCGTCCTCGTTCTCCAGCGTGAAGCCGGACTCGATCAGCTCGGTCGCCGGGCTGTTCTGGGGCGGGCCGCCCCGCCGCATCCACCCGGTCCTTCCGTCGCTTCCCGTGTGCGGCGTGCTTGCGATGTTCAGCGTGCTCCCCCTTATCAATGTGGTAGTCGTCCTGTCAACGCTGTGAGCGCGGGCACGAGCCCGCCCGTGTGCCAGAAGACGACGGTCCCGTCGGTGGTGGCGAGCAGGTCGGCCGCGACCGCGAACGAACGCGCGGTGTAGGTCTCGTCGAGCAGCAGACCCTCTGTCTCCAACGCGAGCCGGCGCCGCCGGATCGCCCTGGCCTGCGCCTCGGGCCTGCGGGCATCGACGAGCTCGACCCGATCGCGGGAGGGTGGTGGCCGCTGGAGGATGGCCGCGCAGGCCTGGGTCAGCTCCCACACCCGGGAGGTGATCTCCGGCAGCGGGCGGCTGACCGAGACGCCCACGACCCGCCAGTCCTTTCCGCAGCCGGCCAGTCCCGCGAGCAGGCCCGCCTGGGTCCCGCCGGACCCAGTCGCGACCACGATCACGGCTGGCTCCACCCGCAGCGCCTCGAGTTGCGCGACCACCTCCGTCGCGGCGGCCGCGAAGCCGACGGCTCCTACCGGGCTGGAGCCGCCGCGCGGCACGGCGACGGGGCGGCGGCCCTCGGCGGCGAGGCGCTGCGCCTCTTGCTCGATCGCTGCGTCGACGAGGTCCCGCCCGGCACCGGTGAAGCGCAGCCGGGCGCCGCAGGCGCGGGCAAGGGCCAGGTTGGGTGGGAGCACGGCGGGCGGATCACCGTAGACGACGAGGGTGCATTCCATACCGGCAGCCCGCGCCGCCCCCGCGGCCGCCGGGCAGAAGTTGGAACCCGGGCCGCCACCGGTCACCAACACGTCGCGCTGCTCTGCGACCGCCGCCCCCACCAGGTACTCCAGTTGGCGCGCCTTGTTGCCGGCGGCGCCGAACCCGGTGAGGTCGTCTCGCTTGACGAGCAGCCGGCCGCCCAGCACCCGCTCCAAACGGCGCGCCTGGACCAGCGGCGTGGGCAGGGTGGCCAACGTGAAGCGGGGCAGTGCGACCGGGGGCAGCGGCACCGTCATCGCCACGTGTCGGTCTCCGCCTTCCGCGCTGCGCCCACCCGGCGCAGGACCTGGTCGACCATGGCGGTCGCCGCGTCGACCGCCGGGCGGGCGGCCCAGGCGTGAACCTCCTCGACAGTGGCGACCCCGCGGCGCGACAGCTCGACCGCGAGGTCGGAGTCGGAGTCGGACAGCACCTCCTGCAGCAGCGCCTGGGCCCGGTGCTTGCCGAGCCGGTCGGAGAGCGCGGCGAGCACGCGCTCGGAGGCCAAGCGGTCGCCGTACCGGGTCAGGTTGCCCGCCATGGCCTGCTCGTCCACCTCCAGATCCGCGAGGACCTGACGCGCCATGCCCAGGGCGGCCCCGGTGAACAGACAGACCTCGGGTAGCGCCACCCACTCGGCCTTCCACGCTCGGCCGTCGCGTTCGTGCTGCTGCACCATGCCTTCGAGCAGCAGTGCGGCGTGGGAGCGGACGAGCCGGGCCAGGGTGTCCAGGTGCTCGCTGGCCTCGGGGTTGCGCTTGTGCGGCATGGTGATGCTGCTGACCGCCCCGGCTCGGGCGGGCTCGCGCAGCTCCCCGATCTCCGGGCGCTGCAACTCGTAGATCTCCCCGCCGATGCGCGCCAGGGTGGCGCACAGCATGGCGAGGACGTGGGCGAACTCGGCGAGACGGTCGCGGGAGGTCAGCCAGGAGATTCCCGGGTCGCCGAGCCCCACCTCCCGGCAGAACCTGGCCCGTAGCTCGAGGCCCTGGGGGCCGAAGAAACCGAGGACACCGACGGCTCCCGCCAGTTGCCCGACCAGCCACCGGTCGCGTCCGGCGCGTAGCCGCTCGAGGTGGCGGCGCATCTCGTCGGCCCAGCTCGCCGCCTTGAAGCCGAAGATGATCGGGGCACCGGGCTGGCCGTGGGTGCGGCCGGCCATGGGGGTGTCGCGGTACCGGGCCGCCAGGTCGAGGAGCATTCCCTCGATGGTCCAGGCGTCCCGCCACACCACCGCGCCGGTCTCCCGCATCACGATGCCGAACCAGGTGTCGGTCAGGTCCTGCACGGTGGCGCCGACGTAGACGTACTCGCGGGCGTGGGCCGGCAAGATCCGCTGCAGCCCACGGATCAGCCCGAGCGTGGAGTGGCTCGTGAGACGGGTCTGCTCAGCCACGTAGTCCAGGTCGAGCAACTCCACCCGCGCCCACGCGGTGATCGCGTCGGCGGCGGTGGCCGGGATGATGTTCAAAGACGCCTGCGCGCGGGCCAGACCGGCGAGGATATCCAGCCACGTCTGCAGCCGGGCCTCCTCGGCGAACACCGCCGCCAGCTCGTCGGTCCCCCACAGATGGGCGTACATGCCCGCGTCGGTCATCCGGGTGCCCATGTCGGCTCCAGCTGTCGTGCCAGTTCCACCAGCGCCCGTCGGACATGCTCCAGAGACGAACCCCAGGGCACGCAGACCATGCCGGGCCCGCTCTCCAGGCTCTCCTCCTGCAGGCAGCACTTGGTGAGCAGGGCATGCCCACCCGCCCGGTCATTGGCCTGCGCAGCGCGGGTCCGCGGACAGAAGTCGATCCCGGCCGGGGTGTGGCCGTAGAACCATCGGTAGATCTCTCGGGACCGGGCGCATCCGAGCAGCAGCCAGTCGGTATGGGCCGGCCGTTGGTCGAGGTAGTGGGTGCGGGCGCCGGGTACGTCCACACCCGACCCCCGGCACGGCAGCAGGTAGTCGCCAGCCGGATGGTCCCGGGCCAGCTCCCGCAGGTCGATGAGTTCGTGTGTCAGCTCGATCGGAGGCAACTCCTCGGCCGTGTCCAGCACGCGGCGGGCCTGGTCGAACAGTTTCGGCGGGAACGGCGGCACGACCTCGCTGACCACGACGCGCAGGGGGTCCGGGTCGAGGATGAAGCTGACGTGCTCATACCGGCCCTGCACCACCACGGCGCGCGACGAGGGCGCGTATCGCCGGGCGGCGTGGGCCAGCGCGCTCGGCACGGCGGTGTCCACCTCGGGCGCCTGCACATAGGTGCACTCATCAGGGCCGGCGAGCAGCTCGACCGCCACGATCGGGCTGAACAGCGGCTCCTCGGACTCTTTGCGCACCCGCGCGACGGCGGTCCCGTCCGGGCCGCGGAGCACCAAGAACCGGGTGCGGCGGTACGCCGGGCGGCCGAGCAGCTGCGCGCGGAGGTCGGCGATGTCCAGCGGCCCGTCGACAGTGGCCATGGCCACGCCTCGGTAGCGTCCCGGGACCAGGTTGCGGGACGGTGAGCAACTCCCGGTCATGACAACAGCTCCGCCTGGCCCACCCCGACCGTGTCGGCCCGCAGACCGAGCCGCAGAGATTCGACGGAGAGGACGTCGTCCCAGGCCACGTTGGCCAGGTTCACTCCCGGGCCGAATCGGCGGATGAACCACGCCTGCTGGTCTTTGCGGGGTGCCTCGAAGAAGACACGGTCCACGCCGCTAGCCGCCACGGCGTCGACGACCTCCTCCCGGACCCTGCCCGACGGGTCGTACAGCCCTTCGGTGCCGCTCTCGCGCCCCTCCGCGATTACCCAACTGGCGCCGGCGGCGAGGTCGCCCTCGGCCTCCGTCAGCCACTCCGCCGGGGTCAACTGGCGGGTGCGGTCCTTGGCCCCGACCTCGGAGAGCACCACGAAACGGCTCGCGGCGGCGCGGATGAGCGCCCACTTCTCCTCGGGCGGCATGGCGACCACTCCCCGAGACACCTCCACGGAGGGGAAGCCGACCCGGCTCGCCCAGTCCAGGCACTCCTGGGCCTTGCCCTGGGACCAGGCGATCTCCAGGAGGGTGCCGCCGAGGCAGGCCTTGATGCCGGACCGGGCGAGCAGTTCGAGCTTGTCCGACAGGGCAGCATCGAGATAGGCGGTTCCCCAGCCGAATTTCCACACCTCGATGTACTCCCCGGCAGCTGCGATCAGGGAGGCCAATGTGGTGACCGGCAGGCCCTTGTCGAGCACGTGGGTCAGGCCGGTCGCGCGCGGCTTGCCGGGTCGTGGGGGCAGCGTGAGGAAGGTCGGGTGGAGCACGTTGATATAGTAGATACACGTTTACTATCCGACAACGGTACGACAGAGGCGCGGATGACCGGGCCGGTCCGGGTGATCCGGCCTGGACTGCGCGGCCCGGACAGAGGAGCGCCCATGGACGTGACAGCCCCACCCGAAGCGGTACCCGGCAGCGCGGAGACGCTCGACGACGTGGTCGAGGCGGTCCGCGCGCACCCGGGGCTGCGCGGCAAGGCATCCATCGGTTTGGTGTCGCAGGTGCTCGGTGACACCGACTGGATCGCCGGCCCCGGCGACGACGGCGCCGTGGTCGAGGTCGCCGGCGGTCACCTGGTCACCTGCGGAGAGGCGCTGTTTCCCCCGTTCGTCGCCGCCGACCCCTTCGGGGCGGGCATCGCCGCGGTGGTGACCAACGTCAACGACCTGGCGGCCATGGGGGCGGTGCCGCTCGGCATCATCGACACGGTCGTCGCCGACGAGGAGCGGGCACGCGTTGCGCTGAAGGGCATGTCCTACGCCTCGCGCCTGTACCAGGTGCCGATCCTCGGCGGCCACCTCACCGCCTACCACGGGCAGCCGGCGCTGTCGGCGTTCGGGTTCGGCGTGGCGCCCCGGCCGCTGTCGGTGACCCGTGTCGCGGTGGGCCAGAGCCTCATGATGGTGTGCTGCCTGGAGGGCCGCATGCGGGAGGACTTCCCGTTCTTCCCGTCCTTTGAGGCGCGCGGCGAGCACGTGGCCGGCGACATCCGGGTGTTCGCCGAGGTGGCCCGGTCCGGGGCGGGCGTGGCCGCGAAGGACATCAGCATGGCCGGCCTGGTGGGTTCGGTGGGGATGCTGCTGGAGTGGGGTGGGTTCGGCGTGACGATCGACGTGGCGCGGCTGCCCCGCCCGGCCGGCGTGCCGCTGTCGGCCTGGCTCACCTGCTTTCCCAGCTTCGGGTTCCTGCTGTGCTCCCCGCCGGGGCGCGAGGAGGAGTGCGTTCACCCCTTCCTCGCCCGTGGCCTGGTCGCCGAGGTGGTCGGGCGGGTCGACGACACCGGTGAGGTGGCGCTGCGCAGTGGCCCCCTGCGGCGCGTCGTGCTGGACCTGCGTGGCGACGGGGTCACCCGTCTCGGCGGACGCCGACCGGGATCCGCCGGGCCCTCGACGTTGCCCCGTTGACCGGAGGTGTTGTTACTATTGTTAAGTAGCATTTCTGAAAGTGTATGGCGGGCAGGTGCGCAGTGGCTGGCTTGAACACCCGAACCATCACCGACGACGCCGCGACATCCACGTCGGACACGATTGCGCCGCACGTCCTCGCCGAACTCATCATGGAACTGCAGAGCGTCGGCCTGCGCCTCGAGGCCGAGATCGAGACGCGGCGCGGTGGTGCCGGCCCCTCCGACTCGGGGATGCTCTGGATCGAAGGTGTCGCGGTCACCGTGCCGATGGCGGGCCCCGTAGCCGGCCGCTCGCCGTACGTCCTGCGCGCCGAGGACGAGGGCTACGGCATCTACCGCGACGGTCGCCGCCTGGCGAGCGCCTCCGCCACGCGCCGGCCGCGCTTCTACGACATGACCACAGCGGACGGCATCCCGTACTGGAAGATCGCGCTGCTGCACCTGGATTCGCTGGCGAGCACGGTCGTGCAGACGTGCGCCTACTGGGGCAACGCCGATCAATGCCGGTTCTGCGGCATCGGGCTGTCCCTGCAAGCCGGCCGCACTATCGCCAGAAAGACCCCGGCCCAGCTCGCCGAGGTCGCACTCGCCGCCAAGGAACTCGACGGCGCGGTGGATGCCACGCTGACCACGGGCAGCACCAGCGCGCCGGACCGGGGAGCCCGGTACGTGGCCCGGTGCGGTCGGGCGGTCAAGGAGGCATCCGGGCTCCCGGTCGAGGTGCAGTTCGAACCGCCGGCCGACCTGGACGTGATCAACGAGGTGCACGCCATGGGCGTCGACTCGGTCGGCATCCACGTGGAGTCCTTTGATCCCCGCGTCCTCGCCCACGTCGCCCCGGCGAAGGCCCGCACCGGAATCGACTACTACTTCCGCGCCTGGGAACGCGCGGTGTCGCTGTTCGGCGAAGGCCAGGTCTCCACGTACGTCATCCTCGGCATGGGCGAGGACCCCGACCTCACCGTAGAGGGGTGCCGGCGCGCCGTCGACATGGGTGTCTACCCGTTCGTCGTCCCGCTGCGCCCGGTCGCCGGGAGCCTCATGGAGCACGTGCCGCCACCGTCGAGGGAGTACACCGAGCAGATCTATCGAAGGGTCATCCCCTACCTGTCGGCCCGGCGGCTGCGCGCCGACAAGGTGGCCGCCGGGTGCGCGCGCTGCCAGGCCTGCTCCGCGATGAACGTGATGCAGACGGTGCCGAACCTGCTCCAGATCACACCACGGCGCGAGGTCACGACGCCGCGGGAAAGACCATGACCACGGCCCTGTCGCGCCGCGACGGGCGCACGCTGTGCCTGTCGAGCGTCGATTCGCACGGCGCGGTCATCGAATGCCGGGCCGCCGCCAACGTCGGCGAGCGCATGTGGCACTACCGCATCCGGCACCAGGTCTTCGTCGTGGAGCAGGGTGTGTTCGCCGGCTCCGACCTGGACCGACACGACCTCCGCCCGGACGTGGTCCACGGGATAGCCGTCTACCGCGGGGCCTACGTGGGTACGGTCCGCTTCTTCCCCCTCAACCCCGACACCGGCCTGTGGCAGGGCGATCGACTGGCCGTCCTGCCCCAGTACCGCACAGCCGGCATCGGCAGCCCGCTGGTCCGGTTCGCCGTCGCAGCCGCCGCAGCGCTCGGCGGCCAGCGCATGATCGCCCATGTGCAGCTCGCCAACGTCCGCTTCTTCGAACGGCTCGGGTGGCAGCGGTCCGGGGAGGTGGAGACGTACGTGGGATTGCCGCATCAACCGATGACCATCGCCCTGGCACCACCGGCCGATACCGAGTGATCCGCGAAGCGGCGCCGTCGCCGCCGTTGGCCGTGCCTGAGTCGTGCCGTGGGGGTGGATCAGCGATCCGCGACCAGCAGCGGCAGCCGGCCCCGGGAGAGAAAGGTCGAGCGCAGGTCCGGGGGCAGGGCGAGCGCGATGCGCTGGACCGCGGCGCGGGCCGCCGCGGGCGGCCCCAGTTGGGCGACCAGGAGGTCGGAACCCGTCCTTGTCGCGAGCTGAGCGGCTTCCTCATACCGCCCCAGGTGCCACAGGGCCAAAGCCTCGTACTTGATCGACGAGGAGGCACGCGCCGTTTGCAGGAGCGCCTCTGCGCGTGACCGGTCCCACCGCGCCTCCATCTCCAGCAGCCGCAGGTGCGCCCTGGGGCGGAACGGGAGCGGCTTGGCCAAGAACGGCGCCGCGGCCTCCACCTGCGAGGCGGCGGCCTCCTCCTTACCGACAGCCAGCTCACAGTCGGCCAGGGCCAGCCGGGCGTGCAGTTCCTGCTCCAGCTCCAAGGCACCGCCGCCACGGTGAGCCGACTCCACCGCCTGCTCGGCGAGCTCCCTGGCCCGGTCCACGTGGCCCAGCTCCCGCCACAGCCACGACATGGTGGTATCAATGCCCGCGCTGTAGTAGCTGACGCTGGCCTCGTCGCTGAGCCGGCGGGCACGCTCCAGCGCCCGCAGCGCCCCGGCGAAGTCCCCGACGTTGCCGCGCGCCAGGGCGCTGAAGAACAGCGATTGCAGCAGGGGGCGCAGCATGCCGGTGCTGCGGCACCGCGCGATCGCCTCGTCCAGCATCCGGCGCGCCTCGCCGAACCGGTCGGTGTGCTCCAGCAACGCGCCCTTGTGGGCCAGCGCCAGCGCCGTGGTGGCCTCGTCCGGATGAGCGGCGAGCACCTCCTCGTAGGCGCGGTCCGCGGCGGCGTAATCGCCGTCCCAGTGGCGTACCCGGCCGAGCAGCAACACGGCGCTGGGCAGCGCTCTCGGCGCGGCGACCGCCGTCTCGGCCAGGTGGTTCGCCCGCGACGCCAGGTCCACGGCGGCCAGCGCGTCGCGCGCGTACAGCGCGGTCCAGCCCAGCTGCTCCAGGGCGAGCGACTCGAGCTGGTCGTCCCCGAGCTCGGTCGCGAGTTCGAGGGCGCGGGTCAGATCGTCGCGCGCCGCGTCGTAGCGCCCCAAGTCGGCCCTGATCTTGCCCCGCCTCAATTGGACCGAGGCGAGCAGCCTCCGGTCGCCCGACTGATCGGCCGCGTGCACCGCCCTGGTGAGCAGGCGCTCCGCCTCCAGGTTCGCGAACGCGAGGTGCGCGGCGTCCGCGGCGACCAGCCACGCCTCCACGGCGGGTGCCCAGTCCTCGGCGGCCATCAGGTGGTGCGCCACGGCCTCCGGCTGGCCCTCGAAGAGCTTGGCGGCCCGCCGGTGCCGGCTGACCCGAACTGGCTTGGGCGTGGACTCGTAGGCCACCTGACGGATGATCTCACTGGCGAACCGGAACGTGGCGCCCTGCTCCCGCAGGAGCTCCATCCGCAACGCGCGGTCCGCCCAGCGCGCGCACTGTTCGACGTCCAGCCGGCCGAGCGCGGCGACGTCGTCGAGCAGGAACGCACTACCCAGCACCGAGCCCAGCTGGAGCAGCAACTCCACCTCGGGACCTTCGTGCTGGATGCGGTCCACCACGGCGTCGCGTAGCGACGTGGGCACCGTCAGCGGTCGCTGTCCCCGCTCGAACGTCACCCGCGCGTGCCGGAGCAGTTCGGTCACGTAGAGCGGAGAGCCGCCGGTCCACTCGTAGAGCGTGGCGGGGTCCACGGACACGCCGGACCGGCGCACCAGCAGGTCGACCGCCTCGGGGGGCAGCGGTCCCACGTCGATCCGCGTGGCCAGATCGCCCAGTGCCGCGATGACCGGCTGGCCCTTGGTGGGGGAGAGCGTGGCGAGGACCAGCAGACGGTACTTGGGCAGGTGGCCGGCGAGGAAGTGCAGGGCCTCGACGGTCGACTGCCCGGCGTGCTGGAGCTCCTCGACGACGAGCAGCACCGGCCGGCGCTCCCCGAGCCCGCCCAGCACGGCGCTGATCGCCTCCAGGCTGCGGCGGTGCTCGATCTCGGGGGTGCTGTGCTCGTAGTGGACCGGGCCGATCAGACGCGAGATCTCGGGCACGAGTTCGCAGAGCGGGCCGGCCCATTCTCCGACGAGTTCCCGGACGGCCTCGGGGGTCAGCTGCGCGAGCACGGTCTGCAGCGCCTCGATCAGCGGTTGCAGGAACAGGGAGCGCTCGGCCTCGAAGCACTGGGTGGTCACGACCAGGGCGCCGCTGTCGCTCACGGTCGTGGCCAACGCGGACGCCAGCGCGCTCTTGCCCATCCCGGGCTCGCCGACCACCAGCACGAGCCGGCCGGCGCCGCTGATCGCCTGGGACCACGCGGCCAGCAGCTCCCGCAGCTCCGCGTCGCGTCCGACCAGCGGGGATGGCGCCGCCGCCGGGCGTCCGACGGCCGCGCGGCTCGACTCCGTCGTGGGCTCCCCGCGCAACACGGACAGGTACAGCGCCTTGGTCGGCTGGGCGGGGTCGATCCCGAGTTCCTCGGCCAGGGCGGTCCGCAAACGTTCGTACACGGCGAGCGCCGCCCCGAACTGCCCTGCGCCGCGGTACGCCTGCATCAAGGCCCGACACGCCTCTTCGTCGAGCGGATCGCTGGCGAGCGCGGCCGAGGCGGCGTCGGCGGCCGCGGCGAAGTCACCCAGTTCCAGCGCGGCGCGCCAGCGGCACACCCGGGAGCGGCGCAGGTCCCGGTCGACGCGCTGACGGACCTCGTCGACCCAGGCGGCGTCCGGCTCGTCGGCCAGGGGCCTGCCGGCCGCCAGGAGTTGTTCAGCGGACGTGGCGGCCACGTACGCGACCGGGTACATGCCGCACGCCAGGTTGTGCTCCGCCGCCCGCACGTGGCGTTCTGCCTCGTCCAGGTCGACGGTCAACCGCGGACCGCAGACCAGCCGGTACCCTTCCGGGCCTCCTTCGATATGCTCCTTGCCGAGCGATCTTCGCAGTCGGCTGACCAGGGCCGCGACGTTCCGTTCGGCCTTGTCCGGCCGAGCGTCCGGCCACAACGCGTCCACGATGAGCGCCATGGGCAGGAACGCGTTGCGGCGCACCGCGAGCAGCTTCAGCAACCGCTGGGCCTTGCCCGCCGGCACCGGCACGGGAAGGCGCCCCTCGACGGCGAAGGAGCCGACCAGGCGCAGGCGCGTCGGTGTTCCGCTGATCGAAGAGCTTGTCCGCTCGTATCGGCCGATATCGGGTATGGCCATTTTTAGCTCTATCTTCAGTTCGGACGTTGCTCAATGTTTCATGGCCCTGAGTGTCCCCCACCGAACGCACGCAGGGAAGTGGTGCGATCCGCGGCCGGACGAGGCCCATCGGGGTGCGCCGGGAAGCGTCCGGGCCAGCACCGCCACGCGCCAGATCCGCTCGGACGCGGTGACGGAGCGGCGTTGCATGCGGGCGCAAGAGCGGTGCAACACCGACACGCATGCTGGCCCCGACGGCCGGTAGCCCGGGCGGCCGATCCAGATCACCGTCACTCGCCCCCGGCGAGCCTCCGATCGCGGTGAGGAGCCCACCATGCCGAGGAATCCTGGGAGGTCCCGAGCCCTCGACCGTCCATCGTGCGATCGGCGCTGCGGCTTCGGCCGCGCGCTGCGCGGCCATCACGACCGTTTGCTCCTCGTCGACACCGACCTCGACGAGATGCTCGACCTGATGGAGCTGGCCGTGACCTGGGGGGAGCTGGACTACTCCAACCAGCCGGTCATCCCGCCCACACAGTGGCTCGACTTCCTCGACGGTCACCAATGGCGGAACCCCAGCCGCGCGGCGCGCATCTTCACCCTCGCCACCGACATCGCGCTGCGCTCCTCCGGCCTCGCGCGCCACGAGGCGCGCACGGACGTCGGCGCGCTGCTCCGGGTGGTCAGGGCCGGCTGACGGGCGTCCCGCGCAGCCGACCGCCCCCGATCGCGCGCATTCCCAGGTGCGGGGTTGGGTACGCCCGCTACGGGGTACCGGTCCGGACATGCCTACCATCGCTGCGGAAGCGTTGATCGGCCGCCTGGTCGACTGGGGTGTGGACACCGTGTTCGGCCTGCCTGGGGACGGCATCAACGGGATCATGGAAGGGTTGCGCCGGCACGCCGACCGGGTGCGCTTCATCCTCGTCCATCACGAGGAGTCCGCGGCGTTCATGGCCACCGCGTACGCCAAGGCGACCGGGCAGCTCGGCGTGTGCCTGGCCACCTCCGGCCCCGGCGGCATCCACCTGGCCAACGGCCTGTACGACGCCAAGCTCGACCACGCGCCGGTGCTGGCGATCACCGGAATGCAGGAGACCAGCGTGCTGGGCACGGGCTACCAGCAGGAGGTGCACCTCGACCGGTTCTTCGAGGACGTGTGCGTCTACGACCAGATGGTGGTGAATCCGGCCCAGTTACCGGCGCTGGTCGACATCGCCATCCGCACCGCGTACGCCCGCCGCGGAGTGGCGCACCTGACGGTGCCCAACGACATCCAGATCGCCCCCGCCGGCCAGGATCCGTACCAGCACGTCGCGCCCGCCCGGTCGCCGATGACGGCGCCCGTGTACCTGCCGCCGCCGGCGCGGCCCAGCGACGAGGACCTGGGCCGCGCGGCGGAGGTGCTCAACGCCGACGGGCGCGTGGCGATCCTCGCCGGGGTGGGCGCCCGCGACGCCGGCCCGCTCGTCGAGGCGCTCGCCGACACGCTCGCCGCACCGGTCATCAAGACGCTGCCGGGCAAGATGGTGATCCCCGACGACTCGCCGTACACCACCGGCGGGCTCGGGCTGCTCGGCACGGGCCCGAGCGAGGAGCTGATCGAGGACATCGACACGCTGGTGATGCTCGGCACCAACTTCCCGTACACCAAGCACCTGCCCGCCCCGGGCACGGTCAAGGTCGTGCAGGTGGAGATCGAGCCCACCCGGGCCGGGGTGCGCATCCCGACGGACGTGCCGCTCATCGGCGACGTCACCGCGACCCTGGAGGCGCTGCTGCCGCTGCTCAACCGCCGCACCGACCGCAGCCACCTGGAGAAGTACCAGGCGAAGATGCGCGACTGGACCGAGAAGATGGACGCGCTGGAGTCCCCGCAGCGGGATCCGATCGCACCGCAGTACCTGGCGTCACTGGTGGACGAGATCGCCTCCGACGACGCGGTGCTCACCTGCGACTCCGGCACCATCGCCACGTGGACCGCGCGGCACTGGTGCATCCGCGGCGACCGCGAGTACTACCTGTCGGGCAACCTCGCCACCATGGCGCCCGGGCTGCCGTACGCGATCGCCATTCAGCTCGCGTACCCGGAGCGGCAGGTGATCTGCTTCCAGGGCGACGGCGGGTTCGCGATGCTGATGGCGGAGTTCCACACCGCCGCGCAGTACGGGCTGCCGATCAAGGTGGTGATCAACAACAACAACTCGCTCGGCCAGATCCTGTGGGAGCAGATGGTGCTGGGCTACCCGGAGCACGGGGTCCGCTTCGGCTCGCCCCAGCCCGACTTCGCCGCGTGGGCCCGCGGCTGCGGCGGCTACGGGGCGCACGTCACCAAGCCCGGCGAGCTGCCCGGCGTACTGCGTGAGGCGTTCGCGCACCCGGGGCCGGCGCTGGTCAACGTGGCGGTCGATCCGAACGAGCCGCCGATGCCCGGCAAGGTCAGCTACGACCAGGCGAAGCACTTCGCGCAGGCGTTCCTCGCCGGCCAGCCGCACAAGGCGGCGATCGCGACCACGCTGTTCAAGGACCGCATCCAGCAGTTGCGGGCGCGCTGATGGTCACGACCGCGCTGCCCACTCCGACGGTACGCGGCCAGGGCGTGGACCGGCGGGGCCTGGCCCGGGCGCTGGCCACACAGGTCGCCGGCGAGGTCCGTTTCGACGACGGCAGCCGGGCCCTGTACGCGACGGACGGGTCCAACTACCGGCAGGTGCCCATCGGCGTGGTGGTGCCGCGCGACATCGACGACGTGGTCGCCACCGTCGCCGTGTGCCGGGAGTTCGGGGCGCCGGTGTTCTCCCGCGGCGGCGGCACCAGCCTCGCCGGCCAGAGCTGCAATGACGCGGTCGTCATGGACTTCTCCAAGCACGTCAACGAGATCGAGTCGTTCGACCCGGACGACCGCAGCGTGGTCGTGCAGCCGGGCATCGTGCTCGACGACCTCAACGCGCGCACCCGGCGGCGGGACAACCTGGTGTTCGGCCCGAAGCCGTCCACTCACTTGCAGTGCACCATCGGCGGGATGATCGGCAACAACTCCTGCGGGTCGACGGCGCAGTGGAGCGGCACCACCGCGGCGAACGTCCGGCGGCTGGAGATCCTCACCTACGACGGCACCCGGATGTGGGTCGGCCCCACCTCAGAGGAGGAGTACCGGCGCATCGTCGAGCGGGGTGGCCGGCCGGCGGAGATCTACCGGCGGCTGCGCGAGCTGCGCGACCGTCACGCCGAGGCGATCCGCGCCTTTCCGCACCTGCCGCGGCGCATCTCCGGCTACAACCTGCCGGCGCTGCTGCCCGAGGCCGGGTTCCACCTCGCCCAGGCGCTGGTCGGCAGCGAGTCGACGTGCGTGACCGTGCTGCGCGCCGAGTTGACGCTGCGGCCGGAGCCTCCGGCGCGGGCGATGGTGATCATCGGCTACCCGGACATCATCGCGGCCGCGAGCGTCGTGCCGGCGATCGACCGCTACCAGCCGTACGCGCTGGAGGGCATGGACGACAAGCTCATCAGCTACGAGTCGCGCAAGCACATGCACCCCGAGGCGCTGCACCTGCTGCCGCCGGCCGGCGCGTGGCTGATGGTGCAGATCGGGGCCGACACGGCCGAGGAGGCGCACGCCCGGGTGACGGAGATGGTGCGCGAGCTGCGCCGGGCCGGACAGGCGCCCGTGGTGAAGGTCTTCGAGGACCCCTTCCACGAGGACCAGCTCTGGCGCCTGCGCGAGGCGGCGCTGGCCGCGACCGCCCGGGTGCCCGAGGAGCCCGACACGTGGCCCGGCTGGGAGGACTCGGCGGTCCCGCCCGAGCAGCTCGGCGACTACCTGCGCGACTTCAGCGCGCTGCTCGACGAGTTCGGGTACGGCGACGCCAGCCTCTACGGGCACTTCGGCCACGGCTGCCTGCACGTCAGCATCCCGTTCGACCTGGTGACCGTCGACGGTGTGCGGGCGTACCGGGCCTTCGTCGAGCGCGCCGCCGACCTCGTCGTGGCGCACGGCGGGTCGTTCTCCGGCGAGCACGGCGACGGCCAGGCCCGCGGCGAGCTGCTGGCCAAGATGTACGGCCCGGACATGGTGCGGGTGTTCGAGGAGTTCAAGGGGATCTTCGACCCGGACAACCGGATGAACCCCGGCAAGGTCGTGCACGCGAACCGGCTCGACGAGCAGCTTCGTCTCGGTCCCCGGTTCGCCCCGGCCGAGCCGGCCACGCACTTCCAGTACCCCGAGGACGGCTTCAGCTTCGCGCGGGCGGCCAACCGGTGTGTGGGGGTGGGCAAGTGCCGCCGGCACGGGGGCGAGGTGATGTGCCCGAGCTACATGGTGACCGGCGAGGAGAAGCACTCCACCCGGGGCCGGGCGCGCCTGCTGTTCGAGATGGTGCTCGGCGAGACGATCACCGACGGGTGGCGCAGTGAGGCGGTGGCCGACGCGCTCGACCTGTGCCTGGCCTGCAAGGGGTGCAAACGCGACTGCCCGGTCAACGTCGACATGGCCACGTACAAGGCCGAGTTCCTGTCCCACCACTTCGCCGGACGGATCCGCCCGCGCGACCACTACAGCCTGGGCTGGCTGCCGGTGCTGGCCCGGGCGGCCGGGCTGGCTCCGGGCACGGCGAACGCGCTGACCCGCGTCCCGGGAATCGGGCCGGCCGCCAAGGTGCTCGCCGGCGTGGACCGGCAGCGCGACCTGCCCCGGTTCGCGCACGCCAGCTTCAAGCGGTGGTTTCGCCGGCGGACGCCGGGCGGCACCGGCGAGCGCGGCCCGGTGCTGCTGTGGCCGGACACGTTCACGACGTACTTCGCCCCCGGCATCGCCGCGGCCGCGGTGGGTGTGCTGGAGGCGGCCGGCTTCCGCGTGCTCCTCCCGCCCGGCCAGCTCTGCTGCGGCCTGACCTGGATCTCCACCGGCCAGCTCGACGTCGCCCGCTGGGTGCTGCGCCGCACGGTCGACGCGCTGGCCCCGTACCTGCGCGACGGCCTGCCGGTGGTCGGGCTGGAGCCGAGCTGCACGGCGGTGTTCCGCGGCGATACCCGCGACCTGCTCGGTCCCGGCGCGGACATCGACCGGCTGAGCAAGCAGACCACGACCTTCGCCGAGCTGCTGCGCCACCGGGCGCCGGATTTCACCCCGCAGGTGACCGGTGTCGACGGGGGGCGGCCGACGGCGATCGTGCAGGTCCACTGCCACCACCACGCGGAGCTCGGATCCGGGGCGGACACCGAGCTCATGGCGGCGGTCGGCCTGGACGCGCAGGTGCTGGACTCGGGCTGCTGCGGGCTCGCCGGCAACTTCGGCATGGTCCCCCAGCACCGCGACGTCTCGCTCGCCTGCGCCGAACGGGTCCTGCTGCCGGCGGTGCGCGGCGCCGACCCGGCCACGCTGGTGCTCGCCGACGGGTTCTCCTGCCGGCTGCAGATCGACAGCGCCGACACCGGTCGCCGCAGCGTGCACCTCGCCGAGGTGGTCAACGCCGCCGTCCGTGGCACGCCGATCGGGGAGTACCCGGAGCGGACCGTCGCGCTGCGCCGGGATGCGCGCGATGGCCGGGGTTCCCGTGGTCGCCGGGGTCCGCGCGATGGCCGGGGTTGACGTACCGGTCGACGCGGTGCGCCACGCGGTCTACCGGGTGTCGACCGACCAGCCCGAGGCCGACGGCACGATCACCTGGAAAGACACCACGATGGTGCTGGTCCGCGCGGAGGCCGGCGGCGTGGTGGGCACCGGTTGGACGTACGGCGCGAGCGCGGCCGGCGGGCTGATCGGTGAGCTGTTCGCCGACGTGGTGACCGGCCGCTGCGCGCTGGACGTCGGCGGCGCCTACCACGCGATGAGCCGGGCGGTGCGCAACATCGGCCGGCCGGGGATCGCCGCCACCGCGATCTCCGCGGTCGACACCGCGCTGTGGGACCTCAAGGCCCGGCTGCTGGGCGTACGTCTGGTGCGCCTGCTCGGCCAGGTGCACGAGCGGGTGCCGATCTACGGCAGCGGCGGCTTCACCAACTACGACGATGCCCGGCTCGCCGCGCAGTTGGCGCACTGGGTGCACGACCTGGGCATTCCCCGGGTGAAGATCAAGATAGGGGAGTCGTTCGGCGGGGCGATCGAGCACGACCTGGCCCGGATGCGCCAGGCCCGGGCGGTCATCGGCCCGGACGCCGACCTGTACGTGGACGCGAACGGCGGCTACTCACGCAAGCAGGCGATCCGGGTGGCGCACCAGGCCGCCGACAGCGCCGTGCGCTGGTTCGAGGAGCCGGTCTCCTCCGACGACCTGGACGGGCTGCGGGAGGTCCGCGACGCGGTGGAGCCGGACGTCGCCGCGGGCGAGTACGGCTACGCACTGTCCTACTTCCGGGACATGTGCGCGGCCGGCGCGGTGGACTGCGTGCAGGTGGACGTGTCCCGCTGCGGCGGGATCACCGAGTGGCTGCGTGTCGCCGCCCTCGCGGCCGCGTACGGTCTGCAGGTCTCCGGGCACACCGCGCCCAACCTGCACCTGGACGTGGCGGCGGCGACGGACAACGTCCGCCACCTCGAGTGGTTCCACGACCACGCCCGCATCGAGTCGATGTTCTTCGACGGCGCGTGCTCCCCGGACGGCGGGGCGCTCACGCCCGACCTGACCGTGCCCGGCAACGGCCTGGAGTTCCGCGAGACCGACGCCCGGCCCTACCGGGTCGGTTGACCCGCGCTGTGACCGATCTCGAGGCACATCATGATGCGGACCGAACGGCACTCTCGACGGTGAGGGTTCCGGCGGTGGTGTCGAGCGTGGCCGGCACGCCGAGCGGCACGGTGAGCTGCCCGGGCCCGTGTCCGACCGGCAGACCGCCGAGCACCGGCACGCCGAGGTCGCCCAGCCGCTCCTGCAGCACCTGCGCGACCGTGGTCGACCAGCGGTCGGCGCAGTTGGTGAACTGGCCCACGGCCACGCCAGCCAGGCCGCGCAGGGCGCCGGCGCGGCGCAGGTGGGTGAGCATCCGGTCGACCCGGTAGGGGGCCTCGTCGACGTCCTCGATCAGCAGGATCGCGCCGGACAGGTCCGGCATGTCCGAGGTGCCGATGGAGGTGGCGACCAGCGACAGGTTTCCGCCGAGCAGCGTGCCCCGGGCGGTGCCGGGCACGATCACCGAGGCGGTCTCCTCCGCCGGGTTGCGCCGCACCACCACCGGCTGGTCCGTCATCACCGCCAGCCGCAGGGCCTCGGCGCACGCCGGATCGAGGTCGCGCAGCCGGCGCGGGTTCGGGCCGTGCACGGTCGCCAGGCGCGCACCCCGCCACAGCGCGAGCTGCAGCGCGGTGATGTCGGAGAACCCCACCACCACCTTCGGGTCGGCCCGTACGGCGGCCAGGTCGAGGCGGTCGACGATGCGCTGGGCGCCGTAGCCGCCCCGGGTGCAGATCACGCCGCGCACCCGCGGGTCCGCGAGCGCGGCGTTGAGGTCGGCGAGGCGCTGCTCGTCGGTGCCGGCCAGGAAGCCGTCGCGGGCGCGGGCGTGCGGGCCGACCTCGACGCGCAGCCCCCACGAGGCGAGCACCGCGGCGCCGAGCTCGACGTGTTCGGGCGAGGCCGGGCCGGAGGGGGAGACCAGCGCCACGACGTCACCGGGGCGCAGGGCGCGAGGGCGAAGGCATTCTCGGATCACCGGCTCAGCTTGCCGTATGCGTCAAGGCGATAGCCTCGATGGGTGAGCACGGCACTGGTGATCGAGAACGACCCCACCGACGACCCGCGGCGGCTCGGGGAGTGGCTGACCGATGCCGGGCTGGACCTCACGGTGGTCCGCCCGTACGCGGGCGACCCGCTGCCGCCGTCGCTCGACGGGTACGCGGCGCTGCTCGTGCTCGGCGGCCGCCAGCACGCGTACCCCGGACCCGACGGCGAGCCGGGCGCGACGTGGTTCCCCGACCTGGAAGGGCTGCTGCGCAAGGCGGTGCGCCACCGGGTGCCGACGCTCGGGGTCTGCCTCGGCGCGCAACTGCTCGCCGTGGCCACCGGAGGCACGGTGGAGCGCAGCGCGGCGGGGCCGGAGATCGGGGCCGCGCTCGTCGCCCGCCGCGACGCCGCCGACCGGGATCCGCTCTTCGCCCCCGTGCCGTTCACCCCCGATGTGATCCAGTGGCACCAGGACGAGATCACCGAGCTGCCGCCCGGTGCCGTGCTGCTCGCCGCCTCCACCCGCTACCCGCACCAGGCGTACCGCATCGGCGACCGGGCCTGGGGGATCCAGTTCCACGTGGAGTGCGACGCGGAGATGATCGCCGACTGGGCGGCGGGGAACCGGGAGATGCTCGCCGACCTGGGCCTCGACCCCGAAGCGGTGGTCGCGGCGACCCAAGCGATCCTGGACGACGTGCGCGAGGTGTGGCAGCCGTTCGCCGCCCGCTTCGCGGCCCTCGTGCGCGGCGAGCTGCCCGCGGCGCGGTCCCTGCCCCTGATCCACGGATGACGAGACCAGCGAGGACGACCGGCCGCCTGGCCCGGTACGGCTTCGCCGACCCGGCCCGGGCGGCGAGTCTGCTCGGATCGCCGGTGCTCGCGCTGTGGGACGACGCCGCGGCCGACGTGACCGACGAGGCGGCGGGGGAGATCCTGGACGCCCTGTCCCGCTCGGCCGACCCCGATCTGGCCCTGCTGCAACTGCATCGCGTGGAGGAGTCCGCCCGCCGGTCGGCAGGTAGCGGGCCGGCCGCCGCGATCCGGTCCGATCCGGCGCTGCGCGAGCGGCTGATCGCCGTGCTCGGCGCCTCGGCCGCCCTCGGCGACCAGCTCGTCGCCGACCCGGGCCTCTGGCCGTCACTGTCGATTGCAGACGACGTACCGCTTGACACGGACGGGGTGCCGGCGCTGCGCCGCGGCTACCGGCGTCGGCTGCTGCGGATCGCGGCCGACGACCTCACCGGCGTGTGCGACGTGGAGCGCACGATGGCGGACCTGTCCGCGCTCGCCGACGAGACGCTGCGCGGGGCGTACCGGATCGCGGTGGCGGAGCTGCCGGCGGGCACGGCCCCACCGCGGCTCGCGGTGGTGGCGATGGGCAAGTGCGGCGGCGGCGAGCTCAACTACGTGTCCGATGTGGACGTGGTGTTCGTCGCGGCGCGGGACGAGGACCTCGCCGCCGGCACCACCGTCGCCACCCGGCTGATGGCGATCTGCGAGCAGGTGGCCTGGCCGGTCGACGCGGCGCTGCGCCCCGAGGGCAGCCGGGGTCCGCTGGTGCGCACCCTCGCCAGCCACCTCGCCTACTACGGCAAGTGGGCGCGCACCTGGGAGTTCCAGGCGCTGCTGAAGGCCCGCCCGGCCGCGGGCGACACGGCGCTGGCCGAGCAGTGGCTGGCCGCCCTGCGCCCGCTGGTCTGGCAGGCTGCCGAACGCCCCGAGGCGGTGGCGGACGTGCGCGACATGCGCCGGCGCATCCTGGACAACGTGCCCGTCGCCCAGCGGGACCGGGAGATCAAACGCGGGGCGGGCGGGCTGCGCGACATCGAGTTCGCGGTGCAGCTGCTGCAACTCGTGCACGGCCGTGCGGACGAGACGCTGCGCTCGCCCTCCACACTGGATGCGCTGCGCGCCCTGGTTGCCGGCGGCTACGTCGCCCGGTCCGACGGTGAGGCGCTCATCGCGGCGTACCGCTTCCTGCGCACCGTCGAGCACCGCCTGCAGTTGCAGCGGCTGCGCCGCACGCATACCGTGCCTGCGGCCCCGGCGGCGCTGCGCTGGCTCGCGCAGGCGATGGGGTACCGCTCTGACACCCGCCGGGACGCGGTCGACGCGTTCCGTGCCGACTGGGCGGCCCACGCCGCGCAGGTACGGCGGCTGCACGCGAAGCTGCTCTACCGGCCGCTGCTCGAGGCGGTGGCCCGGGTGCCCGCCGACTCGCTGCGCCTGACGCCCGACGCGGCCCGCGACCGCCTGCACACGCTGGGGTTCGCCGATCCGGCGGGGGCGCTGCGGCACATCGAGGCGCTCACGGACGGGGTGTCGCGAGCGGCCGCGATCCAGCGCACCCTGCTGCCGGTGCTGCTCGAGCAGTTCGCGGACGCGCCGGAGCCGGACCGAGGGCTGCTGGCCTACCGGCAGGTGTCCGAGGCGCTGCGCGGCACGCCGTGGTACCTGCGGCTGCTGCGTGACGAGGGGCCGGTCGCGATGCGGCTGGCGCGGCTGCTCGGGCTGTCCCGGTACGCCGTGGAGCTGCTGGTGCGCGACCCGGAGGCGCTGCGTCTGCTGGCCGACGATGACGAACTCGCGCCGCGTTCGCGCCAGTCCCTTGTCGAGGGTTTCGGCGCGGCGGCCGCCCGGCACGTGACGGGTGGCGAGTCGGATCCGGAGGCCGCCATCCGGGCGGTGCGCGCCCTGCGCCGCAGGGAACTGTTCCGGATCGCCTGCGCCGACGTGCTCGCCGACGCCGGCGACGGGCTCGCGCCCGCCGCTCACCTCGACGAGGCGGCGGTCGGGCAGGCGCTGTCCGACGTCACCGACGCCACGCTCGCGGCGGCGCTGCGCGCCGCGGATCCCGACGGCGGGCTGCGGTTCGCCGTGATCGGGATGGGCCGGCTGGGCGGGTACGAGATGAGCTACGCCTCCGACGCGGACGTCCTGTTCGTCTACGAGCCGCCGGAGGGGATGGCCGAGGACGCCGCCTCCGGCGCGGCGCACGCCGTCGCCGAGGAGATGCGTCGGCTGCTCGGCCTGCCGGCACCCGACCCGCCGCTCGGCGTCGACGCGGACCTGCGCCCCGAGGGGCGGCAGGGACCGCTGGTGCGCAGCCTCGCCGCCTACCGCCAGTACTACGCCCGCTGGTCCCGGGTCTGGGAGGCGCAGGCGCTGCTGCGCGCGCGGTTCGTGTGCGGTGACCCGGACCTGGGCGCGCGGTTCCTCGCTCTGGCCGACGAGGTGCGCTACCCGGCCGGGGGGCTGCGCCCGGACCAGATCACCGAGATCCGCCGGATCAAGGCCCGGGTCGACACCGAGCGGCTTCCCCGGGGCGCGGACCCGCTGACCCACACGAAGCTCGGCCGGGGCGGGCTCGCCGACATCGAGTGGACGGTGCAGCTCCTCCAGTTGCGGCACGCGCACGCCGTGCCGGGGCTGCGCACGACCCGTACCCTGGACGCCCTCACCGCCGCCCGCGACGCGGGCCTGGTGCCGCCCGCGGACGCCGCCGCGCTGGAGGCGGCGTGGCGGTTGGCCTCGCGCGTGCGCAACGCGCTCATGCTCGTGCGCGGGCGGCCCGTCGACCAGCTGCCCCGCCACGGCGTCGAGTTGGCGGGCGTCGTCGCCGTGCTCGGCGGGCGCGACCCCGGCCAGTTCGTGGACTCCTACCTGCGCACCGCCCGCCGCGCCCGCGCGGCCGTCGAGCGCCTGTTCGCCGCCTGAGGATCCAGAAGATTCGCGTGATGCGCTAGCATCAGATGCATGCGCACCACGGTGGCGATCGATGACGACGTCCTGCTCGCCGTGAAGGAGCGCGCCCGACGGGAGGGCCGGACGGTCGGCCAGGTGCTGTCCGACCTTGCCCGGCAGGCCCTGACGGGGCAGCCGCCCGCGGCCGCGGCCGAACAGTCGCAAGCGTTTCATGGCTTCGTGCCTTTGCCCCACCGCGGTAAGGCGGTGTCCAACGCGCTCATCGACCGGCTTCGCGAGGATGAGGCCGTGTGATGCGGGCGCTCCTGGACATCAACGTCCTGCTGGCGCTCCTCGACAGCGACCACGTTGACCATCAGCGTGCTCGGGAGTGGCTCAGCGCCGAGATCGACCATGGATGGGCGTCCTGCGCGATCACCCAGAACGGCTTTGTGAGGATCATCAGCCAGCCGCGATACCCGAGCCCGGTTCGTCCGGCCGAGGCGATGCGGCGGCTGGCCGACGCGACCGCCACCGAGCATCACCGGTACTGGACGTGCTCGGTGAGTCTGCTCGACGCACAGCTTGTCGACCGCTCCCGGATACACGGCCCTCGCCAGGTGACGGACGCCTACCTGCTCGCGCTGGCAGTTGCGAACAAAGGACGCTTCGTCACGTTCGACCATGCCGTACCGCTAACTGCGGTCCGCGGGGCCAAAGCCGCACATCTGACTGTCATCTGACCGACCTGCTGCGCGCGATCCTGGAAGCCGCTCGGTGCAAGACCCGGCCGTCGCGAGTGTGGATCGGCCGAGGTTGGGAGCGCGTCCAGACCCGACAGCTAGGGGCGCAGCGTCAGCGTGTCGGTCGCCGCCTTCTCGATCGACTCCCGCTGCCAGTGCCACGGCAGTGTCTGCCCGGTGCGCCACAGCTCGAACTGGTCCCGGTAGTGCGGGTGGAAGGCGTGCCCGGAGTTGCCGGTGAGCTGGATCCACCGAGACGCGTCCAGGTCGGCCATGTCCACAATCATCCGCATCGACGGGACCGCGGTCACGCGGTACCCGACCCCGGCGTTCCAGCCGGTCGCGTTGACGATGGCGCTGCCGCCCGAGACCGGAGCCGGTCCGTGGTTGAACAGCCACTCGATCGGCCCGATGCCCGATCTGCCGAACGACTGGTTCTCCAGCGTCAGCGTGTGCATCCGGCCCCAGCGCCAGCGCGCCGGGTTGTCGCCCTGCGACGCGCGCAGCTCGTCGGCGGCGTCCACCAGCGCCGCCGCGAGGACCTCCCGGGCGGTCTCGACCTCGGGCGTGTCGGCCGAGTCCCACCACGGCGAGTCCGGGTCGGCCAGCAGCCCTCGCACCACCTCGAACCACCGGTCCCCGCCGTCCGGCCGGTGCGCCTCGGGCAGTTCGTCGAAGGTACGCCGCAGCAGGTGGCGCCAGACCGCGTTGAAGTACGCGGCCGGGGCGGAGTTCTCGGCCTGCTGGTGGTCCCAGTCGCGCAACAGGTCCTGGGCACGGGCGGGGAAGCCGTCCAGCGGCACCGCGAGCAGCGCCGGCACGAGCGTGCGGGCCAGCGGGTTGCGGTTGTCCATCTGCATCCGCTGCATGTCGGCCACGTCGAGGCGGCCCCGTGCCGCGATCGCCTCGCCGATCAGCTCGTAGATGCGCTGGCTGCGGGAGCCGTACGACCACTCGGTGGTGAGCAGGTGCTGGTACTGCGGCCCGATCACCGCCTGGTTCGCGGTCACGATGTACCCGCGTGGCGGGTTGTAGACCCAGGGCAGCTCGTCGAACGGGATGTAGCCCGTCCAGTCGTACGCGGAGTCCCAGCCGGGCGCCAGGTCGCGCCCGTCGCCCTTGCCGCGGATCGGGATCCGGCCCGGGGACTGGTAGCCGATGTTGCCGTCGACGTCGGCGTACACCATGTTCTGCGCGGGCACCTCGAACAGCGCGGCGGCGGCCCGGAACTCGGTGAAGTTCGTGGCGCGGTTGACCGCGAACAGCGCCTCGATCGTGCGGCCCGGGTCGAGCGCGGTCCACCGCAGCGCGACGGCCGTCTCCTCCTCATCCGGCCCGCGGGACGTCGCGCTCACCGGCGCCACGCCCGCCGCCGTCGAGGACCGGGCCCCGGCGAGGTCGCGCAGCTCGGCCGAGGCGTCCGAGATCAGCGGCCCGTGCCGGGAGGAGCGCACCGTGATGGTCAGCGGGTGGCCGCCCGCCACCTCGATGGTCTCCTCGCGCCGCTCCAGCGGCAGCCACTCGCCGTCCACTTCGTACTCGTCGCCGCGCACCCGCTCCAGGTACAGGTCGGTGACGTCCGGGCCGAGGTTGGTGAATCCCCAGGCGATGCGCGCGTTGTGGCCGATGATCACGCCGGGCACGCCGGAGAAGGTGAAGCCGGTGACCTCGTAGCCGCAGGTGCAGTGCAGCCCCATCTGGTACCAGATGCCCGGCATGCTCGGCGCGAGGTGCGGATCGTTGGCGAGGATCGGCTTGCCGGTGACCGTGTACTGCCCGCCGATCACCCACGAGTTCGAGCCGATGCCCTCGCCCCTGCCCACCATGACCGGGATGCGGGCGAGCCCTGCCGCGAGCCGGTCCAGCTCCGCCAGTGGCAGCGCGCCGGCGGTCGGCGCCGTCGTGGGCGGCGGCGCCGGGGGCGCGGGCGCGGTGGGGTCGAACGCCCCGTCCACCACCCGCCCGCCGGTGACGATCGGCAGGTTCCGGTCGTACGGGTATTCGGGGTACAGCTCGTCGACCTGGGCGTCGCTCAGCCCGTGCGCCCGCAGCGCCGCTCGAGTGATCTCCGTCTCCATGTTGCCGCGCAGATCCCACGCCATGGCCTTGAGCCAGGCGAGGCTGTCGACCGGGCTCCAGGGCTCGATCTCGTACCCCGGGTTCTGCAGCCCGAGCAGGGCGTACTCCAGGCTCGCCGCGGCGCCGTCGTGCTCGGCCAGCCAGGCGTTGACCCCCTCGGCGTACGCGGTGAGGAACCGGCGCGCCTCATCGCCGATGAGCTGCCACTCCTGCTCGGCGACGCGTCGCCAGCCCATGGTGCGCAGGTACGCGTCGGTGGCCACCTGGCTCTCGCCGAACAGTTCGGCCAGCCGCCCGGCGGTCACGTGCCGGCGGAAGTCCATCTCCCAGAACCGGTCCTGCGCGTGCACGTAGCCCTGTGCCCGGAACAGGTCGGTCTCGGTGCGGGCGTAGAGGTTCGGGATGCCGTACAGGTCCCGGTGCACGGTGACCGGGGCGCTCAGGCCGGGCAGGCGCAGGGTGCCGCCGTACTGGGGGAAGGCGAGCCGCACCGTCCACACACCGCCGATCACGGCGGCGAAGGCGAGCGCGACGACAACCGCGACCGTCGACAGTGCGATCTTCAGGACCAGAGGGCGGCGCATGCTGTCAGGACAGCACGCGCCGCCCTCGGACTACTAATCGATGGGCGTCGAAAACGGATCAAACCCCGAAGTAGAGCGCGAACTCGTGCGGCGTGGGGCGCAGCCGGATCGGGTCGATCTCGTTGGTGCGCTTCCACTCGATCCAGGTGGAGATCAGGTCCGGCGTGAAGACGCCACCCTCGAGCAGGTAGTCGTGGTCGGCCTCGAGCGCGTCGAGCACCTCCTCGAGCGAGCCGGGCACCTGGGTGACCTGGGCGAACTCCTCCGGCGGCAGGTCGTAGAGGTCCTTGTCGATCGGCTCGGGCGGCTCGATCTTGTTGCGGATGCCGTCCAGGCCGGCCATCAGCATGGCCGAGAAGGCCAGGTACGGGTTGGCCGACGGGTCGGGCACCCGGAACTCGATGCGCTTGGCCTTCGCGTCCGTGCCGGTCACCGGGATCCGGGTGCAGGCCGACCGGTTGCGCTGCGAGTAGACGAGGTTGACCGGCGCCTCGAAGCCGGGCACCAGGCGGCGGTACGAGTTGACCGTGGGGTTGGTGAACGCCAGCAGCGACGGCGCGTGGTGCAGCAGGCCGCCGATGTACCAGCGGGCGGTGTCGGACAGCCCGGCGTAGCCGGTCTCGTCGTAGAACAGCGGCTCACCGCCCAGCCACAGGCTCTGGTGGGTGTGCATGCCCGAGCCGTTGTCGCCGTACAGCGGCTTGGGCATGAACGTCACGGTCTTGCCGTGCGCCCACGCGGTGTTCTTCACGATGTACTTGAACAGCTGCAGCGTGTCGCCGGCGTGCAGGAGCGTGGAGAACCGGTAGTTGATCTCCGTCTGGCCGGCGGTGCCGACCTCGTGGTGCGCGCGCTCCACCTGGATGCCCACCCGAAGCAGGTTGGCCACCATCGCGTCGCGCAGGTCGGCGAAGTGGTCGACCGGTGGGACCGGGAAGTAGCCACCCTTGTAGGCCGGCTTGTAGCCGCGGTTGGGGCCGTTGGCGTCGCGCTCGCTGCCCGTGTTCCACGCCCCCTCGACCGAGTCGATGTAGTAGAAGCCGGCGTTCGGGGTGGTGTCGTAGCGGATCGAGTCGAAGATGTAGAACTCCGCCTCGGGCCCGAAGTACGCGGTGTCCGCGATTCCGCTGGCCGCGAGGTACGCCTCGGCCTTCTTGGCCACGTTGCGCGGGTCGCGCGAGTACGGCTCGCGGGTGAACGGGTCGTGGATGAAGAAGTTGAGCGCGACGGTCTTCTCCGCCCGGAACGGGTCGACGAACGCGGTCGCGGCGTCCGGCAGCAGCAGCATGTCCGATTCGTGGATCTGCTGGAAGCCGCGGATCGACGAGCCGTCGAACGCGAGGCCCTCGGTGAAGACCTTGTCGTCGAACGACTCCATCGGCACGGTGAAGTGCTGCATGACCCCGGGCAGGTCGCAGAATCGCACGTCGACGAACTTCACGCCCTCGCTTCTCAGGTAGGCGAGCAGCTCCTCGGAGTTGGCGAACACGGGTCCTCCTGGCAGGTGCGGCATCGGTTCGGGCCATTCGCGACGTTACGGCGTCGCCGTTGCCCACCCGTGTCCCCGCTGTTTCCCCCGTGTTACGCCGTACCCCGCCTGCGGGCGTTCTCCCCTGCCCCAGCCGTGTTGATCATGAGCCTGACGGCGGACACCGTGTCGCGCGGCAAACTTCATGATCAACGCTCGACGGGCGGTGCGGTCAGCGGCGGATGCCGCGCATGGCGCGGAAGGCGCCCTTCGGGGGGCGCAGGTTCTTCGGGATCGCGCCCTTGGGCAGCTGCGGCCGGGCGGAGAGCGCGGTCAGGCGCCGGTCCAGCGCGTTGATGTCCTTGCCGGTGAGGTTGCGTTCGCGCGACAGCCGTACCAGCGTCATGCGCATCTTGCGCAGCGGCAGTTCGCCCTCGCCGTTGCCGATCACGTAGTCGTACAGGGGAGCCGACCCGATCACCTTGGCCAGGCGCCGCTTCTCCTGGCCGATCAGCACGCGCACGCGCTGCGGATTGCCCTCGCCGAGCAGGATCACGCCGGGCCTGCCGATGACCAGGTGCACCATGTCGAACTGCGTGGTCGAACTGATCGCGGGCCTGACCCGCCAGTTGCCGCGCATCGTCTGCAGGATCTGGGCCGCAGCGCCCGGCTTGCCCTCGGCCTCGTTCATCAGCGCGGCGTTGGACCGCAGGTTCAGCACGATGAGCACGCCGAGCAGCGCGACCATGACGCCGATCGGGGCCCACGGCCAGCCCCAGGCGATGACGGCGACCACGGTGAGCGCGAGCGGCAGGGCCGTGGCGGCGAAGACCAGCGGAACGAACCACTTGTCCCGCTTCGCGGTAAACGAGAAGACCATCCCGATCTGCTTGAGTCGGGTGCGGAAACCGACCTTCTCCTGCTGCTGGGCCTTCGCCATGCTCGGAAGTCTAGTCGGCGGCGGGCGCGGGTCGGCGTGGTCAGCTCGCCTGCCCGTTCCGGCGGGCCTCGATCGCCTGCTGGTACAGCCGCCCCGCCCGGTACGACGAGCGCACCAGCGGCCCGCTCATCACCCCGGCGAAGCCCACGGCGAGCGCCTCCTCGCGCAGCTCGACGAACTCCTCCGGCTTGACCCAGCGCACCACCGGGTGGTGGCGCGGACTCGGACGCAGGTACTGCGTGATCGTGAGCAGTTCGCAGCCCGCGTCGCGCAGGTCCCGCAGGGCCTGGGAGATCTCGTGCCGCTCCTCGCCGAGGCCGAGGATCAGGTTCGACTTGGTGACCAGCCCCGCGGCCCGGGCCCGGGTGAGCACCTCCAGCGAGCGCTCGTAGCGGAACGCCGGTCGGATCCGCTTGAAGATCCGCGGCACGGTCTCCACGTTGTGCGCGAGGACCTCGGGCCGGGCCGAGAACACCTCGCCGAGCTGGTCGGGGTCGCCGTTGAAGTCCGGGATCAGCAGCTCCACCCCGCACCCGGGCACCAGCGCGTGGATCTGACGGACCGTCTCCGCGTACAGCCAGGCGCCCCCGTCAGGCAGGTCGTCACGCGCCACGCCGGTCACCGTCGCGTACCGCAGGCCCATCGCCGCCACCGACTCGGCGACCCGGCGCGGCTCGTCGGCGTCGAACTCGGTGGGCTTGCCCGTGTCGATCTGACAGAAGTCGCAGCGGCGCGTGCACTGGTCCCCGCCGATGAGGAACGTCGCCTCCCGGTCCTCCCAGCACTCGTAGATGTTGGGGCAGCCCGCCTCCTGGCAGACGGTGTGCAGGCCCTCGCGTTCGACCAGGCCGCGCAGGTGGGTGAACTCGGGCCCCATCCGGGCCTTGACCTTTATCCACGCCGGCTTGCGTTCTATCGGCGTCTGCGCGTTGCGCGCCTCGATGCGCAGTAGGCGCCGGCCCTCCGGAGCAACCATGGTCACGCCGTCAGGGTACGCCCGAACGGGCGATTCGCCCCCACCTAACCGACGAAGCGCGATACGGCTCACGTCCCCGTGCGCGAGATGCACCAGTTTTCCGGGCATCGTGTTGCTGGCCATCGCGCGCCGCGTTGCTGGCCATCGTGCGCCGCGGCAGTGCGCGCCGCCAGACCGTCACCGTCCACAGGTACCTTCCCAGGGACATTCCGTACTCGTACCTGGGGGGAGCAGTCGTGATACGCACATCCATCGCCATCGCGGCGCCCGCCGCCACGATCTGGCACGCCCTGCTCGACGTGGAGCGCTGGCCGACGTGGACCGACACGGTCACGAGGGCCACCTGGCTGGACGACGGCCCGATGCGGGTGGGGCGCCGTGCCCGGCTGGTCCAACCCCGTTTGGGGGCCGCTGTCTACGAGGTCACCGAACTGGATCCGGAGAAGTCCTTCGTCTGGTCGAGGCGGTCGCCGGGGGTGACCACCGTAGCCGGTCACCATCTGACCCCGCAGCCCGACGGCACGACCCTGCTCACGCTGAGCATCGAGCACTCCGGTCCGCTCGCCGGTCTGGCCAGGCTGCTCAGCGACCGGCTCACCCGCCGCTACCTGGAGATTGAAGCGCGCGGCCTCAAGGCGTACAGCGAACGGCAGCACGCCGCCGGCCAGCCGTAGCCGGAGCGCTCCGAGCCGGGGTGGCGGCGCGAGGTGACGCAGCTCCCGCGACCCGCACCGGCTCGGTCGCCAGGTCGGCTCAGTCGCCAGGTCGTTGCCGACCCGAGCCGCCCGGTCCCGGCCGAGCTTCCGGCTCCCGCGCCACCGGCCGGAGCGGCACCTGCAGTTCGGTCACCGCGTCGGACGGCTCGGCGCCCCGCTGCTTCGGCAACGGACCCCCCGGCCGCGGCCCCACCCGCAGGTAGACCTGCCGGACCGGACCGCCCGGGCGCTGCCCGGTGTGCTCCAGCCAGCGCAGCATCCGCTGCAGCACATGACCGAGACGCGCCGGGTCGCCGTGGTGCACCAGACACGCCATGCGCGGCTCGGGTTTGAGGAAACCCACCTCGACGCGCCCGTCGCGCGGCACCGGCCGGGTCAGCGGCACGGCGACGGTGACGGTCTCGTCGTCGGGGTGTGCGAGCAGCGCCAGCGGCGGGCGGTTGGACCGGGCCCGATGGCCGGCCACGTACGCCTCCACCTCGGCCAGCAGCCCGGTCACGTCCTCGCCCGCCGGCCCGGACAGGGCGGCGACCAGCAGCGACGGAACCGGCCGCACCTCCACGTCGGGGAGCTCGTCGGCGTCGACGAGCAACGCGCGCAGCGCCCGCAGGCGCCGCAGCCGGGCATTCGCCTGCGCCACCTCGTCGAGAAGCTGGCGCTCATGCTTGGCGACCACCCGGTCAACCGCCGGGTCCCCGGCCTCGAGCAGCTCGGCGATCTCGGTCAGGCCGAGCCCGAGGGCCCGCAGCAACTCGATCCGGTTCAGCCGGGGCAGGTGCGCCGTGGTGTAGGCGCGCTCGCCGGTCGCCGCGTCCACCTGTGCCGGCACCAGCAGCCCGGCCTCGTCGTACTGGCGCAGCGTGCGGGCGCTCACGCCCGTGAACCGCGCGAACTCGGCGACCCGGAACATCGGCGCTCCCAATCCGGAGGGCAACCGTCGGGGAGACGAGCGTACCGGGTGCGATCAGCCGTCTGGTGCCCGCGGGTCAGCCGAGCAGGGTGGTCAGATGGCGCTCGACGATCGGAAGGGCGTCGTCGACGGTCACCGGCCTGCCGAGTTCGGCGGTGAGGCTCGTGACCCCCGCGTCGCGGATGCCGCACGGCACGATCCGGTCGAAGTGGGTCAGGTCACAGTCGCAGTTGAGGGCGAAGCCGTGCATGGTGACCCCGCGCGACACCCGGATCCCGATCGCGGCGACCTTGCGGGCCGGCCCCCGTTCGTCGGCCGGCACCCACACGCCGCTGCGCCCCTCGACCCGCGCCGCGACCAGACCCAGTTCGGCGCACACGTCGATGAGCATCTGCTCGGTCCGGCGCACGTACGCGACCACGTCGACCGGGTCGGGCAGCCGCAGGATCGGGTAGCCGACCAGTTGTCCCGGGCCGTGCCAGGTGATCTTGCCGCCCCGATCCACGTCGATCACGGGTGTGCCGTCGACCGGGCGGTCCCACGGCTCGGTGCGCTTGCCCGCCGTGTAGACACTCGGATGCTCCAGCAGCAGGACGGTCCCGGGGGCGCCGTTCACCACCGCCTCGTGCAGCCGCCGCTGCTCCTCCCAGGCCTCCTGGTAGTCCACGACTCCGGCACGCACCACGGTGAAGCCGGACGTCGCGCTGGTCACGGTGGTCGTCACGGCCCCAGCCTAGCGGCATGACGGCCCCTGCTCACCGGGCTCGGTCGCCGGGGGAGCACCCCGCCGCGAACCGACCCGACCTCGGTCGGGGTGGCGGGGCGGGCAGACCGAGGTGCCGCCGGAATCTGACCGTCCGGCGGACGTCGCGGGGTTGCGGCGCCGCGCACCCAGAGTGACTCTGTGGTAGCTGAGTCGGGGACGTCGTGGGGAGGGAGCCCGATGCGCGCCAGCGGGACCGCGGCGAGATCCGACAGTCACCAGACCCTCACCAGCCATGACGTCGCCGGCCACACCCGGGTACGCCGCACGGGCTCGATCGGGTTCCGCCTGATGCTGCCGGTCGTGGCCGCGAGCCTCGGCCTCCTCGCGGGCGGTGCCGTCCTGGTCATGACGTCGGTGAACGCGGCCAATGACGCGCACCGCGCTCGGGTGCTCGTGGACGGCGCGGCCGCGGCGCTGCGCCTGGTCGACGAGATCGAGCAGGAGGTCGCCGAGACCAACGGGGCGCGCGAGAGCGGCGCCGGCGCCAGCGCGCCGTCGCTGACCGCTCAGCGCGCGCGCACCGACGAGGCGATGGCGGACTATCTCAACGCCAGCCGGGATGCGCTGGCGGAGGCGCCCGGGATCGCCGGGCCCGTCGCGCACGTCACCGCGCTGCTCGAGCCGTTCGCGCGGGCGCGCGCCGAGGCCTTCAGGCCCGGCGTCACGGTCTCCGGCTTCGGGGACGCCTTCGAGCAGATCACCCATCACCTGCTCGATCTCACCGCGGCCATCGCCGAGCAGCTGACCGACCAGCGCCTGGGCAATCTGGCCCGTAGCGCGGCCGTGGTCAGCGAGATTAAACACCTCACCGCCGAGCACCGCGACCTGCTGCGTGCCGCGTTGATCCGCGGCGAACTCACCCGCGCCGATCTGGTCACGCTCGCCGGGCTCGACGGAGACCGGCAGGCCAAGCTCTCCGAGTTCGCGCACACCGCCACGGCCGAGACGCGCCGGCTGTTCACCCGTACCTACACCGGAGCGGACGTCCAGACCGCCGACGCGCTGCGCAACGCCGTCCTGCGCGACGGCGACGCCGCGGCCCTCAGAGTGGACCCCGACGTCTGGTACTCGGCGCAGAACAGCGTGGTGGGCAAGCTGCGCACCGTCGAGCGCGAGCTGAGCGGCACGCTGGCCCGCGAGGCCCACCGCGACCAGGTGACCGCCCAGCGCCAGGCGGCCGTCACCGGCGGACTCGCCGCGATCCTCATCGTCGGCACGCTCGCGGGCGGTGCCTCGCTGGCCGGACGCACGACCCGCCGGCTTCGCCGGCTGCGCCAGCTCGCCCTGAGCGTGGCACGCGGTGAGCTGCCGACGGCGGTCGCGCAGGTGGCCCAGGCGAAGGACCCCGAGGCGGTACGTGACGCGATGGATGCCTCGCATCGACGCGTGGGCGCGATGCTGGACGCGGGGCGCGACGAGCTGGCCGAGGTGGCCGCCGCGTTCGGCGTCGTGCACCAGCAGGCGTTGCGGCTCGCCGCTGAGCAGGCTCTGCTGCGTCTCGACGCCTCCGCGGTGTTCGTCGCGCTCTCCCGGCGGGGGCAGAGTCTCGTACACCGGCAACTGCATCTCATCGACGAGTTCGAGCGGGTCGAGCACCGCGAGGGCGCGCGTGCCCGGCTGGCCGCGTTGGACAACCTCGCGACCCGCATGCGCCGCAACGAGGAGAACCTGCTCGTCCTCGCCGGCGGTGAACCGGGCCGTCGCTACGCCCAACCGGTCGTCCTCACCGATGTGGTCCGTACCGCCGCCGCGGAGATCGAGGCGTACGCGCGCGTCGACGCGCCGGCCGCCGAAGATGTGTGGGTGGCGGCGCACGCCGTCCGCGACATCGTCCACCTGCTCGCCGAACTGCTCGACAACGCCACGGCGTTCTCGCCACCGCACACCCGGGTCCGGGTGCTGATCCAGGACGACGGGGACGGCGCCACCCTGTCGATCATCGATTCGGGTATCGGCATGTCCGATGAGCAGATCGCGGAGGCGAACCGGAGACTGACCCAGCCCATCCACCTGACCAGCGACCTCGTGGGCACGATGGGGCTGCTCGTGGTCGCGCGGCTGGCCGCGCGCCACGGCGTGCACGTGCGCCTGGGGCGGGGGCCCATGGGCGGCACGATCGCGGAGGTGCGCCTGCCCGGTGAGCTGCTCGTGGCCACTCCGCCGGGTGCCGTGCCGCGCCTGCGGCTGCGGCCGACCACCCCGGTGCGCGCCATCGCGCCGCCGCTGCCCGTGCCGCCCACGCAGCCGGCGCTGCCGGTGGGGCCGGTGCCGCCGACGCAGCCCGCGCTGCCGCGCTCACCCGAACCGGCCGCGCCCGCCAAGGTGGACAGGGCGCTCCCGGCGGCGGTCACCTCGGCCATGGTCATGACCGGCACACGGACCGCTGCCGGGCTGCCCCTGCGTCGGCCGGGCACCCACGCGGTCACCGCTCCTCCCGCCGGTCACGACCGCCACGACCGGTTCCTGGATCCGGACACGGTCCGTGCCCGGCTCGCCAGTCTCGCCAGCGGGATAACGGCCGCCCGCCGCGGCGAAGCGGGACCCTCCGCGTGACACCTGGAGTGAACGTGAACGAAGCAACGGACTACCTGAACGGACAGTCGGACCTCGGTTGGCTGCTGACCTCGTTCGTGCAGCGGGTGCCCTCGGTGACCTACGCGCTCGCGGTGTCGGTCGACGGCCTGACCTTGGCGGCGTCCGACGGGCTCCCGCCCGACCGGGCCGACCAGCTCTCGGCCATCACCAGCGGGTTGGCCAGCCTCACCATCGGCGCTGCCCGCTGCCTGCAGACCGGCCAGGTGCGGCAGGCCATCGTGGACATGGACGGGGGAGTCCTGCTGCTGATGGCGGTGGCCGAACGGGGTCAGCTGGCGGTGCTCGCCGAGCCTGGCTGCGACCTGGGCCAGGTCGGCTACGAGAGCGCGTTGCTCGTGCAGAAGGTGGCGAGCGCGCTGGAGCCCGCTCCCCGCGTCCTCTGACCGCCGACACTCTTCTGACCGCCGACACTCCACTGGACGCCGCCGCGAACGGGGCGACACGGCGCGGGCGCCGGGCCGGCGGCCTAGAGAGACAGGTTGATCAGTAGTATCGTCCGCTCATGCCCACCGGCCACCGCCCGGCCGTCGACGAGACGCACGCCCCCGACCCGCGCCCCCACCACGCGATCTCGGACCTCGCGATTCAGGACGAGGAGAAGCCGGCCCGTCAGTTGACCGGCCGGATCGGTGTCGCGGTGGCGGTCGCGGCCTTCGCCGTTGCGGTCTTCGCACTCTACGAGGCGTTCCGGCCGCTTGCGCAGGGCTCGCAGTACTACCTGATCCTGTTCCTCGCCGGCGTGTTGCCGCTGGTCTTCCTCTCCTACCGGGCCAACCTGCGGTTGAGCGACCGTCTGCGGCAGCGGCTGCCGGCCCGGCTCGCGGGGCGGCGCACCTCGAATTCCCACGACGGGCGCCCGGATCTGCCCACGCCGCTCGACTGGGCCTTCGCCGCTGTCGCCCTCATCGTCTGCCTCTACCCGGTGCTTCCGGTGCCCGGTGGCGGGTACGACGCCTTTTTGGAGCGCCAGGGTCTGCTGTCCCCACTGGACGTGGTGATGGGCAGTCTGCTGCTGGTGCTGGTGCTCGAGGCGTGCCGCCGGACCACCGGGTGGGTGCTGCCCGCGGTCTGCCTGGTGTTCCTCGGCTACGCCTACTACGGCGGCTACCTGCCGCAGCAGTGGTCCATCGCGCACGCCGGCTTGGACTTCGACCAGATCGTGGACGCGCTGTACAACTCCGGCAGCGGGTTCTACGGCACCCCGTTGGACGTGGCCGCCACGTACATCGTGCTGTTCACCATCTACGGCGCGGTGCTCGACCTGTCCGGCGCCGGGCGCTTCTTCGTGGACCTCTCGGTGTCCGCGTTCCGCCGCTCCCGCAGCGCCGCCGGGCGTACGGCCGTGGCGTCGGGCTTCCTGCTCGGCACGGTCTCCGGCAGCGGCACGGCCACCGCGGTCAGCATCGGCGCGGTCACCTGGCCGATCCTGCGGCGCGCCGGGTACCCGCGCGAGAACGCGGGCGGCATGCTCGCCGCGGCGGGGGTGGGCGCGATCCTGTCGCCGCCGACACTCGGTGCCGCCGCCTTCATCGTCGCCGAGTACCTGGGTGTCTCGTACCTGGCGGTGCTCGGCTGGGCGCTGATCCCGACGCTGCTGTACTACCTGGGCATCCTGCTCGCGGTGGAGATCGACGCGCGGCGGTTCGGTGTGCGCGCCGTCGAGGTGCGGACGGCCTCCCCGTGGCGGCTGCTCGCCCGCTTCGGCTACCACTTCGCGTCGCTGATCGCGATCGTCGTCCTGCTGCTGGTCGGCCGCCCGGCGACCGAGGCGGTCCTCGGCGCCACCGCGCTGGCGTTCGTGCTGTCCTTCTTGGACAGAAAGCACGCGCTCACCCCGCGCCGGCTGTTCGAGGCGCTGTCCGCGGGCGCCCGCGGCGTGCTCACCGTGACGGCGGTGTGCGCGGCGGCGGGCATCATCACGGCGGTCACGACGAAGACCGGGCTCGGCGCGCAGATCGCGTCGCTGCTGGTGAGCGGCGCGCGGGCGGTGGCGGACAACCCGGCCGTCGTGCTGGCGCTGACCGCGGTCTTCGCCGCCGTCGCGCTCGCCCTGCTCGGCCTGGCCGTGCCGGTCACCGCGTCGTTCATCATCGGCTGGGCGATCATCGGGCCGGCCCTGCTCAACCTCGACGTGTCGGCCCCGGCCGCCGCGATGTTCGTCTTCTACTACTCGGTGCTGTCGGAGGTCACGCCACCGACCGCGCTCGCCGCCGTGGGCGCGGCGGCGATCACCGGCGGCAGCCCTGTCCCGACCATGTGGCAGGCGCTCAAGTACGCGCTGCCCGCGTTCCTCGTGCCGCTGGTGTTCGTGCTGACCCCGGCGGGGGAGTACCTGCTTGGCCGGGGCCCGGCGCTCGGCATCGTCTGGGCGAGCGCCGTGGCGTGCGTCGGCGTGCTGGCCCTCGCCATCGCCGCCGGGGGCTGGGTGTTCGGGGTCGGTCCCGTCGGCGCGGTCGAGCGGGCGCTCGCCGGCGCAGGCGGAGTGTGCGTGCTGTACCTGAGCCCGATCGCGATCGCGATCGGGCTCGGGCTGACCGCCGCGGCCGTTCTCGTGGCCCTCGTGCGTCGCTGGTCGGGCACGGCACGGTCGACAAACCCAACGAGGTCGACGGAAGAGGTAGTGGGATGAGACAAGGAGCTATCCGGTTCGCCGCCTCCGCCCTGGCGCTCGGCGTGGCCGCCACGGCGCTCAGCGGCTGCGGAGGCCGGCGGGACAACGTCGGCACCGACGATGCAGCCGCGCCGGTCACCTGCGAGGTGACCGGCGACACCCGGGTCAGCATCGCCACCGGCAACTCGACCGGGGTGTACTTCGCGCTCGGCAACGCGTACGCCGAACAGATCTCGCAGGCCACGGGCGGCAAGGTCCGGGCGACCGCGGCGGAGACCGGGGCGTCGGTGCAGAACATCCAGCAACTCGTGGCCGGCGACTACCAGGTGGCGTTCTCGCTCGCCGACACGGCCGCCGACGCGGTGAACGGCGAGGCGAGCTTCGAGGGCAAGCCGCAGCCGATCCGGGCGCTGTCGCGTATCTACGACAACTACACCCAGGTGGTCGTGCGCCGCGATTCGGGCATCACCTCCGTGGCGGACATGAAGGGCAAGCGCGTCTCCACGGGCTCGCCGAAGTCGGGCACGGAAGTGATCGCGAACCGGCTGCTGGAGTCGGCGGGCCTGGACCCGGAGAAGGACATCCAGGCGCAGCGGCTGGACCTGACCAAGACCGTTGACGGGATGAAGTCCGGGACGATCGACGCGATGTTCTGGTCCGGCGGCCTGCCCACCCCGGCGATCACCGACCTGTTCACCACCGCCAAGGACCAGGTCACGTTCATCGACATCACGCCGCTGCTCGGCGAGATGCAGAAGATCAACCCTGTGTACCAGGAGGGCTCGATCCCGGCCGCGACGTACGGCACAGAGGCGGACGTGCCGACGATCGTGGTGCCCAACGTGCTGCTGGTGCGCGAGGACCTGGACGCCAACCTGGCGTGCGTGCTGACCAAGGCCCTGTTCGACCGCAAGGCGGAGCTGGAGAAGGCGAACGCGGCCGCGAAGGGCATCCTGCTCGAGACGGCTCGCAAGACCGACCCGGTCAAGCTGCACCGCGGCGCGGACCAGGCGCTGACCGACCTCGGTGCCAGCTAGTCCCGCTGACCCGACCTCGGTGCCCGGCCTGTCGCGTGCCGGCCCGTGGTGAGCTGGGCGCGGCCCCGACGGTGGGCCGGGGTGCGCTGGTGGCCGCCGTACAGGCCCTCACCTGGGCATACGGCGGCCACCCGGCCGGCCGGCGAGGCCGTAGGCTGCCCACCGTGACGATCATTCGACCTCGAGGCGCCGGACGGCTTGTGACCGCGGCGCTGTCGGCGGCGCTGGCCGTCGCCGTGGCGCTCCCGCTGGCCGGGTGCGGCGCGGGCGAGGACCGGGCGACGTGGCAGAGACCCGCCGCGCCGGCCGCATCCCCGTCGCCGACCGGGCCCGCGGAGATCACCCTCGCGTTCGCCGGCGACGTCCACTTCACGGGCCGCACCGCGTCGCTGCTCGACAACCCGGCCACCGCGTTCGGGTCGTCGATCTCGGCGGTGCTCTCCGCCGCCGACATCGCCATGATCAACCTGGAGACGGCGGTCACCACTCGAGGCACCCCGGAGCCCAAGCGGTTCCACTTCCGGGCACCGCCGAGCGCGTACGAGGCGGTCAAGGCGGCCGGCGTGGACGCGGTCTCGATCGCCAACAACCACGCGCTGGACTACGGTCGGGTCGGGCTCGCGGACACCCTGGAGGCGGCCAAGGCGGCGGGCGTGCCGGCGGTCGGCGCGGGCGCCGACGCCGCCGAGGCGTACTCGCCGTGGATCACCGAGGTGCGGGGCACGAGGATCGCCTTCCTCGCGTTCAGTCAGGTGCAGGAGCTGTGGACGCGGTGGCGGGCCACGGATACCGAGTCGGGCATCGCGATGACCCGCGACCTGCCCAGGGCGGTGGCGGCGGTGAAGGCGGCCCGCCAGGCCGCCGACGTGGTGGTCGTGTACGTCCACTGGGGGTTGGAGGGCAACTCCTGCCCGCCCGCGGAGGCCCGGACGTTCGCCTCAAAGATGGCCGAGGCCGGGGCGGACATCGTGGTCGGCACCCACGCCCACATGCTGCTCGGCGACGGTTGGCTGGGGAACACCTTCGTCCAGTACGGGCTCGGCAACTTCCTGTGGTGGCGCAACGACGCGTACAGCAACGACACCGGCGTGCTGCAGGTGACTTTGCACGGGTCCAAGATTGCAAAGACGGAGTTCGTGCCGGCGTTCATCTCGCGCACGACCGGGCAGCCCGAGGTGGTCACCGGGGCAGAAAAGGAACGGATACTGCAAAAGTATGAAAAACTCCGGCCGTGTACCGGGCTGGCGGACGAACCGATCCGCTGAGCGGGGCATACGGCGGGTCCGCGAGCGCGTTGACTCTTCGGGCCCGCGGTCGCCCGTCGCCGTGTGATGATCACATCAGGCGACGCGCCGTATCCGGTTTGGCGTCGCGCCCCAGATTCGGCTAGAGTTCACATCCGTCGTCGGGGTTTCGACGACACGCGGACGTAGCGCAGTTGGTAGCGCATCACCTTGCCAAGGTGAGGGTCGCGGGTTCGAGTCCCGTCGTCCGCTCGAAGCGGCGGCCGCGTCGCGCCGCAGAGCCGGCCCGTCGCACGAGCGACTGCCCGGCGGGTTGGCCGAGTGGCTTAGGCAAGGGCCTGCAAAGCCCTGTACGCGGGTTCGATTCCCGCACCCGCCTCGTGAGATGAGCTAGGGCGATTAGCTCAGTGGGAGAGCGCTTCCTTGACACGGAAGAGGTCACTGGTTCAATCCCAGTATCGCCCACCAGGTCAGAGGCCATGTCCCATCGATGGACATGGCCTCTCGTCGTACCTGGGTATCTGGCTGGGTGACTCCGGCTCTTGATCGGCGAAGATCCTGCCCGTGATGACCGCCCCACCCAACAGCACCGGTCCCAGGTGAGTGCGAGCTGACGCCCGATGGTGGAGTTCCGGCAGCTCGGCATGTCGTCTACCAGCTCGCCGTCCAGCGATACCAGGGTCCCTCGATCTGTTCGAACTGAGGCCCCTCCCAGGAACCGTTTCCAAGATCACTGTCCGGTCCGTCCGGGAAGTAACCCCATCCGGAATCGTCGAAGCCAGGGCTGTCTTCGGCGTAGAAGATGTAGCCGCCCTTCACCCCGTATGACGACAGAACGCCGCACGAGCCGATCTTGTCAGGTACATCGACCCGCTCGAACGCGTCCGGTTCGGTCGGTGGCGGGGGCAGCTTCGCCACCACCTCATCGAAAGCGGCACGGTCAAAGCAGTCCGAGCGGGTACCCTGCAGGTCTGGCACGAGGACGAGCGCGGGTGCCGCAGCTATCGCCACAAGCATGGCGGCAGCTATTCCGATGGCGGCGACAGCCGGAACCCCGATGATCCACCGCCAGTGTGCAGGTCGCATGCCACGGAAGTCTGCCAGACCTCAATGGAGGGATGCCGAGATCAGGCCGTGGCCTATGCGGCCCATCCAAGTGACGACGTCTACCAAGCCGGTGTCCTGGCAAGCCCACGACAGGTGCCGATTCACCCACCGATTCTCATCCATAATCGAGCGATCACTGTTCTGCTGGCGTCGCGGTATTCGCAACACTCTTGCTGTCGCCCTCTACGCTGCGGCCATGCTTCGAACTCTCGGGCTGTTCGGACTCGGTGCGGCCGGATTCGCATTCATCCTCGTGTCCGCGCTCGTGCCGGTTCCGGCGGATCTGGCGCGGAGACGCCTGGGCGGCAAAGGACGTGCCGGCGCTGTTCGGTCGGGTCGAGGCTCGCAACTGCACGAGCCGCTGCGGGTGCTGGCCGTGCACCGCAACATCGACGGCAAACTGCTGTTCGGGGTGAACGTGATTCGGGACGCCCCCGGCCACGTCCGGGTGGGCGACCCGGTCGAGGTGCTCTGACCTCAGGTACGCGTCGCGTCGCCTCCCGGACGGCGGCGGGTAGTCCCGCCAGAGGGGATCCGATGAGCTGAACCTAACGCGGGAACCGTCCGTGGAAGCAGGGTGAAGGTGTTGTCTTGCCGGTCTGCGGACCTTCAACAGGTTGGAGGGGGGCAGCATGCGTACATGCGTCAGACCACGCCTCCAGAGCATCGTTGTTGTCATCCCGTTGCTTGCCCTGGCGGTGATGCCAGGTGCAGAGGCGGCGACGTCGAGTTCGCCGGTGATCAACGCAGCTACCACCGAGGAGGCGACCTACTACATCGTCGAAGACCTGGGTGTCCTCCCCGGCGACACCACCAGCGTCGCAATGGCTATCAACGAGTTGGGACAGGTGGTCGGAACATCCAGCCACTCGGCGAGCCATCGGGCATTCGTCTACACCGACGGCGTGGGCATGGTCGAACTGCCCGGACTGCCGGATCGGCCGAACACCTACGCCAACGACATCAACGACGCGGGTCAGGTCGTCGGCAGGGCCGACGCCGGAGGCACAGACCTCGGCCACGCCGTCCTGTGGACCGGCGGGGTGATCAAAGATCTCGGCGTGCTGGGGGATGAGAGCGATTTCAGCGAGGCTCTGGGCATCAACGAGGCGGGCCACGTGGTGGGCTTCTCGACGACCTCGGGTACCGGCGGGCGGCATCCATTCCTCTACACCCCAGAAGCAGGAATGGTGGACCTCACACCCGGTGAGGGCGGCTACCTGTACAGCGCTGTGGCCTACGACATCAACGAGTCCGGGCAGGTGGCGGGTTACCGGAACAACCTCGCCTTCCGCTGGGAGAACGGCCAGTTCCTCAACCTCGGCGTATTGCCCGACTTCGCCTACAGCTTCGGCCACGCGATCAACGACCACGGCCAGGTCGCGGGATCTTCGTCGATCGCGCAAGGAGACGTCTCACACGTGGTCCGGTACACGGACGGTGTGGGCCTGGAAGACCTTGGCGGCATCTCGAACCGTGACCGTGCCTGGGGCATCAACAACCACGGGACGGTCGTCGGTGAGGCTCGGCTCAACGGCGTGCAGCGCGGGTTCGTCAGCTTCGGGCAGGGACTGATCCCCCTCGACGAGCTGATCGACCAGTCACTGGGCTGGGGCATCCTCGTTGCTCGCGATATCAACGACGCCGGACAGATCGCCGCTACCGCCTACAACAACATCACCGGCCAGACGCATGCGGTACGGCTCCAGCCGACATCGGCTCCTCCGCCAGCATGTTCCTTCCAGTGCCTGCGCGTATCCGACATCGAACTGAGCGCCAAGGCGAAGAGCCGAGGGTCGGTGGTTACGGTGACCGCCAAGATCCGCGTCGCGGACGAGGACGGCCGACCGTTGAGCAACGCCTACGTCCTCGGCCGATGGACGCTGCCGGGTGGGGAGACCTCCAGCTTCAACCTGTTCACCGACAAGTGGGGGGTCGCTACCACGCAACAGTCGGCCGGGCCCGGGACGTACGTAGTCACAGTAGACAACGTCATCCTCTCGCAGTACACCTTCGACCCTGATAACAGTGTCCTGACCAAGAGCATCACCAGATAGGACGCTGAGCGAGCCCATCGTGTTGCTGGGCCTGCCCGCCGGAGCCCTGGTCGACCGGTACGACCGGGCCGCCTTGCGGTCACGCTGGGCGCGCCCGCGCGCCCAGCGTGGGCCTGCTCTGCCTCGCGGTGACGGCCGACCGCGCCTCGCTGTGGCTGCTCTACGGGGTGGTGCTCGCGCTGGGATCTGCGAGACGGTGTACGACCAACGCGGTGATCTCGATGGTGCCGATGGTCGCCGACCGCGACCAGCCGGAGGCGGCGAACCGACGCCTGCAAAGTGTCGATCTCGTCGTGCAGAACTTCGTCGGTCCGCCACGAGCGAGCGCCGTCTTCGTGCTCGCGGCCGTGCGGCCGCGTTCGGTGTCAGCGTCGCCACCTTCCCGCTGGCCGCGCTGGCGACTTGCGGTGGCGGCGGTAGCCGTCACCGCCGTCAACGATTCAAGAGCAGCAGGGACCTGGTCCGCCTCAGCCCAGGCGAGATCGGCCGTCTCCTGGCACACCTGGCCACAACCCTTGTCCCACAAGCGTTTCGCCTAGCCTGGTCGCACTACCGCGGCAACGGCAGGCCTAGGCCCGCCTTTGCCACTACGAACGACAACAGGCAAAAATATCGCCATACATCGTTGTAAAACTAGCTACTTCGACCTGAAAAAGTGAGTACGCCGGAACGACGGCTGGGTCGCGCTGCGTGCGGGGGTTTGCGCCGTGGTCGATTCGACTCGCTACGGCCGGGCTGCGGCAAGGGTGGTGATCTTCAC
>Ga0310840_100051_pt1 | contig 179206 bp, 171 predicted proteins | sample SM_ome_8_FD_201304 | JGI IMG/M metagenome (GOLD analysis project Ga0310840, IMG submission 201304) | Sorghum-adapted microbial communities enriched on stacked mutant (SM) sorghum from Joint BioEnergy Institute, Emeryville, California... ...
ACGCCTTCAAGCGACTACGCACCCGATACGAACGCCGCGCCGACATCCACGAAGCACTCTTGAGCCTGGCCTGCTCGGCCATCTGCCTACGGATACTCCACAACTCAAAGTGAAACGATCTCTTAATGAGCACCTTCCCGTTCGCCGGGTCGAGCACGCTCACCGAGCCTTCGCCGCGGTTGGTGACGAACATGCGCTTGGCGTCGCGGGAGAAGTAGATGCCGTGGCTGCCGTAGCCGGTGGGGATGAAGCCGATCTGCTTGGTCGCCGCGCCGTCGAAGACGTACACCCCGTTGGCCTTCATGTCCGCCACGTAGAAACGCTTGCCGTCCGGGGCGAGCCGGGTGTCCTGGGGCATCCCGCCGCTGGTCTGCTTCAGGTCGAACGAGCGCACGTGCCGGCGGCGCTCGATGTCGAGGACCACCATGCGGTTGGCGAACTCGCAGGCGATCAGTGCCGTGCGCCCGTCGGCGGTGAAGTCCATGTGGTTGATGCCCGCGCAGTTGGGGATGCTGACACTGGACTGCTTGCGCCAGGTCGACGGGTCGTAGAAGTCCAGCCGCTTGTAGTACTCGGCGACCACGATCGCCGATTTCCCGTCCGGGGTGAAGTAGAGGTTGTAGACGTCCTGGACGGGGATGAGCGGTCGCGGCTTGCCGGTGGTCGGGTCGATCGGCGTGATCCCGCCGGTCGGCACCTTGTCGGCGCCGACGTAGAGCGTGCGCATGTCGTAGGCGGGCACGACGTGCTGCGGTTCCGGGCCGCCGGGGAAGGTGTCGACCACCCTGAAGGTCTTCGGGTCGATGACGGTGACGTCGTTGGAGACGGTGTTCGGCACGTACACCAGCTCGCGGTGGCCCTTCACCGCGTCGGACACCATGTTCGGTCCGGCTTCAGAGTACACATTGGACGGGTCAGGCACGGGCGGCATTCCCGGCAGCACCTTCCCGCCGCGGCCCGGCCGCGCCGGGGCCTGGTCGAGCTCCCTTGAACGGGACGAATGGCACCCGGCGGCGAAGAGTATGACAGCGACCATCATTAGTCGCCACAAAAGCCGCATATCGCCCAGGTTACCGGATCGGGCGGTCAGGGGACGGCAAATCCGGGTTCACCGCGCCACGTAGACGACGTCCGGTTCCCCGCGCGGCACGGGGATCTCATGGACGTCAACGACGCTGAAGTGGCGGTGCAGCCGGGCCTCGAACGGCCGCGCGCGGCTCGCGCTCCAGACCGCGAGCACCCCGCCCGGGGCGAGCCGTCGGCGCAGCCGGTGCAGCCCGTCGTCGCCGTACAGGACGCGGTTGCGGTCCGTCACTGTCCATTGCGGACCGTTGTCGATGTCCAGGCAGATGACGTCGTACGCGGGCCCCGGCTCGGCCAGCCACGCCACCAGGTCGGCGCAGACGATCGTCACCCGGGGGTCGTCGACCGCGCCCCGCGCGTAGGCGGCCAGGTGCGTGCGCTGCCAGGCGATGACCGCCGGCTCGATCTCCACCACCGTGACGTGCCCGACGTGCCCGTGGCCGACGGCCTCGGCGACGGAGAACCCGACACCGAGGCCGCCGATGAGCACCCTCGGGGCCGGCGCCGTGCACGCCGCCAGCGCCGCGGCGACCAGCAGCCGTTCCGAGCGGCCGCCCCGGGTGTCCATGAGGAACACCCCGTTGCTGACGATCTCGTAGTGTGCGCCCCGGCGCAGCAACGCCAGCTCGCCACGCGGCGTGACGACCCGCTGGACGCACTGCGCCCGCTCGGTGTCGAACGCTGCGTCGAACACGGTCATCGGACGCCACGCTACCCGTGACGGCAGGCGGAACGCACAATGATTGCCGGCAGGAGCGGGTGTCCTGGCGTCGAACGGAGGGATGGCATGTCGCAGGAGCAGAGGGTCGCCGTCGTCACCGGGGCGGCACGCGGGATCGGGGCGGCCACGGCGGTACGACTGGCCGCCGACGGCCTGGCGGTGGCTGTGCTGGACCTGGAGGAGGCGGCCTGCGCGGACACGGTCGAGGCGATCACCGCTGCCGGCGGCCGGGCTCTCGCGGTCGGCGCCGACGTCTCCGACCGCGCCCAGGTGGAGGCCGCGGTGGCCCGGGTGGCCGCCGAGCTCGGCCCGCCGCAGGTGCTCGTCAACAACGCGGGCGTGACGCGGGACAACCTGCTCTTCAAGATGTCCGACGCCGACTGGGACACGGTCATGAACGTGCACCTGCGCGGCGCGTACCTGTGCAGCCAGGCGGTCCAGTCGTACATGGTGGAGCGCCGCTGGGGGCGCATCGTGAACCTGTCGAGCGTGTCCGCGCTCGGCAACCGGGGCCAGGCCAACTACGCCACCGCCAAGGCGGGGCTGCAGGGCTTCACCAAGACCCTCGCGATCGAACTGGGTCCGTTCGGCGTGACGGTCAACGCCGTCGCGCCCGGCTTCATCGTCACCGAGATGACCGCCGCCACCGCCGCCCGGCTCGGCGTCGACTTCGAGCAGTTCCAGCAGGCGGCGGCCGAGCAGACCCCGGTGCGGCGGGTCGGCCGACCCGAGGACGTCGCCCACGCGATCGCGTTCTTCGTCAGCGACGCCGCCTCGTTCGTCACCGGACAGGTGCTGTACGTGGCCGGGGGTCCGCGCGCCTGAGCGGCCTCGGGCTCGAGGAGAACGTCGCCACCCCTACACCGGCAGGACAAGACGGCCGGCCGCGTCACGGCTGACCGCGATGACCTCGGTCACCGCGTCAGCCGGCAGGGCGCCGTAGATGTGTGGGTACGCTTCGCTCTCGCCCTCGGGTGCCTCGTACCGCACCGGAACCGGCAGCCGTGCGCTGTCGATGACCAGGACCACCAGGTCGTCGTCGACGTCGCCGTAGATGTACTCCGCGACCGTGCGGAGTTGATGCCGCAGCGAGCAGTGGATAAAGCCCTGCTGCTCCAACGTCACGCCCCGGGTGGACATCCGGTATTCGCCCGCCTGCTTCGCCGCGGTCCACGCTGCCCGCTCAGTGATGTGGAAGAGCTGAGTCATCCGGCGATGCTAGGTCGCGCGAGCGGCGCACGCCTCCCGGTTTTCACCGGGCTGGAGGCGGCCGAGCACCGCTGGCAGCTCGCCGGTGTGGACCACGCCCAGCTCGTTGGTTGCCCGCGGATTTCGCCCCTCGCCGGAGCGTAACGTCGTCCCGGCCCGGTGTGCCTAGCGCAGGGCGGTCAGGGCGTCGCGGATCAGGTCCGGCACGGGGACCGGGCGGCGGGTGGTGGCGTCCACGTACACGTGCACGAAGTGACCGACCGCGGCCGGAGTGTCGTCGTCGTTGCGGAACACGCCGATGTCGTAGACCACGCTGGACGTGCCCAGGTGGCGCAGCCGAAGGCCCGCGGTGACGGCGTCGGGGAAGCTCACCGGCGCCAGGAACCGGCAGCTCGTCTCGGCCACGACGCCGATCGCGGGCAGCCGCCGGATGTCGGTGCCGGTGGCGTCCATCAGCCAGCCGTTGACCGCGGTGTCGAAGTACGAGTAGTAGACGACGTTGTTCACGTGCCCGTACACGTCGTTGTCCGCCCACCGCGTGGTGATCGGCCGCAGCACCGGGAAATCGGACCGCCGGGGATTGACCTGCTTCATGGCTGTGCACACTATCGAGCCCATGAACGAACGCCGGCCGATGACGACCCGAGCCGCGGTGCTGACCGAGGTCGGCGCTCCCCGGCCGTACACCCTGTCTCGCCCGCTGACCGTCGCCGAGCTGGAACTCGATCCGCCGGGGGAGGGCGAGCTGCTCGTGCGAATCGAGGCCGCGGGCGTGTGCCACTCGGACCTGTCGGTCGTGGACGGCAACCGGGTGCGGCCGGTGCCGATGGCGCTCGGCCACGAGGCCGCCGGGGTGGTGGTCGACGCCGGACCGGGGGTGCGCGACGTGCGCCCGGGCGACCACGTGGTGCTCGTGTTCGTGCCCGCCTGCGGCTCGTGCCCGCACTGCAACGCCGGCACGCCGGCGCTGTGCGCGCCGGCCGCGACCGCCAACGGCGCCGGCACGCTGCTGCGCGGCGCCCGCCGGCTGCGCTGGAACGGCGCGGCCGTGCACCACCACCTCGGCGTCTCCGCGTTCAGCGAGTACGCCGTGGTCGACCGCGCCTCGGCGGTGGTCATCCCGCCTGACGTGCCGTTCCCGGTGGCGGCGCTGTTCGGGTGCGCGCTGCTCACCGGGGTGGGCGCGGTGCAGCACACGGTGTGCGTGCGGCCGGGGGAGTCCGTGGCGGTCTTCGGGCTGGGCGGGGTCGGGCTGGCCGCCGTCATGGGCGCGGCGGTGGCCGGAGCCTACCCGCTGATCGCGGTCGACCCGGTCGCCGCCAAGCGCGACCTGGCGCTGGAGCTGGGCGCCACCCACGCCCTGCACCCCGACGAGGTCCCCGACGGTCTGCCGGCCGAGGCCGCCGGCGGCGTGCGCTGCGCCGTCGAGGCGGTCGGCCACCCGGGCGTGCTCGCCACGGCGTACGCGGCGACGGCGCGCGGCGGCACCACGGTCACCGTCGGGCTGCCCCACCCGGACGCGGAGCTGCGGCTGCCCGCGTTGTCGCTGGTGGCCGAGGCGAAGACGCTCGTCGGCTCCTACCTGGGGTCGGCCGCACCGCAGCGCGACGTGCCCCGGCTGGTCGCGCTGTGGCGGGCCGGTCGGCTGCCCGTGGAGCGCCTGCACAGCGCGACCCTGCCGCTGGCGCGCATCAACGAGGCGATGGACGCGCTCGCCGACGCGGCCGTGGTGCGCCAGATCGTCCTTCCAGGTCAGCGGTAGCCGCCGGTGCGGGGTCGGCGTCAGGCACCGCCGGGCACGCGGTAGCGGCCCACTCGTGTGCCGACCCCTCGTGCAGGCCCGCGTAGATCCGGTCGCGCAGCGCGTTCGCCTCCGCGGCGGTGAGCGTCCGGTCCGGGTCGCGCAGCACCAGGCGCAGCAGCACGTTCTTCTGCCCGGGTCGCATCCCCATCCGGACCCGAGCCGTGTCGGGCAGGTCCGCGTAGGTGGTCTCGGCGAGCACGGTGACCTCCTCGACGGCGGTGGCGTCCGGGCTGAGCAGGTCGCGGATCCGGTCCCCGAGAAGTTCGGCGTCGAGGTCGTCGGCGACCGCCAGCGACAGGTCGCGGCGGGTCGCCGGCATGGCCGACACCGGGCGGTACGGCGCGAGGTCGCGCATCTGCGCGGCCACCCGCGGGTCCGCGCTGCGCAGCAGGCGGATGTCGTCGATGCCCTTGGCGAGCATCGTCAGGCGGTCCAGCCCCAGGCCCATCGCCAGGCCGCTCGCGTCCGCCGGGAGCCCGGCCTGCGCCAGGACCTCCGGATGGGCCAGCCCGCACTCGCCGATCTCCACCTCCTCCCCGCCCCTCCGCACGTGGATCTCCCGGCCACCGATGGTGTACGGATGGGCGTTCGGTACGGTGCGCCAGGCCGCGCCCGGCAGCACAGCCTCCACGACCAGCGCGATCATCCGTACCAGGTCATCGGCGGTCAGCGGCGGGCCGCAGCGCCGGATGCGCCACAGGTCGATCTGGTGCGGTTCGCCGACGTGCCGCCGGTCGATGGCGTCGCGCCGGAAGCAGATTCCGGGCACCGACAGCAGCACGTCGGTCGGTCCGGCGGCGCGGGCGAGGTCGTCGAGCAGGGCGGGGATCCGGGCGCTGGTGTGGGAGCGCAGCATCCGGCCCGGCGCGACGTAGCGGCTGTAGCGGGCGTCGCGGGTCACCGCGTCGGGCGAGTAGCGCAGCCGGTCGTAGTTGTCGGCGACGGAGACGATCCGGGGACCGGGATCGCGGCGTACCGGGACGCCCCAGGCGCGCGCCAGAGCCTCCTCCAGCGCCGCGACGACGCACTGCAGCGCGTGAGGCCCCGCGGCCGGGTCGGTCAGGTCCCGCAGGGCGAGCGCCCGCGCGAGCTGCGCGGGCGTGATCAGGGGTTGGTTCATGGCGTACCTCGCAGCTTCGGATGACGGGGAAGGGAAGGCCGCAGCGGGCGGAGCCTGCCTTGGGGAAGCGGCCCGAATGAGGAGCACAAGCGGCCCGAATCAGGAGCAGACGACGAAGCCCCCGGTGTGACCGGGGGCTTGATGGTTCACCGCGCCAGCGCGCGCCGAGCGATGTCAGCGCGGGCGCGGTTCAGCGCAGCGGCGAGCGCCCACCGGTCATCCGGGGGCCGGTAAATCGCCGCGGCTCGCGCGTCATGCGGGGCACGTTAGTCCGCGTCGAGCCGGTCCAGCAAGCGCTTTGGAGCCACCTGCCGGTAGGCGTCCTCGCAGAGTTCGGCCACTTCGGCCCAGTCGACGTCGCGGTCCAGCCGTACCCCGAGCCAGCCGCGGTGCCCCACGTACGGCGGCCGGAAGAACCGCGCCGGCTCGGCGGCGACGAGGTGCTCCTGGACCCCGAATGGCGCCGCGCACCACAGGTGGGGGAAGCGGTTGTCGTGGTGGCCCTCCGGCCACAGGGTGACGAAGGCACGCGTGCCGCGCACGAACCAGGTGGGCGCGCCGTGGTTCGGGCGCTGCGTCACCTCGGGAAAGGCGAGGCAGATGGCGCCGACACGGTCGACGAGGTCCCTGGGCACCTGGTCATGCTAGCGGCGGCCTACGACGAATGCCGGCTTTGCGCGGCGGGCCGGACGGGTCAGGTTCCCGGGTTGGCCGGCGCGGTTCGGGGGTAATAGCCCAGGCGGCCTGGGGTGGGAGGAGAAGTCATGGAGAGTCGGGCGAAGGCCTTCGGTCACGCGCTGCATCCCATGCTGATCGTGTTTCCACTCGGTCTGCTGGCGACGGCCGTGATCTTCGACATCATCTACCTGTTCACGGACCGCCAGGGACTGGCCATGGCGGCCGGCTACATGATCGCCGCGGGCATCATCGGCGGCCTCGTCGCCGCGGTCTTCGGGCTCATCGACTACCTGGCGATTCCGTCCGGGACGCGGGCCAAGCGGATCGGCGCGCTGCACGGGATCGGGAACGTCGTCATCGTGGGGCTGTTCGCGATCAGTTGGTTCATCCGGGCCAACACCGTAGCCTGGGAACCGAACGGGGCCGCGCTGTTCTTCAGCTTCGCCGGAGCGATCCTGGCCCTCGGCACCGCATGGCTGGGCGGCGAACTCGTGGAGCGGCTCGCGGTCGGCGTCGACGAGGGCGCCAACCTCAACGCGCCGAACTCGATGTCCGGTCCGGCCAGGGTGCGCCGCGCACCCGGCTGACGGCAGGGCGCCCAGCCCGGGTCTGCGGGACGCGGCGGCCGGCGGGGCCCAGCGCGGCGAAGGCCCGACGGCGACGCCGATGGGCGGATCAGGCGGCGAACGGCCCCTGGACGCCGAACGATGTCCAGCCGCGGTCGGGGAAGCCCGCGGCCTGCGCGACGCGCGCCGATGCCGTGTTCGCGGGGTCGTGCTGGTAGGTGGGCACCCCGCCCTCGTCGAGCACGCGACGGGCGGCCTGCGCGACGAGCCGGCGGGCCAGCCCTCGGCTGCGCGCGGCCGGGTCGGTGCCGACGGCTAGCTCCCTGCCGTACCCGTCGTGCCGTTTGATCCCGACACCGGCGAGGTACGCGCCGGTGTCGGGATCGCGCGCGACGAGCACCTCCCCGCCGAACGGGCGCAGCCACTCCGGCACGTCGGGATCCTGCGCGGACTGCCACACGCCCGCGTCGGGCAACGGCGCGGGCCGGAGGCTCCAGCGGAACACGGCTCGGTACGCGGTGAGGTCGGGCGCGGAGGCGGACGCGGGAGACTCGTCGTGGTGCCCGCCGGCGAACCCGGCGCCGACGACGGCCGGCAGCGCCTCGACCAGCTGGTCCAACGGCAGGCCCGCGAGGCCGCGCGCCGCCGATTCGGCGTCGGGCGGCACGGACAGCACGGTGCCGTCGGGCGTGGCGATGCCGAGCGCCGGGTAGACCCGCCCGTCCCAGCCCGGGCGCAGCCGGCCGGGCCAGCCGACCACGTCGAACGGGCTCGCCGCCGGCCAGCGGCCGAGCCAGGCGGCGAGGTGGCGGCGCAGCCGCTGCGCGAGATTCCCCTCCTCCACGATGGACGAAGCGTAGCCGACGTACCCGGCGACGGCGCCGGCCGCGGCAGACCCGGCCGCGGGCAGCCATGGCGCCGGTACCGGGCAACGATTGGCCGCGCGACCCGGTGGGTAGGACGACCGGGGCGGCGGTGAGGAGGAGACATGCGCATCGGCTACCTGCTGTCGAGCGAGGAGTTCGCCCCGGCGCAGCTGCTTGACCATGCCCGCGCCGCTGAGCAGGCCGGCTTCCAGGCGCTGCAGATCTCCGACCACTACCACCCCTGGACGGACTCGCAGGGGCAGAGCCCGCTGGTGTGGTCGATGATCGGTGCGCTCAGCCAGGTCTGCCGGCTGCCGGTCACGACCGCCGTCGTCTGCCCCACCGTGCGCATCCACCCGGCGATCATCGCGCAGGCCGCAGCGACGAGCGCCGTGCTCTGCGAGGGGCGGTTCGTGCTCGGCGTGGGATCGGGGGAGGCGCTCAACGAGCACATCCTGGGCGACCCCTGGCCTAGCGCGGAGGTGCGGCTGGAGATGCTCGACGAGGCCGTCGAGGTGATGCGCAAGCTGTGGCGGGGCGGCTTCACCAGCCACCGGGGTCATTACTACACTGTGGACAACGCCCGGATCTACACGCTCCCCGAGCAGCCGGTGCCGGTGTACGTGTCGGGTCTGGGCCCCAAGTCGGTGGAGTTGGCGGCCCGGATCGGCGACGGGTACATCTCCACGAGCCCCAAGGCCGAACTCCTCCGGCGGTTCCGCGACGGCGGCGGTGGCGACAAGCCCGCGCAGGGCCAGTTCAAGGGCTGCTTCGCGGACAGCGTCGAGGAGGCGGTGCGCATCGCGCACGAGAAGTGGCCGACCGGGGGGCTGCCCGGGGAACTGGGGCAGGTGCTGCCGTCGCCGCGCCACTTCGAGCAGGCGAGCGCGTTGGTGACGCCGGAGCGGATCAGCGGGAAGTACGTCTGCGGCAACGACCCCGGCCCGCACCTGGAAATGATCAACAAGTTCGCCGAGGCGGGGTTCGACGAGGTCTACGTGGCGAACATCGGGCCGCACCACGAGGGCTTCTTCGAGATGTACGCGACGAAGGTACTGCCGGCCTTCCGGTGAGCTGCGCGACCGGGCCGTGGGTGGCACGGCGATGACCGGGACCGATGCGCGGGCGCTGCGCGCCGCGGCCCGCGACCACTTCGGCTGGTCCACGCTGCGGCCAGCCCAGCTGGCCGCCATGCGGGCGCTGATGCGGGGCCGTGACGCCCTCGTGGTGCTGCCCTCCGGGGCCGGCAAGTCCGCGGTCTACCAGGTGCCGGCCACCCAACTGCCGGGGCCGACCATCGTGGTCTCGCCGCTGCTGGCGTTGCAGGAGGACCAGATCGCCGCGCTCGGCGACCGCGGTGACCCACGAGTGCGCGGGGTGCGGGTCAGCTCGGCCGAGACGCCGCACCAGCGGGCCGAGGCGCTCGACGAGGTGCGTGCCGGCCGGGCCCGGTTCCTGTACATCACCCCGGAGCAGCTCGCCGGCCCGGACCAGCTGGCTGCGGTACGGGCGCTGCGCCCCGCGCTCGTCGCTGTCGACGAGGCCCACTGCGTGTCCGCGTGGGGATTCGACTTCCGACCCGACTACCTCACCCTCGGGGAGGTGATCGCACAGCTCGGGCGGCCGCCGATCGTGGCGCTGACCGCGACCGCCTCCCCTCCCGTGCGCGAGGACATCGTCACCCGACTCGGGCTGCGCGACCCGTACGTGGTGGTGGCCGGCCTGGACCGCCCGAACCTGTTCGTCGAGGCCGTGCACTGCCCGGACGAGGAGTCGCGGTGGCGCCGGCTCGTCGCGCTGCTGCGCCGAGACGAGTGGCCGGGCATCGTCTACCTGCCGACCCGGCGCGGCGTCGAGGAGCTGGCCGCGCGGCTGACGGCGGCCGGGTTCCCCGCGACCCCGTACCACGGGGGCATGCCGTCCGGGACACGGACCCGCCGGCACGAGCGCTTCCTCGCCGACCAGGTGCCGATCATGGTGGCGACGTCGGCGTTCGGCATGGGCATCGACAAGGCGAACATCCGGTGGGTGGCGCACCTGGCGCTGCCCGACTCGCCCGACAGCTACCTGCAGGAGATCGGGCGGGCCGGCCGCGACAACGCCCCGGCCCGGGCGGTGCTGCTGCACCGGCCCGAGGACACGGCACTGCGGCGGTACTTCACCGGGGGCCTGCCCGATGAGGACGAGCTGCGCGCCCTCGCCGCCGCGCTGCGCGGCGGCCCGCACACCCGCGCCGCCCTGCGCCAGCGCACCGGTCTCGGGCAGCGCAAGCTCGCCCGTCTGCTCGCGCTGCTGCACGACGTGCGGGCGGCGGTGACCCTGCCGGGCAACCGGGTCGCTAGCCCCCGCAACGCGCCGTCGCCCGAGCGCGCGGCCCGGGCCGCGCGCCGCGAGGCCAGGCGACAGCAGACCGTCCAGCGCTCCCGCGTCGAGATGATGCGACACTTCGCCGAGAGCCGACAGTGCCGGACCCAGGCCCTGCTCGCCTACTTCGGCGAACACGTGCCCGATCCATGCGGACACTGCGACAACTGCCACGCTGGTCACGCGGGGACGACGGCCGATGGGCCGTTCCCGCTGCACAGCACCGTCCGGCACGCGCAGTGGGGTACGGGGCTGGTGCTGCGCTACGAGGACGACCGGATGACGGTCCTCTTCGACGACGTCGGCTACAAGACGCTGTCGGTCCCGGTGGTCGAGGAGCAGAGCCTGCTGGCGGTCGAGACACCGTGAGACGGCTCCGGTGCCCTCGTCGGGTTGGGCGGCCGGGCGTTGGGTAGCGGGAGCACAGGAGCGTGCGGATCGGAGGAGCACATGCAACGACTTCGGCTCTCGGACGCGGAGGGGCGGGTGTACTCGGCCGCCACCGACCTGGAGGCACGCGGCGAGCCCTCGTACTCCTCGGCCATCGCGCGCGAGGCGGGGATGTCCGAGGAGCAGGTGCGCCAGATTCTGCACAGCCTGGCGGAGAAGAACCTGCTGCACAGGGAGGATTCGCCGGTGGACGGGATGGACCTCGGGCCGCGGTGGTGCGCGACACAGCGCACGTAGCGGCAGACACCCGCGACAGGCCGGTTTCGCGTCGGCCGGCCGCGGGTACGGCGGGAGCCTGGGGGTACGGCGGGACGATGGCGCGGACGGACGGGGGCACGGTGCACAGCCTCGAACGGGCGTATGGCGGCGGCGAGCGTCGGCCGCTGGGCGGCTACCTGTTCACGATGGGCATCTACAGCTCGATCGTCGCCGCTTTGACAGTGGCGGCGCGGCGGACCGGTCGCCGACCTCCCGAGCGGATCGAACCGTTCGACATGGTGCTGATCGGGATCGCCACGCACAAGCTGAGCCGGCTGCTGGCCAAGGAGAGCGTGACGAGCGTGCTGCGGGCACCGTTCACACGCTATGTGCGCGCGACCGGGGAGAGCGAGGTCAACGAGCAGGTGCGTGGTGAGGGCGTGCGGCACGCGGTCGGTGAGCTTGTCAGCTGCCCGTTCTGTCTGGCGGCCTGGGTGGCGACCGGGTTCGCCGCTGGGCTGGTCTTCCTACCCCGGCTGACCCGGCTCACCGCCGCCGCGGCGAGCGCCGTCGCCACCTCCGACTTCCTTCAGCTGCTCTACGACCGCGCCAAGTCGTCGTCCGGGTGACCACAACAGCAGGCATCGTCCATCGGACAGCTCTGCGTCTCTTGTGGACACGATGCTCCGGGCCGCCCCGTGTAGGCGGCCGTCTGCGCGTGCTCGTGCTTGTTCCCACCGGCGCTGTTGACGTGTGTCTGTAGTGGACGACACTGCCGGGGTGGCGTGTGCAAGCCGATGGCGGTAGGTTGACCGCCAATGTGCCACGCGCGTAGACGGAGGCTCAGGTGAACGGTTACACGATCACGATAACGCCGGAAGACGGCAACCACGCCAGCACCACGGTCCGACTCGACGTGGACGCCGCCGGGGTACGCATCACCGAAGTGAACATCCGCGCAGGCAAGGACGGCAACCTCTCGCCGCGCCAGATGCCGACCATCGATCTCGAGCTCCTGATGCGCGCGGTCGCTCCGGTGAGCGTGCTGCCGGCGATCACCGCCACCGCCGACTCCCCGCGGCCCACCGGCGGGCCGGAGGAGCCGCCGGCGACACCGCAGCCGACGGTCGAGGCCGCTTTGCAGGAGGCGACGGTCGATAATCCGCAGGAGGCAGCGGCCGAGGGTGCTCCGCAGGAGGCGGCGGAGCCGGCCACCGCGGAGACGACGCGCATTCCCGCCCCGCGGCCGGCGACGCGAACGGCGGAGGCCAGCGCGAGTGCCTCGCGGGCGAAGGCCACCGCGCGGAAGGCCACCCGCGCCAAGGCGACGAGTGCGGCACCAACCCGCGCCAAGGCCTCGCAGACGACGGCCACCCGCGCCAAAGCGACGAGCGCGGCACCGACCCGCGCCAAGGCCTCGCGGGCGAAGGCGACCGGTGCCACACGGGTTCGCGCCAAGGCGACGGCGGCCACGGCGGCACGCACGGATGCCAGCGCTCCGCGGGCGTACCGGCGGATGCCCGACGACATCGTGGCGGTGTTCCGCAAGACGGGCAGTGTGACGGCCACGGCCAGGCACTACGGTGTGCCGCGACACACCGCTCAGGGCTGGATCGGCCGGCTGCGCAAGCAGAACCTCCTGCCCGAACGGGGCTGACTCAACGGGGCTGACTCGATGTTCCGCGCGCTCGGGCCGGGTCAGGACTGCGCCGTCCGGAGCAGGGCGTCGCGCGCCGCGACCGCGGCGCCGCGGGCACCGGCCATGTCCAGATCCGGCACGAGCGCGAACACCGCCACCTGCAGCTGCTCCTCACGCAGCACCGTGTTGGCGCGCACCTGGTCGAGGAACCACTGGCGGAAGTGCGGCGCGGCCTCGACCACGCCCCCGCCGACGAAGTACGCGTCGGGGTCGAGGAAATTCGCCGCGATGGTGAACAGTCGGCCCAGCGCGATCGCCTGCTGCTCGAAGACCTTCAGCGCGAGCGGGTCCCCGGCCTCGCCGTACGCGCGCACCAGCTTCGCGGCCTTGGCGAGGTCCATTCCGGCCAGGTCATGCCCCGGGAACTGGGACAGCCAGTAGGGCAGCAGGTTCTTCTCGATTCCGGTCAGCGAGGCGATGGACTCGGCGTCCGCCGAGAACCCGCAGTTGCAGGCCGGCACGGGCTGCCCGTCGGCAAGCAGCCCCGCGGTCGGGATGTGCACGTGGCCCAGTTCGCCCGCCATGCCGGCGGCGCCGGTGACCACCCGGCCGGCCTCGACCACACCCCCGCCGAGCCCGGTGCCGACGATCGCCGACACCGACGAGTGCTTCGCCGCGGCATCACCGAAGTGCACGTAGTGCGCGTAGAGCGCGGCGGCGTTTCCGTCGTTGAGGTAGCTGACCGGGACCCCCAGGCGGCTCTCCACCGCCCCGCGGAAGTCGAACCCCGCCCAACCGGGATGCAGGAAGTTGGTCGCGCCCTTGCTGGAGATGACGCCCTCCGCGCTGGCCGGTCCGGGAGTGTCCAGGCCGACGGCCGCCACTGCCGTGATCGGTGTCCCGGTGAGGGCGAGGATGTCGTGGATCGCCCGGACGGCCGCGGCCACCGCCACCTCGGGCCCCTCGCGGACCCGGCTCGGCGACTCCACCAGCCGGTCGACCAGGAATCGGCCACGCATGTCGAGCACCGTGGCGTTGTTGCTCGTGCCACCGACGTCCAGGCCGACGACCACGCTCTCCTCGGCTACTGCGCGCATGTCAGCTATTGTCTCCGAGCCGGGGTCGTCCCCTACCCCATGCGCTCGTCTGTCGGGGCCCGCCGTTTGTCCGTGGGGGAGGCGGGTAGCCGGGATGCATGGCGGAGCGCAGACTGCGTCCAGGCGACCGGGTCAGCTGGCGCAGCCACGGGGTGCAGGTTCCCGGGGTCGTCGAGGAGGAGATCACCGAACGGACCGAGGCCGCCGGCCGGGTGGTGGCCGCCTCGCCCGAGGCGCCGCAGTACCGGGTGCGCAGCGACAAGAGCGGGCGCGAGGCGGTCCACAAGCCGCAGGCGCTGCGCCGTGAACGGTGAGGAGCGCGAGCGCGTCTACCGCAGGTTCCGCGACGCGGTGAACATGTCCCCGGCGCAGCTCGAACGCTGGCTGACCACGCCGCAGTCCCAGGCGGTCGGGCAGAAGCGGGACGGCGGCGAGTCCATCGGGCACCAGGCCGGGCGGCGGGTGGTTGCCCTGCTGCGCACCCGCAGGGCGGACCTGAGCGACGATGACTACCGGCACATGCGCAGGTTGGCCGCCTTCGTCACCCGGCGGCTTGCGCAGCGACCCCCCGGCGACATCACGCACACCCGGTACCGGTACTCGCTGATGAACTGGGGGCACGACCCGCTGGCGCGGCGGTGAGGTCGGCCGACGCCGCGACACGGTGCGCTGGGCGTGACCGGCGAGCGACGAGGGGTGAGCATTATGCCCTAGCGCCCATCGTGAGGAGCGCCATACCCCCGGCACGACGGGGCGGGACGGGACGCCTAGCATCGGGCGCATGACGGGTGACGGCTCCGCGAGCGTGCTCGACGAGATCCTCGCTGGGGTGCGGGAGGACGTCGAGGAGCGGGCGCGCCGCGTCCCGCTGGAACAGATCAAGGAGCGGGCTGCCGCCGCACCGCCCCCGCGGGATGCGTACAGCCTGCTGCGTGCCCCCGGCGTCGGCGTCATCGCCGAGGTCAAACGCGCCTCGCCCTCCGCCGGGCAGTTGGCGGAGATCCCCGACCCGGCGGCGCTCGCCCGCGAGTACGCCGCGGGTGGTGCCCGCTGCATCAGCGTCCTTACCGAGCGGCGCAAGTTCGGCGGCTCGCTGGAGGATCTCGCCGCGGTGCGCGCCGCGGTCGACGTGCCGCTGCTGCGCAAGGACTTCGTGGTCTCCAGCTACCAGGTGCACGAGGCGCGCGCGTACGGCGCGGACATGGTCCTGCTCATCGTCGCCGCGCTCGAGCAGAACGTGCTGACCGGGCTGTTGGAGCGCATCGAGTCGCTCGGCATGACCGCGCTTGTCGAGGTGCACACCGAGGACGAGGCCGACCGGGCGCTGGCGGCCGGTGCTCGGGTCATCGGCATCAATGCCCGCAATCTGCGCACCCTCAGCGTCGACCGTTCGGTCTTCGAGCGCATCGCGCCGGGCATCCCCAACCACGTGGTCAAGATCGCTGAATCCGGCGTACGCGGCCCGCACGACCTCATCCGGTACGCGGCGGCCGGCGCGGACGCCGTGCTCGTCGGAGAGGGCCTGGTCACCAAGAAGAGCCCGCGCGAGGCGGTGGCGGAACTGGTCAACGCGGGCAACCATCCGGCGACGCCGCGGCCGGTGCGATGAGCGTGGCGACCCAGCCGCTGCCCGACGCCACCGGTCACTTCGGCCGCTACGGCGGACGGTTCGTGCCGGAGGCGCTGATCGCGGCCCTCGACGAGCTGGACGCGGCGTACCGCCACGCGATGGCGGACGAGTCGTTCCAGGCGGAGTTCGCGGCCCTGCTGCGCGACTACGCCGGGGCGCCCAGCCCGCTCTACGACGCCACCCGGCTGTCCGCCGAGGTCGGCGCGCGGATCCTGCTCAAGCGGGAGGACCTCAACCACACCGGCGCACACAAGGTGCGCAACGTGCTCGGCCAGGCGCTGCTGACCAAGCGGATGGGCAAGCCGCGGGTGATCGCGGAGACCGGCGCGGGCCAGCACGGCGTGGCGACGGCGACCGCGGCGGCGCTGTTCGGCCTGGAGTGCGTGGTCTACATGGGCGAGGAGGACACCCGGCGCCAGGCGCTCAACGTCGCCCGGATGCGGCTGCTCGGGGCGACGGTCGTGCCGGTCACCACCGGGTCGCGCACGCTCAAGGACGCCATCAACGAGGCGTTGCGCGACTGGGTCACCAACGTGGCGAGCACCCACTACCTGCTGGGCACGGTCGCCGGTCCCCACCCCTTCCCCGTGATGGTGCGCGACTTCGTGCGGGGGATCGGGGTCGAGGCGCGCCAGCAGTGCCTGGATCTGACCGGCCGGTTGCCCGACGCGGTGTGCGCCGCAGTGGGCGGCGGGTCCAACGCGATCGGGATATTCCACGCGTTCCTCGGTGACGAGTCGGTGGCGCTCTACGGTTTCGAGGCCGGCGGCGACGGCGTGGCCACCGGGCGGCACGCGGCGTCCATCACCGGTGGCGCGGTCGGGGTGCTGCACGGCAACCGCACCTACGTCCTGCAGGACGCCGACGGGCAGACCCTCCCCTCGCACTCGATCTCGGCGGGCCTGGACTACCCCGGGGTCGGGCCCGAGCACGCGTGGCTGCACGACACCGGGCGCGCGACCTACGAGCCGGTCACCGACGCCGAGGCGATGGAGGCGTTCGCGCTGCTGTGCCGCACCGAGGGCATCATCCCCGCGATCGAGAGCGCCCACGCGCTCGCCGGCGCGCTGCGCGTCGCCCGGCAGCGCCCGGCCACAACGATCCTGGTCAACCTCTCCGGCCGCGGCGACAAGGACGTGGAGACGGCCGGGACATGGTTCGGGGTGTTGTGATGGGCGTCGACGCGGCGTTCGCGAAGGCGCGGGCACAGGGCCGCCCCGCCCTCATCGGCTACCTGCCGGCGGGGTTCCCGAGCGTGCCGGACGGGATCACCGCCATACGCACGATGATCGATGCGGGCGTCGACGCCGTCGAGGTGGGGCTGCCGTACTCCGACCCAGTCATGGACGGCCCGGTGATCCAGCGGGCGAGCCAGGCGGCGCTGGACGCCGGGGTGCGTACCCGGGACGTGCTCGCCACGGTCGAGGCGGTGGCCTCGGCGGGTGTGCCGGTGCTCGTGATGACGTACTGGAACCCGGTGGAGCGCTACGGCGTGCAGGCGTTCGCGCGCGATTTGGCGGCGGCGGGCGGGGCCGGTCTGATCACACCCGACCTGATCCCCGACGAGGCGTCGGAGTGGCTGGCCGCGGCCGACGCGCACGATCTCGACCGGGTGTTCGTGGTGGCGCCGTCGTCGACCGACGAGCGGCTCGCCATGACCACGGCGGCCTGCCGCGGCTTCGTCTACGCGGCGAGCGTGATGGGCGTGACCGGTGCCCGGGACCGCCCCTCCGCCGCCGCGCCCGCGCTGGTCGAGCGGCTGCGCCGGGTGACCGACATCCCCGTCGGCGTCGGCCTCGGGGTACGCGACGGCGCGCAGGCGGCGTTGGTGGGCCGGTACGCGGACGCCGTCATCGTCGGCAGCGCCCTGGTCGGCTGCCTGCTGGACGCCGCCGACCTGTCCGCGGGGCTCACCGCGCTCGCCACGCTCACCGCCGACCTGGCCGCCGGGGTGCGCGCGGCCGACAGTTCCGCTTGATCATGAGGTGGTACGCAGAAACGCCCGGCGTGTCCGCGAGTTAGCTCATGATCGTCAGGCGAGGGCGACCGGGCTGAGCACCGGCGGCTGCGGTGGAATGACCGCCTCGGCCTCGCCGGCGTCGGGGACCTCCAGCCCGGCGTCCCGCTCCACCTGCCGCAGCACGCCCGAGCGGCCGGCCAACGCGTCCTCCAGCGCGGTGCGCGCCGTGGCGGTCATCGGGTGCGGCAGGCACGCCGGGTCGTGCCAGGCCAGGCGGCAGATCCGGCCCGGGGCGTTGACGGTCAGGTCCGCGCCGTCGATGCGCCCGCGGAACACGTGCACCAGCAGGTCCGGCAGGCCGTCGCCGCACCCGTCGCCGGTGAGGTGGTAGAGCCCGACGAGATCGACGATCTCGATCGCCGCTCCGGTCTCCTCGAACACGTCGCGCACGACCGCCCGGACGGGGCTCTCCGACTCGCGGATCCGCCCACCGGGCAGGCACCAGAGCCGGTGCCCCTGGCTCTGCTGACAGAGCAGCACGCGGTCGTTGGCGTCGGTGACGACGGCGGCGACCGCGGATGTGAGAGCGCTCATGTCCGCAGCGTACGGGCCGGTGGGGCGGGCCGGAAGGCATAGCGGACAAGTCAGCTCGAGCCGGGCGTGCGGGCCGGGGTCCCGTCCGGGCCGCGATCGGCGGTACCGTGTGCACCCGTGAACCTTGCTGCCATCCCCAGCCCGACCACGGCCGTCTGGCACATCGAGCTGTTCGGCTTGTCGATTCCCATCCGGGCGTACGCGCTGTGCATCGTCGCCGGGATCGTCGCCGCGTGCGCGGTGACCGAGGCCCGGATGCGCCGCCGCGGGGCGCCCAAGTGGGCCGTGCTCGACGTCGCCGTCTGGGCGGTCCCGTTCGGCATCGTCGGCGCACGGATCTACCACGTGCTCTCCTCGCCCGACGCGTACTTCGGCCCCGACGGCGACCTGGCCAGAGCCGTGAGGATCTGGGAGGGCGGGCTCGGCATCTGGGGCGCGGTGGCCGGCGGCGCGATCGGCGCGTGGATCGCCTGCCGGCAGATGGGCATCCCGTTGACGCTGGTGGCCGACGCGCTCGCGCCCGGGCTGCCGCTCGCGCAGGCGATCGGGCGGCTCGGCAACTGGTTCAACAACGAGCTGTACGGTGGGCCGACCGACCTGCCGTGGGGCCTGGAGATCTACAGGATCGACCCGGAGGCCGGGCGGGCCGTCACGGACGCGGCGGGCAACCCCCAGCTGCTGGGCACCTACCATCCGACGTTCCTGTACGAACTGCTGTGGAACCTCGGCGTCGCCGCGCTGGTCTGGCGGCTCGACCGGCGGTGGAGGTTCGGCAAGGGCCGGGCGTTCGCGCTCTACGTCATGGCGTACACCGCCGGCCGGGTGTGGATCGAGGCCATGCGCTCCGACCCGGCCGAGCAGGTGCTCGGCCTGCGCCTGAACGTGTGGACCTCGCTGCTGGTCTTCCTCGGCGCGCTCGTGTACTTCGTGCGCCGTCGCGGCCCGCGCGAGTACCTCGTCGCCGAGGGCGACCGCTTCCGGGTGGTCACCGAGGAGGAGTACACCGCCCACCGAGCCGCCGGATCGGAGCCGGCCCGGGGCGACGCGGACCGCGGTGCGGCGGGCCAGGACGAGCCGGATCGGGACGCCTCGGCCCGGCGCGGCCCGGCCGGGGAGAGCGCCGTCGAGGACACGCCGGCGCGGGAGGACCGCTAGCCGGAACGCCCGCTCCACACACACCCATTCACGGTTCGCCTCGGAGGGAGCAGCCAGGTATGCGCTCGGCCGTCGTGGTCGGCGCCGGCGTCGGCGGCCTCGCCGCCGCCGGCGCGCTGGCCCGGTCCGGTTGGCACGTCACCCTGCTCGAGCGCGCCGAGCGGCTGCGGGCCGATCCCGCGGCGCTCCTGCTGTGGCCGAACGGGGTACGGGCGCTGCGCGCCCTCGGCCTCGCCGACGGGCTCGATGCGATCTCCTGGCCGGTCGCGTACGGCGGCATCCGGCGACCGGGCGGGCAGTGGCTGGTGCAGCCGGGCGTCCCGGGCGGCGCGGGACCGTGGGTGGTGCACCGGGAGGACCTGCACGACACCCTCGTGGCCGGCCTCGGCGACCGGATCGACATCCGCACCGGGGTCGCGGTCAGCGCCGTCCACGTCGACCCCGACGAGCGACCGGCCGTCAGCGACGGGCGGACCACCTGGCAGGCGGACCTCGTCGTCGCCGCCGACGGCGTGGACAGCGTGATCCGGGCGCGGCTCGCGCCGGCGACGCGGGTGGTGAGCTCCGGGTGCGCGGCGTGGCGAGCGGTGATCCCGTGGTACCGGGCGCCGAAGCTGCCGGCTGACGAGCACGCGGCGGGCGGGGAGACGCTCGGCGACGGGTACCGCTTCCGCTACGCGCTGCTCGGGGAGCGGGGCTCGGCGGGCGCGTCGACCCGCGGCGGCATCTACTGGACCGCGACCGCCGTCGGCGCGCCCCGGCCGGAGCCGGCCGTGACCCAGCTCGCGCTGCTCGCGCGCTGGTTCGGCGAGTGGCACCCCCCGATCGGCGACCTGCTCGCCGCGACCGAGCCGGACGACCTCGTGCAGCACGCGGTCCGCGAACTGCGCCCGCCGCCGGCCAGCTACGCGTTCCCGGCCGGGCCCGGGGGCGTCGTGCTGCTGGGCGACGCGGCCCACGCCATGCCGCACCACCTCGCTCAGGGCGCGTGCCTGGCGTTCGAGGACGCCGCCACGCTGCGGTCGCTGACCCGGGAGGCCGTCCCCGGGCAGGCCCTGCGCGCCGCCCTCGACGCGTACACCCGGCACCGACGGCCCCGTGCGGTGCGGCTGCTGCGCCTGTCGCACCGGGTCGGCGCGGTGTTGCAGGCCCGCCGGCTCCCCGGGCGCGCCCGGGTCGCCTCGCTCGGGTTGCTCTCGCCGTTGGTGCTCAACCATGCGGTGGCGGCGGCGGCGCAGTGGCATCCGCCGGTGCGCACCGGCCGCGCCGGTCACCCCTGACCCGGGCCGTCCGGCGTGCCGGCGCCGCCCGGCGCGCGCCGGGCGGCGCAGTCCACCGTGCTAGCGGCGCTGCTGCTGCTGTTGCCGCGCCTGCTGCGCGGCCTGTTCCGCGGCCCGCTGCACGTCGTGCTGCGCCTCGGTGCCCGTGCGGCCCCGGTAGGCCGGCTGGCCGAAGGCCTCGCCCGGCTGGGCCTGGCGCTCCCGGCTCTCCCGCATGTGCTGCGCGGCCCGGCTCCCCTCGGCCTCCAGCCGGTCGAGCATCCGCTCCCAGCGCGCCATCATCGGCCGCACCAGGCCGCCGCCGACGCCGACGATGAGGATGCCCGCGATCGTGGCGAGGAAGGTGATGAGCACCGGACCGGTGACGGTGGTCGCGACACCGATGGTGTTGAGCGCGGCGATGACGCCGAGCGCGACGATCACGGTCTGCGCGATGCGGCCGATGAGGCGGCCGTAGGGGAGCCTGCCCAGCGCGCTGTGGATGATGTCGAAGACGGCGTTCGCGATGGCGGCCGCCACGATCACGATCACCACGGCGACGAGCAGCCGGGGCAGCCAGGCGACCACCCGGTCCAGCAGGTCGCTGACCGGGTTCGGCCCGAAGACGGCGAACGCCAGCCGCAGGGTCACCAGCAGCAGGCCGTAATAGATGATTTTCGAGACCAGCATGCTGGCCGAGTAGTCGCCGGTCCACCGCCGTATCCCGCTGCGTTCGGCGAGACGGTTGAAGCCCACCCGGTCGAGCACCCGGTCGATGAGGCGGAAGAGCGCCCGCGAGACGATCCAGCCCGCCAGCACAATGACCGCGAAGATGACGACCCTGAGTCCAACGTTCACGGCCCATCGGGCGATGTCTTGGGCCGTCCCGCCGAAGTCGACGGCCAGGATGTCGGGCATGATGCCTCCTCGAGGTTCCGGTCCGGCACGTGCCGACCCGCAAGGATCTCTCCGCCGCAGCATAACCCTGGTTTATGGCAATTTTCCGGGAAAGTCCGAGTTGCTGCGCTACGGACGCGGTGCCGGCGCGGATTCCGCCGCGATGAGCGGCGACCCAGGTAACAAGCCGCGGCCAACCAGGTAACAAGCCGCTGTCGGTGCCGTACACTCAGAAACCCACGTGGGCCGACGTCGTCCCGAACTGGTCATCCGAGACGACGAAGAGGAGGCCCGGTGGCATCCGCCAACCTTCAGCCCCGCCGTCCGTCGCGGCGCCGACAGGGGCTCTACGACCCGGCGTACGAGCACGACGCCTGCGGCTTCGCGTTCGTGGCCGACCTGCGTGGCCGCCGCTCCCACGACATCGTCGCCAACGGCCTCGCCGCGCTGCGCCGCCTGGACCACCGGGGCGCGCGCGGCGCCGAACCGGACACCGGCGACGGCGCGGGCATCCTGCTGCAGGTCCCGGACGCCTTCTACCGCGAGGTCGTGGACTTCCCGCTGCCGCCGTCCGGCGAGTACGCCACCGGCCTGGTCTTTTTACCCACCGCCGAGGCCGACGAGGCCCGGGCGGTGCAGGTCCTGCAGAAGTACGCGCAGGCGGAGGGCGCGGAGATCCTCGGCTGGCGGGACGTGCCCGTGGAGCCCGACGATCTCGGCGCGACCGCCGAGGCCGCCCGGCCGCGCATCCGGCAGCTGTTCCTGTCCGCGCACCGCGACGGCGCCCGGCTGGCCGGCCTGGACCTCGATCGGGTGGCGTTCTGCGTGCGCAAGCAGGTCGAGCGGGAGACCCGGGAACGCGGGGTGGCCGCCTACTTCCCGTCCCTGTCCGCCCGGACCGTGGTCTACAAGGGCATGCTCACCCCGCAGCAGCTGGGTTCGTTCTACCCGGACCTGCGCGATCCGCGGGTGCGCAGCGCCATCGCCCTGGTGCACTCCCGGTTCTCCACGAACACGTTCCCGTCCTGGCCGCTGGCCCACCCGTACCGGTTCGTCGCCCACAACGGCGAGATCAACACGATCCGCGGCAACCGCAACTGGATGGCGGCGCGGGAGGCGCTGCTCAACAGCCACCTCATCCCCGGCGACCTGCGCCGGCTCCTGCCGGTGTGCACCCCCGGTGCCTCGGACTCGGCCAACTTCGACGAGGTGCTGGAGCTGCTGCACCTGGCCGGGCGCAGCCTGCCGCACGCCGTGCTCATGATGATCCCCGAGGCGTGGGAGAACGACCCCGACATGGACCCGGCGGTACGGGCCTTCTACCGCTTCCACGCCTGCCTGATGGAGCCGTGGGACGGACCGGCGGCCGTGGCGTTCTCCGACGGGACGGTCGTCGGGGCGGTGCTGGACCGCAACGGCCTGCGGCCCGGCCGCTGGTGGCGCACGAGCGACGACCTCGTGGTGCTCGCCAGCGAGGCCGGCGTGCTCGACCTGGACCCGGCGAGCGTGGTCGCCAAGGGCCGGCTGCGGCCCGGCCGCATGTTCCTCGTGGACACCGCCGCCGGGCGGATCGTGTCGGACGAGGAGATCAAGGCCGAGCTCGCCGCGGCGCACCCGTACCAGGAGTGGCTGGACGCGGGCCTGACCCACCTGGCCGACCTGCCCGCTCCCGCGCACGTCGGCGGCAGGCCGGCGCGGCGCGGCGACGCGGAGTCGCTCGTGCGCCGGCAGCAGATGTTCGGCTACACCGAGGAGGAGTTCAAGCTCCTGCTCGGGCCGATGGCCCGTGACGGCGCCGAGCCGGTGGGCTCGATGGGCACGGACACGCCGATCTCCCCGCTCTCGCGGCGGCCGAGGCTGCTCTACGACTACCTCCACCAGCTCTTCGCCCAGGTCACGAACCCGCCGCTGGACGCGATCCGCGAGGAGCTGGTCACCAGCCTGTCGATGACGATCGGGCCGGAGGGCAACCTGCTCGAGCCCGGCCCGGCGAGCTGCCGACAGATCGTGCTGCCGTACCCGGTCATCGACAACGACGAGCTCGCCAGGATCCTCGCGATCAACGAGGACGGTGACCGGCCCGGCTTCCGGGCGGTCCGGATCTGCGGCCTGTACCGGGTGCGCGACGGCGCGGCGGGGATCCGGTCCCGGCTGGTGGAGATCTGCCGGCGCGTCTCGGAGGTGATCGAGGAGGGGGCGCGCATCCTCGTGCTCTCCGACCGGGGCGCCACCGCCGACCTCGCCCCGATCCCGTCGCTGCTGCTGACCGCCGCCGTGCACCAGCACCTGGTCCGCGAGCAGACCCGCACCCAGGTCGCGCTCGTCGTCGAGTCCGGCGACTGCCGGGAGGTGCACCACGTCGCGGTCCTGATCGGGTACGGCGCGGCCGCGGTCAACCCGTACCTGGCGCTCGAGTCGATCGAGCACATGGCCGCCACGGGCGCACTGCCCGTGCCGCCGGCGACGGCGGTCCGCAACTACGTCACGGCGCTCGGCAAGGGCCTTTTGAAGATCATGTCGAAGATGGGCATCTCCACGGTGTCCTCGTACTGCGGCGCCCAGGTGTTCGAGGCGATCGGCCTGGACCCGACCCTGGTCGAGCGTTACTTCACCGGCACCGCCAGCCGCATCGGCGGCATCGGGCTGGAGGGGATCCATGCCGAGGTGGCCGCCCGGCACGCGCGCGCCTACGGGGCCGATCCGGGGGAGCGGGCGCACCGGAGGCTGGATCCGGGCGGGGAGTACCAGTGGCGGCGCGACGGCGAACTGCACCTGTTCAACCCGGAGACGGTCTTCCTGCTCCAGCACGCCACCCGCAGCCGGCAGTACGAGGTGTTCCGCCGCTACACCTCGACGGTGGACTCGCTCGCGGCGGCCGGCGGCTCGCTGCGGGGCCTGTTCCAGCTCCGCGAGGGGGTCCGCCCGCCGGTGCCGCTGGACGAGGTCGAGCCGGCCTCGTCGATCGTGCGGCGGTTCTCCACCGGCGCGATGTCGTACGGATCGATCTCCGCTGAGGCGCACGAGACCCTCGCGATCGCGATGAACCGGCTCGGCGGCAGGTCCAACAGCGGCGAGGGCGGGGAGGACCCCGACCGGCTCTACGACCCGATGCGGCGGTCCGCGGTCAAGCAGATCGCGTCCGGCCGGTTCGGCGTCACCACCGAGTACCTGGTCAACGCCACCGACCTGCAGATCAAGATGGCGCAGGGCGCGAAGCCGGGGGAGGGCGGCCAGTTGCCGGGCGCCAAGGTGTGGCCGTGGATCGCGCGGACCCGGCACGCCACCCCCGGCGTCGGCCTCATCTCGCCGCCGCCGCACCACGACATCTACTCCATCGAGGACCTGGCCCAGCTCATCTACGACCTGCGCAACGTCAACCCGACCGCACGCGTGCACGTCAAGCTCGTCGCCGAGGTGGGCGTGGGCACGGTGGCCGCGGGCGTCGCCAAGGCGAAGGCGGACGTGATCCTCATCTCCGGGCACGACGGCGGCACCGGCGCCTCGCCGTTGAACTCGCTCAAGCACGCGGGCGCGCCGTGGGAGCTGGGCCTGGCCGAGACGCAGCAGACCCTGCTGCGCAACAACCTGCGTGACCGGGTCACCGTGCAGGTCGACGGCCAGCTCAAGACCGGCCGGGACGTGGTGGTGGCCGCCCTGCTCGGCGCGGAGGAGTACGGCTTCGCCACCGCTCCGCTGATCGTCTCCGGGTGCGTGATGATGCGGGTCTGCCACCTGGACACCTGCCCGGTCGGCATCGCGACGCAGAACCCCGAGCTGCGCGCCCGGTTCACCGGCAAGCCCGAGTTCGTGGAGAACTTCTTCCTGTTCCTCGCCGAAGAGGTGCGCGAGTGGCTGGCCCGGCTCGGCTTCCGGTCGCTGGACGAGGCGATCGGGCACGCCGAGCTGCTCGACGTGCGTCCGGCCGTCGACCACTGGAAGGGCCGCGGGCTCGACCTGAGCGCCCTGCTGCACGTCCCCGAGACGTCCGGGCCGCGGCGGCGCACCAGTGCCCCGCGCCACGACCTCGACGGGGCGCTGGACCACGAGCTGATCGCCGCCTGCGGCCCGGCGCTCGCCGACGGCACCCCGGTGCGGGTACGCCGCGCGGTGCGCAACGAGCACCGCAGCGTCGGCGCGATGCTCGGCGGTGAGGTGACCCGTCGGTTCGGCGGCAAGGGTCTGCCCGACGACACGATCGAGGTGACCCTGCACGGTACGGCGGGGCAGTCCTTCGGGGCGTTCGTGCCCGCCGGGGTGACGCTGCGGCTGTACGGCGACGCCAATGACTACGTCGGCAAGGGCCTGTCCGGAGGCCGGCTGGTCATCCGCCCCGACCCGGCCGCGCCGTTCGCCGCCGAGGAGCACATCATCGCCGGCAACACCATCCTGTACGGCGCGACCGGCGGCGAGCTGTACTGCCGCGGCCGGGTGGGTGAGCGGTTCGCGGTGCGCAACTCGGGGGCGGTCGCGGTCGTCGAGGGCGTCGGTGACCACGGCTGCGAGTACATGACCGGCGGCCGGGTCGTGGTGCTCGGCCCGATTGGGCGCAACTTCGCGGCCGGCATGTCCGGCGGCGTGGCGTTCGTGTGGCGGCTCGACCCGGCCCTGGTCAACCGCGGGCTGGTCGACCTCGAACCGGTGTCCCCGTCCGAACGGCTGGAGCTGCGGGATCTCATCGAGCGCCACCACGAGGAGACCGGGTCGGTCGTGGCCGCCCGGCTGCTGGCGCGCTGGCCCGCGGCGGTGGAGGAGTTCACCGCCGTCGTGCCGCGGGAGTACCGGCGCGTCACGAAGATCATGCAGGCCGCCGAAGCCGCCGGCCGCGATGTCGACACCGCCGTGATGGCGGAGGTGCTCCAGGGCTGAGGTGTGCCATGGCTGACCCGACCGGATTTCTGAAGTACCCCCGCCGCCTGCCGCCCCGCCGCCCGGTGCCCGTGCGCATCCGGGACTGGCGGGAGGTCTACCCGCCGGCGCCCGACGACCTCGTGCGCGAGCAGGCGACGCGCTGCATGGACTGCGGCATCCCGTTCTGCCACGACGGCTGCCCGCTGGGCAACCGGATCCCCGACTGGAACGACCTCGTGCGCGGTGGCGACTGGGAGGCGGCGGCCGAGGTCCTGCACGCCACGAACAACTTCCCGGAGTTCACCGGCCGACTCTGCCCGGCCCCCTGCGAGGCCGCCTGCGTGCTCGGCATCAACCAGGCGCCGGTGACGATCAAGCAGGTCGAGGTGGAGATCGCCAACCGGGCCGGGCCGCCGGCCCCGCGGCCCGGACGCAGCCGTACGGGGCGCCGGGTGGCGGTCGTCGGCTCGGGCCCCGCCGGGCTCGCCGCCGCCCAGCAACTGGCCCGGGCCGGCCACGAGGTGACCGTGTACGAGCGCGACGACGCGCCGGGCGGCCTGCTGCGCTACGGCATCCCGGACTTCAAGCTGGAGAAGCACCACGTCGACCGGCGGCTGGCGCAGCTGCGCGGCGAGGGGGTGCGTTTCGAGACCGGGGTGCACGTCGGGGTGGACCTCTCCGCGGCCCGGTTGCGCGCCGAGCACGACGCGGTATTGCTGGCGTGCGGCGCGTTGCGCGGCCGGGACCTGACGGCCACGCCCGGGCGGAGCCTGGCCGGCATCCACCTGGCGATGGAGCACCTCGTCGCGGCGAACCGCGTGGTCGCGGGGAAGGCCCACGGCTTCCCACCGAGCCTCGACGCGGCCGGGCGCCACGTGGTGATCGTCGGTGGCGGCGACACCGCCGCCGACTGCCTCGGGGTGGCGCACCGGCAGGGCGCGGCCTCGGTCACCCAGCTCGACCTGTACCCCAGGCCGCCTGAGGAGCGCGACCTCGACCGCGATCCGTGGCCGACGTGGCCGTGGATCCTGCGCACCTACCCGGCGCACGAGGAGGGCGGCGAGCGGGTGTTCGCGGTCGCCGTGCAGGCCTTCGTCGGCGACGGGGCCGGCCGGGTGCGCGCGGTGCGGATCGCGGAGGTGACCGTCGCCAGGCGCGACGGGCGACGCCTGGTGACGCCGGTGCCGGGCACGGAACGGGAGCTCCGTGCCGACCTCGTGCTGCTCGCGATCGGGTTCGAGGGCACCGACGCCGGTCCCGCGCTGGCCCAGCTCGGCCTGTCGGTGACCGACCGGGGGACCGTCGACTGCGGCCCCGACTGGCAGACCGGGGCCGATGGCGTCTTCGTCGCCGGGGACATGCACCGGGGCGCCTCGTTGATCGTGTGGGCGATCGCCGAGGGCCGGGCGGCCGCGGCGGCCATCCACGCGTACCTCGGCGGCGAGGGGCGGCTCCCGGCGCCGGTGACGCCCGCCGCTCGCCCGCTCGCGCTGCGCTGAGCCTCGGACCCGCTAAGGGGTGTACGGGCGCCGGTTCGGGGAACCTGGCCCAGGGTGAGCAGGCGGCACGGGCCGGGCATGACCGACTCCGGCTGCCTGCTGTGCACCTCGCCGCCGTCACCCGAGTGGGTGCTGGTGTTCCAGGGCGCCGACCCCGCGGTGGAGGGCACGCGGGAGACGCTGCTGACCCTGGGCAACGGCTACGTCGCCACCCGGGGCGCCTCGCCCGAGGTCGTGGCCGACGACACGCACTACCCGGGCACCTACGTCGCCGGTTTCCACAACCGGCTGACCTCGGTGGTCGACGGGAAACCGCGGGAGGACGAGAGCATCGTCAACCTGCCCAACTGGTTGCCGCTGACCTTCCGGCCCGCCGGGAGCGCCTGGTTCGCGCCCGGGGCCACCCGCGTCGTCCACGAGCACCGGGCGCTGGATCTGCGCCGTGGTCTGCTCACCCGCGAGGTCGTTGTGGTCGACGGCCAGGACCGGCGCACCCGGCTCCGGCAGCGGCGCCTGGTGTCGATGGCCGCGCGGCACCTCGCCGCGTTGGAGACCACCGTGATCCCCGAGAACTGGTCGGGGCGGATCGAGATCCGCTCGGCGCTCGACGCCCGGGTGCGCAACACCAACGTGCGCGAGTACGCGGGCCTCGCCGCCGACCACCTGACCAATGTCGTGACCGGCACCGACGAGCGGGAGACGGTGTGGCTGGTCGCGGAAACGACCACGTCGAGGCTGCGGGTGGCGCAGGCGGCCCGTACCCGGGTGCACTGCGGCGACCGGGACGTGCGGCCGGGCCGGCGCGAGGTCGCCGAGGACCGCCTGATCGGCCAGGACCTGGCCTTCGACATCGACCAGGGTGAGGAGATGACGATCGAGAAGGTCGTAGCGATCTTCACCTCCCGCGACCGCGCGATCGCCGAGCCGCTGCACGCCGCCCGCGAGGAGGTCGCGGACGCAGGCACGTTCGACGAGCTGCTGGCCGACCACGCCGGCGCGTGGGAGCAGCTATGGCAGCGGTTCCACATCGGCCTCGGCTGCGGCACGGATGCCCATCGTGCCGTCAACGCCCACATCTTCCACGTCCTGCAGACGCTGTCCCCGCACACCGCCGACCTCGACGCCGGGGTGCCCGCCCGGGGCCTGCACGGCGAGGCGTACCGGGGCCACGTCTTCTGGGACGAGCTGTTCGTGTTCCCGTTCCTCAACTTCCGGCTGCCTGAGCTGACCCGGGCCCTGCTGCGGTACCGGCACCGGCGCCTGCCGCAGGCGCGCCGGCGCGCCGCCGCGCTCGGTATCAAGGGCGCGCTGTTCCCGTGGCAGAGCGGCAGCGACGGGCGGGAGGAGACGCCGGCCACCGTATACAACCCGCGCTCGGGCCGGTGGATCCCCGACTACTCCAGTCGCCAGTACCACATCAACCTCGCCGTCGCCTACAACGTGTGGAAGTACTGGCAAACCACCGCGGACTTCGGCTTCCTCGCCGCGTACGGGGCCGAGTTGCTGATCGAGACGGCCCGGTTCGCCGCCAGCCTCGCCACCTACGATCCGGCCGCGGACCGCTACGACATCCGGGGGGTGATGGGTCCGGACGAGTTCCACGACGGCTACCCCGACCGGCCGGGCGAGGGGATCGACAACAGCGCCTACGTGAACATCATGACCGCGTGGTCCCTGGCCCGGGCGCGCGACGCCCACCGGCTGCTCGGCCAGTTCCACGGCGCTGAACTGTGGCAAGGGCTGCGGTTGTCCGAGGCCGAACTCGAGCTGTGGGAGCACATCGGCCGCCGGCTGCGGGTGCCGTTCCTGCCGAACGGCATCATCGAGCAGTTCGAGGGCTACGGTCAGCTGGCCGAGCTGGACTGGGACGCCTACCGGGCGCGGTACGGCGACATCAAGCTGCTCGGGTTCATCCTGGAGGCCGAGAACGACAACACCAACCGGTACCAGGTCTCCAAGCAGGCCGACGTCCTGATGCTGCTGTACCTGTTGACCGCCGAGGAACTGACCGCGCTCCTGCGCCACCTCGGGTACGAGTTCGATCCGGCCACCATCCCGGCCACGATCGACTACTACCTGGCCCGTACCCCGCACGGCTCCAGCCTCAGCCGCGTCGCGCACGCCTGGGTGCTGGCGCGCAGCGACCGGCGGGGCTCCTGGCGGATGCTGCGCGAGGCCCTCGAGTACGACCTCGCGGACACGCACGCCGACGCCGCCCGGGAGGGGATCCACCTCGGCGCCATGGCCGGCACCCTCGACATCCTCCAGCGCTGCTACACCGGCCTGGACACCCGCGAGGACATGCTCTGGCTCAACCCGCTGCTGCCCGACGAACTCGACTCGCTCGATCTCGACATCCGCTACCGGGGCCAGTGGATCAGGCTGCACCTCGACCACCGGGAACTCCGGCTCGAGACGTTGCCCGGGGCCGCGGGCATGATCACCGTCGCCGTGCGCGAGGTGCTGTACCAACTGACCCCGGGCACCACGACCACCGTTCCCCTCACGCCCCGCACCGCCGGCCGCGGGCACCCCGGTTGACGCCGACCACGGACACCCCGGTACCCCGCTACCCGACGCTTGCGCAGCGGCGCTAGCGGGTGATCGCCTTGCGGGCGCGGCGGCCCTCGAGGATGGCCACGCCGGCGGCGGCGAAGGCCACCTGCAGGCCGAGTTCGATCCAGTCCACCCGCGGCGTGTCGGCGACGCCGAACACCCGGGCGACGAGCGTGCCCACCAGCGCGGCGACGACACCGACGAGCAGGGTCGCCAGCACGCCGATCCGCTGCCGCCCGGGCAGGACCAGCCGGCCGAGCCCGCCGATGACGATCCCGATGATCAGCGCGGAGAAGATTCCGGAGATCTCCATGAGCGCCCGTCCTTCCTGGCCTGCCGTGACCGTCCCTGGTCGACGATGCTCCGCCAGCCGCATGGTAGGAGGGCCCCGCCACCCGCTCGCGCGGCCGGCTGGGGGCTCAGTCGCGCGACCCGCTCGCGCGGCCGGCTGGGGGCTCAGTCGCGCGACCCGCTCGCGCGGCCGGCTGGGGGCTCAGTCGCGCGACCCGCTCGCGCGGCCGGCTGGGGCTCAGCGTCGCGCCACCTGCTCGTACACCCGGAGGTAGTCATCGACCATCCGGTCGGCCGAGAACCGCTTCGCGGTGATCTCGTGGATCTCGCGGCGGTCGAGCTCCATCGCCTGCCGTACCGCCTGCGCCGCCGTGGCCACGTCGCCGGCCAGGTAGCCGGTGCGCCCCGGCTCGATGAGCTCGGGCATGGCGCCGCGCGGGTAGGCGACCACCGGGGTGCCGCACGCCATCGCCTCCACCACCGACAGGCCGAACGGCTCGTCGAACCCGACCGGGTGCAGCAGCGCGGCGGCGCCGCCGAGCAGCCGGGCCCGCTCCGCCGGTCCGACGTTGCCGAGGTAGCGCACCGCGTCGCCGTCGATGTGCGGGGCGACCCGCTCGGCGTGGTACGCGGCGTCGTGCACCGGCCCGCAGATGATCAACGGCATGCCCACCCGTCGGGCGATCTCGATCGCATCGGCGGTGCCCTTGTCGGGGTGGATGCGGCCGAACGCGATCAGGTACCCCTCCGGCGCCGCCCGGAACGGGAACTTCGTCAGGTCGATGCCGTGGTAGACGGTGGCCACGTACGGCAGGTCCGGGGACCGGTCCGCGTCGGAGATGGACACGAAGGCGGCCCCGCAGCGTGCCGCGGCCCGGTAGGCCGGCAGGATCCGCGGCGAGGAGAAGCCGTGCACCGTGGTGAGCACCGGCGCCCGCCACAGGCGGGCCATCGCCAGGGGCAGCCAGTCCAGGTGGTTGTGCACGAGGTCGAACTCGCCGCTTCGGGTCAGGCAGTGCGCGACGTGCAGCGCCTCCCAGACCCGGCCGTCGAGGTCGGGATCCTCGCCGTACGGGCGCGGGCACACCCCGTCGAGCCGCGCGGTCGTGACCGAGTCGAGCGTGGCGAACAGCGTGACGTCCACGCCCCGCGCGACCAGGCCCTCCGCGATCAGGGAGACCACCTGCTCCCACGGCCCGTACGCGCGGGGCGGGGTGCGCCACGCGACCGGCCCGAGCAGCGCCACCTTCACCTCAGGCCGCGCCTTCCACGAGCTGGGCGGTGGTGACGGTGGGCGCCCCGACGGGCCCCGGCCGCGCCGAGGGTGCGCGGACCAGGCCGGCGTGCACCTGGGCGAACAGCGACTGGTAGTAGGCGAGCGTGGATTCCGCACCCATGTTCGGATTAACGCCGTCCGGGTGCAGTCCGTCGTGGCAGCCGCCGGTGGCCGGGTCGTAGAGGGGCGCGCCGGCACGGTTGACGCCGTGGAACCAGGCGTGCGCCCGGGCGGCCAGGCGGGCGTAGCGCCAGTTGCGCGTCACCTGCCACGCCTCGACCAGCGCCTCCACCGTGGCGGCCGCGTCCAGTGGCTGCTCGTCGCCCTCGTACCCGTCGGGTGCCCGGCCCGCGGCCTCACGCTGGCGCCAGAGGTTGCCCACGCAGCGCAGCACCGGGTGCGGGCCGTCGAGACCGACCTGCCCGAGGTACCACTCGAGGGTGTCGAGGGCGAGGCGGATCATGTCCCGGTCGCCCAGGGCCGCGCCGGCGGCGAGCAGCGCCTGGGGCAGGCGGGCGTTGTCGTAGGTCAACTGGGGCTCGTACCAGCGCCACTCGCGCGCGGTCGCGCCCGACGCCGTCGCGGCGTCCGACGTCGCCGACCGGCCCGCCGCCGCCGACCGGCCCGCCGCCGCCGTCTCCTCGGCCGCCGCCACCAGCACGCCCGCGGCTGTCCGCAGCGCGTCGCGGACCCCGGGGCGGGTGGGCACCCGGGCCAGACCCAGCGCGGCGTAGGCCGCCGAGCGCGGGAACGTCAGGTGCGGCACGAGGGGCAGCAGCCGGTCCAGCAGGGCGCCGGCCGTGTGGCTGACCGACCTCGGCAGGTGGTTCGCGGCGAGCACGCCGAGCCCCCAGATCGCCCGGCCCACGTGGTCGCCGAGGTGCGGCTCGTCGCGCCAGGTCCCGTCGTGGTCGCGCAGGTTGCGCAGCCCGCCCGGGCCGACGGATTCGGCCAGGAACCGTAGGGTCAGGTCGAGCCACTGCGCGCCCCGGGTGCGTGCCTCACCGGGCTGCCCGTACAGGCCGGCGGCCACGATGCCCAGCCGGGCGACGTCGTCGACGCAGTACCCGGAACCGAGGTCCGGCTCGCCGCCGTTCGCGAACTGGATGATGCCGCCGGCGTCGACGAGCCGGTCGAGGTGGTCGAAGCGCAGCGGCGGTGCGGCGGCGGCCGGGCCGGCGGCTCGGGTGCCCGCGAACCCCGACAGCGTGCGCGCCAGCCGGGCGGCCACGGCCGGCCAGGTCAAGGTGGCGCCGAGCGTGTCCGCGGCCCGGCGGGCCCGGGCGAGCGCCGACGGGTCGTCGAGCAGCCGGATGACCGCCTCGGCCAGGGCCTGTTCGTCCCCGGTCGGCACGAGCAGCCCGGGGGCTTCGCGGCCGGGTGCGGCGGCGAGCAGGTCCTCGGCGTACCGGTACGCGGTGGAGACCACCGGGCAGCCGGACGCGACCGCGAAGGTCAATGCGCCGGAGCAGATCTGCTCGGTGGACCGGTACGGCGTGACGTACAGGTCGGTGCGGGCCAGCAGGGCGGCCAGCTCCGCGTCGGTGAGGAACGCGTCGACGAACCGCACGTGGCGCTGTACGCCGAGCCGCTCGGCCAGCTCGACGAGGCTCTCGCGGTACCGCTCACCGTGCCGGCGGACCTCCTCGGGGTGGGTGGCGCCGGCGATCACGTAGCGCACCCGGGGGTGGCGCGCGGCGACCGCGGGCAGCGCGGCCAGCGCGACCTCGAGCCCCTTGCCCGGCCCGATCAGGCCGAAGGTGGTGAGGACGACATCGTCACTGATCTCGGCGAGCGCGTCGGCGACCACGGGGCGCAGCCGGGCGGGGTCGACCGGGCTGCGCAGCACCTCGGGGGCGCCGTGCGGCACCACCGCCACGGACCGAGGGTCGGCGAAACGGCCCGCAACGAGCCGCCGGGCGGTGTCGGTGAACACCGTCACCCCCGCGGCCTGGCCGCACAGTTCCCGCAGCACCCCGGCCTGACCGGGGCTCGGTTCGGTGAGCACGGTGTGCAGGGTCACCGCGTACGGCACGCCCCGCTCGCGCAGGCGAGCGGCCAGGTTGGTGACGTACGCCCCGTCGGGGCCGCCGAAGATGCCGTACTCGTGCTGGATGAGCACCAGGTCGCAACCGCGGTCGGCGATCGCGTCGGCCGCACGCCGGTAGTCCTCGGGGTCGTCCTGGCGGATCACGACGGGCACCTGCGGTCCGTACGTCAACCCGTCCCGGTCGACCGCGCAGACCTCCACCCGCCACCCGGGCGCGGCCACGGCGAGCGCGTCGCGCAGGTCCGTGGTGTAGGAGGCCAGCCCGCAGCGGCGGGGCGGATAGGTGGATACCACCGTCAGCCGTAGCCGACGGCGGGTGGCCGCCCGCCGCGGACGCGCCTGGTTGGGCAGGTGTGGCAGCAGAGTGGTTCCCATCCTCGTCACCTCGTCAGTCAATGACCAAACCGCGTAACGACCAATGGGCTCGTACGCACACCGGCGCGACGAGAAACCGCTAGGACTCTAGCAAGTTCATTAGCACTCTCGAGGAGAGAGTGCCAACCTCGGGCGGTGGCCGGCCGGTCGCCGCGGACGCCTGCGGCGGGGAACCGAGCGCCCCGGCCCGGCGGCGGCGACACCCGGTACTAGCCTCTGTAGCGTGACTCGGCGCGCAAAGATCGTCTGCACCCTCGGCCCGGCGACCGCCTCACCCGACCGCATCCGCGCGCTTGTGGAGGCTGGGATGGACGTGGCGCGGCTGAACTTCAGCCACGGCACGCACGCCGACCACGAACAGATGTACCACCACGTCCGGCAGGCCGCCGAGGCGACGGATCGGGCGGTCGGCATCCTCGCTGACCTGCAGGGTCCGAAGATCCGGCTCGGGCGGTTCGCGGCCGGGCCCGTGCTCTGGCGTTCTGGCGACACGGTGGTGATCACCAGCGAGGAGGTGGCGGGCACCGCCGAACGTGTCTCCTGCACCTACCCCCGTTTGCCGGACGAGGTGAAGGCGGGCGACCGGCTGCTGATCGACGACGGGCGGGTGGTGCTGGAGGTCACCGGCGTCAGCGGACGGGACATCCACTGTCTGGTCGTGGAGGGCGGGACGGTCTCCGACCACAAGGGCATCTCGCTGCCGAACGTGGCGGTCAGCGTGCCGGCTCTGTCCGACAAGGACGTCGCGGATCTGCGCTTCGCGCTGGAGCTCGGAGTCGACCTCGTCGCGCTGTCGTTCGTCCGCTCGCCGGAGGACATCAAGCCGGTGCACCAGCTCATGGCCGAGGTCGGGGTGCACCGGCCGGTGCTGGCCAAGCTGGAGAAACCGGAGGCGGTGGCGCAGCTGGAGGCGATCGTCGACGCCTTCGACGGCGTGATGGTGGCCCGCGGTGACCTGGGCGTCGAGCTGCCGCTGGACCAGGTGCCGCTGGTGCAGAAGCGGGCGGTGCAGCTGTGCCGGGAGAACGCCAAACCGGTCATCGTCGCCACACAGATGCTCGACTCGATGATCGAGAGTCCGCGGCCGACCCGGGCGGAGGCGAGCGACGTGGCCAACGCGGTGCTCGACGGCGCGGACGCGGTGATGCTGTCCGGCGAGACCAGCGTCGGAAAGTACCCCGTGCAGAGCGTCTCGACCATGGCCAAGATCGTGGCGACGACCGAGGCGGGCTCCCTGTCCGTACCCCGCCTCCAGCACAACCCCCGCACCCGCGGCGGCGCGATCACGATCGCCGCCTCGCAGATCGCCACCGCGGTCGGCGCCCGGGCGCTCGTGGCGTTCTCGCAGACCGGTGACACCGTGCGGCGGCTTGCCCGGCTGCACTGCTCCCTGCCGCTGCTGGCCTTCACCCCGGAGCCGGCGGTGCGCAACCAGCTCGCGCTCAGCTGGGGCGTGGAGGCCTTCCTGGTGCCGTTCGTGCAGCACACCGACGACATGTTCCGTCAGGTCGACCACGCGCTGCTCGGGCTCGGCCGGGCGGTCCACGGCGACTCGGTGGTGATCGTGGCGGGCAGCCCACCGGGCACCCCGGGCTCGACCAACACGCTCCGGGTCCACCAGATCGGATCGCTGACGTGACCGGCGAGATGGCGGCAGTCAGCGGCCAGGCGGCGGTCGACGCGCTGCTCGACATCCTCGACCTCGATCCGGCCGGCGACGGCGACTTCATCGGCGTCAGCCCGACGGTCGGGCCGCAGCGGGTCTTCGGCGGCCAGGTGGCCGCGCAGGCCCTGGTCGCGGCCGGGCGCACCGTCGACCCCGAGCGGCGGGTCCACTCGCTGCACGGCTACTTCGTGCGGCCCGGCGACCCGAGCGAGCCGATCCGCTACAGCGTCGAGAACATCCGCGACGGGCGGTCGTTCTCGGTGCGTCGCTCGGTGGCGTTCCAGCACGGCAAGCCGATCTTCTTCATGTCCGCGTCGTTCCACATCGGGGAGGAAGGGCTGGAGCACCAGGCGCCCGCGCCCCGGGACGTGCCGCCGCCCGACGCGGTGCCGACGATGGCCGACCGGTTGGCCCGCTACCCCGAGCGGCTCGGCATCTGGCAGGTCATCCCGCGCCCGATCGACGTGCGGTACGTCGGCGAGCCGGGCTGGGTGCGCCCGGGTGACCGCCCGTCCGACCCGTACCAGCGGGTCTGGATGCGCGTCGACGGGCGACTGCCCGACGATCCGCTGCTGCACGCGGTGCTCGCGACGTACGCCAGCGACCTGACCCTGCTCGACGCGGTGCTGTCGGTGCACGGGGAGGTGTGGGGGCCGGGTGGGTTCGTCGGGGCGAGCCTCGACCACGCGATGTGGTTCCACCGGCCGTTCCGGGCTGACGAGTGGTTCCTCTACGACTGCTGGAGCCCGAACGCGGCGGGCGGGCGGGGGCTCGCGACCGGGCGGATGTTCACCCCGGACGGCCGGCACGTGGCGAGCGCGGTGCAGGAGGGCCTGCTGCGGCGGGTCGGGGACGCTGGTCGGCCGTAGCGGGCGCCGGGTGCGCGGCGGCGCGGTGGGCGATCAGGCCGGCCAGGCGCGCCAGCTTGATCGCCAGGTGCAGGGTCAGCCGGTCCAGACCGTCGCGCAGGTTGAGGCCGGACACGTTCTCCACCTTGTGCAGTCGGTAGTAGACCGTGCCCCGGTGCACGTTCAGGAACGCCGACGTGTCCTTGACGTCGCAGCCGCTGTCCAGGTAGGCCTCGATGGTCGGCAGCAGGCTCGGGTCGCCGCAGTCCACGATGGACCGCACGACGGGGTCGAGCGCGAGCCCGCCGGCCTGGTCGGTGGGGATGCTCACCAGCGCGCGGAAGGCTCCCAGCCGCCCCCACTCGGCGACCGGTCCGAACTCGGGCAGCGACTCGGCGACCCGTGCGGCGAGCTTCGCCTGGCGGTAGGCGACGTGGACCTCGCACAGCTCGGTTTGCGGGTCGCTGATGCCGGCGACCACGGTCGGCAGGGCCGGATGGGCGGCCTTGAGGTAGACCCGGCGCAGCCGCGCCGCCGCGGAGCGGGCCGGCGCGAGGTCGCCGGAGCGGGGCAGCGGCACGAGCAGCACGGTGTGGTGCTGCTCGACCATCCGCACCACGGCCCTCGGCAGCGCCTCCGTCCCCGCGTCCCACAGCACGGTGTCGAGGTCGTCGGCGGACGCGTCGGTGGACTGGTGGGCCAGCACGACCGAGGCGACCGGTGACCGGGGCGGGACGAGGCCCGAGTCGACCAGTTCGGCCGCGGCCCGCTGCCGTACCTCCAGTGGCCCGGCGACCAGATCGGACAGGCGGCTCGCGTCCATCTGGCGGGCGCGCTGCATGCCGTGCAGCAGCCGGCCCATCTCCGCGGCCACGCCGACCACGTGCTGGAGCTGGTGCTCGCCCAGCACCGCCCGCTCGTCGAGGATCCACAGGTACCCGTAGGTGATGTCGTGCCAGCGGGTGGGTACCGCCACCCGGCTCCACATGCCGAGCTCAGGGTCGGCGGGGATCCGCACCGGGCCCGTGGCGGAGTAAACCCCGCTGCGCTCCAGCAGCGCGTGGACCTCGCGGGGTGCGGCGCAGCAGCAGGCTCTCCCGCCGGATCCAGTCGATCTCGCCGCGGTGCGGTCCGAACACGATCGAGTCCAGGCGGACATCGGTGAGCTGTATCGGCAGCCCCACGTAGTCGGTGAGGTCGTCGATGAGCCGTTGGAGATCGGAGTGCACGGCCGGCTCCTCGATGGGCCTGCTTGTGGTCTGGGTCACATTTTTCACGCAACGCGCAGACCGCACCAGGTCTGCTGCCCGGGTGGGGAGGTCGCGGCCGAGTCGTTACAACCGGCAATCGGCACATATCCGCAGGTCAGAGCGGGCGTTTCAACAAATGTTCAAGCATGGGCGCCTGGAATACGACGATCGTCCATCGCCGTGCGCGGCTCCTCGCGCCTACCTTCGTCGCCACGATCGAGGTCGGTGCACGGGCCACCGGGTCGGCGTTGCGCACGCATCGCCCGGGTGGCCCGAACGACGAGGTGAGCGAGGGGAGGGCCGGCGGCAGCAGCGCCTCTTCACCGACCCCAGTCGCACTACGACGAGGGAGAACTCGGATGGCAAGACAGGTCAAGGTGCTCGCGGTGCTCACCGCCGCCGCGCTGACCGTCGCCGCGTGCGGCGGGGATCCGACCGGGACGGGCACCGACAACGGCGAGGGCAGGACCGTCGTGGTCGGCGTCGACCTGCCGTTCCAGGGCGCGTCGAAGGACGCCTCGGACGCCACGTGGAACGCGATGTCGCTCTACCTCGAGCAGGTGGGCGGCAAGGCCGGCAAGCACACGGTGCAGTTGAAGAAGTACGACGACTCCACGGCGGCCAAGGGCGCGTGGGACGACGGGCAGTGTGCCAAGAACGCGCAGGACCACGTCGCCACCGGGAACGAGGTCGCCGTCATGGGCACCTACAACTCCGGGTGCGCGCAGATCATCGCGCCGATCCTCAACTCGGACCAGACCGGCCCGATGCTCATGATCTCGCACGCCAACACGTACCCCGGGCTGACCAAGCCGTGGGCGCCGGGTGACCCGGACAAGTACATGCCCAGCGGCAAGCGCAACTACGGCCGGGTCATCACCACCGACGACTTCCAGGGCTCCGCGGCCGCCCAGTTCGCGGCGCAGGATCTGAAGGTCAAGCGGTGCTACGTGCTCAACGACAACGAGGTCTACGGCAAGGGTGTCGCGCAGGCGTTCGCGGACGAGGCCCGCAAACAGGGCATCGAGGTCGTCGGCGAGCAGTCCTGGGACAAGACGCAGCCCAACTACACCGCGCTGTTCCAGCAGGTGAAGGCCACCAACCCCGACTGCGTCTACTTCGGCGGCATCTACGACAACAACGGCGGCCAACTGGTCAAGGACAAGGTCGCGGCCCTCGGCCCGAACGACGGCCCGGTGAAGCTGATGGGCCCCGACGGCTTCACCGGTTACACCGACCTGCAGCAGCTGCCCGAGGGGCAGGGGATCTACCTGACCTTCGCCGGCCTGGACACCAACCAGCTGCGGGCGGCCGGCGGCGCGGCGGCGACCTTCCTCGACGCCTACAAGGCCAGGTACGGCTCGGACCCGGTCACCAGCTACGCCATGTACGGCGTGATGGCGCTGCAGGTCATCCTCGCCGCGATCGAGAAGTCCGACGGCACCCGCAAGAGCGTGCGGGACGCGGTGTTCGAGGGCTCCGGGATCACCATCCCGGCGAACGTCGCGGTGCTCGGCAAAGACATCACGATCAACCCGCAGACCGGGGACGCGAACGCGCGCGACATCTCGGTGCTGATCATGAAGGACGGCAAGGAGACCCTGCACAAGGCCTGGCCCGTCACCGGTTGACCGGCCGCCGCTGGTGTGGCGCGCCCCGGCGCGCCACACCAGCGGCGCTCCACTCGACGGATAGGGACGCGCATGACCCAGACCACCCTCACCGCCACGGTCCGCCCGCCGCTGTCCACCAAGGTCATCGTCAGCCGCACGATCGCCGGCGCAATCCTCGTGCTCGCCGCGATCTGGCTGGTCGCCAACGCCGTCGCGGGGCCGACCCAGTTCTTCAGCGCGGCGATCGCCGGCCTCAACAACGGCGCGCTCTACGCGCTGATCGCGCTCGGCTACACGATGGTGTACGGCATCATCCAGCTCATCAACTTCGCGCACGGCGACCTGTTCATGCTCGGCACGCTGTTCAGCGCCTTCCTCATCACGACCGTCTTCGGACAGACCGCGCCCAGCGCGGTGGCCTGGGCCGTCTTCGCCCTCACGCTGCTGGCGACGATGGCCTTCTGCGGCGTGGTCAACGTGGCGATCGAGTTCCTCGCGTACCGGCGGCTGCGCCGCGCGCCCCGGCTGGCGCCGCTGATCACCGCGATCGGCATGAGCTTCGTGCTGCAGCAGATCGGGCTGATATGGAACGGCTCGCTGCAACGGCAGTGGCCGAGCGTCCTGCCGTCCGGCGGGATCACGATCGGCGGCGTCGGCATCTCCTACAAGTTTCTGATCGTCGTCGCGCTCGTCGTGCCGCTGCTGCTGGTGATGCGCTGGCTGGTGGCGAAGACCAGGCCGGGCAAGGCGATGCGCGCCACCTCCCAGGACCAGGACGCGACGCGCCTGATGGGCATCGACGTGAACGCCACGATCTCGTTCACCTTCCTGCTCGGGGGCGCGCTGGCCGGCGCCGCCGGAGTCCTGTACCAGCAGACCATCGCCTCCACCCGCTACGACCTCGGGTTCCAACTCGGCCTGATCGCGTTCACCGCGGCGGTGCTCGGCGGTATCGGCAACCTCACCGGGGCGGTCCTCGGCGGTGTCCTCATCGGACTGATCCAGGGCATCAACGACGGTGCGCCCTACGGCCTGGGCCAGCGCTGGTCGCAGAGCGTGGTGTTCAGCATCCTGATCCTGCTGATGGTGTTCCGGCCGAACGGCCTGCTCGGTCAGTCGACGGGAGAGTAGCCGTGACAGACCACTCCGCGCCTGTGCCGCCCCGGACCGGTCGGCGGCGAGTGTTCGGGCACGCGCACCGGGCACGTGTGCGGCGGATACCGGAGCGCCTTGGCTGGCCGGTCGGGTTCGCGCTCGCCGCTCTGGCGCTGTTCCTGCTGCACTACTACGCCAGCCTGCTCGGCCTGAAGGGGTTCCTCGACGTCTGGTTGCCCCGGGTCTCGCTCAACGAGGCGCTCGTCTACGTCATCTGCGCCCTCGGCCTGAACATCGTGGTCGGGTACGCCGGCCTGCTGGACCTCGGGTTCGTGGCGTTCTGGGCGTTGGGCGGGTACACCGCCGCCTGGCTGATGTCGGCCTTCTTCCACCAGGTGAACGTGCACATCGGCGGCAGCGTGCCGACTACCACGCCCGGCATCCACGTCAACTTCTGGCTGGTCCTGCTCGTCGGTGCGGCGCTGTGCTTCGTCGCCGGAGTGCTCATCGGCGCGCCGACCCTGCGGCTGCGCAGCGACTACCTGGCGCTCGTCACGCTCGGCTTCGGCGAGATCATCCCGCAGGTGTTCCGCAACGGCGACGACATCTTCGGCTTCAACCTGTCCAACGGCGACCAGAGCATCACCCCGCTCGATCCGGTCCGCAGCATCGCCATCGAGGCCAACGGCGTCAGCTACCGCAACCTCGGCCCGTTCGACCTGCTCTCCAAGTACCTGATCTTCGTCGGGCTGGCCGCGCTCGTCATCTTCATCTCGCTGCGGCTGCGCGACGGCAAGCTCGGGCGCGCGTGGCTGGCCATCCGCGAGGACGAGGTGGCGGCGAGCGCGATGGGTGTGCCGCTGATGCGCACCAAGCTCGCGGCGTACGGGATCGGCGCGATCGCCGGCGGGCTCGGCGGCGTCGCCTACGCGACCCACGTCAACGGCGCGTTCGCCGGCACGTTCCGCTTCCAGATCTCCATCACGCTGCTGGCGATGGTGGTGCTCGGCGGGATGGGCAACGTCTGGGGCGTCACGATCGGGGCGCTCGTTCTCGCCTGGATCAACTCGACCGGCCTGCCGCAGTTCGGCAACGCCTTCAACAGGCAGTTCGGCACCGACATCAACTTCCCGGGGTACAGCTTCCTGCTGTTCGGCGGCGCTCTGGTGCTGATGATGCTGTTCCGCCGGGAGGGGATCCTGCCCGAGGCGCGCACCCGGCTCGTGCTGCGCGAGGAGGAGACGGCCGACCCGGCGGCGGACGCGGGCGAGGCCGGCGAGCCGGACGGGTGGGCCGCGGCCGGTGCCGGGAAGGCGGGTGAGCGGTCGTGACCGGGGCGCACGCCAGGACGGCGCTGCGGGCCGAGCACGTGACGGTCCGGTTCGGCGGGCTGGTCGCGGTCAACGACGTGAGCTTCACGGTGCCCGAGGGGGCGATCGTCAGCATGATCGGCCCGAACGGCGCAGGGAAGACGACATTCTTCAATGCACTGACCGGCCTGTACGAGCTCACCGCCGGCCGCGTCTACATAGGGGAGAAGGAGGTCTCGAACCTCGCGCCGCACCGCATCGCCGCGCTCGGCGTGGGCCGCACGTTCCAGAACATCCGGCTGTTCGGCCTGATGACCGCCGAGGAGAACGTGAAGGTGGCGATGCACCCCCACCTCCGCTCCGGGGTCACCGCCACGGTGCTGCGCACGCCGCGGCAGCGCCGGGAGGAGCGCGAGGCGCGGCAGCGGGCCCGGGAACTGCTCGCCTTCGTCGGCATCGCCGGCGCCGCAAACGAGTACGCGCGCAACCTGTCCTACGGTGACCAGCGTCGACTGGAGGTCGCCCGGGCGCTGGCGCTGCGGCCGAAGGTGCTCCTGCTCGACGAGCCGACCGCCGGGATGAACCCGCGCGAGTCCGCGCAGTTCACCGAGTTCGTCCACAGGCTGCGCGACGAGAAAAGCGTTTCCGTGCTGCTCATCGAGCACGACATGAGCGTGGTGATGCGCGTCTCGGAGCGGATCACCGTCCTCGACCGCGGCGAGCGCATCGCCGAGGGCACCCCGGACGAGATCAGATCCGACCCCCGGGTCGTCGAAGCCTATCTGGGCAAGGCCGGCAGGGAGCAGAGGTTGTGACCGTGCAGAACGCGCCTGGCGGCGGCCGCGTCCCGCCGCAGCGAACGGCCGCCGAGCCGATGCTCGCGCTCGACGGGATCGAGGTGTACTACGGCAACATCGCCGCGGTGAGGGGCCTGTCGATGAGCGTCCAGCCCGGCGAGATCGTCACCCTGCTCGGCTCCAACGGCGCCGGTAAGTCGACCACTCTGCGCACCATCTCGGGCCTGCTACAGCCGCGCCGCGGCACCATCACGTTCCAGGGCACCCGCCTGAACGGCATGCCCGCGCACCACATCGTGCGGCGGGGCATCGCGCACGTGCCGGAGGGCCGGCGGATCTTCCCGCGCATGAGCGTCGATGAGAACCTCGACCTCGGCGCGTTCGTGCGCACCGACCGGGACGGGATCGCCGCGGACAAGGAGATGGTCTACGAGCTGTTCCCGCGGCTGCGGGAGCGGCACACCCAGAAGGCCGGCACGATGTCCGGCGGCGAGCAGCAGATGCTCGCCGTGGGCCGGGCGCTGATGGGCCGCCCCAAGCTGCTGCTGCTCGACGAGCCGTCCATGGGGCTCGCCCCGGTGTTGGTCGAGGTCATCTTCGAGACGATCGCGCGGATCCGCGAGCAGGGCACGACGGTGCTGCTCGTCGAGCAGAACGCGCTCGCGGCGCTGGGCGTGGCCGACCGGGCGTACGTGCTGGAGTCCGGGCGGCTCAAGCTCGCCGGCGCGGCGGCCGACCTCGCCAACGACCCGGAGGTGGTGCGGGCCTACCTCGGCGGCTGACCGGCGCGCGGTCAGCGCCGCGCACGGGTGTGCGACACTCGCGCGGGGCGCACCGGACCGCGCGGGGATGCGTGGCGTACCGCGAGGTGCGCGGATCGACGAGGAGTGCGATGGTTCTCGAGCAGCTCGCGGCCCAGCAGCGGCTGATCGTGCGGCAGCGGATCCGCATGATGGTCAACCAGTACGAGGTGCACGCGGTGCTCCCCGACGGGTCCGAGGGCCCGCTGCTGGCGTTCGCGCAGCAGAAACGGCTGGCGTTCAAGGAGCAGGTCACCCTCTACACCGACGACACCAGGCAGCAGCCGGTGCTCGGCTTCAAGGCGCGCCAGGTGCTCGACCTGGGCGCGACGTACGACGTGATGGACGCCGCCGGCAACCCGATCGGCCTGTTCCGCAAGGACTTCGCGCGCTCACTGCTGCGCTCGACGTGGCATCTGGAGCAGCCCGGCCTCGGGGTGATGACCGGTCAGGAGCGCAACCAGGTCGTGGCCCTGCTGCGCCGGTTCGTCGACTCGCTGTCCTGGCTGCCGTACCACTTCGACTTCACGATCGGCGCGCAGCCCGCGTTCTCGGTCGTGAAGAAGTGGGGCCTGCGCGACCGGTACGTGGTGGACATCCCCGACCCGCGGGTGGACCGCCGGTTGGTCGTCGCGATGGCGATCGCGCTGGACGCGCTGCAGGCCCGCTGAGGGCAGCGGCCCGCACGCCGACAGCGACTACGCGAACGCGAAGTAACGCAGCCACAGGTACGGCACGGACAGCCCGACGGTGACGACGGTGACGACCAGGCCGTACCTGGTGAACTCCCAGAACGAAATCCGCCGTCCGGCGCGTTCGGCCAGGCCGAGCACGACGACGTTGGCCGATGCGCCGACGGCGGTCGCGTTGCCGCCCAGGTCCGCGCCGAGCGCCAGCGACCACCAGAGCACCTGCGATTCCTGACCGCCGCCGCCGGCGTTGGCGAGTTCGGCGACGACCGGGCTCATCGTCGCCACGTACGGGATGTTGTCCACGATGGCCGACAGCGCGGCGGAGCCCCACAGGAGCACCATCGAGGCCAGCCACATCCGGCCGGCGACGGCGTCCGCGGCGGCCTGCGAGATCCGGCCGATCACGCCGGTGGCGACCAGCGCGCCCACCATGACGAACAGGCCGGCGAAGAACACCAGCGTCGGCCACTCCACGTCCTTGGCCACCTCCTGCGCCTCCAGGCGGGAGGCGGCGAGCAGGACCAGCCCGCCGACCAGGGCCACGACCGACGGCTCCAGGTGCAGCACCGTGTGCAGCACGAACGCGGCGGTGACCACGGCCAGCACGACCAGGCTCACCACGAGCAGCCGGCCGTCGCGGATCGCGTCGCGTTCCCGCAGCGCCATCACCGTCGCCGCCCGGTCTGGGTCGTAGCGGAACGCCCGGCGGAACAGCCACCGGCACAACCCGACGAACACCGCCAGCAGCAGCACCACCAGCGGGGCCAGGTGGACCAGGAACTCGTTGTAGGACAGGCCCGCCCGGCTGGCGATGATGATGTTCGGCGGGTCGCCGACGAGCGTGGCCGTCCCGCCGATGTTGGAGGCGAGCGCCTCCGCGATCAGAAACGGCGCCACGGGCACGCCGAGCCGCTCGCAGACCAGGAACGTCACCGGGGCGATCAGCAGCACGGTGGTGACGTTGTCCAGGAACGCCGAGGCCACCGCGGTGACCACCACCAGGATGACCATCACCCGGAACGGCCGCGCCTTGGCGCGCTTGACCGACCAGATCGCGATGTACTCGAACACCCCGGTGCGCTTGAGGACGGCCACGATCAGCATCATCCCGAGCAGCAGGAAGATGACGTTCCAGTCGATGCCGGCCTCTTCGGAGAAGAACGCGTGCCCGGCGTCGGTGGCGCCGATGAGCAGCATCAGGGACGCGCCGCCCAGCGCGGCGGCCACCCGGTGGACCTTCTCCGTGGCGATGAGCGCGTAGGCGATCGCGAAGATCGCGACCGCCGCCCAGGCGGTGCCGCTCACCGCGGATCCTCCGATTCGCCACTGCGGGTCTCGCCGCCCTCGCTGCTGCCCACCACGAGCCGGTCCATCAGCGCGTCCAGGGTGATCGCACCGAGCATGCCCTCGGCGGGGTTCACCACCGCCACCACCGGGCTGTGTGTGCGGGCCATGAGCGCGGCTATCTCCAGCACCGTGGCGTCGGCCCCGACCACGGGCAGCTCCCGGTGCTCACGGGGCAGGCACTCGGCGACCGCACGCTCGTCCAGTGCCCGCAGAAACACGTCCGCGGCGGCCTCGTCCACGACCCCGGCGAGCGCGGGATCCTCCAGCACATAGCCCGGCACCGCCATGCGCAGCACCTCCGTACCGGCCAGGATCGTCAGCGGGCGTCCGTCGTCGTCGACCACGATCAGCCCGGGCAGGTCGGCGCTGGCGAGCAGCCGGGCCGCGTCGATGGCGGGCGTGGTCAACCGGACGGTCGGGAACGCGGCGCACAGGTCTCGTGCCTTCATGCGGCGATCCCCTCTCGGTGGAAGACACTCCGACGCCGACCAGGCTTCCCGGCACACCTGTCCTCAACCTACCGGTCGCCATGATCCAACCGCAAGGAGCGCGGCGCGGACCCGCCGCCGGGCGGGCGCGTGAAGCGCCGCGCCCGGGGTACGTGGAAGGCCCGGACCAGGAGGAGCGCGCGACAGCGGCAGGAAGCGGGGCTGAGGTGGTCCGCAGCGTAGAGGATCAGGTCGTGGTCCTGGCCGGCGCGTCGACGGGCATCGGCCGGGAGACCGCCCTGCGTTTCGCGCAACGCGGGGCGCGCGTCGTGCTCGCCGCCCGCAACCGTCAGGCGTTGGACACGCTGGCGGCGGAGGTGGAGCGGCTGGGCGGGGTCCCCCTCGTGGTGCCCACCGACGTCAGCGACGCCGATCAGGTGGCCGATCTGGCCGCGCGCGCGGTGGAGCGCTTCGGCCGCATCGACACGTGGGTGAACCTCGCCGCGGTGTCGACCTACGCCACCGTGGAGCAACTGGACGTGGCGGAGATCCGCCGGGTCATCGAGGTCAACCTGCTGGGCCAGATCTACGGGATGAAGGCCGCGCTGCATCGGATGCGCGACGCCGGCGGGGTCATCATCAACGTCTCCTCCGTGCTCGGCCGGCGCGCGGTGGCCCTGCAGTCGGCGTACAGCGCCGCCAAGCACGGGATACTCGCCTTCGGTGAGGCGCTGCGCCTGGAGCTGCGCCACGACCGGATACCCGTGCACGTCGTGGACGTGCTGCCCAGCTCCATCAACACCCCGATCTTCGAACACGCCCGCTCCAAGCTCGGCGTCGCGCCGCGGCCGATCCCACCGGTCTACGAGCCGCGGACCGCGGCCAAGGCGATCGTCGCGGTGGCCGAGCGCCCGGTGCGCCAGGTCTACGTCGGCGGTGCCGGCCGCGCGCTGGAGTTCATGCAGCGCATCAGCCCGTCGCTGGCCGACTGGTACCTGCTGCGCGTCAGCCGCACCTTCGACAACCAGCGCACGGACCGCCCGGACGACGGGCGGGACAACCTCGACGGCCCGCTTCCGGAGACCGGGCGCGTCACCGGACAGTTCGGGCAGCGGTCGAAGTCCACCAGCCTCTACACCAGTCTGTTCGGCCTGCACCCGGCCCGCGGGCGGCTCGCCACCGGACTCGCGCTCGGCGGCGCCGCCGCGGCGGTCCGCTGGCTGGGCCGCGGCCGATGATCCCGGTACGCAACCTTCGGGTCCGCCCCGACCTGCTGTACGTCGCGAGCGGGCGGTGCACCCTCGTCACCGACGTGCACGGGCGCATCACCGGCGGCAAGCACGGCTTCTACGCCTGGGACACCCGGGTGCTCAGCCGGGAGCGGATCACCGTCGACGGCCGGGAGCCGACGATGATCAGCACGGCCGACGTGGGCACGCACGCGCAGTTGTCCTACGCGGAGTTGATCGAGGGGGAGACGCTGCCGTCGCGGGCGGCGTACCTCATGGTGGAGCGCTTCCTCGGCGAAGGGCTGCGCACCCGGTTGACCATCCTGAGCTACGCCGACGAGCCGCTGACCATGACCGTGGCCGTCGAGGTGGCCGCCGACTTCGCCGACACCGGTGAGGTCGAGCGCGGCGAGCGCCGCCAGCACGGGGACGTCACGGTGACCTGGCGGCCCGAGGCGCGGGAACTGCGCCTGGACTACCTGCGCGAGGGTCTGGACCGGGCCGTGGCGGTCCGCGTCGTCGCTCCCGGGCCCGTGCGCCACGCCGACCGGGCCCTGGCGTGCGACCTGACGGTCCCTGCCCGCGGGAGTGCCGAGGTGGAGCTGGTCACCGAGCCCGTCTTCGACGGACGGCGGCTGGTGGCCCCGCCGGCCACGTTCGCCGAGCCCGATGACCTGGCGGCCAGGGCCCGAGCCGGACTCACCCGCGAACTCGCCCGGCTCACGAGCAGCAACCTCGACGTCGCCGCCGCGTGGCGGACGGCGGTACAGGACCTCGCGGGCCTGCCCCTCGGCGAGCCCGACGCGGCCGCCGCGCCCATCGCCGGCCTGCCGATCTACCAGGCGATCTTCGGCCGCGACACGCTGACCGCCTCGTGGCAGGCGCTGCTGGCCGGGCCGACGATGCTGCGCGACAGCCTGCGGCTCAACGCCGGGTACCTCGGCACCCGCATCGACGACCGGCGCGACGAGGAGCCGGGCAAGCCGGTGCACGAGGCACGCCGGGGCCCCGCCTCGGTGCTCGGCCTCGACCCGTTCGAGGCGTACTACGGCGACTTCGCGACCGCGCCCGACTTCCTGGTCTTCCTGGGGCAGTACCTCGCGTGGACCGGAGACGTCCCCACCGTGCGCCAGCTGCTGCCGGCGGCGCGGGAGATCCTCGGGTGGTACGACCGCTACGCCGACCTCGACCGTGACGGCTTCGTCGAGTACCACTGCCGCGCGCCGGGCGGCGTGCGCAACCAGGGGTGGAAGGACTCGGACACGGCGGTCGTCGACGAGCACGGCCACGTCGTGGACAACCCGATCGCCACCAGTGAGCTGCAGGCCTACTGGTACGCGGCACTGCGCTACGGCTCGCTCGCCTTCGCCGCGTGCGGCGACCGCGCGTTCGCGGCGTCGCTCGTCGCCCGGGCCGCCGCCCTGCGCCGACGGTTCCACGAGGCGTTCTGGATGCCCGATCGGGGCTGCTACGCGATGGCCCTGGGGCCGGACAAGCGCCAGGTCCGCTCGGTCACCTCCAACGACGGCCACCTGCTCGCCGCCGGCATCGTCCCGGCCCGGTACGCCCGGACCGTCGCCCGCCGGCTGCTGGCGCCCGACATGTTCAGCGGCTGGGGCATTCGCACGCTGTCGGCGAGTCACCCCGCCTACAACCCGTTCAGCTACCACCGGGGCAGCGTGTGGCCGGTCGAGGCCGGCACGATCGCGCTCGGCATGGCTCGCTACGGCTGCTGGGTGGAGCTGTTCCGATTGGTGGAGGGCATGTTCGCGGCGGCCGGGCTGTTCGAGGGGTACCGGCTGCCTGAGGTGCTCACCGGGCTGCCGCGCGACGACGCGCACCCGTACCCGGGGGTGTACCCGGATTCGTGCTCGCCCCAGGCCTGGTCGTCGAGCGCGATCGTCGCGCTCGTGCAGGCGCTGCTCGCGTTGCGCCCCGTCGCCCAGTTGCGCGCGATCGTCATCGACCCGCACCTGCCCGAGTGGCTGCCGGACCTGACCCTGGAGGGTGTGCGGGTGGGTCGCTCCACGTTCGACCTGACTGTGCGGCGGCGTCGGGGCGGCGGGGTCTCGGTGCGCACGCGCGGGGACCGGATCAGGGTCGTCCGACGACCCACCCTGCGGGCCGTCGCGGCTGCCTGGTTCTAGAGACCACCTGCCGACCGGCCGTCCCGGCGAGGGCTGGTCCCCGGCCTGGCGCTGTGGCTCCACACCGCTTCGGTTGCGTCGGCCGGGCGCGGCAGGCCGCGCCCCCGGCCGATCCGGTCCCCCGTCCCTTTCGGCTACGCGTCCTCGCGGGCGGGGTTCTCCAGCCGGAAGAAGTTGCTCTGCCGGCCGTTGGTGGTCTGTTCCTGGTAGATGAAGTTCAGCCCGCGCTCGTCGAACGCCTTGAACCACTCGTCCCAGCTCACGTGCCGCAGGCGGCTGCGCGACGGACCAAGCGGGAAGTCGAAGCGCAGCACCGAGATCGTGTCCCGTTGCTTGGTCCCTTCCACGGTCGCCGGGATCGCGTTGCGCTCCTCGGCCCACTTGCGGATCACGTCGTGGTTGGTCGTGACCAGCGATCGCCCGGGCCGGTCCGGACGGTCCGACGTGGACTCGATCACCTGGGCGTACTGCAGACTGCGCGAGCTGCTCGGCCCCGCGCGGATGCCCCGGCGGCCCTGGCCGCTCGTCGCCGCTTTCCGGCCGGGACCGGTGGTCTTCTTCGCCGCGGTGGTGGTCTTCTTCGCGGCCGTGGTCCTGCGCGCCGTCGTCGTGGTCTTGCGGGCCGGCGTGGTCCTACCCGCCGGAGCCTTCTTCGCCGCGCGGCCGGTCGGCTTCTTCACGCCCGACTTGAGCAGGGCCTTCACGAGTTCGGGCTTGCGCATCCTGGACTGGCCGGCAATGTTGTGCTCCCGTGCCATCTGGCGCAGCTCGTCGACCCGCATCCGGCCGAGGTCGCTCTCGTACAGGTCCGGCGTGTTCGGTGTCTCGTTGCGCGACACCCGACCCCTCGCGGTCAGCGGCCGCTTGGTGGCCTTCGCCGCCGCCCTGGTGGTCGGCGCCTTCTTCGCGGGCGCCTTCCTGGCGGTGACCTTCTTTGCGGCGGCCTTCTTCGCAGGCGCCTTCTTCGCTACCGGCCTCCTCGCCGGTGCCTTCCTGGCCGGTGCCCGCTTCGCGGGCGCCTTCTTCGCCGCCGTGCGCTTCGCCGTCGACGCGGCACGTTGCGTCCGGCTCCTGGTCTGCTGTGCCATGTCGCCCCCCTTCACGATCCTCGAGGCTCGCTGGCCCTGGTCCTGCGCGTTGCGTCGGCTCCACCCATGGCGTCGCTGGTGGACGCCCCCGCCGGACCGCGCATGCCGCCGGTGGTCGCGTCCCCGGTGGTCGTCGGCGCCGTGTCCGGGCCCCGACGGGGTCGCCGGTGCACGTTCGCCGATCCGGCCCTGCCACCGGTGGTCGTGACCGCCCCCGGGGTCCGGCTCGGTCCGCCGTTGAGCAGCTCTGCCGGATCGACGTGGACGTCCGCCGGATCGTCGATGTCGCGCTGCTTGGCTTCCCGCTCGGGGTCGGTCGGCGGCAGTACCACGTCGGTCCGCGCGCCGGAGCCGTGCTCGGTGCGCGAGGTGGGCTGCTCCTCTGCGCGCCGCGCCGTGTGTTGTGCGTCTTCCGCGTTCACGTCATCACCTCGTGTCGCCTCCGTGTGACTGCCCCTGACGGGCACGGCTAAACGCGTACGGCCCGTGCCGGCCCGGGTGCGCCGTTCGGCTCACGGCCAGGTGGCGGTGTGCACGGGCACGTCGCGGCTGGACAGGTCAGGGCGATAGCGGACGAACCGGACAGGGTGTCGCCATCGGCCGTGTTCGAACGCGATGTCGACCTCCACCTCGACGACCGCGTCGGGCTGTGCCTGGAGGTACGGCAGCGGCCTGGGGTCGGTGAGCTGTCCGGTCCAGGCGGCGGGCAGGGGCTCGGGCCAGGGATGGTCGAGGCCGCCTGCGCGCGCGGGTCTGGCGGGGACCAGCTGCCCGGCGAGCTGCCCGCGCGCACCGGCGGGCAGTGGGCGGGTACGCCCGACGTAGCGCAGCCGCCCGGTGGCGTCGAGGCGGCCGAGCAGCAGCGTCTCGGGGTCGGCGAGGCTGCCCGTGACACCCCCCACGATCGCCTCCGTGGTGATGCGGGTGCGCAGCTTGGCCCAGCCGCGCCGGCCAGGCTGGTAGGTGGTGGCGAGGCCTTTGACGACCAGCCCTTCCACTCCGGCGTGGGCCCATTCGCGCATCCACGCTCCGGCCACGTTCGGGTCGGTGGTCTGCGGGCAGCGGGTCAGCTGCGGCGGCGCGTCCGCCAGCAGGGTGGTCAGGCGCGCGCCGCGCTGGGCGAGGGGCGCGGACAGCAGCGGCCCGGTCGGGGCGTGCAGCAGGTCGAAGGCGACCAGGTGGGCGGGGTGGGCGGTCACCTCGCCCGGCAGGTGCCGGCCGGCGCTGACCCGCCGTTGGAGCAGCGCGAAGGATGTCGTGCCCCGGTGCGGGTCCCAGATGATCAGTTCCCCGTCGACGACGGTTCCGGCGGGCAGCGCGCCGCGCGCCAGACTGCTGATGTCGGGGAAGTACGCGGCGAGCGGCTTGCCGGAGCGGGACTGGAGGTAGACCTCGTGCGCCTCGACGAAGACCAGGACCCGCCAGCCGTCCCACTTCGGCTCGTACACGCAGCCACCCGCGCAACTGTCCGGGTCCGGCAGTCGCCGCACCGGTACGGCGTGCATCGGCTCGATGGGTGGCCGCAGCATGATCCCCCGCTGGCGGGTCGCGCCCGCCCCCGTACCGGCGGACCGCGCCGCGAGTCACTCTAGGCGGCGGATGTGGGACGGACGGGGGATTTCGGTGAGCGCGGGCGCCGCGCGGGCCCGCGTGGCCCGCGATGAGGGTATGCCCGGCATGAGGGTATGTTGGTAATGTTTGAGCTAGAGATACATAGCCCATAGGAGCCCCGATGGCTGTGACTCAGATTGATCTTGACGAGGAGGCGCTCGCCGAGGCGATGCGGCTGTCCGGCGCGAAAAGCAAGAAGGAGACCGTCAACCTCGCGTTGCGCGAGTACGCGGCTCGTCATCGGCGCATCGCGGCGCTTGATCACTACGCCGCGGTCGCTCAGGGTTGGGACTACGAGGGCTGGCGAGAGATGCGCGCCGCGGGGAAGGCGTCTGCGTGATCCGGTACCTGGTCGACTCGTCGGCCCTCTGGCGCATTCTGCGCGAGCCGGGCGTACGGGCGGCCTGGGCAGACGTGATCTCGGACCACGCGATCGGATCCTGCCAGCCACAGCGCACCGAGTTCCGGCGCTCGGCTCGCAACCTCGACGAGTACGAGCAGATGACCGCGATGTTTGCCGAGTTGTACCCCGACGTCGCGGTGCCGAAGACGGCGTGGCAGTGGGTGGAGTCGGCTCAGTACCGGCTGCTGCGGGCCGGGGCGCACCGGGCACTCTCCTGTGTGGATCTGTTGATCTGCGCGTGCGCGGCCATCCGGGGCCTCGTGGTGCTCCACGATGACGACGACTTCGCGGTCGCCGCACGACATCTTCCCGATCTCGTCGAGCGACCGGTGCGCAGGCTTCCCGAGATCGCGTGACCGAGCGCGCCCGGGGCCGAGTGCCCCCGGCAGGTCCGGCGGGTCCTGGCTGCCGGTGCTGGCCTCCTGGTCGCGGTGTGCGGCGAATTATTCCAGTGCCTCCCTGATCGCGGCTGCTTGTCGCGCATGTAGCTTCTTGCCTTCCGGGCCGTCCACCAGGCGGAAGCTCGATGCGAACCGTCAGTGGGACCTGCCCCGGCTCGGTGGGGGCGGGAGGACAGCGCGATTCGCGGTTTTTCGGCGAGTCAGTCGTTTCCGCTGGTCCTGGCTCTGGTACTGGCGTTGGCGGCACGCCACTGGCCGATTCGCTGCTCGATGCGTTCGCATACCTGTCGAAAGAGCTGCTTGTCGAGGCGAGGGTGCATCCCTTCGGCCGCGAATACCGCATCGGCGAAGGCGCCGACACTGGAGGGAGGCGACTGGCGCAGGCGTTCCTGCTCGGGTGGTGGAAGGCAGAACCCCAGGTCGGTACAGAGCTCGTCGAGCAGCCGCTGCACCTGGTTGGCACCCGGGTCCTTCCCGTTCATGATCAGAGTCTAGCTGCGGGAACGGCAGGCCGGGCCGGGTCAACGCGTGGAAGCAGGACGACTGGACCGGTGTAGCCCCCCCAGCGCGGGCGCTCCGGCGTCCGCGAGAAACGCCTCCACCATCGACGCCAGCGCAGGCCCGCGCATGCGCGGGACTACGAACATTAGGTGCCCGCAGCGTCACACGCTGCTCGATCGTCAGTCGCCCCGGCAGCGTCGCGCGGTGGGATGTTTTGCGTGCCCCCGGTGGGATTCGAACCCACACTGTCGGAGGTTTGAGCTCCGTCTCTCTGCCGTTGGAGTACAGGGGCGCGGGCCGTGGACAAGCCTACCCACTACGCTGGGTGCGGTGACAACGCGGCACGGAGGCTGAGGTCGGCGTGGGCGGTACACAGCAGGGGGGTACGGAGCGGCGCCGGGTGCTCATCGCGGAGGATGAGGCCCTGATCCGCCTCGACCTCGCGGAGATGCTCGTCGAGGAGGGGTACGAGGTCGTCGGGGAGGCCGGCGACGGCGAGACGGCGGTCCGGCTCACCGAGGAGCTCAAGCCGGACCTGGTGATCCTCGACATCAAGATGCCGATCATGGACGGGCTGGCCGCCGCCGAGAAGATCGCCGAGTCCAGGCTCGCCCCGGTGGTCATCCTGACCGCGTTCAGCCAGCGCGACCTGGTCGAGCGCGCCCGGGCGGCGGGCGCGATGGCGTACCTGGTCAAGCCGTTCCAGAAGACCGACCTGGTCCCGGCGATCGAGATCGCGTTGTCGCGCTTCCAGGAGATCTCCGCGCTGGAGTCCGAGGTGGCCACCCTCGCCGAGCGGCTGGAGACCCGCAAGGTCGTCGAGCGCGCGAAGGGCCGGTTGATGACGGTGTTCGCCATGACCGAGCCGCAGGCGTTCCGGTGGATCCAGCGGACCGCGATGGACCACCGGATGACCATGCGCGAGGTCGCCGAGCGGATCCTGGCGGAGACCCCCGATCCGTCGGCGGCGATCAAACGCCCCGGCGAGTGAACGATCCATGAACACCAGTGGCGGATGAGGTCGCTGATGGCGGGCGCGACGCGGCGCTCTCGACACGCCACGTAACGGTTAGGTCAACGGCCCGCTCCAGGTCTTACGGCGCGGCCCGACGTGGGATAACCTGCCCCGCCAGACCGCTGTTACACGGGTCCGGTCCCGTGCTGCGCCGACGGTAACAAACTCGGCGCCGGCGGATCGAGACACATGGAGGAGGGCTCGTAGCCGTGAGGCAACGACTCGTACGGGTACTGGGCAGCGCCGCGGTCGCCGCCGCGGTCGTGGCCGGTGCCGCGGCGTGCGGTGGCGGCGACAACACCGCGGGCGGCGGCGACGGCAACAAGTGCGACGTGAAGATCGCGTTCTTCGGCGCGCTGACCGGTTCCGCAGCGAACCTGGGTATCAACATCAAGAACGGCGTCCAGCTCGCCATTGATCAGCACAACGAGAAGAACCCGGACTGCAAGGTCACCCTGGAGGAGGTCGACTCCGAGGGCAGCCCGGACAAGGCGCCCGGCCTGGCGCGGGAGCTGGTCACCGACAGCAAGGTCGTGGGCGTGGTCGGCCCGGCCTTCTCTGGTGAGTCCGAGGCCGCCAACCCGATCTTCAACGAGGCCGGCCTGCCGATCATCACGGCGTCGGCGACCCGGCCGAGCCTGTCGGAGCAGGGCTGGAAGGTGTTCCACCGGGCCGTCGCCAACGACAACGCGCAGGGCCCCGCGGCCGGTAACTACATCAAGAGCGTGCTGAAGGCGGAGAAGGTCGCGGTCGTCGACGACGGGGCCGCGTACGGTGCGGGCCTGGCCGACGCGGTCAAGGAGGTGCTGGGCAGCGCGGTCGTCGTCACCGACAAGGTCGCCGCGGACGGCCAGCAGACCGACTTCTCGGCCACGGTCACGAAGATCATCTCCAGCGGTGCCACGGCGCTCTTCTACGGCGGCTACTACCAGAATGCCGGTCTGCTGCGTAAGCAGCTCACCGAGCGGGGCTGGACCGGCACGCTGGTCGGCGGTGACGGTGTCAACGACCCCGGCTACGTCAAGGCCGCCGGCAACGCCGCCGCCGCGGGCACGATCCTGACCTGCCCGTGCGCCCCGGCCAGCAAGGCCAAGGGCAGCTTCGTCAGCGACTACAAGGCGAAGTTCAACATGGACCCGGGCACGTACAGCGACGTGGCCTTCGACGCGACCAACATCTTCCTCGAGGGCATCAAGGCGGGTAACACCACCAAGGCCAAGATGCTGGAGTACATCAAGGGTGTGAACTACACCGGTGTGGCGAACACCTACAAGTTCACCGAGAACGGCGAGCTCGACTCCTCGCTGCTGATCGTGTGGGCGTTCAAGGTCGACGAGTCCGGCAACGTGGTACCGGACCAGGAGGCCCCGAAGGCCTGAGTTGACAGACGAGGTGCGGCCGGGAGCACACTTCCCGGCCGCACCCGTGCCCTAACGGGAGCAGTACGTGAACTTTGACGCCCTTATCAACGACTTCGGCGAATTGACCTCCACCGGGCTGGCGCAGGGCGCCATCTACGCGCTGTTCGCCCTCGGCTACACGCTGGTGTACGGCGTGCTGCGGCTCATCAACTTCGCCCACTCCGAAGTGTTCATGATGGGGACCTTCGCCTCGGTGCTGACCTGGCGGGTGTTCGGTCTCGATCAGAACTCTCCGATACCGCCCGCCGCCCAGCTCGCCGGCTACCTGCTGGTCGGACTCGTCGTGGCGATGCTCGCCTCGGCGGCGACCGCGCTGGTGGTGGAGCGGGTGGCGTACCGACCGCTGCGCCGGCGCAACGCACCCGTGCTCGCGTTCCTCATCACCGCGATCGGGGCGTCTGTGGTGATCTCCGAAGCCGTCGGCATCCTCACCCGCCGGCAGGTGCAGGGCACCCCGACGCTGATGCGCACGAGCACGGTGGTCGAGATCGGCGGCGCCCGGATCACGACGCTGCAGATCGGCCTGCTCGTGACGGCGATCGTGATGATGGTCGGGCTGGACTACTTCGTGAACCGGACCCGGCTCGGGCGCGGCATCCGTGCGGTCGCCCAGAGCCCGGACACCGCCGCCCTCATGGGCGTGAACAAGGACCGGGTGGTGGCGCTCGTCTTCCTGCTCGGCGGCCTCATGGCCGGGGTCGCCGCGCTCATGTACAACCTCAAGATCGGTAACCCGAAGTACAACGTCGGCTTCGACCTCGGGATCAAGGCGTTCGCGGCGGCGGTGCTCGGCGGCATCGGCAACATCCGCGGCGCGATGCTGGGCGGCCTGCTGCTCGGCGTGGTCGAGAACTACGGCGCGGCGCTGTTCGGGTCCAACTACATCAATGCGGTGGCGTTCGTGGTCCTGGTGCTCGTGCTGCTGTTCAGGCCCACGGGCCTGCTCGGTGAGTCGCTGGGGAGGGCACGGGCATGACCAGGAACGGAAACGGCGGCCGGTTCAGCCTGCGCACCCCGTGGACGCGGCTGCCCAAGCCGGCCCGTTGGGCCGTGGTGGTCGCCTGCGCGGTGCTCGCGTACGCGCTGCCCAACCTCAACATCCCGCTGCTGCGCACGCCCGAGACCGACTGGGCGACCATGCTGTTCACGGTCTCGACGTACGTGCTGCTGGCGCTCGGGCTCAACATCGTCGTCGGCTACGCCGGGCTGCTCGACCTCGGCTACGTCGGCTTCTTCGCGGTCGGCGCCTACTCCGTCGCGCTGCTGACCTCGCCGAACAGCGACTTCGCGATCAAGTGGCCGTGGCTGGCCGGTGTGGGCGCGGCCATCGTGTTCACGATGATCTCCGGAGTCATCCTCGGTTGGCCGACGCTGCGGCTGCGCGGTGACTACCTGGCGATCGTGACGCTCGGCTTCGCCGAGATCATCCGGGTGCTCGCGTCCGACCCCGAGTCCATCTTCAAGGGGGACCGGGGCATCTCACAGATCCCGCACCCGGTGCCGTTCCTCAAGGACGCGGAGGGCAACCCGATCTTCGGGGTCACCGACGCCCGGCCGTACTACTGGCTCGGCCTCAGTCTGGTGATCATCGTGATCTTCGCGTCGCGCAACCTCGACCGCAGCCGGGTGGGCCGGGCGTGGGTGGCGATCCGCGAGGACGAGGACGCCGCCGAGGCGATGGGCGTGCCGACGTTCCGGTTCAAGCTGTGGGCGTTCGCCATGGGGGCCGCCGCGGGTGGCCTGTCCGGTGCGCTCTTCGCCGGGACCCAGGGCTTCATCAACGCCGCCAGCTTCCAGCTGCTCTTCTCGATCCTCATCCTGGCCGGCGTCGTCATGGGCGGCTCGGGCAACCTGCCCGGCGCGATCCTCGGCGGCGTGCTCATCGCCTACATCCCCGAGCGGCTGCGCGGTATCGAGACGCCCGAATGGCTGCCCGGCAACCTGGCCAACCAGGACCTGTTCGAGTGGCGCTACTTCTTCTTCGGATTGGCCCTCATCCTGATCATGATCTTCCGGCCGCAGGGGCTCGTGCCGAGCCGCCGCCGGTCGCTGGAGCTCAAGGAACGGGCGAAGGAGGTGACCGTCGGTGAGTGAGACCGCGGCTCCGCAGACCGTGACCCCGGAGACGGCGACCGCACAGCGGTCGGGCGACCGGAAGCCACTGCTCGAGGTTGACGGCATCACGCTGCGCTTCGGCGGCGTCGTCGCGCTCGACAACGTGTCGTTCACCCTCAACGAGGGCGAGATCCTCGGCCTGATCGGGCCGAACGGGGCGGGCAAGACCACCTGCTTCAACGCGATCACCGGGGTCTTCCCGCCCACCTCGGGTGAGGTGCGCTTCCGCGGCGAGCGGATCACCGGCCGGAAGAAGTACAAGATCACCCGGGCCGGCATCGCCCGGACGTTCCAGAACATCCGGCTCTTCCCAGAGATGACCGCGCTGGAGAATGTGCTCGTCGGCGCCGACGCCCGGCACAAGACGAGCGTGCCGGGCGCGCTGTTGCGACTGCCCCGTCACTGGAAGGAGGAGCGGGCGGCGCGCGAGGTCGCGATGGAGCTCATGCGGTTCGTCGGCATCGACCGGCGCGCCGACGAGCTGGCCCGCAACCTCTCCTACGGGGAGCAGCGACGGCTGGAGATCGCCCGCGCGATGGCCACCGAGCCGAAGCTGCTGTGCCTCGACGAGCCGGCCGCCGGCTTCAACCCGGCCGAGAAGGAGGAGCTGCTCGGCCTGATCCGCCAGATCCGGGACCGCGGCATCACGGTCCTGCTCATCGAGCACGACATGCGCCTGGTCATGGGGGTCACCGAGCGCATCGTCGTGCTCGAGTTCGGCAAGAAGATCGCCGAGGGCACGCCGGCCGAGGTGCGGGAGGACCCGAAGGTGATCGCGGCGTACCTGGGGGAGCCCACCAATGCTGCTTGAGATCGAGAACGTCTCGCTGCTCTACGGCCGCATCCAGGCGCTGCACGGGATCAGCCTCCACGTGAACGAGGGCGAGATCGTCGCGCTCATCGGCGCGAACGGTGCCGGCAAGACCACGACCATGCGCGCCATCTCCGGCCTGCGCCCCGTGGCGAGCGGCCGGATCGTCTTCGCCGGCGAGGACATCACCCGGCTGCGCGCGGACCTGCGGGTGGTCCGTGGCCTGTGCCAGGCGCCCGAGGGCCGGGGCATCTTCCCGGGCATGACGGTCATGGAGAACCTGGAGATGGGTGCCTACACCCGCCGGGACAAGGCCGGCATCGCCGCCGACCTGGACCGGGTCTTCGGTCTCTTCCCGCGCCTGGCCGAGCGGCGCAAGCAGCCCGGTGGCACGCTCTCCGGTGGCGAGCAGCAGATGCTCACCATCGGGCGAGCCCTGATGAGCCGGCCGAAGCTGCTGCTGCTCGACGAGCCGTCGATGGGTCTGGCGCCCATGCTGATCCAGCAGATCTTCGAGATCATCTCCGAGATCAACGCGCAGGGCACGACGATCCTGCTGGTCGAGCAGAACGCCCAGCAGGCGCTGTCCCGTGCGCACCGGGCGTACGTGCTGGAGACCGGCCGGATCGTCAAGAGCGGGACGGGCGTCGAGCTGCTGCACGACTCCGCGGTGAAGGAGGCGTACCTCGGCGTGGCCTAGTGCTCGCGACCGGTTACGGTAGGTATCCCCCTGGCAAGGAAAGGCACCCCTCATGTTTGGCATGACACGCAATAGGCGAGCGCCGCTCGCCCTCCTCGGCGCGGCCGCGCTGACGCTCGGCCTCGCCGCCTGCGGTGAGAAGGAGCCGTCCAGCACGCCCGGCGGCGACGGCGCCTCCGCGCCCGCGGTCGCCGTCGACGAGGCGCTGGCCGCCAAGGTGCCGGACGCGATCAAGGCGGACGGCAAGATCGTCGTCGGCAACGATCCGACGTACGCTCCCGCGGAGATCCTCGACACCGACGGCAAGACGATCATCGGCTTCGACATCGACCTGTTCGACGCGGTCGCGGCCAAGCTGGGCCTCAAGGCCGAGTACACCGCCAGCGTGTTCGACGACATCATCCCCGGCGTGCAGTCCGGCAAGTACGAGGCCGGCGTCTCGTCGTTCACCATCAACGAGGAACGCACGAAGACCGTGCTCATGGTCAGCTACTTCGAGGCCGGCACGCAGTGGGTGACCCAGAAGGGCAACCCGCAGGGTGTCAACCCGGACGACGCGTGCGGCAAGCGGATCGCCGTGCAGAGCGGCACCGTGCAGCACGAGGACATCGAGCAGCGGTCGGAGAAGTGCAAGGCCGCGAACAAGCCGGAGATCATCATCGAGCCGTACCAGTCGCAGGCCGACGCGACCGCGGCGGTCGTCTCCGGCAAGAACGACGCCATGCTGGCCGACTCGCCGGTCGGCGCCGAGGCGGTGCAGAAGACCAACGGGCAGCTGGAGCTGCTCGGCGACATCTACGACTCGGCCCCGTACGGCATCGTGGTGGCCAAGGACCAGCAGGCCTTCGCCGAGGCGATCCGGGACGCGTTCAAGGCGATCATCGCCGACGGCACGTACCAGCGGATCCTCGAGAAGTGGGGCGTGCAGGCCGGCGGCGTCGGGGAGTCCGAGGTCACGATCCACCCCGCCTCCTGACCCCCCGATGACCTCCGCACCGACGACGAGTCCGGCGACCGAGCGGGCACGGCCCGAGCCCATCCGGGCCGTGCCCGTCCGGCGCCCGTGGCGCTGGGTGGCCGTGGGCGTCATGGCGGTGCTCGCCGCCATGTTCGTGCACATGCTGCTCACCAACGACGCCTTCGCCTGGGCGTACATGGTCGACAACATGTTCCGCCCGCCGATCATGATGGGCCTGCGCGGGACGATCATCCTCACCGTCGGCGCCATGGTCCTGGGCGTGGCGCTCGGCGTGGTCATCGCGATCATGCGCCTGTCCGGGAATCCGATCCTGGTCGCGGCGGCGTGGACGTACACGTGGGTGTTCCGGGCGGTGCCGCGGCTGGTGCTGGCGTTCCTGTTCGGCAGCCTCACCACGCTGTGGCTGCGGATCGAGTTCGGGCTGCCGTTCGACCGGCAACTCGGCGCGCTGTTCGGCCGCGACGACTTCCAGCTGCGGCTGTTCGGCTTCGACACCCGCGAGGTGAGCCTGTTCGCGGGCGGGCTCGTCGTCGGGATCATCGCGCTCGGCCTGTCCGAGGCGGCGTACATGGCCGAGATCGTCCGGGCCGGCATCCAGTCGATCGACCAGGGCCAGACCGAGGCGGCCGGGGCGCTGGGCATGACCCGACTGCAGACGCTGCGTCGGATCGTGCTGCCGCAGGCCATGCGGCTGATCATCCCGCCGACCGGCAACGAGACGATCGCCATGCTCAAGGACACCTCGCTGGTGGCGTTCGTGCCCATCACGGCCGAGCTGTTCTACCAGCTCACCCTCGTCGGCAAGCGGGAGTTCCAGGTGTTCCCGATGCTGGTGGCGGCCACGCTGTGGTACCTGCTGCTCACCAGCATCCTGCTGGTCGGCCAGCACTTCGTCGAGCGCCACTTCTCGCGCGGCTACGGAGCGCGCCGCGGTGCGGGCGGCGGCAGCGACGCCCCGGCGAGAAACCGGGCGTGGCTGCGGCTGCGCGGGCTCGCCGCCGAGCAGGGCGGGGCCGCGGCACCGGGCGGCTGGGGTGCGGATCCACACGCGGCCGGGCCGTCGGGAGGAGGCTCGAGATGACGGGCGCTGTCGCCGGCGACCGCCGGCCGATGGTCAGGGCCGAGAACGTGCACAAGTCCTTCGGGCAGCTTGCGGTGCTCAAGGGCGTGGACCTGGAGGTGGCCGCCGGACAGGTGTGCTGTGTGATCGGCCCCTCCGGCTCGGGGAAGTCGACGTTCCTGCGCTGCATCAACCACCTGGAGAAGGTGACCGCCGGGCGGATCTGGGTCGACGGCGAACTCATCGGCTACCGCGAGCGCGGCGGCAAGCTGTACGAGTTGCGGGAAAAGGAGGTTGCCGCGCAGCGCCGCAGCATCGGCATGGTGTTCCAGCGGTTCAACCTGTTCCCGCACATGACGGCGCTGGAGAACGTGATGGAGGCGCCGGTACGGGTCGCGCGCGAGCCGCGGGACGCGGTGCGCGAGCGGGCCCGGGCGCTGCTCGACCGGGTCGGGCTCGCGCACAAGATGGACGCCTACCCGAACGAGCTCTCCGGCGGCCAGCAGCAGCGGGTGGCGATCGCGCGGGCGCTGGCCATGCGGCCGAAGCTGATGCTCTTCGACGAGCCGACGAGCGCGCTGGACCCGGAGCTGGTCGGCGAGGTGCTCGACGTGATGAAGGACCTGGCCCGCGACGGCATGACGATGATCGTGGTGACCCACGAGATCGGCTTCGCCCGCGAGGTCGGCGACTCACTGGTGTTCATGGACGACGGGGTGGTCGTCGAGCAGGGCCCGCCGCGCGAGGTGATCGCGCAGCCGCGCCACGAGCGGACGAAGGCGTTCCTCGCCAAGGTGCTGTGAGCCGGGCGGACGCGGGACGCCGCGTCAGCGTGCGGTGTCCACCGGCGGCAGCGGCGCGACGTAGGTCACCGAGCGGGACGTCGTGGTGAAACCCACCCGCTCGTAGACGCCGACCGCGCCGGTCGGGCTGTCCGCGTCGACACTGAGCCCGGCGCTGGTGTACCCGGCCCGGCCCGCCGCCGTGAGCACCGCCGCCAGCAGCGCCCCAGCCACGCCCCGCCGCCGCCACGGCCGGCGTACCCCGACGTGTCCGATGTAGACGCGGGTCGGGTCGGCGTCGCTGTAGGACAGCACGTAGCCGGCGACCTCGTCGCCGTCGACGGCGAGCAGCGACAGGTCGGGCAGGAAGCTCTCGGACCGGACCGTCAAGGTCGCCCACTCGTCCAGGCCGCGGCGCTGGTACCCCCAGTGGTCGGCGAACGCCTCCACGTGCGCCGCGTGCAGCGCCTTCTCGTCGTCGGTCGAGTACGGTCGGGCGGCGAGACCCTCGGGCAGCGCCAGCGCGGGGGGTTCGACGGTCGGCGCGGCCATGTCGAACCAGTACCGGGCCGGGGTCATCCCGAGGCGTTCGAAGAGGCGGACCGCGTCCCGGTCGCCGAGGTTGGTGACGCCGTGCACCTCCCACGCGGCGTCCGGCGCCACGGTCCGGTGGATCTCGGCAGCCCGGGTGAGTTGCCAGCCCAGCAGCTCGCGGCCGATGCCGCGGCCACGCCACCGCGGGTGGACCCCGCCGAGCAGATCGACCCGGAAGCCGCCCGCGGGTGGCGTCGCGACCATCGCCGCCGCGACCAGCCCGTCCGGGCCCACGACGACCCGGCTGTCGGTGGCAAGGTCGCGCACGAGCCCGGCGACCAAGCTCTCGATGTCCTCGCGGGTGGTCCCGGAATGGCCGCCGGCCCGCTCCTCGATGAGGTTTATCAGGTCGGCGACGGCGGCGGCGTCGGCCGCCTCGTACGGCCGAGTCAGCAGTTGTGCCACGACCCGAACCTATGCCGCCCCGCAAGGGAATTTCCGGACCGGGCCGATGGCGTGGGGCGTGTGGGGCGGTGGGATGCTGGTCCGATGACCCCCGACGTGCGGCGCCTGCTCCACCTGCGCCACGCCAAGGACCTGATCGACCGCGCGTACGCGGAGCCCATCGACCTGGCCCGGCTGGCGCGACGGGCCGGCTACTCGCGGTTCCACTTCGCCCGCGCCTTCCGCGACGCGTACGGCGACCCGCCTGGCCGCTATCTGACGAGGCGGCGCGTGGAGCGGGCCAAGGACCTGCTGCGCAACGCCGACCTGACCGTCACCGAGGTCTGCCACCTGGTCGGCTTCACCAGCCTCGGCTCGTTCAGCGCGCGATTCCGCGAGCTGGTCGGGGTGTCGCCCTCGGCGTATCGGGCGGCGGCGGCGCGCGAGGGTGGTCCGCCCGCGGTGCCCGGTTGCGTGGTGTTCATGTGGGGTGTTCATGTGGGGCGGTGCGGCGGCGCGCGGCGGGGTGCGGAGCGCAATCGCGGAGAAGCGGGGCGGCGGGCCGGTGGCTAGCGTCGAGAGCGACAGATCAGCAGGGAGGGATCGCAATGATCAAGGGCCTGTCGCACGCCACGGTGTGGGTGCTCGACCAGGACGAGGCGAAGCAGTTCTACACCGAGAAGCTGGGCTTCGAGGTCCGTGACGACGTGTCGATGGACGGCTTCCGCTGGCTGACCGTGGGTCTGAAGGACCAACCCGACGTGCGGCTCGTGCTCACCCGCCCTGGCCCGCCGATGATGAGCGAGGAGGACGGGGCACGGGTGCGGGAGCTGCTGGCCAAGGGGCTGATGGCCGGCGGGGTGCTGGCCACGACCGACTGCCGGGCCACGTACCGCGAACTGCGTGCCCGGGGCGTGGAGTTCGTCCAGGAGCCGGCGGAGCGGCCGTACGGGATCGAGGCAGTGTTTCGGGATAATTCTGGCAATTGGTTCAGTCTGACCCAGCGTACCGACGGCTGATGGGGATGCCCGGCGCTGTCGGGGGGCCGGACTAGAGTCGTAGCGTGAGCGATTCGACCGCGTCCCCCCGGCTGCTCCTGCTCGATGGGCACTCGCTCGCCTACCGGGCGTTCTTCGCCCTGCCCGTGGAGAACTTTTCGACCACGACCGGGCAGCCGACCAACGCGGTGTACGGCTTCACCTCCATGTTGATCAACCTGCTGCGCGACGAGCAGCCGACGCACATCGCGGTCGCCTTCGACGTGTCCCGGCGCTCGTTCCGCACCGAGCGCTACGCGGACTACAAGGCGGGCCGCGCGGACAGCCCGGTCGATTTCGCCGGCCAGGTCAGCCTCATCCAGGAGGTGCTCGCCGCCCTGCGCATCCCGGTGGTCCAGCACGACGGGTACGAGGCGGACGACGTCATCGCCACGTTGGCCCGCCAGGCCCGCGATGCGGGCATGGAGGTGCTGATCTCCACTGGCGACCGGGACACCTTCCAACTCGTCGGGGACCGGATCACCGTGCTGTACGCGATCCGCGGCGTCTCCGAACTCGCCCGGATGGACCCGGCCGCGGTGCAGGCGAAGTACGGCGTGCCGCCGGAGCGGTACCGGGACCTGGCGGCGCTGGTGGGGGAGTCCAGCGACAACCTCTCCGGGGTGCCCGGCGTCGGCCCGAAGACCGCGGCCAAGTGGATCAACCAGTACGGCTCGCTGGAGGGCGTCGTCGCGCACGTCGACGAGATCAAGGGGAAGGCGGGCGAGAGCCTGCGCGCCCACCTCGCCGATGTCATGCGCAACTACGAGCTCAACCGGCTGGTCGACGACCTGGACCTGTCGGTCGGCCCGACCGATCTGCGGTGGCCGGGCTGGGACCGGGAGGCGGTGCACCGGGTCTTCGACACGCTGCAGTTCCGGGTGCTGCGCGACCGGCTCTACCAGTACCTCGAGCCCGTGGCGCCGGAGGCCGAGGCCGGGTTCGACCTGGCCGGAGCGGTGCTCACCGAGCCGGGCGCGGTGGCCGAATGGCTCGCCGCGCACGCGCCGGCCGGTCGGGCGGTGGGCGTGGCGGTCGCCGGCACCTTCGGTCGGGGCACCGGCTCCCTGCACGGCGTCGCGGTGGCCACTGCGGACGGCCCGGCCGCCTGGTTCGACCCGGCCCGCCTGGACGCCCCCGACGAGGCCGCCGTCGCCCTCTGGCTCGCCGACCCCGAGCGGCCCAAGGTGCTGCACGACTCCAAGCCCGCCCGGCTGGCGTTCGCCGCGCAGGGCTGGCAGCTGGCCGGGGTCGTCACGGACACCGCGCTCGCCGCCTACCTCGCCCGGCCCGACCAGCGGTCGTACGACCTGGTCGACCTGGCCCTGCGGTACCTGCATCGGGAGCTTCGGGTGGATGCGCCCGACGACGGGCAGTTGATGCTCGACGGGCTGGGCGACGAGGGCGTGGCGGAGCAGAACCTCATGCTGCGTGCCCGAGCCACCCTCGACCTGGCCGACGCGCTGGCCGCGGAGCTGACCCGCGACGGCGACGCGTCCGAGCGGCTGCTGCGTGGCGTCGAGCAGCCGCTGGTCGAGGTGCTGGCCGGGATGGAGAGCGCCGGCATCGCGGCCGACACGGACTACCTCTCCGACCTGGAGGCCCACTTCGCCGGCGAGGTGAAGGCGGCCGCGCAGGCGGCGTACGAGGTGGTGGGCCGGGAGTTCAACCTCGGCTCGCCCAAGCAGCTGCAGGAGATCCTCTTCGTCCAGCTGGGCCTGCCCAAGACGAAGCGCATCAAGACCGGCTACACCACCGACGCGGACGCGCTGCAGTGGCTGTACGCGCAGACCGAGCACCCGCTGCTCGAGCACCTGCTGCGCCACCGCGACGTGGCCCGATTGAAGTCCACAGTAGACGGCCTACTCAAGTCCGTCGGCCCGGACGGGCGCATCCACACCACGTTCCACCAGACCGTCGCGGCCACCGGCCGCCTGTCGTCGACCGACCCCAACCTGCAGAACATCCCGATCCGCACCGAGGAGGGGCGGCGCATCCGGCGCGCGTTCGTGGTCGGCGAGGGCTACGAGTGCCTGATGACGGCCGACTACAGCCAGATCGAGATGCGCATCATGGCGCACCTGTCGCAGGACGAGGCGCTGATCGAGGCGTTCAACTCCGGCTTCGACTTCCACGCGGCCACCGCGTCGTCGGTCTTCGGCGTGCCGCCCGACCAGATCGGCCCGGACGAGCGCCGCAAGGTCAAGGCGATGAACTTCGGCCTGGCGTACGGGTTGAGCGCGTACGGGCTGTCCCAGCAGCTCGGGATCTCCACCGAGGAGGCCCGCGCGCTGATGGCGGAGTACTTCGAACGGTTCGGCGGGGTCCGCGACTACCTGCACCAGGTCGTCGAGCGGGCGCGCGTGGACGGGTACACCGAGACCGTGCTGGGCCGCCGCCGCTACCTGCCGGACCTCACCTCCGACAACCGGCAGCGGCGGGAGATGGCCGAGCGCATGGCGCTCAACGCCCCGATCCAGGGCTCGGCGGCCGACATCATCAAGGTGGCGATGCTGCGCGTCGACGAGGCGCTGCGGTCGGCGGGGCTGCGCTCGCGGATGCTGCTGCAGGTGCACGACGAGCTGGTCTTCGAGGTCGCACCGGGCGAGCGCGAGCGGCTGGAGGAGCTGGTCCGCCGCCAGATGGGCGAGGCGTACCCGCTGTCGGTGCCGCTGGAGGTGTCGATCGGCGTGGGCCGCGACTGGGGCGAGGCCGGACACTGACTCCCGCCCCGGTGTCGGTCTGATCGGTGCCGCCGGGAACGGTTGGCCGGCAGCGCCCGGGGAAGCGTGAAGGGTGGAGACCCTGCCAGCAGTCACCGCCACGTGACTGGTCGAAACGGGAGGAACCCATGCCCTTCATCACCGTCGGTGTCGAAAACTCCGCGCCGATCGACCTCTACTACGAAGATCACGGCTCCGGCCAACCCGTCGTGCTCATCCACGGCTTCCCGCTCAGCGGCGCCGCCTGGGAGAAGCAGATACCGATGCTGCTGTCGGCCGGATACCGGACGATCACGTACGACCGCCGCGGTTTCGGCAGATCCAGCCAGCCGGCCATCGGGTACGACTACGACACGTTCGCCGCGGACCTGGCCATGATCATTAATCAGCTCGACCTGCGGGACGTCGTGCTGATCGGCCACTCGATGGGCACCGGGGAGATCACCCGCTACCTCAGCACGTACGGCTCCTCGCGGGTGAGCAAGGCCGTGTTCATCAGCCCGATTCCGCCGTTCCTGCTCAAGACGCCGGACAATCCGGACGCCGTGGACGCGAGCGTCTTCGGCGGCTTCATGAACGCCGCGATGGCGGACCGGTTCGCGTACCACACCGCCTTCCTGAAGGACTTCTTCAACTACGACCAGACGATGGGCAAGTCGGTCAGCGAGGAGGTGTTCCGGGCGTTCTGGAACATCGCGGTGGCCGCGTCCCCGATCGCCACACAGGCGTGCATACGGACCTGGCAGACGGACTTCCGCGGCGACCTGCCCCGCATCGACGTACCGGTGCTGATCATCCACGGCGACGCCGACCGGATCCTGCCGTACCCGGTGACCGCTCCACGACTGCAGCAGGCGCTGCCGGGGAGCCAACTGGTGACGCTGCCCGGTGCCCCGCACGCCATCCCGTGGACGCACGCGGACGAGGTCAACCGGGCCGTGATGGACTTCGTCGGCACCCCGATGCCGGCCATGGCCCGCTGACCGGCCGGCTCTCGCCCGCCCTCGGCGCCGGCCGGGGGCGGGCGAACCGCGCCCACGGGAAATCGGGTCGCCGCCGACGGTCGATTCGACGACGATCGGCCGATGCGGACCGAGATCGCGGCGTACTACCGGCGCATGGGTGAGGCGACCCGGCTCGCCACCGGTGGCGGGCGGCTGGAGTTCCTGCGCACCTGGGACGTGCTGTCACGCGTGCTGCCGCCACCGCCCGCTGCGGTGCTCGACGTGGGTGGGGCAACCGGCGCCTACGCCGAACCGCTCGCCTCGGCCGGCTACCGGGTGCACGTCGTCGACCCGGTGCCCGAGCACGTGACGGCGGCCGGCGCGCTGCCCGGGGTGACGGCCGTTCTGGGCGACGCGCGCGCCCTCGGTATCGCCGACGCCTCGTACGACGCGGTGCTGCTCCTCGGGCCGCTCTACCACCTGCTCGACCGCGACCACCGGATCCGGGCGTGGTCACCACCCGGGCGAACTTCCTGGCGAGGTCGCCGATGCCGGACTTGTTCTCGAGCGGATCGTCAGCGTCGAAGGTCCAGTGTGGATCATGGGCGAGCGGCTGGAGCCGCTCCTCGCCGACCCGGACCGCCTCGCGCTACTGCTCGAATCGCTGCGCAGCGTCGAGGAGGAGCCGAGCCTGCTCGGGGCGGGCAGCCACCTGTTGACTGTGGCCCGCCGCCCGTCGACGTCCTGAGAGTCCCGAGAAGGTCCGACGAGTCAGGGGTCAGGGCTTGACGGCGCGGACGATCGCCGAGTGCAGGCCGTCGGCGACCGCGTGGGTGAAGGTCACCTGGATGTCGGTGAACCCGGCCGCGCGCAGGCCCTGCTCGTACTCTCCGCGCGACAGCGCGCCCGCGATGCAGCCGGCCCAGTCGCCGCGCTCGGCGCGCTCGGCAGGCGTGAGCCGGTCCTCGGCCACCACGTCGGACACGCCGATCCGCCCGCCGGGGCGCAGCACCCGGAACATCTGCGCGAACACCGCCGGCTTGTCGGTGGACAGGTTGATCACGCAGTTGGAGATGATGACGTCCACGCTCGCGTCCGGCAGCGGAATGTCCTCGATGTGTCCCTTGAGAAACTCCACATTGGAGACCCCGGCCTCGGCCGCGTTGCGGCGGGCCAACTCCAGCATCTCGTCGGTCATGTCCAGGCCGTACGCCTTGCCGGTCGGGCCGACGCGGCGCGCGGACAGCAGCACGTCGATCCCGCCGCCTGAGCCGAGGTCGAGCACCGTCTCGCCCTCGTGGAGGTCGGCGACGGCGAGCGGGTTGCCGCAGCCCAGGCTCGCCGCGACCGCCGCGGCGGGCAGCGCCGAGCGCTCCTCGGCGGAGTAGCCGACCGCGCCGAAGGCGTCGTCGCCGCATCCGGTGTCGCCGCAGCAGGACGCCGACGCTGCGGCGTCGGTGCAGCAGCCGGCGGATCCGGTGATGACCGCGGTCGCCGCCGCGGCGTACCGGGCGCGTATTTCGTCGCGCGTTGTCATAACGCCCTCCTTGTTTAGATGTACTTCTAATCAAGGCCCAGGCTAGGCGCTTGCTTAGGCATCTGTCAAGCTAGAGGCATGTCGAAACAGAGCGTGCTTCTCGACGCCGCCTGCTGCGCCCCGCTGGTCCGCGCGCCGCTCACGACCGACCAGGCCGCGGCGCTCGCCCCGATGTTCAAGGCGCTCGGTGATCCGGTCCGGCTGCGGCTGCTCTCGCTCATCGCCGCGGCCCCCGGCGAGATCTGCGTGTGCGAGCTGACCGGCGCGTTCGACGTCACCGGGCCGACCATCTCCCACCACCTGCGGGTCCTGCGTGAGGCCGGCCTCGTGGACTGCGAGCGGCGCGGGACCTGGGTCTACTACTGGGTCGTGCCGGGCGTCCTCGACCGCCTCGGGGCGGTCCTGCACACGGGCGACCGCCGCGGGGGTCGAGCATGAGCGCGGCCCGCAGGGACCGTTCGTCTGCGGGCACGACGCCGAACGGTCCCCGATGGTCCGTTGGCGAGCGGGGCGTCACGGTGCGGGCGATGACCGAGGCGGACGGCCCCGCGGTGCTCGCCATCTACCAGGAGGGCATCGACAGCGGCGACGCGACGTTCGAGACCGCCGCTCCGGACTGGGCCTCGTTCGACGCCTCCCACCTGGCCGGGCACCGGTTCGTGGCGGTGGACGACGCCACGGGCGAGGTCATCGGCTGGGTGGCGGCGTCCCCCGTGTCGGACCGCTGCGCCTACGCGGGCGTCGTCGAGCACTCCGTCTACGTCCGCGCCGACGCGCGCGGGCGCGGCGTCGGCCGGGCGCTGCTCGCCGTGCTGATCAAATCCACCGAGGACGCCGGGATCTGGACGCTGCAGAGCGGCGTCTTCCCGGAGAACACTGCGAGCCTCGCCCTGCACGAGCGGGCGGGCTTCCGGGTCGTGGGCCGCCGCGAACGCCTGGGTCGCCACCACGGTCGGTGGCGTGACGTGCTGCTGCTGGAGCGCCGCAGCCCGATCGTGGATTGACCCTCGCACGGGCGTGCGAACGCCAGGTCAGCCAGCCGGGGCCGCGACGGGTGATCTCCGCGATCGGCGGCTCGATCGGGAACGGCTCGTCGACCGTGAGCAGGTGCGCGCTGGCGCGACCTGTCGGATCACCCGCCCGCGTCCGGCTTGTGCGTCACGAAGATGGCCGTGCCGGGGAAGAGCCGCCCGCGCAGCGGACTCCATTGCCCCCAGATCCGCTCGTGGCCCTCGGGCCATTCGGGTTCGATGAGATCGGTGAGCGTGAACCCGGCGGCCACGAGTTCGCGGATCCGGTCGCCGAGCGTGCGGTGCTGCTCGACGTAGGTGGGCGCGCCGTCCGCGTCGTGCTCCACGTACGCCCGCCGGTCGAAGTACGAGTTGACCGCCACCAGGCCCGCCTCGCCGGGGTCGTCGAGGAAGATCCAGCGCATCGGGTGGGTGACCGCGAACACCCAGCGCGCGCCCGGGCGCAGCACCCGGAACACCTCGCGCATCAGCCGCCCGGAATCGGCCACGAAGGGCACCGCGCCGAACGCCGTACACGCGATGTCGAACGACCCGTCCGCGAACGGCAGCGCGAGCGCGTCGGCCTGCACCAGCGGCACGCGTACCCCGGAGCGCTCGGCGCCGGCCACGGCGTGGCGCAGCATCCCGGCGGACAGGTCGACGGCGACCGGCTGCGCGCCCTGCGTGGCGAGCCAGCGGGCGGCGGCGGCCGCACCGCACCCCACCTCGAGCACCCGTCGGCCGCGCACGTCGCCGAGCAGCCTGACGTCGGCCTCGCGCAGCCCTTCCGGACACCACACGAAGTCGACGTCGCCGAGGAAGTCGCCGTGCTCGGCCTGGTACGCGTCCGCGTCGGCGTCCCACCAGAGCCGGGCGGCCCGGCGGCTCTCCGCGTCGGTCACCGTGCGGCGTGTCACCTGGGTCACCCGGACACCGTACTCGGGTGGGGTTTGTGACACGTGTGTGAACTCAGCGACAACTCGGACGCATGGGACGGGCGGGCGCCGGCAGGCTTGCACGGTGTGGTTATGCGCAGGGTAAGCTAGCCGATGCACTCGTGGGCCGTGCACCTCGGTAGGGAGTAGGTTCGCGGTCGACCGGACACCTCAGGCGATCTTGACAAGGGGAGCTTGGGTGTACCCGGCGACGGGCCCCGAGCGCGACAAACAGGTCACTGCGACAATCATCCGACCGGAGCAACAGCCCACATGACGAGCAGCATCGAGGCCACCTCGAGCGCCCCAGCTGGTTCGACCAGCAAGGTCACCGTCGACGACGTCGGCAGCGAGGAGGCTTTTCTCGCCGCGATCGACGAGACCATCAAGTACTTCAATGACGGCGACATTGTCGAAGGCACCGTCGTCAAGGTCGATCGGGACGAGGTCCTGCTCGACATCGGCTACAAGACCGAGGGCGTGATCCCCTCGCGCGAGCTGTCCATCAAGCACGATGTCGACCCCGCCGAGGTGGTGTCGGTCGGCGACCGCATCGAGGCCCTGGTTCTCCAGAAGGAGGACAAGGAGGGTCGCCTGATCCTCTCCAAGAAGCGTGCGCAGTACGAGCGCGCGTGGGGCACGATCGAGGAGATCAAGGAGCGCGACGGGGTCGTCCGCGGCCAGGTCATCGAGGTGGTCAAGGGCGGCCTGATCCTGGACATCGGGCTGCGCGGCTTCCTGCCCGCCTCCCTCGTGGAGATGCGCCGCGTGCGTGACCTGCAGCCGTACGTCGGCCGCGAGCTCGAAGCCAAGATCATCGAGCTGGACAAGAACCGCAACAACGTGGTCCTGTCCCGCCGGGCGTGGCTGGAGCAGACCCAGTCCGAGGTGCGCACCGAGTTCCTGCACAAGCTGCAGAAGGGCCAGATCCGCAAGGGTGTGGTCTCGTCGATCGTCAACTTCGGCGCATTCGTCGACCTCGGCGGCGTCGACGGCCTGGTGCACGTCTCCGAGCTGTCCTGGAAGCACATCGACCACCCGTCCGAGGTCGTCGAGGTGGGCCAGGAGGTCGAGGTCGAGGTGCTGAGCGTGGAGCTCGACCGCGAGCGGGTGTCGCTGTCGCTGAAGGCGACGCAGGAGGACCCCTGGCGGCAGTTCGCCCGCAAGCACCAGATCCAGCAGATCGTGCCCGGCGTGGTCACCAAGTTGGTGCCGTTCGGCGCGTTCGTCCGCGTCGAAGACGGCATCGAGGGCCTGGTGCACATCTCCGAGCTGGCCGAGCGCCACGTCGAGATCCCGGAGCAGGTCGTGCAGGTCGGCTCCGAGGTCATGGTCAAGGTGATCGACATCGACCTGGAGCGGCGGCGGATCTCGCTGTCGCTCAAGCAGGCGAACGAGAGCTTCGTCGAGGGTGAGGAGCACTTCGACCCCACCCTGTACGGCATGACTGCGGAGTACGACGAGCACGGCAACTACAAGTACCCGGAGGGCTTCGACCCCGAGACCGGCGAGTGGCTGCCCGGGTACGAGAAGGAACGCGAGGAGTGGGAGCGGCAGTACGCCGAGGCTCGCGCGCGGTGGGAGGCCCACCAGCGGCAGGTGCAGTCGGCCCGTGCCGCGGAGGCCGCCGCCGAGGGCGCGGCGGCTCCGTCGGGTGGTACCTCTGCACCGGCCCCGGGTCGCGAGGAGCCGAGCGGCACGCTCGCCACGGACGAGGCGCTCGCCGCGCTGCGCGAGAAGCTGGCAGGCGGCAAGAGCTGAGTCGAGCAACTGCGTTGGGCCCCGGCAGGCTGTGCCTGCCGGGGCCCAACGCTTTGCGACCGCTCTGGCTCGGCGTGTCTTTGGGCCACGCCGCGACCCAGAGCGGTCGCCGACCGCTCTGGCTGGGCGTTTGTCACGCCGCGGCCGAGAGCGGTCGCCGGAGGCGCCGGGGCCGAGCGCGCTCCGAGGCGCCGTCGGGGCGGTCGGGGTGCGTGATCGGTCATCCCGTCCCGGCCGCTCCCAGCCGGCAAAAACACCCTATAGCGGTGTTTTCGGATGAATATGGAGGCGCGCTGGGGGTGTGTCGCACCGCCGTCGCCCGTGCGGTTGACTGTCCTGGTGCTCATGGTGGGACTCACCGGCGGGATCGGCGCGGGCAAGAGCGCGGTGGCGGACCGGCTGGCCGCGCTGGGCGCAGTGGTGATCGACGCCGATCGGCTCGCCCGCGAGGTGGTCGCTCCCGGCACCCCAGGGCTCGCCGAGGTCGTCGACGCGTTCGGGCCCGGTGTGCTCGCCCCCGACGGCTCCCTCGACCGCGCCGTGCTCGCCCGTGCGGTGTTCGCGGAGGAGTCCGCCCGGCGTCGGCTCGAGGCGATCATCCATCCGCGGGTGCGTCAACGCACCGCCGAGCTCGCCGCGGCCGCGCCGCCGGATGCCGTGGTCGTCAACGACGTGCCGCTGCTGGTCGAGAGCGGTCTGGCGCCCACGTACCACCTGGTGATCGTCGTGTGGGCGGACGAGCAGACCCGGGTGGACCGCCTGGTGCGACACCGCGGCATGGACCGGGCCGAGGCGTACGGGCGCATCCGAGCACAGGCGACCGACGCGCAGCGGGCCGCCGCGGCGGACGTCGTGCTGCCCAACGAGGGCACCCTCGAGGAGTTGACCGGACGGGTCGAGGCGCTGTGGACCGACCGGCTCGTGCCGTACGAGGAGAACCTGCGGCTGCGCCGTGTCTGCTGGCCGCGGCAGGACGCGGTGGTGCCGTACGACCCGACCTGGCCGGAGCAGTACGCCCGGGTGGCGGCCCGGATCGCCCACGCGGTCGGGCCCACGGCGCGCAGTCTCGACCACGTCGGCGCCACGGCCGTGCCCGGACTGCCCGCCAGGGACATCCTCGACATCCAGCTCGGGGTCGCCGACCCCGCCACCGCCGAGGCCGTGGCCGACGCCCTGGTCAGGGCGGGACTGCCCCGTGCGGAGGACCCCGGCGCGCATGGAGGGCCGGACGACGGGTCGCGGCTGCACGGCTCGGCCGATCCGGGCCGCCCGGTCGCCGTGCACGTACGGGTGGCGGGCTCCCCCGCCTGGCGGTTTGCCCTGCTCGTGCGCGACTTCCTGCGGGCCGACGCCGCGGGCCGGGCCGAGTACGCCGACCTCGTGCAGCGGGCCGCGGCCGGCGGCCGGGACGCCGCCGGTGAGGAGGACTGGTTCGCGGCGCTCCGGCCGCGCGCGGAGGCCTGGGCGCGGGACACGGGCTGGGCACCGGGGAGCAGGTAGGCCGCGCCCACCAGGCTCGGTGCCGGGGTGCGGGTAGGCGGCTGGGGGCGCCCGACCGGGCGACCGGTCCGACCGGGGGACCGGCTCAGTCGCCGGCGCGGATCGTCGGCAGCCTGGGCACCCGGCCGTCCGGGCGGATGTCGAGGTGACCGTAGCCGCCCAGCGGGCCCCGCACCTCCAGCCGGCGCAGCACGCCCGTGGAGTCGATCCAGTAGCGCAGTGCAGAGTCACCGCCCACCGGGTTGTCCTCCGTGGGCTTCGGCACCTCGTACACCGTCACCGGTACGCCGTGCAGCACGTCCGTGCGCAACCAGACGGCGGCCCGGGCGCGCTCCTGCGCGTCGCGTGGCGCCGTGCCGGCGAGCGCGAGTGCCTCACCGAGCAGCAGGTCGAGCTGCGCGGGCCGGTCCTGACCCCACCCGCTGCGCCGCCACGGGCCGTCCGGCGGGGTCAGCGGCGGACGCCCGTCGGGCGTCGGGTCGGCTTCCGCCAGCATCACCACCCCGTCCGGCTCCGCCCGCAGCAGTGCCTGTCCGCCCTGGTCGGCGGCGTCCCGGACGGCGAGGTACGTGACCCGCCGGCGCCAGTCCAGCCAGCCGCTCGCGGTGACGAGTTCGCCGGTCGGGCCGGGCATCTCGAGGCTGATCGCTCCGCCGCCCGCCGCCCGGTTGCGCTGCGGAAGGCGGGCGAGCGTCTGGGCCTCGCGATCGGTCACCGGGCGAGGGTTGGTGGGGCGTCCGCCGAGGACGTCGACCGTGGCCAGTTCGGGTCGGTCGTCACGGTCGAAGTCCAGGCGGAGCGGCAGGCCCGGGCCGACGACCGCCTGGAGCCGGCGCAGCCGGCCGTCGGCGTCCAGCCAGTACCGGATCGCCCCGCCGTAGGCGGCGAGCGCGCTCAGGCTCGGGGCACCCTCGCTGGGCCGCGGGTCGGCGCCCGGAGCGGGCACCGGCGGCCCGATCAGGATGTCCACCGGAACGCCGTCGACGGTGTCCGTGCCCAGCCACCGGATGTCGTCGTAGGTGATGAGGTCCGTCGCGTCGCCCTGGTTCGCGCCGACCGCGAACAGCAGCAGGAGGGTGCTGTCCAGCGCCGTCGCCGGGGACCCGGCCGGGGCCGGCGGTCGGATCCGCCAACCGTCCGCCGGCGGGGTGGCCGGCGGTGGCGGGGGTGGCTCGGCCGGGGGTTGCGCGGACGGCTCCGGCGGCGGTTGCGCGGCCTGCGCGGCCGGCGACGACGCGCCCGGCCCCGCCGCTGCAGCCTGCCCGGTCGGACCAGTGGACGGTGGGTACGCGGGCGCCGGCGGGCGGCCCGGTCGCACCGCGACCAGCCCAGGCTGCGCCTGGATGAGGCCGTCGGCGGGGCCGGGCGTGGGCGCGGTCACGGACAGATACGCCAGCGGGCGTTGCCAGTCGATCCAGCCGGTGAGGTGAAGCTCCTCGCCGGGGTGTCCGAGCGTGCCACGTACCCCCGCCCGGCCGTCCCGATGGTTGTGCAGCCGCATCGTCGCGAGCCGGCCGGCCTCGGTGGCCGACAGCCGCCGGCCCTGCTCGCCGGTGGCGGGCGGGGTGTCCTCGGAGACCAGACCGCCGGCCAGGCTCGCCGCGGAGGCCAGGGCCAGGCAGCACACGACGATGATCGTCGGCTTGCGGCCGCGCCAGTGCTCGGCTGAGGTCCCGTACACCCGACCCGTGGCGATGAGCCTCACGGGTGGTTGAACGCGCGGAGGCGGCGGAGGTGACGTGCGCCTTCCCGATCGGGTCGTCTGACCGCTGCGCTGAGCTGGGCCCACGGCGGCTCGCATCCGGGCAGCCTCGCATCCGGCAGCGTCGAGAACGTCCGTCGCAGGGACAGCGACGCCGAAGGCGCTCGCGGCGGCCGGCACGCGCCTGGCGCGCGACCGCCGGTGCGCTCGCCGGCCGCGCTCACCGCCTGGCGGCGGGACCGCGGGGCCGGGGCTGCTACCGGCGCCGGGCGGACTGGACCATGTCGAGAACGTCCCGCCCGGTCGGCCGCCGCGAGCGGCCTACGCATCGACGGTATCGTGGTCATCTTCCACGCACAATCGCTATCTCGGTACCGTTCGGGCACGAAAAGGCGAAGCCTGCCGTAGCCGGGCGGCCGACCGGGGCGGCGTGTCGCAGGTCCGGCGTACGGTTGCGTCATGGGTCTGAACATTCCCCGCGCAGAAGGCCGATTCAAGGTCGTCAGCGACTACCGCCCCTCCGGTGACCAACCATCCGCCATCGAGGAGCTCGCGCGCCGGATCCAGCGGGGAGACCGCCATGTGGTCCTGCTCGGGGCGACGGGCACCGGCAAGAGCGCGACGACCGCGTGGCTCGTGGAGCGGCTGCAGCGCCCGACGCTGGTCCTCGCGCCCAACAAGACCCTCGCGGCCCAGCTCGCCAAGGAGTTCCGGGAGCTGATGCCGGACAACGCGGTGGAGTACTTCGTCTCCTACTACGACTACTACCAGCCCGAGGCGTACATCCCGCAGACCGACACCTACATCGAGAAGGACGCCTCGATCAACGAGGAGGTTGAGCGGCTGCGCCACTCGGCGACGATGTCGCTGCTGACCCGCCGCGACGTCATCGTGGTGGCCACGGTGTCGGCGATCTACGGTCTCGGTCATCCCCAGGAATACCTGGACCAGTCGGTGCGGGTGACGGTCGGCGCGGAGCTGGACCGGGACGTCCTGCTGCGCCGGCTCGTCGACATGCAGTACACGCGCAACGACATGGCGTTCAACCGCGGCACGTTCCGGGTGCGCGGAGACACCCTGGAGATCATCCCGGCGTACGAACTGATGGCCGTGCGCGTGGAGTTCTTCGGTGACGAGGTGGAGAAGCTGTACTACCTCCACCCGCTGACCGGCGAGGTGATCCGCGAGGTCGAGGACGTTCTGATCTTCCCGGCCACCCACTACGCGGCCGGACCGGAGCGGATGCAGCGCGCGATCCAGGGCATCGAGGCCGAGCTCGCCGAGCGCCTGGCCGAGCTGGAGCGACAGGGCAAGCTGCTGGAGGCGCAGCGGCTGCGGATGCGCACCACCTACGACATCGAGATGATGCGCCAGGTCGGCTTCTGCTCGGGCATCGAGAACTACTCCCGGCACATCGACGGGCGCGAGCCGGGCAGCCCGCCGCACTGCCTGCTGGACTACTTCCCGGACGACTTCCTCACGGTCATCGACGAGTCGCACGTGACCGTGCCGCAGATCGGCGGGATGTACGAGGGCGACGCGTCGCGCAAGCGGATCCTGGTCGAGCATGGGTTCCGCCTGCCGAGCGCCCAGGACAACCGGCCGCTGCGGTTCGACGAGTTCCTGGAGCGGGTGGGACAGGTGGTGTACCTGTCCGCCACGCCGGGCCGCTGGGAGCTGGAGCAGACCGGGGGCGAGGTCGTCGAGCAGGTCATCCGCCCGACCGGGCTGGTCGATCCGGAGGTCGTGGTGCGGCCCACCAAGGGCCAGATCGACGACCTCATGCACGAGATCCGGGTGCGCAGCGAGCGCGACGAGCGGGTGCTGGTCACCACCCTGACCAAGAAGATGGCCGAGGACCTCACCGACTACCTGCTGGAGCACGGCATCCGCGTGCGCTACCTGCACTCGGAGGTGGACACGCTGCGCCGGGTGGAGCTGCTGCGTGGGCTGCGCGCGGGCGAGTTCGACGTGCTCGTCGGCATCAACCTGCTGCGCGAGGGCCTCGACCTGCCGGAGGTGTCGTTGGTGGCGATCCTCGACGCGGACAAGGAGGGCTTCCTGCGCGACGGCCGCTCGCTGATCCAGACGATCGGCCGCGCCGCGCGCAACGTGTCCGGCCAGGTGATCATGTACGCCGACAAGCAGACGCCCTCGATGCGCGAGGCGATCGACGAGACGAACCGACGGCGTGCCAAGCAGATCGCGTACAACGAGGCGCACGGCATCGACCCGCAGCCGCTGCGCAAGAAGATCCGTGACATCCTCGACGACATCTACCGCGAGGCGGACGAGACCGAGAGCGCGCTGTCAGGCCACGGCCCGGGCGGCGCGATCATCGGTGGCGCCGGGCGTCAGGTGTCGCGCGGCAAGGCGCCGGTACCCGAGACCCGGTCGCGGGCCCGTGCGATCGGCGCTGTGGCGCGGGAGGGCATGGCCCGCGCCGAACTCGTCCAGCTCATCCAGGATCTCAACGAGCAGATGCTCGGCGCGGCCCGCGAGCTGCAGTTCGAACTCGCCGCCCGGATCCGCGACGAGATCGCGGAGTTGAAGAAGGAACTGCGGGCCATGGACGTGGCCGGTGTCAGGTAGGTGGACCCGGCCGAGCGGGAGCGTCACGTCGGTGGACCCGGCCGAGCGGGACGGCCGCCAGTGGGCCGACGCGGGTCGGGATCAGTCCGGCAGGTCGGCGAAGTGCTCGACGACGGGCGGGCCGGCGAAGTAGGGGCCGATCATCGACCGCCACCTGGTGAACCGGTCGGTCGCGCGGAAGTTCTCCTCGTGGGCGGCGACCGAGTCCCACTCGACCAGCAGCACGAACCGGTGAGGGCTCTCGATCCCGCGGGTCATGCGGACCGTGCGGCATCCCGGTGTCGTGACGAGAATCTCGCGCGCGTCGCGGTAGGCCGCGGCGAAGGCCTCCTCCTGCCCGGCGACCACGTCGAAGGTGGCGATCTCTAGCACCATGCGGGCAGCCTGCCACAGGCAAGATCGGCCTCGCCACCTCGGGATCGCCGCATCCGGCCCCCCGGGTCGCCCGCCTGACGCGAATGCCGGACAATGGACGGCCGAGGAGGGGAGTATTCCCTCGCGGCGGTGTCGTCAGCACGGTCGGCCCACCACTCGGGCCAAACCCGGCGCCGTCGGTCACCCGGTGTGACGGGTGGCGGGAGAGACCTCTGGAGCCGCCACGTGCCCACCGGAGGTCACCATCCATGAACGTGTCCGCAGAAGTCTGGGGCATCACCCTTGTCGTGCTGACCGCCGTCCTGCTCGCGGACCTGCTGATCATCGGCCGACGCCCGCACGAGCCCTCGTTGCGCGAATCCGCCGGCTGGGTCACCTTCTACGTCGCCCTGGCCCTGGTGTTCGGCCTGATCGTCTGGGGCGCCTACGGCGGAAGGTACGCCGGCGAGTTCTACGCGGGCTGGCTGACCGAGTACAGCCTCTCGGTCGACAACCTCTTCGTCTTCGTGATCATCATGACCCGGTTCGCCGTGCCGCGGCGCTTCCAGCAGAAGGTGCTGCTGGTCGGCATCGCGCTCGCGCTGATCATGCGCGGCGGGTTCATCGCCGCCGGCTCCGCCGCGGTCAACCGGTTCGCCTGGGTCTTCTACCTGTTCGGCGCCTTCCTCATCTACACCGCGGTCAAGCTCGCCACCCACGGTGAGGAGGACACGGGGGACTACAAGGAGAACATCCTGGTGCGCTGGGGTCGGCGGGCCCTGCCCATGACCTCGAGCTTCGACTCGGCGCGGCTGACCACCCGGGTCAACGGCCGCCGCATGTTCACCCCGATGCTCATCGTCATGATCGCGATCGGCACGACCGACCTGATCTTCGCGCTGGACTCGATCCCCGCCATCTTCGGGCTCACCCAGGAGGCGTACCTCGTCTTCACCGCGAACGTCTTCGCCCTGATGGGCCTGCGTCAGCTCTACTTCCTGCTCGGCGGCCTGCTCGACCGGCTGATCTACCTGTCGGTCGGGCTCGCGGTGATCCTCGGCTTCATCGGCGTGAAGCTGATCCTCGAGGCCCTGCACAAGAACAACCTGCCGTTCATCAACGGCGGGCACCCGATCGAATGGGTGCCGGGGATCCCGATCTGGCTCTCCCTCAGTGTGATCGTCGTGACGCTGCTGGCCACCACCGTCGCGAGCCTGGTGAAGTCGTCCCGACAGCGCCACCGGGAGGCGTCCCGCAGCTCGGGCAGGAAGGGCGCGGCGTGACGGGGACCCACGGCGCGTGCGGGCGGGACCTCCGTGGCACCCGGGCGCCCCGGATCAGGCGGTCGGTGGCCGCACCCGGCCGGCGGCCACGAGCGTGGCGTGGCGCTCGCCGGTGACCGGTTCGGCCACCACACGCCGTCGCGTGTAACAGGCGTGCACCATTCCGCGGTCGCCCTCGGCCGTGCCCGTCGGCACCCGCTCCACGAACCCGACGTGGTGCACCGGGCGCCCCTGCCGGGCGAAGAAGTACAGATCGCCCGGACGCTCCTCGCCGAGCGGCACCGGCTCGACGGCCCGGAACTGGTCGTCGGCGTCGCGCGGGAGCGTCACCCCGTAGCGCCGCCAGGCCAGGTGCACGAGCCCGGAGCAGTCGATGCCGTACGGGGTCATCCCGCCCCACACGTACGTGGTGTCGAGCATCCGCCGAGCGAACGCCAGGACCTCCGCGGCCGTCGGGCCGTCCGGCGCCGGGGCGACGTCGCCGGAGGGCGCCCAGACCGGTTCCCGCCGCCCCGGCACGTGGACGGGCAGCCAGCCGTCCCGGGGTCGCCCGGCCGCGGTCAGCCGCGTGCCCGCCACGACCTGGGGGACCGCGACCGCCCCGTCCGGCGCGTCGTGCAGTCCGGTGCTCGCCGCCTCCACCACGTACACCGGACCGTCCGCTGTGGACTCCGGGGCGAGCTGGCCGACCGGCAGCCAGCCGGGGTAGCCACGCGGGTCGAGGCGGTCGGCGGGCTGGTCGAGCGCCACCACGCGCACCCACCCGTCGCGCACCTGCTCGACGAGCACGCGCTCGCCGAGCAGCAACTGGGTGAGTACCCCGTCGTGGATCTGCTCGTCGCGGCTCATGCCCCGCACCCACGCGGCGGCGTCGGACGGCACCGCCAGCGCCGGCCCGTCGACCGACCGTGGCGACTCCGGCCCACGCCACAGTGTCGCCACGCCCACCGCGACGACCGCCCGCTGCCCCGGCTCGATCACCACGCCCGTCTCCTCCCCATCGTTGGGTCGTGATCGCCTCAGCCTGTCATGCCACGGCGGTGACGCCCAGGCCGGGTGCGTCCGGCAGACGCACGGTTGCCCCCTCGTACCGGATGCCACCGGTGACCGGCGACGAGGCGAGCCACCAGGCGGCGTCCAGGTCCGAGACGGCCGTCGTGCCGTACGCCGCGGCCAGGCTCGCCGCGGCCGCCACCCCGATCGGACCCTCCATCATGGACCCGACGAGGGTGCCCATCTCGTGGGCCTCGGCGAGACCGAGCAGCGTGCGGGCCGGTCCCAGCCCGCCGCACTTGGCCAGCTTCACGTTGACCATGTCGGCGGCCCGGCGCCGGATCACCTCCACCAGGTCACGCACCCCGAACACCGACTCGTCCGCGAGGATCGGGGTGTCCACCCGGTCGCTCACCCACGCGAGCCCGTCGATGTCCCACCGCGACACCGGCTGCTCGACCAGTTCGATGTCGAGCCCGGCGTCCTCGACGCCGCGGATGACGCGTACCGCCTCCCGGGGCGTCCACCCCTGGTTCGCGTCCAACCGGATCCGCACGTCTGGGCCGACGGCGGCGCGGACCGCCCGCACCCGGTCGATGTCGCCCCGGGCATCTGTGCCGACCTTCACCTTGAGCACCGTGAACCCCTCGGACACCCGGTCCTTCGCGGCGCGCGCAAGCGCGTCCGCGTCGCCGGCGGAGAGCGTCACGTCCGTCGGCACGACCAGGTCCGTGCCGCCCAGCAGGCGCACCAGCGGTACGCCGAGCCGCCGCGCGACCAGGTCGTGCAGGGCCACGTCGACCGCCGCCTTCGCGGCCTCGTTCCCGGTGACCGCGCCCTGGATCTCGCGGCACCGTGCCACGAGGTCGTCGGGGTCCCTGCCGATCAGCCGCGGCGCGAACTGGGTCTGGACACAGGCATCCGAGCCGGCCAGCGACGCGCCCGTCACCGACCACACCTCGGGCGCCTCGCCGAACCCGGATCGTCCGTCGGAGTCGACGATCTCAACCACCAGCGTGTCGACCGTGGTACTGCGCCGCAACGCGGTGACGAACGGGGTGTGCAGCGGGGCGGAGAGTCGGTGCGTACGAACCTCGGCGATGGTCATGACTGGGCAGCGTAGCCTGAGGCGATCCCGGTGGTTTCACCGAAGCGGGGAGGTGCGGTGCGGGGACTCGGCTTGGAAGGCGCGCCGAACGCGCGTGACCTCGGTGGGCTCGTGACGGGCGAGGGTCGGACCGTGCGCGAGGGCGTGCTCTTCCGCGCGCAGGCGCTCGGCCGGCTCACCGATTCCGACGTGGCGCGGTTGGGGAAGCTGGGCCTGCGCACGGTTGTCGATCTGCGCGACGCCAGCGAGAGCGCCTTCGGCCCGCCGGACCGGCTGCCCGACCCACCCCCGCACGTCGCGGCGTTGCCCATATTCGACTCGCGGCACCCGGTCTTCACGTACGTCTCCGCGGTGCTGCTCGGCCGGGACGGCGGTGGTGACTACGCCGCGCTGGCCGAGGAGGGGACGCCGGGCGCGATGACTGCGATCTACCGTTGGTTCGTCACCGGTGAGATCGCGCGGGCGCGGTTCGGGCAGGCGGTCCGGCTGCTGGCCGACCCCGACCGGCTGCCCGCGCTCGTGCACTGCACCGTCGGCAAGGACCGTACCGGATGGCTGACCGCGATCGTGCTGACCATCCTCGGCGTGCGCCGCGACGACATCGAGGCGGACTACCTGGCGACCAATGCGGCCGCGGCCCAGGTCAACGAGCAGATTCTCGCCGCCATGCGACGGGTCCGGCCCGACCTCGACCCCGAGCACGTCCGCCCGGTGCTCGAGGCGCGTTCGCCCTACCTCGCGGCCGCGTACGCGGAGGTGGACCGGGTCTACGGGGGCTTCGACGGGTACCTGCGCCACGGGCTGGGGCTGGACGACCGGGTGCTCGACGCGCTGCGGGCCAACCTGCTCGACTGAGGGTGCCCGCTCGGTGCGCGCCCGGTCAGAGCGTGTGCCGGTCGGCCCAACTGGCGGCCGCGACGCGCGCCAGCAGCCGGCACGCCTCGTCCTCGCCGGAGTCGTGCCGGGCCAGCGGCGTGGTCGTGCAGCACACCAGGCAGTACGGATCCGCGTCGGCGGGGAAGATCAGGGCCGCTCCGTGGCGCACCCCGGTGATCCAACCGTTCTTGTGCGCCACCCGGGTGCCGGGCGGCAGGCCGGCGAGCAGGTCCTCGCCGCGTTCCTGGGCGAACAGCACGTCGAGCATCTCGGCACAGGCGTGTGGCCCGGCGAGCGCGGGGTCGGCGCGGGCGATCGCGGACAGCAGCGCGGCGAGGTCGGCGGCGGTGACCAGGTTCGTGACGCCCCGCTCGGCCGCGGCCGTGTCCTCGATGCAGCGCCCGACGACGCTGCGCTCGGCGCCGACCGCGCGCCACACCTGCGCGACGGCGTCGCGCCCGACGGCGGTGAGGCAGATGTTGGCGGCGAGGTTGCCCGATACGACGATCATCCGTCGCGCCAGCCAGCGCAGGGTGGCGGTGCCGCCCAGCTTCTTCCACACCTGGTCGTCGCTGTCGTACTCGGGCCGGCACCCGAACGGGGGCGCGTCTGGCACGGCCGAGCGGAACCGGTTGCGCACCGGCACCTCGGCGTCCAGGTCCAGCGCCCCGGCCTCGGCCGCGCGGTAGAGGGCGGCGAGCACCGCGACCTTCATCGTGCTCGCGGCGTAGTGGGTCGCGTCCGGGTTCCGGGTGTACGCCGGCGGCCCGCCGATTGGTCCACACCAGACGGAGACGGTACCCGGGACCGCGGCCAGACCGGGCTCGAGCGCGGCGAGCGTGGGGGCGGTCATGACCTGTGACCGTACCGGCTGCGCTGTTTCGTGGCCACGGCGATGTTTCGCGACCAGGGCGATCGGGGTTAACGTGTGCCGATTCCTTCGATGAAGGGAGCTGTAATATGGCTGACCTTGATCGGCGGTCGGTACTGCGTACCATGGCAGCCGTCGCGGGTGGCACGCTGCTGGGTGGGCCGTTCGCCGGCTTCGCCGCGCGGGCGGCGTCGGCGGACCGCGGCAGGGCGCCGCACCGGCAACTGCGTCCGATCCCCGACCTGCGCGACGGCACGGTGCGGCTGTGGCTGCCCGAGGGCTTCGCGTACCGTTCGTTCCACGACACGGAGGAGTCAGTCGTCCTGGACGACGGCACGGACCTGCCCGGACGGCACGACGGTATGGCCGCGTTCTGGGGGTGGGACGGCAACTACATCCTCGTCCGCAACCACGAGATCAACGGGCCCGGCCCCGCGTTCGGCGACCCCGGTGGGGCGTACGACCCGATGGCCCAGGGCGGCACCACAACCGTTGAGGTGACGCCGTTCGGCGAGGTCGTGCGCTCGTACACCAGCCTGAACGGCACTCAGATGAACTGCTCGGGTGGGCCGATGCCGTGGGGCAGCTGGATCACCTGCGAGGAGACGATCAACGGGCCGGACGTGGGCCCCGATTTCACCGGCGTATCCAATGTGCCGCTGACGCAGCGCCACGGCTTCATCTTCGAGGTGCCGAAGGACGGGCAGTCCGACCGGGCACCCATCACGTCGGCCGGGCGGTTCGCGCACGAGTCGGTCGCGTTCGATCCGCACGACGGTGTGCTCTACCTGACCGAGGACAACTTCGGGTTCCCGTCGGGCTTCTACCGCTACCTGCCGCCCCGCGATCCGCGTGAGGTCGGCCGGCTGCTCGACGGCGGCCGGCTGCAGATGCTCAAGGTGCGCGGACGACCCAATCTCGACCTCGCCGCGGAACAGGAGCCACGGGCCACCTACCAGGTCGAGTGGGTCGACATCGAGGACCCCGCCCCGTCGTTCCCGTACACCCCGGGCCAGCCGGCGCCCACCACGAACGACGAGGCGCTGACGTACGTGGCCCGGCAGGGCTGGGCCCAGGGTGCCGCGTACTTCTCCCGGCTCGAGGGCTCGGCGTACGACGACGGGGTGGTCTACTTCTGCGCCACACAGGGCGGCGGGCCGGCCGAGACGAGCATCGGCCCGATCCCCGACGGGTACGGCAACGGGCACGGGCAGATCTGGGCGTACCACACGCGGTCCTCGATGCTCCAGCTCGTGTACCAGTCGCCCGGGCCGGACGTGCTCGACTTCCCCGACAACGTGACCACGAGCCCGCGCGGCACGCTGGTGGTGTGTGAGGACAATGTCAACGACAACTACCTGCGCGGGTTGACCCGTGGCGGGCAGCTGTTCGACATCGCCCTGAACCGCATCGTGAGCCGCAGCGGCGCGCCGCGGTTCAACGACGAGTTCGCCGGGTCCACGTTCTCCCCGGACGGGCACACGCTGTTCGTCAACATCCAGGCCAGCCGAGGCATGACGTTCGCCATCTGGGGCCCGTGGGAGCGACTGGGCGTATGACCCTGCTCCTCACCGCATTTTCAGGGAGAGTGTCGAGTTGTGGATCATCTCCACGGCCGCACCTTCCCTGAAAATGCGGTGTGTCGGGCCGGTCAGGGCTGGTGCTTGCGACGGGCGCTCACCTTGGCGCGCTGCGCCGAGTCCAGGATCACCTTGCGCAGCCGGATCGCGTCCGGCGTCACCTCCACGCACTCGTCCTCGCGGCAGAACTCCAGCGCCTGCTCCAGCGAGAGCCTGCGCGGGGGGATGAGCCGCTCCAGCTCCTCGGCCGTCGACGACCGGATGTTGGTGAGCTTCTTCTCCTTGGTGATGTTCACGTCCATGTCGTCGGGCCGGCTGTTCTCACCGACGATCATGCCCTCGTACACCTCGGTCATCGGCTCCACGAACAGCGTCCCGCGCTCCTGCAGGTTGGCCATGGCGTACGCCGTGGCGACGCCCGCCCGGTCGGCGACGAGGGAGCCGGTCGGGCGGGTGCGCAGCTCGCCCGACCAGGGCTCGTACCGCTCGAACACGTGGTTGGCGATACCCGTGCCGCGGGTTTCGGTGAGGAACTCGGTGCGGAACCCGATCAGCCCGCGCGCGGGCACGAGCCACTCCATGCGCACCCAGCCGGTTCCGTGGTTGACCAGGTGCTCCATGCGCCCCTTGCGGGTGGCGAGCATCTGCGTGATCACCCCGAGGTACTCCTCCGGAGCGTCGATGGTGAGCCGCTCCACGGGCTCGTGCAGCTTCCCGTCGATCACGCGGGTCACCACCTGCGGCTTGCCGACGGTCAGCTCGTACCCCTCGCGGCGCATCTGCTCGACCAGGATCGCGAGCGCGAGCTCGCCGCGGCCCTGCACCTCCCACGTGTCAGGTCGGTCGGTGGGCAGGACGCGCAGCGAGACGTTGCCGACCAGTTCCCGGTCGAGCCGGTCCTTGACGAGCCGGGCCGTCACCTTCGTGCCCTTGACGCGCCCCGCCATCGGAGAGGTGTTCGTGCCGATCGTCATCGAGATGGCCGGCTCGTCCACGGTGATGCGGGGCAGGGGTCGCGGATCGTCGGGGTCCGCGAGCGTGTCGCCGATCATGATGTCGGCGATGCCCGCCACGGCGATGATGTCGCCCGGGCCGGCCGCCTGCGCGGGTCGGCGCTCCAGACCCTCGGTGATCAGCAGCTCGGAGACGCGCACCCGCTCAATCGAGCCGTCGGCCCGGCACCATGCCACGGTCTGCCCCTTGCGGATCGTGCCCTGGTGCACCCGGCACAGCGCCAACCGCCCGAGGAACGGCGAGGCGTCCAGGTTGGTGACGTGCGCCTGCAGCGGTGCCCCCGGCTCGTAGGCCGGGGGCGGGATCGTCTCCAGCAGCGTCCGGAACAGCGGCTCCAGCGAGGTGCTGTCCGCGGGCACGGTGCCGTCCGCGGGCTGGGTGAGCGAGGCGATGCCGTCGCGGGCGCACGCGTACACGATCGGGAAGTCGATCTGCGTATCGTCCGCGTCCAGGTCGAGGAAGAGTTCGTACACCTCGTCCACGACGTCCCTGATCCGGGCGTCCGAGCGGTCCACCTTGTTGATCACCAGGACCAGCGGGAGGCGGCGCTGGAGCGCCTTGCGCAGCACGAAACGGGTCTGCGGCAGCGGCCCCTCGCTGGCGTCCACGAGCAGCAGCGCGCCGTCGACCATCGTCAGGCCCCGCTCCACCTCACCACCGAAGTCCGCGTGGCCGGGCGTGTCGATGATGTTGATGGTGACGGGCTCGCCGCCGTCGGGGGGCAGGTAGCGGACCGCGGTGTTCTTCGCCAGGATCGTGATGCCCTTCTCCCGCTCCAGGTCCATCGAGTCCATGACCCGCTCGGTCAGCTCGCCCCGGGCGGTCAGCGCCCCGGCCTGCCGCAGCATCGCGTCGACCAGCGTGGTCTTGCCGTGGTCGACGTGGGCGATGATGGCGACGTTGCGCAGGTCGGAGCGGATCGGCATGCCACCATCTTTTCGTGCCCGGTGACGGATGCTGCGCCCGGGTGGCCGGCGCCGACGCCGTGCTGCCGGAAGGATGCCGGTGGCGGTGGCGTCGTCCGTTTTCCTAGTCTCGGGAACGTGACCACCGCCGACCTGATCACGGGGGTACGGGTCCGGCTCCGCCCGGCGGTCGCCGAGGACGCCGACGCGTTCCGGCGGATCCTGGCCACCCCTGAGGTGTCCCGGTGGTGGGGCGGCGACCCGGAGCAGGGGCTGGCGGAGCTGATGCACCCGGACGACGACACCCGGGTCTACGCCATCGAACTCGGCGGCGTCACCGTCGGGCTGATCCAGTACTACGAGGAGACCGACCCGATGTACCGGCACGCCGGGATCGACATCAGCGTGCATCCGGACCACCACGGCCGCGGCATCGGCAGCGACGCGGTGTACGCGCTCGCCAGACACCTGATCGAGGAGCGGGGCCACCACCGGCTGGTGATCGATCCGCGGGCGGACAACGAGGTCGCGATCCGGACATACCGCAAGGTGGGGTTCCGGCCAGTCGGAGTGATGCGCCGGTACGAGCGCGCCGCTGACGGCACCTGGCGGGACGGTCTGTTGATGGACCTGCTCGCCGACGAGTTGACCGCCCCGACCATGGTGGACTCTGACCGGAAGTCACCGCCGGCACGGTGAGGCGGCACGAACGAGGCGTCGGCCCGGTCACGCAGTCTCGTCGCCGAGTTCGGTGAAGAGCGTCAGGTGCAGCCCGGCGGGCCCGTCGAGCCGCGCGTTCAGCGAGTTCCATGGGGTACGGGTGGGTTCGGCGACCACCTCGGCACCGGCCTCGGCGAGCCGCCGGGTCTGGGTCGCGGAGTCGTCCACTTCGAACGCCACCCGGATGTGCCCCGCCACCCGGCGGCCCACCTCCACCTGGTCGATGAACTCGGCGTGTGAGGGGTCGGTTATCTCGAGCGTGGCCCGTCCGGCGTTCAGGATCGTCACCCGGCCGCCGGGGGAGGCGAAGTGGCCTCCTCGGTGAGCCCCAGCACGTCCCGGTAGAACCGCACCGCCGCGTCGTAGTCGGCGGCCGTCACCACCAGGCGGAGCTGGCGTACCCGCGATGTCTGTGCCATTCGTTCCTCCATCGTGGTCAACCGTCGAGCTGAGGGCGCAACCGCTCCAGCGCCCGCCGGGGGTCGGATTCCGCGCGTGCCGGCCGGACACACCGAGCGCCCGGTAGCGCTCCGGGTCGCAGGCGGCGATGAGCATGTCATGGTGGCCCGGGGAGTCGTCGGCCACCAGGCGCAGGATCGGCCAGGTCCACGATCCGGAACCGCTGGCCGGCCCGTACCTCGACGGCGCGGCCCTGCCGGGCGGGGACAACCACACGCTGCGCTATCGAGCTTGTCGTCATGATCCCCAGCGAACCAGGTGCCAAAGGAGCGCGGCGATGGCGATTCGTTCAGCGTCGAGCAGTTCTGGTGGAGGTTTGTCCAATGCACGATCGGCTCTGGCTCTCACGGAGGCGCCGGGGCGGGGTGCTTCGGGATCCGGGCGGTTTCGGTAGGGTGACCGGCGGTGCAGCCGGCCGATCGGGGGAGGACATGGCGCGGAACGTACGAGGTTTCGGCGGGCGGGGGCTCGCCGTCGCGACGGTGACGCTGACCCTGCTGGCGGGCTGCGGGGGCGGTGGCGGTCGACTCGAGCCGGTCGATCCGGTCGCGGCCGTGCCGGTGACCAGTCCCACGCCTACGCTGTCGCCCACTCCGTCGCCCACCCTGTCGCCCACTCCCAGCGCCGTCCCGAGTGGCGGCGCCAGCCCGGCTCGCTCGACACCGAAGCGCATTCCCACGCCGACGAAGAAGCCGAACATCGCGCTGCCGCCGCCGCCCAATTCGCCGCAGGTGCCGCCACCGACCAACGCCCCGTCGGGCGCGTCCTGCCCGAGTTACGCGGGCCCGAAGGCCCCGATGTCAGACGTGAAGGCGGCGCTGACCAAGGCCGCGGGCACGCCGTACTGGCGGGGGGCGAGCAAACCGGAGGGCTACTCCGGGGACGGTTCGGAGATCACCGTGCCGCTCGCCCTCATGAAGGCGATCGCGTGGCAGGAGAGCGGCTGGCAGTCGACGATCGTCGCGTGCGACGGCGGCATCGGCACCATGCAGGTGATGCCCGGCACGGCGAGTTGGATGAACCAGCGGTTCGGCACATCGCACGACGTCCACACGCTGGCCGGCAACACCGCGCTAGGCGCCGAGTACCTGCAGTGGCTGATCATGTACTTCGGCCTGTACTACTTCGGTACCTTCGACCTGAACGCGACCGCATCGGTGGGTGCCGGCGATGCGCAGATGCGGCTGCGCGACGTGGTGATTGCCGCCTACAACGTCGGCCCGGGCGCGTTGGAGAACGCCGACGGCACGCTCAGCATTCCGAACCAGCGGTACGTCAACAACGTCGTTGCGCTGATGAGCACCTGCGAGTGCCTGGCGTACTGAAGGACCACCACAGTGCGGGGGACGAGGTCTCCGCGTGCGTGCGGGACCGGGCGCTGACCGGCATGGAAGTCGACAACGAGCTACGCCGGGACCCGCTGCGGGGTGGGCTCGGGGGCCGGAGCGCGCCTGGCGGCGAACGGAACCGCGCAGGCGATCGCGAGCGCGAGCAGCAGTCGGGCGTTGCCCCAGATCACGCCGCCGGGCAGGTGCGCGCCGACCGAGGTGACCGGTAGCACCATCAGCGCCACGACGAGGCCGGACCACGCCGCGTTGCGCGCCGCGCTGGCGCTCACCGCCACCCAGGCGGCGAGGATCAGCCAGGTCTGGTGGTGCGTCCACGAGACGGGCGAGACGACCAGACTGGCCGCCCCGACGGCCACCGCCCCGGCGAGGGGAGCGCCGGCACGATCGGCCCGCACGGCCCGGACCAGTGCCCAGGCCGCGACGGCCAGCCCGACGACCCCGACGAGCGCGGTGCGGGCGGCGTCGGGGACGGCGAGGCGCAGCAGCATTCCGTTCAGCGACTGGTTTCCGCCCGTGCTGATGTTGCCGACCCGGTCGACGTCCCAGATCTCGGTGAGCCAGAACCGCGCGGACTCTCCGGGCAGCACCAGCCAGGCGAGCAGCACCGAGCCGCCGAAGGTGGCGGCGGCGGTCAGCGCGGCCCGCCGTCGACCGGTGAACCAGAGGTACGGGATGAAGATCAACGGGATCAGCTTGACCGCGCCGGCGAGGCCGGTAGCGATCCCGGCGAACCGCTCCGGCACGAGGCGTAGGCAGTCGACCAGCACCAGCAGCACGAGGAACACGCTGACCTGGCCGAACCGCAGGTTGCTCGACACCGGCGCGGATGCGAAGAGCACGACCGCACCGGCGGCCGTGGCCAGTCCCGCCGGCACGGGGTACGGGTCCGCGGCGCGGGACACCAGGACCGCGATCAGGGCGACCACGGCGACCGTCGCCGTGGTCCACACCACGCGGAGCGCCGGCTCGCTGACCAGCGTCAGCGGGAGGAACAGCAACCCGGCGAACGGCGGATAGGTGAACGGTGCGCCGGTCGGCTCCGCCGCGAAGTCGTAGAGGCTGCCGCCCTCGCGCAGCAGGCTCACCGATCCGACGTAGACGTGCAGGTCGGCCAGTCGGTCGTGTGGCGCCCGGGCGAACGCGCCCCAGCACTGGGCCGCCGCCGCGATCGCGGCGACCGTCCACATGATGCGGACAGCCGGCGGGGACCGCGCGACGTGGTTCGCCCGGATCAGGTCCATGCGCCACACCTCGCTCGCCCGTTGCGTCATGGAGGCCCGCCGGCCCGGACCGGGCCGGCGGGCCTCACCAATTAGCCAGCCGAGCCTCGACGACCCGACATCAGCCCTGGACCGACTTGTTGTAGCTGTCGATCGCGGCCTGCACGCTCGCGGCCGCGTCCTTCATGGCCTGCTCCGCGGGCTTGCTGCCCACGATCGCGGCCTCCAGGCCGTCCTCGGCCGCCTTGCGCGCCTGCGGCATGACACCGAGCAGGCACCCGGCGGACGCCACCGACGGCGGCAGCGCGTGCAGCTGGTCGACCGCGGTGCGGAACTGCGGGAACTTCTCCATCCACTCCTTGTCGATCGGCTCGTCGAGGGCCTTCGGGTTCACCGGCACGTACCCGGTGCCGGTGTGCCACTTGGCCTGCTGCTCCGGCGTCAACGCGAACTTCACGAACTCCCACGCGGCCCGCTTCTCCTGGTCGGTGTGGCCGACCCCGTTGATCCACAGCGACGCGCCTCCGATGATCGGACCGCCGGTCGACGAGCTGTCCACCTTCGGGTAGGGCGCGGTGAGCACCGTGAACTTGCCCTGTGCGGCGTCCACGTACCCGCGCAGGACGCTGGTGGACTCGAGGTGGATCGCCACCGTGCCCGCCTTGAAGGCCGCCTGGGCATCCTCGGTCTTGCGGCCGGTGTTCACCGCGTACCCGGCCTTGACCAGGTCCGTCCACCATTGCGCGACCTTCACGCCGGTCTCCTGGTCGAACAGCACCTTTGTGGCGAGCCCGTTGCGCCCGTTGCCGTTGTCGCAGTACTCCTTGCCGTCCGTGGCGAGCAACTGCTCGAGCAGCCAGCCGTAGATCGCGGCGCCGAAGCCGTACTGCACGGTCTTGCCGCTGGCGTCCTTGACCGTGAGCTTCTCGGCCATCTCCGCGATCTCGTCAAGGTTCGTCGGCGGCTTGTTCGGGTCGAGGCCGGCCCGCTCGAACGCCTCCTTGTTGTAGTACAGCAGCGGCGTCGAGGAGTTGAACGGCATCGACCACAGCTTGCCCTCGACCGAGTAGTAGCTGGCGATGTTCGGCTCGATCTGGGACGTGTCGTAACCGTCCTTCTCGAGGAACTTGTACATCGGCACGACCTGTTTGGAGTCGACCATGAACCGGGTGCCGATGTCGTAGATCTGCACCAGCGCGGGGGTGTTCTTCTGCTGCACGGAGACCTTGTACTTGGCGATCGTCTCGTCGTAGCTGCCCTGGAAGACCGCCTTGACCTCGATCTTGCCGGCGTTCTGCGCGTTGAACTCCGAGACGAGCCGGTCGATCGCCTCCGCGTTCGCCCCCCGCATCGAGTGCCAGAACTCGATGGTGGTCGTGCCCGTCGCGTTTTCGAGGACCTCCGGGCCGGGTGCCTCCAGGGCGTCGGCGCCACCGGCGCCGTTGCCGGACCCGTCACCACCGCAGGCGCTCAGCACGAGCGCGGCCGCCAGGGCCACGAACGCCGTCAGGTGGCGGCGTCGCCGTCGTGTCATCTGGTACTCCTCCTCCTCGAGGGTTGACGTCCGTGCGGTGAGGCGCACGTCGGTTGGCTCCGGTCAGCGCAGCGCGCCCGCGGTGAGCCCGCGGACGATGTAGCGCTGGCCGAAGATCACCACGGCCAGCGTGGGGATCAGGGAGAGCGCGACGCCGGCGAGGATCAGCCCGGGCTGGGCCGCCTCGGCGTCGTTGAGCTGGGAGATGCCGATCTGCAGGGTCTGCAGTTCGGTGTCGCGGATCAGGATCAGCGGCCAGAAGTACTGGTTCCAGGCGGAGAGGAACACGTAGACAGCGACGGCGGCGATCGACGGTTTCGCCAGCGGCACGATGACCCGCCACAGCAGCCGCCAGTGACCGCAGCCGTCGATCACCGCCGCGTCGCGCAGTTCGGTCGGGAACTGCAGAAAGGCCTGGCGCAGCAGGAACGTGCCGAACGCCGACGCGAGGAACGGCAGCACCAGCCCGATGTAGGTCAGGTTGCCGCGGGCCAGCCCCCACTCCGAAATGGCCAGGTAGTTGGGGATGATGATCGCCTCCCACGGCACCATGAGGGTGGCGAGGAACAGCCCGAAGGTCGCCGCCTTCGCGGGCAGGCGCAGGAACGCGAAGGCGTACGCGGCGAGGATGCTGGTCACGACCTGCGCGAGCGTGATGACTCCGGACTGGATGGCGGAGTTGAGGTAGAACCGGCCGAGCGGCACCGAGCGGAACACGCCCGTGAGGTTCTGCCAGTACAGCTCGCTCGGCACCAGCGCGGGCGGGTAGGTGGCGAGGTCCCCCGGGCCCATCACGGCGCCTACGAACGCGTAGTAGACCGGGAACAGCACCGGGACCGCGGCCAGCCCCAGCACGACGTAGACGATGATCTGCCCGAACCGCGGTCGCTTCATCGGTAGTGCACCCGCCGTTGCAGAACGCCGAACTGGACCGCCGTACACGCCAGCATGATGACGAGCAGCACCACGGCCTGGGCGCTCGCCGCGCCGAAGTCCGACGCGCCGAATGCGAACGCCCGCTCGTAGATGGAGTACACCAGCGTCGTGGTGGCCCCGTCCGGCCCGCCCTTGGTCAGGATGTGGATCTGGCCGAAGCTCTGCAGCGCGTGGATCGTGGAGACCACGACGAGGAAGAACAGCTGCGGGGACAGCAGCGGGATGGTGATCCGGGAGGCCAGCCGCCAGCCGGTCGCGCCGTCGAGCCGCGCCGCCTCGACGACCTCGGTGGGGATGGCCCCGATGCCGGCGGACAGCACGAGGATGTTGTAGCCGAAGTTCATCCACACGGTCGCCGCGCACACCGCGGGCAGCGCGATCGACGGGTCCGTCAGCCAGTCCACCCGGTCGATCCCCACCGTGCCGAGCAGCGCGTTGGCCACCCCGATCGCCGGGTTGTAGATGACGGAGAAGACCACCGACGCGGTCGCCACGGAGAAGGCGAACGGGAGCGCGAACGCTGTGCGCAGCACGCGTACCCCGCGGATGCGGGCCTCCAGCAGCAGCACCACGACGAGCGCGCCCAGCACGGCCGGCACCACCGACAGCAGCGTGAACAGGGCGGTGGTGGCGAGCACCGCGCCGAACTCCCGGGAGAGCATCGCGGCGTAGTGGTCCAGGCCGACGAAGGAGCTCGGCGCGCCGAAGATGTCGTTGCCGTGCGCCGACAGGTACAGGGTCCGGCCGAGCGGCCAGAACACGAACAGCGCGAACACGGCCAGCGACGGCAGCAGCAGCAGCCAGGCCAGGGCGTACTCCCTGATCCGGGCGCGGGCCGCAGCGACACGTGGTGGGGTGCCGTCATGTCCCGAATGGACGTTCGGAGGACTTAGCACTACCGGGGATGCCACGGCAGCACAGTACCAATGGCCTCGGAGGATCGGGCGACAGGCGAGCGGCGTGACGGCCCTGGTCCCTGTCACGCCTGCGGCGTGACGGCCCTGGTCCCCTGTCACGCCTGCGGCGTGACGACCGCCTCGCGTAGCAGCCGGCGGACGAGCACCACGCCGTCGGCCACATCGAGGCCCGGCAGGTCGCGCACCCGTACCGGAGGCCCGCCGAGCGCGGCGCGCACCGCGGGGGCACAGAACTCCGGCAGGTCGAGCGTGCGGTCGGGCAGCGCGAGCGCGACCCGCCCCGGCCCCGCGGGAACGAGCCGCCAGCACAGGCCGGGCCGGACGGCGACCAGCGAGTCGCCGTTCACGGTGGCCGCGGCCTCGGCCTGCGCGACGGGGCGGATCGGACCGGGCCGGCGGGCCGCCCAGTGCCGGTGGCGCAGCCGGTCGGCCACCCGTTGCGGGTCGACGGTGGACAGCCAGGCGCGCAGCGCGTCGACCGTGGCCGCCAGGTGCGGTGCGAGCTGGTCGGCGTCGGTGAGATCCAGCCCCATCGGGAACCCGGCGCGCAGCCGCGCCTCCTCCGCCGCGAGCCCGAGCAGGGCCTCGACCAGGTCGTAGCGGGTGGGGCGGCGCAGCCCCAGGGTCAGGTGCAGCGACCGCTCGCCGAGCGCCCGCGCCGAGTGCAGCCAGCCGCGCGGCAGGTACAGCGCGTCACCGGGCGTCAGTTCCGCTTCCAGCGCCGACGGCCCCGCCGCGGTCGCCTCGACCTCCTCGGCCCGCGCCCCCCACGGCTGACGCTCGAGCGGATCGGGCAGGACCGGGGGGTGCACCCGCCACTGTTTGCGGCCGGCGACCTGCAGCACGAAGACGTCATGCGTGTCGTAGTGGGTGGCGAAGCCGCGGTTGCCGGCGGGCGTCAGGTAGGCGTTGACCTGTACCGGGCAGCCCAACTGCTCGCCGAGCCGGGCGGCGAACTCGACCAGCGGCGGCCACGTTCGGTGCAGGCCCTGCAGCACCAGGGTCGCCCCGTCCGCGTAGAGCGCGAGCACCCGTTCGTCGAGGACCTGGTCGGCGATCTCCGCGCCGGCCCCGCCGCTGCCCGTGTACCGGGCGACGGGCACCAACCGCCCGTCCTTCGCCACCCGCAGGAAGGGCGCACGCAGCCCGCGGCGGCTCAGCAGCTCGTCGACACCGTCGACGTCGAGCAGGTCGTCGAACCCGGTCCGGCGCCCCGCCGCGGCGAAGTCGCCAGCCCGCGTCATCAGCGGGGCACGCCCCCAGTACCGTGCCGCGAACTCCGCCTCGCCGACGGCCACGCAGCGCCGCAGCGGGGTCGGCTCCCCGCTACCGGCGGGGTCGGCGCGGTCCGGCGCACCGCCACGCCCGGGCACCGGGGGAGGCCTGTCCGGCACGGTGTCCCCGGCTGCCCGCGCAGGGCCGCCCGGCACGGTGACCTCGGCCAGGCCGGGGTCAGGCACCGCCGTCGGCCCCGCCGTCCTGCCGGCCCGGCGTGGCGCCCCCGTCGGCCGGCCCCTCGTCCTTCGGGAACGCACCGCCGTCGGCGCCGCCGTCACGGCCCGCCGGGTTCGTGCCGCCGTCGGCCGGCCCCTCCTCCAGCGGGTCGGCCGGGCCGTCGGCCCCGCCGTCGCGCTCCCCGCCCGGTCCCGCCAACCCTTCCCCGTCGCCGGGCCCCGGCGTGGTCACCATGTCGTCGTCGTTGAGTCGCACCGCCGCCCCCGTCCGCTCAGCTCGCCGTGCCGGCGTGGAGTCTGCCAGGCTGGTTACCCGTACCTCCGCTTCTCACACCGCGGATGGCCAATGGACCGCACCGCAGCCGACTTCGTCGCCGCGCACACGCGTCCGGCGGTGCCGCCGATACTGCCGGAACTGCGGTTGTGGCTGGCCGATGACCCGTTCGACCTGTGGGAGCGCACCGAGGAGGCGACGGGCACGGTAGGGCTGCCGCCGCCGTTCTGGGGGTTCGCCTGGGCCGGCGGCCAGGCGCTGGCGCGCTACCTGCTGGACCATCCCGACGTGGTACGGGGTCGACGGGTGCTCGACGTCGCCGCCGGGTGCGGGGTGGTGGCGATCGCCGCATGCCGCGCCGGCGCGGCGGACGTGACGGCGACGGAGGTCGACCCGTTCGCGGCGGCCGCCGTGGAGCGCAACGCCGCCACCAACCGGGTACGGGTGCGTGCCTTGCTCGCCGATGTCCTCGATGGCGACGCGGACGGTGCCGAGGTGGTGCTGGCCGGCGACGTCTGCTACAACCGCACGATGGCCCGGCGGGTGCTGGGGTTCCTGCGCCGGGCGGCCGCCGCCGGAGCGCGCGTGCTGATCGGCGACCCGGGGCGGGCCTACCTGCCGCGTGCCGGGCTGCGCGTGCTGGCACGGTACGACGTGCCGGTGTCGCGCGCGCTGGAGGACAGGGACGTCAAGCCGACGACCGTGTGGGAACTCGCCTGAGACCGGGGCCGGTCACCAGCCGCGGGCGCGCCACTCGGGGATCGCCGGCCGCTCGGCGCCCAGCGTGCTGTCGTCGCCGTGCCCGGGGTAGAACCAGGTCTCGTCGGGCAGGCGGCCGAAGACCTTGGTCTCCAGGTCGGTCATCAGCGAGTCGAAGTCACGCGGGTTCGTGGTCCGTCCCGGGCCGCCGGGGAACAACGAGTCACCGGTGAACAGGTGCGGCACGCCGCCGGGGGTCGGGTCGCGGTAGAGCAGGGCCACCGAACCCGGCGTGTGCCCCACCAGGTGGATGACCGTCAGGTCGCAGTCGCCGACCCGTACGGTGTCGCCGTCGGCCAGCGGCTCGGCGGGCACCGGCAGCGCCTCGGCGTCCGCCGCGCCCGCGAGCGCCCGCGCACCGGTCGCGGCGACGACCTCGGCGAGCGCCTGCCAGTGGTCCGGGTGCCGGTGCGTGGTGACCACTGTGGACAACCCGGCGGGCCCGATCAGCTCCAGCAGGCGGGGCGCCTCCGCGGCCGCGTCGATCAGCAGCTGCTCGCCGGTCGACGTGCAGCGCAACAGGTACGCGTTGTTGTCCATCGGCCCCACGGAGACCTTCGTGATCTCGAGAGCGGGCAGCGTGCGGACAGCGGGCGGGCCGCCGGGGGAGACGTGTCCGGTGTAGGGGTCGGTCATGAGTCACATCCGGGTCGGATCTGCGGGGGACATCCCGTTGGTCACATCCACTGTGGGGGTTCGGGCAGCGGGCCGGCGGGAGTGGCCGACAGGCCGGCCCCGCCGGTACGGCCGGTCAGCCAGCCGGCCAGGGCGTGCGTGGGCCCGGTGATCGTGCGCGGCCCGTCCCCGTCGCCGGTCGCCAGCTCGTGGCCGAGGTCGGTCGAGCGCAGCACGAGGTCCGGGGCACCCGGCCGCGCGCGCAATGCGGCGACCACCTCGTGCAGCAGCCGGTGGCTGAAGGCCTCCGACCAGTCGGCCGTGGCGTACCCGGCGTCGAGGTCCACGTGGTGCACCTCGACCTCGCGGAGCCGCCGCCAGATCACGCTGGCGGCCGGCCGCGGGGGATCGCCGTCGAGCTGGAACGTCCACGCCTCGGCGGGCATCGCGTCCACCGCCGAGGCGAAGCGCTCGGCGGCGGCGCGCAGGTCGGCCACCTGCTCGGCGGCGCCGCGGCCGGCGCCGGCCGCGATCTCCACGTCCCGGTGCTCGCGGCTGGGGTACTGCTGCGTTCGCACCCCGCTGCGGGCGCCGTCCAACAGGCGGGTCAGGCTGTCGGCGTTGCGGGCCAGGTGGGTGAGCACGTGGCCGCGGCTCCAGCCGGGCAACAGCGACGGGGCCGCCACGTCGTGGTCGCGCAGCCGCCCCGCGGTCTCGAGCAGCCGGTCGGTGGCCCGCTCGACCTCGGGCATCAGCGCGAGGGGATCAGCCGTCACACGGTCGACCGTACCAATAATCGGTTTGCCGGCGCCGGTCATGGCCCTACCGTCTGAGGCGACGCGTCATCACAGGGAGGTGGGGCCTGATGAGACAGACACCCGCCTCGCCTCGGGCCGTGACGGAGCACCTCCTGATCCGGGCCGCCTGACCCGGCTCCGCTCCTGCGCCTACCGACGGCTCCGAACCGCCTCCTGACGACAAGGGATCCGATGACGTTCGACCTTCCGTCCCTCGGCTGGGACGACTCCTTCGCGTCCGCCTTCGCCGCGCACGCCCGCCCCGATCAGCGGCCCGGCCGCGTCACGCGGGTGGACCGCGGGGTCTGCACCGTGCTGACCACCGCCGGACCCGAGCGGGCGAGCCTGTCCGGCACGCTGCTCGCTGCGGTCGCGCGGGACCCGGTCGCGCTGCCCTGCGCCGGTGACTGGGTGGCGGTGCGCACCTGGCCCGACGCCCGGACCACGGTCGAGGCCGTGCTGCCGCGGCGTACCGCGGTCGTCCGGCACACCGCCGGTCGGCAGTCGCAGGGTCACGTGCTCGCCGCGAACCTCGACACGGCCGCCGTCGTCGAGCCGGTCCACCCCTCACCCGACCTCGGTCGGGTCGAACGGCTGCTCGCCCTCGCCTGGGAATCGGGCGCGACGCCGCTGGTCGTCCTGACCAAGTGCGACATGGCGGCCGATCCCGAGGCCGTCGCGGCGGGCGTGGCCGACGCGGCCCCCGGCGTCGCTGTCCTCCCGGTGAGCGCGCGCCGCGGCACCGGAATCGACGCGCTGCGGCCGTTCGTCGCGCCCGGCCGCACGCTCGGCCTGCTCGGCGGCTCCGGCGCGGGCAAGTCCACGCTGGTCAACGCGCTCGTCGGCGCCGAGGTCATGGGCACCCGGACGCTGCGGGCGGACGGCAAGGGGCGGCACACCACGACGCACCGGGCACTGCTGCCCTTGCCCGGCGGTGGCGCCGTTGTGGACACGCCGGGCATCCGGGCCGTCGGGCTGCTCGACGGCGTGACCGGTCTGCGGCGCGCGTTCGCCGACGTGGAGCGACTCGCCGCCGGCTGTCGGTTCACCGACTGCCGGCACTCCGGCGAGCCGGGCTGCGCGATCACCACCGCCCTGGACAGCGGGGAACTCACGCCCCGGCGGTTGGCGAGTTGGCGCAAGCTCCAGCGCGAGATGGCGTACGAGATGCGCCGGCGCGACGCCCGCCTGGCCACCGAGGAGCGCGCCCGCGCACGCCAGCAGCGGCGGGAGGTACGCCACACCGGGCGGGCCTGACCTATCCGCGTGGGTGTCGCCGTGGATCGGCTGTTCGCGATCTGCGGCGGGCCGATCCGGCGGCCCCGGTCGGCCACGCGGTGGTCGTCCGTCCCCGTTGGACCGGGTACTCTGCCGCCGGCAAGGTGTCCGAAGGCGACGAGGGGACCGATGGGGACGGCGGGACGCGACGAGGGAGCCGAGCAGCGGGCCGGCGGTGAGCGGCGGTCTGCCGCCGCACCGGGCGCGGGACCGGCCGGTCCGCCCGCCCCGCAGGCCGGGGTCCCCGGGTCGTCCGGTGCGGCCGCCCCGCCGGCTGGCGTGCCCATTCCGCGCCAGCGCACCGCGGGCCCGCCCGCCCGCCAGGACACGAAGGCGCCGCCAGCGGCCGCGAAGTCGGAGCCCGCGGCCACTCCTGCGGCGAAGCCCGTCCCTGCGGCCACTCCTGCGGCCGGGGAGGCGGTGCCCCTCGCCGGGGGGCCCGCTTCGGACGCCTCCTCGGTCGAACCGCCCGCGCAGCCGGGGCCTCCGCACGACGCTGCGCAGCCGCGGCCCGACCCGGCCGAACCGCGGACCCCGCGGGCGCGGGCCACCGGATCCGAGGCCGTCCCGGTCGGTCGGCCCGCCTCAGGCGCCGGCGGATGGCTGCTCGTCACCGGGGTGGTCGCGGCGGGGGCGGTGCTGCTGTGTTCGACCGTGCTCCTGGCGAAGATCATCAACCCCGACCTCGCGGCCATGCCCCCGGTGTTCCGCAAGCCGCACGAGTCGCCGTCCGGGTCAGCCGTGGCGGTCGCGTCGACTCCGGCCACGGCGGCCCCCGCCTCCCCGACGGCCGCCTCGTCGCCGCGGCCGAGCCCGTCGCGCCAGCCGCAGCGGACGAGGAGCGCGGCACCAACGACCCCGGCGCCGCCGCTGTCCTACGAGGCGGAGGCGGCGAGGGGGCAGGGCGTGCGCACGCGCAACGAGCCGTCCGCGTCGGGCGGCAAGCTGGTCCACGACCTCGACGGGGTCTTCGACTACGTGGAGTTCCTCGTCGCCGTGCCGGCCGCCGGCACCTACACCGTGACCGTCTACTACACCTGCGGCGCGGACGCGTGCGGAGCGGACACCGCGGTCAACGGCGGGAAACGGACAGAACGGGAGTTCCCGTCGACCGGTGGCTGGAGCACGGTGGGCTCGGTCACCCTGTCGCTGGGCCTCGAGGCGGGGGAGAATCGCATCCGGTTCACCGACGCGCACAGGGTCCGCTCGCCGTACCTGGACCGGATCACCGTCGCGCGCTGACCTGCGCACGCGGGACTGTCGTACCCCGCGGCTAGAGTTGACTGCTGGTATCGGGTGGGGCGTCTGAACCCGACATTCGTCGATCGATAGTGCATCTCGCGAGGGGCGACGGCTGTGGCCGACCGACTGATCATTCGTGGCGCGCGCGAGCACAACCTGCGCGACGTCAACCTGGACCTGCCGCGTGACTCCTTGATCGTCTTCACGGGCCTGTCCGGGTCGGGCAAGTCCAGCCTCGCCTTCGACACGATCTTCGCTGAGGGCCAGCGGCGGTACGTTGAGTCGCTGTCGGCGTACGCCCGGCAGTTCCTCGGCCAGATGGACAAGCCGGACGTCGACTTCATCGAGGGCCTGTCACCGGCGGTCTCGATCGACCAGAAGTCGACCTCCCGCAACCCCCGCTCCACCGTGGGCACGATCACCGAGGTCTACGACTACCTGCGGCTGCTGTTCTCCCGCGCCGGCGAGCCGCACTGCCCGACCTGCGGCGCCCCGGTCAGCAAACAGACCCCGCAGCAGATCGTCGACCGGGTGCTCGCCATGCCGGAGGGCACCCGGTTCCAGGTGTTGGCGCCGGTGGTGCGGGGCCGCAAGGGAGAGTACGTCGACCTGTTCGCCGAACTGCAGTCCAAGGGGTTCGCCCGGGTCCGGGTGGACGGCGTGGTGTACCCGCTGACCGAGCCGCCCAAGCTGAACAAGCGGCAGAAGCACACGATCGAGGTGGTGGTCGACCGTCTGGTCGTCAAGCCGGGCGCCCGGCAGCGGCTGACCGACTCGGTGGAGACCGCGCTGAAGCTCGCCGCCGGCCTCGTGGTGCTCGACTTCGTCGACCTGCCGGCCGACGACGAGCACCGGGAGCGCCGCTTCTCCGAGCACCTGGCCTGCCCCAACGACCACCCGCTGGCGATCGAGGACCTGGAGCCCCGGTCGTTCTCCTTCAACTCCCCGTACGGTGCGTGCCCGGAGTGCACCGGCATCGGGGTGCGCAAGGAGGTCGACCCGGAGCTGATCATCCCGGACCCCGAGCGGACGCTGCGCGAGGGCGCCATTCAGCCGTGGTCGACCGGCCACACCCTGGAGTACTTCCTGCGCCTGCTGGAGGCGCTCGGCGAGCGGGAGGGGTTCAACCTGGACACCCCGTGGCGGGCGTTGCCCGCCCGGGCCCAGAAGACGATCCTGTACGGCTCCGAGGACCAGGTCCACGTCCGCTACCGCAACAAGTACGGCCGGGTGCGGTCGTACTACACGGGCTTCGAGGGCGTCGTCCAGTGGATCGAGCGGCGGCACAACGACACCGAGAGCGAGTGGTCCCGGGAGAAGTACGAGGGCTACATGCGCGAGGTGCCGTGCCCGGCGTGCGGTGGGGCGCGGCTGAAGCCCGAGGTGCTCGCGGTGACGCTCGGCGGCAAGAACATCGCCGAGGTGTGCGCCCTGTCGGTCGGCGAGTGCGCCGAGTTCCTCGGCGAGCTTGAGCTCAGCGACCGGCAGAAGATGATCGCGGAGCGGGTGCTCAAGGAGATCAACGCGCGGCTGCGGTTCCTCGTGGACGTGGGTCTGGACTACCTGTCGCTGGACCGGCCGGCGGGCACGCTCTCGGGCGGCGAGGCACAGCGCATCCGGCTCGCCACCCAGATCGGCTCCGGACTGGTCGGCGTGCTGTACGTGCTGGACGAGCCGAGCATCGGCCTGCACCAGCGGGACAACCGCCGGCTCATCGACACCCTGGTGCGCCTGCGCGACCTCGGCAACACGCTCATCGTGGTCGAGCACGACGAGGACACCATCCGCACGGCCGACTGGGTGGTCGACATCGGCCCGGGGGCGGGCGAGCGCGGTGGCCGGATCGTGCACAGCGGGCCGTTGGAGCAGCTGCTCACCAACGAGGAGTCAATCACCGGCGCCTACCTGTCCGGCCGCGCGTCGATCCCGACGCCTGCGGTGCGCCGGCCCCGCACCCCTGGCCGGGAACTCGTGGTGCACGGCGCGCGGGAGCACAACCTGCGCAACATCACCGTGACGTTCCCGCTCGGCCAGCTCATCGCGGTCACCGGGGTGAGCGGCTCGGGCAAGTCCACGCTGGTCAACGACATCCTCTACGCGGTGCTCGCCAACCAGATCAACGGGGCGCGCCTGGTGCCGGGGCGGCACACTCGGGTCAGCGGGCTGGAGCACGTGGACAAGGTGGTCGGCGTGGACCAGTCGCCGATCGGGCGCACGCCGCGCAGCAACCCGGCCACGTACACCGGCGTCTTCGACCACATCCGCAAGCTGTTCGCGGAGACGACCGAGGCGAAGGTGCGCGGGTACGGCCCGGGCCGGTTCTCGTTCAACGTCAAGGGCGGCCGGTGCGAGAACTGCGCGGGCGACGGCACCATCAAGATCGAGATGAACTTCCTCCCGGACGTCTACGTGCCGTGCGAGGAGTGCAAGGGCGCGCGGTACAACCGGGAGACCCTGGAGGTGCACTACAAGGGCCGCACCATCGCCGAGGTGCTCGACATGCCGATCGAGGAGGCGTGCGAGTTCTTCGAGGCGATCCCGGCGATCCACCGGCACCTCAAGACGCTGGTCGACGTCGGCCTCGGGTACGTCCGGCTCGGCCAGCCTGCACCGACGCTGTCGGGCGGCGAGGCGCAGCGGGTCAAGCTCGCCAGCGAGCTGCAGAAGCGCTCGACGGGCCGGACGGTGTACGTGCTCGACGAGCCGACCACCGGCCTGCACTTCGAGGACATCCGCAAGCTGCTGCTGGTGCTGCAGGGCCTGGTCGACAAGGGAAACACGGTTATCGTCATCGAGCACAACCTCGACGTGATCAAGGCCGCCGACTGGATCATCGACATGGGCCCCGAGGGCGGGCACAAAGGCGGCACGGTCGTCGCCACCGGCACCCCGGAGGAGGTCGCCGCGCTGCCGCACAGCCACACCGGCGTGTTCCTGCGTCAGGTCCTTGGAGCGGACGCCGCGGCGGGCGGTAATGCCACGGGCGGCAGCGGCAGGATGCGGGGAAGGGCCTCCGGTCCGGGGGCGCGCGCCCGCGCCGGCGCGCGCTGACCGGCACCCACCGGTGGCGCGGCTCGCCGCGGCCCGGGCGTCGGCCGCCCGGTGTCTGCCTGGCCGTCCGGTGTCTGCGTGGCGTTGAACCACCGCGCGCGGCTCGCCGTATCTACTGGCGGCGTGATCGCGACGACAGGGAGGATGGACATGACCGAGACAAGCCGACGGGCACTGCTGACCGGGGCCGCCGGGGCGGGCGTGGCGGCGGCGGTCGCCGCGTGCAGCGGCGGTGGGGACGGCGGCGCGGGCCCCTACGGCGGGTCGGCCAACACGCAAGCCCCGTCCGCCGGCGCCGCAAGCGGTGGCGCGCAGACCCCGGGCGGCGGCGCGGGGAGCGCGCTGGCGACCAAGGCGGACATCCCCGTCGGCGGCGGGAAGATCTTCCCGAGCCAGAACGCGATCATCACCCAGCCGACGGCGGGCATGTTCAAGGCCTTCGAGGCCACCTGCACCCACATGCAGTGCACCTTGGCCGCGGTCGCCGACGGCGTGATCATGTGCGGGTGCCACGGCAGCCGGTTCTCGGCGGCGGACGGGTCGGTCAAGTCCGGGCCGGCCACCCGGCCGCTGCCCGAGCGGAAGATCACGATCGAGGGTGAGTCCATCTCCCTCGCCTGACGATCGGATCTCCTGGCATTGGCGGGAAAGCACGGCCGCGGCGGGCCGTGCGCCGGCACATTCCCGGACAGTGCGCGGACGGACAGCGGGCCGTGCGCGGACAGAGACTAGGCTTGCCGCGTGCCAGACCCGTCGACCTACCGCCCCGCTCCCGGCACCGTCCCGGACGCCCCCGGGGTCTACCGGTTTCGCGACGAGAACGGCCGGGTCATCTACGTGGGCAAGGCGAAGAGCCTGCGTAACCGCCTGAACTCCTACTTCGGCGACGTCTGGTCCCTGCATCCGCGCACCCAGCAGATGGTCACCACCGCCGCCTCGGTGGACTGGGTCACCGTGGCCACCGAGGTCGAGGCGCTGCAACTGGAGTACGCCTGGATCAAGGAGTACGACCCGCGCTTCAACGTGCGGTATCGCGACGACAAGTCGTACCCGTACCTGGCGGTGACCCTCGACGAGGAGTACCCCCGGCTGCAGGTGATGCGCGGGGCCAAACGCAAGGGCGTGCGCTACTTCGGCCCGTACTCCCACGCCTGGGCGATCCGCGACACCCTGGATCTGCTGCTTCGGGTCTTCCCGGCGCGGACCTGCAGCGCCGGCGTGTTCCGGCGCCACGGGCACGTGGGTCGGCCGTGCCTGCTCGGCGACATCGGCAAGTGCTCGGCACCGTGCGTCGGCCGGGTCTCGGCCGAGGAGCACCGGCGCATCGTCGAGGAATTCTGCGACTTCATGGCCGGACGCACCGACACCATGGTCAAGCGCCTGGAGCGGGAGATGGCCGAGGCGAGCGAACGGCTGGAGTTCGAGCGGGCCGCCCGGCTGCGTGACGACCTGGCCGCGCTGCGCCGGGCGATGGAGAAGCAGAGCGTGGTGCTCGGCGACGGCACCGACGCCGACGTCGTGGCGTTCGCCGAGGATCCGCTGGAGGCCGCCGTCCAGGTGTTCCGCGTGCGCGGCGGGCGGGTGCGCGGCCAGCGCGGCTGGGTGGTGGAGAAGGTCGAGGACCTGACCACGGCGGACCTGGTCCACCAGTACTGCTCGCAGGTGTACGGCGGCGAGGAGGGCGAAACTGATGTGCCCCGGGAGCTGCTGGTGCCGGCGCTGCCCACCGACGTCGAGGCGCTCGCCGAGTGGCTCGGCCAGCGCCGGGGCGGCCGGGTCACGATCCGCGTGCCGCAGCGCGGTGACAAGAAGGCGCTGCTGGAGACGGTGGCCCGCAACGCGCAGCAGGCCCTGGCGCAGCACAAGCTGCGCCGCGCCAGCGACCTGACCGCGCGCAGCCAGGCCCTCGAGGAGATCGCCGAGGCGCTGGGACTGCCCGCCGCCCCGCTGCGCATCGAGTGCTACGACGTCTCCCAGATCCACGGCACCGACGTCGTGGGCAGCATGGTCGTCTTCGAGGACGGGCTGGCGCGCAAGGGGGAGTACCGGCGGTTCGCCGTCCGCGGCGCCACCGACGACCTGTCGGCGCTCTCCGAGGTGCTCCGCCGGCGGTTCGCGCGGTACCTGGAGGCCCGGGCGAAGGAGGGCGAGGTCATCGGGCACGTCGATCCGGAGACCGGCAAGCCGCGCAAGTTCGCGTACCCGCCGCAGCTGGTTGTCGTGGACGGCGGCGCGCCGCAGGTGAACGCCGCCGCGGCCGTGCTCGCCGACCTCGGCGTCACGGACGTCGCCGTGTGCGGGCTCGCCAAGCGGCTGGAGGAGGTCTGGCTGCCGGGGGAGGATTTCCCGGTCGTGCTGCCGCGCGCCTCCACCGGGCTGTACCTGTTGCAGCGGGTGCGGGACGAGGCGCACCGGTTCGCCATCGCCTTCCACCGCCAGCGGCGCTCGAAGCGGATGACGACCTCCGCTCTCGACAAGGTGCCCGGGCTGGGCGAGGTGCGGCGCAAGGCGCTCCTGCGCCGGTTCGGGTCGGTCAAGCGGATCAGGGAGGCGAGCGTCGCGGAGATCGCTTCGGTGCCGGGCATCGGCGAGCGGACGGCGCGTGCCGTGCTCGCCGCGCTGCGCGGCGAGGAGGACGCCGGCGCCGTCCCGCGCCCCGACGGGGACGCGGCCACCTGACCGGGTCGCCGGTGGAGCCCGCCGCACGCTGCCCTGGGCCCGCGCGAGGCGCTCGCCCGGCTGGCCGACATCCCGGACGTCGACAAGCTCGTCGTCTGCCACGGCGACGCGTGCGCGCCCAACACGCTGATCGACGACGCCGGAGCGTGGTCCGGGCACGTCGACCTCGGGTCGCTGGGTCTCGCCGACCGGTGGGCGGACCTGGCGGTCGCCGCCTGGAGCCTGGAGTGGAACTACGGTCCCGGTTTCGATCGCGTGCTGCTGGACGCCTACGGCGTCGCGCCGGACCCGGAGCGGATCGCCTACTACCGGCTGCTGTGGGACCTCTGCCCGTGACGTGATCGGCGCCCGGCAAGCGCCCGAGTACCATCGGCCACCGGGGAGCGGATGTCGGAGGGCGGCCACGGTGGAACCCACCAACGACCGGAACGGGGGCATCGACCGGGACGCGGGTGCCGAGCGGGAACCGGGTGCCGATCACAGCGCGGGCGAGGAGCGGCACGCGGGCGCCGACCAGGCCGGCCGGGCCGAGGGGGTCGCGGTGACCGGCGCGGCGCCGCCGGAGCAAGTGGGGCCCGGGCCGACCAGCTCGGAGACCGACCTGGTGATCGTCACCGGCGTGTCCGGCGGTGGGCGCAGCACGGTGGCCCGGGCGCTGGAGAACGTCGGCTACTACGTGGTCGACAACCTGCCGCAGACGCTCATGCTCGACATGGCGCAACTGGCGCACGAGGCGGGCGGCGCCGCCCGGCACACCGCGATGGTGCTCGACGTGCGCAGCCGGCGCTTCTCCACCGACCTCGCCGGCGCCATCCGGGCGCTGCGTGAACGCGGCTTCCAGGCCCGGGTGATCTTCCTCGACGCCGACGACGAGGTCCTGATCCGCCGGTTCGAGAGCGTGCGCCGCCCGCACCCGCTGCAGGGCAACGGCCGGCTCGTCGACGGCATCGCCGCCGAGCGGGAGCTGCTGGCCGAGGCGCGGGAACTGGCGGATGTGCTCATCGACACCAGCCACCTCAACGTCAACCAGCTGCGGGCCCGCATCGAGGAGCTGTTCGGCGCCGAGGACGCCCGCCGGCTGCGGGTCACCGTGCTGTCGTTCGGCTTCAAGTACGGTCTGCCCCCCGACGCCGACTTCGTGCTCGACGCCCGTTTCCTGCCCAACCCGTACTGGGTGCCGGAGCTGCGCGAGCGCACCGGCCGCGACCCGGAGGTGAGCGGCTACGTGCTGGGGCAGCGGGGGGCGGTGCCGTTCGTCGACACGTACGCCCGGTTGATCAATGCGACCGCCGCGGGCTTCGAGCGGGAGGGCAAGCGATACCTTACGGTGGCGGTCGGGTGCACCGGCGGCAAGCACCGCAGTGTGGCGATCGCCGAGGAGTTGGCGCGCCGGCTGCGGACGCTGCGCCTCGCCGCCAGCGCCCAGCATCGGGACCTGGGCCGCGAATGACCGGCCGCGCCGCGGCCGGTCGCTTCGAGAGGAGCCAGCGGTGAGAGTGGTCGCGTTCGGCGGGGGGCACGGTCTGGCCGCGGCGCTGCGCGCGCTGCGCCTGGCGAGCGTGGACCTGGATCTGGCGATCACGGCGGTGGTCACCGTCGCGGACGACGGTGGGTCCAGCGGCCGGCTGCGCGCCGACCGCGGCGTGCTGCCCCCCGGCGACCTGCGCAAGGCGCTCGCCGCCCTGGCCGCCGACGACCCTCTCGCCATCCACACCGCCGACCTGTTCGAGCACCGGTTCGCCGGCACCGACCCGCTCGGCGGGCACGCGGTCGGCAACCTGATCCTGTGCGGGCTGATGGAGCTGTACGGCGACCCCGTGCGCGCCCTCGACCACGCCGCGGCGCTGGTGCGCTCCGCCGGCCGGGTGCTGCCGATGTCCCGCCTGCCCCTGGCGATCGAGGCGGAGATCCGCGGTGCCGATCCGGCGCGGCCCGACGAGGTGGTCACCGTCCGTGGGCAGCACTCGGTGGCGGTCGCCCCGGGCCGGGTCGAGAGCGTACGGCTGATCCCCGACGAGCCGCCGGCCTGCGCCGAGGCGGTGGCGGCGGTGCGCGCCGCGGACTGGCTGCTGTTCGGGCCGGGCAGCTGGTACACGAGCGTCATCCCGCACCTGCTCGTGCCCGAACTCGCCGAGGCGATCACGCAGAGCCCGGCCCGTCGGCTCGTCACGCTCAACCTGGCGGCGGACAACGAGACGGCCGGCATGTCGCTGGCCGGGCACCTGGCGGCGCTCACGCGCTACCTGCCCAAGCTGCGCGTGGACGTGGTGCTCGCCGACACCGTGGCGGTCGGAGATCCGGAGCCGGTCCGGCGTGCGGCAGAATCACTGGGTGCGCGACTCGTGCTGGCCCCGGTCGCCGTTCGGGACGGCACCCCCCGACACGACCCGGTCGCGATCGCGGCCGCCCTGGTGCCCGTGCTGGGCGCCGCTCGTTGAACCGTAGGAGTCCATGCGGCCACCAGCCGCGAAACCACCCGGACCGGCCCGCGAGGTGACGACAGACGATGGCGATGACCGGTGACGTCAAGCTGGAGCTCAGCCGGGTCGACGTACCCAAGCCCTGCTGCCGCCGCTCGGAGATGACGGCTCTGCTGCGGTTCGCCGGGGGCCTGCACATCGTGTCCGGCCGTGTGGTCGTCGAGGCCGAGCTGGACACGGGCGCGGCGGCGCGCCGCCTGCGCCGCGAGATCGCCGAGGTGTACGGCTACCCGAGCGAGATCCACGTGCTGGCGTCGGGCGGGCTGCGCAAGGGCAGCCACTACATCGTGCGCGTGGTCCGCGACGGTGAGGCGCTGGCCCGGCAGACCGGGCTGCTCGACGTGCGCGGGCGGCCGGTACGCGGGCTGCCGCCGCACGTGGTGGCGGCGAACGTCTGCTGCGCGGCGGCGGCCTGGCGCGGCGCGTTCCTGGCGCACGGCTCGCTGACCGAGCCCGGCCGCTCCTGCGCGCTCGAGGTGACCTGCCCGGGGCCGGAGGCCGCGCTGGCGCTGGTCGGGGCGGCGCGGCGGCTGGGCGTCATCGCGAAGGCCCGCGAGGTGCGTGGCGTCGACCGGGTCGTGGTCAAGGACGGCGACGCGATCTCTGCGCTGCTGACCCGCATCGGCGCGCACTCCAGCGTGCTCGCCTGGGAGGAGCGGCGGGTCCGCCGGGAGGTGCGCGCCACCGCCAACCGGCTGGCCAACTTCGACGACGCCAACCTGCGCCGCTCGGCGCGGGCCGCGGTCGCGGCGGCCGCCCGGGTCACCCGCGCGCTGGAGATCCTCGGCGACGACGCGCCGGAGCACCTGGTGATGGCGGGCCGCCTGCGTCTGGAGCACCGGCAGGCGTCGCTGGAGGAGCTCGGCGCACTGGCCGACCCGCCGCTGACCAAGGACGCCATCGCCGGTCGGATCCGCCGCCTGCTCGCCCTGGCCGACAAGCGCGCCCGGGACCTCGGCCTGCCTGACACCGAGGCGGCGGTCACCCCCGAGATGCTCGCGTGCTAGATCCGCGGGGTCCGTCACTGCCGGCCGGTCCCTCGCGCTAGGGTCAGAGACGAGACGGCGTTTCGGGCCGGGGAGATTTCACACGCAACCTGCGAGGAGACAGACCTTGACCATCCGGGTTGGCATCAACGGCTTCGGTCGCATCGGCCGCAACTTCTACCGCGCGGTTCTGGAGTCGGGCGCGGACATCAAGGTCGTCGGGGTCAACGACCTGACGGACAACACCACGCTCGCGCACCTGCTCAAGTACGACAGCATCCTCGGCCGGCTCCGCCGCGACGTGAAGGCCACCGCCGACGAGATCAGCGTGGGTGGCGACACCATCAAGGTCTTCGCCGAGCGTGACCCCAACAACCTGCCGTGGGGTGACCTCGGCGTCGACGTGGTCGTGGAGTCGACGGGCTTGTTCACCAACGCCGAGAAGGCGAAGGCCCACCTGGACCGGGGCGCGAAGAAGGTCATCATCTCCGCTCCGGCCAAGAACGAGGACGTCACGATCGTCATGGGCGTCAACGAGGGCGCCTACGACCCCGCCAAGCACAACATCATCTCCAACGCCTCGTGCACCACGAACTGCCTGGCCCCGATGGCCAAGGTGCTGCACGACGCGTTCACCATCGAGCGCGGTCTGATGACGACGGTCCACGCGTACACACAGGACCAGAACCTGCAGGACGGTCCGCACAAGGACCTGCGGCGGGCCCGCGCCGCCGCCCAGAACATCGCCCCGACCTCGACGGGCGCGGCGAAGGCGATCGGCCTGGTGCTGCCGGAACTGAAGGGCAAGCTCGACGGGTACGCGCTGCGGGTGCCGGTCATCACCGGCTCGGCCACGGACCTGACGGTGACCGTCTCGCGCGACACCACCGTCGAGGAGGTCAACGCGGCGTTCAAGGCCGCCGCCGAGGGCTCCCTCGCCGGCATCCTGACCTACACCGAGGACCCGATCGTCTCCACCGACATCGTCACCGACCCGGCCTCCTGCATCTTCGACTCCCTGCTCACGAAGGTGATCGGCAACCAGGTCAAGGTCGTCGGCTGGTACGACAACGAGTGGGGTTACTCCAACCGCCTCGTCGACGTGGTGAAGTACGTGGGCGCGTCGCTGTGATGCGTACCCTCGACGACCTGCTTCGCGAGGGCGTGGCGGGGCGGCGGGTGCTGCTGCGCGCCGACCTCAACGTGCCCCTCGACGGCGGCCGCATCACCGACGACGGCCGGGTCCGGGCGGTGCTGCCCACGCTGACCGCGCTGCGCGACGCGGGCGCCCGCGTGGTGGTCTGCTCGCACCTGGGCCGGCCCAAGGGCGCGCCGGATCCGGCGTACTCGCTGGCGCCGGTGGCGACGCGGCTGGGCGAGCTGCTCGGCGCGCCGGTCGCGTTCGCCACCGACACGGTCGGCGACGCCGCCCGGTCCACCGTGGACGCGCTCGCCGACGGTGGGGTGGCGCTGCTGGAGAACCTGCGCTTCAACCCGGGCGAGACCAGCAAGGACACCGCCGAGCGGCACGCGTTCGCCGCCGCGCTGGCCGGGCTCGCCGACGCCTACGTCGACGACGCGTTCGGCGCGGTGCACCGCAAGCATGCCAGCGTGTACGACGTGCCCGCGCTGCTGCCGCACTACGCCGGTCGGCTGGTGCTGCGCGAGGTGGAGGTGCTGTCGCGGTTGACCGGCGAGCCGGACCGGCCGTACGTGGTGGTGCTCGGCGGCTCGAAGGTGTCGGACAAGCTCGCCGTGATCAACGCGCTCCTCCCGAAGGTCGACACGCTCCTCGTCGGCGGCGGCATGTGCTTCACGTTCCTGGCGGCGCAGGGCCATGGAGTGGGCGATTCGCTGCTCGAACCGGACATGGTGGACACCTGTCGGAGCCTGCTGGAGTCCGGGAAGATCGTGCTGCCCGACGACGTGGTGGTGGCCGAGGAGGTAGCCGCGGACGCGGCCACCTCGGTCGTGCCGGCCGACGCGATCCCGGCCGGGCGCAAGGGCCTGGACATCGGGCCGGCGACGGTCGCCGCGTTCGCGGGCGTGCTCGCCGGCGCCCGTACCGTCTTCTGGAACGGGCCGATGGGCGTGTTCGAGGTCGCGCCGTTCGCGGCCGGCACCCGGGGGGTCGCCGAGGCGATCGCCGGGGTGGACGGGTTCACCGTCGTCGGCGGCGGGGACTCGGCCGCCGCGGTCCGGGTGCTCGGCCTCGACGAGCGGGCCTTCACGCACATCTCCACCGGCGGGGGCGCCTCGCTGGAGTACCTGGAGGGCAAGCCACTGCCCGGGCTCGTCGCCCTGGAGAATTCGGCCTGACCGCTCGCGGCCGGGCCGCCCCACGGCCCGGCCGCCCAGGACCCTGACCCCATGGGAGAGGTAGTGGCCAAGCCTGCACGCCGGCCGCTGATGGCCGGCAACTGGAAGATGAACCTCAACCACCTTGAGGCGATCAAGCTGGTGCAGACGCTCGCGTTCAGCCTGACCGAGCAGCACCTGTCCGACGTCGAGGTGGTGGTGCTGCCGCCGTTCACCAGCATCCGCAGCGTGCAGACGCTCATCGACGGCGACAAGCTGCTGATCGGGTACGGCGCGCAGGACCTGTCGCCGCACCCGAACGGCGCCTACACCGGCGACGTGTCCGGATCGATGCTCGCCAAGCTGGGCTGCCAGTACGTGGTGGTCGGGCACTCCGAACGCCGCGCCTACCACCACGAGGACGACGCCGTGGTCAGGGCGAAGGTGAAGGCGGCGCTCGCCAACGACCTGGCGCCGATCCTGTGCGTGGGCGAGGGGCCGCTGGAGCGCGACGCCGGCGAGCACGTGTCGTACACGGTCGCGCAGCTCGACGCCGCGCTGGACGGGCTGGGGCCCGACCAGGTGGAGAAGATCGTCGTCGCGTACGAGCCGGTCTGGGCCATCGGCACCGGCAAGACCGCCACCCCCGAGGACGCCCAGGAGGTCATCGGGGCGCTGCGCCAGCGGCTCGCGCAGCGCTACTCGGGTGACCTGGCCGAGAGGGTGCGCATCCTGTACGGCGGGTCGGTGAAGGCGTCGAACATCGCCGGCATCATGGCGCAGCCGGACATCGACGGCGCGCTCGTTGGCGGGGCGAGCCTGAACGCCGACGAGTTCGTGCGCATCTGCCGGTACCGCGAGCACGTCACCGCCTGACGGCGCGTGACCGGCCGGGCGTGACCGACCCGGTGCGGAGGCCCGACCGGTCACGCAAGGTGATACAGCAGGTGCTCTTGGGCGGTGTCGCTGGCGAATGCGGTGCCCGTGTTTCCGCTGCCGCCCGAGGAGGCCTAGAGTGTCCCGAGCGGGCCGCTGCGTCGGTCCGACCGACTCGTCACCACCCTGAGGACGGTCACCACCCCCCCGAGGACGGCCATGCCCGACAGCGCAACTACCGTGCCCCACCGTGCGCACCCTGGTCACCGTGCGCCAGCCGCCCGCCGGTCGCGTCGCGCCCTCGCCGCGGCCGTGGCGGGTCTGTCCCTGATCGCCACCGCGGCCTGCGACACCGCCAGCGCGGAAGGGCAGCCGGATCCGCCGAGGCCGGGCGGAACGCTCCACCTGGTCGTCGCCGCCAAGCTCGAGCACCTCGATCCCCAGCGGATCGCGGCGGCGACGGACGCGAACATCAGCCGGCTGTTCACGCGCACGCTGACCACCTTCAAGTCGGACCCGGAATCGGCGAGCGAGATCGTGGGCGACCTCGCCACGGACACGGGCCGTCCGAGCGAGGGCAACCGGGTGTGGGACTTCACGTTGAAGAAGGACGTGAAGTGGGAGGACGGCTCCCCGGTGACCTGCTCCGACATCGAGTACGGGGTGGAGCGCAACTTCTTCACGTCGTTCACCACGGGTCTGCAGTACCCGAGGCAGTTGCTGAAGGACAACGCGGAGCCGTACGAGGGGCCGAAGGGCGACAACAACGACGGCAAGGGCCTGGAGTCGGTCACCTGCCTGGACGAGCGCACGGTGCGGTTCGAACTCAAGCAGCCGGTCGGGGACTTCGGCTACGCGGTCGCGCTGAGCGTCTTCGCGCCGGTGCCCCGGGGCAGGGACGAGCCCCGCGAGGAGTACGACCGCAAGCCCATGTCCAACGGACCGTACAAGATCGTCGAGTCGACCGACGAGAAGCTGGTGCTGGAGCGCAACCCGCACTGGGTGCGCGCCACCGATCCGGTCCGCCAGCAGTACCCGGACCGCATCGTGGTCACGGTCGACCCCGACGTCGCGGCGGTCACCTACCGCATTCTGCAGGACCAGGGCGACGCGGCGTCGACGGTCCAGCTCGACGTGGACGTCGCGTCGAACTTCGTCCAGCAGGTGATCAACGACGAGCAGCTCTCCGCCAGGCTGATCCAGGGGGAGCACACCGGTGTGCGGTACCTCGCGATCAACACACGGCGCATATCCGACCTGCGGTGCCGCCAGGCGCTCGTCTACGCGGCGAACAAGCGCAAGTTCCGCAGCGCGATGGGCGGGTCGATGTTCGGGGAGCTGGCGACCTCGGTGATCTCGCCCAGCCTGCGCTCGCACAAGGAGTTCGACCTCTACAACACGAAGTCGAAGCCGGAGGGCGACCTCGAGCGGGCCAGGGAACTGCTGCAGGAGGCCGGGGACGCGTGCCCGGACAAGATCCGGCTGGTCTTCCCGGAGCCGCGGCGGCGGCTGATGTCGGTGATCGCGGAGTCCTTCCAGCGGGCAGGGCTGGAGACCGAGATGATCGGGATCGGCGCCGACCGCAACTACTTCGCCGACGTGATCGGCCGGCCGGACAACGATTACGACGTCATGTGGGCCGGCTGGATCGCGGACTGGGCGAACGGGTCCGCGGTGATCCCGCCGCTGTTCAGCGGCAAGGTGATCCCGAAGGGCGAGGACGCCAACGGCAACCAGAACTTCTCGCTGCTCGACGACCCCGAGATCAACGCCATGATCGACGAGGCGATGGCCGAGTCGGACCTCGAGCGGCAGTACGCGATGTGGGGCGAGATCGACCAGAAGATCATGGAGCGGGCAGCGATCATCCCGCTGATGTACATGACCTCGCTGCGGATGGCCGGCTCGAACGTGCGGGGCGGCTTCATCCACCCGCAGTACGGCTCGCCGGATGTGACCCAGCTCGGCCTGGCCAACCCGTGACGCCGATCCCCGACCGGCCGGCGGCCGGGCGCTATCCTAGGCGGACGCCCGTGTCGCCGGCCTGTGCCGACCGAGAGGACCGACTTCGACCATGCCGATCGCGTTCGCGTACACGTTGATCGTGTTGCTGTTCCTGACCAGCATCCTGTTGACGCTGCTGATCCTGCTGCACCGGGGCAAGGGCGGCGGGCTGTCGAGCATGTTCGGCGGGGGTGTGTCGACGAGCCTCGCCGGGTCCTCGGTGGCCGAGAAGAATCTGGACCGGTACACCGTGCTGGTCGGGATCGTCTGGTTCGCATGCATCGTCGGCCTGGGCCTCTGGCTCAAGGTCCAGCAGGGCGTCGGCGGCTGATCCCCTCCGGGTAGCCGCCCTCGCTTGCCGGACAGGCCTGAAGCCGCGGGGGAGAGGAGCTGGCAGCAGCGGCCGGCGCGCGCTGTGCCCGCGCATGGCCCCGGGGAATGCTCGAACGGGGAGGGCGGAAGGGTAGGGGCACCCGCGGGATCAGCGCAGGCTGCGGAAACGTGGGGAGACTTCGGCGGCGGCGGCGCGGTCGAGCAGCCACAGGGTCTGGCTCACGCCGTGGACGTTCGCGGCCGGCACCTGGACCGGACCCGCCCCAGCCAGCGCCATCCCCACCGCGCTGGCCTTGTCCGGGCCGGCGGCGATGAGCCAGACCTCCTCGGCGGTGTTGATCGCGGGCAGCGTCAGCGTGATCCGGACCGGCGGCGGCTTCGGCGCGCCGCGCACCGCGCTCACCACCCGGGTCTCGTACGCCACCGGGTGCTCCGGGAAGACCGAAGCCACGTGGCCGTCCTCCCCGATGCCGAGCAGCAGCACGTCGAAGTGCGGCAGCCGTGCCGTGCCCGGCCGGGCCGCCGCCGCCAGCTCCTCGGCGTACCGGGCCGCGGCCGCCTCGGGATCGGGCCCGTCCCGTCCGTCCGAGGCGGGCATCGGGTGCACCCGGGCGGGATCGAGCGGCAGGGCGTCGAGCAGCGCGGCCCGCGCCCGCGTCTCGTTGCGGTCCGGGTGCCCGGACGGCAGGAACCGCTCGTCCCCCCACCACACGTCCACCCGAGCCCAGTCCACCGCGTCGCGCGCGGGCGTGTCGCGCACCGCCCGGTAGACCCGCTCCGCGATCCGGCCCCCGGTGAGCACGACCGCGGCGAAGCCGCGCTCGGCCTGCGCGTCGAGGATGCGCACCACCAGCCGGGCGGCGACCGCCTCGGCGAGCAGGGTGGAGTCGGCGTGGACCACGATGCTCCCGGTGCTCACGCCACCGCCTCCCGGATCGCCTCCTCCGGGCGCTCGGCCAGCGCAGGGTCGTGCCAGATGTGCACCCGGTTGGCCGGGCGGTCCTGCAGCCCGGTCACTCCGGTCGCCGCCGCCAGCGCCGCCGCGTACGTCTGGTCGGCGTCGAGCCGGCGCAGCTCCTCGGCCAGCTCGTCACCGAGCCGCCGGGGCGTCAGCGGCAGCACCCGGTCCACGTGCCCGGTCCGGCGCAGCAGCACGGTGTTGTCCTGACGGGTCAGGGACAGCTCGGCGCCGTCGACGAGCCGAACCGTCACCTGGGTGAGCCCACCGCCGTCGACGGGCACCGTCGCGGGTTCCACGCCGAGGCGCTCGCACAGCCAGCCGCCGAGCAGCAGGGCGCCGGGGTCGTCGGTGGAGGCGCGCAGCTCCACCCCGGCGACCGGGGTGGAGACCGTGTCGAAGGCACCGGCGAGCAGCGTGCGCCACGGGGTGATGCGGGTCCAGGACAGGTCGGTGTCGCCCGGTGCGTAGTCCGCCGCGCGCCGGCGGATCTCCGCGATCGGGTCGGGGCACTGGGCCACGTCGGTGACCCGCCGTTCGGCGACGACACCCAGCGGGTCGTACGCGATGCGCTCGGGTGGCGGTCCGTGCCACCAGGTCACCACGGGAACGTCCGGCGCGAGCAAGGGCACGACGACCGACTCGGCGTGCAGGGCCAGCCGGCCGCTCATGCGCAGCACCACCGCCTCGCACGGCCCGAGCCGGCCCCCCACGATGACCTCCGCGTCCAACCGGGACCGCGCGTCCGGCTGGCCGCCCTGCGCATCCCGCACGGTGACCAGCAGCCGCAGCGGGTGCTCGGCCGCCGCCACGGTCACCGCCTCCTCGACCTCGCTGACCCGGCCCTCGTCGGTGATGACGATCAGCGACAGCGCCAGTCCGCTCGCCACCCCGCCCGCGGTCCGCCGCTCCGCCGCGAGCTTGCGCACGACCTCCCGGCCCGTGGTGTCCCACAGGGTCACCATCGTGGCCTCCGCGGCAGCGGTCGCACGCCTGACCGCGGTCGCATGCCTACGGTCGCCTCCACGAGCGCCCCTCCCTGGCCAGCATCTCGTCGGCTTCGCGCGGCCCCCATTCGCCGGCACGGTACGGCGCCGGCCGCGTGCCCTCCCACGCCTCCTCCAGCGGATCGATCACCCGCCAGCTCTGCTCGACCTCGGCCGCGTGCGGGAACAGCGTCCGGTCACCGATCAGCACGTCGAGCACGAGCCGCTCGTACGCCTCCGGGCTGGACTCGGTGAACGCCTCCCCGTACTGGAAGTCCATCGTGATGTCGCGGACCTCCATGGCCGTGCCGGGCACCTTGGAGCCGAACTTGAGCGTGACGCCCTCCTCGGGCTGCACCCGGATGACGAGCTGGTTGTTGCCGAGCAGCTCCACGTCGGCCGGGTTGAACGGCAGGTGCGGCGCCTTCTTGAACATGACGGCGAGCTCGGTCACCCGCCGCGGCAGCCGCTTGCCGGCCCGGATGTAGAAGGGCACACCGGCCCAGCGCCGGTTCTGGATCCCGAGCCGGACCGCCACGTACGTCTCGGTCGTGGAATCGGGGGGCACCCCCGGCTCCTCGAGGTAGCCGACCGCCCGCTCGCCGGCGATCCAGCCCTGGATGTACTGGCCGCGCACCGTGCCCGTGGCGATCTCGCGCGGCAGGCTGATGGCCCGCAGCACCTTCAGCTTCTCGGTGCTGATCTCGTCGGCGTCGAAGCTCGTCGGCTCCTCCATGGCGACCAGCGCCAGCAGCTGCAGCAGGTGGTTCTGCAGCACGTCACGGGCGGCCCCGGCGGCGTCGTAGAAGCCGGCGCGGGTGCCGATGCCGTCGTCCTCGGCCATCGTTATCTGCACCGAGTCGACGTAGTTGGAGTTCCACACCGGCTCGAACAGCGCGTTGGCGAAGCGCAGCGCGAGGATGTTCTGGACGGTCTCCTTGCCCAGATAGTGGTCGATGCGGTAGACGTCCTGGGGCGTGAACACCTCGTCGACGAGGTCGTTGAGCTCCTTCGCCGACGCCAGGTCGTGCCCGAACGGCTTCTCGACCACCACCCGCCGCCAGCCGCCCGCCCGGGCGTTGTCGGCCAGGCCCGTGCGCCGCAACTGCTTGAGCACCACCGGGAACGCGGCGGGCGGTATGGAGAAGTAGAAGGCCGCGTTGCCGGGGATACCGTTGGTCTCACGCAACTGGTTGAGGACCTGCGCGAGGTGGTCGAACGCCGCGTCGTCCTCGAACGAGCCGCCGACGAACTTCATGTTCGCCTCCAGCCGGGCCCACACGTCCGACTGCCACGGAGTGCGCGCGTACTTCTGCGCCGACTCCCGGGCCACCGCGGCGAACTCGCCGGCGCCCCAGTCACGGCGGGCGAATCCGAGCACGACGAAACCCGGCGGGAGCAGGCCGCGGTTGGCGAGGTCGTAGACGGCGGGGATCAGCTTGCGGCGGGCGAGGTCCCCGGTCACGCCGAAGATCACGAGCGCGCACGGCTCGGGGATCCGCGGCAGGCGGCGGTCCTGCACGTCCCGCAGCGGATTACGGGCGACCGCGTCGGCGTGCGCGTCCCGGGACGGACTGGTCGTGGTCACCGTGGTCAGCCTTTCAGGGCCCGGGCGGCGGCCAGCAGCTGTGCGATGCCCTCGGCCCGGTCGGTCAGGTGCAGACGCAGGAGTGGACGCTCGCGGGCGGCCAGCGCGAGCCGGTCGCCCGCGGCCTGCGCCGCCTGCAGGTGGCCGAACGTGTACGGCTTGCCGGGCACCGGCAGGTCCGTCTCGACGGCACCGGTGATCTGCAGGAAGGAACCGTTGCACGGCCCGCCCTTGTGGTACTGGCCGGTCGAGTGCAGGAAGCGCGGGCCCCAGCCGAAGGTCACCGGCCGGTCGGTGGCCGCGGCGAGCTCCTCGCGCAGCCCGGCCAGTGCCACGTCGCCGATCCGGTCCAGGTACGCCATCACCGCCAGGTACCCGTCCGGGGCGATGGTGCCCAGCAGCCGGCGCAGCGCCGCCTCCAGCGAGGTCGCCTCCGCGTCGTACACCTCCACCGCGCCCTCGACGAACGTCGGCTCGACCGGCGGGATGCCCGACTCCAGGATCCGACCGGTGTTCTCCTTCGATTCCGCCACGTTGGGCTGGTCGAACGGGTTGATGCCGATGATCCGTCCGGCGATCGCGGTGGCGTACTCCCAGGCGAGGAACTGCGCCCCGAGCGGACCGTTGACGGCGAGATGGGGGGCGACCCCGCTGCCGGGCACCGCGCCGGGCGCCAGCGCGCCCCCGACCGTCACGGTCAGCACATCCGGCCCGCTGCTGCCCCGGGCGCCCGGGGTTTCGAGCACCACGGGCAGGATCCCCCGGCCCAGCTTGCCGGTCGATTCGGCGATGAGCTGCTCGATCCAGTCCCCGATGCCCACGATGCCGGTGCCGTCCTCGACCACGGCGAGCTTGTCGCGCCGGCGGCCGGTGCCGTCGCCGCCGGCCGTCGCCGCCGCGCCGAGCGCCACCCCGAGCGCCAGCGCCGGGTTGTCGGTGTCCCGGCCGAGCGACGCCGACAGCTCCTCTGCCTGGTCGAGCAGCTCGGTGACGTCGACGCCGGACAGCGCGGTCGGCACGAGGCCGAAGGCGGTCAGGGCCGAGTACCGTCCGCCGACGTCCGGGTCGGCGAGCACGAGGAAGGCGCCCATGTCGCGCGCCGTGCGCTCCAGGGGCGAGCCGGCGTCGGTCACCACCACGAACCGCCGCCCCGCCTCCGCTTCGGACAGGCCGAGGTCCAGGAAGGCTTGCCAGTACGCCCGGCGCTGGCTGTCGGTCTCCACAGTGGACCCGGACTTGCTGGCGACCACGACCACCGTACGGTCGAGCCGGTCGGCGAGCACCGTGCGCACCTGGTGCGGGTCGGTCGTGTCGAGCACGGTCAGCGGGCAGCCGAGTGTGCGGCAGATGACCTCGGGGGCCAGCGATGACCCGCCCATTCCGGCGAGCACCACGTGGTCGAGGTCGCCCAGCTCCGCGCGCAGCTCGGCGAGCTGACCCAGCAGCTCGCGGCTGCGGCGGAACGTGTCCAGCCAGCCGAGCCGGATCTTCGCCTCGGCCTCGGCCGCCTCACCCCACAACGTGGGATCCTTCGCCGCCAGCAGCCCCGGCACGCCCGCGCTGACCAGGTCCGCACGCAGCTTCTCCGCGCCCTCGACCGCGTCCGCGCCGTAGACCGCGAGGCCGCCGGCCGCCTCCGGTGCGAGCATGTCTCTCATCACGCGGCCCCGCCGATCGCCGCCGCCCGGCTGTCCCGCTCGGCGAGCCGGGTGCGTTCCCCGCTGAGCTGGGCCTCCACGCCGCGCAGCAGCTCCAGCCAGCTCGCCTCGAACTTCTCGACGCCCTCGCGCTCGAGGGTCGCGACCACGTCGTCGTAGTCGATGCCGAGGGCCGCCAGCTCGTCGAGCACCGCCTGGGCCTCGTCGTACGCTCCGGTGACCGTGTCCCCGCGCACCTCGCCGTGGTCGGCGAAGGCGTCGATGGTCTCCTGGGGCATGGTGTTGACCACGCCGGGCGCGATCAGCTCCTCGACGTAGACCGTGTCCCGGTAGGCCGGGTTCTTGGTGGAGGTGGACGCCCACAGCGGCCGCTGCGGGTGCGCGCCCGCGTCGGCGAGCGCCTGCCAGCGCGCAGAGCTGAACACCCGCTCGTAGCGCTGGTACGCCAGCCGGGCGTTGGCGATCGCCGCCTTGCCCATCAGCGCCCGGGCCCGTTCGCCGTTGATCTTCTCGAGCCGCTTGTCCACCTCGGTGTCCACCCGGGACACGAAGAACGACGCCACGGAGGCGATGGCCGACAGGTCGTGCCCGTTCTCCCGGGCCCGCTCCAGGCCGGTCAGGAACGCGTCCATCACCTGCTCGTACCGCTGCAGCGAGAAGATGAGCGTGACGTTGACGCTGATCCCGTGCGCGAGCGCCGCGGTGATCGCCGGCAGGCCCGGCTCGGTCGCCGGGATCTTGATGAACAGGTTCGGCCGGTCGATCATCCACCACAGCGTCTTGGCCTCGGCGACCGTCCGCTCCGTGTCGTAGGCGAGCCGCGGATCCACCTCGATGGAGACGCGGCCGTCCACACCGGACGACGCCTCGTACGCCGGGCGCATGACGTCGCACGCCCAGCGCACGTCGTACGTCGTGAGGAGCCGCGCCGCCTCCTCCACGCCGAACTTGGCGACCGTCAGATCGCGCAACTGGTCGCCGTAGGCCGCGTGGTCCGCGAGCGCCTTGGCGAAGATGGTCGGGTTGCTGGTCACCCCGACCACGTGCCTTTCGCGGCGCAGCGCGTCCAGCCCGCCGCCGGTGAGCCGCTGCCGGGATAGGTCGTCCAACCAGATGGCCACCCCCGCCGCGGATAGCTGGCCCAACCTGTCGGTCATCGCAACGCTCCCTCGTCGTTCGCGCCCCTCGTCGTTCGCGCGCTGCGCCGTCAGTTGCCGGTCGTGGAGCCCTTCACCTCGCCGGCCCGGGACATCGACGCCCGGGCGGCGGCCACCACCCGGTCCGCGGTGAACCCGAACTCCTCGAACACGATCTGGTACGGCGCGCTCGCTCCGAAGTGTTCCAGACTCACGCACTCGCCCGCGTCGCCGACCAGGTCGTGCCATGACATGGACACGCCCGCCTCCACGCTGACCCGGGCCCGCACCCCGCGCGGGAGCACCTTCTCCCGGTAGGCCTCGTCCTGGGCCCGGAACCACTCCTGGCACGGCATGGAGACGACCCGGGTCGGGATGCCGTCGGCCTCCAGACGCTCCCGGGCCGCCAGACACAGCGCAACCTCGGAGCCGGTGCCGATGAGGATGACCACGGGCTGCCCGTCCGACGCGTCCGCGAGCACGTACCCGCCGCGCCGCACGCCTTCGGCGTCGGCGAGCACCGAGCGGTCCAGCACGGGCAGCGGCTGGCGGCTCAGGCACAGCGCGGTGGGTCGGTCGGTGTGCTCCAGCGCCATCCGCCAGGCCCACACGGTCTCGTTGGCGTCCGCCGGGCGCACCACGTCCAGCCCGGGGATCGCGCGCAGCGCGGCCAGGTGCTCGACCGGCTGGTGGGTCGGACCGTCCTCGCCCAACCCGATCGAGTCGTGGGTCCACACGTAGATCGCCGGCAGCTTCATCAGCGCGGCGAGCCGGACCGCCGGGCGCATGTAGTCGCTGAACACCAGGAACGTGCCCATGTACACCCGGGTGCCGCCGTGCAGCAGGATGCCGTTGCCGATCGCGCCCATGGCGTGCTCGCGCACGCCGAAGTGCAGGATCCGGCCGTACTCGTGGCCGGTGAACTCCTTTGTCGAGAACTCGGCCGGGATGAACGACGGCTCGCCCTTGATCGCGGTGTTGTTGCTCTCCGCCAGGTCCGCCGAGCCGCCCCACAGCTCCGGCAGCACGGGCGCCAGGGCCTCGAGGACCTTGCCGGACGCCTGCCGGGTCGCGATGCCCTTGGGGTCCGCGGGGAACACCGGCAGGGCCTCGGTCCATCCCTCGGGCAGGGTACGGGTGGCGAGGCGGTCGAACAGGACCTTGCGCTCGGGGTGGCGCCGCGCCCAGGCGTCGAACTGCTCGTTCCACCGGGCGTGCGCCTGCCGACCGCGCTCGATCGCTTCCCGCGTGTGGTCGAGCACCTTCTCCTCGACGGCGAAGCTTGCGGCCGGGTCGAACCCGAGGATCTTCTTGGTGGCGGCCACCTCCTCGGCACCCAGTGCCGAGCCGTGGGACTTGCCGGTGTTGCGCTTGGTCGGTGCCGGCCAGGCGATGATCGTGCGCAGCGCGATGAACGAGGGGCGGCCGGTCTCGGCCTTGGCGGCCTGCAGCGCGGCGTAGAGCGCGCCCACGTCCTCGTGGTACTCGCCCTCGTCGGCGCGTCCGGACCGCCAGGAGACCTGCTGCACGTGCCAGCCGTAGGCGGCGTAGCGGGCGAGCACGTCCTCGGACTTGGCGATCCGCGTGTCGTCCTCGATGGAGATCTCGTTGTCGTCCCAGATCACCACGAGGTTGCCGAGCTTCTGGTGGCCGGCGAGCGCGCTGGCCTCGTGGCTGATGCCCTCCTCGATGTCGCCGTCGGAGCAGATCACGTAGATGTGGTGGTCGAACGGCGACTCGCCGGGCGGTGCGTCGGGGTCGAACAGCCCCCGCTCGCGCCGGGCGGCCATCGCCATCCCGACGGCGTTGGCCAGGCCCTGGCCGAGCGGTCCGGTCGTGGTCTCCACGCCGACGGTGTGCCCGTACTCGGGGTGGCCCGGGGTCTGCGAGCCCCACTGCCGGAACTGCATGAGGTCACTGAGCTCCAGCCCGTACCCGGACAGGTAGAGCTGAATGTAGAGGGTGAGGCTGCTGTGGCCGGCCGAGAGCACGAACCGGTCACGCCCTGGCCACTGCGGGTCCGTGGGGTCGTGCCGCATCACCTTGTGAAACAGCAGGTATGCGGCGGGCGCGAGGGACATCGCCGTGCCCGGGTGCCCGTTGCCCGCCTTCTCCACGGCGTCCATCGCCAGCACGCGGATCGTGTCGACCGCGCGGCGGTCAAGCTCAGACCAGTCCAGATGACTCACTCCTGTGACCCTACCCGCCCCCTCTGCGCGGCATGCCTGATCTCCCCGCCGCGCCTTGCGTGCACGCCCGCCGTGGCGCGCCACGCTCCGGTACCCTCCCCGACCCCCGTGTCGAGCGCAGTTGCGCACGGGGTACGCCGGCGGACACCGGGCGGGAGCGCCCGGCACCGGGGTGCACACCCGTCCGGGGTAACCCGTGTGAGCCGTCGCACCCTGCCCGCCGGCCGGGGGTCGCGGCGCGACGCGTAGGCTGTCTCCTGGTCAGCCGGCCTGCCCGGCCGGCCGAGCCAGCCCGCCCGACGCCTTGGAAGGTGATCCGTGAACTCGCTCGCCGACCGCACCGAGTCCGTGGTCGGTTCGGCGGTGCCGGTGCTCCAGCCGGCCCCGATCCCGGTGGCCGACCTGCGCCGGCGGCGAATGGCCGTGGTGCGGGCGTACATCGCGCTCACCAAGCCCCGCATCGTCGAACTGCTGCTGATCACCACCGTTCCGGCCATGCTGCTGGCGCAGCGGGGCCTGCCGCCGCTGTGGCTGCTGGCGGTCGTCCTCGTCGGGGGCGCGCTCGCCGCCGGGGCCGCCAACGTGATCAACTGCTACATCGACCGGCACATCGACCAGGTCATGCGCCGCACGTCGCGGCGTCCGCTGCCGGCGCACACGGTCTCGCCGCGCGCCGCGCTGGTCTTCGGGCTCACGCTCGCCGTGGTGTCGGTGACGCTGATGGCCGTCTTCACGAACTGGCTCGCCACACTGCTCACGGCCGCCGCGATCGCCTACTACGACCTCGTCTACACCACCTGGCTCAAGCGCAGGACCTGGCAGAACACGGTGTGGGGCGGGGTGTGCGGCGCGATGCCGGTGCTGATCGGATGGGCGGCGGTGACCGGCTCGCTCGACTGGGCGGCCTGGGTGATGTTCGCGGTGGTGTTCCTCTGGCAGCCGCCGCACTTCTACGCGCTGGCCATGAAGTTCCGCGACGACTACGCCCGGGCGGGCATCCCGATGCTGTCGGTCGTGGCCTCGGCCCGCCGGGTCTCGGTGGAGTCGCTGGTCTACAGCTGGCTGACCGTGGTCGCGTCCTTCGCGCTGCTGCCGTTCGGGATGGGCCCGGTGTACGGGGTGGTGGCGGCCGTCGTCGGGGCGATGCTCCTGCTCGAGGCGCACCGGCTGGACGGGCGGGTGCGCCGCGGCGAGAAGCCCCGCCCGATGCGCCTGTTCCACTGGTCGACGAGCTACCTGACCGTGCTGTTCGCCGCGGTGGCCGTCGACGTCTTCATCTGATACGTGTCCGTCTGGCGTGATTGCCCCTGATCTGGCTGTTTGCCCCGGTACGTCCGGGCGGCTCCGCCGACCCCTCGGGGCGCTGTCCGCCGTGAGACGCGTCTCACCGCTCCGGCGCGCGGCGCTGTTCGCCGACCGAAGGGTGTCGGTCAGTCTGTCCCTTTATGCGGGTTGCGCCGGGCGGCATTGTCGGAAATATCAGTTTCACGTATTGGCGTGTATCAAACGTTGCCGAGTAGCGCAGATCACAGATCTTTAACAGTTCGTCACATGTTCGCAGTGAATCTGCATAGGCTTCTGCTCATGGCAGAAGGTTCCGATACGACGCTTACCAGGGAGCGCGACTCCGCCACGGACGTACCAAGCGGCCTCGTCGCCGGACTGCGCTCCTTCGCCGCAGGCCACGGCGGAGCGAAGGCGGTCATCGAGTACGTCGGCCGGCGCGGGGCGCGCATCGTCCTCATCGGCGAGGACGGCACCTGGAGCGACCAGTTCGCCCGCGACACCCACGTGGCCCGGGCGGCCTGCCAACGGGCCGGGGTCAAGGTGGAGAACGAGTGGGAGCGCGAGCTCATGCAACTGATGCGGCCCAGCAACGACCTGTGGCGGGCGATGGCCCGCCGTACGCTGGCCCGTTAGTCACACATAGCACCAAATAGCATTCACATTTCATAGAGACCAGTTGTGACCGAAAAGGACATCGTGCGCGCGACCCGGGCGACCGCCCGGGTCGCGCTCGTCACCTGCGCCGAATTCGCCGACCTGGAAGCCGACGACAGGCTCGTGCTCGCCCCATTGGCGACGCGTGGGATCGCCGCCGAGCCGGCGGTCTGGGACGATCCGACGGTCGACTGGGCGGCGTACGACCTCGCCGTGCTGCGCTCGCCCTGGGACTACCCGGCCCGGCGCGACGAGTTCCTGGCCTGGACCGCGCGGGTGCCCCGCCTGGCCAACCCGGCCGAGGTCGTCGCGTGGAACACCGACAAGCGCTACCTCACCGACCTCGAGGCGGCAGGGGTGCCCGTCGTGCCCACGACCTGGCTGGACCCCGGCACGCCGTGGACGCCTCCGGACACCGGCCAGATCGTGCTCAAGCCCGCGGTGGGTGCCGGCAGCATCGACGCCGGGCGGTACGACTGCGCCGACCGCGAGCACCGGTGGCTCGCCGCCGACCACGTGGCCCGACTGCACGCCGCCGGTCGCACCGTGATGCTGCAGCCCTACCTGCCGGCGGTGGACACGTACGGCGAGACCGCTCTGCTGTTCTTCCGCGGCGCCTACAGCCACGCCATCCGCAAGGGCCCGATGCTGGCCGGGCCCGACCTCGGTGCGAAGGGCCTCTACAGGCCCGAGCAGATCAGCGCCCGCGAACCGACGCCGGCCGAACGGGCCGTCGCCGAGCGGGTCCTGGCCGCCGTGCCCGGCGGCTCGGACCTGCTCTACGCCCGCGTGGACCTGATCCCGGGCCCGGACGGCGCTCCGGTGCTCGTCGAGCTGGAGCTCACCGAGCCCTCCCTGTTCCTCGGCTACGCCCCCGGTGCCGCCGACCGGTTCGCCGCCGCCGTCGCCGCGACCCTCGGAGCGTGACCGCGGCTTCGCGTCCGTGCCTCGCGCGCGCCCGGGCCCGGGTCCGGCTAGCGTGACGACCGTGGACTGGTCGGCCTATGTGGCGTTCCTGGCTTTCGCGAGCGTGGTGGTGCTGGTACCGGGGCCCGACTTCGCCGTCGTCACCAGCAACACGGTGTCCGGTGGTCGCCGGCGCGGAGCGTGGTGCGCCTTCGGCGTGGCGTCCTCGAACGCGTTGCAGGGCATCGCGGCGGTGGCCGGACTCGGCACGCTCATCGTCCGGGCGCAGCCGGTCTTCCACCTGGTTCGGTGGGCGGGCGTGCTGTACCTGACCTACCTGGGGGCGCGGTTGCTGTGTGCGGCGGTCCGCGGTCGCTATCCCGCCATGCAGGCGGCCGATGGCAGCGGCGTCGCGGCCCGGGGTTGGCGGCAGGGCTTCCTGTCGAACATCACCAACCCGAAGGTCCTCATGTTCTACCTGGCGGTGCTGCCGCAGTTCCTGGCACCGGGCGCCACAGCGCCGTTCCTGCTGCCCTTCGCGCTCGGCCACGCGCTGCTGTCGCTGGCCTATCTGCTGATCCTGACGGCGCTCCTGCACCGCGTCCGGCGGGTTCTGGCGCTCCGGCCGGTGCGCCGCGCCCTCGACTCGATCACCGGCTGCGCCATGGTCGGCTTCGGTGTGCGGCTGGCGCTTGAGCGGAACTAGGACCGGGTCAGCTCGCGACCGTGGCGCCAGACAGCCGGGCGTCGGCCACCGCCCGCCCGCCGGCCTCGGCCGGCACGCTGCCGCGCACCCGGTCGGCGAGCGCCAGGATGCCGAGCCACACGGCGCAGGAGCCGGCCATGTGCGCCAGCACGGCGAGTTCGGGCAGGTGCAGGAAGTACTGCACAAAGCCGACCGCGCCCTGCGCCAGCTCGATGCCGACGAGGACAGCGGCGGCGCGGACGGCGGCCGGCTGGTTGCCGTCCGCACGCAGCGCGTACCACGTGCCGATCGAGAGCCCGAGCAGCAGGAAGACCACGTCGACGTGCAGTTGGGCGATCATGGTGAGGTCGACGTCCAGCCGGGGTACGTCCGGATCCCCGGCGTGCGGTCCCGCCCCGGTCACGAGGGTGCCGAGCACGAGCACCACGGCCCCCACGCCGACGACCAGGCCGACCAGGCCGCGCACGGGGCGGGACGGCGGCGGTCCGGCGGGAGCGTCGCCGCCCGGGCGGCCGAGGGTGCGCCACAGCGCGTACCCCACCGCGATCACCGCCATCGACAGCAGGAAGTGCCCGGCGACGGTCCACGGGTTCAGGCCGGTCAGCACGGTGACACCGCCGAGCAGGCCCTGGCCCGCCACCCCGACCAGGGTGAGCGCGGCGAGCCGGACGACCGCCGGGTGGCGGGGCCGCTGGCGCAGCGCGGCGACGAGCAGGGCGATCGCGAGCAGGCCGAGCACAGCCCCGAACATCCGGTTGCCGTTCTCGATCAGGCCGTGCACCCCCATCTCGGGGGTCGTGATGTACGACTCGTCGGTGCACTTCGGCCAGGTCGGGCAGCCCAGGCCGGACCCGGTCAACCGGACGACCCCGCCCGTGACGACGATCGCCACGTTGCAGATCAGCGAGGCCAGGGCGAGACGGCGCAACACGGGCGAATAGTAGGTCATCCGACCGGATGATCCTCGGCGCGGGTGGCCCGGATCACCGCGGGGTCGGTTTGCGGGCGCCGGATGAAATACGCAACACTTGCGTTGTGAAAAACGCGGCGGCGATCCACAGGCCCGACGTGGGTGCGGATCGCCGTACCCGGGACCGGGTGGCCGAGCTGCTGCTTGCCCGCGGTCCGGCGACCGCCGCCGAGCTGGGGCAGGCCCTGGGGTTGAGCCCCGCCGCCATCCGCCGGCACCTCGACGCGATGCTCGCCGAGGGCGACGTGGTCGTGCGCGGGCGCCCCTGGCGGGGGCGCCGGGGCCGAGGCCGGCCGGCCAAGGTCTTCGCGCTGACCGACACCGCCCGGCGGCGCCGGGGCACGCACGCCTACGACGACCTGGCCGCCGCCGCCCTGCGGTGGATCGCCGAGCGGGACGGGGAGTCGGGCGTCGCCGCGTTCGCGGAGGCGCAGGTGGCCGCGCTCGAGGCGCGCTGCCGCGCCGCGCTGGAGGGGGCGGGTGACGACCCCCTGGCCCGGGCGGAGGCGTTGGCGAACGTGCTGACGTCCGAGGGGTACGCTGCCTCGGCGTCGGTGATCGCCTCCGGCGGCCAGTTGTGCCAGTACCACTGCCCGGTGGCGCACGTCGCCGCCGAGTTCCCACAGCTGTGCGAGGCCGAGACCGAGGTGATCTCCCGCCTGGTCGGCAGCCACGTGCAGCGCCTCGCCACGATCGCCCACGGCGACGGGGTGTGCACCACGCACATCCCGGCTCGGCCGCCGAGCCAGCAGCGCCGTGCCAACCGAACACCGACCATTGAGGACTGATCGATGACCGAGCAGACCACCCAGGAGCAGCTCGTTGCCAGCCTGGGCAAGTACGAGTACGGCTGGGCCGACCCGGACGTGGCCGGCGCAACGGCGCGCCGCGGTCTCAACGAGGAGGTCGTGCGCGACATCTCGGCGCGCAAGAACGAGCCCGAGTGGATGCTGGAGCTGCGGCTGAAGGCGCTGCGGCTGTTCAACCGCAAGCCGCTGCCGGCCTGGGGGGCAGACCTGAGCGGGATCGACTTCGACACCATCAAGTACTACGTGAAGTCGACCGAGAAGCAGGCGACCAGCTGGGACGAGCTGCCCGAGGACATCAGGCGGACGTACGACCGGCTCGGCATCCCCGAGGCCGAGAAGCAGCGGCTGGTCGCCGGGGTGGCCGCGCAGTACGAGAGCGAGGTCGTCTACCACAAGATCCGTGAGGATCTCGAGGCGCAGGGGGTCATCTTCCTCGACACCGACACCGGCCTGAAGGAGCACGAGGACCTGTTCCGGGAGTACTTCGGCACGGTGGTGCCGGCCGGCGACAACAAGTTCGCCGCTCTGAACACAGCGGTCTGGAGCGGCGGCAGCTTCATCTACGTGCCCAAGGGCGTCCACGTGGAGATCCCGCTGCAGGCCTACTTCCGGATCAACACGGAGAACATGGGCCAGTTCGAGCGGACGCTGATCATCGTTGACGAGGGCGCCTACGTGCACTACGTCGAGGGCTGCACCGCGCCGATCTACAAGTCGGACTCGCTGCACTCGGCGGTCGTCGAGATCATCGTCAAGAAGAACGCCCGCTGCCGCTACACGACCATCCAGAACTGGTCGAACAACGTCTACAACCTGGTCACCAAGCGGGCCGTCGCGCACGAGGGCGCGACGATGGAGTGGGTCGACGGCAACATCGGCTCCAAGGTCACCATGAAGTACCCGGCCGTGTACATGGTCGGCGAGCACGCCAAGGGCGAGGTGCTCAGCGTGGCCATGGCCGGTGAGGGCCAGCACCAGGACGCCGGCGCCAAGATGGTGCACGCCGCGCCGAACACCTCCAGCACGATCGTGTCCAAGTCGATCGCCCGGGGCGGCGGCCGCACCTCGTACCGGGGTCTGGTCCAGGTGCTCGAGGGCTCGCACCACGCCAAGTCGACGGTGAAGTGCGACGCCCTGCTGGTCGACACGATCTCACGCTCGGACACCTACCCGTACGTGGACGTCCGCGAGGACGACGTCGCCATGGGCCACGAGGCGACGGTGTCGAAGGTCAGCGAGGACCAGCTGTTCTACCTGATGAGCCGCGGCCTGTCCGAGGACGAGGCGATGGCGATGATCGTGCGCGGCTTCATCGAACCGATCGCCAAGGAGCTGCCGATGGAGTACGCGTTGGAGCTGAACCGCCTCATCGAGCTGCAGATGGAGGGCGCGGTCGGATGACGATCCTCGATTCGGTGAAGGAGTCGCTGGAGCTCGCGCGGGTCGAGTCGCACCTGCATCCGGAGGGGTCGTTCGACATCGACGACCACCCGGTGCCGACCGGGCGGGAGGAGATCTGGCGCTTCACCCCGCTGAAGCGCCTGCGGGGCCTGCACCAGGACGCTCCGTTCGCGGCGGGCGCGGTGAAGCTCGATGTCCAGGCGGCGCCCGGCGTCGTCGTCGAGACCGTGCCCGCGGACTCGCCGCTGCGCGGCTCCTCCGGCCTCGTCCCGAGGGACCGGGTTGCGGCCCGGGCGTGGGCGGCGGCCGGCGGGGCCACCGTCATCCGGATCCCGGCCGAGACCGCCGTCGACGGCGTGACGGTCATCGGTCACCACGGCACCGGCCACGACACCGCGGGCGCCGGGCACGGCATCGTGGTCGCCGAGCGCTTCTCGAAGGCGACGGTCGTGCTGGTCTTCGACGGCTCCGCCGTGCTGGCCGACGTCGTGGAGTTCGTCGTCGAGGACGGGGCCGAGCTGACCGTTGTGGTCGTGCAGGACTGGGCCACCGACGCGGTGCACCACTCGACACAGCACGCCCGCGTCGGCCGGGACGCGACGCTCAAGCATCTCGCGGTGAGCGTCGGCGGCGATCTGGTGCGCACCGACACCTCGGCCGCGTACGCCGGACCCGGCGGCCAGGTGGAGCTGCTCGGGCTCTACTTCGCCGACGCCGGCCAGCACATCGAGCATCGGCTCTTCGTCGACCACACGGCGCCGCGCACCCGCAGCAACGTGCTCTACAAGGGAGCGCTGCAGGGCAAGGACGCGCACACGGTCTGGGTCGGCAACGTGCTGATCCGCAAGGTGGCCGAGGAGATCGACACGCACGAGGAGAACCGGAACCTCGTGCTGACCGACGGCGCCCGGGCCGACTCGATCCCCAACCTGGAGATCGAGACAGGCGAGATCCTCGGGGCCGGGCACGCGAGCGCGACCGGTCGCTTCGACGACGAGCAGCTGTTCTACCTGATGGCGCGCGGGATCCCCGAGGTCGATGCCCGCAAGCTGGTGGTGCGGGGCTTCTTCGCCGACCTGTTGTCCAAGATCCCCGTGGCGGACCTGCGGGAGCGGCTGGGCGAGGTGATCGAGGCCCGTCTCTCCAAGGTGGGGGCATGATCAGGGTCTGCTCCACCGAGGACGTGCCGAAGGGCACCGCGATCAGTGCCGACATCGAGGGCACCCCGATCGCGATCGTGCACGGCGAGGACGGCCAGTTCTACGCCGTCTACGACGAGTGCTCGCACGCGGCCGTGCCGCTCTCCGAGGGCGAGGTGGACGGTTGCACGCTGGAGTGCTGGCTGCACGGGTCGCGCTTCGACCTGCGCACCGGCGAGCCCACCGGCCTGCCCGCCACCGAGCCCGTCCCCGTCTACCCCGTCGAGGTCCGCGACGGCGACATCTACGTAAGCCTGACGCCGAGCAATGGAGTAATACGGTGAGTGTCCTTGAGATTCGTGACCTGCAGGTGTCGGTGCGGCTGCCGGAAGGCGAGCTCAAGCCGATCCTCGCGGGGGTGAACCTGACCGTCCGGGCGGGGGAGACCCACGCCATCATGGGGCCGAACGGCTCCGGGAAGTCCACCCTGGCCTACTCGGTCGCCGGCCACCCCAAGTACGAGATCACCGGTGGGTCGGTCACGCTGGACGGCCAGGACGTGCTCGCCATGTCCGTGGACGAGCGGGCCCGGGCCGGTCTGTTCCTCGCCATGCAGTACCCGGTCGAGGTGCCGGGCGTGTCGGTGGCCAACTTCCTGCGCACCGCGAAGACGGCGATCGACGGCGAGGCGCCGAAGCTGCGCACCTGGGGCGCGGAGCTCCGGTCCGCGATGGAGCGCCTCGGCATGGACCCGTCGTTCGCGCAGCGCAACGTCAACGAGGGCTTCTCCGGCGGGGAGAAGAAGCGGCACGAGATCGTGCAGATGGAGCTGCTGCGGCCGCGGATCGCGATCCTCGACGAGACCGACTCGGGCCTGGACATCGACGCGCTGCGCGTCGTCAGCGACGGCATCAACCGGGTGCGGGCCACCGGCGAGACCGGGGTGCTGCTCATCACCCACTACACCCGGATCCTGCGGTACGTGCGGCCGGACTACGTGCACGTCTTCGTCGGCGGACGCATCGTCGAGGAGGGCGGCCCGGAGCTGGCGGAGAAGCTGGAGGCCGAGGGGTACGAGCGCTACCTCGCCGGGGCCGGCCCGGCCAAGATCGGGGGCTGAGATGTCGACGGTGGCCTGGCCGTCCGGAACCTCCGCCGGCCTCCCGAGGCAGGAGGACGCGCCCGGCGACGCCGAGCAGCCCGCGCTGCGGTCCCTCGACGTCGAGCGGGTGCGCGCCGATTTCCCGATCCTGCAGCGGGAGGTCAACGGCCGGCGGATGGTGTACCTCGACTCGGCCAACACGTCGCACAAGCCGCGACAGGTGCTCGACACGCTGGCCGAGCACTACGCCCGGCACAACGCCAACGTGGCCCGGTCGGTGCACACGCTGGGCACCGAGGCGACGGAGGCGTACGAGGGGGCGCGCGCGACGGTGGCCGCGTTCATCGGCGCGGCCACGCCCGACGAGGTGGTGTTCACCAAGAACTCCACCGAAGCGATCAACCTGGTCGCGTACGCCTTCCTCGGCGCATCGCTGCGCGGCGCGTCGTCACCGGACGGCGGTGGGCGGTTCGCGCTCGGGCCCGGCGACGAGGTGGTGATCTCCGAGATGGAGCACCACTCGAACATCGTGCCCTGGCAACTGCTGTGCGAGCGGACCGGGGCGACGCTGCGCTGGTTCGGGATCACCGACGACGGGCGGCTGGACGAGTCCGACGTGGACTCGCTGATCACCGAGCGGACGAAGATCGTCTCGTTCGTGCACATGTCCAACATCCTCGGGACGGTGAACCCGACCGCGCGGATCACCGCGCGGGCCCGCGAGGTGGGCGCGCTGGTGATGCTGGACTGCTCGCAGTCGGTCCCGCACATGCCGGTGAACGTGGCCGACCTCGGGGTGGACTTCATCGCGTTCACCGGGCACAAGATGTGCGGGCCGACCGGCATCGGCGTGCTCTGGGGGCGCGCGGAGCTGCTGGCGGCGATGCCCCCGTTCCTCGGCGGCGGTTCGATGATCGAGACGGTCACCATGGAGCGCACGACGTTCATGCCCCCGCCCGCGCGCTTCGAGGCCGGTACGCCGCCGATCGCGCAGGCGGTCGGGCTGGGCGCCGCGATCGACTACCTGACCGGCATCGGGATGCCGGCGGTCCGCCGCCACGAGCAGGAGCTGACCGCGTACGCGCTGCAGGCGCTCGCCACCGTGCCGGGGCTGCGGCTGTTCGGACCGGCCGAGCCGGTCGACCGGGGCGGCATCTTGTCGTTCGCGATGGACGGGATCCACCCGCACGACGTGGGGCAGGTGCTCGACGCCGAGGGGATCCAGGTGCGGGTCGGGCACCACTGCGCCCGCCCGGTGTGCGCGCGGTTCGGCGTGCCGGCGACGACCCGGGTGTCGCTGTACCTCTACAACACGACCGAGGAGATCGACGCGCTGGTGCGGGGCCTGGAGGCGGTGCGGAAGGTGTTCGGCTGAGGATGCAGCTCGACCAGCTCTACCAGGAGATCATCCTGGATCACTACAAGCACCCGCGCGGACGCGGGCTGCGCGAGCCGTACGGCGCGCAGGCCCACCAGGTCAACCCGACCTGCGGGGACGAGGTGACGCTGCGGGTGGCGGTCCGCGACGACGTGCTCGACGACATCTCGTACGAGGGCCTGGGCTGCTCGATCAGCCAGGCGTCGGCGAGCGTGCTCTACGAGCTGCTGCGCGGTCGCCCGTACCCGGACGCGATGGCCGTGCACGAGGCGTTCGTGGAGCTGGTGTCCGGCCGGGGCCAGGTGACCGGGGACGAGGCGGTGCTCGGGGACGGGATCGCCTTCGCCGGGGTGGCCCGGTACCCGGCCCGGGTGAAGTGTGCGTTGCTGCCCTGGATGGCGTTCAAGGACGCCGCGATGCGGGCGCGAGAGGGAGACGGAACGACATGAGTGAGAAGGCCAGGGCATCGGTTGAGGACGTCGAAGAGGCGATGCGGGACGTCGTCGACCCCGAGCTGGGTATCAACGTCGTGGATCTGGGCCTCGTCTACGGCATCCACGTCGACGACGACAACGTGGCCACGCTGGACATGACGCTCACGTCGGCGGCCTGCCCGCTGACCGACGTCATCGAGGAGCAGGCGCGCCAGGCGCTGTGCACCGGCCCCGGCGGCGGCCTGGTCTCCGACGTGCGCATCAACTGGGTGTGGATGCCGCCGTGGGGTCCGGAGCGCATCACCGAAGACGGACGCGAGCAGCTACGCGCGCTGGGCTTCAACGTCTGACGTCCGCTCGGAAACGGCTGACAGCGGGAGCGGGGTAAGTTCGAAGTGGACTGTGCGGCCGGTCTTGTGCCGCAGCAGACGGTGCGCCAGTGGCACCAGGACGCCATGCAGCAGCGGGTACTTGGCGGCCAGCAGCCGGGCGGCCCGGGCGGCCTCGGCGCCCTCCAGCCGGCGCGCCTCGGCGCGGATGGCCGGGCCGGTCACCTGTCCACGGCCGGTGGACGGGGCCACCTCGACCAGCGGTCGGCGGCGCAGCCGCCGCGTCTTCAAGGCCTTCTCGAAGCTGCGGAACACGGCCCGCTGTCCGTCGACCGCGATGCTCACCGGGCTGGCGCCCGGTGTCCCGTCGGCGCGGTACGTGGTGAGCAGCACGGTCTTCTGGCGTACGAACGGCGCGAGCGCGGGCGTGGTCGCGGTGCCGACCGCGCCGACCACGTACCCGAGTTGGCGCAGCCGCAGCGCCAGCGCGGCGGCGGTGAGCGCCGACACCACGCCGAGCAGCCACGGGTCGGAGAGCCGGCCGCCGTGCGCCAGGTCGAGCGCGTGGTTGACGGCGTGGATGCTGTTGGCCACCAGGAAGCCGGCGAGCGCGGTGGCGGGCGCGTCCGCCCAGACCAGGGCGAGCAGCAGCGTCGCGCCCGCGCCGATCTGGAACGCGCCGACGTCGTGCAGGAAGTGCTCGTGCGGGGGGAAGGCGACGGCGCGGGCGAACGAGTCCGGTGCGGCCAGGCACCAGATCCCGGCCACCAGGGTGAGGATCGCGACGGCTGCGGTCGTCATCCTGACGAAAACGGTGGGTCTCATGTGTGCTGGACGGTGCACGGCAGCCATGTGTGACATCGCTGTCGTACGAGCTGACTAGGGTGCCCGATCGTGGATCTGATGACGCTGCTGCCCGCCGACTGGCGTGCCGCCCTCACGCCCCACCTCGACCCGGAGCGTACCGCCCGACTGGGCGAGTTCGTCGCCCGCGAGTACGCCGAGCACACGGTCTTCCCACCGCAGGAGGACCTGTTCACCGCGTACCGGCTGTGCCCGTTCGAGGCGACGCGGGTGCTGATCCTCGGCCAGGATCCGTACTTCAAGCCCGGCCAGGCGCACGGGCTGAGCTTCAGCGTGCGGCGCGGGGTGCCGGTGCCGCCGTCGCTGCGCAACATCTACAAGGAGCTGTACGACGACCTCGGCGTGCCACCGGCGCGCCACGGCGACCTGACCCGCTGGGCGCAGCAGGGGGTGCTGCTGCTCAACGCGGTCCTCACCGTGCGGGCCGGCAGGGCGGGCTCGCACGCGGGCGCCGGCTGGGAGGAGTTCACCGACGCGACGATCCGGGCGCTGGACGCCCGCCAGCGCCGGGTGGTGTTCGTGCTGTGGGGGGCGTACGCCCGGAGGAAGGCGGCGCTGGTGCGCAACCCCGCGCACGTGGTGCTGGAGGCGGGGCACCCCAGCCCGATGAACCCCCGCGGATTCCTCGGCAGCCGTCCGTTCAGCGCGATCGACAAGGCGCTCGCCGACGCTGGATTGCCCACTGTGGACTGGCGGCTGGGCGACTGAGGGTAATCCGGTGGCGGCGGTCGCGCGGGCGGGCGCAGAATCGCGCCCGTGTCCGAGGCCCTCGTCGCGGGGCTGCTGGCGGGGTACGGCGTGGCCGTGCCGGTCGGCGCCATCGCCGCCGTCATCGTCAGCCTCACCGCGCGCACGTCCCTGCGGGTCGGCGCCGCCGCCGCGCTCGGCGTCGCCACCGCGGACGGCGCGTACGCGCTGGCCGCCGTGCTCGGCGGTGCGGCGCTGGCCCGTCTGATCGAACCGGTCGCGCTGCCGCTGCGCTGGGTAGCCGCGGCGGTGCTCGTCGGGTTCGCGGTGCGTAACGGTGTGACCGCCCTGCGCCACCACCGCGATCCGGCCGCGGCCCGGGACGGCACCGGGCTCGGCACGCCCGCGCGGGCGTATCTCGGGCTGCTCGGGCTCACCCTGCTCAACCCGGCCACGGTCGTCTACTTTGGAGCGCTCGTGCTCGGACGGCAGGCGGACGAGGACCCCACGCCTGTCGCGCAGGCCGTCTTTGTGGCCGCCGCCTTCGCCGCCTCGGCGAGCTGGCAACTGCTGCTCGCCTGCGGCGGCAGCCTGGTCGGCCGGCTGCTCACCGGCCCCCGTGGTCGGTTGATCACCGCCCTCGCGTCGAGCGCCGTGATCCTGCTGCTGGCGCTGTGGCTCCTGCTGCCGTGACCCCTCGTCGCCGCGCGTCCACGCAGGCACCTCCCGCGACGATGCCGAGGGGTCGGTAGCGTCAGGCCATGGGCGGACGGCCGGCGGCGGGCGGTGGGCGCTGGGTGGAGGTGGACCCGGAGCGCCTGACGCGGTGGCTCGACGGGTTCGCCGAGCGCCATGGCTCGATCGCCGTCGATCCGCGGCCGGACCGGCTTCTCGTCGCGGCGTTCGACGGGGCGGTCGCCGAACTCCACCCGCCGCCCGGCGCACACCCGGGACGCGACATCGCCGAGTTCGTCGCGGCGGCTACCCGGGAACGCGTGCTCGGCCTGCTGCTCGCCCGGCGCGGCGGCGCGGCGGTGGCGCTCGCCGAGGGACCGCGGCTGGTCCGCTCGAAGGTGGAATCCGCGTACGTGCAGGGGCGCACCGCGGCCGGCGGGTGGTCTCAGCAGCGCTTCGCGCGCCGGCGGGCGAATCAGGCCCGGGCGGCGGCCGCAGGCGTCGCCGACGTTGCCGCGCGGCTGCTGCTGCCCGAGGCGAACCGGCTCGCCGTGCTCGTGGCCGGCGGCGACCGGCGCACGGTCGAAACGGTGCTGGCGGACCGGCGCCTGGCGCCGCTCGCCGCGAAGCTGGCGGACCGGTTTCTCAGCGTCCCCGAGCCCCGGCAGGCGACCCTGCCCGACGCGTTGCGCCAGGCGCGGGCGGTGCGCATCCGCGTGCTCGAACCACCGCCGCAGTGATCAGGACTCGGTGCGTTCGTCGGGTCGCAGCGGGCGCAGCTCGCCGCCGCGTTCGACCCGGACCTCGCCGGGATTGTCGACCGGCGGGATCTGCGCGGTGCGCCGTTCCGGGTCCTGGTGCGGCCGCATCAGCACCGGGTCGGTCTCACCCGTCTTCGGCCCGGACTCCTCGGGCTGGCTCATGTCGTCCCTCCGTTCGCCGGCTCCCTGGGCCGGATACCCCGGCCGGCCGGGCTGACACCCGCCGGCCCACCGTAGCGGCCCGGTGCCCGTCGCCTCGACCGCACGGCGACCCGCGACCGCGAAGTCCAGGGCGGCTAGGACCGCACGGTCCCATCCCCCTGGTCCCGGCCGCCGACCAGGCGATGAGCCAGGGCGGTGACCACCTGATCGGGGTTGAGCCCGGCGCCGATCGAGACGGTCAGCAGATCCAGAAGAAGCCCGTCCATGGCGTAGTGGAGCAGGGCGATCTCGAAGGCGCCGCCCGGCAATCCGGCGGCCTCGTGGAATGCGACGTCGTCACGGTAACCCCCGCGAAGGATGCGTCCGAGCGTGCGGGCGAGACCGGGGCGGCGCACCGCTTCCAGGCGTAGTTCGAACAGCGCGCGGGTGAGGTCGGGCTGTCCGGCGGTGCGTTGGAGGATGTAGCGCAGGTAGTCGACGAGCAGATCGAGCGAGGGTGGGCGGCGCCCCAATTCGGCGAGGACTGCCTCGTCGGGTGCGAACCGCTCCATGATCCGCTCTCCGAGCGCGGTGAGCAGCGCGTCGCGTGTCGGGAAGTAGTTGGAGGCGGTGCCTTGAGGGACGCGGGCCTCGAGGTCGACCGCCCGGTGGGTGAGCCCTCGCATGCCGGAGCTCGCGAGCACCCGCAGCCCGGCGTCGGCCAGGAGCGCCCGCCTTCCAGGGTTCTTCGCCACGCTTCGCACACTACCTGAACCACTACTGTTGTTGTAGGTTGACCACGACAACAGTAGTGGTTAGGCGGAGGGGACCATGCGAAAACTCGTGTACTTCGTGGCCAGCACCCTCGACGGGTTCATCGGCGCGCCAGACGGTTCCTGGGATTTCTTCGCGGTCGAGCCGGACCTGATCGCGTACCTGACCACCGCCTATCCGGAGACGCTGCCCACCGCGTACCGCGCCGGCATCGGTCTGGAGACGCCGAACGTGCGCTTCGACACCGTCCTGATGGGCCGAGGCACCTACGAGCCGGCGCTGAAGGCGGGGATCACCAGCCCGTACGCCCACCTGAAGCAGTACGTGTTCTCCCGGTCGCTGCCCGCCGAGCCGGACTCCCCGGTGGAGATCGTCTCCGGCGATCCGATCCCGTTCGTGCGCGAGCTCAAGCAGGGCGACGGTCGGGACATCTGGCTCTGCGGCGGTGCCGACCTGGCCGGCCAGCTGCTCCCGGAGATCGACGAACTGGTCATCAAGCTCAACCCGGTCGTCGCCGGCACGGGGATCCCGCTGCTGTCGCGCGCCTTCCATCCACACCGGTTCTCGCTGCGGGAGAGCCGCCCCTTCGACAGCGGGGTGGTTCTGCTGCGCTACGAGAAGGTGTAACGGCCGAGGACGCCGGGCGGCCGGTGGCGGCAATTCGGTTGAGGGCCCGCCGGCCTGCCCGGCTACACTCGACGCCGTGCTCGCCTGCAGAGACTGACCCGCCCCGCAGCGACCCGCCACCGGGCCGCTGCCGCCGCCTGCCGTCAGTCCGATCCGACCCAGGGAGCGAGCCCCACTGATGATCACCGCCACCGGTCTGGAACTGCGCGCCGGTTCCCGCATCCTGCTGGCGGACGCGACCCTACGCGTGCAGCCCGGCGACCGGATCGGTTTCGTCGGCCGGAACGGCGCCGGCAAGACCACCACCCTGAAGGTGCTCGCCGGCGAGAGCCTGCCGCACGCCGGCCACGTCGAGCGGCGTGGTTCCATCGGCTACCTGCCGCAGGATCCCCGTACCGGCGACCTCGAGATGACCGCCCGCGACCGGGTGCTCTCCGCCCGGGGTTTGGACACCCTGCTCGCCGAGATGACGGCGCTGCAGGGCCGCCTTGGCTCCGACGAGCGCCTGCTGCGCCGCTACGGCGCGCTGGAGGACCAGTTCGCCAGCCTCGGCGGGTACGCCGCGGAGGCGGAGGCTGCCCGGATCTGCGCGAACCTCGGACTGCCGGACCGGGTGCTGGGCCAGCCGCTTCGCACCCTCTCCGGTGGTCAGCGCCGCCGCATCGAGCTGGCCCGGATCCTGTTCCGCGACGCCACCGCCACCGGCGGCGGGATCCTGCTGCTCGACGAGCCCACGAACCACCTCGACGCCGACTCCATCGGCTGGCTGCGGGGCTTCCTCGCCGGACACAAGACCGGCCTGGTCGTCATCTCCCACGACGTCGGGCTGCTGGAGGCGGTCGTCAACAAGGTGTGGTACCTCGACGCCAACCGGGCCACGATCGACGTGTACAACGTCGGCTGGAAGACGTACCTGCAACAGCGGGAGGCCGACGAGCGGCGCCGGCGCCGCGAGCGGGCCAACGCCGAGAAGAAGGCCGGCGCGCTGCTCGCGCAGGCCGAGAAGATGCGCGCCAAGGCGACGAAGGCGACCGCGGCGCAGAACATGATCCGCCGCGCGGAGCGCATGCTCGCCGGACTGGAGGAGGAGCGGGTCGCCGACAAGGTGGCGAAGGTGCGTTTCCCGACGCCCGCGCCGTGCGGCAAGACCCCACTCGCCGCGCGTGGTCTGTCCAAGTCGTACGGATCGCTGGAGGTCTTCACCGGCGTCGACGTGGCGATCGACCGGGGCTCGCGCGTGGCGATCCTCGGCCTCAACGGTGCCGGCAAGACCACCCTGCTGCGCATCCTGGCCGGCCACCTTGCGCCGGACACCGGTGAGGTGCTGCCCGGGCACGGCCTCAAGCTCGGCTACTACGCGCAGGAGCACGAGACGCTCGACGTCGAACGGTCCGTGCTCGACCACATGCGCTCGGCGGCGCCCGACCAGCCCGACGTCGAGTTGCGGCGGATCCTCGGCGCGTTCCTGTTCTCCGGCGAGGACGTCGCCAAGCCCGCGGGGGTGCTGTCCGGCGGGGAGAAGACCCGTCTGGCCCTGGCCACCCTGGTCTGCTCCGGCGCCAACGTGCTGCTGCTCGACGAGCCGACCAACAACCTCGACCCGGCCAGTCGCGAGCAGGTGCTCGACGCGATCGCCCGGTTCCCCGGCGCGATCGTGCTCGTCACCCACGACCCCGGTGCGGTGCAGGCGCTCAAGCCCGACCGGGCGATCCTGCTGCCCGACGGGGTCGAGGACATCTGGAGCGACGACCTCCTCGAACTCGTCGAGCTCGCGTAGCGCCGGCCTGGGTGTCACCACAGGGTGGCGAGCACGGCCTCGATGACCACCGCGGTGGCGGCGCCCACGGCCACCAGCGCCACAGGGGTGTGGGGGAGCGGGCCGTCCTGCTGCTCGGGCGCCACCGCCGCCACCGTCAGCCACGGGAAGAACGCCAGCCAGGCGTGCTCGACGCCGCCGCGCGCGAATCCGGCGACGAGCGAGAAGACCACCGCGGCGCCGGCGCCGACGAGGAACGGCCAACCGGGCGTGTTGCGCAGCTTGCGCAGGCTCGCCACGAGCGGCGGTCCGGCGGCCAGCAGCAGCGCGACCAGGCTGAGCGCGCTCCACCACAGGTGCGAACGGTACGGGCCGATCCGGGTCGCGTAGTCCGCGTGCGCGCCGAGCAGCCCGTCCACCCAGCCGAAGCCCGCCAGGTCCGCGGCGAGCACGGGCAGCAGGGCGCCGAGTCCGGTCGCCGCGTTCAGGAACGGCCGGCGCCGCACGAAGTACAGGCACACCACGGACAGGCCGAGCCACGGCGCGGCGTACGAGAACATGGCCGCGAGCCCGAGCAGGATCCCGGACCCGGTCGCCCACAGCCCGGCCGACCAGCCCGTGCGGCCGGGCGCGCTGGCTCGCACGCCGGCGGCGACCATCCCCGCGCCGAGCGCGGCGACGACCGCGTCCATGCTGACCGCGAGCCACACCGCGTACGGCGCCAGCGCGAGCACCGGCAGGTACCGCCGGGCGGCCGGCTCGCCGCACACCCCCCGCACCGTCGTGAGCACGAGCGGAACGGTCAGCGCTCCGACGGCCGTGACGAGCACTCCGAGCGCGAGCGGGTCCGCCAGACCGATCCGGTGCGCCGCCCACAGCGCCAGCACCGGGCCGGGTGGGTGGCCCCGTGTCGCGTCCGAGTGCTCGGCCGCCCGGTCGGTGAACGTCGCGAGGTACCCGAGCGCGTCGCGGCCCACGTCCGCGACATCCGTCAGGTGGCTGTCGTCGGCGAGCAGCGCGCGGCTGAGCCCGTCGGGCCCGTCGACGAGGGCAAGGGCGATCGCCCAGCCGAGCATCGCCGCGTACCCGGCGAGCAGGACCAGCCACCACCGGGCCCGCTCGAACCAGCCGCGGGCGGCGGCGGTCAGCACGCCGGCCGCGATCGCCGGGGCGAGCAGGGTGGCGGGGCCGAGCGCCAGCCGGTACCGCCCCAGAAAGGGGGCGCTCGCCGTGCCGAGTGGCGCCCCGGAGCGCACCACGAGCCAGGTCATCGTGAGGCCGCCGAGGCCGAGCAGCAGCCAACCCACGAGGTCGCGCCGCTGGACGTCAAGCACAACGGTCCAGGTTATCGGGTAGTTGACATTCACACGCGTGTCGGTTGGCGTACGGTCGATATCTGGCGCATGATCGTCGGAGGCGGTCTAATAGGTGGGACCGTTAGGAACTGCACTGTCTGGGACGTGAGGGATCAAAGATGGCAGCCACCGGCACCACCACCACCGAAAAGGGTCGCCGGATCGTCGGGGCCGAGCGCCAGACGCTCGCGAAGGACCTCGTCAAGCGGTACACCTCCGGCGAGAGTATCCGGGCGCTCGCGGCCTCCACCGGTCGCTCGTACGGCTTCATCCACCGGGTGCTGACCGAGTCCGGCGTGCAGCTGCGGCAGCGCGGCGGGGCCCGGCGCAGGAAGAAGGCATGACCTTCCGGGGACCAGTACCCATTGGCCCCGAGCGCCCGTGGGCGAGGCGGTGACCACGGCGAGCGGGGTCCGGCAGGATCGGGACGGGCCGGTGGCAACGGTGACGTTGTGCCGGCCCGACGTCCTCAATGCTCAGACGCCGGCGATGTGGGCCGCCCTGCGCGACATCGGGCGCGAGCTGCCCGGCGATGTGCGCGTGGTGGTGCTACGCGGGGAGGGCCGCGCCTTCTCCGCCGGCCTGGACCTGTCGGTCGCCGGCGGCACGGCGGCCGAACTGGCGGCGCTGCCCCCGGACCAGGCGGCGGCGCGCATCGCCGAGTACCAGGAGGCGTTCTCCTGGCTGCGCCGCCCCGACATCGTCACCGTCGCGGCCGTGCAGGGGCACGCGATCGGCGCGGGCTTCCAACTCGCGCTCGCCTGTGACCTGCGGGTGCTCGCCGACGACGCGCAGCTCACGATGGCCGAGGTGTCGCTCGGCCTGGTTCCCGACCTCGGTGGCACGAAGCGCCTCGTGGATCTGGTCGGTTACGCCCGGGCGCTGGAGATGTGTGTGACCGGCCGGCGGATCGACGCGGCGGAGGCGGACCGGATCGGCCTGGCCAACCTGGTGGTGCCGCGGGCCGACCTCGACTCCGCCGTGGCGGACCTCGCCGCCGCGGTGCTCGCCGCGCCCCGGGACGCGGTGGTCGAGATCAAGGCGTTGCTCGCAAACGCCGCCGGGCGGTCGTACGCGCAGCAGTTGGCGGCCGAGCGCGAGGCGCAGGTGCGCCGGATCCGCGACCGGGCCGGCCTCGGCGAGTGACCACCCGGCGCGGATGAGGCGAGGGCCCCGGTCGGCGGGCGGGTTGGGGTCCGACCCCGCCGAGCCACCGGCCCTGGCGCCGTATCGCACGGCACGCCGGCAGCCCCTGGCCGACGGTCGCGGAACATCCCCGTTCCCGAGGTGGTTGTCATACCTGTCCGGGAGACTGGGCGACAGAGACGACCTCGCGGGGAGGTGCCGGGGTGGGCCATCCGATGGGCCCGATGGGTGGCGGCTGGTCGATGCTGCGCGCCATGCGCAAGGAGGGCGAGCTCGACGGCCGGCGGGCGAGCCGCGAGACAGCGCGACGCGTCCTCGCGTTCGCACGTCCGTTCCGGCACCTGATCGCGGTCTTCCTCCTGCTCGTCGTGCTCACCTCGAGCATCGCGGTCGCGACTCCGGTCCTCGCGGGTGAGGCGATCAACGCGATGAGCCGGCCCGGCCCGGGCGCGCTCCGGGTGGTCGTCTCCATCGCCCTGCTCATCGCCGGGCTCGCGGTCGTGGAGGCCGCGCTGTCGCTGGCCCAGCGCTGGTTCTCCGCGCGCATCGGGGAGAGCATCATCTACGACCTGCGCACCCGCGTGTACGACCACGTGCAGCGGATGCCGTTGCAGTTCTTCACCCGTACCCAGACCGGCGCGCTCGTGAGCCGGCTCAACAGCGACGTGCTCGGCGCGCAGCAGGCGTTCACCTCGGCCCTGTCGGGCACGGTCGGCAACCTGATCTCCCTGGTGCTCACCGCGGGCGCGATGTTCGCGCTCTCCTGGCAGGTCACGGCGCTGTCGCTGCTGCTCGTGCCGGCCTTCCTGCTGCCGGCGCGGCGGGTCGGGCGGCGGCTGGCCGACATCACCCGCGAGGCGTACCAGTTGGACGCGAAGATGAACGCCCGGATGACCGAGCGCTTCGGGGTCTCCGGCGCGCTGCTGGTCAAGCTGTTCGGCCGCCCCGAGGTGGAGGCCGAGCAGTTCGGCGAGCGAGCCAGGCGGGTGCGCGACATCGGCGTGCAGCAGGCCATGTACTCGACGACGTTCTTCGTCGCCATGATGCTCGTCGCCTCGCTCGCCCAGGCGCTGACCTACGGGCTCGGCGGGTGGCTCGCGGTCAGCGGCACCGTGCAGGCCGGCACCGTCGTGACGCTCGCGCTGCTGCTCACCCGGCTCTACGGGCCGATCACGGCGCTGTCGAACGCGCGGGTGAGCATCATGAGCGCGCTGGTGTCCTTCGAGCGGGTCTTCGAGGTGCTCGACCTGCAGCCGGCGATCGCGGAGAAGCCCGATGCGGTCGACGTCCCGTCCGGCCCCGCCCGCATCGAGTTCCGCGACGTCCACTTCCGCTACCCGGCCGCGAACGAGGTGTCGCTGGCGTCGCTGGAGGATGTCGCGGCGCTGGACCGCACCACCTCCGACCCGGTCCTGCGGGGTGTCTCGTTCACCGTCGAGCCGGGCCAGATGGTCGCCCTGGTCGGTCCGTCCGGGGCGGGCAAGTCGACGACCGCGATGCTGGTCAGCCGGGTGTACGACGTGTCCGCCGGCGCGGTGCTGGTGAACGGTGTGGACGTGCGTGACGCGACCCTGCGCTCGCTGCGCGAGACGATCGGGGTGGTCACCCAGGACGCGCACCTGTTCCACGAGACGCTCGCGGAGAACCTGCGTTACGTCAAGCCGGACGCGACCGACGAGGAGCTGTGGGAGGCCCTGGACCGCGCGCACATCGGGGATCTCGTGCGCAGCCTGCCCGAGGGGCTGTCCACCGTGGTCGGCGAGCGGGGCTACCGGTTCTCCGGTGGGGAGAAGCAGCGCATCGCGATCGCCCGGCTGCTGCTCAAGGCGCCGGCCATCGTCATCCTCGACGAGGCGACCGCGCACCTGGACTCCGAGAGCGAGGCGGCCGTCCAGCGGGCGCTGTCTGAGGCGCTGGCCGGCCGTACGGCGCTGGTCATCGCCCACCGGCTGTCGACCGTGCGCAATGCCGACCAGATCCTCGTGCTCGACGACGGGCGGATCGTGGAGCGGGGCACGCACGACGAGCTGGTCGCGGCCGGCGGCCTGTACGCGGAGCTGTACCGCACCCAGTTCGTGACGCCCGATTCGCCGGGGCGGTTCGTCGACGACGGCCCGGATCCGTTGGCGCTCATGCCCCGCCAGCAGGACCCGCTGCCCGGGTAGCGCCACCAGCGCGCGGGTGACCTAGGCCGAGCCGGTTGCCGCAGGGGCGGCGATGTCTTGCTCGGGGACCCCGGTTCAGCGATGGCCGGCGCGAGCGCCGACGCGGTGACCACGCGCAGGAACGGGACCACGCAGGCGGCGGCGAGCGCCGCGAACACGCCGAACGCGACGCGCGGACCGGCGACCTCGGCCAGCGCCCCCGCGGCGGCCGCCGCCACCGGGGTGGCGCCCCAGCTCACCAGCCGGTATGCCGCGTTGAACCGGCCGAGCAGTGCCTGCGGGACGAGCGCCTGGGTGACCGTGCGGGAGTTGACGCCGACGGTCCGCCCGGTCGAGGAGCACCCCGATCGGCAGGGCCGCGAAGAACCAGGGCGCGCTCATCGCGGCCGCAACGCCCGCCACCGCGTCCGGCGACCGGGTGACACCGGTGGCGAGTACCGGGAGCGCGACCCGCACGATGCCGTCCGCCACGTTGGTCGAGGCGGTGAAGGTCACCAGGAGCCATTCGTTCGCCGCGCCATGCCCGAATTCATCCTTAACCGGTTAGAAGTGATAACCGGTTTAAGGGTAAGAACAGCTATCCTGAGGCTGTCAAGGCCAGGGGGAGGGTGCGGCCGGTCCTGATCAGGAGGTTGGTGTGGCTCCGCAGCCGGTGCCGATGCCGGAGCGCCTGCGGCCGGTGCTGGCCCTGGCGAACACGGTTGACGTCGAGGACGGCACGGACGTCTTCGACGGCGGCCCGGCTGCGCTCGGGCGGTGGCTGTCCGATCACGGGCTCGCACCGCCGGACGTCCGCCCGACCGCGGCCCACCTGCGCCTCGCCCGCGACCTGCGAAGCGGGCTGCGCGCGCTGCTGCTGGCGAACAACGGCGGCGTCGCCGACCCGGACGACCTGGCCGCGGGGGAGCGGGCGATGGCCCGGCTGCCGCTCGTCGCGGCGACCCACGGCCCTGCCCTGCGGCCGGCCGCCTCCGATCCGGTGCTGGTCGGGCTCAGCGCGATCGTCGTCGGCTACGTGGAGGCGGTCGCGAGCGGTTGCTGGCACCGCCTGCGTCGTTGCCCCGCCGAGGACTGTGCCTGGGCGTTCTGGGACTCCTCCGCGAAGGCGGGCCGGCGATGGTGCACCATGCGGGTGTGCGGCAACCGCGCGAAGGTCCGCGCCTACGCCGCCCGCCGCCGCACCACCGCCGCCCGCGGTGCCTGACCCCGCGTTCGCCCCGCTCCTGCATCCTCCCTCGTGCTGTCAGGGACGATGCGGTCTCCGATCGTCGTGCCGACGCGCCGTGACCAACGTAGGGAGAGAGCGGGGGGGGAGTCAGAGCGTGTGGATCGCGCCGCCGTCCACGGGGACCGACAGGCCGGTCAGATAACTCGCCGCGGGCGAGAGCAGGAAGGCAGCCACCCGGCCGAACTCCTCGGGCTCGCCCAGCCGGCCCATCGGGATCGCCGCCTCGGCGTCGGCCCGCGCGCGCACCGGATCGCCGGTCGCCGCGAAGAGTTCCTGAATGCGGTCGGTGAGGATCCGGCCCGGCAGCAGGCTCACCACCCGGATGCCCCGCGGCGCCAACTCCTCGGCCATGTCCTTGGCCACGCCGGCGAGCCCGGGCCGCAGCCCGTTGGAGATGCCCAGGCCAGGGATCGGCACCCGCACCGAGCTGGATAGCACGAACGCGATGGCCCCGCCGGCGCCCAGCTCCGCCGCGATCGTGCGCGCCGCCCGCACCGCGCCGAGGAACACCGTCTCGAACGACTCCCGCCACTGTTCGTCGGTGGCGGCCAGCGCCGTGCCGGGCGGGGGGCCGCCGACGGAGATGAGTGCGCCATCCAGGCGACCGAACCGCTCCTTGGCCGTGCTCACGAGCCGCTGCGCGGTCGCCGGGTCGCGAAGCTCCGCCGCGATGCCTGCGGCCCGCTCGTCGCCACCGAGCCGGCGTACCGCGTCGGCGACCCGCTGCTCGTCGCGTGAGGAGATGACCACCCGGGCTCCGTCGGCCACCAGGCACTGGGCGGTGGCGAAGCCCAGGCCGCGGGAGGCTCCGGTGAGAACGTAGACACGGTTGGCGAGTCCGAGATCCATGCGGAGATCCTGTCAGATCGACGCGCGGACGCGGGACCCCCGGATCCGGCCTCAGCGCCGCACGGCGGCCTCGACGAGGTCGAGCACGCGGCCCAGCTCCTCGGCGGGCCGGCCCATGGCCAGGGCGAGGACGAGACCGTCGTACGCCAACTCCAGGAACCGGGCCAGCACCTCGACCGGAATGTCGTCGCGCAGCACCCCGGCGGCCCGCTGACGGCGCAGCCGCTCCCGCGTCGCCTCCGCGATCGCCGCCGACCGCTGCGCCCACCGCTTGGCGAAGTCCGGATCGGTGCGCAGCCGGCGCGACACCTCCAACTGGGTGCCGAGCCAGCCGGCCACCTCCGGCTCGCCCGCGCGGCCGTCGCCTGGCTGCGCCGCGGCGCGCGCGAGCAGGTCGCGCATGACCTGCACCAGGCCGTGCTCGGCGACGGTCGCCATCATCGCCGCCGCGTCGTCCTCGGCGACTGCCAGGAACAGCGACTCCTTGTCGCGGAAGTGGTGGAAGATGGCTCCCCGGGACAGGCCGGTCGCCTCCTCCAACCGCCGCACGGTGGCTCCCTCGTAGCCGTAGCGGGCGAAGCAGGCGCGCGCCGCGGCGAGGATCTCCCGCCGGCGCGCCTCCAGCTGGTCCTGGCTCACCCGGGGCATTGAACGATCCTAACCGTACGTACGTCTTGCGTCAGGCGGATCGGCCCGCGGGCCGGGGGCCGGCGGGGCGCGGGCCGACGAAGAGCGCCTGTGCTGCCCGCCCGACGCGCCCCGTCTCGTCGTACAGCTCGGTCTCCGCCAGGCCGACGCCGCTGGCGTCGAGCGTGGTCGCCGCGCGTAGGCACAGCCACTCCCCGGCAGGCACGCGGTGCAGATGGACGGTGAGTTCGGTGTTGATGTACCACCAGTCGGCAGCGTCCAGCACGCCGCTCAGGCCGTTGCCCGAGTCGGCCAGCACGAGCAACCGCTGCAGCCCGGTCGGCTCCTCGCCGGCGACGAGCGGCACCCGCTGCCGGGCCCACACCGTCGCGGGTCCCGGCGCCTCGAAGTGACCCTCGACGAACCGCCACTCGGTCGCCCGGATGTACCCGGTCTGCCCGAACGGCGTCCGGAAGGCCGCCTCGTCCGCCGGGCGGGGTGGCGCGGGTGGGTGCGCGGCCCTGGCCGCCGGGGGCAGGTCGAGGTCGGCGCGGCGGATGCGCCACGCCCGCGCGCGCAGGACGACCCGCCCGTCGCCCGACAGCTCCGCCTCCACGAGTTCGACGGTGCGGCCCGCACGGGCGACCTCGGCGTGCACGCGCATCTCGCCCACGGGCACCGGGCCGAGGATCTCCACGGTGAGCCGCACCACCCGGGCCGGTCCGGTGACGGTGCTCGGCAGTCGCTCGATCGCCCGGCCGAGCAGCGCCGACGGCGGCCCGGCGTGCTGGGCCCCGTTTCCCCACGGCCCCACGGTGCAGGGCGTGGCCAGGAAGCGGTCCGGGTCGTCCGTCGGCAGGTAGAAGGCGTCGCTCGGCATGCGCGGGAACCTACCGGGCGTGCGGATCGTGGTCCACATGCGGTACAACAGGGCATGCTCGAGCCGCCGCTGCCGACCCGTACTCTCGCCGTCGCCGCCGTGCAGGCGCGGCCCACACCCGGTGACGTGGCCGGCAACGCCGCCACCGCCGCCCGCCTGGTGCGCGCCGCCGCCGACCGGGGCGCGGTCCTGGCCGTCCTCCCCGAGCTCTTCCTGCCCGCCTACCACCCGCCGGCGCTGCGAGCGGATCCGGACGGCACGCACGTCGCCGCCGCCGACGACGGCCGGGTCGACGACGCGCGGCTCGATCCGCTGCGGGCCGTGGCGCGTGAGCGGTCCGTCGTGGTGGTGGTCGGCGCGGCGGTGCGCCACCACGACGCCAGGCGGACCTGCTCGGTCCTGGTCGTCGACCGGTCCGGCGGGGTCCGGGTCGGCTACGACAAGCAGCACCTGTGGGGGCCGGACGAGAACGAGCTGTTCACGCCCGGCGCGACCGGCGCCACGCTCGTCGTGGACGGTTGGCGGCTGGGGCTCGCGGTCTGCTACGACGGCTGCTTCCCGGAGCACGGGCGCGCCGCGGCGCGCGACGGCGCACACGGGTACCTGGCGCCGAGCGGCTACCTGGACGGCTCGCAGCACCGCCGCGACCTGTACTACGCCGCGCGGGCGCTGGACAACACGATGTACGTGGCGTTCGCGAACTCGGTGGGCGGGGAGCCGCCGTGGCGGTTCAACGGTGGGGCCGCGATCTACGACCCGGAGGGCCGGCCGCTGGCCAGGGCCGGGGACGAGGGCGAGGCCGTGGTCGTGGCGACGTTCGAGCCGGGCGAGTTGGCCCGGGTGCGGCGCGAGCACACCATGCTCGTCGATCGGCGCGCCGACCTCGACGGCGCGCGGCGGCTCGTCACCGCCTGACCGGGCCGTCAAGACTCGCCGCGGGGTCTGTTGTCGCGCCGTCTGGTCACGTAATGTGCCGGCGTGCCCCTGTTGCTCCTCTCCCTGGACAACACTCTGGTCGACCGCACCGGAGCCTTCCGCGCCTGGGGGCAGTCGTTGCTGGAACGGCTGGGCGCGCCCGCGTACGACATCGACTGGCTTCTCGACGTGGACGCCGACGGGCTCACCTCGCGGTGGGATGTGGCCGAGGCGATACGGAACCGGTACGGGCTGCGCGTGCCGGTGATCGACCTGGTCGAGGAGGTCCGCGAGGGAATGATCGCGCGGATGCGCTTCGATCCGATGATCGCCGCGGCGCTGCGCATCGCGGACGAGGCGGGCTGGGTGCCGGTCGTGGTGACCAACGGTGAGACGCGCGTGCAGGAGCGCGTGATCCGAAGCACCGGGTTGGACCGGTACATCGCCGACTGGGTGATCTCCGAGGAGGTGGACGTCCGCAAGCCCAACCCGCGCATCTTCCAGATCGCCGCGGAGCGGGTCCGGATGCCCCTGCGTGGCGCGTGGATGGTGGGCGACGGCCCGGAGACCGACATCGGCGGCGCGGCGGCGGTCGGCATCCCCAGTGTGTGGCTGCATCGCGGGCGCTCCTGGACCGAGCGCCGGTTCGCGCCCACACGGATAGCCGACGGCTGCATCGCCGCGATCGCCGCGGTGCTCGACGCGCGGCGGCCTGCCATCCCCAGGCCGCGCGCGCGTCCCCCGCTGACCCGTACCTGGTGATCCGCACCCGATGGCCCGCGTCCGGTGACCCGGCCGTGGACGCGAGTGGCGGCTACCGCTGGTCGATCGGCACGTACAGGCGCTCGGGCGAGCCGGTGTAGATCTGGCGCGGCCGCCCCAGCTTGTTCTCCGGGTCGTTGATCATCTCGCGCCACTGGGCGATCCAGCCGGGCAGCCGGCCCAGCGCGAACAGGACCGTGAACATCTTGGTCGGGAAGCCCATGGCCTTGTAGATCAGCCCGGTGTAGAAGTCCACGTTCGGGTAGAGCCGCCGGGACACGAAGAACTCGTCGGCGAGGGCGATCTCCTCCAGCCGCATCGCGATGTCCAGCAGCGGGTCGGGCTTGGCCAGACGGCCTAGCACGTCCTGTGCGGCCTTCTTCACGATGGCGGCACGCGGGTCGTAGTTCTTGTAGACCCGGTGGCCGAAGCCCATGAGGCGGACGCCCTGCTCCCGGTCCTTGACCCGGCGCACGAACGCGTGCACGTCGCCGCCGTCGGCGTGGATGCGCTCCAGCATCTGCAGCACCGCCTCGTTCGCCCCTCCGTGCAGCGGGCCGAACAGGGCGTTGATCCCGGCGGACACCGAGGCGAAGAGGTTGGCGTGCGCCGAGCCGACCAGGCGCACGGTCGAGGTGGAGCAGTTCTGCTCGTGGTCGGCGTGCAGGATGAACAGCATGTCCAGCACCTTGGCGACCACCGGGTCCACCTCGTAGGGGGTGCTGGGTACGCCGAACGTCATGCGCAGGAAGTTCTCCACGTAGCCCAGGGCGTTGTCGGGGTAGAGGAAGGGCTGCCCGATGGACTTCTTGTACGCGTACGAGGCGATCGTCGGCAGCTTGGCGAGCAGCCGGATGGTGGAGATCTCCACCTGCTCCGGGTCGAACGGGTCAAGGCTGTCCTGGTAGAACGTGGACAGGGCGCTCACCGCCGAGGAGAGCACCGGCATCGGGTGGGCGTCGCGGGGGAATCCGTCGAAGAAACGCCGAAGGTCCTCGTGCAGCAGCGTGTGCAGTTTGATGTTCTCGGTGAACTGCGCCAGCTGCGCGGCGGTGGGCAGCTCACCGTGGATCAGGAGGTACGCGACCTCCAGGAACGTCGACTGCTCGGCGAGCTGGCCGATCGGGTAACCGCGGTAGCGCAGGATCCCGGCGTCACCGTCGATGTAGGTGATCGCCGAGGCGCACGACGCGGTGTTCACGAAGCCCGGGTCGTAGGTGACGTATCCGGTCTCCTTCAACAGATTGCCGACACCGACGCCCGAGGGTCCCTCGACGGCGTTGCGTACCGGCAGGGAGAGCTGGCCCGCTGGGTGGTCAAGCTTGAGGTCGGACATCAATCCCTCGCTCCGCCCGTAGATCTTCTGCGAGCCCCCATTGTCCCTGGAAAACACACGCCCCGGGTAGGGCGATATGTCCGGTTCGGTTGAGGAGTAGATCACCTTCCCGCTGCCATTCGGGGTTTACGAGGCGATATCCGGTTGCCGGGCGGTCGCCGGACCGGTGACAATCAGCGGCTTGCGCTCCGGGGCGGAGCCTCCTGGGTGCAAGGGAGGCGGCGCCTGCGCCGACGGGTCGGGGGCGGCGCCGGCCGGCCGGCGCCGCCCCCGACGGTCACGGCTCAGTCGTTCAGCATCTTGCGCAGCACGTACTGCAGGATGCCGCCGTGCCGGTAGTACTCCGCCTCGCCGGGCGTGTCGATGCGCACCACCGCGTCGAAGGACACCCCGGTGTCGGTGGTCACGCGCACGGTGCGCGGGGTGACCCCCTCGTTGAGCTTCTCGATGCCCTCGATCGAGAACTTCTCCTCGCCGGTCAGCCCGAGCGAGTCGGCGTTCTGCCCAGCCGGGAACTGCAGCGGCAGCACGCCCATGCCGATGAGGTTCGAGCGGTGGATCCGCTCGAAGGACTCGGCGATCACGGCCCGCACGCCGAGCAGGGCCGTGCCCTTCGCCGCCCAGTCGCGCGAGGAGCCCGAGCCGTACTCCTGGCCGGCGAGGACCACCAGCGGGATCCCGGCGACGCGGTACGCCTGGGCGGCCTCGTAGATCGTCGTCTGCTCGCCGGTGATGTGGTTGACCGTCCAGCCGCCCTCCGGCAGGGCGCTGCCGTCCGGCAGGCGCAACTGGTTGCGCAGCCGGATGTTCGCGAACGTGCCGCGGATCATCACCTCGTGGTTGCCCCGACGCGAGCCGTACGAGTTGAACTCGTGGCGGGCCACCCCGTGCTCGGTGAGGTACCGGCCGGCGGGGGAGTCCGGCTTGATCGAGCCGGCGGGCGAGATGTGGTCGGTGGTGACCGAGTCGCCCAGCTTAGCCAGCACCCGCGCCCCGACGATGTCGGTGACCGGCTGCGGCTGCGCGGTCATGCCCTCGAAGTACGGCGGCTTGCGCACGTACGTGGAGTCGGGGTCCCAGGAGAAGGTGTCCCCGCTCGGCGTGGGCAGCGAGCGCCACTGCTCGTCGCCGGCGAACACGTCGGCGTAGTCGCGGGTGAACATCTCGCTGGCGATGGCGCGCGCCATCACCTCCTCGATCTCCCGCGCGCTCGGCCAGATGTCGCGCAGGAACACCGGCTCGCCGTCGGAGCCCGTGCCCAGCGGTTCGTTGGCCAGGTCGATGTCCATCGTGCCGGCGATCGCGTACGCGACCACGAGCGGCGGCGAGGCGAGGTAGTTCATCTTCACGTCCGGGTTGATCCGGCCCTCGAAGTTCCGGTTGCCGGACAGCACCGAGACCACGGTCAGGTCGTGCTCGTGGATCGCGGCCGAGATCGGGTCGGGCAGCGGGCCGGAGTTGCCGATGCACGTGGTGCAGCCGTAGCCGACCAGGTGGAAGCCGAGCTTCTCCAGGTACGGCGTGAGGCCGGCCCGGTCGTAGTAGTCCATCACCACCTTCGACCCGGGCGCCAGCGTGGTCTTCACCCACGGCTTGCGGGCGAGCCCGCGCTCGACGGCGTTGCGGGCCAGCAGCGCGGCGCCGAGCATGACCTGCGGGTTGGAGGTGTTGGTGCACGAGGTGATCGCGGCGATCACCACCGCCCCGTGGTCGAGGTCGAACTCGGTGCCGTCCTCGAGGGTTACCCGCACCGGGTTGCTGGGCCGGCCGGCGGCGTTCGCGGCGGCGACGGTGAGGTCGTGCGGGGCGCCCCCGACGTCCGAGCCGCCGCCGTCGGCCGGCGGGTCGGAGGCCGGGAACGTGTCGGCGACCGTCTTGTCCACCTCGGACTTGGCGCCGTAGCTGCCCACGTAGTCGGTGAGCGCGCTGCGGAACAGCGTCTTGGCGTTGAGCAGCGGGACGCGGTCCTGCGGCCGCTTCGGGCCCGCCAGCGACGGCTCCACGGTGGACAGGTCCAGCTCCAGGCGCTCCGAGTACGCCGGGTTCGCCGCCGGGTCGTGCCAGAGGCCCTGCTCCTTGGCGTACGCCTCGACGAGCGCGACCTGCGCCTCGTCCCGCCCGGTCAGCCGCAGGTAGCGCACGGTCTCCTCGTCGATCGGGAAGATCGCCACCGTGGAGCCGTACTCGGGCGACATGTTGCCGATCGTGGCACGGTTGGCGAGCGGTACCGCGCTCACGCCGGGCCCGTAGAACTCGACGAACTTGCCCACCACGCCGTGCTGGCGCAGCATCTCGGTGATGGTCAGCACCAGGTCGGTGGCGGTTGCGCCCTCGGGCAGCTCGCCGTGCAGCTTGAAGCCGACCACGCGCGGGATGAGCATGCTGACCGGCTGGCCCAGCATCGCGGCCTCGGCCTCGATGCCGCCGACGCCCCAGCCGAGCACGCCGAGCCCGTTGACCATCGTGGTGTGCGAGTCGGTGCCGACCACGGTGTCCGGGTAGGCCATGCCGCCGCGGGCGAAGACCACCCGGGCCAGGTACTCGATGTTGACCTGGTGCACGATCCCGGTCCCCGGCGGCACGACCTTGAACTCGTTGAACGCGTTCTGGCCCCAGCGCAGGAACTGGTAGCGCTCCCTGTTGCGCTGGTACTCCAGCTCGACGTTGCGGGCGAAGGCGTCCGGGCGGCCGAACAGGTCCGCGATGACCGAGTGGTCGATGACCAGCTCCGCCGGGGCGAGCGGGTTGACCTTCTTCGGGTCGCCGCCGAGCTCCTTGATCGCCTCGCGCATCGTGGCGAGGTCGACCACGCACGGCACCCCGGTGAAGTCCTGCATGAGCACCCGGGCCGGGGTGAACTGAATCTCCACGCTGGGCTCGGCCGTCGGGTCCCAGGAACCCAGCGCGCTGATCTGGTCGGCGGTGACGTTGACGCCGTCCTCCGTGCGCAGCAGGTTCTCCAGCAGGATCTTCAGGCTGTACGGCAGCTGCTCCTGACCGGGGACAGCGTCGATCCTGAAGATCTCGTAGCCGGTGTCCCCGACGCGCAGCTGACTTCTGGCACCGAAGGTGTCGAGGCTCGCCACGTCGCACTCCTTCGTTCTCGTTGTCGTCTTCCCGAAGTCTTCCCCAGCCGCCACCGACACATCGCGGCGGCCCGCCGTTCTCAACTAGCAAACCGTACGTCCGTCTTGCTATAGCGGTCAAGCGGGTCGCCGAAGCCTGGGCGGCGGTTGCGGCCTCTCAGCGAGATCGGGAGCTACGGCGATCGGACGCCCTCGCGCGTTCGTGCCAGAAAAGCGAACGCGGTGTGCCACCGCCGGATCGGGTGGCACACCGCGTGTCGACCGGTGCCGTCGGTCACTCGTTGGTCGCGCCCGAGGTGACCGAGCTGCCGACGGGAGTGGCGGTGCGCCGCATCGTCACGGCCACGAGCGCGCCCACACCGGCCGCGGCCAGCACGACCTGCAGTGCGAACTCCTTGAGGCCGTACCCCGGGGTGCCGAAGGCGGTCGCGAGGCCCGACGCGATGAGCGCCCCCACCACGCCGAGCACCGGGCCGAGCCAGATGGCGTTGGCCTGCTTCTCCCGAATGACGAACCAGCCGGCGAAGCCGGCCACGACGCCGATCACGACGGCAATGAGGAAGTTCACGGCCGATTTCCTCCATCGAGACGAGGGGATGATGGACCGTGCACACCCTGCTGTGTCCAGCGTCACATGTCAAGGCCTGGCGGCCGACGATCAGCCCGGCAGGCGGGGGCCCGCCTCGCGCTGGGCGGCCAGCCAGGCCTCGACGTCGTCGGCGGCGCGCGGCAACCCGGCCGACAGGTTGACCGCGCCGGTCGCGGTGACCAGCACGTTGTCCTCGATCCGGATACCGATGCCCCGCAGTTCGGCCGGCACCAGCTCGTCCTCGGGCTGGAAGTACAGCCCCGGCTCGACGGTCAGCACGTAGCCCTCGCCGATCGGGCCCTCCCGGTACTTCTCCTTGCGGGCCCGCGCGCAGTCGTGCACGTCGAGACCGAGCATGTGCCCGAAACCGTGCAGGCTCCAGCGGCGGTAGAGCATCGACTGCTTGTCCATCGCCTCGTCCACGCTCACCGGCAGCACGCCCAGGTCGCGCAGGCCCTCGGCGAGCACCCGCATGCAGGCCTGGTGCACGTCGTTGAAGAGCACGCCCGGCCGGATCGCGTCCATGCCGGCCTGCTGCGCCCGGTGGACGATCTCGTACACCTCCCGTTGCAGCGAGGTGAACGTCCCGGAGACCGGGAGCGTGCGCGTCACGTCCGCGGTGTAGAGGTTGCGGTTCTCCACACCCATGTCCATGAGCAGCAGCGTGCCCGGCCGGGTGCGTCCGTCGTTGCGCATCCAGTGCAGGATCGTGGCGTGCTCGGCGGAGGCCACGATCGAGGTGTAGCCGACCGTGTTGCCGTCGTGGCGGGCCCGCAGGCCGAAGACCCCCTCCAGCAGCCGCTCGGAGACCGGCCGGTCGGCCGGCAGCACCCGCGCCACGTCCTCGAACCCGCGGATCGTCGCGTCGATCGCGTCCTGGAGCTGGGCGACCTCCCACTCGTCCTTGACCAGGCGTAGCTCGGCCAGCGTCTGCGCCAGTTCGTCGTCGCGCCCGGGCCCACCGTCGTGCCCGCCGGTCCGCTCGTCGTACGGCCGGACCGCCGCGTCCACCGCCGCATCCAGGCCACGCAGCACCCGGGTGCGGGCGGGCGCGCAGTCGGCCAGCGCGGCCGGCAGCTCGTCCAGGTGCGCGGTCTCGAGCCCGAGCTCGACGGACTTCTCGGCGAGCGTCTGCCGCCGCCCGATCCACAGCTCGCCGTACTGCCGGTCGCGGAAGAACTCGTCGGTGTCGCGGGGCGAGCGCGGCCGCACGTACAGCGTGGCGTCGTGGCCGTTGCCGTTCGGGCGCATCACGAGCACCGCGTCGGGATCGTGCTCGCCGGTCAGCCAGACGAAGTCGCTCCCCGGGCGGAACGGGTAGAACGTGTCGTTGGCGCGCACCTTCTCCGTGCCGGTGGGGATGACGAGCGTCTCGCCCGGGAACGCGGCCGACAGCTGCGCCCGGCGCTTGGCGTGCTGCGGCGCCTCGGGCCTCGGCGTGACCTCCAGCGCGGCGTCGCGCCAGCCGGTCCGCATGAATGCGAGCAGCTTCTCCGGGTAGTCCGGGTCGTGCGACTCCGCACCGCCGCGTGCGACCTGGTCCTGTCGAGCCTGCTCCTCGGTCATCCCTGTCTCCTCCCGCGGTCTGCTCATCGCCGACGGTACCGCGTGGAAGGATGAAGGCCATGTGCGGACTGCTCACCTTCCTCAGCGCGCGCGGGGACGCGCACGCCCACCGGGACGGCGTCGCGGCGGCGCTTGAGGCGATGCACCACCGGGGACCGGACGAGACCGGCGTCGAGGTGGTCAACTCCGACGTCGTGTTCGCGCACAAGCGCCTGTCGATCATCGACGTGGAGTCCAGCCACGAGCCGCTGCCGTACGCGGACGGGCGCTACCTGCTCACCTTCAACGGCGAGATCTACAACTACATCGAGCTGCGTGAGGAGTTGATCGCCGAGTTCGGGGCGAAGTTCGCCACCGCCGGGGACGGTGAGGTCATCGTGGCCGGCTACCACTACTGGGGCGAGGCGGTGCTCGACCGGCTGCGGGGCATGTTCGCCTTCGTGATCTGGGACGCGCACGAGCGGCGGGCCTTCGCCGCGCGCGACCCGTACGGCATCAAGCCGATGCACTTCCTGCAGACCGCCGACGGCATCTACTTCGCGTCGGAGAAGAAGGCCCTGCTGCCGTTCTCGCAGGCCGCGTTCGCCGGTGACGCGGGGCTGGACATGGCGAGCCTGTCGCACTACCTGACCCTGCAGTACGTGCCGGAGCCGCACACCATGCACAAGGGCATCGAGCGGATCGGCTCGGGGGAGTGCGTCACCTACGAGCCGGGCGGCCAGGTGCGCCGGCGCCGCTACTACCGGCCGGTGTTCCGCCCGGCGCCGGTGCCCGACCCGGAGGCCCTCTACCGCGAGATCCGCGAGACGCTGCGCGAGTCCGTACGCATCCACATGCGCTCGGATGTGCCGGTCGGAGCGTTCCTGTCCAGCGGTATCGACTCCACCGCAGTGGTCGCGCTCGCCCGTGAGTTCAACCCCAACATCCTCACCTTCACCGTCGGGTTCGACGTGCCCGGCTACTCCGAGATCGACGTCGCCCAGGAGTCGGCGCGGTACCTCGAGGTGACCACGATCCCCACCAAGATCGGGCCGGCGGAGATGATGGATGCGCTGCCGAAGATCGTCTGGCACCTCGACGACCCGGTCGCCGACCCCGCCCTGGTGCCGCTGTACTTCGTCGCCCGCGAGGCCGCCAAGCACGTCACCGTGGTGCTCTCCGGCGAGGGCGCCGATGAGTTCTTCGGCGGGTACACGATCTACCGGGAGCCCTTGTCGCTGCGCGCGGTCCAGGCGCTGCCCTCACCGCTGCAGAAGGGGCTGCGGGTCGTGTCGCGGGCGATCCCCGAGGGCGTGAAGGGCAAGAGCTTCCTGGAGCGGGGCACCACCCCGATCGAGGACCGCTACTACGGCAACGCGCGCATGTTCACCGAGCAGGACAAGCAGCGGCTCATGCGGGCGTACGACCCGAACGTGCGCTACACCGACGTGACCGCGCCGATCTACGCCGAGGTGCCGGAACTCGACGACGTCACCAAGATGCAGTACGTCGACCTGTACACCTGGCTGCGCGGGGACATCCTCGTCAAGGCCGACCGGATGTCGATGGCGCACTCGCTGGAGCTGCGGGTGCCGTTCCTGGACCGGCAAGTTTTCGAGGTCGCCGCGCGGATCCCCGTCGAGCTCAAGCTGCCGCCGCGGTCGGTGGAGACGAAGTACGCGCTGCGCCGCGCCCTCGACGGTGTGGTGCCTCCGGCGATCGTCAACCGCAAGAAGCTGGGCTTCCCGACGCCGACGCGGGTGTGGCTCAAGGACGAGATGTACGAGTGGGCGGACAACATCCTCGCCACCTCCGGCGCGGACCACCTGCTCGATCTCGGGTACGTGCGCGGCCTGCTCGCCGCGCACCGCCGCGGCGAGGCGGACAACTCGCGCAAGGTCTGGACGGTGCTGGTGTTCTGCATCTGGCACGCGATCTTCGTGGAGCGCTCGCTCGATCCGGGCATCGAGCGCAACCAGTCCGCGCTGCTCACCAAGCCGGTGGTCGGTTCGGTCGTCCCATAAGGTTGGCGCGTGCCGACCACGATCAGGCCGATCAGAGCCGATGACTCGCCTCGATTGGCCGCGCTCCTGACGCAGCTCGGCTACCCCACGTCGAGCGACGAGGTCGCCGAACGCCTCGGGTACTGGCTCCCCGACCCGAACAGCGCTGTGATCGGGGCCGATGTGGACGGCGAGCTGATGGGCGTGGCGGCCCTGCACGTCTGCCCGTACCTGGAGCACACCGGCCGCTGGGGCCGGCTGGCAGCGCTCGTCGTCGACGAACGATGCCGGGGCACCGGGGTCGGCGCGGCGCTGGTGCGTGCGGCCGAGGACCGTGCGCGAGAGCTCGGGTGCCACAGCATGGAGGTCACCAGCAGCCGCCACCGCACCGGGGCGCACGCCTTCTACCAGCGGCTGGGCTACCAGGACGCCTGTCCGCGCTCGGCCAGGTTCCTGAAGTCCCTCGACGCCGGCCGGTGACGGCGGGCGGGATCCGCTCGCGCGGCGGTCGCCGTCAGGGCGTGGCCTGGGGGTGGCTCGACGCGCTCACGCGCGGCCGGACAGTTCGGCGTATCCGCGGCGGACCGCCACCAGCGCGGCCTCGTAGCCGAACGGCGCGTGCCGCGCCACCTTCTCGGGCGGCGAGCCGGAGATGTCCTCCTCGCGGATCAGCCAGGCCAGCGCGGTCAGGTCACTGTGCTGGCGCGCGACGAAGTCACGGTCCACCACGGCGCCGTGCCCGGGCACCACGGTCGTGTCCGGCCCGGCGAGCGCGAGCAGCGCGGCGACCGCCTCCGGCCACTGCAGCGGGTAGGAGTCCTCGAAGTCGGGCGGGCCGCTCTCCTCCACGAGGTCGCCGGCCACGATGAGGTCGGCGTCGGGGACCTGCACGATCAGGTCGCCATTGGTGTGACCGCGCCCGAGGTGGCGCAGGATGACCGTACGGCCGCCGATGTCGAGTGTGGACTCCAGGTGGACGGTGTGGTCCGGGGGGACCACGGTCACCGCGGCCAACTGGTCGGCGAACCCGGGCGCCTCGGACCCGAACGCCGCGCACGCCGTCCGGCGCAGCTCCTCGGCCCGGTCGCGCAGCAGCGCCGCGGCCTCCTCGTGCCCCCAGACTGCGCAGCCCGGCTCACGGGCGAAGACCGCGTTGCCGAACGTGTGGTCGAAGTGGTGGTGGGTGTTGACCACGGTCCACGGGTGGGGTGTGACCCGGCGCACCGCCTCGGCCAGTTCCTCGGCCTGCGCCTCGGTGGAGAGCGTGTCCACCAGCAGCGCCGCGCCGTCGCCGACGACGAGGGTCGCGTTGACGTCGAGCACCGGGTAGCGCAGCACGTAGACCCCGGCGGCGACCTCCGCGAAGTCAGGCATCGAACGCTTTCGCCAGGAAGCGGTGGCGGTCCACGAGCACGCGCTCGATGCGGCCCTCGGCGACCACCGTCTGCCCGTCCCGCACCACCACCTCGAAGAGCAGCCGTCGGCCGTCGACCTTCGCCAGGGTCGCCTCGGCGACCACCGTACGGCCGACCGGCGTAGCCGCCCGGTGATCCAGTTCGACGCGGGTGCCGACCGTGGTGAGACCCGAATCCAGCCGCCCCGTCGTGGCGGCGACCGTCGCCGCCTCCGCCAACGCCAGCACCCGCGGCGTACTGAGCACCGGCACGTCGCCGGAGCCGACCGCCTGCGCGGTCTCGGCGTCGGTCACGGTCAGTTCGACCCGCGCCACCAGCCCCGCCTGCAGATCCATATGGGCAGCGTAAGCCCTGCCGACGCGGCTTGCCATGAACCTTGACAGGCTCGCGGGCGGGCCGGGTGACGGCCGCGGACGCCGGACGCCCCGGTGGTCACCGCCGCCGGGGGCGAGCGGCGGCGAGGCACGTGCGGGTACGGTCGGGGCCATGAACGCCCCCCTGTCGACGGTCGCCGGTTGGGTCGCCGACGCCGAACGGGTGACCGTGCTGACCGGCGCCGGCATCTCCACCGACTCCGGCATCCCGGACTTCCGAGGCCCGAACGGGGTGTGGACGCGCGACCCGGAGGCCGAGAAGCTCTTCACCCTCGACAACTACCTCGCCGACCCGCAGGTGCGTCGCCGCGCGTGGCTCGCTCGGCGGGACAATCCGGCCTGGACCGCGCAGCCGGGACCGGGACACCTGGCGTTGGTCACCCTGGAGCGGACCGGTCGCCTGCATGCGATCGTCACCCAGAACATCGATGGACTTCATCAAAAGGCCGGCTCGGATCCGGAGCGGGTCATCGAGGTGCACGGCAACATGTTCGGCGTCCGGTGCATGACGTGCGGTGACCGCACGACGATGCGCGAGGCGCTCGACCGGGTCGCCGCGGGCGAGCCCGACCCGGCGTGCCGGCACTGCGGCGGCATCCTGAAGTCGACGACCATCCTGTTCGGCGAACCGCTGGACCGGCGTTGCCTGGAGCGGGCGTTCGAGGCGGCCACCGCCTGCGACCTGTTCCTGGCGGTCGGCACGACGCTTCAGGTCTTCCCGGTGGCCGGGCTGGTCGACGCGGCCGCGACGGCGGGCGCGCGCGTCGTGATCGTCAACGCCGAGCCCACACCGTACGACCCGGTGGCCGACGCCGTGCTGCGCGACCCGATCGCGCAAGTGCTGCCCGGGATCGTCGCCGACGCGAAGCCGAAGGGGTGAGACGGCCGAGGACGGACCGTCACCCCTCGGCCGTCTCCGGCCGGTCCGGTGGCGTGGGTGGGTGCGCGACCGTGTCGGGCCCTGCGGGTGGGTGCGCGACCGTGTCGGGCCCTGCGGGTGGGTGCGCGACCGTGTCCAGTGGCGCGGGGGGTTGCGCGCCCGCGTCCGCCGTCGGCACCGCCCCGGCCCGGTCGGCGAGGTCACGGGCGGCACGGGCCCGCTGCGCGAGCTCGGCCGCGAGCAGCCACGCCTCCCCGACGTCCCGGTGCCGGGCGGCCCCGTGCAGACGGCCCGCCGTGTCGGCGTGCACACTCGCCAGCCCGAGCAGGCGCTGCAGCGGGCCCTGCACGACGCGGACGCTCTGGATGCGGGCGTACGGCACGATCACCAGCTCGCGGGTGAGCAGCCCGTCCCAGGTGACGAGCACCGATTCGGTCAGGCCCGCGCGCAGCACGGGCTGCCGCAGCGGGGCGAGCCAGCGGGCCCGGGCGGGCGGTGGCGTGGTAGGCAGCGCGGCGAGATCGACCCCGGGGAGCACCTCCGAGATCAGGTACCGGGCGGCGTCGAACGTGCCCACGGGCAGCAGCCGGCCGCCGCGCACGCCGCCGGCCTGCTCTCCGGCGCCGTAGCCGGCCACGTCGATGCGGCAGCGCAGCCAGCGCTTCGGGCGCCACAGCAACGGCCACGTGACACCGACGGCCTGCACCCGGTGCGCGGGCACGGTCTGGGTGCGGGTCTCCACCAGTCCACTGCGCAGCCGCAGGCCCGCGGGGCTCATCGCGGCTCGGAAGTCCCAGTCCTCCAGGATCCGCCGTACCGGCTGCTGCAGCACGCCGACTGCGGCGGTCACCAGGCTGGCCAGCCCGATGAAGCTCCACCGTGGTTCGTACGCGAACTGGGCCACCACGCCGAGCACACCGAACGGCACGAACCAGACCTGCGGCGTGAGCAGCTGACCGACGAGCACGTCGGAGTTGCTCACCGCGTGCAAATGGCGCTCGGCGGGCGCGGCCGCGGCGCCGGGCTCGGCGGGCACCTCGGCCTGGGCCGCCTGTGGACCCGCCCCCGTCCCGACCGCGAGGCGGAGCAGTCGGTCGCGCAGCGCCACGGCCTCCGGTACCGGCAGGTACGCCAGGGGCGCCTCGGCCTTCTCGGCGCCGATCACCTCCAGGCGCAGCTCGGCGAGCCCGGTCAGCCGGGCGAGCAGCGGCCGGACCACGTCGACCGCCTGCAGCCGCTCCAGCGGGATCGCCCGCGTGCGCCGCGACAGCAGCCCTTCGTAGATGCGCAGCTCGCGGCCGACCACGTGGTACCCGGTCACCCACCAGCTCACCACCGACATCACGATCGTGCCGACCAGCCCGACCACGATCACGCCGAAAAAGCGCAGGAAACCCAGCTGCTCCAGGCCCTGCCAGCTGATGGCGACGATCAGCAGGCCGACGTACTTGGCGCTCTTGAGCAGCGGGCTGAGGGGATGCAGCCGGCGGCGCGGCTCCACCACCGGGGAGGCGTCGGCGCTCACAGACCCTCCGCCCGGTCCTCCCCGAGCGCCGCCAGGCGGTCGCGCAGCCGCGACGCCTCGGGCGGCTCGAGGCCGGGGACCTTGGCGTCCGTGGCCGCGGCGGCGGTGTGGAGTTGGACGGTGGCGAGATTGAACACCCGCTCCAGCGGACCGGCGGTGACGTCCACGAACTGCATGCGGGCGTACGGCACGATGGACAGCCGCCGGACCAGCCGCCCGTGGCGTACCAGCAGGTCACGCTCGCGCTCGGCGTACCCCCACGAGCGCACGATCCGGGGGATGAGCACGGCGCGCACGGCGGCGACCGCCACGACGACGGCCGCGGCCAGCGGCGCCAACGGCGTGTCGAGGATGAGCCACGCGACCAGGCAGCCGATGAGCAGGGGCACGGTGCCGACGAGCAGCTGCAGCTCCTCGACCCAGATCAGGCGTGGCGAGACGGGCCGCCAGTCGACCGTCTCCGGCCAGGGCTCCAGAGGGCTGAGGGTCTGCGGCGAGCTCACGTCTCCAGCCTAGGCCGGTCCACCCACCGCGCCCCCGCTGGCGGTCTCGCTCGCGGGCGTCACCTCGCGCAGGAACCCGCGGGCCTCGAGGAAGGCGGCGAGGGTCGGGCGGTGCTCGTCGCAGGCGAGCCAGGTCTTACGCCGGGCCGCGTCGTGCAGGCGCGGATTGTTCCAGCGCAGTGCCCACCGCGCGCCTGCGCGGCACCCCTTCGCGGAGCAGATGAGCGCCCCGCCAGCCGAGGTGGTGCGGGTCTCGTCGGCCACCAGGTGAGTCTCCCACCCGCGCGGCGAGGGGCGCGCAGCAGCCCGGCGACCAGGGCGCAGGGACACCAGCGGCCCCGAGATGCGAAAGCGCCGGGCGGCCACGGGGGAAGCCGCCCGGCGACGGGTGCATCGTACCCATTGCGGGTCCGTCGCTGTCTACCCCGCACGCCTGCCCGTTCGGACGAACCGCGTACTCCGATCGCCCGCCGAAAACGGGTGCAGCCCGCCCGGCCGTGGGGCAAACGTGCGACGCTTGGGGTACGTCGTACCCGACCGTTCGTGGAGGACCGGTGTCTCAGCCGCACCAGCCCGCATCCGCGTCCGCGCCCGCCGACGCGTCCGCCGCCAACCCCGCCGCCCCCCACGACACGGCGGCGCCCGCCGGCCCGCGCAGCAGCCCGGCGCAGGACGCCACCCAGCTCGAGCGCGCGCTGTTCGAGGTCAAGCGGGTGATCGTCGGCCAGGACCGGCTCGTCGAGCGGATGTTCGTCGCCCTGCTGGCCCGGGGCCACTGCCTGTTGGAGGGCGTGCCCGGCGTGGCCAAGACGCTCGCGGTGGAGACGCTGGCCACGGTCGTCGGCGGGACGTTCGCCCGCGTGCAGTTCACCCCGGACCTCGTGCCGGCCGACCTCATCGGCACCCGCATCTACCGGCAGTCGAGCGAGAAGTTCGACGTGGAGCTGGGACCGGTGTTCGTGAACTTCCTGCTCGCCGACGAGGTCAACCGCGCGCCCGCGAAGGTGCAGTCGGCCCTGCTGGAGGTCATGGCCGAGCAGCAGGTGTCGATCGGCGGCGAGACCTACCGGGTGCCCGATCCCTTCCTCGTGATGGCCACCCAGAACCCGATCGAGCAGGAGGGGGTCTACCCGCTGCCGGAGGCGCAGCGGGACCGGTTCCTGATGAAGATCATCGTCGGTTACCCGACCGACGTCGAGGAGCGGGAGATCGTCTACCGGATGGGCGTGACCCCGCCCCGGCCATCGCCCGTGTTCACCCCCGCCGATCTGGTGGCGCTGCAGGCCAAGGCGGACCAGGTGTTCGTCCACAATGCGCTCGTCGACTACGCGGTCCGCCTGGTGATCGCCACCCGCGAGCCGCGCGAGCACGGTTTGGCGGACATCGCGCCGCTGATCCAGTACGGTGCGAGCCCTCGCGCCTCGCTCGGGCTCATCCGCGCCACCCGGGCGCTCGCCCTGTTGCGCGGCCGGGACTACGCCCTGCCGCAGGACGTGCAGGACGTGGCGCCCGACATTCTGCGGCACCGGCTCGTGCTCTCCTACGACGCGCTGGCCGACGACATCCCCGCCGACCACATCGTCGCCCGAGTGCTGGCCAGCGTTCCGCTGCCCACCGTGGCGCCCCGGCAGAGCGCCACCGGGCCCACCGTCTCCAGTGGATCGCCCGCCGCGCCGTACTCGCCGGCCAGACCCCCGGCCGCCTGGCCGGGCTTCGGAGGCCAGCCTTGATCCGCGCCGCCGTCGACCGGGCCGGCGCCGACCGGGTGAGCCTGGTCGGGGACGCCGCGCGTGCGGAGCCGGTGCTGGGCAAGCTGCAGCTGCTGATCAGCCGCAAGCTCGACGGACTGCTCCAGGGCGACTACATCGGGCTGCTGCCCGGTCCGGGCACCGAGGCGGGCGAGTCCCGCGAGTACCGACCGGGCGACGACGTGCGGCGGATGGACTGGCCGGTCACCGCGCGCACCATGGTGCCGCACGTACGGCGTACGGTCGCGGACCGGGAGCTGGAGACCTGGCTGGCCGTGGACCTGTCGGCGAGCCTGGAGTTCGGCACCGCCCGCTGCCTCAAGCGCGACCTGGTGGTCGCGGCGGCCGCCGCTCTGGCCCATCTGACCGTGCGCGGCGGCAACCGGGTCGGCGCGGTCGTCGGCACCGGAGGCGACCATACGCTCCTGCTTCCCGCGCGGCCGGGGCGCAAGGAGGCCCAAGGCCTGCTCCGGTCGATCGCCACCACCCCGGTACGCCCCGGGCGCGCCGATCTCGGCGCGCTCGTCGACCGGCTCAACCGTCCGCCGCGCCGCCGCGGCCTGGCCGTGGTGATCTCGGACTTCCTCGCCCCGCCCGAGGGCTGGGCGCGCCCGATGCGTAAGCTGGCCGTGCGCCACGACGTCCTCGCGGTCGAGGTCGTCGACCCGCGTGAGCTGGAGCTTCCCGACGTCGGCGTGCTCACCCTCGCCGATCCCGAGACGGGCGAGGTGCACGAGGTGCAGACGGCCGACCCGCGGCTGCGCGCCCGGTACGCCGCGGCCGCCGCCGCCCAGCGGGGCACCATCGCGGCCGCCCTGCGCAAGGCCGGGGCCGGCCATCTGCGCCTGCGCACCGACTCGGACTGGCTGCTCGACATCGTGCGCTTCGTCGCCGCACAGCGGCACGCGAGGACCCGGGGAACGACTAGATGATCCGATTCCTGCAACCGTGGTGGCTGCTCGCGCTCCTGCCGGTGCTCGCCGTTGCCGGCTGGTACATATGGCGGCAACGGCAGCGGACCGTGCACGCGATGCGCTTCACCAACGTGGCGCTGCTGCAGACGCTCGCCCCGAAGGGGCTGGGCTGGCGGCGGCACGTCTCCGCGGTGGCCCTGCTGCTGTCCATGCTCGCGCTGGCCACCGCGATGGCCCGTCCCTCGATCGACACGAAGGTGCCGCTCGAGCGCGCGACCATCATCCTCGCCATCGACGTGTCGCTGTCGATGCAGGCCACCGATGTGCCGCCGAACCGGTTGGCCGCGGCCCAGGATGCGGCCAGCCGGTTCACCGAGCAGCTGCCCGAGTCGTACAACCTGGGGCTGGTCTCGTTCGCCAAGTCGGCCAACGTCCTGGTGTCGCCGACCAAGGACCGCGCCACGGTCATCCAGGCGATCGCCGGGCTGCAGCTCGCCGAGGCCACGGCCACCGGCGAGGCGGTCTTCACGGCGCTGGAGGCGATCCGCGCCGTGCCCGCCGACGGCGCGGCCGGACCGCCGCCCGCGCGCATTCTGCTGCTCTCCGACGGTTACCGGACCTACGGGCGGTCGATCGAGGAGGCGGCCTCCGCGGCCGCCGAGGCCAACGTCCCGGTGTTCACGATCGCGTTCGGCACCGACCAGGGCGTGGTCGACATCGGTGGGCAGATGCAGCGGGTCCCGGTGGATCGGCTCTCCCTCGCCGGCCTGGCCGAGGCCACCAACGGCTTCTTCTACGAGGCGGCGACCGCCAGCGAACTGCGCCAGGTGTACGAGGACATCGGCAGCTCGATCGGCCACCGCACGGCGCCGCGGGACATCAGCCACTGGTACATGGCGGCGGCGCTGCTGTTCGCGCTGGCCGCGGCGGGCGCGAGCCTGCTGTGGACATCACGGATGCCGTGACCCGTGATGCCGTGAGCCGTGATGCCGTAGCCCCTGGTCAACGGGCCCCGGCGCTGACGAGCACGAAGATCACGAGCACCCAGACGGCGGCGAGGGTGAAGCCCAGCGGGGCGAGGTAGCGGTTCATCGGCGAGCTCCCTGGGTGTGACGGGCTGCGTGGGCACACGAAACGGCGGCACGGCGTGCGGCCGTGGCCGGGGAGCGTGGCTGACGGCGCGGATCAGGCGGCCGTGCCACGACTGGAGGGATCGCTATCTCGCACGAGCGATCACCTCCTCCGGTCGTGGACGGGCGGCCCGAGAGACGGCACCCGGGCGCAGACGGGCCCCGGGTGGCGGACCGCGCAAAGCGTACACCCCCGTGTCAAGGGAAGGGATCGAGCGCTCCCGGTTTCGCCGTACCGGGCAGTAGCGCCTAGTCTCATCGCGCACCGTGTCGACCGGGCCGTGGCGCCCGGGTGAGCTGGAGGGGGAAGCATGGGGCGCACCGTGCTGGTGACCGGAGGCAGCCGGGGGATCGGCCTGGCGGTCGCGCGAGCCTTCGCCGCGCAGGGCGACCGGGTGGCCGTCACCCACCGCACCAGCGCCCCGCCGTCGGACCTGTTCGCGGTTGCGTGCGACGTCACCGACCCGTCGTCGGTGGACGAGGCGTTCACCCGGGTCGAGGCGGAGCTCGGGCCGGTGGAGGTGCTGGTCGCCAACGCGGGCGTCAACGACGACACCCTGCTGCTGCGCATGTCCGAGGAGCAGTTCGGCCGGGTCCTCGACACGAACCTGACCGGCGCGTGGCGGTGCGCCAAACGCGCCGCGACGAAGATGCTGCGGGCCCGGTGGGGGCGCATGATCTTCATCTCGTCGGTCGTCGGGTTGTACGGCTCCCCGGGCCAGACCAACTACGCGGCCAGCAAGGCCGGGCTGGTGGGGTTGGCCCGCTCGATCACCCGGGAACTCGGCTCCCGCGGCATCACCGCCAACGTCGTCGCGCCGGGGTTCATCGAGACCGACATGACCGACGCGCTGCCCGCCGAACGCCGTGCCGAGTACCTCAAGGCCATCCCCGCCGGGCGGTTCGCGCAACCCGACGAGGTGGCCGGCGCGGTGACGTGGCTGGCCAGCGACGCCGCCGGGTACGTGACGGGCGCGGTGATCCCGGTCGACGGCGGTCTGGGCATGGGCCACTGACACCGGCACGTCGACGCGGTGCGTGACCCGCCCCGGTGGACAATTCGGCGTGGTGCGCCGCGCCAGGTTGAGGAGGCAACGAGATGGCAGGACTGCTCGCCGGCAAACGGCTGCTCGTCACCGGCGTGATCACCGACCAGTCGATCGCGTTCTCCGTGGCGCGGATCGCGCAGGAGCAGGGCGCGACGGTGGTGCTGACCGGGTACGGTCGGCTCTCGCTGGTCGAGCGCATCGCCAAGCGGCTGCCGGCACCGGCACCCGTGCTCGAGTTGGACGTCACCAACCCCGAGCACCTGGCGTCGCTCGCCGACCGGGTGCGCGAGCACGTCGACGGGCTGGACGGGGTGCTGCACTCCATCGGCTTCGCGCCCCAAAGCTGCCTCGGCGGGGGGTTCCTGACCGCCCCGTGGGAGGACGTCGCCACCGCGGTGCACGTCTCGACGTACTCCTACCAGTCGCTGATCATGGCGTGCCTGCCGCTGATGGGGTCGGGCGGCGCCTACGTGGGGCTCACCTTCGACGCGTCCAAGGCCTGGCCGGTGTACGACTGGATGGGCGTGGCGAAGGCCGGACTGGAGGCGGCGAACCGGTACCTGGCCCTGCACCTGGGCCCGAAGGGCATCCGGGTCAACCTGGTCTCCGCCGGCCCCCTGCGCACGATGGCGGCGAAGTCGATCCCCGGCTTCGAGCAGTTCGAGGAGGCGTGGACGCGGCGGGCGCCGCTGGGGTGGAGCCTGACCGACCAGGAGCCGGCGGCGCGTGCCTGCGTGGCGCTGCTGTCGGACTTCTTCCCGGCGACCACCGGTGAGATCGTGCACGTCGACGGCGGGTACCACGCGGTGGGCGCCTGACCGGCCCGACCACGGCAGACAGGCCTGCACCACCACCGGCGAGCCACGCCACGCACGCGGGGCCCGAACCGTCCGGTGAGCGCCGCCGAGGCTACCCTCGACCGCGTGCGGTATGACGCGTTCCTGCTGGTCTCGTTCGGCGGCCCGGAGCGGCCGGAGGATGTGGCTCCGTTCCTGGCCAACGTCACCCGCGGCCGGGACGTGCCCCCGGAGCGGTTGGCCGAGGTCACCGAGCACTACCTGAGCTTCGGCGGCGTGTCGCCGATCAATGCCCAGTGTCGCGACCTGCTCGCCGCGCTCCGTACCGAGTTCGCCTCGGCCGGCATCGACCTTCCGCTCTACTGGGGCAACCGCAACTGGCACCCGCTGCTGCACGACACGCTGCTGCGCATGCACCGCGACGGGGTGCGCCGCGCGATCGCGTTCGTGACCAGCCCGTGGGGCTCGTACTCCTCGTGCCGGCAGTACCTGGACGACATCGCCACGGCGCGGGCGGCGCTCGGCGACGCTGCCCCCGTGATCGACAAGATCCGCCACTACCACGACGCGCCCGGGCTCATCGAGCCGCACGTCGACGCGGTGCGCGCCGCGCTCGCCACGCTGGACCCGGCGCGGCGGTCCACCACCCGGCTGGTCTTCACCGCCCACTCGGTGCCGATCTGGATGGCCGAGCGGTCCGGTCCCGACGGCGGTCGGTACGTGGCGCAGCTGCAGGAGACCGCCGCGCTCATCGCCGGCGCGGCCGCGCCCGACCTGCCCTACGACCTGGTCTGGCAGAGCCGCTCCGGGCCGCCGCAGGTGCCGTGGCTGGAGCCGGACATCAACGACCATCTCGCCGCGCTGGCCGCTGCCGGCACCACGTCGGTGGTGGTCAGTCCGATCGGATTCATCTCCGACCACCTGGAAGTGGTGTGGGACCTGGACACCGAGGCCGCCTCGACCGCGAAGTCCCTCGGCCTGGAGTTCGCGCGCGCGGCCACCCCGGGCACCGATCCGCGGTTCGTGCGGATGGTGCGGGAGCTGGTGGAGGAGCGGCTGCACGACACCGGCCCGCGGGGCCGGCTCGGCACGCTCGAGGTGTGGGACACCTGCCCCGGGCACTGCTGCCCCAGACCGCCGGTACGGGGCCGGCCGCGATGACGCGCAAGCCGATCGAGGCGTGGCTCACCGACATGGACGGCGTGCTCGTGCACGAGGGCCAGCCGATCCCCGGCGGACCGGAGTTCGTCGCCCGGCTGCGCGAGCGGGACCGCCCGTTCCTCGTCCTCACCAACAACTCGATCTACACGCCGCGCGATCTGTGCGCCCGGCTGGCCTGGATGGGCATCGACGTGCCCGAGGATCGGATCTGGACCTCGGCGATGGCGACCGCGCGGTTCCTCGCCGACCAGCGGCCGGGCGGCACCGCGTACGTGCTGGGCGAGGCCGGGCTGACGACGGCGCTGCACGAGGCCGGTTACATCCTCACCGACAACGATCCGGACTACGTCGTGCTCGGTGAGACCCGCAGCTACAGCATCGAGGCGGTGACGAGGGCGATCCGCTTGATCGGCGGGGGCGCCCGGTTCATCTGCACCAACCCGGACCCGACCGGCCCGTCGCCGGAGGGCGTCGTGCCCGCGGCGGGCTCGGTCGCGGCGTTGATCTCCAAGGCCACCGGTGTAAAGCCGTACTTCATCGGCAAGCCCAACCCGATGATGATGCGCTCGGCGCTGAACGCGATCGACGCGCATTCGGAGAGCACCGCGATGATCGGGGACCGGATGGACACCGACATCCTGTGCGGACTCGAGGCCGGGCTGCACACGATCCTCGTGCTGACCGGCATCAGCACCCCGGCCGACGTGGAGCGCTACCCCTACCGGCCGTCCCGCGTGGTCTCCTCCATCGCCGACCTGGTCGACGAGGTCTGAGTCCGGGCGAGGTTCAGCCGACCAGCCGGGCGTTGCAGGCCGCGACGAGCGCCCGGCGGCACGCGGCGAGCAGCGGGCGCAACGCCTCGTCGCGCTGTCGGGCCTCGTGCGCGTTCACCGCGCCGCCCGGGGCCGACTGGTCGGCGAGCGCGAGCACCCGGTCCAGGACGCTGGCGCGGGCGAACAGGCGGCGGGCCCGCGGGTCGTAGACGGGCGGCAGTTCGCAGCCGAAGTCCTGCCGGCGCAGCGCGGCGAGCGCGTCGGTCAGCTCGGGCCGCCACTGGGCGACGTCCAGGCGGGCGAGCCGGGCCGTCGCCTCCGCCAGCGCCGCCGCCAGCTCGCCCTCCGCCTCGGCGGGGCTGGGGTCCTCGCCAACGGGCCGCGGCGGTTCGGGCAGGGCGTGACAGCGCCACAGCACGGTGAAGAAGGTGTCGCCGGAGCCCGAGGTGTGCGTGCGGACTTCGGGCACCAGGCCGATCCGGCCGGCGACGACGCCCTCCCCGGCGAGCAGCGCGGCGCCGGTGAACGGGGTACCGGGGCCGGGCAGGCCGCGCGGGTCGCCGGGCACCGGCAGCACCAGCCGGATCTCGTCGGGGTGCAGCTTCGCGAAGATCGCCAGGGCCTCGCGCAGCGGCAGGTCCGTCCACGTCCCCGGCGCATCCGCGACCAGGTGCTCCTCGTCGCCGGCGACCTCGTCGACCACGGCGTCGTACGGGATCAGCCCGGCCCGCCAGGCTCGGACCCACGCCACGAGCCGGCTCGACCGACGCACCGCGAGGGTGGCGGCGCCGGATACCGGGGACATGCCGGCAAGACTACGTGCTGGCCGCGGCGGTGTCTCCTCCCCACGTGCCGGGGACGGCGTGTCACGGCGTGTCACCGCGCTCGATCGGCAGGCTCCGCCGATACGGTCGGCGCATGGGGAGGTACGACGCGGACGTGCTGGCCGGGGACTGGCGCCGCCGCCGGCGGGTGCCGGAGGTCGACGCGGAACCGGATCTCGTCGTCGAGGACGCCGATTCGGGCTTCTGCGGCGCGGTGGTCGGCTTCGAGGCCGGCGCGGTGGTGCTGGAGGACCGGCACGGCCGGCGGCGACACTTCCCGCTGCTGCCCGCGGCGTTCCTGCTCGACGGCGAGCCGGTGACGCTGCGCAAGCCGCCGGCGATCCCGCGGCCGCCGGCCCGCCGGCTGACCGCGTCGGGCTCGGTGGCGGCCACACCAGGCCGTGCCCGCGTGGCGCGGGCGAGCCGGATCTGGGTCGAGGGTGTGCACGACGCGGAGCTTGTGGAGCGGATCTGGGGCGACGACCTGCGGGTCGACGGGGTGGTGGTCGAGCCCTTGTCCGGCGTCGATGCCCTGCCCGCCGCGGTGGCGGCGTTCGGGCCGGGTCCGGGGCGGCAGCTCGGGGTGCTCGTCGACCATCTCGTGCCCGGTTCCAAGGAGAGCCGACTGGTCGCCGCGGTCGCCTCGCCGCACGTCCTGGTGACCGGGCATCCGTACGTCGACATCTGGCAGGCGGTGAAACCGGCGTCGGTGGGCATCTCCGCCTGGCCCGAGATCCCGCCTGGCCAGCCCTGGAAGGAGGGCGTGTGCGCCGCGTTGGGTGTGGGCGACCCGGGGGAGATGTGGCGGCGTGTGCTGGCGGCGGTGAGCTCCTACCGGGACGTGGAGACACCCCTGATCAACGCGGTCGAGCGGCTGATCGACTTCGTGACCGCGGAGACCGGCTGACACCCGTGGCGAGTTCGCCGACCACCGGACGGATGGGTCGGTGACCGGGCAGGCTGGGCGCATGGCCAAGAAAGCCGGGGTACGGGTCTGGCCCACACTGCGCTACCGGGACGCGTCGGCGGCCATCGACTTCCTGGTCCGCGCGTTCGGCTTCGAGAAGGGTGTGGTGCACCGCGGTGAGACGCCCGGCAGCGTCGCGCACGCCGAGCTGCGCTGGCCGGGCGGCGGTGGCGTGATGCTGGGCAGCGCCCGCGACGACAGCGTGATCGCCGAGCTGCCGCCGGGCACCGGCTCGGTGTACGTGATGGTCGACGACCCGGCGGCGCTGCTCGAGCGGGCGAAGGCGGCCGGCGCGACGGTGGTGCAGGGGCTCACCCAGGAGGACCACGGGTCGCGCGGCTTCACGGTGCGCGACCCGGAGGGGGTCTACTGGACCTTCGGCACCTACGCAGGGGCCTGAGCGGCGGTCAGGTGGCCGGCCACACGCGGAACGCGTCCGTGTGGGGCTGGTCGGGCGGCGTCGCCGGACGCTCGGACGGCAGCATGGCGAGCACCGGGTCGCCCGGCCGCCAGGTGACCAGCAGCGGCCCGGACTCGTAGAACTCGCCGAGCAGCACCAGCCGGCCGTCGGGCGCCCAGTCCAGGCTGGTGAGCTTGAGCGCGGTGTAGGCCGGCATGGACGGCACGTGCAGCCAGGCCATCGTGGACAGGTCGAGCACCCAGAGGTCCATGATCTGCTGTCGCTGCTCGGGCGTCTCGAACGAGACGGGCAGGTAGCGGCCGTCTGGGCTGACCGGCCACGGTGAGGGGTAGCCCTGCGAGGTCGGCAGGTCCAGCGGGGTGACCCGACCGGCGCGCCGATCGTGCAGTTCGAGCGGGCCGCGCCGCGGGTCGGGGTACACCACCACCCGGTGGTCGTCGACGAGTTCGGCCTGCGGGAAGCGGGCGCGTTCGGTGAGTGTGGCCGGGTCGAGCAGGACGGTGTCGAAATGCGCTTCCGTGGTGGCCGCGACGAACGCGTCCGGGCCGACGCTCGCCCACAGGCCCTCGGCGGTCTCGGCGATCGGCCTGGTGCCGCACGTCACCGGTCGCGGCGGCCGGCGGTCGGCCCCGGTCAGGTCGACCTCGCGCAGCAGGCAGCGGGCGCGGTCCCGGTACTCGGCGGCCCACACCCCGGCGCCGTCGCGTGACGCGGCGACCGTGGCCAGCGTCGACGCGGTCAGGCGCACGACCTGCGGCGCGCCGGGCAGCCGCGGCTCGGTCCTGGTGCCCACCCGGACCGGCCCGAACTCGTCCGGTCCCCGGATCTCCTCGACCAGCAGCGGTTCCCGGCCGGGCACGGTCAGCCACCCGGTCACGCCGACGCCGGTCGTGGTGCCCGCGTCCACGTCGAGGAGCCAGTGCGGCACGAGCAGCCGCAGACCGGTCGGCCGGGTCATCGGCACGCCGGCGAGCCGCTGCGGCGGTGACGGGCTCACCGCACCCGGCGCGGCGGCGACTGGGCTGCGGCCGGTGCCGGTCGCCGGAGGTTCCCGTCCGGTGCACCGGGCCGCGCCAGCGCCGAGCACCGCGAGCCCGAGCAGCACGGCGAGCGCACGCCGCCCGCCGGGACCCGGCGTCGTGGATCGCCGTGTGGTGCTCGCAACGCGCCGTGACATCTCACCCCTTCCGGCCCGGCGGGCTCGTCCCACGTTGAGTCACGCGGTCCTCCGCCGGTTCCCGAGGGCTAGCGGACGCGGGCGGTCAGGGTTCGCGGGTGAAGACGAACGTGGCGATGTCCAGGGCCTCGACCGCGCCGGACGGCGCGCGCAGCACCCGCAGCACCTCGCCGTCGTTCATCCCGGAGCGGCCGCGCCAGCGGTCCGGCCCCTCGGGGGCGAACCGCCACGGCACGGCGCCGGGCACGTCGAGCGGTGTGACGACGAGCTCCCCGGTCGCATCGTCCCAGGCCGCCTCGTACTCCCGGCCCATCCACCACCAGCGGCCGCACAGGGCGCCGATGTCGGGCGGCGGCGCGGCGCGTGGTCGCCAGGGCCGCGGTGGCCGGGCGGGCTCGTGGTCCAGCACGGCGGCGAGCAGGTCCAGGCCGAGAGTGGCGATCGACCCGCCGTGCAGGGTGTACGCGTTGGCGAAGGCGACGACGCCGGTGCCGGACGGACGGTGCACGACGAGGACCGCCAGGTAGCCGGGCATCGAGCCGGTGTGCCCGACGAAGACCCGCTCGCCGCGCCGCCACAGTTGCAGGCCGAGACCGTGGCCCCAGGTCCACGAGTCCGGGTCGCCGATCACCACCGGCGCGCACATCTCGGCGAGCGTCGCCGGGGCGAGCACCTGTGGGCGCGGGTCGGCGAGGAACGCCGCCCACCGGGCCAGGTCCGCGACGGTCGACCACAGCTGACCGGCCGGCGCCATCGCGCCGGCGTCCTCCCGCGGCTCCTCGCGCAGCGTGTCGAGCCAGGGATGGACGACGTACCCCCGCGCGTACGGCTCGACCGGGAAATAGGTGGTGCGCCGCATGCCGAGCGGTTTGAGCAGGTGCCGGTCGACCAGGGGCGCCCAGTCCTCGCCGGTGATCGCCGAGAGCACCCCGCCGAGCAGGCCGTAGGCCAGGTTCGAGTAGTGGTAGCCGCGGTGCGGTGGGTAGGCCAGCTTCTGCGGGCCGAGCCCGCCCAGCAGGGCCGTGAGGTCGCCGCCGGCGGTCCGCTCCCACCACTCACCGTCGGGCTCGCGCTGCAGGCCGCTGACGTGGCCGAGCAGCTGCCGGATGGTCACGTCGGGAGCGTCCGGCAGGTGGCGGCGCAGCGGGTCGTCGAGCGCAAGTCGGCCCTCGTCGCGCAGCCGCATGACGAGCGCAGCGGTCATTGTCTTGGAGATCGAGCCGATCCGGTACTGGGTGTCCGGGTCCGGGGCGGGGAGGTCTCCCGCGCCGGCGAGGTGGCGCAGCTCACCGTCGCGCACCACCCCGGCGACGAGCGAGGGTACGCGTCCGCGCGCCTGCGCATCGGCGACGATCTCATCGAGGCGGCGGATGGTCTCCGGCAGCAGTGGCATCGCGCTCCGTCCTTGGTCGTCCGGCACCCTACCCGGGTCCGGTCTGCCGGGATCGCCGAGGGGTGCCTTCGCATGTCACGATCGATGCGTGGACTCGTGGATGTGGTGGTTGCTGGCGGGGGTGCTGCTCGCGATCGCCGAGCTGTTCACGGGCACGTTCGTCCTGCTGATGATCGCGGCCGGCGCGCTCGCGACCGCCGGCGCCGCCGCGCTCGGCGCGCCCCTGCTGGTGCAGCTTCTGGTGTTCATCGGCGGTACCGGGCTGGGTCTGCTCGGCGTGCGCCCGGCGCTGCGTCAGCGGTTCCGCGCCGCACCCGAGCACGTGGAGTCGTTCCCGGTCGGTATCGAGGGTGCCGAGGGCGAGGTCCTGGAGCAGGTCGACGTGAACCGCGGGCTGGTCCGGATCGGTGGACAGATGTGGAGCGCGCGGTCGTACGACGCCTCCCAGGTGCTCGCGCCCGGTGAGCGGGTGCGGGTGATCGAGGTCAGGGGTGCGACCGCTCTGGTCTGGAGGGAATGAGGTGATCTCAGCAAGGTAGATATCGGTGCTCGAAATGAGTGAGTACGAGTGCGGCTTTGGCGATGTCTTCGATCTTTCGCGGGCAGGCGGTGACGTGCTGCAGGACCCGCCAGCGCCTGGTGAGTAGGGCGAAGCCGCGTTCGCCGACGCAACGCAGCGAGCGCAGCAGCGCGTTGTAGGTGCGGTTGTCAACGCCGAGTCTTCGCCCGTCGGCGGGTTGTTTGACCGGGGTGTGGATTCCGATGCCGGCGCCGCGGTAGGCGGGATCGGCCAGGGTGGGCAGGCCGCGCGCGGCCGCGGCGTAGAGAGCGCCCAGGGCGTGCTCGTGCGCGGCGGTCAGATCATGCACCGAGCCCGGCTCGACGCCGGATACCCAAATTGGCAGCCCGTCGGGGCGCATCACCGCCTGGATGTTGCCGGCGAAGTCGCGCTTCTTACCCGAGTACCACACGTCAATCTGCTCACCTTTGCGGCTGATCGTCTTGGCTTGGCACCGGTCGGTGTCCACGAGCTTGCCGTCGAGGATCACATACGCCCAGCCCTCGTCTCGCACCCGATCCAGGGCCTCGGTCAAATCCGGGGCCTGAGCGGCCAGCACGGCCAGGGCCTCGTCACGGTAGCGGTAGGCGGTGGCCCGGCTGATGCCGAACCCGGCGCCCAGCACGGTCAGGTCCTCGCGCTTGCGCAACCACACCAGCACGAACAGCGCCTGCCGCCAGCACGTCAACGCCCTGGTCTTGCGTCTGGTGCCCCGCGCACGCCGCTCGGCGGCCAACAGCCGCGACACGTAAGCGACCAGTTCCCGAGGCACGTCGAGCATGGCACGATAGGCAATCACGTGGAGTCCTCACCGGTAGAGAAGATCTTGGCAGACCTCTTCTACCGAGGGCTCCACACCCATTACCAGCACCATCCTATTTGGACCACGTATCCGTGTCGTCCCAATCAACCCTTTCCGGTCGCTGAGATCACCTCA